>PJTT01000007.1_pt1 | contig 658118 bp, 576 predicted proteins | sample 1512261 | NCBI WGS metagenome assembly PJTT01 (sample SAMN08177685, study PRJNA422409) | Soil metagenome, whole genome shotgun sequencing project. | isolation source: Soil (2) enriched on wood chips | place: USA: Madison | collected 2015-01-15
CTGCAGGACCTCGTCCCAGCCCGTCTCGACGACCGGGGAGAACGCGATGACGTCCACGCCCTGGTCGATGAAGTCGCGCAGGGCCTTGATCTGGTTCTCCTGCTTCTGCTGCGCGTCGCTGAAGACCAGCTCGATGCCGTTCTCCGCCGTCAGGCTCGCCTTGACCGACTCCGTGTTGGCGGTGCGCCAACCCGACTCGGCACCGAGCTGCGAGAAGCCGACCTTGATGGTGCCGCCCTGGCCGCCGCCGGCGGTGCTGGTCGAGGTCGCCTTGCCGTCCGAGCCCGTGCTGCACGCGGTGAGACCGAGGGCGAGCACGGCGATCGTGGCAGCGATCCCGCGGGTACGACGTGACCTGTTCAGCATGCCTTCTCCTCATCGAGAAAGTCCGCGCCGGAGCACGTCGTCGTGCCGCACGGTCGCGGTGAGCCTCCATGTGAGCGCTCACACGGGACCGTAGCGGCTCGCCACCGGACCTCGTGGGGATTTGGCGGAACGCGGTCCATTCCCACGCATTCCCACGCCCCGGGACCGCCACGAACCCGGCAAACACCGCGCCCCACGTCCCGGGTGGGCGTGGGGCGCGGTGCGCGGTGGTGCTCGGCGAGGCCGCCGGGACGTGCCCGGGTGCGTGCGTCCCGGGCGGTCAGCGCTTGAGGTTGACGAGCTCCTGCAGGACCTCGTCGGACGTCGTGATGACGCGCGAGTTCGCCTGGAAGCCGCGCTGCGCGACGATCAGGCTGGTGAACTCCGAGGACAGGTCGACGTTCGACATCTCGAGCGCACCACCCGCGAGCGAGCCACGCGCACCCGTGCCGGCCGTGCCGATCGCCGGCTCGCCGGAGTTCACGGTCGTGCGGAACAGCGAGCCGCCGGCCTTCTCGAGGCCCGCGGGGTTGGTGAACGCCGACAGCGCGATGCGGCCGATCGCCTGCTTCATGCCGTTGGAGAACGAGCCCATGATCGTGCCGTCGGCGCCGAGCGTGAACGACTGCAGGGTGCCCGCGCCCTGACCGTTCTGCGAGTCGGCCTTGACCGTGTCGAGCCCCGCGAACCCCGTGAGGGTGGACAGGTCCACGGCCACGCCGCCCACGGTCATCGTCGTCGGGGACGTCAGGGCGCCCGCCGCGTCGAACGTCATCGCGGTCGACGCGACCGTCGCGGCACCGTCGGAGCCCTCGACGGCCCAGCCGGCGGCCGACTTCGTGAAGGTGAGCGTCAGCGTGCGGGCGGAGCCGGTCGCGTCGTAGACGTCGATGGTCCGGTGCAGCACGGTGCCGTCGGGCGCGGCGGCGTCGAGGTTGCCCTTGTAGGTCGCGCTCGTGGACGCCACGGCGGGCATCACGGTCCCGGCGGGCACGCTCAGGTCCGTCACGGGCCCGTTGGTGTCGATGACGCCGTTGACGGCCATCCAGCCCTGCACGAGCGCGCCCTCACCGGGGAGCACCATCTGGCCGGTCGCGTCGAAGTCGAACGAGCCGGCACGCGTGTAGTACGTCTCGGCACCCTTGCGGACCACGAAGAAGCCGTCGCCCTGGATCATCATGTCGGTGCTGCGGCCCGTCATCTGCGACGCGCCCTGCGTGAAGTTCGTGGTCACCCCCGCGACGCGCACACCGAGACCGATCTGCGCGGGGTTGGTGCCACCCACGCCGTCCTGCGCGCCGCCCGCACCCGTCAGGAGCTGGCTCAGGGTGTCCTGGAACACGACCTGCGACGACTTGAAGCCCGTCGTGTTGACGTTGGCGATGTTGTTGCCGGTGACGTCGAGCATCGTCTGGTGGCTGCGCAGGCCGCTGATGCCGGCGAAGAGGGAGCGGAGCATGGCGGTTTCCCTTCGAGGGCCGCGCCGGACGGCGCGGGTGGTGAGGTGAGGAGGCGGGTGCGGCGCGGGGGCCGGGTCAGGACTCGTCGTCGGTGGACGAGGCCGTGCGCGTGACGGTGGCGACCTGGTCGAGCGGGATCTTCTCGTCGCCGACCGTGACCACGGGCACCGAGCCCGCGTAGTCGACGGCGTCGACCACACCCGAGTGCTTGACGCCCTCGGCGTCGGCCCACGAGACGGTCTGCCCGACGAGCGAGGCGGCGGCGACGCGCATCTGCAGCGCGAACGCCTCGCGCGACGTGTCGGTGAGCGTGGTGAGCTGCTCCATCGTCGCGAGCTGGGTGGTCTGCGCCATGAGCTGCGAGGAGTCCATCGGCGAGGACGGGTCCTGGTTGCGCAGCTGCGCGACGAGCAGGTTGAGGAACGCCTGCTGGTCGAGCGTGCCGCTCGGCGTGGTGGCGGTCGTCGAGGCCGTGGCGCCGGTCGCGCCCGTGGCGTACGAGGTGTCGATGCTCATGCGTGGTCCTGTCCGTGCTGGTCGTCAGACGACGAGGTCGAGGTGGCGGCTGCGGGTGGAGGTCGCGTCCGGCTGCGGAGGCTGCCGGTCCGACGAGGTCGCGGGCGTCGCTCGCGCGTCGCCCGCTCGGCCCGTGCGCTCGTCGGGCCCGTCCTGCGACCCGCCGGCGCCGCCCGGCGAGCCGGACGACGTCTCGGGCGCCGTGCCGGAGCCGCCGCGGCGGCCCTCCGCGCCGACGTCCACCTGGACGCCGGCCGCGGCGAGGTCGCGGCGCAGGTCGCCGAGCGCGGCCTGCAGCGCCTGCCGCGAGGCCTCCCCCGCGCCGACGAGCTCGACGCGCACCGAGTCGGCGCCGATGTGCGCGACGATCCGCACCGGCCCGAGGTGCACCGGGTCGACGGGCACCGACAGCACGTGCGTGCCGCGGTGCAGCCCGCCGAGGGTCGCGAGCCGTGCGCCGAGCTGCTCGGCGAGCGGCACCGCCTGCGTCGCGGGCGAGGACGAGGGTGCGGGAGCCGCCGGGACGGGCGCCGGGGCGTCGGCGACGCCTGCGGCCGAGGGCGGGACGGCTGCCGGCACGGCGACCGGGGTCGCCGTCGTCGGGGCCGACGAGGCCGCGGGGGCCGACGCCTGCGCCGCTGTGGCCGCCGGGCCGGTCGGCTGACCCGTCGCCGGGCCGGTCGCGCGCTCTGCGGACCCCGGCGCAGGGGCGCCCGACGCGTCGGCGGCCGGGGCGTCGCGGAGCGCGCCCGCGGGTGAGCTCGGGCGCTCGGTGCCGGCGCGCGCGGTCGCCGCGGTGCGCTGGTCGGTGGCCTGCTCGGCGGGCGCGGTCGGTGCGTCGCCGCCGGCCACCTGCCCGGCCGGCTGCCCGGCTGTCTGCCCGGACGCCTGCCCGGGCGTCGCGGCCCTGTTCGGCTGCTCGGCGGGGGTCGTGGTCGGGCGCGCCGCCGGGGCGAGCGCGGCGTCGGCCTGGTCGGTCGCCGTGGCGTCCGCAGCGACCGTCTCCGCCTCGCTGGTCGCGGTCGTGGCGGCGAGCGCGACCACGCTCCACGCGGAGCCGTCGACGGTCGTCGTCGGGGTCGCCGGGGCCGAGCTCGCCGGGGTCGTCGGCGCGCTGTCCGTACGGTCGGCCGCGGTCTCGTCGGCGGGGTCCGTCCCCTGCGCGACGTCCCGCTCGAGCGACGGGTCCGCGGGCGAGGCGGCGTCGGTCGGCCGCTCGAGCGCACGGTCGGCGCCCTCGAGCGCGCGGGCGAAGTCCCGGTCGCTCCCGGTGGGGCGTGTGCCGCGCGCGGCGGGGACCGCCGCGGCGGGCGGGGCGGAGGCTGCGGTCACGGTCGTCATGCGGCACCACCAGTCAGAGCGGCGATCAGGGAGGCGGGGGCGAGCCCCGCACCGGCGGAGAAGGACGTGCCGGCGGCGAACGAGGTGCCGGTCGAGGCCAGGGGCGAACCGGCGCCGAGCAGCGCGCCGGCCGAGGCGGGGTTCGCGGGCGCGGACGTGCCGACGGCGCCCAGCAGCACCTGCCAGGCCGCCTGCGTCGCCGCGGTCGAGTCGGCCGAGGACCCGCCCAGCAGCCCGGCGAGCGACGCGAGCCCACTGCCGGAGGGCGCGGCCCCCGCGCCGGCCGAGACCGCGGCAGCCGCCGTGGCGGACTCCTGCGGCAAGATCCGGCGGATGTTCGTCGGCTCGGCCCACACGTCGCGGACGCCGACCGTGCCGCCCGGCTTCGGGGCGTCGAGCATCTTGCCGTCGCCGACGTAGATCGCGATGTGCGTGCCGCCGCCGAACACGAGCAGGTCGCCCGGCAGCGCCTCGTCGAGCGAGGCCACCTTCGTGCCGAGCCCCTGCTGGTCGCGGGCCACGCGCGGGATCCCCCGGCCGATGCCGAGGTCGCTCAGGGCGCGCAGCACGAGCCCCGAGCAGTCCAGCCCGCCCTCGGAGAGCGTCTCGCCGCCCCACACGTACGGCGTGCCGGTGTACTTCGTGGCCGCCTCGATGAGGTCCTGCGCGCTCACGCCCGAGCCGGGCGCGATGTCGGCGGTCACACCGCCGGGGTCCGCGGGCGCCGCGGGCAGCGACGTCGGGGACGGGGTCAGTCCCGCCGCGGCGAGCGCGGCGGCGAAGTCGACGGTCGACGGCGCGACCGACGAGGTCGCGGGCCGCGGGGCGACCAGCTGCTCGAGCTCGGCGATCCGCGCCTGCACCGCGGCGATCCCGGTCATGCGCCACCTCCCGGCGTCCGGACGGTCTCGGCCGCGGCGCGCCGCGACGCGACCTCGTCGAGCACGACCTGCTCGGTGTGCGCCTCGAGCGCACGCTCGGCCTCGTCGTGCCGCTGCGCGAGGCGGTCGATCGCCCGCACGTCACGGCGCGCCGACGACCAGTGCTGCGCCTGCTCGGAGACGTACTGCTCCGCGACGTGCACGTCGTGCTCGGCCTCCTGCAGCAGCAGGGCCAGCGACGAGCGGCTCGCCACGGCCGCGATCCACGCGAGCCGGTCCGCGCCCTCGGGGAGCGCGGAGTCCGCCAACGCCTCGCGCGCGCTCTGCTGGCGCAGCCGCACGGCCTCGGCCTCGCGGCGGGCCGCGGCGAGCTCGGCGGCGGCACGCTCCTCCGCGCGCTCGCGCACGCGCAGCAGGCCACCCAGGGGGAACGGTCGGCTCATGAGGGGTCTCCCAAGGTGTGCACGAGAGCGGCGAGCTGTGCCCAGGAGCTGTCGGCGGGCGCGGCCTCGGCCATGCCCTGCCGCAGGAACGCGTCGATCTGCGCGCCATGCGTGACGGCGGCGTCGACGAGCGGGTTGGAGCCGGCGACGTACGCGCCGACGTCGAGCAGGTCCTGCGCGGCGCGGCGCGCCGCCATGACCGACCGCAGGCTCTGCGCGAGCGCCCGCTGCTCGTCGGACGTCACGCGCGAGGCGACGCGGCTGATCGAGCCGAGCGCGTCGACGCTCGGGAAGTGCCCGGCGACCGCGAGGCGGCGGTCGAGCACGACGTGCCCGTCGAGGATCGAGCGCGCGGCGTCCGCGATGGGCTCGTTGTGGTCGTCACCGTCCACGAGGACCGTGTACAGACCCGTGACCGAGCCGCGCGCGCCGGTCCCGGCGCGCTCGAGGAGCTGGGCGAGCAGCGAGAAGGTGCTCGGCGGGTAGCCGCGCGTCGCGGGCGGCTCGCCGACCGACAGCCCGATCTCGCGCTGCGCCATCGCGACGCGCGTCAGGGAGTCCATCATCAGGACCGCGTGGCGGCCCTCGTCGCGCAGGTGCTCGGCGATGCGCGTCGCGACGAACGCGGACCGCATACGCACCATGGGCGGCTCGTCGGACGTCGCGACGACGACGACGGACCGCGCGAGTCCCTCGGCGCCCAGGTCGTCCTCGAGGAACTCGCGCACCTCACGGCCGCGCTCGCCGACGAGCGCGATCACGGAGACCTCGGCCTCGGTGCCGCGCGCGATCATCGACAGCAGGCTCGACTTGCCGACGCCCGAGCCCGCGAACAGGCCGAGCCGCTGACCGCGGCCCGCGGTGACCAGGGTGTCCAGGACGCGCACGCCCAGGTCCAGCGGGGTGTCGACGCGCGTGCGCTCGAGCGGGTGCGGCGCGGAGCCGTCGACCGGGACCCACGCCTGCGCCCGCAGCGGTCCGCGACCGTCGATCGGGCGACCCAGACCGTCGAGCACGCGGCCGAGCAGCCCCGAGCCGACGGGGACGCGCAGCGCGCCGGCCGGGCGCACCGCGGTGCCCACGCGCAGGCCGTGCGTCGCGCCGAGCGGCAGGCAGCGCGCGATCCCGCCGGTGGTCGCGACGACCTCGGCGAGCACGCTGTCGGGGCCCTCGCCGACGCGCACGAGGTCACCGACCGCGCTGCGCGTCCCGACGACCTCGAGCGTGAGACCGACGACGGTGCGCAGCACGCCGACCGGCTGCGGACGGGCCGCTGCGACGACCTCGGGGGTCAGGACGCGGCGCGTAGCGAGCGCGGTCATGCGCCCGCCCCCGGAGCCCGGCCGGGTGCGCGTCCCGTGCCGCCCGTGGGGTCGGCGACCCGGGCGAGCTCGTCGCGCGCACGGTCGAGAGCGGCGCCGATGCGCGCGTCCAGGTGACCGTCGGCGTGGTGCGCGAGCGCGTCACCGCGGTGCAGCGTTGGGTCCGCCTCGAGGCGCAGGGCCTCGGGGACGGCGTCCAGGTGCTGCAACGTCGCGAGGTCCGACGGGTGCAGCCGCACGGTCACCGGCCCCGGGCCGGGCTCGTCGGCGAGCACGCGGGCCAGCGCGGCCCGTGCCGAACGCTCGTCGTCGGCCAGCTCGACGCCCAGGACGGCCTCGGCGAGCTCGAGCGCGGCCGCGTGCACCGTCGCGGTGGACTCGGCGAGCACGGGTGCGGTCAGCGCGCGCACGGCCTGCGCCGCGGCGGCCAGCGTCGCCAGCGCCCGCGCGGCCGCCTCCTGCTGCTCCACCGCAGCCGCGGCGGACGCGGCGGCGACCCGCTCGGCCGCGGCGGCCGCGTCGACCGCCGCGCGTCGTGCGCCGGCGGCGTACCCGGCCGCGAACCCCTCGGCGCGCGCGGCGGAGTGCACCTGCGCGTCGAGAGCGGTCGACGTCAGCGGCTGCAGCGTGAGGGCGTCAGGCAACGTACTCGTCCTCGCCGTCGCGGCGGATGACGATCTGCCCGCTCTCCTCGAGGCGGCGGATGGACTGCACGATCGTCGAGCGCGCCTCCTCCACCTGCGACAGACGGACGGGGCCGAGCAGCTCGATCTCCTCGACGAGGTTCTCGCGCGCCCGCTCGGACAGGTTGCGCAGCACGGTGTCGCGGACCTCGTCGGACACGCCCTTGAGCGCGAGCGACAGGTCGGAGTTCTCCACCTGGCGCAGCACCATCTGCATCGCACGGTCCTCGAGCAGGACGACGTCGTTGAAGACGAACATCCGGCCGCGGACCTCCTCCGCGAGCTCCTCGTCACGCTCGGCGAGGCCCTCGAGGATCGCCTTCTCCGTGGTCGGGTCGGCGCGGTTGATGATCTCGACGAGCGGCTGCACGCCGCCGACGGCCGCGAGCTCGCGCGGCGTCAGGACGGCCGACGCCTTGCGCTGCAGCTGCTCCGCGACGACCTGCACGACGTCCGGCGACGCGCGCTCCATGAGCGCGATCCGGTGCGCGACCTCGCCCTGCAGCGTCGGCTCGAGCCCCGCGAGGATCGCCGACGCGTGGTCGGGCCGCAGGTGCGCGAGCACGAGCGCGATCGCCTGCGGGTGCTCGGCGGACAGCAGCGAGATGACCTGGCGCGCGTCGGCCTGCTGGAGGAACTCGAACGGCTGCCCCGCCAGGTGCACCTGCAGGCGTTCCATGACGGCCGCGGCCGCCTCGACGCCGAGCGAGGCCTCGAGGAGCTGCTGCGCCAGCGCCATGCCGCCGTTGAGCCCCGGACCGGCGACCGAGGCGTCGTAGAACTCCTCGAGCACCGCGTCCGCGAGGTCCTGGTCGACCCGGTCGAGCCGCAGGATCTGCGCGCTCAGCTCCTCGATCTCCGAGGCCTCCATGCTCGCCATGACGCGCGACGCGCGCTCACGACCGAGCTGGACGAGCACCATGGCGGCCTTCTGCGGGCCGCTCAGCTGCACGCTCATCAGCGCCGTCCGCTGGGCGTCGCGAGCCACGAGCGCAGGAGGTCCGCGACCTCTTCCGGCTGCTCGTCGGCCAACGCCGAGATCTCGGCGCGCTTGACGGCGATCGGGTCGGGGGTGGTCGGCAGCGGCGTGGGCGGCAGCACCGGCAGGTTGTCGATGTCGAGGCCCTCGAGCTCCGCGGCCGCGCCGCCGCCCGGGGTGTCGAGCATGGGCAGCATGCCGAGGTCGACGGCCTCACGGCGCGCCCGGCGCGAACGACGGGCGAGCACGATGACCGCGACGATGAGCAGGACCACGACGAGCGCGGCGGTCCCGGCCTGCCGCAGCAGCGTGTTCTGCGCCTCGGCCTTGGCCGCGGCGTCGGCCTTCTCGATCGCGACCTGGGCGGCCTCGGCCGCGCTCGTGTCGAACGCCGCCGACTGCAGCGCGAGCGTGTCGCCCCGCTCGGTGTCGATGCCGGCCGCGGCGGCGATGGTCGCCTGCAGCTCGGTGAGGTCCAGGCGCGCGGCTGCGGCCGAGTCGACGACGACGGCCACGGACTGGCGCTCGACCGAGCCCGGTGCTGCGACGACCGTCTCGGTCGTCTTGTTGACCGCGTTGGTGAGGTCCTCGCTCGTCGAGCTGTACGTCCCACCCTCCTGGGTCGTCACCGGGTTGACGCCGTCCTCGCCCGGGCCGAGCACGCCCGTGGGCGTCGTGCCGGTGCCGGTGTACTCCTCGGTCGTCGTCGACGACGCGAGCGGCGGCGTCTCCGGCGTCGAGCCGAACGTCTCGGTGGTCCGCTGGCTCTCGTCGAAGTTGAGCGTCGCGGTGACGGTCACGGCGGAGTTGCCCGCGCCGACGACGCGGTCGAGCAGGGCCTGGACCGAGGCGCGCACGCGCTCCTCGAAGTCGCTGGCCTCGCCGCCCGAGCGACCGGTGGTGCCCGAGCCGACCGCGGACAGGACCTGCCCGGACGCGTCGACGAGCGCGACGTCGTTCGGCACCATGTCGGGGATGCCGGCGGCCACGAGGTGGGTGATGGCCTCGACCTGGTCGTTCGTCAGCGACTTGCCGGCGCGCGTCCGGACGAAGACCGACGCGGTCGGCTCCCCGACCGTCGCCGTGAAGACGCTCTCCTCGGGCATCGCGAGCCGCACGGTGGCGCTGTCGACGCCGTCCATCGCGCCGATCGTGCGGGCGAGCTCGCCCTCGAGCGCGCGCTGGTAGGTCTTCTCCTGCTGGAACTCGCTCGACGTCATCGGCATGTCGTCGAGCAGCGAGTAACCGGCGCCGTCGGAGTTCTCCGGGATGCCCGCCGCGGCGAGCCGGATGCGCTGGGTGTAGATCTGCGACGCGGGCACGAGGACGGACGCGCCGCCGTCGGCGAGCTCGTACGGCACGCCCTGCGCGTCGAGCTCGTCGACGACCGCCGCGGCGTCCGCTCCGGACAGGCTCGTGAACAGCGGGCTCATGGCGGGCTTGCCGAGCCACGAGGTGAGCGCGACCGCGCCCAGGACCAGCACCGCGACGCCGATCACGGCGAGCGTGCGCTGCGCGAGCGAGAACTCCTTGACCGCACCCGTGAGCTTGCCCAGGGCGGCCTGCATCTGCGCGGGCATCAGGCCTGCATCCGCATGATCTCGTTGAACGCGTCCACGGCCTTGTTGCGCACGGCCGCGGTCAGCTCGAGCGCGAGCGACGACTCGGCCGCCGCGATCGTGTAGTCGTGCACGTTCTCGAGGTCACCCGTGACGGCCGCGACCGCGAGGCCGGCGGTCTTCGACTGCATCGCCTGCAGCGAGTCGACCGAGCTGAGGACGGAGCCGAACTGCGCTCCCGACGCGGCAGCTGCGGCGTCCAGCCCGCCCGCGGCGGTGGACGGGGCGACGGCCGTGACGGCCGTCGGCATGAACGCGCCGATCGGCGCGACGGGGGTGGGCATCAGGAGCGTCCGATCTGGAGTGCGGCGGTGTAGGTCTCCTTGGCGCGGTCGACCACGGCGGCGTTCGCCTGGTAGCCGCGCTGCGCCATCACGAGCTGAGCCATCTGGCTCGCCATGTCGATGTCGGGGTAGCGCACGTACCCGTTCTCGTCGGCCAGCGGGTGCCCGGGCTCGAACACGATCCGGCCCTCCGCCGAGCCGAACGCCGCGCCGACCACCCGCGCGCCGCCCTCGGCGCCGGGGGTCTCCTGCGCCACGACGTACCGCGCGCGGAACGCGGCCTCGTCGGTCGAGGTCACGGTCGAGACGTTCGCGAGGTTGTCGGACACGGCGTCCAGCCACGTGCGGTGCACGGTCAGGCCGGACTGCGCGATGCCGATCGCGCCGAAGATGCTCATCAGGAGGTCCTCATCGCTGCGCGGACGGACGAGTACTGGCCGCCGACGGCCTGCGTCGCGAGCTGGTAGCGCAGGTTGGTCTCGACGTTCAGCGTCGTCTGCTCGTCGAGGTTGACGTTGTTGCCGTTGAGCTGGGTGGGGGCGAGCGAGCGGCGCACCGTGGCGTCGGCGACGCCCGAGCCGCGGCCCACCGCACGCGCGAGCGCGTCCTCGAACTCGACGACCTGGGCGTGGTAGCCCGGCGTCTGGATGTTCGCGACGTTGTCGGCGATGGCGCGCTGGCGCAGCGCGAGAGCGTCGAGCGCGGTGTTGACCGCGTTGTAGCTCACAGAGTCGAGAAGGCCCACAGGTTTCGCCTCATCCGCGAGGGCGGGGCGGCCATCCGTGGCCTGCTGGGTGAGCTGTCCGTGCTCACAGTGGCCCATCGGAGCCTCGAGGCGGTTCGTGAGCAGTTCGAGCGGTCGGGATCTGCTCTCACCCGTTCGGCCGAGGTCAGCCCTGCGCGTCGAGGTACACGGGGACGGCCTCGGGGCGCGCGCGCAGGGCTCGCGTCGTCGCCATCTGGCGGCGCGACGAGGCCGCGGCCTGGGCGATGAGCCCGGCCACCTCGATCTGGCGCTCGAGGACCGCCTGGGCGCGCGCGAGCAGCGGCGCGGGCAGGGGCCCGAGGTCGGCGGGCGGGTGCCACGACGAGAGCTCGGCGACCTCGGCGACGCCGGGCAGGTGCGCGACGCGCAGCAGCTCCTCGGCCGCGACGAGGTCGACCTCGAACGAGGCGAGCGCCTCCTCCCAGCGGTGCTGCCAGGTCGCCTCGTCGGCGGGTGGTGCCGGCCGGAGGCCGGGCGCGCTCATGTCAGCCGATCCCGAGCAGACCGGCGCCGGCGGGCGTCGCAGCCGCCGCGGGAGCCGTGCCGGCGACTGCGAGCTCGGCGGCCTCGTGCCACGTCGCGGTGAGGGACGCGATGAGCTCACGGCACGACGCGAGGGTCGCGACATCGCTCGTGAGCGCGGCGTCGACGAGCGAGGAGTACAGGAAGGCGTAGACCGACATCAGGGCGGGACCGCCCTCCCACGCCGCGACGTCGAGGCTCGCCATGAGCTCGGCGACGATGTCCTGGGCGTGCTGCACCAGCGTGCGGCCCTCGAGCGTCTCGCCTCGTTCGAACGCAGCGCTCGCGCGGTCGACGTCGAGCAGCAGGCGGTCGAACAGCATGGTGACGAGCTTGGCGGGTGCGGCGGTCTCGACCGCAGCGGTGACGTAGCTCGCGCGTGCTGAGTACATGGCTTCTCCGGGGTCAGCTCGACTTGGACGACGTCAGCGCGTTGATCTGGCTGGTCAGGTAGCTCGACTGGGACTGCAGGTTCGCCATCGACGTCTCGAGCGCCGCGTACACGCGCTCGAGCGACGTGCGACGCATCGCGAGGCGGTCGTCCCAGTCGGTGATCCGCTCGCCGAGGTCCTTGACGAGCGCCTGCTGCGACTGGATCGACAGCGTCAGGCTGCCGGTGCTGGAGTCCGAGGCCGACTTCGCGGTGCCCGCGAGGCGCTCGGCGACCGTGCTGACGATCGACTGGACCCGCGAGGGGTCGGCCGCGAGCGCGGCGTCGAACTTCTCCTGGTCGAACGAGAACGTGCCGTCCTTGCCGATCACGATGCCGACGTCGGACGGCGAGACGCCGTTGACGGGCGCGGACGCCTGCGCCAGGAGGTTCTGCTGCAGGAAGCGGATCGTGGAGTCGCCCGAGAACAGTCCGCCCTTGACGACCGAGCCGCCGTCGGACGCGGTCGAGGTCGTCGACGCGGTGCGCGAGGTGATGTCGCCGAGGATCGCGCCGAGGTTGGAGACGAGCCCGGACGCCAGCGCCCGCAGCGCGGTCTTGTCGGACGCGACCGTGAGCGTCACGTCGGGCGCGTCGGCCGCGGTCACGGCGCTGACCGTCACGTCGATGCCCGACATGAGGCCCTCGAACGTGTTGCTCGCCGAGGTGAGCGTCTGCTGGGCGGACGTGCCCGCGAAGAGCGTGACGGAGGCGTCCGCGGCGGCGCGGATCTGCTCGAGCGCCACCGGTGCGGTGCCGTCGGTCGCGGAACGCGTCACGGTGAACGCGTTCGCGGCGCCCGTGTCCGTGCCGGTGAGCTGCACGCGGTAGGTGGTGCCGCCGGTCGGGTTGCCGTCGCCATCGAGCTCGGGGACCTTGATCGCGGTCGCACGCACGCCCGAGCCGGAGGAGTTGAAGGCCTCGACGACGTCGGCCACCGACGTGCTCTGGGCCGTGACGCTCGTCGTCTCGCCGTTGCGCGTGATCGTGAACGTGGGGGTCGCGGTGCCGTAATCGGCCGCCGCGGGGAGCGTCAGCAGCGACGACTGCGAGGCCGCGACCGCGCCGACGCGCAGCGTGAGCGTGCCCGCCTGGGCGCCCTCCTTGGCGGCGGCGGTGACGCCGGACCCGCTCGCGGAGGCCGTGACCGCGTTCCAGGACTGGGCCTTCGACGCCTTGGCGGCGTGCTCGGCGAGCGAGGCGACCTTGGTGTTGAGCGACTGCAGCGCGGTGACGAGCGAGCTCGCGGTGGACTGCTTGTTCTTCAGCAGCGACTGCGGGCCGGCCTGCAGCGTGATCAGGCTGTCGATCAGGGCGGTCGTGTCGAGACCGCTGACGAGGCCGTCGATCGTCGGCATGGCTGCTCCTGCGCTGCTGGGGTCCTCCGCAGGACGGGGGTCCTGCGGAGAGCTCGTGTCGTACGGAGAACGAGTGTTCGGGTGCACGGCCGGCGATGGGGGTGCCGGCCGTGCACCCGAGCTGGGGTCCGGTCAGACGACCGGAGACGTCACTGCAGGAGCTGCAGGACGCTCTGCGGGAGCGACTTGGCCTGGGCCAGCATCGCGGTGCCCGCCTGCGACAGGATCTGCGAGCGCGTGAACGCCACCATCTCCTGCGCCATGTCGGTGTCGCGGATCCGGCTCTCCGACGCGGACAGGTTCTCCACCGCGACGTTGAGGTTGTTGATGGTGTGGTCGAAACGGTTCTGGACCGCACCGAGCTGCGAACGCGTCTGCGACACCGTGTTGATCGCGGTGTCGATCTTGTCGATCGCGTCCTTGGCGCCACCACCGGCAACCGTGACCGAGGTCGCGGCCGCGTCGAAGACCGCACCGGCGGTCGTGACGGGGCCCGAGAGCTTGATCGTGCCGAACGAGTCCGCCTCGGCCGCGAAGTTCGTGCCCGCGAGCGCCGTCGAGAGCGCCGAGTTCATGAGCTTCTGGTTGGCCTCGGCGTCCGCCGCGGTGCCACCGGCAGCCCACCCGGTCAGGTCGACCGCGTAGGCGTTGCCGTTGATGACGACGTCGGTGGCCGTCGGCGCCGCGCCGAACAGGTCGACCGTGCCGCGGTACTGCGTCGCGTCACCCGTGACGTCGATCGCCGACAGGCCGAGGCCCGCGGTGCTCATCGACGCGGCGGTGAGGTCCACGGCGATCTTGTCGGCGGACGCCGTGTTGGCGCCGACCTGGAAGGAACCGTTGTAGGTGCCGTCCAGCAGCGTCTTGCCGTTGAACTTCGTGGTGTCCGCGATCCGGGTCAGCTCGGTCTTGAGCTGGTCGATCTCGTCCTGGATGTTGCCCTTGGCGGTGGTCGACAGACCACCGTCGTTGGCGGCCTGCACACCCAGGGTGCGCATGCGCTGGAGGATCGAGTGGGTCTCGGTCAGAGCGCCCTCAGCGGTCTGGACGACCGAGATGCCGTCCTGAGCGTTGCGGACGGCCTGCTTGGTGCCACCGATCTGAGCCCGCAGGCCCTCCGAGATCGCGAGGCCGGCAGCGTCGTCAGCGGCGCGGTTGATGCGCAGACCGCTCGAGAGCTTCTCGAGGGACTTGCTCAGGTCGTTCTGCGTGGTGGAGAGGTTGCGGTACGAGTTCATCGCCGCGATGTTGTTGTTGATCGAGAGACCCATCGTGATCTTCCTCCTTGAGTCGGGTCAGGTCAGCCCTTCCGTGGGCACACCTTCCCGATCGGCTCCCGAGGGGCCCGGGTGAGGATTTCTCGCGACGAGTTTCTGCGCCGGTCCTGCGGGTCAGGCAGAGCCGGCGAAGCGGGCCGCCTCGGAGGGCGACGACGCCGGGCTCGGCACGTAGGAGAGGCGCTCGGCAGCGGCGTACTGCGCGCTGCGCGAGGCGATCGAGGCGAAGTACGCCTGACGACGACGCTCGGCGACACCCTCGGGCCGATCGGGCGTCGAGACGAGGTCGGGGTCGAGGTGCGTGTTGAGCCCGTCGCGCAGGAGGCCCAGCGCCTCGGTGCGCAGCTGGCTGATGCGCGACTGGGTCACACCGAGCTCGTCGGCCAGCTCCGCGACGGAGCGGTCCTCGAGGAAGATCCCGCGCACGACCGCCTGCAGGCGCTCGGGCAGCGTGTCGACCGCCGAGCGCAGCCAGCGCAGCCGCTCGTTCGCGAGGACGACCTGCTCGGGCGTGCGACCCGCGTCCGCGATCGTGTCGGCGATGCCGGGACCGTCGGTCGCGTCGATGGACAGCACGCGACGGGCGGCGTCGCTGCGCGCCTCGTCGACCGCCTCGACCCGGGTGCCCAGCGCGGACGCGAGCTCCTCGCGGGTCGGCGGCCGGCCGAACGCTGCGGTGAGCCGCTCGGTGGTGTCGGTGAGCTCACGGACCCGGGCCCGTGCGCCTCGACTGGCCCAGTCCATCGAGCGCAGCTCGTCGACGAGCGCGCCGCGGATCCGCAGCGACGCGTACCGCGCGAACGGCACGCCCGTGGTCGCGTCGTACGACCGCGCGGCGAGCACGAGCGCGAGGCTCCCGGCCGACGCGAGATCGTCGCGCGAGACGGTCGGCGGCACGCGCCGGAGCATCTCGGACACGGCGTATCCGACGAGCGGGAGGTTCGTGACGACGAGGGCGTCGACATCGTTCTGCTGGGTCACGAAATGCTGTTCGGCGCCCGCGGCCCGGACCTTGAAGGTCCAGTCCTGCGACCCGTTTGTTAACGCTCCCATCGGCGATGGAACAATTCGGAAAACGGGTCGCGCGCATACAGCCTCCGACCTGCGCAGTGTCCGATGTGTGGACTCACCTGGGTGGCAGCACCCACGACACGCCGGTGTGATGCACATCACAGCCAAGAGCCCTCACCTGCCGCCCAGGTGGACGACCGTCCAGGTCAGAAGCCTGTTGACCCGGGCAGCAATCGCGCGCCGCACGCCCGATCGCGACACTTCCCCACGAGACAATCGAAACGACCACCGCGAGACGTTCAGCACCAGCCCGTCCCTGCCGATGGGTGCGGGCGAGGACACACCGACCGGTTGCTGGGCGGCGCGGTCCACCAAGGAGGTGAGATGACCATCGACGCCCTGTCGGAGGTGTTGTGGCACGAGCGCTCGCTGCTCGAGCTGCTGCTGTTCAAGCTCGAGGAGGAGCAGCTGCTCCTGACGAGCGGACGCACGCGGTGGCTGCCGCACGCGACGCGTGAGGTCGAGGCCGTCCTGGACCAGATCCGCGACGCCGAGCTCGGCCGCTCGGTCGAGGCGTCGGCGGCGTGCGCCGCGCTGGGCCTGCCCGACGGCGCGAGCCTCGCGCAGCTGGCCGACGCCGCACCCGCGCCGTGGGACGACCTGCTGCGCCAGCACCGCGCCGCGTTCGCGACCCTCACCACCGAGATCTCCCAGCTCGCCGACGGCAACCGCGAGCTGCTCGCGATGTCGCACCGCGCGACGCAGGAGACCCTCGCCTCGATGCACGACGTGGCCACGTACGACGGCACCGGCCAGAGCACGAGCCGCCGGGCCGACGCGCTGCTCGTCGACCGCACCCTCTGACCCCGCTCCCCACTCACCGACCCGCCGACGACGGCGGACAGGAGGACACCGACCGTGAGCACCTTCTCCGGGCTCGGCACCGCGCTGAGCTCGCTGATCGCGCAGCGGCAGGCGCTTGACGTCGCCGGCCAGAACGTCGCGAACGCCAACACCGTGGGCTACACGCGCCAGCGCGCGACGTTCTCGTCGGTGTCGGGGGTGCAGGTGCCGTCCCTGTTCTCCACCAACAACGGCGCGGGCCAGGGCACGCGCATCTCCAGCGTCGACCGCCTCGCCGACGTGTTCCTCGACGCCAAGCTGCGGGTCGCGACGTCGTCGTCGTCGTACCTGACGGCGCGCGCCGAGGCGTACTCGACGCTCGAGAGCTCGCTCGGCGAGCCCAGCGAGACCGGGCTGTCGACCCAGCTCTCCGACATGTGGGCGGCCTGGCAGGAGGTCGGCAACTACCCCGACAAGTCCTCGAGCCGCGCGGTGCTGCTCGAGTCCTCGCGCGCGGTCGCGCAGCGCATCGGGACGCTCTACTCCGACGTGCGGACGCAGTGGGTGCAGGCCCGGCAGACCACGGTCGCGCTCGTCGACCAGGTGAACGGCGCCGCGGCGAGCATCGCGGACCTCAACGGCCGGATCGCCGCGATCACGGCCTCGGGTGCCACCGCGCACGAGCTCGCCGACGAGCGGGACCTGCTGGTCAACCAGCTCTCGTCGCTGGTCGGCGCGGTCGCCGACGTGCGCCCCGACGGCAGCCTCGACGTCATGGTCGGCGGCAACGCGCTGGTCCGTGGCACGCGGGTCAGCACCCTGAGCATCGCCGGCGCCACGGCGTTCGACCAGGTCACCGCGACCCCGGGGCAGTCGGTCTCGGTCGTGTGGAGCGAGCGTCCGACGCAGGCCGTCGCCCTGACCGGCGGCCGGGTCGCCGGTCAGCTCTCCGTGCTCGCACCGGCCGACGGCACGGGTGCGGGCGGCCCGCTCGCCGAGACCGCGGCGCGGCTCGACGCGGTCGCGACCTCGATCGCGACCCAGGTCAACGGCCTGCACTCGACCGCGGTCCGCGCGGACGGCACCCCCGGCGGCAGCTTCTTCACGTTCACCCCCGGGCTGCCCGCAGCCCTCGGCCTCAGCGTCGCGCTCGACGACCCCACCCACATCGCGGTCGCCGCGGCCGGCGCGGGAGCGCTCGACGGCTCGATCGCGGACGTGATCGGCTCGCTCGGCACGTCCGCCACCGGGCCGGACAGCGAGTGGAGCACCGTCGTCGTGGACCTCGGCGTGCGTGCGGCCGGCGCGGGCTCGCGCGCGAAGGTCGCCGAGGCGGCGCGCTCGACCGCCGTGCAGCAGCAGCTCGCGCAGGCCAGTGTGGACACCGACGAGGAGTCGGTGAACATGCTCGCGTTCCAGCGCGCGTACGAGGGTGCGGCTCGCGTCCTGACCGCGATCGACGAGATGCTCGACACACTGATCAACCGCACCGGCGTCGTCGGACGATGAGGAGCCAGCCATGATCTCGCGCGTCACCCACCAGACGGTGCAGCGCTCGACGCTCGCCAACCTGCAGCTCAACCTCGGCAAGATGGCCGACCTGCAGAACCAGATGTCGAGCGGCAAGAAGGTCAACGTCCCGTCCGACGACCCCGCCGCGGCCTCCGACATGCTCCGGTTGCGCTCGGAGCAGCGGGTCAGCTCCCAGTACGCGCGCAACGCGGGCGACGCGGGCTCGTGGCTGCAGACGGTCGACACCGCGATCACGTCGTCGACGGCCGCGCTGCGCAAGGTGCGCGACCTGACCATCCAGGGTGGCAACGGCGCGCTCGGCCCGTCCTCGCTCAACGCGCTCGCCGACGAGATCGAGTCGCTGCGCGACACGATGCTCTCGAACGCCAACACCACGTACGTCGGCCGGTCCGTGTTCGCCGGCACGTCGGACACCGGCGTCGCCTTCGACGCCTCCTACGCGTGGACCGGCACGGGCGCCTCGGTCGAGCGGCGCGTCAGCAGCACGACGACCGTGCGCGTCGACGGCGACGGCCAGGCCGTGTACGGCTCGGGCAACGCCTCGGTGTTCGCGCTCGTCGACCGGATCGTGACGACGCTGCGCGCCGGTCAGGACCCGACCGGCGAGATCGGCGCGATCGACACGCGCCTCGACGCGATGCTCTCCGAGCTCGCGAGCGTCGGCGCCCGGCACAAGAACGTGCTCACGACGCAGCAGACGCTCGCGGCGCAGGAGGTCGAGACGAAGTCGCGTCTGGCGGACATCGAGGACGTCGACCTCGCCACGATCATCCTCGACCTGCAGTCCCAGGAGGTCGCCTACAAGGGCGCCCTCGGGGCCGCGGCCAAGGTGCTCCAGCCCACGCTGCTGGACTTCCTGCGATGAGCGCGCCCGCGACGGTGCAGGTCGGCGGCGCCACGCTGCCGACCACGCTCCGGGTCGCCGACGAGCTGCCCGGCCTGCCCGGACGCTCGTCGTACGTGCTCGAGCCCGTGGCCGACGCGGCGGGCCTGTTCACGCTCCGGTCGCTCGACGGCCCGCCCACGCGCCTGTACGTCGTCGACCCCGACGCGTACCTGCCCGGCTACGAGCCGGAGCTGCCCGGGTCCGGCGAGCGGCGAGCGCTGGTCGTCGTGCACCCGCCCACCGACGACGAGCCCGCGACCGCGAACCTGCTCGCGCCGATCGTCGTGGACGTCGCGACCGGGGCCGCCGCGCAGCTCGTCCTCGACGGCGACTGGCCGCTGCGCGCACCGCTGGGCTGAGCACGGCCGCTCTCCCCGTACCGGCCACGAGGCCGGTTCCGACGAAACCCTCAGTCCCGCACGACGCGCGCCGATGGTCTGGTCAGAACCACACCCTGCAGCCTCAGGAGCCTCGATGCCCGCCGTCGTCCAGCGCCAGGCCCTCCTCCATCCGGACGGGTCCCTGTTCGGTTACGCCGTGCACGCCCGCGTCGACGACTCGGGCCCCCTCGTGACGCTCGCCGCCGAGGATCGCATGGTCAGCGACGCCTACGACCGCGTCGACCTCGGCCAGGTCGTCGGTGACAACGCCGTCGTGCTGCGGGCCACCGGGCCCATGCTCCGCGGAGAGGTCACCATCCCCACCGCGCCGCGCAGCCTCGTCGTCGAGGTGCCTGCCCCGTGGGTGCACGAGGAGTACGCCGAGCAGGCGCTCGTCGCGATGCGCGAGCTGGGCTTCGGTGTCGCGCTCGGGTCCTTCACCGGGACCCTCGCCGAGCGCGCCCTGCTGCCGCTCGTGGACATGGCGAAGGTCGACCTGCGCCGCCTGACCGAGAACCTGCAGGCGCGCGTCGCCCAGCTCAAGGAGGCGGGCGTGTGGGTCATCGGCGTGCACGCCGACACCCCCGAGCTCGCCCGGCTCGCGCGCGAGCTCGAGCTGGAGCTCGTCCAGGCGCCCCTCGTGCGCCGTCAGGCACCCGGCACGGGCCGCACGGTGTCCGCGGGCGAGGCCCAGCACCTGCAGCTCGTGCGTGTCCTCTCGCAGGAGATGCCGGACCACCAGGAGATCGTGCGCGCCGTCGGCGTCGACCCCGAACTCACCATGCGCGTGCTGCGGACGGTGAACGCCTCGGCGACCGGTCTGCGGCACCACGTCGACTCCGTCTCGCACGCGGTGAGCCTGCTCGGCCCGCACCGGCTCGCCGCGCTGGTCTCGTCGGTGGTCCTCGGCAGCGACCCGGCGTCCGTGGACGTGCTCTGGACCGTCATCACGCGCGGGCTCGCCGTGTGGCGGCTCAGCGGCAACGAGGTCGGGTACACCGTCGGGCTGCTGTCCGCGGTGAGCGCGGCGCTCAAGATCTCCGTCGAGTCCGTCGTCGACCGGTCGGGGGTCTCGCCCGACGTCGCGGCGGCGCTGCAGGGTGAGGGCGGACCGTACGGCCCGGCGCTGCAGGCGGCGCTCGCGCACGAGGCGGACGACGACGACGCGATCCTGGCCGCCGGCTTCGACCCGGCACACGTCGCGCGCGTCTACCTCGAGGCGATGCCCGAGGCCCTCGCCTCGGCCTCGCACATGGCGGCCCCGCTCGCCCACCGGCCGTAGGCTGCGGGGGTGCCAGCCGAGCCCCGCCCCCTCGCTCCCCCGGTCCAGGTGGACCTCGCCCGCGTGACCGTCGTCGGCTGCGCGCTGTGGGCGCTCGCCCTCGTCGTGTGCCTCGTGCTGGCCGGCACGGGCACGACCGGCTGGCTGCCCGTCGCGGTGTGCGCCACGGGCCTCGCGCTCGGCGGCCTCGGTTACCTCTGGGCCGTCCGGCACCGCTGACCACCGCACCGCAACGGGCATGATGTCCGCCATGGCGACGCGCGTGCTGGTGGTCTGCACCGGGAACATCTGCCGGTCCCCCGCGGTCGAGCGCCTGCTGGCGAGCGGGCTCGCGGGCACGGACGTCGAGGTGTCGTCCGCGGGCACCTGGGCCATGCGCGGCCACCCGATGTCCCCACCGATGGCCGAGCTGGTCGAGGCCGCAGGGGCGCGCGCGGACGGGTTCGTGGCCCGCCAGCTCACCTCCGCCCTGGTGCGCGAGGCATCGCTCGTCCTGGCGCTGACCCGCGAGCACCGCACCGCGGTCGTCGAGCTCGAGCCCGCCGCCGTGCGCCGCACCTTCACGCTGCGCGAGCTCGCGCGGCTCTCGAGTGCCGTCGACCTGCAGCGCCTGCCCGCGGGCACGGCCGGTGAGCGGCTCGTCGCGCTGCTGCCCCTGGCCGCGGCGCAGCGCGCAGCGCTCGGTCCCGGCGACGACGACGTCGTCGACCCGTACGGCGGACCTGCGTCGCTCTACCGCCGCTCGTTCGACGAGCTCGACGGCCCGACCCGGCAGCTCGTCGGGGTGCTCACGCGCCGGCCGACGACGTCGGTCGGCTGACCTCGGTCGCGGGCTGGGCCGCGGGCTCTGCCGCGTCACCCGTCCCGGGCGGCTGCTCGAACGCCGCGTCGAGCGCGAGCTCTCCCGCACGCTCGGGGTCGGCGAGCGCGAGCTCGAGCAGGTGACGCAACCCCCACCGCCCGCTCCACTGCGCGAGCGCCGCCGCGAGGCCCGCGAGCGTCGTCGCGTGCAAGCGCGGCTCACCCGCGACCTCGTCGACCCACCACTCGACCTGCACGTGGTCCACGCGCAGGTCCTCGTGCTCGCACCAGAGCCTCGGCGCCCCCGGCAGCACGTCGTGCACCTGCGGCGGCACGGGCGCGTCGACCCCGTCCTCGCGCGTCACCACCCCCGGGGCCAGCTCGGAGACGCGCGGCAGGTCGAGCTCGCGCGACAGGCGCAACGCCTCGTCGTGGCCGTGCGCGGGGACCAGCGCTGCGACGTCCGTACGCTGCCACCACATCGGCCACGGCGCGACCGCGGCGTCGTGCGCGGGCACCACGATCACCCGGCCCGGTCCGACGAGCGCCGGCACCCGCTCGGGCGCCTGCGACGGCGCCGCGTGGCGCCACACCGCGGTCGCCGCGCGGACGTCCAGCACGGTCGACGTCGGCCAGGAGTCCAGCAGGTCGGTCCAGGCGTGCGGCGTCAGGTCGTGCGGCTCGGCGACGCCGCCCAGCGCCCGCAGCACCTGGACGTCGAGGTGGGCGACGTCGCGCGGCGCGGCGGGCAGCAGCGCGCGCAGCGGTCCGTCGTCGGCGACGGCGAACGGTGCGCCGAGCCCCAGCGGCGAGCGCTCGCGCAACCACCACGCCGTGTACGACTCCGCGACCGCACCCCGGTCGCTGCGGACCTCCTCGAGCAACGCCCTGCGCAGCGCGGGCTCCCCCGCGACGAGCTCGAGGACCTGCGGCCACGCCTCGTTCGCCACGGCGTCCAGGTCGGCGACCGCGGTCAGGTCCCCCAGGTACGCGCCGGCGCCGAGCTCGTCGGCCAGGTGCTCGACGTACTCGGCCCAGCCGTCGAGCGCCTGCGCGGTCAACGCCCCGGGCGCGTCCTCGTCCTGCTCCTCCTCGGTGACCACGTCCGGCACCGTGACGGTGACGAGCACCTCGCGGACGCCGGCCGCGACGAGCGTCGCCGCGCCCCAGCGGTCCACCTCCTCGGCGGACACCGCGGTGAGCACCCGCTCGTCGAGCAGGCGGTGCGCGGGTGAGCCGGGCAGCACCAGACCGTCTGCGGGTGCCCGCTCCCCGGTCGCCGCGCCCACGGGCAGCAGCGCCAACCACTCGCGGACGTCGCCGGGCAGCGCCTGCGCGGCGTCCGTCGTCGCCGACCAGCGGGCCGGGTCGCGCGGCGGCAGGTGCGCGGCGACGAGCGTGAGGACGGTCGTCGTGAGGTCCGGCTCGTCGGGCTCGTCGTCCTCGTCCCACGCCAGCACGGCCTCGCGCACCGGCGCGAGACGCAGCAGCCCGACCGCGTCCGGGGCCCGCGCACCGAGCCGCTCGAGCAGGGGGTGCGCCGCGACGGGGTCGACCACGCGCACGCCCCAGCGTGCCAGCGTCCCGACGACGGGCCGGACGAGCCCCGCGAGCGCGTCGTCGAGCACCACCGTGCCGCGTGCGCCCCGGACCACGCGACCGTCCGCGAGCGGGACCGGGAGGTTGGCGAGCGACTCGAGGCCCGCGGGGTCTGCCGCCGCGAGCGACTCGAGCGCGCCGTAGAGCGCGGGCCATCCCTCGTCGTCGGCCGGGGCCGCGAGCTCCTCCACGAGCTCGGCGAGCGGTCGTACGTCGACCCCGAGCAGCCGCGCGTGCGCGTCCCGTCCGGGCGGCACGACGACGAGCGCCCCCACCTGCCGCCCGAGCACCGCCAACGCCTCGGCACCGCCGCCACCGGCCACCGCCACGGCCCGCCGCGGCACCACAAACCCGTCCGGCGCCGCCCCGCCGGACACCAACCCGTCCCCCACCGACCCAGCGGACGCTCCGGCCACACCGGCCGCAGACCGGAGCAACCCCTGGCTCGCCCCGTCCTCCCCCACCGACCCAGCGGACACTCCGGCCACACCGGCCGCAGACCGGAGCAACCCCTGGCTCGCCCCGTCCTCCCCCACCGACCCAGCGGACACTCCGGCCACACCGGCCGCAGACCTGAGCAAGGGCTGGGTCGCGGGCGGGGTGGTGGCTGGGGTGAGGATCGGGGCCGCGGCCAGGCGGTCGACGAGCAGGGGGCGGAGCGCGGCGTCGAGCGTGCCCGTCGGCAGCGTCGTGGGCACGAGCGTCAGCGGGTCGTGGCCCGCGCTCGCGAGCTGCTCGGCGAGGGTCGCGTAGGCGTCGGCCGCGTGCCGCAGCAGCGCGTCGGTCAGCCGTCCCGCAGCGACGCGGCGTCGCGTAGGGTCCAGCGGGAGCGTCGCGACGAGCAGCGCGGGCAGGTCGAGGGGCTCGTCGGTGGGGGTCGGGGCGTGGACGACGCGAGCGCGCGCGGGCACACCCGCCGCCTCGTCGGAGAACGGGTCCGGCGCGCGGCCGCCCGGCTCGACCGTGCGCCGCGGCAGGGCCCAGGTGACGCGCCAACGCGTCGCCTCGCGCTCCTCGACCGGGCGGTCGGTCAGCAGGTCACGCGGCACGTCACCCGCGGACGTCGCGACGAACCAGCGCGAGGCCACGTCCGCGACGCGGCGCGGCCCGCCGTCGGACGTCTCGTCCTCCACGACGACCTCGGTCAGCCCGGGCAGCGCGAGCAGGAGCGCGTCGTCGACCGCGTGCAGCAGGCTGCGCACCTCGTCGGCGGCGACCTCGTCGCGCAGCACCAGCACGACCGCGGTGTCGAAACCCTCCGGCGGACGACCCTCGGCGGCGAACGGCAGCCGCAGCGCGGGCAACGAGCCGTCGCGCCGCACGACCTCCTGCGCGAGCGCCGGGACACGCTCCGCCACGTCCGCGAGCTCCTGCGCCGTGTCGGCCAGCGAGAACCGGACCGCGCCGGTCGCGGAGACCACGCTGATCTCGTCGGACACCGCGCGCACCGCCGCGAACCCGACGCCGTACCGGCCGACCACGCCCGGGCCACCGTGGTCGCGCTTCGCCGAGGCGCGCATCGAGGACAGCGCCGCGACGCCCGCGTCGTCGAGCGGAGCGCCCGTGTTCGCGGCGACGAGCGTCGTGCCCTCGTCGGTGCGGGCCAGCCGCAGCAGGAGCCGGCCGGGCACGCCGGCCCGCACGGCCGCGTCGGCGGCGTTCTGCGCGAGCTCGACGACCACGCGGTCGCGGTAGTAGCCGCGCGCGTGGTCCTCCTCGACGTTCGCGTCCTCACGCAGCCGCGCGGGAGACGACCGCCAGGCGGTCAGGGCCGCCGCGCGAAGGGCGGCGGTGCCGAACTGGTCCTGCGTCACTGCTCCGCGTCGGGCGAGCCGGACTCGTCGCCGGGCTCGGCGTCGGCACCACTGGCATCGCTCACGTCGTCGAGCCCGACCGCGACGCCCTGGTCGACCACGACCTCGTCGACCACCGCGTCGTCGGCCACACCCTCGCCGACGGCCGTCTCGTCGACCACGCTCTCCTCGACCACGACCTCGTCGACCACGACCTCGTCGACCACGACCTCGTCGAGCGGGGCCTCATCGGCCGCGGGCTCGACGACCGCAGGCTCGTCGGTCGGGGACCCGGCGAGCGCGAGCTCGCTGAAGCCGGACTCGACCACGGCGGCCTCGTCGGGGGTGGGCTCGACCACGGCGGCCTCGTCGGGGGTGGGCTCGACCACGGCGACCTCGTCGACCACCGCGACCTCGTCGGACGCAGCCTCGTCGGAGGTGGGCTCCACCGCAGCGGGCTCGTCGGCCGCAGGAGCCAGGTCGACCAGCTCGACGCGGAGCTCGTCGATGAGCGGGTCGGGCTTGGGCCAGTCGCTCGGGGCGGGGTCGACGTCCGTCTCGGAGTGCGCGCCGCAGCCGTGGTCGAGGGAGACGACGCGACCGTCGTCGGGCGACCACTCGTTCGCGCACACGCCGAAGACGGTGCCGAGCGCACCCTGCAGCGGCACCAGGAACCCGCACGACCAGCAGGCACCCGCGGAGGCCAGCGAGCCGGGGCTCGTCGGGCCGCGCGACCCCCGGTACCAGCGCTCGGCGGCCTCGTCACGTCCCTGGGGCGCGAGCACGCGCACGCGGGCGAGGGCGAGCTCGTCGATCGCGACCTCGTCGAGCTCGGGGTCGCCCGTGCGCGTCCAGCCCGGCTCGAGGCGCGGGTCGTCCGCGCGGAACGGGAGCACGTCGCCCGGGCCGATGTCGCCGGGGCGCAGCCGCTCCGACCACGGCACCCACGCCTGGCCGAGGATCGCGTCGGGGCCGGGCAGGAGCTCGGCCTCGCAGACCGTCGCGGTGCGGCCGCGCGGCACGCGCGCGACCGTGACGGTCCACTCCCAGCCGCGGTAGCCGCGGGACAGGCACGCGAACCGGTGGGAGACCAGGCGCTCACCCTCGACGACGACGCCGAGGTGCTCACCCACGTCGGACGGGTCGACCGCGATCTCGATCGCGACCTCACGGGCGAGGTCGACGGCCGAGCCCAGCACGGCGTCCTTGATGCGGGTGGCAGTGGCCATGATCAGCCCTCGAGCTCGTCGGCGACGGCGCGCAGCGCGGCCGCGTAGGCCTTGCCTCGCGCGGCGTCGGGGTAGCGGCCGCGGCGCAGGTCGCCGCCGACCCGGTCCAGGACCTTGATCAGGTCCTCGACGAGCACGACCATCTCGTCGGGCTTGCGGCGCTGCGCCTTGGCGACCGACGGGATCGGGTCGAGCAGCTTGACGGACAGCGCCTGCGGTCCGCGCTTGCCGTCGGCCACGCCGAAGTCCACCTTGGCGCCGGGCTTGGGGGCCGTGACGCCCGCGGGCAGCGCCGAGGCGTGCAGGAACACCTCGCCGCCGTCGTCGGCGGCGATGAACCCGAACCCGCGCTCGGTGTCGAACCACTTGACCTTGCCGGTAGGCACGGCGGACCCCTGTCGTGAGAAGAGCTACGTCGGAGCAAGGCTACCGGGCCGGGCACGTCCCTTCGCGCGAACAGCGGCGCACGCCGCTCGTGGTCCGCTGACGGCGAGCCGCCATGAGGACAGGTACACGGACGCGCCGGGAGCGCCGGCGTCGTTCACGGGCGCCTTCCGCCCGAGCGGCTGGGACGCGGCGAGCGACCCGGCCCAGAGGGACACGGCTGTCCACAGGTCCGTCTTGTGACGGTTGACGCACAACACCCGATACGGCCAAGGTTCCTCGCCAGGGCAGGGAGTCGCGGGAACACCACCGGCGGCGGCCGTCCCGGCTGCGGGGACGCACCCATCGCGCCCCCGCAGCGGACCGGCTGCGCTGCGGCAACAGCGACCGGTTCAGCCGCGGTGAGCGCACCCTCGCACCCCGGTCCGACGAGCCCGGGGACCGTCGGACCGAACGGGATCGGCCCCGCGGTGCTCGAGGCGGACGTACCGGGCGTACGAGCAAGGGCCGGCGCCTCGGCCCTCCGTACCGCACGAGTTGAGGAGCAGTGAGCCAGCTGAACCGAGAACAGGACACGCAGGAAGCGCCAGAGGACACCGAGGGGTACTCGCGTGCCCTCGCGAGCGCGGGGTGGGTGCTGCTCGGGGTGGCCGCGGCCGTCGCGGTACCCCTCGGGCGGACGAACGGCGCGAGCCAGGCGGTGCGAGTCATCGCACTCCTGGCGCTGGTGAGCGGTCTCGTCGCAGCGCTGCGCGAGCGCTCAGCCCGTTGGGGCGCGGTGGCGCTGCTCGGGGCAGCCGCGGCCGTCGTGGTGATGGTGACGAGGTGAACGCCGGGATGGTCGTCGATCGTGACGGGAGCGCCCGCGTCGACACCGGCGGCGGCCGTCGTCACGTCGGCGTTGATCTGGCTGGCCGTGCCGGCGGTCGTCGGCACCTACCGTCACCTGACGCGTGAGGTGCGATGACGAGCGGGGAGCATGCCGTCCCGGTCAGCCCTCGGCGAGGCGGTCCAGCGCGAGCGCGGCCAGGAGCGAGGCGCTCGTGGCGAGCGCGGAGTCGTCGAACCGGGCGTACGGCGAGTGGTTGTACGGGGCGGTCGCGGGGTCCGCGCCGGGCGTCAGCGCGCTGACGAACGCGAACGCGCCGGGCACCTCCTGCAGCACGTAGGAGAAGTCCTCGCCGCCCGCGAGCGGTTGCGGCATCTCGAACCACGCGTCGTCGCCGAGCAGCTCGCGCGTGAGCCGTGCGGTGCGCTCGAGCTCGGCCGGGTCGTTGCGGGTGACCGGGTAGCCGCGCTGGTAGTCGACGTCGGCGGTCAGTCCGTGCGCCGCGGCGACGTGCTCGCACACCTCGCGCAGCCGCTCGGGCGCGGCGAGCCAGGTCGCCTCCGAGAACGTGCGGACGGTGATCTCGAGCGTCGCGGTGGCCGGGATGATGTTGTTCGCGGTGCCCGCGTGGATGGACCCGACCGTCACGACGATCGGGTCGAACACGTCGAACCGCCGCGTGACCATCGCCTGCAGCGCGAGCACGATCTCCGCGGCGACCGGCACCGGGTCGAGCGCGCGGTGCGGTGCGGAACCGTGCCCGCCGGTACCTCGCACCGTGACGGTGACGGAGTCGGGCGCGGCCATGAGCGTCCCCGGTCGACCGCCGACGACCCCGCCGGGCAGCAGGCCCGACGACACGTGCACGCCGTAGGCGCCGACCACACGCTCACCGGCGGCGTCGAGCACGCCCTCGCGGATCATGATCTCCGCGCCACCGTCGCCCTCCTCGCCGGGCTGGAACATGAACACGACCGCGCCGGCGATCTCCTCGCGCCGCGCGGCGAGCAGGCGGGCTGCGCCGACGAGCCCGGCGATGTGCATGTCGTGGCCGCACGCGTGCATCAGGCCGGGGTGCTCGGACGTGAACGGCTCGCCGGTCTCCTCGGTCACGGGCAGCGCGTCCATGTCGCCGCGCAGCAGCACCGCGGGGCCGGGCCGGGCGCCGCGCAGCACCGCGACCACCGAGCTCAGCTCTGCGCCGACCGTGACCTCCAGGCCCAGGCCGGACAGCGCCTCGAGCACGAGGGCCTGCGTCTTGGGCAGGTCGAGCGCGAGCTCGGGCACCTTGTGCAGCTCGTGCCGCAGCGCCGCCAGCTCCGGCAGCAGCGCCCGCGCCTCGTCGTACAGCCCCGTCAGCTCGCCCACGTCACCCTCCACGTCCGACACGTCCTGCCCTGACGCTATCGGCCGCGGGCGTCGTCGTCCGCGCGCCGCTCCCGCGGCCGGCGCCGCCGGCTGACGAGCCCGCGCGTCGGGTCCACGTCCCGCGCCCGGGACCCCCGCCCCCGCGAGGCCACGTATCGTGGAGCGGATGTCCACGTTCACCGGGTTCTTGCGGTCGTCGTCCGACGAGCGCCTCGGTGCGCTGCTCGCACGCCGCCCGGACCTGGCCTCGCCGTCGCCGGGGAACCTCACGTCGCTCGCGGTGCGCGCCACGGGTCGCGCGAGCCTGGAGCGCGCGCTCGCGTCCGTGGACGCCGTCGTCCTGCAGGTGCTCGAGGCCGCGGTCGTGCTCGACGGTGCGACGAGCGCCGCGCTGCAGGACGCGATCGCGGGCCGGCGCGACGCCGAGGTCGCACGCGCGGTCGACGACGCCCTGACGCTCGCGCTGCTGTACGCCGACCAGGGCCCGGACGACGAGCGGACCGAGAGCCTGAGCGCCGACGCGGTGCTGCGCGTGGCCCCCGGCCTGGCGGACCTGCTCGACGCGCACCCTGCGGGCCTCGCGGTCGAGGTCAGCGGCCCCGCCGCGCGCAGCGGCCCGGCGGGCACCCCGACGAGCCCGACCACCAGCCTCACGAGCGCGCTCCCGGACGACGACGAACCGCTCGGCGCACCCGCGCGCGCGGTGCTCGACGCGCTCGCCTGGGGTCCGCCGGTCGGTCTGGCCCCCGCGCCGGGCACGACCGCCGGCGACGCGGTCGCGCTGCTCGTCGCGCGCGGGCTGCTGGTGCGCGGCAGCGGCCGGCACGTGCTGCTGCCCGCGTCAGTCGCCCTCGAGCTGCGCGGCTGGCGCACGCACCGCGCGGTCGCGACGCCGCCGGACCTCTCGGACGCCCCGAGCCGGCGTCCCGAGACGGTCGCCGCGGAGTCCGCGAGCGCGGGCGAGCGGTGCGTGCGGCTCGTCGCACGCCTGCTGCGCGAGTGGGAGCACGAACCGCCCGGGGTGCTGCGGTCCGGCGGCCTGGCGGTGCGCGAGCTGCGGCGCGCCGCGCAGCTGCTCGAGGTCGAGGAGGGTGAGGCCGCGTTCGTCGTCGAGCTCGCGTTCGCGGCGGGGCTGCTCGCGCAGGACGACGACGAGCCCGCGGCGTTCGTCCCGACGGCCGACGTCGACGCCTGGACGGCGCTCGACCTACCCGCACGCTGGGTCGCGTTGGCCTCGGCGTGGCTCGTCACCGCCCGCACGCCCTGGCTCGTCGGCTCGCGCGACGAGCGCGGGAACTTGATCGCCGCGCTCGACCCCGAGCTGTCGCGCCCGTGGGCGCCGCGCCTGCGCGCCGCGGTGCTGCGCGTGCTCGCCCGCGTGCCGGGCACGGCGCCGAGCGCGCAGGACGTGCTCGACGCGCTCGGCTGGGCGACCCCGCGCTCGGTGCCGCCGCTCGCGGCCGTGCAGTCGGTGCTGACCGAGGCGGCCCGCGTGGGCGTCCTCGGCGCGGGCGCGCTGAGCGAGGCGGGCGGGGCCCTGCTGCCGCCCGCGCCGGGCTCCGCCCCCGGGTCCACACCGGGCGCTCCCGATGCCGGTCCGGGCGCTCCCGGAACCGCACCGGGCGCTCCCGATGCCGCCTCGGCCGCGGAGGCGTTCGCGACCGGGCTCGCGCCCGAGGTCGGCGACCTGCTGCTGCAGGGCGACCTGACGGGCATCGTGCCCGGACGCCCGTCGCCCGCGCTCGAGGCGCTGATCGAGCGTGCCGCGGCGGTCGAGTCGCGCGGAGGCGCGATCACCGTGCGGTTCACGCCCGACTCGGTGCGCCGCGCGCTCGACGACGGGCTCACGGCCGACGAGCTCCTGGACCGGCTCGCCGCGTTCGGGCGCGGCTCGGTGCCGCAGGGCCTGGAGTACCTGGTGCGGGACGCCGCGCGCCGCCACGGACGCCTGCGCGCGGGCGCCGCCTCGTCGTACCTGCGAGCGGACGACCCGGCGCTGCTCGCGGGCCTCGCGGACGACCCGCGCCTGGCGGACCTGGGCCTGCTGCAGCTCGCGCCGACGGTGCTGGCCGCGCAGGCCTCCACGCACGAGGTGGTCGAAGCGCTGCGCGCGCACGGCCTCGCGCCGGTCGCCGAGACGCCCGACGGTCAGGTGCTGCACCTCGAGCGCACGGTCCGACGAGCGCGGCGTCGCGGCTCGCGGCGCGCGTTCACGCCCGTCGCGTCGCGCACCGTCGACACGCTCGCGCTCGTGCGCCGGCTGCGCTCGTCGGACGAGCGCGGCACGTCGGACGCGGGCACGACCCCGGCGACCGGCGCGTCGGTCCCGGGCGCCGGACCCGCCGGCACGACGAGCAGCACGACGAGCGACGCCGCGAGCAGCGGCTCCACGGTCAGTGACGCGGGGACGCCCGACGACTCGAACCTCCGCACCGGCCCGACGACGCACGACACGCGCGCGCCGCGCTCGTCAGCCCCTGCCGGAACAGCCGACCCCGTCGATGCGTTGGCACTCCTGCGCGAGGCCGCCGCCGAGCGCGCGAACGTGTGGGTCGAGCTCGTCGGACCCACGGGGCGTCCCGAACGCCGCCTGCTGCGCCCCCTGCGCGTGGAGGGCGGCCGGCTGCGGGCCGCCGACCCCGTTCGCGAGTCGGAGCTGACCGTCGCCGTCCACCGGATCGGCACGGTCGAGCGCGCCGACGACCTCGCGGGCACGGACCAGGAGGACATGTGAGCGGACCGCTCATCGTGCAGAGCGACAAGACGCTGCTGCTCGAGATCGACCACGACCAGGCGGACGCGTGCCGTCGCGCGATCGCCCCGTTCGCGGAGCTCGAGCGCGCGCCGGAGCACGTGCACACCTACCGGCTCACGCCGCTCGGGCTGTGGAACGCGCGCGCCGCGGGGCACGACGCCGAGCAGGTCGTCGACGTGCTGCTCGAGTACAGCCGCTACCCGGTGCCGCACGCGCTGCTGGTCGACGTCGCGGAGACGATGGCGCGCTACGGGCGGCTGCAGCTCGTCCAGGACCCCGTGCACGGCCTCGTGCTGCACGCGCTCGACCCGGCGGTGCTCGCCGAGGTCATGAAGTCCAAGCGCACCGCGGGCCTGCTGGGCGCGCGCATCGACGCGACCGACGTGATCGTCCACCCGTCCGAGCGCGGCCACCTCAAGCAGGTGCTGCTCAAGCTCGGCTGGCCCGCGGAGGACCTCGCCGGGTACGTGGACGGCGAGGCGCACGCGATCGCGCTCGAGGAGGACGGCTGGGCCATGCGGCCCTACCAGCAGCAGGCCGTCGAGGGGTTCTGGCACGGCGGGTCGGGCGTGGTCGTGCTGCCCTGCGGTGCGGGCAAGACGATCGTCGGCGCGGGCGCCATGGCCAAGTCCTCCACGACGACGCTGATCCTGGTCACCAACACCGTCTCGGCACGGCAGTGGCGCGACGAGCTCGTGCGCCGCACGTCGCTGACCGAGGACGAGATCGGCGAGTACTCCGGTGCCCGCAAGGAGATCCGGCCGGTCACGATCGCGACGTACCAGGTGCTCACGACCAAGCGGAAGGGCGTCTACTCGCACCTCGAGCTGCTCGACGCACGCGACTGGGGCCTGGTCCTGTACGACGAGGTGCACCTGCTGCCCGCGCCGATCTTCCGCATGACCGCGGACCTGCAGGCGCGCCGCCGCCTTGGCCTGACGGCGACGCTCGTGCGCGAGGACGGACGCGAGGACGAGGTGTTCTCGCTCATCGGGCCCAAGCGGTTCGACGCGCCCTGGAAGGACATCGAGGCGCAGGGGTACATCGCGCCCGCCGAGTGCATCGAGGTGCGCCTGACCCTGCCCGACGCCGACCGCATGGCGTACGCGACGGCCGAGCCGGAGGAGAAGTACCGGCTCGCCGCGACCGCGTCGGGCAAGAACCGCGTGGTCGAGCAGCTCGTCGCGCAGCACGACGGCGAGCCGACGCTCGTCATCGGGCAGTACCTGGACCAGCTGCACGAGCTCGCCGAGCACATCGGCGCGGACCTCATCACGGGCGAGACGACCGTGCGGGAGCGTCAGCGCCTGTTCGACGCGTTCCGCACCGGGGAGATCTCCAAGCTCGTCGTGTCGAAGGTCGCGAACTTCTCGATCGACCTGCCCGAGGCGTCGGTCGCGATCCAGGTGTCGGGCTCGTTCGGCTCGCGCCAGGAGGAGGCGCAGCGGCTCGGCCGCATCATGCGCCCCAAGGCCAGCGGGCGGACGGCGCACTTCTACACCGTCGTCGCGCGCGACACCGTCGACCAGGACTTCGCCGCCCACCGCCAGCGCTTCCTCGCCGAGCAGGGCTACGCGTACACGATCAAGGACGCCGAGGACCTGGGCGTCGCCTGACACCCCCCGGCCCCGCGCACCGACCCACCCGCGACCCAGCGCCTACTCCGGCCTGAGCCCCGCCAACCCGGAGCAACCCCGGCCTCGCGCACTCACCCACCCACGACCCAGCACCTACTCCGGCCTGAGCCCCGCCACCCGGAGCAACCCCGGCCTCGCGCCCTGCCCCACCCGCGATCCAGCGCCCGCTCCGGCTTGGGCGCTGCGGAGCCGGAGCGGGGGCTGGGTCGCGGGGATGTGGGGCGGGTGTTCACCTGGGGGTCGTGTGGGGGGCGGGGAGTGGTCGCGTCGGCGTGGGACGCTGGCCGGGTGCGACGGGTGCTCGGGGTGCGGGGGGCGGTGGTCGTCGGGCTGGCCGCGATGCTCGGAGCTGGCGTGTTCGCGGTGTGGGCGCCCGCCGCGCGCGCGGCCGGGGTGGCCCTGCTCGTCGGATTGCTCGTCGCGGCCGTCGTCGCGTGGGCCAATGCGACGTCGACGGCCCAGCTCGCCGCGGCGCTGCCCGTGGCCGGCGGCGCGTACGCGTTCGGCCGGGCCCGCCTCGGGCCCTGGTGGGGCTTCGCGGCCGGGTGGGGCTTCGTCGTCGGCAAGACCGCGAGCTGCGCGGCCATGGCGATGACGTTCGCGGCGTACCTCGCCCCGCCGGCGTGGCGGCGGCCGGTCGCGGTCGCGGCGGTCGTCGTGCTCGTCCTGGTCGCGAACCGCGGGATCACGCGGACCGCGACGGTCGCCGCCGCGCTGCTCGGGCTCGTGCTCGTCGGGCTCGCGGTGGTCGTGAGCGCGGGGGCCTCCGCGTCGTCGTGGCCGCCGCTGACGACGGGGACGACGGGGACGACGAGCGTGCGCGGCGTGCTCGAGTCGGCCGGGCTGCTGTTCTTCGCGTTCGCGGGGTACGCGCGCGTCGCGACGCTCGGCGAGGAGGTCCGCGACCCCGCGCGCACGATCCCCCGGGCCGTGACGACCGCGTGGGCGATCGCGGTCGCGGTCTACGCGCTGGTCGCTCTCGCGGTGCTCGCGACGCTCGGCGCGCAGGGTGCCGCGGACTCGACGGCTCCCTTGGCGGACGTCGTGGCCGCCGCGGGGTGGGACTGGGCGCGACCCGTCGTCGGCCTGGCCGCCGCCGCGGCGTCGCTCGGCGCGCTGCTGGCGCTGGTCGCGGGCCTGGGCCGCACCGCGATGGCGATGGCCCGCGAGGGCGACCTGCCGCGCCCGCTCGCGGCCGTCGACGAGCGGCACGGCGTGCCCGCGCGCGCCCAGCTCGTGCTCGGCGCGCTCGTCGTGGCGCTCGTGCTGGTCGCGGACGTCCGGGCGGCGATCGGTTTCTCGTCGTTCGGCGTGCTCACGTACTACCTCGTCGCGAACCTCGCCGCGTGGCGTCAGCCGTCGCACGAGCGGCGCTGGCCGCGCGGCGTGCAGGTGCTCGGCGCGGTCGGCTGCGCGACGCTCGCCCTGACCCTCCCGGGCACGGCCGTGACGGGCGGCCTCGTCGTACTCGCCGTGGGCGTGGTCGGGCGCGCGGTCGCGCTACGGCGCGCACGGCAGACCGAGCACGCGGGCTGACGCCCGGGCCCGCGTCGGAGCAGCGGGTTCAGCGGCCCCCGCGTCAGGGGGCGCGGTCCGGGCGGACCGGGTACCAGCGGTTGCCGAAGCGGCGCGTGAGCTGGCGGCCGTCGATCTCCGCGAGCTCGTCGAGGCGGTGCAGGATCGCCCACCCGGCCCGCCGCGCGGACGGGTCGTCGTCGGCCTGGTAGCGCACGGTCACCCGCGCGCGCCCCCGCACGACCTCGACGTCGCAGGCCTCGACGGTCACGAGCGTGCGCGCGAACGCCACCGCGTCGGGCAGCAGGTCGGGCGCCGACGTGCCGGGCCGCAGCAGGCCGACGTTCGCGCGGACCCGGTACGAGGGCACGCCGACCTCAGGCCGAGACGCTCGCCTCGGCGGCCTCGCGCACGACGTCGAGGAACGCGCAGGCCAGCACGGCACCGGTCGCGACGAGCTCGTCCTCGCGGGCCGCGTAGGCGGCGAGGATCGCCTCGGTGTCGACCGTCCCGTCCCAGGTCGCCCAGTCGCGCAGCGTCGTCGCCGAGGCCTCGGGGTGGAACTGCAGGCCCCACGCCGACCCGACGCGGAACGCCTGGTACGGGTACTGGTTCGACGACGCGAGCCACACCGCGCCCGGCGGCAGGTCGACGACCGCGTCGGAGTGCAGGGTCGGCTGCGCGCTGACCTTGCGGTCTCCCGCACCCGGCAGCCCGGCGACGAGCGGCCCGACGAGCGCGTCGGACGCCGCCTCGGGGCGCCACCACAGGTCGACGAGTCCCGCCTCGGGCCCGGGGGGCGCCGCGACCTGCACGTGCCCGCCGGTCGCGACCGCGAGCAGCTGCGCGCCCAGGCACACGCCGAGCGTCGGGACGCCGGCCGCCGCGGCCTGCGCGAGCAGCGTGCGCAGCGCGGGCAGCCACGGGGCCGCCTCGTCGTCGTAGGCGTTCATGTGCCCGCCCAGGACGACGAGCCCGTCGCCCACCTCGCGCAGCTCCGGGACCGCCTCGCCGAGGTCGGCGCGCACGATCGTCAGCTCCGCCTCGCTCCACCAGCCGGCGAACCGGTCCTGGGGCACATCGGCCGAGCTCTGTACCACGGTCACTCGAGTCACGTCCGCCGACGGTACCGGCTGCCGGACGCTCGTCCGAAACCCGCTGCTCACAGGCGCGCCCGACACCCTCCCGAACCTTCAGCGGGTTCCCAGGCAGCACCCAGGGTTCGGGGGCAGGATCGGCACCATGAGCACGCATGCGGTCGACGCCGAGGCCCGTCTGCTCGTCGTGGACGACGAGCCGAACATCCGGGAGCTGCTGGCCACGAGCCTGCGCTTCGCGGGCTTCGAGGTGCATGCCGCGGCCGACGGCGGCGCAGCGCTGCGCATGGCGCGCGACCTCGAGCCGGACCTCCTGGTGCTCGACGTGATGCTCCCCGACATGGACGGGTTCACCGTCACGCGGCGCCTGCGCGAGAAGGGCCAGCACATGCCCGTGCTGTTCCTCACCGCGCGGGACGACACGTCCGACAAGGTGCAGGGGCTGACCGTCGGCGGCGACGACTACGTGACCAAGCCGTTCAGCCTCGAGGAGGTCGTCGCACGGATCCGGGCGATCCTGCGGCGCACGGGCCCCGGCGACGACGACCAGGCCAACGTGCTGCGCTACGCCGACCTCGAGCTCGACGACGACTCGCACGAGGTGCGCCGCGCGGGGCAGGAGATCGACCTGTCCCCCACCGAGTTCAAGCTCCTGCGCTACCTCATGCTCAACGCGGGCCGGGTGCTGTCCAAGACGCAGATCCTCGACCACGTGTGGCAGTACGACTGGGGCGGCGACGCGAACATCGTCGAGTCGTACATCTCCTACCTGCGCCGCAAGGTCGACTCGTTGACCGGCCCGGACGGCGAGAAGCTCCCGCCGCTCATCCACACCAAGCGCGGGGTCGGCTACCTCCTGCGCACGGCGTCGTGACGGTCCGCGACCCCGGTCCCGTCCCGCCGCCCCCGGCCCGGCGTCCGGCGACCGCGCCGACCCCGACCGACGAGCGGGCACCGACGAACGAACCCGCGCCGACGAGCGAGCACGCACCGACGAGCGAGCCTGGCGGCTCCGCGGCCGGGCGCGCGACCGACGGGGCCGAGCCCGGCGTCGTCGGCGAGGCCGTGCGCTGGTGGAGCGGGGTGCCGCTCGTCGGGCGGCTGCTCGGCATCTCCACGGTGCTGCTGCTCGTCGGGCTCGTCCTGGCGGGCGTGACCGCGACGTGGCTCGTGCAGCGCACGCTCGTGGACCAGGTCGACGACAAGCTCGCGACCGAGGGCGTCCAGCTGGTCACGACGTACCGCACGCAGGACGAGCCGTGGGAGTCGCAGGGACCGCCGACGGACTACTACGGCGCGGCAGTCGAGACGGGCGTGGTGCACACGCTGTTCTCGCCGCGCGCGAGCGTCCTGGCGAAGCGCGGCACGCCCTCGCTGCCGCGCATGACGTACGACGAGGCCGAGGAGCGGGGCGGCGAGCCGTTCACGGTCACGTCCGACCGGGGCTCCGACTGGCGCGTGGTCGCGCTGCCCGCGACCAACACGTTCACCAACGAGCCGGTCGCCCTGATGGTCGCCCTCCCGCTCGCCGACATCGACGACACCATCCAGCTCATGGCGCTCGTGCTGGTCACCTCCGGCGCGGTGATCCTGCTCGCGGGCGCGCTCGTCGGCTGGTGGGCCGTCCGACGCTCGCTGCGGCCGCTGACGCAGATCGAGCAGACCGCGGCGGCGTTCGCGGCAGGCGACTTCTCGCAGCGCGTGCCGCCCGCGCCGGTCTCGACCGAGGTCGGGCGGCTCGGTGCGGCGCTCAACGGCATGCTCGCGCAGATCGAGGAGGCGTTCGCGGTGCGCACGGCCTCCGAGGCGCGCATGCGCCGGTTCGTCGCCGACGCGTCGCACGAGCTGCGCACGCCGTTGGCCGCGATCCGCGGGTACGGCGAGCTGTACCGCATGGGTGCGCTGACGACGAAGGACCAGGTCGACGACACGTTCGGGCGCATCGAGTCGTCCGCGACGCGCATGGGCCGGCTCGTCGAGGACCTCCTGTCGCTCGCCCGGCTCGACGAGCAGCGCCCGATGCGGCGCACGCAGGTGGACCTCACGGTCGTCGCAGCCGACGCGGTGAGCGATCTGCACGCGCTCGACCCGTCGCGCAGCACGCGCATCGTGCCGCTCACGCCGGGCGGGGTCACGGGCCCGACGACGGTCGACGGCGACGAGGCGCGGCTGCGGCAGGTCGTCGCGAACCTCGTCGGGAACGTCGCGCAGCACACGCCGGCGGGGTCGCCCGTCGAGATCGCCGTGGGACTGGCGCACGCCGACGCCCGGGACGGGGCTCCCGGCGGACCGGTGGGCGTCATCGAGGTGCGCGACCACGGCCCGGGCATCGACCCCGAGCACGCCGCGCGCGTGTTCGAGAGGTTCTACCGGGTCGACGCCTCACGGGGCCGGTCCTCGGGCGGCGCGGGTCTCGGGATGGCGATCGTGGCGGCCATCGTCGACGCGCACGACGGCCACGTGCGCCTGTCGGCGACGCCCGGTGGCGGCACGACCGTGCGCGTCGAGATCCCGGCGGCACCACCGCGGCCGGGACCGGGTGGTTCCACGCACGAGTCACCCGACCCGCAGCGCGCCGCGACGGACGACTCACCAGGCGACTCACCGGGCGACGCGCCGGGCGCCCCGCCGACGGGGGCGCACATCGGGCGGTAGCGGGACGAAGCCGCCCCGTTCGACGCCGCGCGCGGGGCTATGCTGACCCGTTCCCAGTCGTCGTCGTGAGGGTGGTCCATGGGCGTCCACGAAGCGCCTGCCTGGCTCGTCCCGGCGTTCGTCCGCAATGTCGTCGGTGCCGGAGCCACCGCGGCACCCGAGCAGATCCGTGCCGCGGGCGACAGGCTCCTGGAGCGCTGGTCCTCCCCGGGCCGCGAGTTCCACAACGTCAAGCACCTGGTCGACGTGCTGGTCCGGGTCGACGAGCTCGACTCCGAGAGCCACGAGCCCGACCTCGTACGGCTCGCCGCCTGGTACCACGGCGCGGTGTTCGACTCCGCGGACCGCAAGGCCTACGCGAACAAGGGCGGCGAGGACGAGGCCGCGAGCGCACGCGTCGCCTACGACGAGCTCGTCGGGCTCGGCGTCCCGGAGGCGCACGCGCGGCGCGTGCACGACCTCGTCGTCGCGCTCGTCCGGCACTCGCCGAACTCGCTCGACGTCGACTGCGCCGTGCTGTGCGACGCGGACCTCGCGGTCCTGGCCACCGAGCCGCAGCGCTACAAGGCGTACCTGCACGACGTGCGCGCCGAGTACGCGCACCTGCCCGCCGAGGACTACGTCCGTGCGCGCGCCCGGATCCTGCGCAAGCTCCTGGCGCGCCCGTCGCTGTTCTCCTCGCCGCTCGCCCAGGCGTGGGAGGAGCCCGCGCGGCAGAACGTCGAGGCGGAGCTGCAGCGGCTCGAGAAGGAGCAGGCGGCGTTCGAGGCCGCGCGCGCGGTGCACGACGAGCGCGTCGAGCTCGAGCGCGAGGCGGCGCGGCAGTCGGGTCAGCAGTCGGACGCGACCCCCGGTGCGACCAGGCACTCCGGCGAGGGGCCGTTCGTCGGCGAGGGTCCCGCGGCGACGCCGTGATCCTCCTCGACCCGCCGCTGTGGCCACGCCACGGGACCACGTGGGGGCACCTGGTCAGTGACGCGTCGCTCGCCGAGCTGCACGCGTTCGCCGCGGGGGCGGGCGTGCCGCCCCGCGCGTTCGACCGCGACCACTACGACGTGCCCCGGGAGCGGTACGACGAGCTCGTCGCGGCCGGTGCCGTACCGGTGGGGACGCGCGAGCTCATCCGCCGCCTGCGCGCGAGCGGGCTGCGCATCCCGGCGCGCGACCGCCACTGACCCGACCGCAGACCGTCGACGCCCGTCGATGCCGTAGCCCCACCCGACCCCGCCCGACCCGCCCCCTTCGCCGGCGGTCGCCGCTCGCCCTGCCCGCGCGCGGGTGCGGGGCTAGCGTGATCGCGTGGCCAGGATCGAGAACTCCCGGTTGACGGTCGTCGGCGCGGGGAGCGTCGGCGTGAGCATCGCGTACGCCGCGCTGATCCGCGGGTCGGCGCACACCGTGGCGCTGTACGACATCGACCGGCCGAAGGTCGAGGCCGAGGTGCTCGACCTCGCGCACGGCACCTGGTTCACGGGCGGCAGCGTCGTCGGCGGGTCGGACCCGGAGGTGGTCGCGGACTCGCACCTCGTCGTCCTCACCGCGGGCGCCAAGCAGCGGCCCGGGCAGACCCGGCTCGACCTCGCGGGCACCAACGTGCGGCTGCTCGAGGGCCTGCTCCCGGTCCTGCTCGAGCACGCGCCGAACGCGGTCTACTGCATCGTCACCAACCCGTGCGACGTGCTCACGGTCGCGGCGCAGCAGATCACGGGCCTGCCGGCGTCGCGCGTCTTCTCGTCGGGCACGGTGCTCGACACCTCGCGCCTGCGCCGCCTCGTCGCCGACCGCGCGCTGGTGTCCGCCGGCAGCGTGCACGCCGACATCGTGGGCGAGCACGGCGACACCGGCTTCGCGCTGTGGTCGCAGGCGCGCATCGGCACGACGCCCGTGCTCGACTGGGTCGCGCCCGACGGCCACCGCTTCACGCCTGCCGAGCTCGACGCGATCACGCAGGACGTGCGGGACGCCGCCTACCGGATCATCGAGGGCAAGGGCGCGACCAACCTCGCGATCGGCCTGGCGTGCGCGCGGATCATCGAGGCGATCCTCGGCGACCAGCACGCCGTCCTGCCGGTCAGCACCGTGCACGACGGCCTGCACCGGCTGCACGGTGTCGCCCTGTCGGTGCCGAGCGTCGTCGGTGGGGGCGGCGTGCAGTACGTCCCAGACATGTCGACCACGCCCGACGAGGAGGACCAGCTCCAGCACTCGGCCCAGACCCTCCTGGCCACCCAGCACGCGCTCGGCCTCTAGCCGGCCGCGGCCACGGGCCGGCGCTCGGTCAGGCCGGTGCGGTCGAGGATCGGCGCAGGCCGAGGACGACGAGAACCGCGACCGCGGCGACCCCTGCGAGGCCCGCGACGCCACCCGGGACCCCTGTGACCGCGCCGTAGTCGGCCAGCGGGACCTCCGCGAGCACGGAGCCGAAGGTGTGGTCGAAGCCGACACGCTGGGCCGCCCACTCCAGACCGTCCGGGGCGCTGACGGCGAGCGCGGACAGCCCACCGGCCGTCACGACGGAGCCGATGCCGAGCGCGAGCGACCCGCGACGGGTCGCGGCGGGGCTGGCCGGGCGTCGGTCCAGGGCCGTGACGCCGGGCGCCAGCACCGCGACGCCGGCGACGACGACGCCGCTGCTCACCGCCTCGCCGAGCCCGATCGCCGCGTGCACGGGGAGCATCGCGGCCGAGACCGCGCCGAGCCCGACGTCGGCCGTACCACCCACCGCGTACAGCGCGACGAACGCGAGCGCGGCGGCCGGGACCGACGCCAGCGCGCCGCCCGCGGCGGCCAGGGCGACGCGTCCGACGTCGGGCACGCGTGTCGCGAGCCGCGCGACGAGTCGCTGCACCGACCACCCGACGAGCGTCCCGACACCCACCATGAGCAGCACGTTCACGCCGAGCGCGGTGACGCCGCCGTCGGCGAAGAGCACGGCCTGCACCACGAGCACCGCGGTCACCGCGAGCGCCCCGAGCCACGGCCCGACGAGCGCCGCGGCCAGCGCCGCGCCGACGAGGTGCCCGCTCGTGCCGGGCGCGACCGGGTAGTTGACCATCTGCGCGGCGAAGACGAAGCCGGACGCGACCGCGGTCAGCGCGACGCGCTCACGGGTCGCCTCGGCGCGCGCGCGACGCACGGCGTAGGTGAGCGCGGCGCCCGCGACGACGGCCGTCGCGAGGCTCGTGCCGGGGTCCATCACGTGGTCGGGGACATGCATGGCGTGCTCCTGTCGTCGATACCGGTGGTGCCGGGCGGTGCGTCGGCGGTGGGTGCGGTGGGGGCGCCGGTGCCCTCGGGTGCCGCGGCGTCGGCGCGCAGGGCGGTCCGCCAGCGGCCGACGAGCGGTCCGACGTCGGCGACGTGGGCGGCGGCGCCGACCGCGCGGGCGAGGGCACCGGGTCCGTGCAGGTCGAGCACGACGACGCCGCGCCGCTCGTCAGGCCCCGCGCCGTCCCGCCCGTGGTGCCGTCCGTGGGCTCGTTCGTCGGCTCGGGGCGGGCGGGCGCCCGCCAGCAGGACCGAGTCGACGACGCGCGCCGCGCCCAGGACACCCGCAGCGGTGTGCGGGCCGGTGAGGTCGAGCTCCTCGACGAGCAGGTCCGCGCCGCCCACGACGGCGCTGGTCGCCGACCGCAGCAGACCGCCGCGCTGCCCGTCGCGGCCGAGCACGAGCGTCTCGCGCAGCAGCGCCGCGCCCTCGTCGTGCACGCGCAGGTTCGTCGTGCGTGCGACGTCCGCACCGTCGGACACGACGAACGGCAACGCGTCCCACACGAGTGACGCACCCCGACCGACGTGCACGTCCGCGCTCCACGACGAGGGCAGGCCCCGCCCGTGGTACGCCACGGTGCCGGACGTCTCGACGAGCTCGAGCGCCACGCCGTCGCCCACGCGCACCTCGACACGGACGTGGTCGCCGCCGAGCAGGAGCGCACCGGTCGCGACCAGTGCGACGGTCACCGCGCGGTCGGTCTGGGTGAGCACGCGCGGCGCGAGGTGCCCGGCGCGCAGCACGCACCGCACCCGGTGCCCCGCACGTGCGACCTCGACGACCGTCCTCATCGCGTCGCCCCCACGTTCCCGCGCCGGTTCGTCGCTGCGGCGGCACTTCGTCGTCCCGAACCGACGAAGCGACGCACTGCCGACGAACAGCCGTGCGCAACCGATGAACCGGCGGGGCGGGCGCCCTCGGCGGGGCGCGCGCAGCGGTGCGCACGTGCGGGAGCGGTGGGGTGGGTGCGGTGGGTGGGCATGGTCAGGCGTGGGTGTGGAGGATCCCGCCGGCGGGGTGCTCCTCGTCGGCGTGGAAGTGGGGGGCCATGGGGCCCGGGTCCTGCGGGACGTGCGCGCCCGCGCGGTGCGCCGCGAGCATCACGCGCACCCAGTCCTTCAGGGCCTCGACCGAGGCCGCGTCGTGCCGGGACAGCGCGAGCACCGGGCGGCCGTCGCGCGCCGCGGTCGCGTCCGCGACCATCCGCGTCACGTCGACGCCGACGTACGGCGCGAGGTCGGTCTTGTTCACGACGAGCAGGTCGGCCCGCCCGATGCCGGGGCCACCCTTGCGCGCCACGTCCCCGCCGCCGGCGACGTCGAGCACGAAGATCTGCGCGTCGACGAGCGCGGGCGAGAACGTCGCGGTCAGGTTGTCGCCGCCGGACTCGACGAGCACGACGTCGAGCGGCGCGAAGTCCTCCTCGAGGTCCTCGACGGCGAGCAGGTTGGCCGTGACGTCGTCGCGGATCGCGGTGTGCGGGCACGCGCCCGTCTCGACCGCGCGGATGCGCTCGGGATCGAGCACGCCCGCCGAGCGCAGGAAGCGCGCGTCCTCGTCGGTGTAGATGTCGTTGGTGATGACGCCGAGCGCGAGCTCGTGGGCCAGCTCGCGGCACACGAGCGCGATGAGCGAGCTCTTCCCGGTGCCGACGGGGCCGGCGACCCCGAGCCGCAACGACCTGGTCGGCGCGGGCGCGTGTCCGTGCGGCGGCGCGTCAGCGTGCGGGTGCGCGTGGCCGTGGGCTTGCGCGTGGGGGTGGGCGTGGTCGTGAGGGTGGGCGTGGTCGTGAGGGTGGGCGGGGTCAGGCGTGTGGTCAGGCACTGAAGAGCCTCTCTGTGCGGCGGAGGTGCTGCTGCGCCCACTCCTCGAGGAGCGGGGCGCCGGACGCGGGGATGTCGGCGGGGTCCGTCAGGCGCGCGACGCCCGCGGCCATGGCCTCGACGGTGGGCGCGGCGGCGACCACCCACGCGGTCGCGTCGGCGGGGTCGACGGGTGCGAGCTTGAGCGTCGCGGAGGCGATCGTCTGCACGTCGTCGTACCCGACGAGCTGCGCGACCTGCCGCGCGTCGAGCCCGACGCACGCCCCCACCACGCCCAGCACCAGGGGACGCGGCGGCTGCGCCCGGTCGCTGCGGCCCACGGGCCCGGCGCCGACCACGTGCTCGGCGGCGAGGCGCGTGCGTTCCGCGACGACCGCCGCGTCGAGCGCCACCACGCCCGGGTGCGAGCCCCAGAGCCGGTGCGCGAGGCGCAGGTAGCCGCGACCGAGCCGCTGCGAGGTCTCGCGCAGCGCAGGGCTCGGGGTGCGGGCGGCCCACGCCTGCCACGCGCCGCGCAGCCGGGCGACCCGCTCGTCGGGCTCGCCGCACACCGCGTGCCGTGCGACGACCGCGACCGCCGCCTCGGTCCGCGTGACGGTCGCGAGCCGGCCGCCGATGTACCCGGGCACGTCGCTCACCGACATGCCCGCGAGCAGCGCCGGCTCGAGCCCCGCGGACTGGGTGTGCCCGCCCGTCGGCAGGCGCGCGTCGGCGAGCAGGGCGAACAGCACGCTCGTCGGTGGGTGCGCGGCGGTCACGGCGGCCTCAGAACATCGTGTACAGCTGCGCGAGGGGCAGCCGGTCGGCGGGGGCAGGTGCGATCGGCTCACCGTCGACGGCGATCGCGAAGGACTCGGGGTCGATGTCGATGCGCGGCCGCGCGTCGTTGAGGCGCATGTCGGCCTTGCCGATGTCGCGCGTGTCCGCCACGGGCAGGAGCGTGCGCTGCAGCCCGAGCCGTGCGGCGAGCCCGTCCTCGATCGCGGCCGGGGCGACGAACGTGACCGAGAGCTCGGGCGCGATCGCGTCCCCGAACGCGGGCCGCATGAGCACCGGCTGCGGCGAGGGGATCGAGGCGTTCGGGTCGCCGAGCGCACCCCACACGATCGCGCCGCCCTTGAGCACGACCGAAGGCCTGATCCCGAAGAACTTCGGCTCCCACAGCACCAGGTCCGCGAGCTTGCCCGGCTCGACGGACCCCACGTGCGCGTCGATGCCGTGCGCGATCGCCGGGTTGATCGTGTACTTGGCGACGTACCGCCGCGCGCGCAGGTTGTCCGCGGGCTCGTCGGTCCCGAGCGCGCCTCGTCGGGCCTTCATGACGTGCGCGACCTGCCAGGTGCGCGTGATCACCTCACCGATGCGCCCCATCGCCTGCGCGTCCGACGACGTGATCGACATGGCCCCCAGGTCGTGCAGCACGTCCTCCGCGGCGATCGTCGTCGCCCGGATCCGGGACTCCGCGAACGCGAGGTCCTCGGGCACGTGCGGGTTCAGGTGGTGGCAGACCATGAGCATGTCGAGGTGCTCGGCCACGGTGTTGACGGTGTGCGGCAGCGTCGGGTTGGTCGAGCCGGGGATGACGTTCGCGTGCGACGCGACCGTGAGGATGTCCGGCGCGTGCCCGCCGCCCGCGCCCTCGGCGTGGAACGCGTGGATGCCGCGCCCCGCGATGGCTGCGAGCGTCGACTCGACGAAGCCCGCCTCGTTGAGCGAGTCCGAGTGCAGCGCGACCTGCAGCCCCCACCGGTCCGCGGCGCGCAGCGCGGCGTCGATCGCGGCGGGCGTCGAGCCCCAGTCCTCGTGCACCTTGTAGCCGGCCGCACCCGCGAACGCCTGCTCGTCGAGGCCCTCGTCGGAGACGGTGTTGCCCTTGGCGAGCAGCAGCACGTTGACGGGCAGCACGTCGAGCGCGCGATGGATCGTGCCCAGGTGCCACGCGCCGGGGGTCACGGTCGTCGCCTTGGAGCCCTCGGAGGGCCCGGTCCCGCCGCCGACGATCGTCGTGAGCCCGGTCGCGAGCGCCTCGTGCACCTGGGACGGCGACAGCAGGTGCACGTGCGAGTCGATGCCCCCGGCGGTGAGGATCCGACCCTCACCCGAGATGACGTCGGTCGACGGGCCGATGTGCAGGTCCGGGTGCACGCCGTCGGCGACGTCGGGGTTGCCCGCGCGGCCGAGTGCGACGACCCGCCCGTCGCGGATGCCGACGTCCGCCCGGACCACGCCCCACCAGTCCAGGACGATCGCGTTGGTGATCACGGTGTCGAGCGCACCCGCCGCGCGCGTCGTGGTCCCCTGCGCCATCGACTCACGGATCGACTTGCCGCCCCCGAACACCGCCTCCTCGCCACCGAACGTGCGGTCCTCGGTGACCTCGATCCACAGGTCGGTGTCGCCCAGGCGCACCTGGTCGCCCGTCGTCGGGCCGTACAGCGCGACGTACCGCGCGCGCGAGATCTCGACCACGCGTCAGTCCCCCGCCCCGGCCGGCGGGACCGCGCCCAGCGCGCCCCCGTCTGCCTTGCCCCGCTGGATCCCGGGCACGCGGCGGGCGCCGCGCAGCGCCACGGCCGCGACCACGGCCGACGCCCCCGGCTCGAACCGCCGCGACGTCCCCGACGGCACGTCGAGCCGGAACCCGTGCGCGGCGACCCGGTCCAGGTCGAGCGCCGCGTTCGCGTCGGGCAGGTGCACGTGGGAGCCGATCTGCACGGGTCGGTCGCCCGTGTTCGTCACGACGAGCGTGATCCGCTCGTGCGCCGCGCGGTCCGCGTTGAGGACCACGGGCTCGTCCTCGCGGCCGGGTGCGAGCCGGATCGCACCCGGCCCGCTCGTCGTCGTGCCTGCCATGTCGCGGGCCCCCTCAGGCGATCGGCTCGTGGATGGTGACGAGCTTGCGCCCGTCGGGGAACGTGGCCTCGACCTGGACGTCGGGCAGCATGTCCGCGACGCCGTCCATGACCTCGTCGCGGCCCAGCACGCTGCGCCCCTCGACCATGAGGTCCGCCACCGACCGCCCCTCACGCGCGCGCTCGAGCACCCACGTGGTCAGCAGCGCGACCGTCTCCGGGTAGTTGAGGCGCACGCCGCGCGCGAGGCGGTCGCGCGCGACCATGCCCGCCACCGCGAGCAGCAGCTTCTCGGTGTCGCCTGGCGTCAGGTGCACGGGCCCTCCTTCGGGTGGTTCACGGACGGGTGCACAGCCGTGTTCACAGGCCCACCGCCACGACCGCGAGCGCCTCGCCGGGCACGACCTGCTGACCGGGTTCGACGAGCACCTCGACGAGCCGGCCGTCGACGGGCACGGGCACCGCGAGCTCGAGCTTCATCGCCTCGAGCGCGACGAGCCGCTCCCCCGCCCGCACGCGCTCACCGACCTGCGCGTCGATGCGCCACACCGCGCCGACCATCGGCGCCTCGACGAGCACGCAGCCCTGCGGCGCGCGCCGCCGCGGTGCGCTCACGGGCGGTGCCGTCGCGGCCTCGTCGGGCGCGTCCAGCTCTCCCGCGAGCGCCCACGCGTCGCGCTCGGCCGCGAACCACGCCGCGCGACGGCCCGTGACGCGCGCGACGTCCTCGGCGTGGTCGAGCAGCGACTCGCGGTGCTCACGCGCCGAGAACCAGCCGTCCTCGATCACGAGCGTGCGGCGCCCCGCGGCGAGCTCGGCCCGCCACGTGAGCAGCTCGTCGGGCGCGACGGGGTGCCAGACGATCCGGTCGAAGCAGCGCAGGAGCCACGGCACGCCCGGCTCGAACGACCCGTGCTGCGCGTACGCGGACCACACGGGCACGGTCCGGCCGACGAGCTGGTACCCGCCCGGGGAGTCCATGCCGTACACGCACAGGTACTGCCCGCCGAGCCCGACCGTGCCCTCCGCGGTCCACGTGCGCGCCGGGTTGTACTTCGTGGTCAGCAGCCGGTGCCGCGGGTCGAGCGGGACCGCGAGCGGCGCCCCCAGGTACACGTCGCCGAGCCCGAGCACCAGGTACTCGGCCGCGGTCATGGTCGCGAGCACGTCGTCGACCGTGTCGAGCCCGTTGACGCGGCGCACGAACTCCGCGTTCGACGGCAGCCACGGCGCGTGCGGCCGCACGCCAGCGACGTACCGCTCGACCGCGGCCGCGACCACGGGGTCGTCGAACGAGAGCGGCAGGTGCACGCGCCGGGACGGCACGACGAGGTCGTCCGTGTGCGGCAGCGTGTGCTCGAGCTCGACGAGCACACCGACGAGCGCGCGCACGGGCAGCGCGTCCGGGTCGACGTGCACGTGCAGGCTGCGCACGCCCGGCGTCACGTCGACCACGCCGACGAGGCCGTCGCGCACCCGGCCGCGCAGCGCCTCCGCGAGCGCGTGGACCCGCACCCGCAGGCCCAGGTCGAGCACGGGCGGGCCGTACTCGACGAGCACGTTGTCGTCGCCGCCGCGCAGGTAGCGCACGCGCGGCCGGCCGACGGCGTCGTTCGCGTCGCCGGGGACCACCGCGAGCACGCCGTCGTCGCCGTCGGTCCCCGTCGCGAGGCCGGGCGGCAGGGTCGCCGCGCCGCGCAGGCGGTCGTCGGTGCGCAGGCGCTCGGCCGTGCGCGTCGGGACCGGGTCGAGGCGGACCGTGTCGCCCGGTCGCAGCTGGCCCAGCTTCCAGCGGTGCCCGGAGACCACCGTGACCGGGCACGCGAAGCCGCCGAGCGACGGTCCGTCCGGGCCGAGCAGGATCGGGGTGTCGCCGCTGACGTTGAGCGCGCCGACCGAGTACGGGGTGTCGTGCACGTTCGACGGGTGCAGGCCGGCCTCGCCGCCGTCGGGCCGCGCCCACCGCAGCCGCGGGCCGGACAGCCGCACGCCCGTGCGGCTGGCGTGCGCCTGCACCTGCCACGTCGCCCCCAGCAGCGTGGTCATGTCCTCGCGCGTGAGGAAGTCCGGCGCGGGGTGCGGGCCCTCCTGCACGGCCAGCCGCCACGCGCGCGTGAACCGCGGCCGCAGCTCGATCGGCACCGCCGCTCGCTCGTCGGCCGCCCGCTCGTCGGCCGCCCGCTCGTCGGCCACCCGCTCGTCGGCCGGCACCAGGACGTCCCCGGTCTGCAGCGCCCGGCCCGCGTAGCCGCCGAACCCGCCGAGCGTGAACGTCGCCGCCGAGCCCAGGTAGTCGGGAACATCCAGCCCGCCGTGCACCAGCACGTACGTCCGCAGGCCGGCGTGCCCGGGTGCCGCGACGTCGAGCACGGCCCCGGCCGCGACGCGCACGGGCTCCCACTGCGGGACCGAGCGCCCGTCGAGCGTCACCACGGCCGGGGCGCCCGTCACGCACACCCACGTGTCGTGGCTGAACCGCAGCCGCGGCCCGGTGAGCGTGCACTCGAGCCCGGGCGCACCCTCGTCGTTGCCCAGCGCGCGGTTGCCGAGCCGGAACGACAGGTCGTCCATCGGCCCCGACGGCGGCACCCCGACCTCCCACAGCCCGCGCCGGCCCGGCCAGTCCTGCACGGTCGTCATGTCCCCGCCGCGCAGCACCTCGACCCACGGCTCGTCGTCGCGCACGTCCGCGAGCAGCCCGGTGTCGACGGCACCGGCGTGCACGCGAGCGTCGGCCAGCGCGGCGCGCAGCTGCGGCAGGTTGGTGGCGACCCCTTCGACCCGCGTCCCGGCGAGCGCCTCGCCGGCCCGGGCGAGCGCCTGCGCGCGGTCCCGGCCGTGCACCACGACCTTGGCGAGCAGCGGGTCGAAGTAGCGCGTGACGCGCTGCCCGGGCTCGGCCCAGCCGTCGACGCGCACGGGCGGCAGCGTCACGTGCGTGAGCGTGCCGGTGCTGGGCAGGCCGCCGCGGCGCGGGTCCTCGGCGTACACGCGGGCCTGCACGGCGTGCCCGCTGGTCGGCACGGCGTCGGGACGGCCCGCGAGGACGTCGTCGCCGTCGACGAGGCGCAGCATCCACTCGACCAGGTCGACCCCGGTGACCTCCTCGGTCACGGTGTGCTCGACCTGCAGGCGCGCGTTGACCTCGAGCATCGCGGCGTCGCCGCGCTCGAGGTCGACGACGAACTCGACGGTCCCGACGCTGCGGTACGCCTGCGCGGCGAGCAGGTCCCGGGCCCAGCCGACGAGGCGCGCGCGCAGCGCGTCGGGCAGGCCCGGGGCGGGCGCCTCCTCGATCACCTTCTGGTGGCGGCGCTGCACCGAGCAGTCGCGGTCCCCGAGCGTCACGACCCGGCCACGCCCGTCGCCGAACGCCTGGACCTCGACGTGCCGCGCACGGCGCACGAGTCGCTCGACGTACAGCGCGGGGTTGCCGAACAGCTCCTGGGCGGTGCGGCGCACGTCCTCGACGGCCGCGACGAGCTCGGCGGGCGTCGCGCACCGGCGCAGGCCGAGCCCGCCCCCGCCCGCGACGGCCTTGACCATCACGGGGTAGCCGATCGCGTCGGCGGCCAGCAGCGCGTCGTCGAGGCCGGTCAGCGCGTCCGACGCCGCGAGCACGGGGACGCCGGCCGCGTGCGCCGCGTGCCGCGCGCGCAGCTTGTCGCCGAACGTCGCGACCTGCGCGGGCGTCGGGCCGACGAACGCGAGCCCGGCCGCCTCGACGTCCGCGACGAAGACCGCGTCCTCGGACAGGAACCCGTAGCCCGGGTGCAGCGCGGTCGCACCGGACCGCCGCGCGGCGGCCAGGACGAGCCCCGCGTCGAGGTAGGCGCGCGGGTTCACCCCCAGGTGCACGACGTCGTCGGCCAGGCGCACGTGCGGCGCCGCGACGTCGTCGTCGGTGCACAGCGCGACGGTCCGCCACCCGAGCCGCCGGGCGGTCTGCAGCACCCGCACCGCGACCTCCCCCCGGTTCGCGACGACCAGCGTGCGTCCCACGGCACCCCTCCCGTCGTTCCCGATGTAGGTCCGGGGCGTATACACCCCCGTATCCCGAACGGTACGAACAGGATGTTTCCTCCCGGACCCACCTAGATGAACGCCGCGTTACGCCCCCATGGCGCCGCTTCGTCGCCTGATCGCGTCGGTTCGTCGCAGCCGCGCCGGTTCGTCGCCTCGCAGCGACGAACCGCAGCGGGAACAACGAACCGCCGCGCGACGTACCCGTGTCGCCGCGCACCGAGGGGCGGCGACACCGGGCGCAGGGCGTCAGCCTGCGAGGGCCATGCGGGTCATCGCGCTCGTCGCGCGTTCCATGACGACTTCCAGCGACTCGCCCACGTGCTGGTGCAGGGCGGTGAGGGCTTCCGGGAGGCGGCGGGCCACGACCAGCTCGAGGATCTCGATGTGCTCGTCGATGGTCGTGGCGATGCGGGAGGTCTCGACGAAGTCGTGCATGCGCACCGCGCGGATCTTCTGGTTGACCGTCACGAGCGCCTCGGTGAGCTGGGCGTTGCCCGACGACGCGGAGAGCACCTGGTGGTAGCGCTCGTCGAGCAGCACGAACGACGGGTCGGGTGCCGGGGGCGCCGAGCGCAGCCCCACCCAGAACTCGAGCTCGGCCCGCAGCGCGGCCTCGTCGTGCCGCACCGACGGGTTCTCGATCGCCCGCTGGATGCCGCGCAGCTCGAGCGTGATGCGCAGCTCGTACAGGTTGCGCAGGTCCTCCAGCGACGGCACGACGACCGCGTACCCGAAGTCCGTGCGCTCGATCAGCCCGTCGGACAGCAGCCGCGACAGCGCCTCGCGCACCGGGGTGCGCGACACGTCGAACGTCTTGCCCAGCTTGGGCTCGGTGAGCCGCTCGCGCGGGCTGATCCGGCCGTTGAGGATCTCGTCGCGCAGCCGGTGGTACACCACCTCGCGCAGCGACCGACCGTCCGTCGGCGCACTCGTCGTGCTCGCGTCGGCCACGTCAGGACGCGGACCCGTGCTCATGGACATGGAGCCTAACCCTGCGCCCCGCGCGCCCCGCCGACCGGCGCACGCTGCGCGCGCCGGGCCCCTCCCACCCGCGTCGCTCGCTCACAGCGCCATCGCCGCGCGCACGGCGTCCTCCCGCTCGAGCCCGCCGGACCCCTCGCTCGTGACACGCCCCGACTCGAGCACGTAGTACCGGGCCGCGGCGGACAGCGCGAACCCGACGTGCTGCTCGACGAGCAGCACCGCGAGCCCGCCGGCGGCCGTCAACGTCATGATCGCGTCCTCGATCTCCTGCACGACGTTCGGCTGGATGCCTTCGGTCGGCTCGTCGAGGATCAGCACCCGCGGGCCCGTGATCAGCGCGCGGGCGATCGCGAGCTGCTGGCGCTGCCCGCCGGACAGCAGGCCCGCCCGCCGCCCGAGCAGCTCACGCAGGGCCGGGAACAGGTCGAGCGCGGCGTCCATCCGAGCCCGCCCCGCGGCGCCCGCGCCGTCCGCGACGAGCTGCAGGTTCTCCCGCGCGGTGAGCGTGCCGAACGACTGCTGCCCCTGCGGCACGTAGGCGAGCCCGCGCCGCACGCGCTGGTGCGGCCGCAGCCTGGTGACGTCCTCGCCGCCCAGCAGGACCGTCCCGCTGCGCACGGGCAGCAGGCCCACCGCGGCGCGCAGCAGCGTCGTCTTGCCCGCGCCGTTGTGGCCCATGACCGCGGTCACGGAGTCCTCGCCCACCTCGACGTCGACGCCGTGCACCACGGACGTGCGGCCGTAGCCCACGTGCACCCCGGTCAGTCGCAGCATCACTCCACCTCCGTCGCGGAGCCGCGCGCGCCCGCGCCACGGCCCAGGTACACCTCGACGACCTTGGGGTCGGCCTGCACCTGCGCGACCGTCCCCTCCGACAGCACGCGCCCCTGGTGCAGCACCGTGACCGACGAGGCGAACGCGCGCAGGAACTCCATGTCGTGCTCGACGACGACGACCGTGCGCTGCTCGCCGATGCGCCGCAGCAGCTGCCCGGTCTGCTCCCGCTCGGCGTGGCTCATGCCGGCCACGGGCTCGTCGAGCAGCAGCAGGCGCGCGTCCTGGACCAGGAGCATCCCGATCTCGAGCCACTGCTTCTGCCCGTGCGCGAGCACGCCCGCGGGTGCGTCGGCGAGCGCGGTGAGCCCGATCGTCTCGAGGGCCTGCGCGACCTCGTCGGGGATCGTGCGCCGCCGCCGCAGCAGGGTCGGCAGCCCCCGGCCCGAGCCGGCCGCGATGTCGAGGTTCTGCAGGACGCTGAGCTCGTCGAACACGCTCGCGGTCTGGAACGTGCGTCCCACCCCCGCGCGCACGATCCGGTGCGCGGGCCGACCGACGAGCTCCACGCGGCCGAACTGCACCGAGCCCGAGCACCGTGCGAGTCCCGTGATCGCGTCGACGATCGTCGTCTTGCCCGCGCCGTTCGGACCGATGAGGAACCGCAGGTCGCCTTGCGTGACGGTCAGGTCGACCCCGTCGACCGCGACGAACCCGTCGAACTCGACGCGCAGCCCGCGGACCTCGAGGTAGTCGTGCCGGAACCGCTCGCCGGGTGCGGCGATCACGGCCTCGAGCGCCTGCGGGTCGAGCGTGACCTGCGGCTCGTCCACGCCCGGCTCGGTGAGGGCTGGCTGCTCGGTCATGCGGTCCTCCCTGCGCTCGCGGTGGCCTCGTCGTGCTCGTCGTCGGGGGTCGTGGGGACGTCGGTACCGGGCGCGTCGGCGGCCGGGCCGGCGGGCTCGTCGGACGACGAGCGACGCCGCACGCGCAGCCGGCCGAGCGTCGCGAATCCGTCGGGCAGGAAGGCGACGACGAGGATGAACAACCCGCCCAGGAAGTACGTCCAGAACGACGGGAACCGCTCGGACAGGCTCGTCTCCGCCCAGGACACGGCGAGCGAGCCGACGACCGGGCCGAGCAGCGTCGCGCGCCCGCCGATCGCGACGCCCACGAGGAACGCGATCGACGGCACCACCCCCACGTCGGCGGGCGAGATGATCCCGACGATCGGCGCGAACAGGGCCCCGCCGATCGCCGCGAACAGCGCCGCGACCGTGTACGCGAGCACCTTGACCAGCGCGGGGTCGTACCCGAGGAACCGCACGCGGTTCTCCTGGTCGCGCACCGCGACGAGCAGCTCGCCGTAGCGCGAGCGCATGATCAGCCGCACGGTCAGCACCATGACGAGCAACGTGCCCGCGGCGATGTAGTAGAGCATCTGCTTGTTCAACGGGTCCGCCAGCGAGAACCCGAAGAACGACCGGAAACCGTTGAGCCCGTTGGTCCCGCCGGTGACCTTCTGCTGGCCGATGAGCAGGATGACGAAAGCGGCCGCGAGGGCCTGCGACAGGATCGCGAAGTACGCGCCGCGCACGCGCCGCTTGAACACCGCGAGCCCGAGCAGCGCGGCGAGTCCTGCGGGCAGCAGCAGGATCGCCAGGATCGTGACGACGGGGCTGCGCATCGGCTCCCACCACGCGGGGACGGTGCCGTCGCCGTACAGGAGCATGAAGTCGGGCACGCCGTCCGGGCCGGCGTCGGCGAGCTTGAGGTGCATCGCCATGAGGTAGCCGCCGAGCCCGAAGAACACGCCCTGGCCGAGCGTGAGCATCCCGCCGCGGCCCCACGCGAGCCCGATCCCGACCGCGACCATCGCGAGGCAGATGAACTTCGCGAGCAGGTTGAGCCGGAAGTCCGACAGGACGTTCGGCGCGACGACGAACAGCAGCAGACCGGCCACGCCGATCCCGACGAGCAGGCGGGCCCGCTCGTGCGACCACAGGGCGCTCATGCGAGGCTCCTCGTCCGGACGGCGACCAGACCCTGCGGCCTGACCTGCAGGAACGCGACGATGATGACGAACACGAGCACCTTGGCGACGCTCGCGGTCGACGAGTACTCGATGCCGGCCTGCAGGAGCCCGAGCCCGAACGCGGCGATCACCGCACCCTTGAGCTGGCCGATGCCGCCGACCACGACGACGAGGAACGCGTCGACGATGTAGGAGGTCCCGAGCGTCGGCCCGATCGAGCCGAGCAGGGTCAGCGCGACGCCCGCGACACCCGCGACGCCCGAGCCCAGGAAGAACGTGAGCCGGTCCGTGGCGCGAGTCGAGATGCCCGCGGTCTCGGCCAGGTCGCGGTTCGCGACCGTCGCGCGGATGCGCCGGCCGAGCGGCGTGAGCTTGAGCGCGAGGGCCAGCGCGACGACCGCGAGCGTGGCCAGCGCGAGGATGAACAGGCGCGTCCTGGGGACGCCGACCCCGAGCACCTGGACCGCGCCCGAGAGCCAGTCCGGCGCGCGCACGTCCACGTTCGGCGCCCCGAACACGTCCCGCGCGAGCTGCTGCAGCACGAGCGCGACCCCGAACGTGACGAGCAACGTGTCGAGCGGCCGGTGGTACATGCGGGAGATCAGGGTGACCTCGAGCAGCAGGCCGAGCAGCCCCCCGACCAGGAACCCGATCACCAGGGACACGAGCAGCGAGACACCGGCGTCGGCGACGACCTTCTGCACGACGAACGCCGTGTAGGCGCCCGCCATCATGAACTCGCCGTGCGCCATGTTGATGACGCCCATCTGCCCGAACGTGAGCGCGAGGCCGAGTGCTGCGAGCAGCAGCACCGACCCGAGGCTCAGCCCGGCGAAGAGCTGTGAGACCAGGGCATCCATGCACCCGCGTCCTTCCTGCGCCCTCGTCGGACGCGGCCTGCCGACGCCCGTGGGCGACGAACGGCTGGGGGCGGTGGCCCGACGCACGGAGAGCATCGTCGGACCACCGCCGTCAGGGGTGGGTCAGGACAGGCCCTCGGCCCACTCGTAGCCCTCGAGGAACGGGTCCGGCTCGATGGGGCCGTCGGACTCCCAGACCGGGTAGATCAGGCCGTCGGCGTCGATCTTGCCGATGAGCGCGGTCTTGGCGATGTGGTGGTTGTCGCCGTTGACCGTGACCGTGCCCTCGGGGGCCTCGAACGTCACGCCGTCGGCCGCGGCCTGCACGTCGGCCACCGCGAACGACTTCGCCTTCTCGACCATGCCCTTCCACAGGTAGAGCGAGGTGTAGGCGGCCTCCATGGGGTCGGAGGTCACGCGGTCGTCGCCGTACTCGGCCTTGAACGCCGCGACGAACTTCTCGTTCTCGGGGCTGTCGACCGTCTGGTAGTAGTTCCACGCGGTGAGCTGCCCGACGATGTTGTCGACGCCGATGCCGCCGACCTCCTCCTCGGCGATCGACACCGAGACGACCGGCACCGTCTCCGCGGTCAGACCGACGTTCTTGTACTCCTTGAAGAACGCGACGTTCGAGTCGCCGTTGAGCGTGTTGAAGACCGCCTGCGCGCCCGAGCCCTTGAGCTTGGTGACGATCGTCGAGAAGTCCGTGTGGCCCAGCGGGGCATACTCCTCGCCGACGACCTCGATCCCGTTCGCGCCGGCGTACGCGAGGATCTCCTTGTTCGCGGTGCGCGGGAACACGTAGTCCGAGCCGACGAGGAAGACCTTCGTGACGCCCTCCTCCTTGAGGTAGTCCATCGCGGGGATGATCTGCTGGTTCGTCGTGGCGCCCGTGTAGAAGATGTTGGGCGAGGCCTCCAGGCCCTCGTACTGGACCGGGTAGAACAGCAGCGACTCGTTGTCCTCGAAGACCGGCAGCATCGCCTTGCGGGACGACGAGGTCCACCCGCCGAACACCGCGGCCACGCAGTCGGACTTGATGAGCTTCTCCGCCTTCTCGGCGAACACCGTGGGCTCGGACTGACCGTCCTCACCGACGATCGTCAGCTGCTTGCCGAGCACGCCGCCCGCGGCGTTGATCTCCTTGGCCGCGAGGTCGAGCGCGTCGCGCACCGTCTGCTCGGAGATCGCCATCGTGCCGGACAGCGAGTTGAGAAAGCCGATCTTCACCGCGTCGCCGTCGGTCTCGACGCACGAGCCCGCGGCGCTCTCGCCGGAGGCCTCGTCGTCGGTGCGCGACCCGCAGGCCGACAGGGCGAGAAGAGCGGCGAGCGCCGCGCTGGACACCGCGAGCGCGCGGGTGGTGCGCATGGTTCTGGTCACGGAGGGGACCCTTTCGCTGGGGTGGAGCTCACGAGCGGAACCGGACGGGGGCGCAGGCACCGCGGCGCACCGCGCTGTGTCCCGGGGTGTATACATCCCTGTGCCCATGTCGCAGGACGGTAGGAGCCGGGTGTTTCGGACAGCGGCGCCCCGGCGTGAACGGGGTGTTTCGTCCTGATCCCGATCCGGTCACGCCTGCGGGTGCGGCACCGCGGGTCGGCACGCGCCTACGCTGCGACCATGCACCTGCGCGCCCTCGACCAGTCCGCCAAGCTCAAGGACGTCCTCTACGAGATCCGTGGGGCGACACTCACCGAGGCGGCGCGCCTGGAGGCCGAGGGCCACGCGATCCTCAAGCTCAACACCGGCAACCCCGCCGCGTTCGGGTTCGAGGCGCCGCACCAGATCGTGCGCGACATGATCGCGGCGATCCCCACCGCGCACGGCTACAGCGAGTCGCAGGGCATCCTGTCCGCGCGCCGCGCCGTGGTCACGCGCTACGAGACGGACCCCGAGTTCCCGCTGTTCGACGTCGAGGACGTCTACCTGGGCAACGGCGTCTCCGAGCTCATCACGATGGTCATGCAGGCGCTGCTCGACGAGGGCGACGAGGTGCTCATCCCGTCCCCCGACTACCCGCTGTGGACCGCGATGACGTCGCTGTCCGACGGCAAGCCGGTGCACTACCGGTGCGACGAGACGACGGGCTGGCAGCCGGACCTCGAGCACCTCGAGTCGCTCGTCACGCCGCGCACCAAGGCGCTCGTCGTCATCAACCCGAACAACCCGACGGGTGCGGTCTACCCGCGCGAGACGCTCGTGGCGCTCGCGGACATCGCGCGCCGGCACTCGCTGCTGCTGCTGGCCGACGAGATCTACGACCGGATCCTGTTCGACGGCGCGGTCCACACGCCGCTCGCCTCGGTCGCGCACGACCTGCTGTGCCTGACGTTCAACGGCCTGTCCAAGACCTACCGGGTCGCCGGGTACCGCTCGGGGTGGATGGTCGTCACCGGGCCGCGCGAGCACGCGACGGGGTTCCTCGAGGGCATCCAGCTGCTCGCGTCGACGCGCCTGTGCGCGAACGTGCCCGCGCAGCACGCGCTGCAGGCCGCCCTCGGCGGCGTCCAGTCGATCGACGCGCTGATCGCGCCCGGCGGGCGGCTGCACGAGCAGCGCGACGTCGCGTGGCGCGGCCTGACCTCGATCCCGGGCGTGACGTGCGTGCGGCCCGACGGCGCGCTGTACCTCTTCCCGCGCCTCGACCCCGACGTCCACGAGATCCACGACGACGCCAGGCTGGTCTACGACCTGCTGGTCAGCGAGCACATCCTGCTGGTGCAGGGCACGGGCTTCAACTGGCCCACGCCGGACCACCTGCGGATCGTCACGCTGCCCGAGGCGCGCGTGCTCGGCGAGGCCGTCGAGCGCCTCGGCAACTTCCTGTCCTCCTACCGCCAGTGAGACCCGAGGAGAGCTGACGGGCGAGGTCGTCGGTGGTCAGCTCGCGACGAAGCGCGCGTGGACCGCGGACTCGACCGTGATGTCCTCGGGCTTCAGGTCGAGCTGGCCGCCCGCCCCGTCGGCGACGGCACCGCGCATCATCGCGACGGCCTCGTGCGCCACCGGTCGGCTCTGGTCACCCAGCATCCCGGGCTCGGCGAGCGCGACCGCACGCACGTCGGCCAGCCCGAGCGCCCGCGCGTAGGCGCCCGCACGCTCGACCGCGTCCGCGACGGCCCGGGCGCGTGCGTCGGCGACGAGCCGCTTCTTCGTGACCTCGGTGAGCGTCCAGGTCACGCCCTGCACCGTGACCCCGTCGAGCACCGCGACCTGCTCGACCCACTCGGCCAGACGCGCGAGGTCCGAGAACTTCGCCTCGAGCCCGACCTGCGCGTGGTGCACGAACGGGAGCTGCTTGCCGTGGTCGTTCCACGGCCGCCGGCTCCACACGCTGAGCCGCTGCGCCGACCACCACGTGACCGGACCCGACGACGGGTCGTGCAGCGCGCGCACCTGGTCGACGATCCGGGCGTGCGCGTGCGTCGTGCGCTGCACCACGTCGTCCCGCTGCGGCCCCTCGAACCCGACGACGAGCGAGACGGTCCCGCGCTCGGCCGCGTGATGGTGCTCGAACCGGCCCTCGACGGTGATCGTGGTCTCCTGCACACGCCCGAGGCTAGTGGGCGCGGACCCGCACCGCCGGGCGTCGGGCCGCGTCGCCGACGACCGCCGGGTCCACGACCGGCACCCCGGCACGACGCCCACGCCGCCGGTCACCCACCACGCGCAGGACGACGACGAGCGCACCACCCAGCGCCCCGGCGACCGCGGCGACCAGCACGTCGTCGGTCGTCGCGCGACGCCCCGTGACCAGGACGTGCTGCAGGACCTCGATGACGACGCCCGTCATCGCCGTCGCGAGCGCGGCCCGCCACGGGCCCCAGCCGAGCCGCGCCGCGAGCAGCGCACCGCCCAGGCCGAACAGCAGCAGGCTCCCGCCGACCTGCCCGACCGTCGCCGGCCAGGACGCCTGCGCGTACGAGCCGAGGTCCCGGAAGGGCACGAGCTCGGGATCGGCCTCACCCGTGTGCGGCAACGGCCGCAGCGTCACCGTGGCGAGCACGAGCGCCCACACGACGACGAGCGCCTCGCCCACGGAGCGGCACACGGCCGACGACGACCGCTCGGTCCCCCGGTACGCCCAGCACCCGAGGAAGACCCCACCAGCGACCACCGCCCCGACCACCGTGACCACGGCGGCGAGGTCGGAGAAGTTGCGCCACAGCTGTGTCACGGAAGCCCCCTGCTCCGGTGCTCGCAGCACGGCCGCGCCACTGCGGCCGACCACGACCCTAGCGCGCACGCCCGCGCGGCGGCAGGGGCTGCGCTGGCCCGTCCGTGCCAGCGTCGGCGCGCCCGGGGGCGACGAACGGGCCGGCCACCCGAAGGTGACCGGCCCGTCCTGGGTCGTGCTGCCGGACGCTCGGCGTCCGGCGGTGCTCAGCTCAGAGGCCGGCGTCGGCTCAGAAGCCGCCGCCGAAGTCCTCGCCGCCACCGGCCGGGGCCGCGGGGGCCTTCTCCGGCTTGTCGGCCACGACGGCCTCGGTGGTGAGGAACAGAGCGGCGATCGACGACGCGTTCTGCAGAGCCGAGCGCGTGACCTTGACCGGGTCGTTGACGCCCGCGGCCAGCAGGTCCTCGTACGTGTTGGTCGCGGCGTTGAGGCCGTGACCCGTCGGCAGGTTGCGGACCTTCTCGGCCACGACGCCGCCCTCGAGACCGGCGTTGATCGCGATCTGCTTGAGCGGGGCCTCGATCGCGAGCTTCACGATCGCGGCACCCGTCGCCTCGTCACCCTCGAGCTTGAGGTCCGCGAACGCGGTGTTGCCGGCCTGGATGAGCGCCACGCCACCACCGGCGACGATGCCCTCCTCGACGGCCGCCTTGGCGTTGCGCACGGCGTCCTCGATGCGGTGCTTGCGCTCCTTGAGCTCGACCTCGGTGGCCGCGCCCGCCTTGATGACGGCGACGCCGCCGGCGAGCTTGGCGAGGCGCTCCTGCAGCTTCTCGCGGTCGTAGTCCGAGTCCGAGTTCTCGATCTCGGCGCGGATCTGCGTGACACGACCGGCGATCTGGTCGGCCTGGCCGGAGCCCTCGACGATCGTGGTCTCGTCCTTGGTGACGACGATCTTGCGCGCCTGGCCGAGGACCTCGAGGCCCACCGTGTCGAGCTTGAGGCCGACGGTCTCGCTGACGACCTGGCCACCCGTGAGGATCGCCATGTCCTGCAGCATCGCCTTGCGGCGGTCGCCGAAGCCGGGAGCCTTGACGGCGACCGACTTGAACAGGCCACGGATCTTGTTCACGACGAGGGTCGCGAGGGCCTCACCCTCGACGTCCTCGGCCACGATGAACAGCGGCTTGCCGGACTGGATGACCTTCTCCAGCAGCGGGAGCAGGTCCTTGACGTTCGAGATCTTGCCCTCGACGAGCAGGACGTACGCGTCCTCGAGGACGGCCTCCTGACGCTCCGGGTCGGTGACGAAGTACGCCGACAGGAAGCCCTTGTCGAAGCGCATGCCCTCGGTGAGCTCGAGCTCGAGACCGAGCGCGTTGGACTCCTCGACGGTGATGACGCCTTCCTTGCCCACCTTGTCGAGGGCCTCGGCGATCAGGTCGCCGATCGCCTGGTCGCCGGCGGAGATCGCGGCCGTGGCGGCGATCTGCTCCTTGGTCTCGACCTCCTTGGCCTGCGCGAGCAGGGCAGCGGTGACGGCCTCGACGGCCTTCTCGATGCCACGCTTCAGCGCGATCGGGTTCGCACCCGCCGCGACGTTGCGCAGGCCCTCGCGCACGAGCGCCTGGGCCAGGACGGTCGCCGTCGTCGTGCCGTCACCGGCGACGTCGTCGGTCTTCTTGGCGACCTCCTTGACGAGCTCCGCACCGATCTTCTCGAAGGGGTCCTCGAGGTCGATCTCCTTGGCGATGGAGACGCCGTCGTTCGTGATCGTCGGCGCGCCCCACTTCTTGTCGAGCACGACGTTGCGGCCCTTCGGGCCGAGCGTGACCTTCACGGTGTCGGCGAGGACGTTCAGACCCCGCTCGATACCGCGGCGGGCCTCCTCGTTGAAGGCAATGATCTTGGCCATGTGGCGAGCGATCCTTCGCTTGGGTTCGGGTCGGCCGGTCGGTGCCCGCGACGGACGACGACCGGGCGCGCGGTCTTGTCCCGCACACCCGACGTCTCACCTGACGGCCGGGGTGGTTCTGTCACTCTCTACCCGAGAGTGCTAAGTCAATGGTTAGCACTCGACCCCCGAGAGTGCAAGCAGCGGTGCCCGCCTTCACGCCTGGCGAACGCACCGACGCGCGGCGGTTCGGCCCACCGGGCACCGCCGCTTCGATAGGGTGCCGCGCGTGCCAGGTGACGACGCCCGGACGACAGGCCGACGACGCGCGTCCCGCGCCGTCGGCCCCGCGCTGCTCGCGGTCGGCGCGATCCTCGCCGCGGTGCTCCCGGTGGGCGTCCAGGTGGGTGCAGCCCGGCCCGCCGCGGCCGCGGACGCCCCGGCCGCCGGCGCCCCGACCACGCCGTACGCGGTCCTGCCGCTCTTCCAGGAGGGCGTCGCGATCGGGCCCGACGGTGCGGTCGTCGCGGTCCCCGCCGGCACCCGGCCCGCGTTCCTCGACGGCACGCGCGTGCTCGACCCCGAGCTGACGAACTTCGGGGCGGTCCTGGACGGCGGCGAGGTGGAGCACGGCACCCGCGAGGCCCACCGGCTCGCGAAGGCGCAGCTCGCGTGGCTCGCCGCGGGCTCGGTGCCGGGTGCGGGCGGCCCGTTCGAGGACCTGAGCCGGACCGCACTGCTCGACCTGCACACGCTCCTGCTGCCGGGCGGCGCCATGGTCGCGGGCTGGGAGGACCGCTGGCGGTACGTGTGGCCGCGCGACGCGGCGTTCGTCGCCGTCGCGTTCGCGCGCACGGGTCACGTCGACGACGCGCTCGAGGTGCTCGACTTCCTGGCGCGCGCCCAGCACGACGACGGTGGCTTCGAGGCCCGCTACCTGCCCGACGGCTCGGGACCGCCCGACGACCGCACGGCGCAGACCGACGGCCAGGGCTGGGCCATGTGGGCCGCGGGGCTCGTGCTCGCGGAGCTGCCGCCCGGACCGGTGCGCACGGTCGTCGCCGCGCGCCTCGCGCCGCTCGTGGCCCGCGCGGTCGACGGCACGACGAGCCTGCTCACCACCACCGGTCTCCCGCCCGCCTCGCCCGACTACTGGGAGCGCGACGAGGACGAGCTCACCCTGGGCACCGTCGCGCCGCTCGTCGCAGGCCTGGAGCAGGCGGTGACGGTGCTGGCCGAGGCGGGCGACGTCGAGCGCGCCGAGCGCGCGCGGGCGAGCGCACTGACCGTGCGCACCGCGACGGTCGAGACGTTCGGCGCGGCCGGGTTCACGCGCTACGCCGACGGCGCCGACCACGACGCTGCCGCGGCGTTCGTCCTCGCACCGTTCTGGCAGCGACCGGCGACGGGCGGCCGCGCCGCCTGGCTCGCGTCCGCCGAGGCGATGCGACGCCCGGTCGGGCTGGCCCCCGCCGGTGAGTGGCGGCAGGACGGCGTCACGTGGACGCCGCAGACGTCGCTCTACGCCTGGGTCGCGGCAGAGCAGGGCGACCACGCACGCGCGCTCGCGCTGCTGAGCGCGATCGACTCGCACCGGACCCTGACCGGCTCCGTGCCCGAGAAGGTGCTCGCCGACGGCCGACCGGCCGCGGTCGCCCCGCTCACCTGGAGCGCCGCGTGCGCCCTGCTCGCCCTCGACGCGCTGGACCCCTAGGCCGCACGCGGCCCAGGAATCAGAGCGGGCGGACCTGGTCGGCCTGCGGGCCCTTGGCGCCCTGCCCGACCTCGAACTCGACCTGCTGCCCCTCGTCGAGGCTCCGGTACCCGTCGCTCTGGATCGCCGAGAAGTGCACGAACAGGTCGGCACCCCCCGCGTCCGGGGTGATGAACCCGTAGCCCTTCTCCGCGTTGAACCACTTCACCGTGCCCTGAGCCATGCCCGTGCTCCCTCATACCGAATGACCTCGCGCCCCTGCACGAAGTGGCGCCGAGCCTAGTGGGAGCGCGCGCACCGACAACAGGGGTCGACGCGACGGCTGTGGACGACGGCGCGCCCGCCCCGGAGGCACGGATCGACCCTGGTCAGCCCGCCGCGTGGCGCCGGGGAACGATCAGGGCAGCGCCGAGACGAGGACGACGACGACTCCCGAGGGCGCCTGCGCCGGGTCGAGCTGCGCGGTGCTCAGGCCGAGCGTCGACGCGACGAGGTCGGCCGTGGCCTGGTCCTCCTCGGCCCCATAGAACACGGTCGAGGCGGCAGGCTTGGTGCCCGTGAAGTTGTCGGGCTTGACGGACGTGAAGCCGGCAGCCGTGAGCTGCTCGCCGGCCTTCGCGGCCAGGCCCTGGATGCCCGCGGCGTTGTAGACCGTCACCGAGGTCGCCAGGTCCGGCTCGAGGGCCGGCGGCTCCTCGGCCGTCTCGTCCTGCCCGGGCTCCGTGGGCTCCGGCGACTCGCCGCCGGTCTCGTCGTCGGAGCCGCCGGGCGTCGCGGTCGAGGTCGCGGCGGGCGTGCCGTCGTCGTCACCGCCGCCGCCACCGACCAGGGGGAGGTCGCCGCCGCGCGTCGCGAACGTGACCGCGCCGTAGGCGAGGAGCGGAGCGAGGACGAGGACCAGCAGGAACGGCGACCAGCGGCTCCACGCCGAACGGGGCGCGCGGTGGACTCCGCGGGGGGCGGTGGGGTCCGCGGGCGCGTCGAACTCGTCGTCCGGGTAGGGGTAGTCGGCCTTACTCACGGCAGGAAGGCTATCCGCCCGAGCCGTGTGCGCGGGCACCGGCGTGTCGGACACGCTCGCGGCTGGCGCGCCCGGAGCGGACGATCAGGACGGTCCGGGCGTCCGACGACGGGCGCCGGGTCCGGTCGTGGCGTCGGCGTCAGGCCTCGACGCCCAGCCGCCGGGCGGTGCGGGCCCGCTGGCGCGACGAGCGCATGCGCCGCAGTCGCTTGACCAGCATCGGGTCGTGCGCGAGCGCCGCCGGGTCGTCGATCAGGGCGTTGAGGATCTGGTAGTAGCGCGTGGCGGACAGGTCGAACAGCTCACGGATCGCCTGCTCCTTGGCGCCCGCGTACTTCCACCACTGCCGCTCGAACGCGAGGATCGACGCGTCCCGCTCGCTCAGCTCGACACCTCCGTCACGCCCGGCAGGCGCGAGCGGGGTCGGCTGGAGCTGCGCGGTCGATGCGGTCGCTGCGTCCATGCGCGCCAGGATAGGCCCCGAACCACATCCGTGTCATTCGTCCGGCCCCACCTCACCCACCCGTCCCACCCGCGCGCTCGTCGGCCCACCCGCCCCGGACGACGTCGTCGGTCCGACGCGAGATCGGCACTCCGGACTCACGACCTCGCATGCCACTGCCGACCTCGCCGGTGCCGGGACCGGTGAGGGCAGTAGGGTCCCGGGCGTGGATGGTGGGCTGGAGGGGATCGTCGCCGACGACTGGGCGCGCGCGCTCGCGCCGGCGAGCGAGCACGTACGCGCGGCGGGCCGGTTCCTGCGCGACGAGGTCGCCGCGGGCCGCGAGTACCTGCCCGCTCCGGACGCCATCCTGCGGGCCTTCGCCCGCCCGCTCGCCGAGGTCCGCGTGCTCGTCGTCGGCCAGGACCCCTACCCCACGCCCGGCCACCCCATGGGCCTGTCCTTCTCCGTGCAGCCCGACGTGCGCCCGGTCCCGCGCTCGCTCGACAACATCTTCCGCGAGCTCGTCGCGGACCTCGGGGTGCCCCGCCCGACGACCGGGGACCTGTCCCCCTGGGCCGACCAGGGGGTCATGCTGCTCAACAGGGTCCTGACGGTGCGGCCCGGTGCACCCGCGTCGCACCGGGGCAAGGGCTGGGAGGCCGTCACGGGCCGCGCGATCGAGGCGCTCGTGGAGCGCGGCGGCCCGCTCGTCGCGATCCTGTGGGGACGCGACGCGCAGACCCTCAAGCCCGCGCTCGGTGACGTCCCGACCGTCGAGTCCGTGCACCCGAGCCCGCTGTCGGCCTCCCGCGGGTTCTTCGGCTCGCGCCCGTTCTCGCGCGTCAACGACCTGCTCGTCGCCCAGGGCGGCACCCCGGTCGACTGGCGCCTGCCGTAGTCAGCGCGCGCAGTCGCCAGGCTTGCGTGTCTCGTGAAGGTTGATCTCGATCTCGGTCTGACCCCAGCCCGCCCAGTCCTTGGCGGTGAAGGCCATGACGGGCAGCGCCGAGCAGTCGGTGGCGGTGAACTCGCCCGACGCCCCCGAGGTCGACCACTTCCAGTCAGCCGGCATCCCGGGCGCCTTCGAAAGGTCGACCGTGATCCGCAGCCGCTCCCCAGCGTTCGGGTTCACACCTTGCGGTCTCACCTGAACCCTGATGTCCGCTCCGCGCAGGCCGACTCCGGCGCCCTCGTCCCACGGCTTGGAGACTCTCAGGCCAAGCACGTCACAGGTTGCCTTCCCGCTCACCGAGCCGTCGGCGGCGAGCACGACGCAACCGAGGGCGTGAGTCGACCACGTGCCGAGGGAGACCGTCGTGGTGGCGTGGACGTCGTCGGTCCACGCCGCGGAGGTGCGGGCGGCGGAGTCCGCGGCCACGCGGGCGCCGGCGGCGGCGAGCACGGCGACGACGAGCACGGCCACCGCGGCGCGCGCCCGCCTCAGGGTCACGGTCATGAGGTTCCTCCCTGGACGACGACGTCGACCGCCCCGAGCGAGCGCCCGCTGCACGCGGCGGCGTTCGCCCCGGCGGGGACCGAGAAGGTCACGGTCGCGGTCGTCACGGCTGCCGCGGTCGCGCTGGACGGGCTCCCGGCGAGCTCGGCGGCCGGGAGCGGCGAGTAGGTGACGGCGACGCAGCCGTCGAGCAGCGTCGTCGGGTTGGTGGACGCCCAGGTGAGCGCGAGCGGGACGCTCGAGGCGTTCCAGAGGTGGACGGTGCGCTGGACGGGCTTGTCGGGCGTCAGGCCCGTCACGGCGGCGAGCCGGACGGCGGCGCCGGCGGTGTCGGCGGGCGACCAGGCAGCACCGTCCGACGAGCCGCGCAGGTCGACGAGCGCCGCGGACGCCTCGGCGACGCCGTACGCGTCGTCGGTCCAGGCGGCGCTCGTCGCGGCGGAGCCGAAGCCCACGAGCACGCCGCCGCCGAGCACGGCGGGCACGACGACCCGCCAGCGGGGGTGCCGGGGGCCGCGCCGGTGGTCGCGGGGCGGGGTGTCAGACACGGTCGGGGCTCCTCTCGGGTGTGGGGACGGACGGGAGCGGGTCGGGACGGAGCAGGACCGCCCCGGTCAGGGTGGTCGCGGCGGCGAGCCCGACGAGGGCACCGACCGCCCGCAGGTCGCGCGCCGGTGGCGACTCCTCGCGCAGGGCGAGGAGACCCGCGAGCGCCCCAGCGGCGCGCAGCTGCGGCGCGTCGGAGTCCGCGACGGCTCCCGGACCGTGCGCGTCGGGCGCCGCGCCAGGGCCGGGCGCGGGGCGGTCCACGTCCACCCGAAGGTCGTGCGCGCCCGCAGGGAGCACGTCGCCGACGAGCTCCCGCGTCACAGGTCGGCACTCTCCGGTGGACCGGCCGCAGAGCTCGACCGTCCACGTGAGGTCGTCGGGCCCGCTCGTCGTGACGACGACGTCCGTGACGCGCACGGGCGTCGGCACGCGCACGACGCGCAGGAGCGTCGAGGTCGTGCCCGTGGGCACCGCGTCCAGGGACAGCGCGAGCGACTCGTCGCGCTCGTACGGGGTCGGAGCTGCGGCGGCGGTCAGGACGGCGGCGAGGGCGCACGCCGCGGCGACGGTGAGGCTCACCGCGGCCGCGCGCGCCCGGCGCCGCCTCATCGTGGCACCGCCACGAGCCGGGGCGGCTCACCGCTCGCGTCCGACCCGTCGTGCAGGGACCGGCCACCCGACCGCTCGTCGTCGCCGTGCTCGTCGTCCCGGCACTCGTCGTCCCGGCGCTCGTCGGTGGGGCGACGCGGCGGGGACGCGGGGAGCAGGCTGAGGCCGAGCAGGGACAGGAGCGCGACGCCCAAGGGCACCGCGACGGACGGCCGGGTCAGGGTCGTCAGGACCACGCCGCCGCCGCTGATCCGCCAGGTGGGCTGCCAGACGGTGCCGCCGACGACGTACACGCCGCCGTCGGGCGAGTCGTTGGCGTCGCCCTGCATGCGGATCTCCCACCGGCCGTCGGCGGCGGGCTCGATGCCGACGACACGGTGCGTGACGAGGTTCCGGGTGACCTCGGAGTAGATCGAGGCGACGTCGCCGACCTGCAGCTCGCTGGTCGGGCGGGGGCGGTCGATCAGCAGGTCACCGGTCATGATCCCCGGCTCCATGGAACCGGAGATGACGACGAGGGGCCGGATCCACCCTGCCTGCGTCGCGCCCCAGACGAGGACGCTGGCCAGCCCGAGGGCGGCGACGAGCCACAGCACGGCGTTGCCGAGCAGCTTGAGTGCGCGCATGACGACCTCCTAGGACGGCGCGGGTGACGGGTGTGGCCGCCCGCCGGCGCGAGGTGCGCCGGCGGGCGGGTGGGGGTCAGGCCCGGTTGGCGATCGAGCCCTGGAACCCGATGACGACGTCGCCCTCGGTGCCGCCGAACACGTCGGCGTCGGCGGAGTCGGGCAGTGCGATGGTCACGTCGACCGAGGTCGCGGCGCTGCCGCTGGCGAGCGACGTCGGAGCTGACCCGAGGGTGACGGTCGCGCCGCCCGCCTCGAACAGGTCGCCCTCGGTCTCGAGGGTCGGCGGCGCGATCACGAGGTCGGACGTGCCCATGTTCTTGATCCAGACGGGCACGGTGATCGAGTCCCCCGCGGTGAGGTCCGCGAAGACCTCGGCGGGGATCACGACGACGTCGTCGCCGGTCCCGGGGGCGTCGTCGGCGGTGATGAAGTCGCCGTCCGCGGGCGTGCCGTCGGCGACGAACGCGCCGCGCAGGTCGATCGCGGTGTCCGGGTCGACGGCGCTCGCGCCGGCGCCGAACCACGCGTCGTCGGTCCAGCCGGCCGACGTCGCGGCCGCGCCGATGCCGAGGACCGCCGCACCCGCGAGCGAGAACTTGATGATCGCGGCGCGCTTGCGCTTGCGCTCGTCGCGCTCGGTGGTCTCGAGGCGAGCGTGAGTGGTCGTCGTGGTCATGGTGGGTTCCTCCCTCTGCTGCACGCGGGGGTGACGGCGGTCACCTAGTTGCGAATGGTTATCACGTGCAGTAGAAGAATGACTTGGACGACTGTTCAAGATGTGGGTCGAGAGTCCCGATCTGGACAGGTGTCCACCGTTTCACCCGCTCCGCGGCATCCGAACGATGTGCCCCTTTCACGACCTGCGCACCATGCGCACCCTCTGCACCCAGGACGGGCACACCTCGCGCGGCACGCGGACGCCCGGCCCGACGCGCGGCACAATGGCGGACGTGCCCGAGCCAACCGTCCGCTGGAACCGTTACGTCGCCCTCGGTGACTCGTTCACCGAGGGCCTGTGGGACTCCCCCGACGGCGACGCCGGCCCCGCGACGCCCGACGTCCCGCTGCGGGGATGGGCCGACGTCCTGGCCGCACGCCTGTCCGAGCGACGCGTCGCAGCGGGCGAGGACCCCCTCGAGTACGCCAACCTCGCGATCCGCGGTCGCCTGCTGCGCCCGATCCTCGCCGACCAGGTCCCGGCCGCGATCGGCCTGCGCCCCGACCTGGTGAGCCTCGTCGGCGGAGGCAACGACATCCTGCGGCCCGCCGCGGACGTCGACCGGCTCGCGCGCCAGCTCGAGACCGCGGTCGTCCGGCTGCGCGCCGCGGGCATCGACGTGCTGCTGGGCACCGGCGTGGACACGGTCCACAGCGGGCTGATCCGCGCCACGCGCCCCCGCGTCGCGACGTACAACGCGCACATCTGGTCGATCGCGCGACGCCACGGCGCGCACGTCGTCGACCTGTGGGGCATGCGCTCGCTCCTCGACTGGCGCATGTGGGCCGACGACCGCATCCACCTCACCACCGAGGGGCACGCGCGCGTCGCGCAGGCCGCGCTCGTCGGGCTGGGCCTGGCACCCGACGACGAGCGCTGGGACGACCCGCTCGCGCCGCAGCCGCCCGCACCCCGCCTCGAGCAGCTGCGCGGCGACGCGCGGTGGGCGCGCGAGCACGTCTACCCGTGGGCGACCCGGCGCCTGCGCGGCCGCTCGTCGGGCGACACCCGCAGGCCCAAGCGCCCCGTACCCGAGCCGGTCGTCACGCAGGACGCAGCCGACGCAGGCGCACAGGACGCGGGCACGCCCGACGTCGGCGCGCAGGACGCGGGCCGACGGGACTGAGTCCCCGGGCCGAGCACCCGCTCAGCTGCAGTCGAGGACCACCGTGCCGTAGGAGGCGCCGTTGCGCGTCCCGGCGATCTGGAACTGCGCGGGCGAGCCCGCGGAGATGCTGACCTGGCCGTGCCCGGGGTTGCCGGTCATGACCGCCACGGGCGTGGGCGTGCAGGTCGAGGACCCCGCGACGAGCTGCGCGTCTCCGCCGCTGCCCTCCGCCACCTTCTCGGGCACGAACGGGAAGACCGACGTGTCCGTGAACCGGATCGTCACGCGCCACCGGACCGCGGTGGTCGACGTCGTCGTGACCCGGATCCCGCGGTAGAACACGTTGAGCGGGTTGCCCCACTCCGAGCCGCCGGTCACGACGGCCTGGCACGGGGTCGCCAGCGGCGCGCCGCTCGGGGTGAACGTCTGGCAGGACAGCGCCGGGAGGCTCGGGGGCGTGAAGGTCCAGGTCGCGGGCACGGGCCAGCCGTCGAGCAGGACGAATGCCTTGCCGCCGGACGTGTCGGGAGGCGTGAACGCGGCGCCCGTGGCCGTGAGCGCACCGCTCGTCACGGCCGTCGCCGAGGTCGACATGAACGTCTGCGTCCACGATGCGTCGGCGCCGGTCGCGACGCGCACGGCGCCCGTCGCGCACGTGCCGGAGATGCCCGACACGCGGACCTGCGTGTACTGGCCGTTGCTCGGCGTGCCCGTGGGCGTGACCGTGACGGGGCCGTTCGCGCAGCGCGCCTTGGTCGTCGCGTACGGACGCTGGGGTGCGCTGAGCGAGAGGTTCGCGGCGTGCGCGACGGTCGTCGTCACGAGCGCGAGGCTGAGCACGACGACGAGCGCCGCGGCGACCCGGCGGCGCAGACGTGCCCGCCCAGCGGCGGCGCGGGACACGGTCGTCATGCCGATGGCTCGAGCTCGGGGGCCCGGTCCGGGGCGCGACCGCGATCGCCGCCCAGCAGGTCCCAGCCCTCGTCAGGGCTCTGCTCGTGAGGGCTCAGCTCGTGAGGGCTCAGCTCGTGAGGGCTCAGTTCGTCAGGGGACAGCGTGTCGGGGCGCTGCTCGTCGGACGGCCCGTCGTCGGACGGGAGCTCGTCGCGGTCGTCGTCGTCGAGGTCGTCGTCGGACTCGTCCTTCGACGGCCAGACCAGCATCGCGAGCGCGAGCGCGATCATGGCGATCCACACCCACGCGTTCGAGAACGTCTGGAAGACGAGCCCGACCTTGGGGATGTGCACCCGCGCGACGCCGAGGACCTCGTCGCCGGCCGGCTCGAACGGGTCCAGGAACTCGTTGTTGTCACCCTGCATGACCCAGCCGTCGGCGGTCCCGCCGACGACCCGGTGGATGATGCGGCTGTTGCCCGCGACCTCGTCGGGCGCGTAGACGATCACGTCGCCGACCGCGGGCTGCCCGCAGCGCGCGACCACGATGTCGCCCGTGACGTACGTGGGCTCCATGGAGTGGCCCGAGACGAGCGTCAGGGTGGTGCAGCCGCCGAGGCTCGTCGGCCAGATGAACCAGGCGATGACCGCGACCGCCACGTAGAACAGGACCGACGGGAGCGCGCGTAGCGCCCGACGCGCGAGGGGCGCGTCGGGCGCTACGAGCTCTGGCCGGTCCAGCACGTCAGCCCGGAGGTCAGCTGTAGATGGTGAGCGCGAACTGGGCGATGGTGTCGGGCGCGACACCCGTCGGCAGCGCGACCGTGAGCGAGCCACCGGCGGCACCGACGGACGGGGCCGAGGCCGGCGTGAACTTGACCCAGTCACCGGACGCCAGCTTGTAGGCGGCCTCGTACTTCTTGGTGGCGCACGCGGCGTCGACGCCGGAGAAGGTCACGTTCGCGACCTTCCAGGGCGCCGTGACGGTGCCGTCGAACGTCGGCGTCGCGAAGGACGTCGTGATGGGGGTGGCCGCGGGCTGGCAGCTCGCGTTGACCGCGACGGTGCCCGTCTGGAAGTTGCCGCTCCAGCTGAGGTTCAGCTGCGACGCGGACGCGAGCGACAGGCCCGCGACGCCGACGATCGCCAGACCGACGGCCATGACCTTGCGGCGGTTGTTCTTCTTGCTCATGGGGGACTCCTCGACGAAGATCGCAACCCTCGCTCCGAGGGCCAGCTCGCTGTGGTCCGTGGGGGGCGGGCCGGTAGCGAACATAGGAGTCATCGGAAACGGGGTGTCCGACGGGCTGGGTGCTGCCACCCACCCCGTCCGAAATGCCGAGGTGATTCACCCGACAGTGGTCACCCGAAGATCTGGACGAGTGTCCGAAATCGGACTTCACCTGCGACGATGCAGTGCGGGCCGGGCCGCGGCGGACGCGTCACGCCGGCGGCCTGCTAGAGGGGCAGGCGGGCCTCGAGTCGCACCCCGCGGGGCCGCAGCGGGGCGAGCGTCACCGTCCCCCGGACGAGGTGCAGCCGGCTCGCCAGACGCGCCGTGCCGCCGTCCGGGTCGGCGTGCGACGGGTCGAGGGGCTGGCCGTCGTTCTCCACCGAGACGACGAGCGCACCGTCCTGCACGTCGAGCTCGACGACGATCCGCGACGCCGGCCCGAACTTGAGCGCGTTGGTCACGCCCTCCTCCACCACGCGCACCGCGAGGAGGCGCTGCGCGGTCGTCAGCGAGCCGCGCTCGGGGTCGTCGATCTCGCGCACCGGGGGCGCGACGACGATCTTCGTCGCGATCGTCATCGGCAGGCGCCCGACGAGCGCGCGCACGGCCGGGACCACGCCGAGCTCGAGCCGCTCCGGGTACAGCAGCCGGCTCATCTGCCGCACGTCCAGCTCGCGCACCACGTCGAGCTCGCGCCGCGCCCACTCCAGCGACGCGACGTCGTCGGGGTGGTCACCGCGCGCCCGGATGCGGTCGATCACCTCGACCAGGTGCGCGTTGACGATGACGAGCTTGCCCTGCAGCGTGCCGTGCAGACCCTCGGCGACCTCGCGCCGGACCCTGACCTCCTCGGCCTCGAGCGCCTCGAGCACGTGCTCGACCTCGACCGCCTCACGCTCGGCCCGGCGCAGCTCGGCACGAACCCTGCGGCGCGAGAGCAGCCCCCACATGCCGATGCCCGACGAGATGCCCGCGATGATCAGGCCCGCCGAGAACTCCGCCTCGATCGTCAACCCGTCGGGCTCGTCGTACACCCCCAGCGCGAGCTGCACGAACACCCGGCACACGGCCGCGATCGTCGACGCCACGACGGCGCCCGCGAACAGCTGGGGTGCGGTCGGCCACCGGTAGACCCGCAGCGCCCCGAGGGCGACGAGCAGCACGACGACGGCGGCGACGTTGGCGGCGATCCGCGACCAGACGCTCACCTCCGCCCAGTCGGGCACGTACCGGGAGTAGATGTAGGCCGCCTGCAGGGAAGCACCCAACCCGTAGCCGAGCGCGACGATGCCGGTCAGCCGCAGCAGCAGCCGACGGTTCTGGGCGTCGTCGCCGGGGCGCACGACCTCGCGCGTCACGTCGCTCATCGTCGCTCCCGCCCGACCCGCTGTGGTCCTTGCCCGCTTCCCGGGCCGTCGCAGACGATACTGAACCCGATGAGCACTCTTGACCCGGACGTGATCCGAGTGGCGGTCGTCGAGGACCAGCCACTCTTTCGCTCCATGCTCGAGCGCACCCTGGGCCAGACGGCCGGGCTCCAGGTGGTCGTGTCCGTCGGGACCGTGAGCGACGCGCGACGTGCGCTGCGTCCCGGCGCCGCGCACGTCGCGATCCTCGACATCGACCTGCCCGACGGCAACGGCATCGCCCTGGGCGTGACGCTGCGCCGTCAGCAGCCCGAGCTCGGCATCCTCCTGCTGTCCGCGCACGACGCGATGGACCTGCTGCTCGACCTTCCCGCGGACGTCGCCGAGGGCTGGGGCTACCTGTCGAAGAACAGCTCGACGAGCGAGGACCTGCTGGTCTCCGCGGTCCGCTCGGCGGCCGTGCGCCAGACCGTGCTCGACCCCGAGCTGCTCGCGCGCATCACGCCGCGCGCCGGCTCGGACGTCGCCCAGCTCACGCACCGCCAGTACGAGGTGCTGCGACTGCTGGCCGCGGGACTGTCGAACGCCGGCATCGGCGAGAAGCTCGGCATCACCGAGAAGTCCGTGCAGAACCACGTCAACGCGCTCTACGCGACGCTCGGCATCGACGCCGACCCGTCCCGCAACCCCCGCGTCAGCGCCGCCCTGCGCCTCCTGGAGGAGACCGGGCCGGGCCTCTGAGCACCGGTAGGCTGAGCGCCGACCCGCCTCCTTAGCTCAGCTGGCCAGAGCACCTGTCTTGTAAACAGGGGGTCATCGGTTCGAATCCGATAGGGGGCTCCCCAGCCGCCGCGTGCAGATCGCGGCGGACGACGAACGGGCCCGGCCCGGAGCCGCTCCGCAGAGCGACCCGGACCGGGCCCGTTCGTCGTGCTGGTGGTCAGCCCTTGGCGGCGAGCGCGGCCTCGACGGCCTCCTTCAGCGGACCCTGCTGGTAGAGCAGGCCGTTGTCACCCTCGGCGCCCGGCCAGTCCTGGCCGTCGATCGTGACGGTCGGCGTGCCGACCTTGCCGCGGTCCAGCTGCATCTGGTGCGTCGCAGCCGAGACCCACGGCGCGAAGGTGCGCCACTCGCCCGTGCGCTCCTCGGCGGGCTCGCCCACCTCGTACGTGCCCTCGACCGTGTCCGTGAACGTGTCCGCGACGTCCTGCGGGACGCCGACCCCGACGGCCAGCTCCGCGATCTCGTCGTCGGTCGGGCCCGTCGTGCCCTCCTTGGGCTGGGCCGAGAACAGCGCCGTGACGAACGCGGTGAACTTCTCGGGGGCCTTGTCGGCGACGATCGCGGCGGCGTTGGCGGCGCGCGTCGAGTACGACGTGCCCTTCGACTGCGGGTCGAGGAAGGAGATCGGGCGGTACTCGATGGTCACGCCGTCCTCGGCGGCCAGCGCCTCGAGGTCCGCCGAGTTCGCGGCGTCGAACATGCCGCAGTAGGGGCACATGAAGTCGAAGTAGATCGTCACGTTGACGTCGTCGGGCGAGGTCTTGCCCACGCCCGCGGCGCTGACGGGGATGCCGCCCTTGTCGTTCGCGGTGGCCGGTGCGGTCACGTCCGCGAGCAGCGGGGCCACGACCTGCGCCGACGAACCGCCGTACACGACCGTGCCGTAGCGCGCCTCACGGTCGGCGTTGCCGCGGATCGTGATCGCGACGACCACCGCGACCGCGGCGACGACCAGCAGGAGCAGGCTCGCGCTGAGGATCTTGGTCCGCTTGGCCTTGCGCTCCTGCTGCTGCCGCATCTGCAGCGCCTTGGCGCGGGCCTCGTCGCGCCGCTGCGACTTGGTCGGCTTGGGGTCGTTCGTGGGCACGGTCTCTCCTCGGTCGTGGACGACAGCCCACAGGGTACGGGGCGTTCCCGTGCGTCGGGAGCCGCCCAGGTCAGGGGATCGTCGGGACCGGCGCGGGAGCCCACACGATGCCCGCCCCGTTGGAGACGAGCGCCGCGATCACCGCCGCCGCCACGAGGCACACCGCGACCATCACGAGGGCGCCGAGCCGGCCCGGCGCGACGACCGCGAGCGCCCTGCGGGCCCCCGTGCGCGTCATGCCCGACGCCGGCCCCCACCACGCCACGACCAGCCAGAGCATGACGAGCACGGCGACGACCATCGCCGCGGCCGTGCCGTCGACCTCGTCGCCCGCGTCCAGGTCACCGATCGTCCACGTCCCGTTGTCCACCAGCCACGCGACGGCCCCGCCCGCGAGCAGGGTCGCGCACGACGCGACGACGAACGACGGGACGAGCCCGACGACCGCGCGCACCAGGTACCACGGCGTCGCCGCGAGCGTGCGCGGGACGTCGCTCGCGCGCACGCCGCGCACCTCGCGCCGCCCGTGCATCGCCTCGACCGCCGTCCCGTACGTCCGCACGAGCAGCAGCAGCACGACGAGCACGACGAGCACGACCACGGGCGCCAGCGCGGCGGCCGTCGCGACGACCGCGGCCGCCGCGAGCAACGAGCCCCAGCGGCGCACCGCCGGCGGGCGCTCGTAGCCCGACCCCTCCGGCACGACCTCGGACGCGTCGAGGTCGTCCTCGATCCACTCGACGCCCGTCTCGTCGACCCACTCGGTGTCGCCGTCGCCGTCGAACGCGTCGGGCTCGTCGGGCTCGTCGTCGTACCGGCCCGGGCGGCGGAACCCGTCCGGCGCGAGGCGCTGGCCCTGCAGGTCGGCGGGGTCGAGGTCGAAGTCCTCGACGTCGGGGTTGTCGAGGTCGTCGTCGTACGCGCGCTCGTCGAAGTCGGCGCCCGCACCGGCGGGCGGCACCGTCGTCGCACCCGCACCCGCACCCGCGGGCATCACGCGGGTCGCGCCGTCGTGCACGCCTTGGGCCGGCAGGACGCGCGTGGGGTCCGGCTTCGCGGTCGGGTTCGGGATGACGGTCGTCGCGGCCAGCGCGAGCGAGCGCTCGCCGTCCTCGTCGGGGTCGTCGCCCTCGTGGTCGTCGTCGTGCTCGTCGTCGTCGTGCTCGTCGTCGTCGTGCTCGTCGTCGTCGTGCTCGTCGTCGTCGTGGTCGTCTTCGTCGGGGTCGTCGTCCTCGGGGTCGTCGTCGCGGCCGTCATCCTCGAGGTCGTCCTGGCTGACCTGCGTCGTGGCGATCCCGTCGACGTCGTCGTCCTCGTCGCCGGCGCCGGCGTCCGCCTCGTCGCCGGCGCCGGCGTCCGCCTCCTCGTCGGCGGCGGCGTCCGCGTCCTCGTCGGCGGCGGCGTCCGCGTCCCCGTCGGCGCTCTCGCCGTCAGCGTCGTCGTGCTGGTCGGCGTCCTCGTCGACGTCGTCGTCACCCATGGCATCGGCTGCCGCGGCGTCGCCGTCCGCGTCGCCCTCGTCGAGCGCGTCCTCGTCGTCGTCCAGGTCGTCGTCCACGGGGTAGGCGACCGTGTGCGCCGCCGCGACGGGCCCGTCGAGCGGGTCGCCGTCCACCGCCACCACTGCGAGCGCGGCGATCAGGTCGTCACCGTCGAGGCGACTGTCGGGGTCGGGGTCGAGCGCGCGGCGCAGGGCGTCTGCCGTGAGCGGGCCCAGGCCGTCGACGTCCACCTCGCCGGCGCTCGCACGAGCCAGGACCGCCTGGAGCGGGCGTACGCCGAACGGCGGTCGGCCCGTCGCCGCGAACGCGATCACCGCGGCAAGGCCCCACAGGTCGGTCGCGGGCGACGGCTCGGCACCGCCCAGCAGCTCGGGCGCGAGGTAGCCGGGCGTGCCGACGACGAGCCCCGCCGACGTGATCTGGGCGGCGTCGTCGCCCGCGGCCTGCGCGATGCCGAAGTCGATGAGGACCGGGCCGTCGGACGTGACGAGCACGTTCGTGGGCTTGAGGTCGCGGTGCACGACGCCCGCCGCGTGCACGGCCGCGAGCGCGTCGAACAGGCCCGCCGCGAGCTCGTGCAGCTCGGTGAGCGCCAACGGGCCGCTCGCCCTGACGTGCTCCTCGAGGTTCGGGCCGGCGACGAGCTCGGTGACGATGAACGCCTCGGTCGAGTCCGCCTCCGCGTCCAGCACCGCGGCCACCGCCTTGTGCCGCAGGCGCTGCAGTGCGAGGACCTCGCGGCGCAGGCGGTCTCGCCCCTCGGCGTCCGCGCCGATCTGCGGGTGCAGGAGCTTCAGGGCCACGGCGGTGCCGCCGTCGTCGACCGCGCGGTAGACCGTCCCCATGCCCCCGGAACCCAGGGGCGCGACGATCGTGTACCCACCGATCTGCGACCCCGGTGCCAGGCCGATCCGTTCCATGCCTGGTCACGGTAGGCGGCGGCGCGCGGGCGCGCGAACAGGCGCGCGGACCTGGCCGGCCCGCGAGCGCGTCCGGACTGTGGCCAGGTCTGGTGCGGTGCGTCCGGTTCGCGTAGAGTCGAACACGTGTTCGACTCCATGACCTCCGTGCCGACCGGCAGCGCGCTGGTGCGCCCTAGCGGTGCGCCGTCGTCGTCAGGCGAGAGCTCCGTCGCGTCGGACGGTGCCGCCGTGGTGCTCGACGAGGGCGCCGCGGTGTCCGACGAGGGCGCCAGGGTGCTGGCGTCGTTGCAGGACGTCGCCCACGCGCTGCGCACGCTGGCGGTGCGGGCGAGTGGCGCGCAGGCGTGGACCGGGGCGACGCGTGCATCGGCGATCCGGGTGCTGGACGGGTTGGCCGGTCTGGTCACGGCGGTGCGCGGGCCGGTGCTGGTCGCGCAGCACGCCGCGGCGGCCGCGGCGGGTGCCGAACGGTCGTTCGTGGACACGCGCGCCCGGCTGACCGGGACGACGAGGTTCACCGCCGCGCGCCAGGTCGACTCGGCCCGGGCGATGCAGGCCCTCCCTGACGTCGGGCAGGCGGTCCTGGACCAGGCCATGCCCACGGGTCATCTGGACGTCCTGGGGCGCACCCTGGCCGAGGCAGGCCCGCAGGTCACCGCGATCCTGACCCGCCCCGAGACGCAGCGGCGCCTGGTCGACCTGGCCCGGCACAGCGACCCGCGTGAGTTCTCCCGCTCGGTGGCCGCGCTGGTCGCAGCGCACGACCCCGACGCGCTGGCGGACACCCGCGAAGCTGCGCGCCGCGCGCGCTACCTGACCATGACCCACACCCCCGAGGGGACGTTCCTCAAGGGGCGGCTCGACCCCCTGTCCGGGCAGGCCCTGGCTCGCGCGCTCGACGCCACCCGCCACCGCGCCGACCCCGACCGCACCGCCGACCAGGCGCGCGCCGACGCCTTGACCGCGCTGGCCCATCACACCCTGACCGCGGGTCACCGCCCGGAGCCCGGCTGCGGCACAAGCTCCGGTGCGTCCGCTGACGAGCAGGCGTCCCCTGCTGATCGCGCGCGCGACGCCGCCCAGCCCGACGGTGCCGTGAGCGCACCGGCCGCACAGGTGAACCTGCTCGTCCCGGCCGAGACCTGGCTGGAGATCCGCGAGCACCGGCGAGCCCGTCGCGCCGTGACCGACGCGCCCACGCTCGATGCCTCGCCCACCGGCGGCGCGCGCAGGCTCGTGCTGCCGGCGGTGAGCGACGACGGGATCGTGCTGACCCGGACCGAGCTGGCCACCGCGCTGTGCGATTGCACGATGACGCGGGTCGTCATGGACGCGCAGGGGCTGCCGCTGGACGTCGGACGCGCTCGCCGCATGTTCACCCCGGCCCAACGGACGGCGGTCATCGCCCGCGACCGGCAGTGCGCCTGGAACGGCTGCTCCACCACCGCCCGCCACAGCCAGGTCCATCACATCCGCTGGTGGCACCGTGACGCGGGTCGCTCGGACCTGGCCAACGCCGTGCTCCTGTGCGGTTTCCACCACCACGAGGTCCACCGGCTCGACCTCGACATCCACCGGCGGCACGCCCCGGACGCCTCACCGGAGCACGAGGACCCCGGACGGGCGGGATCGGTGGCGCTCGCCGGACTCGCCGGACCGCCGCGGTACGAGTTCCGCGACCGACGAGGACTCGTCGTCAACGGCCCCGAACCGTGAACGGGAGACCTGCACCGGACGTGCGCGTGACGCGCCGAGGAGGAGCGGCGGGTGCGCAATTCGGACGTTCGGGCAGCGCGGTGGAGGGCCCGCGACTAAGGTCAAGAATCAGTCAATCCCGGGAGTAGTAGTGCCTGCCGTGCCGCAAGACGGCTACGACCTCGTCGTCGTCGCCAACCGCCTGCCCGTCGACGTGAGCCTGGACGAGAAGGGGAAGCCCACCTGGACCCGCTCGCCCGGAGGGCTGGTGACGGCTCTCGCGCCGGTGATGGCCCAGGCTGACGGTGCGTGGGTCGGCTGGGGCGGGGCGCCCGACCTCGAGCTCGAGCCGTTCGAGGTCGACGGCACGCAGCTCGTGCCGGTGACGCTGTCGGACGCCGACATCGAGCTCTACTACGAGGGCTTCTCGAACGACACCCTCTGGCCGCTGTACCACGACGTGATCGCCCCGCCCGCGTTCCACCGGCAGTGGTGGGACGCCTATCGGCGGGTCAACCAGCGCTTCGCCGAGGCCGCCGCTGCGCAGGCCGCGCAGGGTGCGACCGTGTGGGTGCACGACTACCAGCTGCAGCTGGTCCCCCAGCTCCTGCGCGCGCTGCGGCCGGACCTGCGGATCGGCTACTTCCACCACATCCCGTTCCCCCCGCTGGAGATCTTCGCCCAGCTGCCGTGGCGCAAGGCGGTCGTGGAGGGTCTGCTCGGGGCCGACCTCATCGGCTTCCAGCGTGGCGGCGACGCGGCGAACTTCGTGCGCGTCGTGCGCCGGCTGACCGACCTGACCACGCGCGGTCAGGTCATCACGCTCAACGACGCGCACGGCCGCGTCACCCGCCACGTCCGCGCGGCGGCGTTCCCGATCTCGATCGACTCCCGGGCGTTCGACGAGCTGGCCCGCACCGACGAGGTGCAGCTGCGCGCCAAGGAGATCCGCCGCGAGCTCGGCGACCCGAAGACCCTGCTGCTGGGCGTCGACCGCCTCGACTACACCAAGGGCATCCGGCACCGCATCAAGGCGTACGGGGAGCTCCTCGAGGACGGCCGCCTGTCCCCCAGCGACACGACGCTCGTCCAGGTCGCCTCCCCCAGCCGCGAGAACGTGGGCGCCTACGCGCAGCTGCGCGACGAGGTCGAGCTGCTGGTCGGGCGGATCAACGGCGACTACGGGCAGGTCGGGCACGCGCCTGTGCAGTACCTGCACCAGTCGTTCCCCATGGAGGAGATGGCCGCGCTGTACCTCGCGGCCGACGTCATGCTCGTCACCGCGCTGCGCGACGGCATGAACCTGGTCGCCAAGGAGTACGTCGCGGCACGGTCGGACGACCGTGGCGCGCTGGTGCTGAGCGAGTTCACGGGCGCCGCCGACGAGCTCACCGGCGCGATCCTCGTGAACCCGCACGACATCGACGGCATGAAGGACGCCATCACGTACGCCGCGCACCTCGACCCGCGCGAGGCCCGCAAGCGCATGCGCCGCCTGCGCCGCCGCGTGCTCGGGCACGACGTCAACGCCTGGTCGCAGGAGTTCCTCGCGGTCCTCACCGCGGTCCCCCAGCGGAGCACGCATGTCTGAGTCCCCGCAGCATCCTGAGCACCCACGTCCGGCTCCTCGGTCGGTGCGTGCCGCCACCTCCGCGTCGGGGTCCGTGTCGGCGTCGGCGGTCGACGTGCGGTCGACGCTCGAAGGGCTCGCGCACGACGGGACCGCGCGGCCGCTGCTCGTCGCGCTGGACTTCGACGGCACTCTCGCGCCGCTGCAGGACGACCCGTCGCTCTCGCGGATGCTGCCCGACGCCGTCGCGCCCTTGCGCACGCTCGTCGAGGCGCCCGGCGTGTCGCTCGCGCTCGTGTCCGGGCGTGCGCTGCACGACCTCCACGCGCTCGCCGAGGTCCCGGTCGGGACGTACCTGATCGGGTCGCACGGCGCCGAACGGGCGCGCGTGATGCGCCACGGTCTGGACCGCGACGTCGTGCAGCTCACCGACGAGCAGGCGGACCGCCTCGCGACTCTCGGCGCGCGCGCCGCCGAGATCGCGCGCGGACGCGACGGGGTCTGGGTCGAGTCCAAGCCCACCGCCGTCGTCGTGCACACCCGCCTGGCCGAGCACGACGACGCGCGGGACGCCGAGTCGAAAGCTCTGGCACTCGGCGAGGAGCTCGGCTCTGGCGTGCTGCACGGGAAGGACGTCGTCGAGATCTCGGTGCTGCGTGCCAGCAAGGGCGAGGCGCTGCGCGCGCTGCGCGACGAGCTCGGCGCGCGAGTCGTCGTCTACGCGGGCGACGACGTGACCGACGAGCACGCGTTCGCGGCGCTCACCGAGCACGACGTCACCATCAAGGTCGGCGCAGGCGACACCGTTGCGCGCCTGCGCGCCGCCGACCCGCACGAGTTGGTCGACGCGCTCGTCGCCCTCGCCGCCGCTCTCCCCACCTGATGCCGGCCCGCCCTCCAGACCTGCCGGCCCGACCCCGGCCGGGACACCCCACCCGCACCACCTGCGCGAGTCCACCCGAGATGGGTCTGCCTGCCTGAGCCCGACTGCCGAGCCGGGCGACCGCGCACGGGAGCGCCCACCGCCCGCTCCAGACCGGCCGCCGCGCGGCCTACGGCGGCCGTTCGGCCCGCGACGGGTGCCATCATCGGCGCATGCCCGTCGAAGTCGAGCTGGTCGAGCTGGTCGAGCCCGAGCCGACCCCACCGACGGCCGGCGCCTCGGCTGCGAGGCCACGCCGCGCCGGGTGGTGGCTCGCGCTGGGTGCGGCGCTGCTCGTCGGGGTGCTCGTCGTCACCCAGCACGTCATGGATGAGCGGCGCCTGGCGCACGAGGCGCGGTTCGACCACGTGCCGGGCGTGCTGCGACCCCTCGATGCCATGCCCGTCGTCGCGACCGGCGACGTCCCCGAGCCGTGGCAGCTGGTGCCCGCCGGACCTGTGGTCATCGGATCGAGCGGCGACACGAGGACCGCGACGGTCGTCGGCTACGACCGCGCGACGGGACAGCGCGTGTGGTCGGCGGACGTCGCACTCCTCGACGGCTCCGGCCGCCCCGGGCAGGACCTCTCTCTCCCGGCAGACGTCCGGTGCGAACCCCTCGGCACACCTGGGACGAAGCGGTGGAGCGACCAGGTGGCGTGCACCGTCGGCGCGAGCGGCCAGGTGATCCCACCCGAGCCCGAGCGCCTCGTGGTCCTGCGCACCTCGGACGGCAGCGTCGTCGCCGAGCGCACCCTGCGCGCGGAGGCGTGGACCACGCTCGGCGACCTCGTCGTCGAGGCGTCCGCACGCCGCGACGACGACGGTGCGGAGACCTGGACCGTCGCCGCCACCACCGCGACCGGCGAGCCTGCTTGGGAGTGGACAGCGGCCGAGCCGATCGCGCGCGACGGGCTGACGTACACGGGCTCGCTCACCGCGAGCTCGGACGGACCGCTCCTGTCGGTGCAGGGCCACTGGTGGCGCCTCGACGACGCAGGACGGCTGACGCAGGAAGGCAGCGGACCCGGCGACTACCAGCGTTCGCCGGGGCGCGGCACCGCCCTGCTCGACCTCCCGTTGGTCGAGGTCGACGACGGCAGCTTCGTCCCGGCCGGACGGGTGGTCCTCGAGCACGCCACCGGCTCGGTGGAGTTCCCGGGCAGGGAGCTGCACCTCACGGTCGACGACGGCAGCGCGCCCGAGCTCATGTGGTTCACCACGGGGCCCGACGACGAGACGCTCGAGGCCCGTTCCACGACGACCGGCGAGGTGGTGTGGAGCCAGGACCTGACGGTGAGCGCGGGCCTGGCTCTCGGCGGGCGGCTGTACGTGTGCGCGGACGGCTCACTCGACGCGATCGACGCGGACGACGGCCGCACGCTGTGGCACGTCGACCGCAGCACCGAGACGGCGTGGTGCTCGCTCGCGACCGACGGTCGGGTGGTGATCGCCGTCGAGGACGGCCGGGCCCTGCGCGCGCACGACCTCGAGGACGGCACCGAACGCTGGGCGGGGACGCTCGACGACAGCGGGGCACCTGCAGGCCTCGACATCACGAGCACGACCCCAGGCGTCCTCGTCGCCGTCCGCAGCGACGAGGACGGCCCCCACGAGCGCGGCGCGTTCCTCGTCGCCCCGACCGGCGCCGCGGCCGCGCGTTGACGCCCACTGCGGTCGGACCGTCGCGCCCACTGCGGTCGGACCGTCGCGCCCGACGACGGTCAGGCGCGGGTGCGTCCTACCACGCGGTCCCGCCAGGGCGCCTGGGACCTCCCGGTGAGACAGATCACCCGCGTGTGGCAGGATGACCCACAGACCGGCGCGGGTCCTCCCGCCCGGTCTGTGTCAGTGAAGACACTGAACACCCTCCACAACGGATCGTCCGGCACGTACCTGCCGGTGAAGGGATTGGTAGCGCCATGGCTACTGTCACGTTCGACCACGCCACCCGGGTCTACCCGGGCACGGAGCGTCCCGCGGTGGACGCCCTCAACCTCCACATCGAGGACGGCGAGTTCCTCGTCCTCGTCGGCCCGTCGGGCTGTGGCAAGTCGACCTCGCTGCGCATGCTCGCCGGCCTCGAGGACGTCAACGCCGGCCGCATCCTCATCGGTGACCGCGACGTCACGGACGTCCAGCCGAAGGACCGCGACATCGCGATGGTCTTCCAGAACTACGCGCTGTACCCGCACATGACGGTGGCCGACAACATGGGCTTCGCGCTCAAGATCGCCGGCACGCCGAAGGCGGAGATCCGCCAGCGCGTCGAGGAGGCCGCCAAGATCCTCGACCTGACCGAGTACCTGGACCGCAAGCCGAAGGCCCTCTCGGGTGGTCAGCGTCAGCGTGTCGCCATGGGTCGCGCGATCGTGCGTCAGCCGCAGGTGTTCCTCATGGACGAGCCCCTGTCGAACCTCGACGCGAAGCTCCGCGTGCAGACGCGTACGCAGATCGCCTCGCTCCAGCGCCGTCTCGGCGTCACCACGGTCTACGTCACGCACGACCAGACCGAGGCCCTCACGATGGGTGACCGCATCGCGGTCCTCAAGGACGGCCTCCTGCAGCAGGTCGGCACGCCGCGCGAGATGTACGACACGCCCGCCAACGTCTTCGTCGCCGGCTTCATCGGCTCGCCGGCCATGAACATCGGCACGTTCCCGGTGCTCGACGGCCACGCGTCGCTCGGCCGCTCGCGCGTGCCGCTGACGCGTGAGGTCATCAGCAGCCTCACCGAGGACGACAAGAACCACATCACGCTCGGCTTCCGCCCCGAGTCGGTCGACGTCGTGCCCGCCGGCACGCCGGACGCCGTCCCGGTCATCGTGAACATCGTCGAGGAGCTCGGCTCGGACGCGTTCGTCTACGGCTCGCTCACCAACGAGTTCGGTGGCGCCAGCCAGGTGCACTCGGGCGCCGGCGACGCGCAGGTCATCGTGCGCGTCGACCCGCGTCAGGTGCCCGCCAAGGGTGAGACCGTCGCGATCAAGATCCGTCCCGGCGAGCAGCACCTGTTCCACGCCGGCTCGGGCGAGCGCCTCGCCTGATCCCCCTGCACCACGCGGAGGGGCGGTGGTGGCCTGCGGGCCGCTGCCGCCCCTTCGGCATTCACCCCTTCAGCATTCGCCCCCGGCTTTCACCCCGTCCCGCGGACCGGACGGCACCCTTCACGGGTTCTGCGCGCCACGTCCGCTGCTCCGACGAACGGACCGTCGGACCTCGCTGGCAGGATTGACCCATGAGCCCCACCCGGCAGCGCCTGCAGATCACGGCGGCCACGCCCGACCCGGCGCTGCTCGACCTGCCGTGGCACATCCCGCTCGAGGAGTGGCCGGCCGAGACGCTGGCCGCGCTCCCTCGCGGCATCTCCCGGCACATCGTGCGGTTCGCGCGACTGTCGGGTCGCGTCATCGCCATCAAGGAGATCGGCGAGACGGTCGCGTACCGCGAGTACGAGCTGCTGCGCCAGCTGCGCCGCCTGGACGTGCCGTCGGTCGAGCCGGTCGGCGTCATCACGGGTCGGCGTTCGCCCGAGGGTGAGCCGCTCGAGGCGGTGCTCATCACGAAGCATCTGCAGTTCTCGCTGCCGTACCGCTCCCTGTTCAGCCAGTCGCTGCGCCCGGACACCGCCACGCGGCTCATCGACGCGCTCGCCGTGCTGCTCGTCCGGCTGCACCTCGCGGGCTTCTACTGGGGCGACGTGTCGCTGTCGAACACCCTGTTCCGACGAGACGCGGAGACCTTCGCCGCGTACCTCGTCGACGCCGAGACGGGCGACCTGCACGAGCAGCTGACCGAGGGTCAGCGCGCGTACGACCTCGAGGTCGCCCGCGTCAACATCATCGGCGAGCTCATGGACCTGCAGGCCGGCGAGTTCCTCGAGGAGGACGTCGACGCGGTCGCGATCGGCAACGCGCTCGCGGAGCGGTACCGCGAGCTGTGGCGCGCCCTGACCGAGGTCGAGTCGTTCGGCTACGGCGAGCGGTGGCGTGTGCAGGCGCGCATCGACCGGCTCAACGACCTGGGCTTCGACGTGGGCGAGCTCGACATCACGAGCGACCTCGACGGCACCACGGTGCGCATCCAGCCGAAGGTCGTCGAGTCCGGCCACCACTCGCGGCGGCTCATGCGCCTGACCGGTCTGGACGTCGGCGAGAACCAGGCGCGGCGGCTCCTCAACGACCTCGACGAGTACCGGGCAGCGACCGACCGTCAGGCCGAGGACGAGTCGTTCGTCGCGCACGACTGGCTCACCGAGGTCTTCGAGCCCGCGGTCCGCAAGGTCCCGCGAGAGATGCGCGGCAAGCTCGAGCCCGCGCAGATCTTCCACGAGCTGCTCGACCACCGGTGGTACCTCTCGCAGCAGCAGCACCGCGACGTGCCGCTCAACGAGGTCGCGAAGAGCTACGTGAAGCACATCCTGCCGAACCGGCCCGACGAGCAGTCGATCCTCGGCATCCAGCCGGGCGACCTGAGGGACAGCACGGACACGATCCCGACGATCGACGACGACCAGCTCATCGGCTGACGGCACCTCCCCCGCCCGTTCCGGTGGGCGGCGGGTCGGGCTGGCGCTGGTCGGCGGCGGCCGGTTCGCGCACGGCCGGTCGGCAGATGCTGGTGAGCATGCACCTGGTCGGTTCGGTCAGCCCGCGGCCGGGCGGCAGTCACGGGTCAGCCTGCGGCGGGTCGGGAGTGACTAGTCGGTCTGCGGCTGGTGGGTCAGCGGGCGGTCGAGTGCGGCGCGCGCGGCGGCGACGACACGCTCGTCGGTCGTCGTCCAGCCCGCGTCCGCCCCACCACCCGGTCCGCCGTCGCCCGCCACCGCGCGCGAGGCCGACAGGTGCACCGCGGCGACGCCCGTCTCGACGATCGCGGGGATGTCCGCGACGCGCACACCGCCGCCCGCCATGACCTGCACGCGACCACCCACGTGCGCGACCGTCGTCCGGATCCGCGCGAGGCCGTCGCCCGCTCGGGCCGCACCCCCCGAGGTGAGCACGCGCGTGACCCCGTGCCGAGCCAGGACCTCCAGCGCCGCAGACAACGCCGGCGACGAGGGCGCGAGCACGTCGAACGCGCGGTGGAAGGTCACCTCGACGCCGTCGGCCGCGGCCACGAGTCGTTCGAGGACGCCCTCGTCGACCCGGCCGTCGGCGGTGAGCGCGCCGACGACGACACCGGACGCCCCCGCGCGCACAGCGGCGCGGACCTCCCGGACCTGCACGGCGACCTCGTCGGGCGCGTAGACGAATCCGCCCGGGCGCGGGCGGACGAGCACGTGCACGCCGGTCCCGGGCACCGCCTCGACGACCGCCTCGAGCAGCCCGACGCCGGGCGTCACCCCACCGGTCGCGGCCAGCGCGGTGCACAGCTCGAGCCGCTGCGCGCCGGCGCGGACCGCCGCGACCGCCCCGCTCACGTCCTGCACCGCGATCTCGAGGATCGTCGGCGCCGCCTCGGTCACCGCGTCGGCGGCCGGGTCAGGCACGGTGGCGAGCGACCTCGTACAGGGCGATGCCCGCGGCGACGCCCGCGTTGAGCGACTCGACCTCGGACGAGATCGGGATGGACGCGATCGCGTCGCACTGCTCGCGCACGAGCCGCGACAGGCCCTTGCCCTCGGACCCGACGACGACGACGAGCGGGTCACCGGCGTAGGGCAGGTCGGCGACGGCGACGTCCCCGCCACCGTCGAGCCCGACGACGAACACGCCGGCCTTCTTCCACTCCTGCAGGGTCCGCGCGAGGTTGGTGACCCGCGCGACGGGCACGCGTGCGGCGGCACCGGCGGACACCTTCCACGCAGCCGCTGTGACGCCGGCCGCACGACGCTCGGGCACGATCACGCCGTGCGCACCGAACGCACCGGCCGAGCGCAGCACGGCGCCGAGGTTGCGCGGGTCGGTCACGCCGTCGAGCGCGACGGCCAGCACGGGCACGCCCGCGCGCGCCGCGATGTCGAGCAGGTCCTCGTCCTCGGCATACGCGTACGGCGGGACCTGGATCGCGACGCCCTGGTGCACCGAGCCGTCGGTGAGCCGGTCGAGCTCGGTGCGGGACACCTCGAGCAGCGGGTAGCCCGCGTCGGCGGCGGTCGAGACGATCTCGCGCGTGCGGTCGTCGGCCTCGAGCTTGGCGGCCAGGTACAGGGTCGTGACGGGCACACCCGTGCGCATCGCCTCGAGGACGGAGTTGCGCCCCGAGACGATCTCGTGGGTCGACGACTTGCGTCCGCCCTTGCTGCCGGCGGCGGACCGCGACGCGGACGCGGCAGGTCGGCCGGAGGCGCCCCGGGCTCCCGCCACGCGACGCTCGGCCGCGACCTTCTTCTTGTGGGCCGTGTGGTACGGACGGTCCTCGGCCTTGGGCGTGGGGCCCTTGCCCTCGAGCGCCTTGCGGCTGTGACCGCCGGTGCCGACGGTCGCGCCCTTCTTGCCGCCCTTGCGCGTCGCGCCGCGACGCGAGCTGTTGCCGGCCATCAGTCCTCCGATCGGGGTGCGAGCGTCCAACGGGCGCCCGCAGGTGAGTCCTCGACCACGACACCGGCGGTGGTCAGCCGGTCGCGGATCGCGTCAGCGGTCGCGAAGTCACGCGCGGCACGCGCTGCGGCGCGCGCCTCGAGCTGGGCCTCGACGAGCTCGTCGAGCGCCCTCGCGTACCGCTCGTCGGTGCCGTCGGCGCGCCACTGCGGCGAGCCCGGGTCGAGACCGAGGACGTCGAGCATCGCACGGAGCGTGACGAGCGCGTCACGCGCCGCGGGCAGGTCACCCGCCGCGAGGGCGGTGTTGCCGGAGCGCAGGGTCTCGTGCACGACCGCGAGCGCGGCGGGCACGTTGAGGTCGTCGTCCATCGCCGCGACGAACTCGTCGGGCAGCGGCGCGGCCGCGACGGCGTCGTCGGGCACGTCGCCCGTGCGCTCGACCGCGCGCTCCACGAAGCCCGCGAGCCGGTCCCACGTGGCCTCGGCCTCGCGGAGCGTGTCGTCGGTCCACTCGAGCATCGAGCGGTACTGCACGGCGGTGAGCGCCCACCGCAGCACCACGGGCCGCACGTCGCGCAGCACGACGTCCACGAGCAGCCCGTTGCCGAGCGACTTGCTCATCTTCGCGCCGCCCTGCGTGACCCAGCCGTTGTGCAGCCAGTACCGCGCGAACTCCTGCCCGGCGGCGCGGGACTGCGCGAGCTCGTTCTCGTGGTGCGGGAAGCGCAGGTCGAGCCCGCCGCCGTGGATGTCGAACTCGGGGCCGAGGTAGCGCGCCGCCATCGCCGAGCACTCGAGGTGCCAGCCGGGGCGCCCCCGGCCGAACGGCGTGTCCCAGGACGCGGTCTCGGGCTCGCCCGGCTTGGGCGCCTTCCACAGCGCGAAGTCGTGCACGTCGCGCTTGGCGCCGCCCGCGGGGGCGTCGTCGGGCGCGGGGACCATGTCGTCGACGGGCTGGCGCGTCAGCGCGCCGTAGTCGCGGAACGACCGCACGTCGAAGTACACGTCGCCAGGCGCCGCCTGGTAGGCGTGCCCCTTCTCGACGAGCGTGCGCATGAGGTCGACCATCGCCGGGACGTGGCCGGTGGCGCGTGGCTCGTAGGTGGGCGGCAGGACCCCGAGCGCGTCGTACGCGGCGGTGAACGCGCGCTCGTTCGTCATCGCCCAGGCCCACCACTCGACGCCCGCCTCGGCGGACTTCGCGAGGATCTTGTCGTCGATGTCGGTCACGTTGCGCACCAGCGTGACGCGCACGCCCTGCCGGCGCAGCCAGCGCACGAGCACGTCGAACGCGACGCCGGACCGGACGTGCCCGACGTGGGGCGGCGCCTGCACGGTCGCACCGCACAGGTAGATGCCGACCTCGCCGGCGACCCGGGGGACGAAGTCGCGCACCGTGCGGGTGGCGGTGTCGTACAGGCGAAGACTCACGCGGGCAAGGCTACCGGCGCGACGCTCGTCGGACGTCCGGGCGCGGCGCGACGGCTCAGCCGAACGTGCGCCCCTCGCCCCGGTACGTCGGGACCGTCGCCTCGACGGCCTCGCCGCGCACGAGGTGCACGTCGGCGAACCGCTCCATGACCTCGCCGGACTTCGCGTGCCGGAACCACACGCGGTCGCCGACGCGCAGGTCCGCGCGTCCCCGCACCCGCAGCGGGGTCTGGACCTCACCCGCACCCTCGCGCGGCGTGAGCGTGAGCCCGCCGGGCCACACGGGCCGCGGCTGGCGTGACGCGGTCGGTGGCCCCGAGGCGATGTAGCCGCCGCCGAACGCCGTGGCGTACCCCGACGCGGGGATGCGCACGACGTCCAGGCCGAAGAACGCGGCCGGGCGTGGCTCGAACGAGCGGTACTGGTCGAACAGCGTCGGGACGAACAGCCCCGAGCCCGCGGTGACCTCGGTGACCGTCGGGTCGGAGACCGACGACTCGACCGAGCCCGAGCCGCCGGAGTTCACGAGCGTCAGCCGGTGGCCGACGGCCTCGCTGACCGCCTCGACGACGAGCCCACGACGGCGCGCGAGATCCCGGACCGACAGCCGCTTCACGGCACGCACGGCAGCGCTCGAGTCGGGCATGCCCGCGACCTGCGCCTCGTAGAACATGACGCCCCGCACCTCGAGGCCGTCACGGTGCGCGATCGCCTCCGCGAGCGCCTGCGCCTCGGCGGGCGTGTGCACGGGCGAGCGACGCACGCCGAGGTGCGCGCGCAGCGGTCCGACGCCCACGCGCAGCGACGCGTCGACGTCGAGGCAGACCTGCAGGGTCCGGCCGTGCGCGGCCGCGGCCTTCGCCGCGAGGTCCGCCTGCGCGACGTCGTCGACCATGAGCGTCACCGCGGCCGCGGCGACGGGGTCGGCGGCGAGCTCGTCGAGCCCGACCGTGTCGACCGACGGGTATCCGACGAGCACGTCGGCCACACCGTGCCGTGCGAGCCACACGGCCTCGCGCACCGAATACGCCATGACGCCCGCGAACCCGGGCGTCGCGAGGACCGTCTCGAGCACCGCGCGCACGCGCACGGACTTGCTCGCGACGCGCACCGGAGTGCCGACGGCGCGCGCGACGAGGTCCGCCGCGTTGGCCTCGAGGGCGTCCAGGTCGACCACGGCGAGCGGCGCGGGCAGGTGCCCGGTCGCGGCGTCGAGCCGGTCTCCGATCGTCACGCGATCACCTCTCTCTCACGGCGGGCCGCCTCGGCGTCGTCGTGCACCGCGAACCGCCCGGACAGCGTCGTGATGACGAGCACGAGCGCGATCGGGATGAGGAACCCGACGCGCAGCGACGAGAACCCGCTCACCACGCCGACGAGCACCGCGCCCAGCAAGGTGCCGCCGTAGTTGAAGACGTTGAGCCGCGCGACGACCGCGTCGGCGTTGTCGGGGTCGAGCGCGCCCGCGGCCGCGAAGCACAGCGGCGCCCCGAGCCCGAGCCCCGCACCAGCGAGTGCGAACCCGACCAGCGCGACACCGGCACCGGGGGCCGCGACCACGACGCCGAGACCGGCCGCGGCGACGAGCGACGCGGTCCGCACGACGCGCACGCGGCCCCACCGGCGCACGGCCGCGTCGCCGAACAGGCGCGGCACGAACGCGGTGACGAGGTAGGCCGCGAGCGTGAGCGGGCCGAGCCACGCGGCCGCGTCGAGCGTGCTGTCGACGTAGAGCGAGCCCCAGGTCTGCGCCGCGTTGTCGGCTGCGTAGAACGCGAGCAGCGCGACGCCCAGCACGAGCAGGGGTCCCCACGGGATCGGCGCGGCCGGGGCCGTGCCCGCGTGCTCGCCGTCCGCCGCGCGCCGCTCGTCGGACCCGACGGCACGCGCGTCCGTCCGCAGGCCGTCGCGCAGCTCGATCCACCCCGCACCGAGCGCGACGAGCACGCCGGGCAGGAACACGAGCATCACCGGGTCGTAGGGCAGCCACATCACGGTCGCGGAGCAGACGAGCGCCCCGACGATCGCGCCGGCGGACCACCCGGCGTGGAAGCTCGCCATGAGTGGGCGGCCCGCGGCGCGCTGCACCGCGACGCCCTGCATGTTGGTGCCCGCGTCGACCATGCCGAGCGCGATCCCGTACAGCGCGAACGCGCCCACGGCCGCGAGGAACACCGGCGCGAGCGCGACGAGAGGCAGGGTCACGGCGATGCCGAACAGGCCCGCGGCGAGCGCGACGCGGCTGCCGCCGGGGCGCCGCGAGAGCAGGTCGGCGAGCCCGGAGCCGGCCACCGCGGCGAGCAGGACGCCCAGCACGGCGTAGGTGAGCTGGTCCTCGCTGATGCCGTAGCGGTCCCGCACGACGGGCAGGCTCGCGAGGATCGTCGTCAGGACGTAGCCCTGGGCCGCGAAGGCCAGGGTCCCGGCGCGACGTGCGGGCAGGGCGCTCACGCCTCGCTGCTCGCGGCGCCGTGCGCGACCGTCCGGGTCACGAGGAACTCGCCGAAGCGGATCATCGACTCCCGGGCGGCGTCGTCGTCGCCGTCGACGAGCCAGGACAACGAGAGCCCGTCGACGAACGCGACGATCGCTCGCGCCAGCTCGGGCACCGGCTGCGCCCACTCGACGCCCGCGACCCGCGCGATCTCCTCGAGCACGGCCTCCGCGGCGGACCGCTGCCCGCGGTACTGCTCGAGCGCGACCTCACGCAGGTCGGCGTGCCGCAGCGAGGCGGTGGTCAGTTCGTACGACAGGAGCTGGGACCCGCGCGACGTGGAGATCGACTGCCAGAACGCGCCGACGACGGCCTGGACCACGTCCTCGGTGGACATGCCGTCGGGCAGCTCGGACAGGTCGGTGGGCGCGTTCTGCGCCGTGATCTTGTGCGCCATCGCGCGCATGAGCTCGGACTTGTCCTGGAAGCAGTAGTGCACCACCCCGAGGGAGACGCCCGCCTCGGCGGCGACCGCGCGCACGGTCGCTGCCTCGATCCCGTCCCTGCTCGCCACGGTGATGGCAGCCTAGATGAGCTGCTCGCGCCGCTCGGCCACCGGCATGCGGTTCATGCGGTCCCCTTCACATGGCACCGGTCAGGGCCCGGGCCCCCGCCCGCGACCAGTGCCGCCGCGACAACGATAGCCAAGCATGACCGCTGCGCTTGACTTGGACAAGTGTTCAGTCCCACCCTCGTCCCCATGACGAACGGGACAGACGCGACGCGCTGGGTGAACTGGGCGCGCACCGCTTCGTCATCCCCTGTCCGGTTCGACCGGCCGCGCGACGTGCCCGAGCTCGCTGCGAGCGTCGCCGCCGCCGCGGCGCAGGGCCTGACGGTGCGCGCGGTCGGCGCCGGCCACTCGTTCACGCCCGCGGCCGTGACCGACGGCGTGCAGCTCAGCCTCGACGCGATCGACACCCTCGAGGACGTGCACCGCCGCCCCGACGGCACCGCGCTCGTCACGGTGGGCGCAGGCATCCGCCTGGCCGCGCTCAACGGCGTGCTCGCCGCCCTCGGTCTCGCGCTGCGCAACCTGGGCGACATCGACCGGCAGTCGATCGCGGGCGCGATCTCGACGGGCACGCACGGCACGGGCGCGCGGCTCGGTGGCCTGGCGACGCAGGTCGTCGGCGCCCGCCTCGTCACCGCGGCCGGCGACGTCGTCGAGACCTCGCCGACCCAGGATCCCGAGCTGTTCGAGCTCGCGCGCCTCGGACTGGGCAGCGCTGGCGTGCTCGCGGCCGTCACGCTCGAGGCCGTCCCCGCGTTCCTGCTCGAGGCCGTCGAGGAGCCGTGGCCGCTCGACGCGGTGCTCGAGCAGCTCGACGGCCCGGACGGCCTCGTCGAGGGCAACGACCACTTCGAGTTCTACTGGTTCCCCCACACGCGCCGCGCGCTGACCAAGCGCAACAACCGGGTCGAGGCGGGCGCCGGCCTGAACCCCCTGCGGCGCTGGGTGGACGACGAGCTGCTGTCCAACACCGTGTTCGAGGCGACCAACCGCCTGGTCACCGCGGTTCCCCGGGTCACGCGCCGCGTCAACGCGATCGCCGCGCGCAGCCTGTCCGCCCGCAGCTACGTCGCGCGGTCGCCGGAGGTGTTCGCCTCGCCGCGGCGCGTGCGGTTCCGCGAGATGGAGTACGCCGTCCCGCGCGAGGCCCTGCTCGACGTGCTCGCGGAGATCGACCGGTGGATCGAGTCGTCGGGCGAGCGCCTGCCGTTCCCGGCCGAGATCCGGTTCGCGGCAGCCGACGACCTGTGGCTCTCGACCGCGCACGGCCGCGACACCGCGTACGTGGCCGTGCACCAGTACTGGCGGCTGCCGCACGAGCGCTACTTCGCCGCCGTCGAGCGGATCGTCGCCGAGCACGCCGGACGCCCGCACTGGGGCAAGCTGCACGGGCTCGAGGCGTCCCGCCTCGCCGAGCTGTACCCACGGTTCGCCGACGCGCAGCGCGTCCGCGCCCAGGCCGACCCGACGGGCGTGTTCGACAACGACTACCTCACGCGCGTCTTCGGCCCACGCCCCTGACACGTGTCACCCGTGAGGGTGATGAGAACCGTTTCAGCGCGCCCACCGCGGAACGGCCCTGGCCGTGCACGGCCCACGGGTGCACTCTGATCGGCGTGTCGCACACCAGCACCGCCGTCGTGGCGATCTCCTACGGCGGACCCGACTCCCTGCGCGTGATCGACGTGGACCCCGGCGAGCCGGGGCCCGGGGAGGTCCTCCTCGACGTCCGGGCCGCCGCCGTCAACCCGATCGACTGGAAGATGTACGCGGGCGGGCCGGGCGCGGACCCGCAACGCCTGCCCCTGCGACTGGGCATCGAGGTCGCCGGGGTCGTGACGGCTGTCGGCCCCAACGTGCGCTGGCTCGCGGTGGGCGACGAGGTCGTGGCGTGGCCGGTGCGCGGCGGGTACGCGCGCAGGCTCGTCGTCCCCGAGCAGGCGACCGTCCGCAAGCCCGCCGAGCTCGGCTGGCCGCAGGCCGCCGGTCTGCTGGTCGCCGGGACCACCGCCGTGCACACCCTGACCGCGACGCGCACCGGGCCGCAGGACGTGGTCCTCGTGCACGGCGGGTCCGGCTCGGTCGGCCGCATGGTGGTCCAGCTCGCCGAGCTCCGCGGCGCGCGCGTGATCGCGACCGCGTCGCCCGACACGCACGACGACCTGCGCACGCTGGGCGCCGTCCCCGTCGCGTACGGCGAGGGCCTGCTCGGGCGCGTCGAGGCCGCCGCGGCCGAGCTGGGCGCACCCGTGACGGTCGCGATCGACACGGTCGGCTCCGACGAGGCGCTCGACACCTCCGTCGCGCTGGTCACCGACCGCTCACGGATCGCGACGATCGCGGGCTTCCGGCGCGCGGGCGAGCTCGGCATCCAGGCGCTCGGTGGCGGCCCGGGGGCCGACCCGGGCACCGCGGTGCGCGACGCGGCCCGTGCGCAGCTCGTCGAGCTCGCGGGCGACGGGACGCTCGACGTCCACGTCGCGCGCACCTACCCGCTCGAGGACGTCGCGCAGGCCCACGCCGACAGCCGGACGGGCCACGCCCGCGGCAAGCTCGTCCTGCTGCCCTGAGCGCTCACCCCTCGGCCGGTGCCGGGCGCGCGGGAGTGGTGATCTGCGCCGCGAGCGCCTCGAGCTCGGCCAGCACGCGCTGCACGACGAGCCGCTCGGCCTTGTCCCGGCGCACCAACGCCTCGACGAGCCGTCCCGCGCGCACCCCGGCGAGCGGGAGGAGCCGCACGCGCGGGTCCGCCCCGAAGGTGTAGCGCGGCAGCAGCGAGATGCCGTGGCCGGCGCCGACCAGCGCGGCCGCCACGTGGAAGTCGTTGATCCGGTGCCGGACCCGCGGCTCGGCCCCGGCCCGCGCGCCGATCGCGGCGAGCACGTGGGCCACGGGGAACCCCGCACGCACCGCCACCCAGTCCTCGTCCACCAGGTCCCGCGGCTCGATGCCGTGCGCGTTGCTGTACTCGTCGTCGTGCTCGTTGCTGGGCCCGTCGCTGCGGCGAGCGGCGAGGGGGTGGTCGGGCGCGAGCGCGACGTCGAGCGGCTCACGCAGCAGGTGCCGCACCACCACCCCGCCGCCCCAGCCCGGAGACCCGTCGGGCCGGTGCGCCACGACGACGTCGATCTCGTCCGTCAGGGCGACGAACTGCGCCTGCGGGACGTCGTCGTCGGAGCACTCCACGCGCACGTCGGGCAGCGCGCGCACGCGCTCCAGGAGACCCGGGAGCAGCAGCTGCGCACCGCTCGCGAACGCGCTCACGCGCACGGTCCCGCCGGGTCGCTCACGAAGCCGGTCGACCGCGGCCCCGGCACGCTCGAGCGCGACCGCCACGTCCACCGCCGCCTCGCTGAGCGCCGTTCCCGCGGCGGTGAGGCGCACGCCGCGGCCCACGCGCTCGGTGAGCGGCACGCCCACGGCGCGCTCCAGCTGGTGCACCTGCTGCGAGACCGCCGAGGGCGTCAGGTGCAGCACGCGCGCCGCCGCGGTCACGCCGCCCTGCGTGCCCACCGCGCGCAGCGTCTGCAGGGCGCGTGCATCCATGCAACAACGCTACAACGTCCGTTCACGACAATGCGCTTGTCGTGAATGATCAGCCTGCCGCACGCTCGTGGCCATGACCGTGCGCGACCGTCTCCTCGCCGTCGTCGTCGCCGTGACCTGGGGCCTGAACTTCCCGGCGATCCACCTGACGCTCGAGCAGTTCCCGCCGTTCCTCGCGGTGGCCCTGCGCTTCTCGCTCCTCGCGGTCCCCACGCTCCTGCTCGTGCCGCGCCCGAGCGCGCCGTGGCGCTGGGTGCTGCTCTACGGCGCGGGCTTCGGCGTGCTGCAGTTCGTGTTCCTCTACTCGGCCATCGACTCCGGGATGCCGACGGGCCTGGCCTCGCTCGTCCTGCAGTCGTCGGCGCCGTTCACGGTGGTCCTCGCCGCCGCGCTGCTGCGCGAGCACGTGTCCGGGCGCCAGGCGCTCGGCGTGCTCGTCGCGGTCGTCGGGCTCGCGGGGATCGCCGTGCACCGGGCCGGGCTGAACGGTGGCGCGACGCTCGTCCCGGTGCTGCTCACGCTGTGCGGCGGCCTGGGCTGGGCGATGGGCAACCTCGGCAACCGGCGCGCGATGCAGGCCGCACCGGGTGAGCCGCTGCGCCTCATGCTGTGGATGTCGGTGATCCCGCCGCTCCCGCTGCTCGCGCTCTCGCTGACGCTCGAGGGCCCCGCGCGCATCCGCGCGTCGTTCACCGGCCTGGCCACGCCGACGGGCTGGACCGCGCTCGGCGCGCTCGCGTTCACCGTCCTGGTCGGGACGCTCGCGGGCTCGGGCCTGTGGACGTCGCTCATGTCCCGGTACCCCGCGGGCGTCGTCGCGCCGTTCTCGATGCTCGTGCCGGTGGTCGGCATCGGCTCGTCGTGGCTGATCCTGCGCGAGCGCACGTCGCTCGCGGAGCTCGGCTGGGGTGCGCTCGTGGTCGCGGGCGTCCTGCTGGGCAGCACCGCGCGGCGGCGGCCTCAGCCCGTCGTGCCGCTCGCGTCGGGCGCGGGGGTCACCGGCACGACGAGCGCCGTGGCGATCGCCGCCACGCCCTCGCCCCGCCCGGTCAGCCCGAGCCCGTCCGACGTCGTCGCCGAGATCGTCACCGGCCCACCGGCCGCCGACGAGAGCACGGCCTCGGCCTCGGCCCGCCGCTGACCCACGCGCGGCCGGTTCCCGACGACCTGCACCGCGACGTTCCCGATCTCGAAGCCCGCGGCCCGCACGCGCCGCGCCGCCTCGGCGAGCAGCGTCGCACCCGCGGCACCGGCCCACTGCGGCTCGGCAGTGCCGAAGTTGGAGCCCAGGTCGCCCAGGCCGGCCGCCGAGAGCAGGGCGTCGGCTGCGGCGTGCGCGGCGACGTCGGCGTCGGAGTGGCCCGCGAGCGGCCGCTCCCCGGGCCACGCGAGCCCCGCCAGGTGCAGCACCGCGTCGGGCGCGGGGTCCTCGTCGTACGCGTGCACGTCCACGCCGACGCCCGTGCGCGGCAGCGGGTACGCGGGCCTCGACGGGACGGGAGCCTCGTGCGTCATGCGTCCCCCAGGAGCTCGGCGACCCGCAGGTCGCGTGCGGTCGTGATCTTGGCGGCACGCTCGTCGCCGGCCACCACCCAGACGGCGTGGCCGAGCCGTTCGACGAGGCCGGCGTCGTCGGTCGCGGCGAGGGACTCGTCGTGCGCGTGCCGCGCGGCCTCGTCGTGCGCGCGCCGCAGCAGCCCCAGCGTGAAGCCCTGCGGCGTCTGCACCGCCCGTAGGTCCGCGCGCTCGACCGTCGCGCGCACCGGCTCGGCTCCCCCCGCGTCGGCCGGCCCGACGCGCTTGACCGTGTCCGTCACGGGAAGCCCCGGCACCACCGCCTCGTGCCCCGCCGCGACGGCGGCCACGACGCGCGCGACGAGCGCGGCGGGCGCGAACGGCCGCGCGGCGTCGTGCACCAGGACCGTCGTGCCGGCGTCGAGGTCCGCACCGAGTGCCGCGAGCCCGGCCGCGACCGACGCCTGCCGCGTCGCGCCGCCCGCGACCACACGCACACGAGGACCCGGGGACGGCGTCCCAGGGTCCTCGGTCGGTGTCGCGGCGAGCGCGACGACGAACGCGTCGAGGTGCTCCGCCGGTGCGGTCACCACGATCTCGTCGAGCAACGGTCCGTGCGCGCCGCTCGCGTCCAGGAGACGACGAGCGGCGTGCACGACGAGCGCCTCGCCCCGGAGAGGGACGAGAGCCTTCGGCAGCGCATGGCCGAGCCTGGACCCGCTGCCCGCAGCGGTCAGGACGGCGACGACGCTCACGCGCCGGCCGTCGTCAGGTCGGCCACATCCACCACCCGTACGCCACCACGACGCCGGGAGGCGTCAGGAGGCGAGAACCTCGTCGAGGATGGCCTCGGCCTTCTCCTCCTCGGTGTGCTCCGCGAGCGCGAGCTCCGAGACGAGGATCTGGCGAGCCTTGGCCAGCATGCGCTTCTCGCCCGCGGACAGGCCGCGGTCCGCATCACGCCGGGAGAGGTCGCGCACGACCTCGGCCACGCGGATCACGTCGCCCGAGGCGAGCTTCTCGAGGTTGGCCTTGTACCGGCGCGACCAGTTGGTGGGCTCTTCTGTGTACGGGGCGCGAAGCACCTCGAAGACGCGGTCGAGGCCCTCCTGGCCGACCACGTCACGAACACCCACCAGGTCGACGTTCTCCGCAGGGACCTCGATGGTCAGGTCGCCCTGGGCGACCTTGAGCTTGAGGTAGATCTTGTCCTCGCCGCGGATGGTCCGGGTCTTGATCTCTTCGATCAGCGCTGCACCGTGGTGCGGGTAGACAACAGTCTCCCCAACCGTGAAAGTCATCTGCAGGTGTCCCCTTTCGCAGGGGGCCTATCTTAGCACGCCAATCGGACGCGCCGACCGGCCGATGGTATCACTCGGACGCACGTCGTCGCAGGTCAGAGGCTTGCACGCGGGCGCACACGGGCGCGCGAGACCGCTCGGGGACGGACCTCGTGACCCGGGGACGTCACGCACACCCGCTCCGATCGTGTGGGCAGCCTCACGCCCGTGCGAGGGACGAACGTCCCTCGCACGCCCGCTCAGGAGCCTCTTGGCGCACGGCGACCGATAGGCTGGCCCCGCCCTCGACCACCCGCGCGCGCCTCGTCGCCGCGCGACGGCAGCAGGAGTCATCGTGACCTCGCACCGCCCCCGCCGCCTGCCCGTCCGGCTTCCCCTGCGTGCCAGCGGCGTCGCCGCCGCGCTCGTCGCGGGACTGCTGCTGGCCGGCTGCTCGGCGACCAACCCGATCGAGACCAGCAAGCCGTACGACGCGTCCGACGGCGTCGGCGTCACGCTGGGCGACGTCCGGGGCATCAACCTCATGATCCTGTCCGAGGGCGCCGGCAAGCCCGGCGTGCTGCACGGCGCGTTCACGAACGACGGCACCCAGGACGTCACGCTGACGATCGCGTTCGGCGCCGCAGGCGCCGCGGCGGACGCCGAGCCGAGCGACGACCCCGCGACGATCGACCTGCCCGCGGGCGAGACGGTCCTGCTCTCCGACGCCGAGGACGACAGCAAGCTGCAGGTGGTCACCGAGCGCGTCGGGGTCACCTCGACGCCGGTCGCACCCGGCAGCCTCGCCCCGATCAGCGTGAGCTCGGACGTCGCGGGCGGCGAGACCCTGCGGGTGCCCGTCCTCGACGGGACGCTGCCCGACTACGCGTCGCTGGTCCCGACCGCCGCGCCCGAGGGCTGAGCGTGCACGCACGCAGCGCGAACGCCCCGTCGCAACGTGAGCGACGGGGCGTTCGTCGTCCCCCGGGCAGGACGGCGCCGGGACGGTGCGCCGGACACGCGCCCGGACGGCACGGGTCCCGCGGGCGCGGTCAGCCGAAGCGGCCCGAGATGTAGTCCTCGGTGGCCTGCTCGCGCGGTGCGGAGAAGATCACCGAGGTGTCGTCGACCTCGACGAGCTTGCCGGGCTGGCCCTGGCCGGCGAGGTTGAAGAACGCGGTCCGGTCGGAGACCCGCGCCGCCTGCTGCATGTTGTGCGTGACGATCACGATCGTGTACTCGGCCTTGAGCTCGGCGATGAGGTCCTCGATCGCCAGCGTCGAGATCGGGTCCAACGCGGAGCACGGCTCGTCCATGAGCAGGACCTGCGGCTTGACGGCGATCGCCCGCGCGATGCACAGCCGCTGCTGCTGACCGCCCGAGAGCCCCGAGCCGGGCCGGTCGAGCCGGTCCTTGACCTCGTTCCACAGGTTGGCGCCGCGCAGCGAGGCCTCGACGAGGTCCTGTGCGTCGCCCTTGGAGATGCGCTTGTTGTTGAGGCGCACGCCCGCGAGCACGTTGTCGGCGATCGACATCGTCGGGAACGGGTTGGGCCGCTGGAAGACCATGCCGATCTGCCGGCGCACGGCCACGGGGTCGACGTCGGGCGCGTACAGGTCGACACCGTCGATCTCGACGTGCCCGTCGACGCGCGCGCCGGGGATGACCTCGTGCATGCGGTTGAGCGTGCGCAGGAAGGTCGACTTCCCGCAGCCGGACGGGCCGATGAAGGCGGTCACCGAGCGGGGCTCGACGGACATCGCCACGTCGGCCACGGCGCGGAACTCGCCGTAGTAGATGTTCAGGTCCTTGACGTCGATGCGCTGTGCCATGGGGGGGTCCTCAGCTGATGGTCTTGGGGGCGAAGAGTCGGGTGACGAGGCGCGCGACGAGGTTGAGCAGCATGACCAGGAGGATCAAGGTCAGTGCGGCGGCCCAGGCGCGGTCGTAGGTGATGGTCGCGATGCACGACATGTCGTCCGCGGAGCACGGGATCAGCCCCTGCTGGAACTGCCGGTACACGTACACCGGCAGCGTCATCATGCGACCCTCGAAGAGGTTGAAGTTGATCGAGTCGGCCACGCCGACCGTGATGAGCAGAGGCGCGGTCTCGCCGATGATGCGGGCGATCGCGATCATCACGCCCGTGACGATCCCGGCCACCGCGGTGCGCAGCACGACCTTGATCACGACGAGCCAGCGCGGCACCCCGAGCGCGAGCGCGGCCTCCCGCAGCTCGTTGGGCACGAGCCGCAGCATCTCCTCGCTCGACCGCACGACCACCGGGATCATCAGCACCGACAGCGCGACCGACCCGACGACACCCATGCGGATGCCGGGGCCCAGGATCACGGCGAACAGCGCGTACGCGAACAGGCCCGCGACGATCGACGGGATACCGGTCATGACGTCGACGAAGAACGTGACCGCGCGCGCGAGGTGGCCCCGGCCGTACTCGACCAGGTAGATCGCGGTGAGCAGGCCGATCGGGACGGAGATCAGCGTCGCGAAGAGCGTGATCTCGACCGTGCCGATGATCGCGTGGTAGATCCCGCCCGCGTCGATGCCGCCGTACACGCCGCGCATCGAGTGGGTCAGGAAGTACATGTCGAACCGCTCGATGCCGTGCGAGACCACGGTCCACGCGACCGACAGCAGCGGGAGCATCGCCAGTGCGAACGCGCCGGTGATGACCCAGCGCATGGCCCGGTCGGTGCGGCGGCGGCGCGGGTCGACCTGCCGGAGCAGGCTCGCGAGCTCCGAGGACGAGGCGGACGAGGAGGACGGCGTGGGAGCGTCCGTGGTGGTGGCCATCAGTTGGCTCCCGAGAAGTCCTTGCGCCGCGCGACGATCGCACGGGCCGACATGTTGACGACGAGGGTGATGACGAACAGCGCGAGGCCCGTCGCGATGAGGACCGACATGCCCTGGTCGCTCGCCTCGGGGAACTGCGCGGCGATGTTGGCGGCGATCGTCTGCTGCTGCCCGGCGACCAGGAGCAGCACGCTGTACAGGAAGCCCTGCGACAGGATCATCAGCACGGCCATCGTCTCGCCCAGCGCGCGGCCCAGACCGAGCATCGCGGCGGACACCACGCCCGAGCGGCCGAACGGCAGCACGGTCATGCGGATCATCTCCCAGCGGGTCGCACCGAGCGCGAGCGCCGCCTCCTCGTACAGCCGGGGCGTCTGCAGGAACACCTCGCGGCTGACCGCGGTGATGATCGGCAGGATCATGACCGCGAGCACCACGCCCACGGTGAGGATCACGCGCCCGGTGGGCGAGACCGTGCCGGAGAAGAACGGGATCCAGCCGAGCGTCGAGTTCAGCCAGCTCCACACCGGCTGCACGATCGGCGCCAGGACCATCGCGCCCCACAGCCCGTAGACCACGGACGGCACCGCGGCGAGCAGGTCGACCACGTAGCCGAGACCCGAGGCCAGGCGGCGCGGCGCGTAGTGCGAGATGAACAGCGCGATCGCGATCGCGACGGGCACCGCGAGCGCGAGCGCGAGCACGGCCGCCAGGACCGTGCCGAACACGAGCGGGCCGACGTAGTCGAGCAGCGACGACGAGTTCCGCATGAAGCTCACGGAGTCCACGAGCTCGGCGGACGTCGAGGTCAGCGCGGGCATCGCCTTCACGACGAGGAAGACCGCGACGGCGGCGAGGACCACGAGGATCAGGGCCCCGGCGCTCGTCGCGGTCCAGCGGAACACGCGGCTCGCGCCGCGCTCGACCGTGCGGGCCCGGCCTGCGGGGCGCAGGCGCGACGGCCGGCGTCGCGGTTCCGGGAGTCCGCCCGGCTCGGTCCCCGGCGGCGCGGGGCTGGTGGTGGCAGTCACGTCTGCTCCTTCGGGGAGGACTCGGGGGGGACGTCCCGCGGCGGGGCCGCGAGATCGTCGGTGGCCGGCCCGCGTCCCCCCCGGGACAGGCCGGCCACCGACGACAGGGGTCAGGCGCCGGTGATGGCCGCGACCGCGGCCTGCGCCTCTGCGGCGATGTCGCTCGGGAGCGGCGCGGAGCCCGCCGACTGCTGCGCGGCGGCCTGGCCCTCGTCGCTCACGATGTAGCCCAGGAAGCCCTGCACGAGCGCGGCCTCGTCGGCCGAGTCGTAGTCGAGGCACGCCACCGCGTAGGACACGAGGATCAGCGGGTAGGCACCCGCGGCGGTCGTCGTGCGGTCGACCTTCACGACGATGTCGTGCTCACCGCGCTCCTCGTCGCGCGGGGACGCGGCCAGGGCCGCGGCGGCAGCCTCGGCGGTCGGCGCGACGAACGCGTCGCCCACCTTGACGCTGACCTGGCCGAGCTCGGCCGGGACGGCCGACTCGTCGGCGTAGCCGATCGTGCCCTGCGCGGCCTGCACCGACTGGATCAGGCCCGACGTGCCGGTGCCCGACTCGCCGCCCTGGAGCGGCCAGTCGTCGGCCGCCTCGTCGGTCCACACGCCGCCCGCGGCCTTGTTGAGGAAGTCCGTGAAGTTCTTCGTCGTGCCCGAGCCGTCGGCGCGGTGCACGGGCGTGATCGCGAGCTTCGGCAGCGTCGCGTCGGGGTTGTCGGCGGCGATCGCCGCGTCGTCCCACGAGGTGATCTCGCCGCGGAAGATCTTGGCGATCGTCTCCGCCGAGAGGTTGAGCTCGGTCACGCCCTCGAGGTTGAAGGCGACCGCGATGGGGCTCACGTAGACGGGGATGTCGACGGCCTCGCAGCGCGCCTTGGCGGACTCGATCTCCTCGGGCTTGAGCGCCGAGTCCGAGCCGGCCCACGCCACGCCGCCGTCGATGAACTGCTGGCGACCGCCGGACGAGCCGACCGGGTCGTAGTTGATCGTCACGTCGGGGTTGCTCGACTGGAAGCCGGCGCGCCACGCGTCCATCGCCTTCTCCTGGGAGGAGGCGCCCGCGCCGTTGAGCTCGCCGGACAGCTCGCTGGCGGGAGCGTCGCTGGCGGGCGCGTCGCTCGCGCCGGCTCCGCCCGTGGCGGCAGCGATGGGGTCGTCCGATCCGCAGGCCGCAAGCGTGAGGGCGAGGGCGCCGGCGAGGGCGACCGCGCCGACGCGGCCGTGGAGGGAGAGCTTCACTGTGGGTCCGTCCTTCGATCCGATGCGCACCGGGATGTGCGCGCAACGGCAGGTTGGCCCTTCGACGTGACGCGCCCTGGGTCAGCGGGTGAACCCCGGGTGAACGCTGGCCGACGAACGCCTCAGGCGCTCGGGGTCGCGTCCTCGAGCTTGTAGCCCAGCCCACGCACCGTGACCAGGAGCGACGGGTTCGCGGGGTCGTCCTCGATCTTGGCGCGCACGCGCTTGACGTGGACGTCGAGCGTCTTGGTGTCCCCGACGTAGTCCGAGCCCCACACGCGGTCGATCAGCTGGCCGCGCGTCAGCACGCGACCCGCGTTGCGCAGCAGCAGCTCGAGCAGCTCGAACTCCTTGAGCGGGAACCCCACGAGCTCGCCGCGCACGCGCACCGTGTGCCGTTCGACGTCCATCACGACCGGCCCCGCAACGAGCAGGTCGTCGTCCTCGAGCTCGTCGGCGGGTTCGCCGGGGGCGGCCGACGACGAGCGCCGGCGCAGGACGGCGCGGATCCGCGCGACGAGCTCGCGCGACGAGTACGGCTTCGTGACGTAGTCGTCGGCGCCGAGCTCGAGGCCGACGACCTTGTCGATCTCGTCGTCCTTGGCCGTCAGCATGATCACCGGCACGTCGCTCGTCGTGCGCAGCTGCCGGCACACCTCGGTGCCCGAGAGCCCCGGCAGCATGAGGTCGAGCAGGACCAGGTCCGCGCCGCCCTCGTCGAACCGCGCGAGCGCGTCCGGGCCCGTCGCGGCCTCGACGACCTCGAACCCCTCGCGTCGCAGCACGTACGTCAGGGGGTCGCGGTAGGACTCCTCGTCCTCGACGACAAGGATGCGGGTCATGACGCACTCCGGTGCTGCACGTGCTCTCCCTGGTCGGGGTCGGTGTCGGGGTGGGCGCCCGGGTCGAGCGAAGTCTGGTCGGGCGAGGTCCGGTCGGGCGTGGTGTGGTCGAGCGTGGTCTGGTCGAGCCGGGTCACGCCGTGCTCGTCGGCCGGCCCCGCGGGACCCTCGTCGGGCGCTGCGGTGTCCGGACCCGGGACGCGCGGCAGGCGCATGGTGAACGTCGAGCCGCGTCCCGGCTGGGACCACACCGTGACCTCGCCGCCGTGGTCGCCCGCGACGTGCTTGACGATCGAGAGCCCCAGGCCCGTGCCGCCGGTGGCCCGCGAGCGCGCCGCGTCCACGCGGTAGAACCGCTCGAACACCCGCTCCTGCTCGGACGGGGAGATGCCGATGCCCTCGTCGACCACCGCGATCTCCACGACGTCGCCGTGCTCGCGCACCCCCACCCCCACGTGCGACGCCTCGCCCGAGTACGCGATCGCGTTGTCGACGAGGTTCCGCACGGCCGTGACCAGCAGGTCGTGGTTGCCGAAGAGCTGCACGCCCGTGTCGCCGCCGACGTCGAGGCGCACGTTCTTGGCGGCGGCGCCCGTGCGCGCGCGGTCGACGGCCTCGGCGACGACCGCGTCGACGTCGACGATCGCGAGCGGGCCCAGTGCACCCGCGACCTGCAGCCGCGAGAGCTCGATGATCTCGTGCACGAGCGCCGACAGGCGCTGCGCCTCGGCCTGCATGCGGCCCGCGAACCGCCGCACCGCCTCGGGGTCGTCGGCCGCGTCCTGCACGGTCTCCGCGAGCAGCGAGAGCGCGCCGACGGGCGTCTTGAGCTCGTGCGACACGTTGACGACGAAGTCCCGCCGCACGGCCTCGAGCCGGCGCGCCTGCGTCAGGTCCTCGGCCAGCACGACGAGGTGGCGCCCGCTGACCTGGGCGACGCGCACCTGCACCAGCAACGAGCCGCGGCCCACGGGTGCGCGGTCGAGCTCGAGCTCCTCGTCGCGGATCACGCCGTCGCGGCGCACCAAGGCGATCATGTCGCGGATCGCGGGCGGCGCGATCCGCCCACCGCGCACCAGCCCGAGGGCGTAGGCCGGGGCGCTCGCGCGCACCAGGTTGTCCTGCTCGTCCAGCACCACGGCGGCCGAGCGCAGCACGGCGAGCGTGCGCACCAGGCCGTCGTCGACCTCGGGCTCGGGCTGGGGCGGCGCGTGCTTCTGCGCGCGCTCGCTCCAGCGGAACGCGAGCGCCGAGGCGAGCCCGACGCCCACGCCGAGCAAGCCGGCCACGAGCGGCGCCAGGCCGTCAATACCGTCCACAGCGCCACCCTAGGGCGGCACGCGGTCGGCATCAGACCAGGCGGGCGCTCGGTGACCGGACGCTCGTCCAGCGTTCATCTGTCGTTCACGCGCTCGCGCGCGTGGCTGGTCGTTCAGCCGAACGCCTCGAGCAGCGTGCTGCGCTCCGCCTCGGTGAGGTTGGTGGCCACGAGCGTCAGGTTCAGGCCGTGGAACCGCTCCGCGACCCGGTCGAGGTTGCCCTCGTCGGTCACCGCGCACAGCAGCGACGTGCCGGGCGTCACCTGGTCACGGATCGTCCCGAGCTGGTCCTCGGTGATGCCCACGGCCTCGAGGCTCTTGCTCAGCGCGCCGAGCGCACCACCCGCGGCCGCGCCCAGCAGCGGCGCGAAGAACAGGGAGCCGAACAGCAGACCCCAGAACGCGCCCCAGCCCGTGCCGCGCCACTTGTCCTCGTGCCCGTGCACCACATCGGGCTTGGCCGCACCCTCGGGCCACCGCACGACCGCATGGTCGACGATCTTCACGAGCCCGTCCGACGATGCGCTCTGCAGCGCCGCGAGGGCCTTGCCGGCGCCGTCCGGGTCCTTGAAGCTCCAGGCGGTGAACGTCGTCATCGACCGCTCCTCTCTCGTCCCTGCCCCGCACCGTCTGAGGTCAACGCACCGCGCGCTCGACCTCGTCACCGTGCACCGTGAGCGCCCACAGCACGAGCGCGCCGAGCACGATGATCGCGAGCGACCACCAGGGCGTCACCGGCAGCCAGAAGAAGTTCCAGACGATCGCGGCCAGCATCGCCACGATCGCGACCACGCGCGCCCAGCCGGCCGCCGCGAACAGCGCGAACCCGGTGAACGTCAGCAGGATGCCCAGGAACAGGTGCACCCAGCCCCACGTCGAGATGTCGAGCACGTACGCGCCGTTCGCCGGGCTCCAGGCGAGCAGCTTGTCCTCGTCGAAGACGGCGATCAGACCCGTGATGAGGTTGAACAAGCCCACGCTGAGCAGCGCGAACGCGCCGAACCAGACCCAGCCGACCCACCCCGTGACCCTCTGCTCCATGGCAGTCCCCCGTTCGTCAGGGCCTCCCGGGAGGGCTCGTCGCACACCCGGGCGGACGCTCGAGGCCGAGCCTAGCCAGATGTCCGGTTCGTACATCTCATCCACAATGGGTGACGCGCGCAGGTCCGCCCGTGCGTGGTCGTCGCCCAGAAAGCCGCCGGGCGTTCACCCGGACGGTCCCGCTCGTTCACCTTCGCCTGCGACCGTGAGGGCGGCCACCCGGCCCACGGCCGTGGCCGCGCCTTGAGGGAAGGACTGACATGCGGGACATCTTCGACGCCGAGCTCACCCAGCTCGGTGAGGACCTCGTCGCCATGAGCCGACGCGTCGAGCGCGCCGTGACCGACGCAGGTGTGGCGCTGCTGACCGCCGACCTCGCGCTGGCCGAGTCGGTCATCGCCGACGACGTCGGCATCGACGCCATGGAGCGCGACCTCGACGAGCGTTCGATCCTGCTCCTCGCGCAGCAGCAGCCCGTCGCCACCGACCTGCGCATCGTCGTCTCCGCGCTGCGGATGAGCGCGACGCTCGAGCGCATGGGCGACCTCGCCCGGCACGTCGCCCAGGTGGCCCGCGGCCGCTACCCGAACCACGCCGTGCCCGACCCGCTCGCGGCCACGTTCGCGCAGATGCACGACGCCGCGGTGCGCGTCGCCCGCCGCACCACCACGCTGCTCGAGAACCGCGACATCGCGCTCGCCGAGAGCATCGAGGCCGACGACGACCTGCTCGACGGCCTGCACGAGGACACGTTCGCCGCCCTGCTCGGCGGCACCTGGACCGGCACCCCGCAGCAGACCGTCGACGTCACGCTCCTCGGCCGCTACTACGAGCGCTTCGGCGACCACGCGGTCTCCGTCGCCCGCCGCGTCACCTACCTCGTCACCGGCGCCGTCGCCGAAGACCTGAGCACCCCCGCCTGAGGCCGCGCCCTGAGCGGCGCGGCCTCAGGCTGATCCGCCGCTGGCGCCCCGATCGACCTCGGCACTCTCGCTCGACCTCGTGCATCCGGACTGCCGTGCTCGAGCGGGAGTGCCGATCTCGTCGGGGGCGGGCCGGCGGCGCGGGACCGGGTGTCGCCCGGTTGTCCACAGGAGGGTGCGCGGCGGCCCGGGTGCGCTCGCGGAGCGGCGATGCTGCGCGGCATGGGACGACGACCGGGGGCCAAGAGCCCCACGCCGACGACGCGGCTGCCGCTGGTGCACCTCGCCTCGGACCGACCGCGCGGGGTCGTCGCCGCCCACCTGCGCGCAGGCCGGTGGCAGAAGGTCGGCTACGGCACCTACCTGCCCGTGGACGCCACACCCGACCCGGCGGCTTTCGACGCACGGACCCTCGCGCTGGCCCGGGTGGCCGGCGTGGCACGTCGACTGCGCGCTCCCGTGGTGTTCTCCCACGTCAGCGCGGCACTGCTGTGGGGGCTTCCGCTGCTGCGGACACCCGCCCACGTGCATGTGATGCACCCCAGCAGGGCCAGTGCGCGCAGCGACGGCGCCATCGTCCGGCATACCGCGCGTCTCGACGACGACGACGTGCGCTCGGTCGCCGGTGTCCGGGTCACGAGCCTCGAGCGGACGCTGCTGGACTGCGCCGCGATGCTGGCACCCGTCGCCGGCCTCGTCGTCGCGGACGCCGCGCTCGCCGCGGGCGCCGATCCCGAGGACGTCGCCCGCCGTGCGCACGACGCGCACCGCGCGCGCCACGCGGTCAGGATGCGGGCCGTGGTGGCCTACGCAGATCCGGGCGCCGAGTCGCCGTACGAGACGGTGAGCAGGTTCGTCGTGCTGCGTGACGGGCTACCGCTGCCACAGACGCAGGTCCCCGTGCGAACCCACCTCGGCACCGTGTGGTCCGACTGGGGCTGGGCGGAGTTCGCGGTGCTCGCCGAGTACGACGGAGAGGGCAAGTACCGCGGTGCCGAGAGCGCCACGTTCATGGCGGAGAAGCGCCGCCATGACGCGCTTCAGGAGGCCGGTCAGCGCGTCGTGCGCGTGGTGTCCGCCGACCTGGGCGGGTCAGCTCTCTCCGCACGGATCCTGCCCCTGCTCCCCGCCTCGGTGCAGCGATCGGTGCGCCCCCCGCCCTGACCTCTTGAGCTGAACCCGCTCCCGGAACCGCCGCGCTCCGAACAGCGTGCCTCGCGCCAGCCGTGCCACAGCAGCCGTCCACACGCGCGCGACGCCAGGCAGGCAGGCAGTCTGGCGCGGGATCGGCAGCCTGGCGCGAGCGCGGCACTCCGGACGCACGAGCTCGCGCCGGGGTGCCGACCTCGCGCAGGAGTGCCGAACTCGTCGTGGCGGAAGGGCGAGGAGGGCGTGAGGGCGGGGACAGCGGAAGGGGCCACTCCTCGTGGAGCGGCCCCTTCCGGTGTGCTGGGGTCAGCGGCCCTGGTTGGCCACTGCGGCGATCGCGGCCTCGGCCGCGGACGCGTCGAGGTACGTGCCGCCCTTGACGGTGGGCTTGAAGCTCTCGTCGAGCTCGTACACCAGCGGGATGCCCGTCGGGATGTTGAGGCCCGAGATGGTGTCGTCGTCGATGTCGTCGAGGAACTTCACGAGCGCGCGGATCGAGTTGCCGTGCGCGGCGACCAGCACGGTCTTGCCCTCCTGGAGGTCCGGGACGATGCCCGACTCCCAGTACGGCATCTCGCGCTCGAGGACGTCCTTGAGGCACTCGGTCAGCACGACGGGCTCACCGGCGTAGCGCGGGTCGGTGTCCTGCGAGAACTCCGAGCCGGGCTCGATCGCGGGCGGCGGGACGTCGTAGGAGCGGCGCCAGAGCATGAACTGCTCCTCGCCGAACTCCTCGAGCGTCTGCTTCTTGTCCTTGCCCTGCAGCGCACCGTAGTGGCGCTCGTTCAGGCGCCACGAGCGCTTGACGGGGATCCAGTGACGGTCGGCCGCGTCGAGGGCCAGGTTTGCCGTGGTGATCGCACGGCGCAGGAGCGACGTGTGCACGACGTCGGGCAGGATGCCGGCGTCCTTCAGCAGCGCGCCGCCGCGCTTGGCCTCCTCGACGCCCTTCTCCGACAGGGGCACGTCGACCCAGCCGGTGAAGAGGTTCTTCGCGTTCCACTCGCTCTCGCCGTGACGGAGCAGCACCAGGGTGTAGGTCATGGGACCCATCCTGCCGCAGCGGCACCGGACCGTCGCAGGGACGTCCGTCCCCCGGGCACGCCACGCATCGCGGCTAGGAGCCAGTTGCGCTCGGCGTCGCGCGGGGTCAGGTGCCGCCGCGCTCGCGGGCGACCGCGTAGACCTTGAGCACCTGGTCCGCGGCGGACTCCCAGCCGAACCGCTCAGCAGAGCGCCGTGCGGCGCCGGCGAACGACGCGAGCCGCTCGCGGTCGCTCAGCACGTCCGCGAGCACGGTCGCCCAGCGCTTGGGGTCGTGCCCGCGGACCAGCACGCCGGAGACGCCGTCGTCGACGATGCTGCGCAGCCCGCCGACGGCCGCCGCCACCACGGGCACGCCCGCCGCCTGCGCCTCGGCCGCCACCAGCCCGAACGACTCCGAGCGTGAGGGCATCGCGACGAGGTCCGCCGCGTGGTACCAGGTCACGAGCGCGTCGCGCGAGGCGGGCGGGCGGATCACCAGCGAGTCGCCGACGCCCGTGATCTCCGCGAGCGCCTGGAGCTCGCGCACCGCGGTGGACCGGCCGGACGGCCCGCCGAGCACGACGAGCAGGGGCACCGGACGGCCGGTGGCGCGCAGGACGCCGAGCGCGTGGACCAGGACGTCGGGCGCCTTGAGCGGCTGCACGCGGCCCGCGAACAGCACGATGTCGCGGTCGGCGGGCAGCCCCAGCGCGGCACGGGCCGCCGCACGCTCGTCGTCGTCGACGGGCGCGAACCGGTCGAGGTCCACGCCCGGCTCGACGACGTGCACGCGAGACGGGTCCGCGCCGTACAGCTCGACGAGCTCAGTGGCCTCGGCGGGCGTCGAGGCGACCAGCGCGTCGGACTCCTGCACCACCTGCTCCTCGCCGAGCAGGCGCGCGGCCGGCTCGGGGTCGTCACCCGGGGCGAGCGACGCGTTCTTGACCTTCGCGAGCGTGTGCGCGGTGTGGACGAGCGGCACCTCCCACCGGTCGGCGGCGATGCGCCCGACCTGGCCGGAGAGCCAGTAGTGGGAGTGCACCACGTCGTACCAGCCGGGCCGGCGTGCGGCCTCCCAGCGCAGCACGCCCGCGGCCATGCCGCACAGCAGGCCGGGCAGGTCGTTCTTGTCGAGCCGCTCGAACGGGCCCGCGGGCACGTGGTGCACGAGCACGGGCGGGGTCACGCCCGGCGGCACCTCGGCCGCGGTGAGGATCTCGCGCACGCGCTCGCGGTCGTCGACACCGGTCAGCGGGGTCCCGTCGGCCTCGGCGCCCGGCAGCACGACCGTCTCGGGAAGCTCGGACGACGTCGCCCGCGTGAAGATCTCGACGCGTGCGCCACGCGCGGCCAGGGCGCGCGACAGCTCGAGCACGTACACGTTCATGCCGCCCGCGTCGCCCGTGCCGGGCTGGTCGAGCGGCGAGGTGTGCACGGACAGCATCGCGACGCGCGGCGCCTGCTCCACGTCTCCTCCAGCTCGACTCGGTCCGGCCGCCATTCTCACCCAGTCCGCGAGCGCTGCAGGGGCGAGCGCGTCACATCCCACCGACCGGACGCCGGACGGCAACATCACGATTCGGTCATAACCGGGATCATCTGCTCAAGTCGGGCGTCCCGCGTGCCGATGGGTGCGCCGCGCGCGCCGCCGTGCCGGTCAGGGGCGGGGCAGGACGCACGTCGGCGCGGGCAGCGCCAGGCGCGCCACGACCGGGTCGCGCGTCTCGTCGTCGCCCATGGCCGCACGGTCCAGCACGACGAGCTCGTCAGACCGCTCGAGCCCGGCGACCACCCAGCGCCCGACGACCGCGAAGTGCCGCGGCCACCGCCCGCCGAGCGCGAACGAGCGCCCGTCGGCGAGCAGCCCGTCGGCGCCGATGCGCCAGCGGGTGAGCACGTCCGCGACGCGCACCCCGACGAGCACGTCGACCCCGTCGACCACGACGTGGGAGGGCAGCGCACGCGCGTCGGGCGAGACCTCCGCGCCGACGACCGCCGGGACCGACTGCACGAGCGTGCCGGTCGCGCTCGCCGCGTCCCACGCCAGGACGTGCACCGCCACGTCGAGCTCACCCACGACGTACGCGAACCGCCCGTCGGGCGAGAAGCCCAGGTGCCGCGGCCCGGTGCCGGCCGGCAGCGTCGCGGCGACCCCGTCGGGACGCAGCCCGTCGTCGGTGCGGGAGTAACGGCGGATCTCGTCGGTGCCCAGGTCGACGACGAGCACGTGCGCACCGCCGGGCGCGACCGCCACGAAGTGCGCGTGGGGGCCGTCCTGCCGGTCGACGACGGGACCGCCGCCCGCATGGCCCAGGACCTGCCCGCCGGGGGCGAGCCCGGCGTCCGGCGTCAGGCCGATCACCGCGAGCGTGCCCGAGGAGTAGTTGGCGACCAGCAGGTCGGTGTCGTCGACGAGCAGGTGGCACGGGTCGTCGCCGCCCGACGGTCGCGACGCGCGCTCCACGAGCCCGTCGTCCAGGCCCTCGGAGCCGGGCGTGACCTCGAAGGCCGTGATCGTGCCGTCCGCGTGCTCGTTGCCCGCGTAGAGCACGCGCCCGTCGGCGCTCGTCGCGAGGAACGACGGCGACGGCGTCTCGACCACCTGCCGCGCGCCGCTCAGCGCGCCGGTCGCGTCGTCGAGGTCGACCGACCAGATGCCCTCGCCACGGCCGACGGGGGTGCCGGCGCCGGCCGACGGGTAGGTACCGATCCAGAGCTGGGTCACGGTGCCCGAGCCTACGGCGCGCGGAGGGCGTCCGCGCAGGTGGGACGACGAACGGCCGGGACCGCTCAGGCGCCGGCGGGAACCGGCGCACCCCCGCGCTCCGTGGGCGCCGCGCCCTCCGTGGGCTCTGCGGGCTCCGCATGGTCCGCGGGGTCCGCGAGCCAGTCCACGGGGTCGGCCAGGACCCGCCCGAGCTGGGCGAGCGCGGCACCGGTCATGGCGGGCAGGGGCGCGGCGAGCGCGACGTCCACGCGCGGCTCGGCCCAGGGCGCGGCGAGCACGCGGTCGCGCATCGCGACGAGCACGGGCTCCGTCAGCCAGCGCGCCAGCCGGGCGTAGGTCCCACCGAGCACCACGTCGGAGACGTCGATGACGTTCACGACGTTCGCGAGCGCGAGCCCCAGCGCCGCTCCGGCCGTCGCCAGCGCGCGCCCCGCGCGCGGTTCGCCGCGGTCGGCCGCCGCGACGAGCGCCTCGAGACCCTCGTCGGCGCTCAGCCCTGCGGCGCTCAGCAGCGCGTCCTGGCCCGCGACCTGCTCGAGCGTGCGGCCCTCGGCGACGACGATGTGGCCGACCTCGCCCGCCCACCCGTGCCGCCCGGCGAACAGCTCGCCGTCGAGCACGAGCGCGGCACCGACGCCGATCTCGCCCGAGACGTAGACGAAGCTCGGCCGGTCGCCGCCGGGCACGACGCGCGCCGCGGCCTCGGCGCGGGCGGCGAGGTCCGCCTCGTTGGCGAGCAGGGGCGGGTTCGCGGCGAGCGTCGGCGAGGCCTGCGCGAGGATGCGCGCGACGTCGACGTCGCGCCAGCCCAGGTTCGGGGCGAGCCGCAGGATCCCGGTGCTCCGGTCGACGAGGCCCGGCAGGGCGAGTGCGGTCCCGACGAGCCGCGGCCCGCCCGCGAGTGCCGCGACCGACTGCTCGACGAGCGTGCCCAGCATCGACAGGACCTCGTCGGGCGCGCTCCCCCGCAGGTCCGCGTGCGTGAGCCGCTCGTCGAGGACCGTGCCGGCCAGGTCGAGCGCGCGCACGCCGAGGTAGTCGACGTTGACCTCGGCGCCGATGGCCGCGAGCGTGCCCGTCGGGGCGGTGAGCGGGACCGCGGGGCGTCCGGCGCGCTGGGGCGCGGCGGGAGCGAGCTCGGCGAGCAGTCCGCCGGCGACGAGCTGGTCGACGAGCGCTGAGACGGTCGCCTTGGCCAGCCCGGTGGCGGCGGCGACGTCCGCGCGGGACCGTGGCGGTTGGTGCGCCGCACGCACCTCGAGCACGGTGCGGAGCACCAGACCGAGGTTGTGCTCCCGCAGGCTCGCCTGCCGCGCCGCCGTGGCTCTCATAGGGCTTGACCCTAGCGGCTGGACGGCATAAGTTCATCCGTACAACTAATCCCCGTCTCAACGTTGAGAGGTCTGAAGATGGTGCGCAAGCCCACCCCCGCTGACAAGTTCTCCTTCGGTCTCTGGACCGTCGGCTGGAACGCCCAGGACCCGTTCGGCGCCGCCACCCGGCCGTGGCTCGACCCGGTCGAGTCGGTCCACAAGCTCGCCGAGCTCGGCGCGTCGCACGTGACGTTCCACGACGACGACGTGGTCCCGTTCGGCTCGTCGGACGCCGAGCGCGAGAAGATCCTCGACCGCTTCAAGGGCGCTCTGGCCGAGACCGGCATCACGGTCGAGATGGTCACGACCAACACGTTCACGCACCCGGTCTTCAAGGACGGCGCGTTCACCTCGAACGACCGTCGCGTGCGCCGCTACGCGCTGCGCAAGATCCTGCGCAACGTCGACCTGGCCGCCTCGCTCGACGCGGACACGTTCGTCATGTGGGGCGGCCGCGAGGGCGCCGAGTACGACTCGGCCAAGGACCTCTACGCCGCGCACCAGGCCTACGCCGACGGCATCGACACCGTCGCCGCGTACATCAAGGAGAAGGGCTACAAGCTCCGCATCGCGCTCGAGCCCAAGCCCAACGAGCCCCGCGGCGACATCCTCCTGCCGACGATCGGCCACGCGCTCGGCCTCATCGCCAAGCTCGAGCACGGCGACATCGTCGGCCTCAACCCGGAGACGGGCCACGAGCAGATGGCCGGCCTGAACTACACCACCGGCCTCGCGCAGGCGCTGTGGGCCGACAAGCTGTTCCACATCGACCTCAACGGCCAGCGCGGCATCAAGTACGACCAGGACCTGGTGTTCGGCCACGGCGACCTGTTCTCCGCGTTCGCCACGGTCGACCTGCTCGAGAACGGCTTCCCGAGCGGCGGCCCGAAGTACACCGGCCCGGTGCACTTCGACTACAAGCCCTCGCGCACCGAGGACTTCGACGGCGTGTGGGAGTCGGCTCGCGCCAACATGGCCACCTACCTCCTGCTCAAGGAGCGCGCGATCGCGTTCCGCGAGGACCCCGAGGTCAAGGAGGCCCTCGAGGCCGCCGGTGTGTTCGAGCTCGCCAAGCCCACACTGAACGAGGGCGAGACGCTCGCGGACTTCCTCGCCGACCGCTCGGCGTTCGAGGACTTCGACGTCGACGGCGTGGCCAAGCACGGCTACGGCTTCGTGCGCCTCAACCAGCTCGCGCTCGAGCACGCGCTCGGCGCGCGCGGCTGACGCAGCACCGGACAGGGACGGAACAGGCATGGCGCTCGTCGCCGGGGTCGACTCCTCGACCCAGTCCTGCAAGGTCGTGGTCCGGGACGCCGCGACCGGAGCGCTCGTGCGCTCCGGTCGCGCGTCCCACCCCGACGGAACCGAGGTCGCTCCCGCGGCGTGGTGGGACGCACTGCAGTCCGCGATCGCTGACGCGGGCGGCCTCGACGACGTGGACGCGATCAGCGTCGGCGGGCAGCAGCACGGCATGGTCACCCTCGACGAGAACGGCGAGGTGGTCCGCGACGCGCTGCTGTGGAACGACACACGCTCGGCGCAGGCCGCGCTCGACCTGATCGACGAGCTCGGCGGCCCGCAGGCGTGGGCGGACGCGACGGGCTCCGTGCTCGTCGCCTCGCTCACGGTCACCAAGCTGCGCTGGCTGCGCGACGCGGAGCCGCAGAACGCGGCGAAGGTCGCGGCCGTCGCGCTCCCCCACGACTGGCTCACGTGGCGCCTCGCGGGGCACGGGCCGGGCACGGGAGGTCTCGACCAGCTCGTCACCGACCGTTCCGACGCGTCCGGCACGGGCTACTGGTCGCCCACGACGAACGACTACCGGCACGACCTGCTCGAGCTGGGCCTGGGCCACGACGCGGTGCTGCCGCGCGTGCTGGGCCCGAACGAGGCCGGACCGCGTTCGGCCGTCGGCGCACGCAAGCCGGTCCTCGGACCGGGTGCGGGCGACAACGCGGCCGCGGCGCTGGCCCTGGGCCTGCGCCCGGGCGACGTCGCGGTGTCGATCGGCACGTCGGGTGTGGTCTCGGCCGTCACCGGCTCGGCCACCACCGACGGCACCGGCATGGTGAACGGCTTCGCCGACGCGAGCGGGCACTTCCTGCCGCTCGCGTGCACGCTCAACGCGTCGCGCGTCCTGGACGCGACCGCGCGCATGCTCGGCGTGGACCACGCGGGCCTCTCGGAGCTCGCGCTGCAGGCTCCTTCGGGTGCCGACGGCCTGGTGCTCGTCCCCTACCTCGAGGGCGAGCGCACGCCGAACAAGCCCGACGCCACGGGCGCGCTGCACGGTCTGCGCCTGGCCAACACCACGCCCGCGCACCTCGCGCGGGCCGCGGTCGAGGGCATGCTGTGCGCCCTCGCCGACGGCGTCGACGCGCTGCGGGCGCAGGGCGTCGCCGTGGAGCGGCTGTTCCTCATCGGGGGCGGTGCGCGGTCCGAGGCCGTGCGGCGCATCGCGCCGAGCGTGCTCGGTCTCGACGTGCTGGTCCCGACTCCCGGTGAGTACGTCGCGGACGGTGCCGCGCGGCAGGCGGCGTGGGTGCTCTCGGGCGCCGACGAGCCGCCCGCCTGGAGCGCCGCCGGCTCGGCCGAGGTGTTCACGGCCGCACCCGACCCCCGGGTGCGTGAGCAGTACGCGGCGGTGCGTGACCTGACCGCCACCCGCCCGACGGACGTCTGAGGCACTCCGCAGCTCGGACGCCCCGCTCGGCGCGACGAAGGCCCGGTACCGCGAGGTACCGGGCCTTCGTCGTGTGCGGTGTCGTGCCGCGTGCGTCAGTGCGCCTTGTCGTACGCCTCGCGCACCTCGGCGCTGATGCGGCCACGCTCAGAGACCTCGAGCCCCTGACCCTTGGCCCACTCGCGGATCGCGTGCGCGTCGTTGTCGCTGCGGCGGCGGCGCGCGCCGGCGGGGCGAGCGGCGGACGTCGAACGGCCGCCGACCCGGCGTGCGTGGCCGACCCACGTCGCGAACGAGTCACGCAGCTGCGCCGCGCGCTCGGCCGTGAGGTCGATCTCGTACGTCACGCCGTCGAGCGCGAAGGTGACCGTCTCGTCCGCGGCGGCGCCGTCGACGTCGTCGATCAGCAGGACCTGAACCTTCTGAGCCATCCGGTGTTCTCCCGTAATTGTGTCGCACCGTCATTCTGTCGACAGTCAGCATCACACCGGGAAACAATTCACGTCAAATGGATGGGCGAGATTCCGTCGATGAATTCGTGGCGGCCCGCTCCGCTTCCTCACGATCCATCCGCGCGAGCGCCTGACGCTCGGTGCGGTCCGCGTTGACGATCGAACGCATCGCGAACCAGAACAGCAGCCCCACACCGATCGACGGAATGACCGCCGCGAGCACGCCCCCGATGCCGTTCATGCCTGCGGCTTCACGAGCGGGAACAGGATGGTGTCGCGGATCGACTGTCCGGTGAGCGCGATGAGAAGGCGGTCGATCCCCATTCCCATGCCGCCCGACGGCGGCATCGCGAACTCCATCGCCGTGAGGAAGTCCTCGTCGATGCGCATCGCCTCGTCGTCGCCGCGCGCCGCGAGCAGCGCCTGCGCCTCGAACCGCTGCCGCTGGATCACGGGGTCGACGAGCTCGGAGTACGCGGTCGCGAGCTCGAGGCCGCGCACGTACAGGTCCCACTTCTCGACGAGGCCCGGCTTGCTGCGGTGGTCGCGCGTGAGCGGCGAGGTCTCGACCGGGAAGTCGCGCACGAACGTCGGCGCGTGCAGGTGCGCCCCCACGTGGTGCTCCCACAGCTCCTCGACGAGCTTGCCGTGGTTGCGCTGGGCCGGGGCGAGCTCGATCTCGGCCTTCTCGAGCAGCCTGAGCAGCGTCTCGTCGTCCGTGTCGTGCGTGATCTCGACGCCCACCGCCTCGGACAGGGACTCGTACATCGTCAGGTGCGTCCAGTCGCCACCCAGCTCGTACTCGGTCCCGTCGGCGAGGACGGCCGTCGTCGTGCCGAGCGCCTCGAGCGCGGCGGTCTGCACCAGGTCCTGCGTGAGCGCCGCCATGGTGTCGTAGTCGCCGTAGGCCTCGTACGCCTCCAGCATCGCGAACTCCGGCGAGTGCGTGGCGTCCACACCCTCGTTGCGGAAGTTCCGGTTGATCTCGAAGACGCGCTCGACGCCACCGACCGCGGCACGCTTGAGGAACAGCTCCGGTGCGATCCTCAGGAACAGCTCCATGTCGAACGCATTCATGTGCGTCTCGAACTGACGCGCTGCCGCGCCCTCGGGGCGCACCTGGAGCATCGGGGTCTCGACCTCGAGGAATCCACGCCGTGCGAAGTTGTCGCGCAACGATCGCACGACGGCGGCGCGGGTCCGCACCATGTCGCGCGCCTTGGAGTTGACGATGAGATCCACATAACGCTGCCGCACGCGCGCCTCGTCGGACAGCTCGGCGCCCTCGTACAGGTTCGGCAGCGGACGAATGGCCTTGGCGGCCATCTGCCACGAGTCCGCGAACACCGACAGCTCGCCGCGCTTGGACTGGATCACGCGCCCGTGCACGAACACGTGGTCGCCCAGGTCGACGTCCGCCTTGAACGCCGCGAGGCGCTCCTCGCCGACCTCGGCGAGGCTCAGCATCGCCTGCAGCCGCGTGCCGGCGCCGTCCTGCAGCGTCGCGAAGCACAGCTTGCCCGTGTTGCGCAGGAACACGACGCGGCCGGCCACGCCGACCTCGTCGTCCGTCTCCTGTCCGGGCTCGAGCGCCGGGTACGCCGCGCGCACCTGCTCGATGGTGTGGGTCCGGGGCAGGGACACCGGGTAAGGCGCCGTGCCCTGCGCCAGCAGGCGCTCGCGCTTCTCGCGCCGGATGCGGATCTGCTCGGGCGTGTCGTCGGTGACGACCTCGGGCGCGTCGGCAGCGGGCGGCAGCGGGGTGTCGGTCACGGACCCATGGTAATCGGCGGGTCCGTCGCGACATTCACCCCAACGCGACCTGCACCCGCGACCGTTGTCACAGCGACAGTGGGATCGAGCAGCACGAGGAGACGACGTGGCCAGACCGTGGGAACAGCTGCTGGACCAGGTGGCGCGCGAACGCTACCCGCGCCTGGTCGCGCACGCCGCCCTCGTCGCGGGGTCGACGAGCGACGCACCCGACCTGGTGCAGGAGGCGCTCATCGCGACCTTCCGCGGCCGGGCACGGTTCACGACCGTCGAGCAGGCCGAGGCGTACGTGCGGCGCGCGATCGCGTCCCGCGCGATCGACGAGGTCCGCCGCCGCAAGCGCGAACGCCTCGTCGCGCTGCGCGCCGCAGCCGAGCCGACGCCACCCGACACGGTCGAGCCACCGGGTCCGGGCCGCGACGTGCTGCGGGCCCTCGCGCTCCTCAGCCCGCGTGAGCGTGCCTGCGTGGTGCTGCGGCAGATGGAGGACCTGTCCGTCACCGAGACCGCGCACGTCCTCAACCTCAGCGAGGGCGCCGTCAAGCGCTACACGTCCGACGGCCTGGCACGCCTCGCGCAGATCCTCGGCACCCACCCGCACCACCCCGACGAGACCGTCCCGGTCCGTCCCACGACCACCCCCGCCGTGCAGGTCCCCCGCCTCACGCCGACGACGAACCCGGAGGGCGCACGATGAACGACCTCGGCCAGCTCCTGCACGGCGCACGCGACGAGATCGCGGAGGCGACCGGCCCCATCGACGAGCGTGAGCTGACGCGCGTGCGCGGCACCGTGCGCCGCGCCCGCATCCAGCGCCACACGTTCGAGTCCGTCGGCGCCGCGGCGTGCGCGGGCGTGCTCGGTCTCGGCGCCTGGTCGCTCACCTCGTCGGACTCCAGCACGCCCGTGGACCCCGCGACGCGCAGCGCGACGAACGGCCCGACCAGCGCACCCAGCCCGACGACCGACGCGACGACCGAGCCGACGACCGAGCCCACGACGGCGGTCGACGACGGTCCCGCGGTGCGTGCCGCGCAGATCGACGACGCGACCGTGCTCGCCCGGCTGTCCGCGCCGCGCACCGGCGAGCGGTGGTTCGACGAGGCGATCGAGGCGTCCGACGCGCTCGACGCGCTGTTCACGGCCGACGAGCTCGCGAACGGCCCGGACTACCAGCTGACCCTCGTCGGCGACCGCGAGGCCTCGGCGATCTACGCGCTGTCCTTCCCCGGGGTGCAGGAGGACAGCGTCGCGTGGGGCGCGCGCGTCGAGCTCTACGAGATCGACGAGGACGGCCCGCGGGCGATCGTCTGCCCGAGCGCCCGCACCACCGACGCGTGCGCGACGGACTTCTCCTCGTCGAAGGCCGTCGAGGACCGGGACACGTTCTACGACACGCTCACGCTCCCCGCGAGCCTCGCGCTCGGCGACGGGTGGGCGCTGTCCACCGAGGCGACCCGCGCCGAGGCGAACCGGGTGGGTGGCATGTCGCTGCCGGCCGCGGGGTCCGGCGAGCGGCTCGAGGACGTCGCGACGTTCGGTCCGCTGACCGTCGCGCGCCGTGACGTCGTCAGCAACCTCGACGGGCTGCGGTCCTCGTCGTACGTCGTCCGCACCCCGTTCGGCTCGATGATCCCGGTCGCCGACGCCGACGTGCCGGGCCTGGACTACCTCGACATCACGTGGGACGACGGCGTGGACCGCAGCACGAGGGGCGCCGACGGCGACTGGGCGAACTACGCGCAGGCACCCGCCGTGGGCACGTGCTCGACCGCGCAGTTCTCCGTCGAGAGCTCGCACGACGCGGCGCAGTGGCGCACGGCGGGCCGCACCGCCGACGGGCGCGACGTCGTCGTCCCCGCCCCAGGCAACCCACTGGCCGCCGCGGTGCACGACTGGCAGCTGGAGAACTCCGGCACGATCGACCCGGACTCGGGCGACACGCTCACCGGGCTCGACGCCGGCTACCGGTTCGCCACCACGGACGACTTCCTCGCCGCGCAGTCGCTGTACGGCGTGCAGGGTCCGGGCGGCGAGTGGCACCTGCAGCTGCGGCCCGAGGCGACGAACATCGTCTGGGAGTGCGCCTGACGGCCCGGGCGCTCGCCCGGCTGGTGGCCGAGCGCCGCTGACGTCAGGCCTGCAGGTCGAGGGCCAGGTCGAGGATCGGGGACGAGTGCGTGAGGCCCCCGACGGACAGGTAGTCGACGCCCGTGCCCGCGACCTCGCGGGCACGGTCCAGGGTCAGGTTCCCGGTGGCCTCGAGCTCCGTGCTCGGGGCCACCGCGCGTACCGCGGCGACCACGTCGGCCAGCACCGGGGTCGGCATGTTGTCGAGCAGCAGGAAGTCGGCGCCCGCGGCGACGGCCTCGAGCGCCTGGTCGCGCGTGTCCGCCTCGACCTGGATCGCGACATCCGGGAACCCCGCGCGCACGGCCTCGATCGCGGCCGTCACCGAGCCGGCCGCGGCGACGTGGTTGTCCTTGACCATCGCGACGTCGTACAGGCCCATGCGCTTGTTGGTGCCGCCGCCGCAGCGCACCGCGTACTTCTCGAGCGCGCGCAGGCCCGGCGTGGTCTTGCGGGTGTCGAGCACGCGGGCGCCCGAGCCGTCGAGCGCGTCGGCCCAGCGGCGTGTGTGGGTAGCGACGCCCGACGCGCGTGAGGCGAGGTTGAGCAGCGTGCGCTCCGCGACGAGCAGGAGCTGCACAGGGCCGGTGAGCTCGGCGAGCACGTCGCCGCGGGTCACGCGGGTGCCGTCGGGCACGCGCACGACGAACGTCGCGGGAGTCAGTCCCAGGCGCTCGGCCACCTGGCGCAGCACCACGGGCACGACGACGAGCCCCGCGACCACGCCGTCGGCGCGCGCGACCAGGTCGGCGGTGCCGGTCGTCGTCGGCGCGATCGTCGACTGGGACGTCACGTCCCGCCCCGGCGCGGGGCCGAGGTCCTCGTCGAGCGCCGTCGCGACCAGGCGCTCGATCGCGGTCTCGTCGGGGCCGGGGTCACCGGGCAGCACGCCCGGGCGGGCGGCAGGCGCGCCGGTGGGCGCGCTCGTCGGGTGCGTCATCGTCGTCCTCAGTCGATCGGGGTGCGGGACAGCTCCAGGCGGCCGTCCTCGCCCAGCCGGGCGTGCAGGCGCAGGCGCCAGCGCTCGTCGGGCTCGGGGAAGTCGGAGCGGGCGTGCCCGCCGCGGCTCTCCTGGCGCGCGAGCGCGGTCGCCGTGAGCACGCTCGCGACCTGGTGCACGTTCGTCGTCTCCCACTCGGCCACCTGCGGGGCGGCGAGCAGCCGGTCGTCGTCGTGCCGCTGGTGCGCGTCGGTGGGGACCGCCGCCAGCCCGGCAGCGGCGCGGCGCAGGCCGTCGCCCGAGCGCAGCACGCCCGGACCGTCGGTCGCCAGGCGCTGCACGCGCGACCGGGACGCCGCGGCGACCAGCGCCTCGTCGCCCGCGCGCTGCACCGGGTCCTGGTGATGCAGCGTGCCGACCGCGACCTGCTCGGTGATGTGCCGGGCCGCGCGGTGCGCGAACACCAGCCCCTCGAGCAGCGAGTTCGACGCGAGACGGTTCGCGCCGTGCACGCCCGTGCAGGCGACCTCGCCCGCGGCGTACAGACCGCGCAGCGACGACCGCCCGACGAGGTCAGTGACGACGCCACCCGAGTGGTAGTGCTGCGCGGGTGCGACCGGGACCAGGTCCGTCGTGAGGTCGATGCCGTGCTCGAGCAGGCGCTCGTGGATCGTCGGGAACCGCTTGCGCAGGAACTCCGCGCCCAGGTGCCGCGCGTCGAGCCACACGTGGTCCGAGCCGGTCGCGGCCATCTGCCGGACGATCGCGTGCGCGACCACGTCCCGCGGCGCGAGCTCGGCCATCGGGTGCACGTCCGGCATGAACCGCACGCCGTCGGTGTCGAGCAGGAGCGCACCCTCGCCGCGCACGGCCTCCGAGACCAGCGTGAGCTGGCCCTTCACGCCCGAGCCCAGCCACAGCACGGTCGGGTGGAACTGCACGAACTCGACGTCGCCCAGGACCGCGCCCGCGCGCAGCGCCGCCGCGATGCCGTCGCCCGTCGCCTGCGGCGGGTTGGTCGACGAGCGGAACACCTGGCCGATCCCGCCGGTCGCGAAGATCACGGCCTTGCCGAGCGCCGCGCCCACGCCGTCGCGCTGTCCCTCACCGATCACGTGCAGCGTCACGCCGCACGCCGCGCCGGGCCGCCCGTCCGGTCCGGGAGGGCCGGTCAGCACGTCCAGCACCAGCGCGTGCTCGATGATCTCGATGCCCGGGTCCTCGCGGACCGCCTCGATCTGTGCGACGAGCGCGCGGGAGATCTCGGCACCCGTCGCGTCGCCGCCCGCGTGCACGATGCGGTCCGCGTGGTGGCCACCCTCGCGCGTCAGCGAGATCTGCCCGTCGGGGGCGGTGTCGAACACCGCGCCGAGGCCCACGAGCTCGCGCACACGCGCGGGCCCCTCGGTCACGAGCACCTCGACCGCGCGCGGGTCGCACAGACCCGCGCCCGCGACGAGCGTGTCGGCCAGGTGCGCGGCGGGCGAGTCCTCCGGGTCGAGCGCGGCGGCGATCCCACCCTGGGCCCAGACCGTCGAGCCCGACCCGAGCAGGTCCTTGGTCACCAGCAGCACGCGCGGCACACGCGTGCGCAGCTCGAGCGCCGCCGTCAGCCCCGCGATGCCCGAGCCGACGACGATCGCGTCGACCTCGATCGTCCAGCCCGCCGGCGGCGCGGCGAGCCGGGTCGCGAGCCGCGGGGGCGTGTCACCGGACGTCGCCTGCACAGGGTCCGACGAGGCCGCGTGCACGCCCGTCGTGGCGACGCCCGCCGTCGTCGGGGCGGTCGTCGTCACCGCGTGGCGCCGTGCGTGACGGGACCCTGGGCCTGCTCGTCGGACGCGGCGTCCCGCCGGTCGTCGGGACGCTCGTCGGACCGGTGCTCGACCGCGTTCCCGTCGACGACCGACTCGTGCGGACCGTGCGTGTGGGGCTCGCGCACACCGCACCCGGCGTGCGTGTGCGGCGCGCCGCGGTCCACCGCGTGCGGGTGGTCCACCAGGTCCCGGCCCTGCGCGAACGGCACGCCGCTCGGCAGGAGGCCCGCGGCCTGGGTCCACTCGTCCGGCACCTGACCGGGGTCGTCGGACAGGTCGACGATCCGGTTGTCGGAGTCGACGAGCACGACGTGCGGCTCGTAGGTGCGGGCCTCGGCGTCGGACATGACTCCGTACGCGATGAGGATCACGACGTCCCCGGGGTGCACCAGGTGCGCCGCGGCGCCGTTGATGCAGATCTGCCCCGAGCCCGCCTCGCCCGCGATCGCGTACGTGGTCAGGCGAGAGCCGTTCGTCACGTCGACGATGTCGACCTGCTGGCCGGGCAGCAGGTCCGCCGCCGCGAGCAGGTCCGCGTCCACCGTGACCGACCCGACGTAGTGCAGGTCCGCCTGCGTCACCGTCGCGCGGTGGATCTTGCCGGTCATCATCGTGCGCATCAGCGTGGTCATGCCTCGCCTCCCAGCGTCACGCTCGTGTTGTCGATCAGGCGCGTCGTGCCGACGCGGGCCGCGAGCGCGAGCACGGCCTCGCCTGCGTGGTCGTCGGGGACCGGCGTGAAGTCGTCCGGGTCGACGAGCGCGACGTAGTCCACGTCCGTGACCCCGGCCGCCGCGAGCGCCTCGCGCGCCGCGGCGAGCACCGCACCCGCGCCGGCGTCGGACGCCTGCTCCCCTGCCCGCAGCGCCTGGGACAGACCCCGGGCGCGGTGCCGTTCGTCGGGCGACAGGTAGGCGTTGCGGCTCGACAGGGCCACGCCGTCGTCGTCGCGCACCAAAGGCACGCCGACCACCTCGACGGGCACGTCCAGGTCCCGGACCATGCGCCGCACCGCGACGAGCTGCTGCGCGTCCTTGCGGCCGAACAGCGCGACGTCCGGACGCGTCAGGTGCAGGAGCTTGAGCACGACGGTCAGGACCCCGTCGAAGTGGCCCGGCCGGATCGCGCCCTCGAAAGACTCCCCCAGCGCGCCGGCGCTCACGCGCACCACCGGGTCGCCGCCGGGGTAGACGACATCGGGCTCGGGCGCGAACACCACGTCGTCGGGGCCGAGCAGCCCAGGGCCGGTGAGCAGCGCGAGGTCACGCTCGAGGTCGCGCGGGTAGCGCGACAGGTCCTCGCCCGCCCCGAACTGCAGCGGGTTGACGAAGATCGTCACCACCACCCGGTCCGCCAGCGTCCGCGCGTGGCGCACGAGCGACAGGTGCCCCGCGTGCAGCGCGCCCATCGTCATCACGACGGCACGCGCGTGCCGCGCTTGCGCCGCACCGGTGCTCGGCGCGCGCAGGGCGGCGTCGAGCTCCGCGCGGGTGCGCGCGAGCGTCGGGGTACCGACGGCGGTGGTCATGCGTCCTCCTGCGGGCCGGGCGGCCCGTCCTGCGGGTCGTCGTGCTGCTCGTCGCCCCGGGCGTCGTCGTGCGCGGACCCGGGATCGGCGCTGTGCTCTGACTGCAACGATCCCGCATCCGGATCGATGCCCGCGACCGGCGAGGACTGTGACGTACCCGACGCGAGCGCGTCGAGCACCCGGGCGGCGGCGTCCGCGGAGAGCAGCCCGGCGGCCAGCGCACGGGCGTCGGCGGCCCGCGCGAGCGTCCGGTAGGCCGCCGGGACGTCGGGTGCGCCCTCGACGGCGGCGAACGCGTCGAGCACCGCGAGGTGCTCCACGACCGTCCCCGCGTCGCCCCGGCGCACCGGCCCGGTCAGCGCGGCGATCGCCCCGCTCCCCCGTGCGTCCCGGCCCAGGACGTCACCGGGCGACTCGGCGCGCAGCGCACCGTCGAGCGCCGCCTCGAGCAGCGGCGTCAGCATCCGGCCGGGGTCGTCGACACCCGCCGCGGCGAGCGCCTGCGCGGCCTGCGCGACCAGCACGACGAGGTGGTTCGCACCGTGCGCGAGAGCCGCGTGGTACAGCCCGCGCGCGTCCTCGTCGAGCACGGTCGGCTCGCCGCCGATCTCCACGACGAGCGCCTGGCCGATCGGCAGCACGGCCGCCGGCGCGGTCACCGCGAACGGGCAGCCGATCAGGCGGGCCAGGTCGAGCGACGTCCCGGTGAACGTCATCGCGGGGTGCAGCGCGAGCGGGATCGCCCCGGCCGCGCGCGCGGGCGTCAGGACGTCCGTGCCGTGCCGCCCGGACGTGTGCACGACGATCTGACCGAGCTGCCACGCGCCGGTCTCCGCGAGCCCGCGCACCAGGTCGGCGAGCGCGTCGTCGGGGACGGCGAGCACGACGAGCTCGGCGCGCCGCACGACCTCCTGGACCTCGAGCACAGGCACTCCCGGCAGCAGCGCCTCGGCTCGGTCGCGTGACGCCTGCGACACCGCGCTGACCCCGACGACCGGGTGCCCGGCCGCACGCAGCGCGTTGCCCAGCACCGCGCCCACGCGACCCGCGCCGACGATCCCGACCCCGAGCCGCCCCGGACGACGCTCGGGCGCACCCGGCGCGACGTCGGCCGGCCCGACGCTCACGACCTCTCCCGCATCCACTGCTCGGCACGCGCCGCGGCCCGCGCCGTGCGTGCCCGCTCCGCCTGCTCGTCGAGCAGCGCCGCGGCGACGCGGCCGTCCAGGTGGTCCACGCGCGGCGAGACCGGCCCGGGCGTCGAGTGCACGACGAAGCTCGCGAGCCCCAGCCGGCGCTGCAGCGGCCCCTGCTCGAGCCCGAGGGACTGCGTCCGCTCGTGCGGGACGACGTCGACCTGCCGGACCAGCCGGCCGGAGCGCGCGACCAGTGCTGTGCGCGTGACCCGCACGCCGTGACGACGCCACGCGATCGGGTCGACCCAGCGCGCCTGCCGGGGCGCGGGCGTGAACCCGCCCTCGTCACCGACGCCCGACAGTGCCGCGTCGACCAGCGCACGCGGGTCGGCGACGCCCAGGTCCGGCAGCACGAGCCACAGCGCGGTCGCTGCCTCGTCGCGCGTCGCCACCGGGTGCAGGACGGTCGCCCGCTTGGCGTCCTCGCTCGTCCCGTAGCCGGCGACGTTGATCTCGACGCGCCACCAGTCCGACCGTCGCCACCACAGCGGCTGCGTGAGGCGCACGGCCTGCACACGCCCCGGCGGCACGGTCTGCGCGCGCTGCTCGGTCAGGCCGTGCCGCAGCCGGATGCCGTCCGGCGAGACCGCCGCACGGAAGCTCGCGCCCGCGTTCACGCGGCCCCACAGCGCACCGCCGAACCCGACGAACGCGGGGAACAGCACCGCGAGGATCCCCACGTCACGCGACCAGACGGCGCTCACGACCGCGACCACGACCAGCACGACGAGCCCGACGACCGTCGCCGAGCGCAGCGTCGCCGCGAGCAGGCGCGGCATCGGCACCGCGTAGACCTCCTGCTCGGGCGCCTCCTCGAACGCGGGAGGCAGCGGCAGGGTGGCCGACGACGAAGCGACCGGGGTCTGAGCGGCAGGGATCTCCGCAGCGCGGGTGTCGCCGACGGTCCCGTCGGCGAGGACGGTCTCGCCCGCCGTCCCGTGCTGGCCGGTCCCGGGCGTGGTGCCGACCGCGGGGGCATCGCCGGGGCCGGCGGCGGGCTCCGGGCGGGTGTTCACGGGGGTGCCGACCGCGGCGGTCACCGCGCTCGGCGTCGTCGCGGCGGCCGACGACGGGCGCCGCAGCCCCGCCGCGAGCGCGAGCAGCTCGCTGCGCAGCGCCTGCGCGTCGGGCTCACGCAGGTACGCGAGCTGCACGGCCGACCCGCTGCCGCCCGCGACCTCGAGCCGCAGCTCGGCGAGCCCGACCAGGCGCGCGAGCAGCGGCTGCACCACGTCGACCGCCTGCAGCCGGTCGAGGCGCGCCTGCCGCTGCGTGCGGAAGAGCACGCCCGAGTGCAGGTGCACGGCCTCGTCGGTCACGGCGAACCGCATGTGCCGCCACGCGATCGCCGCGTACCCCCAGCCGATCAGCGCGACGAGCAGCACGATCCCCAGCGCGATCAGCCAGCCCGGACCGCCGAGCAGGTCCGCGGCCGAGCGCACGTCGTCGGCCGCCTGGTACCCGGCGATCACGACGACCGCCACGAGCGTCTTCCAGCCCTTGAGCGCCGGCGTGACCGGGTGGACCCGACGCCACGCCTCCTCGGGGACGTGCTCGTCGTGCACGACGGTGCTCACAGCCCCGCCAGCCGAGCCTCACCGCGCGAGGCGAGCCGGTCCCGCAGGCGCGCCGCCTCCGCGGGCGGCAGGCCGTCGATCGACGCGCTCGTCACGGGCGACGCGGTGTGCAGCTGCACCGAGGCGATGCGGAACCGGCGCGCGAACGGCCCCGCGCTGACGTCCACGTACTGCATGCGGCCGTACGGCACGACGACGAGCGAGCGGAACATGATGCCGCGCCGGATCAGCAGGTCGTCGTCGCGCTCGGCGTACGCCATGGCGCGCACCTGCCGCGGGACGAGCAGTGCACCCCACAGGGTGAGCAGCGCGACGACGCCCGCGGGGATCCACAGCCACACGGCCTTGGTCGCGAGCGCGAGGCCGACGAGCAGCAGCACGACCGGGCCGAGCACCAGGGCGATCGACGTGAGCCGCGCGGAGGCCAGGCGTGGCGAGACCGGCGTCCACGTCACGCCGTGCGGCTCGAAGGGCAGGCTCGCGCTCGTCGGCGCTGCCGCGTCGGGGGCCTGGCTGGGCGCAGGAGTCGGTTCGGAGGTCACACCGTCATCCTTCCATCGTCGTCCCGCACACCCTGCCGCCGGACCTCAGCCGGCCGTGGGTTGCGGCGACGTCGTCGACTCGGCCTTCTCGTCGTCCTGCGGCGGCGGGACGCGGCAGAACCACTCGACGACGAGCCCGACCGCCGCGAGCACCAGCGCGCCGACGGTCGCGATGCCCGCAGCGACCGCGCGCCCGCCGTTGCCGTGCGTCGCGAGGTCGGTCACCAGCACGACCGTCTGACCGCCGTACCACCCGGCGAGGAGCGCACCCGTGTAGCACGACGCCTTCGCGAGCACGGCCGTGCGCGCCGCCCGGATCGGGTCGAGCGTGGGCCGCTTGCCGCGCAGGAACTGCCGCACCGCCCAGCCCATCGAGAACACGACGCACGCGATCAGCACCTCGACCGCCGCGACGAGCCACGGCACCTGCGGGGGAAGCCCGCCGCGACCCGCGAGCACGGAGAACCCGAGCCACGTGACGGCCGCGACCCCGACCGCGAGGAGCGTGAGCGTCTGCCAACGCGTGCGCTGCATCAGGACTCCGGCGGCGAGGGATGCCCCTGGGCGTCGTGCTCGGCGTGCTCGTCCCACTGCGCGGCGGGGACCGGTGCGGTCAGCCAGTCGAGCGCGAGCCAGCGCAGGCCCTCGCGGTCCGGCGCGGTCGCGGCCAGCGCGGCCACCGGACCGCCGCCCAGGCCCGGCAGCACCGCCGACGGGTCCACCTGCGCCCACGGCTGCAGCACGAACGCGCGCTCGTGCGCGCGCGGGTGCGGCAGCTCGAGGTCGTCCGTCACCGCGAGCACCGAGCCGTACACGACGATGTCCACGTCGAGCGTGCGCGGGCCCCAGTGCTCGAGCCGCTCGCGCCCGTGCCGCTGCTCGACCGCCTGCGTCGCGCGCAGCAGCTCGCGCGGCGAGAGCGTGGTGCGCACCAGCACGACCGCGTTGAGGAAGTCCGGCTGCTCCGGACCGCCCACCGGAGCCGTGCGAGCGAGCGGGGACACGTCGACCACGTCGATGCCCGGCGTGCGGTCGAGGTCACCCACCGCCGTGCGCAGCGTCTCCTGCGCGTTGCCCAGGTTCGCCCCCAGCGCGAGCACCGCGCCGACAGGTCCGGGGGGCACCTCGTCGAGCCTGTCGGTGACGATCTCGCCGTCGACGACGCGCTCGTCGTCCTGCTCGGGCGCCGCGAAGGCGGCGACGTGCGTCGCGTCGTCCGGCTCGAACGGGAGCGACGAGACGACCTGTGTCTCGTCGGCGCCGAACGGCGGTGCGGACATCACCTGCGTCTCGTCGGCCGCGAACGGCGTCGCGGCCATGACCTGCGTCGCGTCCGCGGCGTGCACGTGCGCCTCGTCGCCGGACGGCCCGCCGGTCACGACGTCGCCCGGCGGCGGCAGCGGGACGAGCGGCGGGGTCATGGCCGCCGCACCCAGGGGTCCGACGAGCGACGCGGCCGTCGGGTCGACGAGCGGCGCGGGGACAGGGGCGCCGGCGAATCCTGCCGCGGCGGGGAGACCCACAGGCGTCGCGCCGGGCACGGCGGCCGGAGCGCCCGTGGGTGCCGGGGCGTGCGGGGCGTCGGGCGCGACCGGCAGCGCCGCGGTTCTGGGGTGAGCGGCGGCCGCGCCCTGCGCGGCCCCGGGTGCTGCGGCCCGCGCGGCTGACTCGGGACCGTGGTTCTCGGGACCGTGGTTCTCGGGGCGGTGCTGCTCGGGGCGGTGCGGCTCGGCCGCGGGGAGCTTGGTGCGGTCGCGGCGGATCGTCACGACCACGTCCCCGAACGGCACCGTGATCGGCGCCTGCGGCTTGTGCACGCTGACGTCGACCGCGCTCACCGCGCCGTCGGCCAGGACGGTGGCGGCCACCCGCTCCGCGACCGTCTCGATCAGGTCCGCGGGCGGCCCCTCGATCACCGCGACCACCTGCTGCGCGAGCGCGCCGTAGTCGAGAGTGTGCGCGAGGTCGTCGCGCGCGGCCGCGCGGCGCGTGTCGAGGTGGACGACGACGTCCACGACGAAGGTCTGCCCCTCGCGGCGTTCGTGCTCGAACACGCCGTGGTACCCCGTCGCGCTCACCCCGACGAGGCGGATCTGGTCCAGGCGGTGACCCTGGGCGTCGGTCACGTCGCTCACGCGTCCTCCTGTCGTTCGCTGCCGGTGCCTGCGGTGCGTGTCGGTCCGGTGCTGGTCGGCCCGGTACCGGTCTCCCCGGTCCCCGGGCGCTGGGTGTCGGTGCGGTCGGTGCGGCTGCCACCCTGCCACGCTGCGGCGACACGCACGGCGTCCGCGGACGCTGCGACCTCGTGCACGCGTACGCACCAGGCCCCGGCCGCCGCCGCGAGCGCGCTGATCGCGGCGGTCGCGTGGTCCCGGCGCAGCGGTGGCGCGGGCGTGCCGTCGGGGCCCGCGAGCAGGTGGCCCAGGAAGCGCTTGCGGCTCGCGCCGACGAGCACCGGGAAGCCGTCGGCGACGAGCTCGGGGAGCCGCGCGAGAAGCGGCCAGTTCGTCGCGCCAGGCTTCGCGAACCCGAGCCCGGGGTCGAGCACCACCTGCTCGTCGCGCACGCCCGCGGCCCGCAGCGCGGCCACCCGCGCCGCGAGCTCGCGCCGCACGTCGGTCACGACGTCGTCGTACGCGTCGAGCTCGTCCATGACGTCCGCGTGCCCGCGCCAGTGCATCGCCACGTACGCGACGCCGGTCTCCGCCACGACGTCGTACATCGCGTCGTCGGCCAGTCCGCCCGAGACGTCGTTCACGACGAGCGCGCCCGCCTCGACCGCCGCCCGCGCCACCTGCGCACGCGTGGTGTCGACGCTGACGACCGCGCCGCGCCGGACCAGCTCGGCGACGACCGGCAGCACACGTGCGCGCTCCTCGTCGACCGGCACCCGGCGCGCGCCGGGCCGCGTGGACTCGCCGCCGATGTCGAGCAGGTCCGCGCCCTGCTCGAGCAGCGTGATCCCGTGCGCGACCGCCGCGGCGGGCGTGTACCAGCGACCACCGTCCGAGAACGAGTCCGGTGTCACGTTCACGACGCCCATCACGAGCGTGCGACCGGCACGGCGCAGCTCGTCGGGCAGCCCGACCGGTCCCTCGACGCTCACCCGCAGAGCCTATGCGCCCACCCCACCCAGCACCCCCACCCCACCCCCACTCCCACCCACCCCCCCGCGAGCCAGCGCTCACTCAGGCCTCACCCCGCCACAGCCGGAGCAACCCCTGGGTCGCACCTCCCACCACCCACGAACCAGCGCTCACTCAGGCCTCACCTCGCCACAGCCGGAGCAACCCCTGGGTCGAGCGCAGCGCGTCACCGAGCCAGCACCTACTCAGGCCCCACCGAGTCACCGCCGGAGCAAGCCCTGGGTCATGCCGCCCACCACCCACGAGGCAGCGGTTGCTCAGGCCTCACACCGCCGTGGCCGGAGCAAGTCCTGGGTCGAGGGCCAGGGCGCGCGGACCAGCCTGCGCTCGCTCGGGGTCGGGGGGTCGGAGGCTGAGCGTGCGCTGGGTGGAGAGCAGCGGTGCGGGTCGAGCAGCGCGGGCGGGTGGCGTGCGTGGCGTGGAGTGAGTGGAAGGCGTGGGCGGTGGAGGGGCACGTGCGGGGCTGGGTCGAGTGTGGGTGGGCGGGTGTCGGAGGGCTGTCGTAGCGTGCTGGGGGTCCGATTCGGCCGATTCGCGGTCGGGCGGCACGACGAGGACGGAGCGTGCGATGCCCCACGGAGACATCACCCACATCGACATCCCGGTGTCCGACAACGACGCCGCGACCCGCTTCTACGGCACGCTGTTCGGCTGGCAGATCGCCGAGGTCGCGGGCTACGAGGGCTACCCCATGTGGCAGGCGCCCAACAAGATCAGCGGCGGCGGCCTCGCTCCGCGCTCTGAGGGCTTCACCCAGCCGCGCAGCTACGTCGAGGTCGACTCGATCGACGAGACGATCGCGAAGGCCACGGAGCTCGGCGCGACCGTCCTCATGCCCAAGTCGCCGATCAGCGAGACGAGCTGGTGGGCCGTCGTGCGCGACCCCGACGGCAACGACATCGGGCTCTACGAGGGCGAGACCAGCTGACCCAGGCCGCGGAGTCGGGCGGGCAGTCGGTACCGGGGGGTGCCGGGGTCAGACGAGCAGGCCGATGGCGAGCGTCCCGACGAGGGCGATCGCCGCGACCATGGACACGACGACGAGCACCCTGCGCGACCGCATGAACCTCATACCGACTCCTCCCCCGACTCGGCGCGCAGGCGTGGCTCGGTGCGCCGCCGCGGCTGGAAACCTGACTTGTCGGCGTAGAACGCACGGATGACGTCCATGTCCGCGCGGACGTCGCCGGTGAGCCGGACGGTCGGTCCGAGGCCCGTCGTCATCGTGGTCCGGTCGACGTAGCCGAGCGTCACCGGCCAGTCCACCTCGCGGGCGATCCGGTAGAAGCCCGACTTCCAGCCGGACCCGCTGCGCGTGCCCTCGGGCGTCACGACGAGGTAGAACCGCTCGCCGTCGCGCACCCGCGAGACGAGCTCGTCGACGAGCCCGGCGGGGTCGCGCCGGTCCACGGGGATGCCGCCCAACCCTCGCATGAGCGGGCCGGCGAGGCCCGAGAACAGCGTGTGCTTGCCGAGCCACCGGAACGGCAGCTCCTGCTCCCACGCGATGCCGAGCATGAAGATGAAGTCCCAGTTGGACGTGTGCGGGGCGCCGATCAGGATGCCCGCGCCGTCCCGCGGCGGACGCTCGGTGACCAGGTCCCAGCGGCTGACCCGCCAGAACGCGCGGGCCACCGTCCGACGAACGCTCACGACTCGCTCCTCGTGCTCAGTGCGCCTGGATGAGGCTCATCGCCTCGGCACGCGTCGCGGCGGTGCGCATCTGCCCGCGCACCGCGGACGTCACGGTGCGTGAACCAGGCTTGCGGACACCGCGCATCGACATGCACAGGTGCTCGCACTCGATGACGACGATCACGCCGCGGGGCTCGAGCTCCGCGACGAGCGCGTCGGCGATCTGCGTCGTGAGGCGCTCCTGGACCTGCGGGCGCCGCGCGAAGACGTCGACGAGCCGCGCGAGCTTCGACAGCCCCGTGATGCGACCGTCGGCGCCCGGGATGTAGCCGACGTGCGCCACACCGTGGAACGGCACCAGGTGGTGCTCGCACGTCGAGTACACCTCGATGTCCTTGACCAGGACCATCTCGTCGTGACCGAGGTTGAAGGTCGTCGTCAGGACGTCCTTCGGGGTCATCCGCAGCCCGGCGAAGATCTCCCGGTAGGCACGCGCCACACGCGCCGGGGTGTCCTGCAGGCCCTCGCGGTCCGGGTCCTCACCGACGGCGATCAGCAGCTCACGGATCGCGGCCTCGGCGCGCGGCTGGTCGTACTCACCGACGGGGCCGGTGGGCTCCGTGATCGGGTCGACCATCAGTTGGCCTCGGGCGTCTGCGACGGCGGGAGCTCGATGGTCTCGACCGGCGGGCGCTCGTGGTTCGCGGCGACGGCCTCGTCCTCGGGGACGACGGCGTGCCCGTTCTGCGCGGCGATCTCGGCGGGCGTCTGGATCGGCGGGCGGTCCGAGACGGCACGCTGGTCGCTCGAGAGCCACACCTGCCGCGGCTCGCGCTTCACCACGGGCTCGAAGATCTCCGCGAGCTGCTTGGCGTTGAGCGTCTCCTTCTCGAGGAGCTCGAGCACGAGGGCGTCCAGGACGTCGCGGTACTCGACCAGGATCTCCCAGGCCTCGTCGTGCGCACGGTCGATGAGCCCGCGCACCTCGGCGTCGATCCGGCCCGCGACCTCCTCGGAGTAGTCGCGCTGGTGGCCCATGTCGCGGCCGAGGAAGACCTCGCCGGAGTCCTGACCGAGGCGGATCGCGCCGATCGAGCTGCTCATGCCGAACTGCGTCACCATGCGGCGCGCGGTCGCGGTGGCCTTCTCGATGTCGTTGCCCGCACCCGTCGTCGGGTCGTGGAAGACGAGCTCCTCGGCGACGCGGCCACCCATCGCGTAGGCGAGCTGGTCGAGCAGCTCGTTGCGCGTGACCGAGTACTTGTCCTCGACGGGCATGACCATCGTGTAGCCGAGCGCGCGACCGCGGGGCAGGATCGTCACCTTCGTGACGGGGTCCGTGTAGCGCAGCGCGGCGGCGACGAGCGCGTGGCCGCCCTCGTGGTACGCCGTGAGCTTCTGCTCCTTGACGTTCATGACGCGCGTGCGCTTCTGCGGACCTGCGACGACGCGGTCGATCGCCTCGTCGAGCGCGTGGTCGTCGATGATCTGCGCGTTCTGCCGCGCGGTGAGCAGCGCGGCCTCGTTGAGGACGTTCGCCAGGTCCGCGCCCGTGAAGCCGGGGGTCCGACGAGCGACCGCGGTCAGGTCGACGGCCGGGGCCATCGGCTTGCCCTGCGCGTGCACCTGCAGGATCCTCTCGCGGCCCTTGAGGTCCGGCGGCTCGACCGCGACCTGGCGGTCGAAGCGGCCCGGGCGCAGCAGGGCCGGGTCGAGGATGTCGGGCCGGTTGGTCGCGGCGATCAGGATGACGTTCGTCTTGACGTCGAAGCCGTCCATCTCGACGAGCATCTGGTTCAGCGTCTGCTCACGCTCGTCGTGCCCGCCCCCCAGGCCGGCGCCACGGTGGCGACCGACGGCGTCGATCTCGTCGACGAAGATGATCGCGGGAGCGTTCTGCTTGGCCTGCTCGAAGAGGTCACGCACGCGGCTCGCGCCCACGCCGACGAACATCTCGACGAAGTCCGAGCCGGAGATCGAGTAGAACGGCACGCCGGCCTCGCCCGCGACGGCGCGGGCCAGGAGGGTCTTGCCGGTCCCGGGCGGGCCGTACAGCAGCACGCCCTTGGGGATCTTGGCGCCCACCGCCTGGAACTTCGCCGGCTCGGAGAGGAACTCCTTGATCTCGGTGAGCTCCTCGACCGCCTCGTCGACGCCCGCGACGTCCGCGAACGTGACCTGTGGGGACTCCTTGGAGACCAGCTTCGCGCGCGACTTGCCGAAGCTCATGACCCGCGAGCCGCCGCCCTGCATGTTGGCCATGAGGAACCAGAAGATCGCCAGGATGATGATGAACGGCAGCACGAGCGACAGCAGGCTGCTCCACCAGGAGGTCTGCGGGTTCTCGGACGTGAAGCCCTTCTCGAGGTCGGCGCTCTGCACCGCCTTGACGACCGTCTCGCCCTGCGGCACGACGTACTGGAACTGCACGAGCTTGCCGAAGTCGTCGTCGCCCTTGACGAAGTTCTTGTCCAGCGTGAGCTGCACGCGCTGGACGCCGTCGGTGATCTTCGCGGACTCGACGGTGTCACCCGCGAGCAGCGCGAGGCCGTCGGACGTGTCGATCGACTTGACGCTGGGCTGGGTCAGCGTGGACACGCCGATCCAGAGCAGCACGACGGCGAGCACGATCCACAGCAGCGGACCGCGGGCGAGGCGCTTGACGTTCATAGGCGTTCGGGGCTCGGCCCCTCATCCTCCTGCTCGAGCGGGCTGATCGGTCGAACGTACACGTTCCGCCTGGCGTTCCCGGGCCCTGTTCGCGCAGGGCACAGCCTGCCGACGGCCGGGTCGTGCACCGCCGACGGACGGGTCCGCGGGGTCAGGCGCCGTAGACGTGGGGTGCGAGCGTGCCGACGAACGGCAGGTTGCGGTACTTCTCGGCGTAGTCGAGCCCGTACCCGACGACGAACTCCGACGGGATGTCGAACCCGACGTACCGGACGTCGACCTCGACCTTGGCGGCGTCGGGCTTGCGCAGCATCGTTGCGATCTCGACGCTCGCCGGGCCGCGGCTGCGCAGGTTCGACACGAGCCACGACAGCGTCAGGCCCGAGTCGATGATGTCCTCGACGATCAGGACGTGCCGGCCGATCAGGTCGGTGTCGAGGTCCTTGAGGATCCGCACGACACCGGACGACTTGGTCCCCGACCCGTAGGACGAGACCGCCATCCAGTCCATCTGCACGGGTGAGTGCAGCCGGCGCGCGAGGTCGGCCATGACCATCACGGCACCCTTGAGGACGCCGACGAGCAGGAGGTCCTTGCCCGCGTAGTCCGCGTCGATCTGGGCCGCGATCTCGTCGAGCCTGCCGTGGAGCTGCTCTTGCGTGAGCAGGACCTTCTCGAGGTCGGCTCCCATGTCCGCAGGGTCCACTGCTGCTCCTGTCAGGTGCGGTGCTGGTCCGCCGGACGGGTCGCCCGGGCTGGCATCGGTGGGCTGTCGGGCCCGACGACAAGCGTGCCACAGCGGCGGCGTGCCACCACCCGCCCCGGCAGCTGGACGGGGCCCTGGCCGTGCCAGTCGGTGAGCAGCGCGTCCACCGCGAGCACGTGCACCCGGTGCACCGAACCCGCGGGCGCCCCCGCGGCGACGACCGCCGCACGCACGGCCCGCCGCCGCACGGCGTCCTCGGCCCCGAGCAGGACACCCACGTCGAGCACCACCCCCACCCCCACCCCCACCCCGCCGTCGGAGCCCGCCGCGCCGTCGCCGACCGGGGCCGCGTCGTCGTTCCCGCGCGGGTTCGTCGCTTCGGGCCGACGAAGCGGTGCCGGAGCAACGAAGCGCCCGGCGACCGGGACACGGGGGTCGGCGGGGGAAGACGAGTCGGCAGGGGTGAGGGCGTCGGCGAGGAGTGTGGCGCCCGCGGCGTCGAGCGCTGCGGCGTCCTCGCGCAGGTGGGTCGCGGTGCGGGCCAGTGCCCGCGCGACGCCCGGTCCCAGCTCGCGCTCCAGCACCGGCAGCACGTGGGCGCGCACGCGGCTGCGCAGCGGGTCGCCGGGCTGGCCCGCGTTGGTCGGGTCGTGCCACGGGTCGAGGCCGAGCACCTCGCACACCGCGAGCGTGTCCTCGCGCCGGATGCCGAGCAGGGGCCGGCGCAGCCGTCCGCGCACCGCGGCCATACCCGCCAGGGAACGCCCGCCGGAGCCCCTGGCGAGGCCGAGCAGGACCGTCTCGGCCTGGTCGTCGAGGGTGTGGCCGAGCAGCACGGCGGCGGCCCCGGTCTCGTCCGCGGCCTGTTCCAGCGCGGCGTACCGCGCGGCGCGTGCGGCGGCCTCGGGCCCACCCGCGCCGAACACCTGCACGCGCACGACGAGCACGGGGTCGAGCCCGAGCGCGCGGCACTGCTGCGCGGCGCGCTCGGCGACGTCGGCTGAGCCCCGCACGAGCCCGTGGTCGACGACGACCGCACCGGCCCGTCGCGCCGCCGACGGGCCCGCCGAGGCCGACTGAGCCGGCCGCACCGCCGAGCCCGACAAGCCCGCCGAGCCCGACGAGGCCGACGAGCCCGACGAGACCGCCGAGACCGACGCAGCGGACCCGGAGCGTGGCACCGCGAAGGCCGCCGCCGCCGCGAGCGCGAGCGAGTCCGGCCCGCCGGAGCACGCGACCAGCACGAGCGCGTCGTCGGGCAGGTCCGCGACCGCGGCGGTGACCGCGCGCCGCACGTCGGCGACGCGGGGGTCCGGCCCGGGCACGGTCAGCCGTGCACCCGGCGCACCCACGCGCTCGGGTCGGCGATCTCGGCCGGGCTCGGCAGCTGCTCGACCGACGTCCACACCGCGTTGAGCCCGTTGACGCCGACCCTCGAGCGCACCGCGCGCACGAACACCGCGCCTTCGCGGTACTGCGCGAGCTTGGCGTCCATGCCGAGGAGCCGCCGCACGATGCCCGCGGGCCCCCGAGCGCGCGCACCGTGGTCGCGCCGTTCCTCGAACTTGCGTCGGATCTCCTTGACCGACGGCACGACGCCCCGGCCGACGGCGTCCATCGCGACGTCGGCGTGCCCCTCGAGCAGCGACATGACCGCGCCGACCTCGTCGACCACGACCCGCTGCTCGGGCGTCAGGACGTCGAGGAGGCTGCCCTCGTCGTCGGTCAGGACCTTGCCGACCGCCGACACCATGCGGCCGAACGTCTCCTCGCCCTGCCCGGCGAGGTCGCCGAGCAGCTCAGCGAAGCGAGTGCGCAGGTGCCCGGCGAGCCACGGCGCGGCCGCGAACTGCAGCGCGTGCGTCTGCTCGTGCAGCGACACCCACAGTCGGAAGTCGTCGGGGTCGACGCCCAGGCGGCGCTCGAGGTGCAGGACGTTGGGCGCGACGAGGAGCAGGCGCCCCTCCCCGGGCGCGTCCGGCGCGGCTCCCGCGGGCGGCGTGAACGGGTCGAACTGCCCGAGCACCTTGCCCGAGAGCAGGGCGAGGGCCGCTCCGAGCTGGGCACCGGCGGCGAGCCGCCCGGCGAAGCCCGTGCGCGCGGGCGGGTCGAGCGGAGCGCCGTCGGCCGGCGCGGCACCGGCGGGCGGCGCGCTCATCGTCGCGAACATCCGCACGTTCGCCCGGGTCCAGCCGGCCCGGTCGACGACGAGGATGCGCGACACGTCGGCGGGCGCCCGACCGTCGGCCGGGACAAGGCGGGTCACGCGCGCGGCATGCTCGGCGGCGGGACCGGCGGCGTCACGCAGCCCGGCGACCAGGTCCTCGAGCTCGGCCCGCGGCGCAGCGGGCCCCGGCCGGGCCGCACGCGCGGCGACCCGCTGGGCGGTGTCCCAGTCGACCGGGCCCGTCGTCGCGCTCATGCCGCTCACGGTAACCCGCCACCCTGGCCGCCCTCCCCGCCGTTCGCCCACAGCGTCCCCACCACACCGCCCCGCCCACGCCCCGTCCACCCCCGCCCACGTGCCGCCCCCGACTCCCGTGCACGAGATCGGCAGTCCCGTACGAGATCGGCAGTCCGGACTGACGACCTCGCGTGCGAGTGCCGACCTCGCCGGCGCTCACCACAGGTCGCGGCGGGGCGGCCGGCCGGCGTGAGGTCGGCAGGTCTGCGCGAGGTCGGCAGCTCTGCGCGAGGTCGGCAGTCGGAACTCACGACCTCGCGGGAGAGGGCCGGTCTCGCGGGCGTCGCGGGCGGGTGTCGCGAGGGAGCGGGGGGCGGTGGGGGGTCAGCCCGTGCAGCCGCAGGCGTGGAGGTTGGTGACGAACTCGTCGATCGCCTGGCGCGGCCCGAACGGGCCGGTCTCCTTCTCGTGCTTGACCAGCACGACGAAGACGAGCTGGCGACCGTTGTCGTCGACGACCGTGCCGGCCAGGCCCTTGACCCCCGACAGGCTCCCGGTCTTGGCGCGGACCAGCCCGCGCGCGTCGGACGACAGGTAGCGGTCGCCGAGCGTGCCGGTCAGGCCGCCGATCGGCATCCCCGCGGCGATCGAGCGCAGCTCGGGATGGGCCGGGTCGACGACGAGCTGTACGAGGTCGAGCAGGGTGAGCGGGGTGAGGAGCGAACCCTCGGCCAGGCCGGAGGCGTCGGCGAGCACGGCGTCCTTGGTGTCGACGCCGAGCCGCGTCACCGCGCGCAGGACCGCCTGGGTGCCGCCCTCGAAGCTCGCAGGGAGGCGCTGGTCGAGCGCGACGACGCGCGAGACCACCTCGGTGATGGTGTTGTCGGAGTCCTCGAGGAAGAAGTGCACGAGCTCGGGCAGCGGGGCCGACGAGACGTTCGCGAGCACGGTCGCCCCGGCCGGTGCGGCGGCGCGCGCCGGGTCGCCGGTGACCGTGATGCCCGCCTCGGTGAGCCGCTGCGCGAAGATCTTCGCGGCGGCGATCGTCGGGTCGGCTGACCGCGGCGGGTAGGGCACGCCCTCCTTGGTCGCCGCGATCTTGACCGCGAGCGCGGTCACGGGCGCGACGTAGCCCATGTTCAGGTCGCCCTCGTCCCAGCCGGGGCTGGTGCGCGGCCCGGTGAACAGGGTGTCGTCGACCCGCAGCGTGACGGTCGTGAGCCCGACGAGCTTGAGCTGCTTGGCCGCCGCTCGCGCGAGATCGCCCAGGCCCGCGCGGCCGTTGACGACCGCGGCGTCGCCCGCGTCGGGCGCGAGCATCATGTCGCCGCCACCGACGAGCACCACCTGGTCGCCGCTGCCGCGCACGACGCTCGTCGTGAGCGTCGTCGTGGCGTCGAGCGTGCCGAGCGCCGCGACCGCGGTGACGAGCTTCGCGGTCGACGCGGGCTCGCGCGGCGCGGTGGACCGCCGCTCGGCGATGACCTCGCCCGTGAGCTGGTCGGCCACGACGACGCCCGTCGCGCCGTTCTTGCCGAGCCGGGAGTCGTTCGCGAGCTTGTCGACGAGCGTCGCGACGGGGTCGGACGCGGGCTCGGGCACCTGCTCGTCGAGGTCGCCGAGCGCGGGGACGACGTCCGGCGGCGCGACCGCGGCGGGCGCGCTCGGGAACGGCGCGGCCTCGGCGGGGACCGGGTCCAGGGTCACGAAGCCGGGCGCGACGTCGTACGCGTCGGCTGCGACGTAGCCGCCCAGGCCGAGGACCAGGACGAGCATCGTCGTGCCGACGACACGCGCACCTGTGGCCATCGTCACGCTCCGCTCGGGGACCCGATGGGACGGTCGGCCCACCGGTGGGTCAGAATATGTCGACAAGACGGTCCGCCCGTACCTGCGGCGCGCCGGTCCCCGAACCACGCCGCCCGGCCACGCGTCCGATCCGCGACCCGGCGAGCGGACAGGAGAGCCGTGGAGTTCGACGTCACGATCGAGATCCCCAAGGGTCAGCGCAACAAGTACGAGGTGGATCACGCAACGGGGCGGATCCGGCTCGACCGCATGCTCTTCACGTCGACCCGCTACCCCGACGACTACGGCTTCATCGAGGGCACCCTCGGCGAGGACGGCGACCCGCTCGACGCCCTCGTGCTGCTCGAGGAGCCCACGTTCCCCGGTTGCCTCATCCGCTGCCGCGCGCTCGGCATGTTCCGCATGCGCGACGAGGCGGGCGGCGACGACAAGGTGCTGTGCGTCCCGACGGGCGACCAGCGCGCGGCCTGGCGGCAGGACATCGACGACGTGTCCGACTTCCACCGCCTCGAGATCCAGCACTTCTTCGAGGTCTACAAGGACCTCGAGCCCGGCAAGTCCGTCGAGGGCGCGCACTGGACCGGCCGCGCCGAGGCGGAGGCGGAGATCCAGCGCTCGCGCCAGCGCGCGATCGACGCGGGCTACGAGCACTGACCCACCCCGCACGTACGACGAAGGCCCGGCTCCCGTGAGGGACCGGGCCTTCGTCGTCGCTGGTGCGGGTCAGGGGCGACCCGCGTACGGCATGGAGCCGGCCCAGCGCATCGACGTGATGCGCACGGCCACGCCCGGCCGCGGGGCCTCGATGATCTGACCGCCGCCGATGTACATGGCGACGTGGTAGATCGAGCCCGGGTCGTTCGGGTTGGTGCCCCAGAACACGAGGTCACCGGGTCGCATGTCGGCGTACCTGATCTTGAGGACCTGCTTGTACTGGTCGCGCGAGGTGCGGTTGATCGCGACGCCCGCGCTGCGCCAGGAGGTCATGGTCAGGCCGGAGCAGTCGTAGCCCGGGCCCGTGCCGCCCCACACGTACGGCGCCCCGAGCCGCGTCTTGGCGACCGCGACCGCGTTCTGCCCTTGCGCGGCCGAGCCGCGCGAGATGCCGGTGCCGAGGCCGTACTGCGACGGCGGCGTGGTGGGCTTGGGCGGCGGCGGGGTCGTCGGCGCAGGCGGCGGGGTGGTCGGGTTCGCCGGTGGCGGCGTCGTGGGGTTCGCGGGCGGCGGGGTGGTCGGGTTGGCCGGCGGCGGGGTCGTGGGGTTCGTCGGCGGCGGCGTCGTCGGGGTCGTCGGCGGCGGAGTCGTCACCGGCGGGCGGGTCGGCTGCTGCGTGGGCGGCGGGGTGGGCTGCTGCTCCTCCTCGCGCTTGCGGCGGGCCTCCTCCTCCTCGCGCTTGCGCCGCTCCTCGTCGATCGCGGCCTGACGCTGACGCTCGACGTCGACGCTCGTCTGACGCGCGGTGGCGAGCTCGGCCAGGAGCGTCTCGCGCTCGGCCTCGCCCGCGGCCTGGGCGGCGGCCGCGTCGTCGGCGGTGGCCTGCGCGGCATCGAGGAGCGTCTGCGCCTGCGCCTGCGCGTCGGTCGCGTCGTCGGCGGCCTGCGTCGCGGCGCCCGCGAGCGTGCCGGCGACGAGCGTGGTCGCCTGGTACGCCTGGACGGCCTCGTCGGTCTTGCGGGTGAACTGGTCCATCTGGCTGGTCCGACGAGCGACGTCCTCGAACCCCTCGGCGGACAGCAGCGCCTCGACGAGGTCGGCGGACCCGCCCGAGCGGGCGACCTGACGCGCGATCGCGACGAGCTCGCGGCGCGCCTTCTCGGCGGCGGCGGCGGCCTCGTCGGACCGGTCCTGCGCCTGGGCGGCGGCGTCGTGCGCGACCTGCGCGTCGGACATCGCCTGCGTGTAGGCCTCGCCGGCCTGCTGGACCTCGAGCTCGGCGGCGTCGGCCTCGGAGCTCAGCTGCGCGAGGCGGATCTCCATCTCGGCGACCGAGCGCTGCGCACGACCGACCGCGGCCTGCGCCTGGCGCACGTCGTCGTCGGACGGCGCGCCCGGGTCGGCGACGGCTCCCGGCGTGCTGACGAGCAGCAGCCCGACCGTCGCTGCGGCGAGCGCACTCGCGCCCCGTGCTCGTCGCACGGCCCCTCGTTCGCCCACGTCGTCGTGCCCCTTCCAGCGGTCCCTGCTCGTGCGTGCCCCTGCGCACGCCACCGGCGGTGACGGACGCGCTCTGCGGACGCTACCTGCGGGAGCCCCAGAAGTGAACACCAGTCACAACAGTCCCACCTTTCACACTAGTCACATATCGGACGAACCGGATGGACGAGACAGGGGATGTTCACCATGCGAGACGGGCGTTTCACGTTGCGGTACGTGGTGCCTACTCTCACCCCATGCCCTGCCGTCGAATGTGTCGCTGACGCGCACGTTCGGCCTGCCCGCCGGCTGCTCGACGTCGATCCGACGAGCACACCGACGAAGGTCCAGCGGGGCCCTCCCCGTTCGAACCGTGCGCGACCCTCCCCTCTCCCGCGGGACGGACGTCGGCTGCCCGAGCTCCCCGCGGATCCCCTTCCCGCCACCAGGAGCACGCAGATGAGCAACGAGAACTGGAACTTCGAGACCCGTCAGGTCCACGCCGGCCAGACGCCCGACCCCACGACGGGCGCCCGCGCGCTGCCGATCTACCAGACGACGTCCTACGTCTTCCCCGACGCCGGCACGGCCGCCGCGCGCTTCGCGCTGCAGGACCTCGGCCCGATCTACACGCGCATCGGCAACCCCACGCAGGAGGTCGTCGAGAACCGCATCGCCTCGCTCGAGGGCGGCGTCGCCGCGCTGCTCGTGGCCTCCGGCCAGGCGGCCGAGACGCTCGCGATCCTCAACGTCGCCGAGGCGGGCGACCACGTCGTCGCGAGCCCGTCCCTCTACGGCGGGACGTACAACCTGCTGCACTACACGCTGCCGAAGCTCGGCGTCGAGACGACCTTCGTGACCGACCCGCACGACGCCGAGGCCTGGCGCGCGGCGATCCGCCCGAACACCAAGGCCTTCTTCGCCGAGACGATCCCCAACCCCAAGTCCGACGTGCTCGACATCGAGCTCGTCGCGGGGGTCGCGCACGAGTACGGCGTGCCGCTCATCGTCGACAACACGGTCGCGACGCCCTACCTCATCAACCCGCTCAAGTGGGGTGCCGACGTCGTCGTGCACTCGGCCACCAAGTACCTCGGCGGGCACGGCTCGGCGATCGGCGGCGTGATCGTCGACGGCGGCTCGTTCGACTACGCGCAGTACCCGGACCGCTTCCCGGGCTTCAACTCGCCGGACCCGTCGTACCACGGCCTCGTGATCGCCGAGGCGCTCGGCGTCGGCTCCGCGTTCGGCGCGAACCTGTCCTTCATCCTCAAGGCGCGCATCCAGCTCCTGCGCGACCTGGGCGCGGCGATCTCGCCGTTCAACGCGTTCCTCATCTCGCAGGGCATCGAGACGCTGTCGCTGCGCGTCGAGCGGCACGTCGAGAACGCGACGAAGGTCGCGCAGTGGCTCGAGGCGCGCGACGACGTGCTCGGCGTGCACTACTCGGGCCTCGAGTCGAGCCCGTGGCACGCCAACCAGGTCAAGTTCGCGCCGCGCGGCGGCGGCGCAGTGCTCGCGTTCGAGATCGAGGGCGGGTCGGCGGCCGGTCAGGCGTTCGTCTCCGCGCTCGAGCTGCACTCGAACGTCGCGAACATCGGCGACGTGCGCTCGCTCGTCATCCACCCCGCGTCGACGACGCACAGCCAGCTCACCCCGCAGGAGCAGGCGCTGTCCGGCGTGACGCCGGGCCTCGTGCGCCTCGCGGTGGGCATCGAGCACATCGACGACATCCTCGCGGACCTCGAGGCGGGCTTCCGGGCCGCCAAGGGTGCCGCCTGACGCTCGTCCCGACGAGCGGGGTGGGGCGTCGCACGGCGCCCCACCCCGCTCGGTCCACGGACCTTCGTCCCGCACCGCGGTCGCGGCGGGACGTCGGCCGCCCCCGTGCGTAGATTGGTTCCCCATGTCCGACGAGTCCTCCGCCTTCGCCCCCGCCCGGGCGCTGGCCAGCACGCGCGCGAGCCGCACCCCGGTCGCGCAGCGGGCTGCCGTGCCCGCGTCGTCGGCATGGCAGGACGGCGACGAGGTCGGGCGTCGGCAGTTCGCCGACCTCGGACCGTTCGCGCTCGAGTCCGGCGGTCGCCTGCCCGCGGTCCGGCTCGCGTACGAGACCTGGGGCGAGCTCGACGAGGACGGCTCGAACGCCGTGCTCGTCCTGCACGCGCTGACCGGCGACTCGCACGTCACGGGCGGGGCCGGCCACGGGCACCCGACGCCCGGGTGGTGGCAGTCGATGGTCGGGCCGGGTGCGCCGATCGACACCGAGCGCTGGTTCGTCGTCGCGCCCAACGTGCTGGGCGGCTGCCAGGGCTCGACGGGACCCTCGTCGCCCGCGCCCGACGGCCGCCCGTGGGGCAGCCGGTTCCCGCAGCTGTCCGTGCGCGACCAGGTCGCCGCCGAGGTCCGCCTGGCCGACCTGCTGGGCATCCGCACGTGGGCGCTCGTGATCGGCGCGTCGATGGGCGGGCTGCGCGTGCTCGAGTGGGCCGCGTCGGAGCCGCAGCGCGTCGAGGCGTTCGCCGCGATCGCGACGAGCGCGCAGACCTCGGGCGACCAGATCGCCAACTTCCACACCCAGCTCGTCGCGATCCACGCCGACCCGAAGTTCCGCGGCGGCGACTACTACGACGCACCCGACGGCGACGGCCCGCACGTCGGGCTCGGGCTCGCGCGGCAGATCGCGCACCAGAGCTACCGCTCGGCGTACGAGCTCGACGAGCGCTTCGGGCGGATCCCGCAGGGCGCCGAGGACCCGCTCGAGGGCGGGCGGTTCGCGGTGCAGTCGTACCTCGAGCACCACGGCGACAAGCTCGTACGACGGTTCGACGCCAACACCTACGTCACCCTCACGCGCACGATGATCACGCACGACCTGGGCCGCGACCGCGGCGGCGTGGACAACGCGCTGTCGCAGATCACCGCGCGCGGGCTCGTCGTGGCCGTCGACACCGACCGGCTGTTCCCGCTCGCACAGGCCGAGCGGATCGCCGCGCACGTCCCGGGAGCGGGACCCGTGCGCGTCGTGCACTCCGACTTCGGGCACGACGGGTTCCTCATCGAGGAGGACGAGGTCGGCAGGCACGTCTCGGAGTTCCTCGGCGAGCTCGTCCGCACCCGCCCCTGACCTGCGCCCCGCATCGGCGAGCCCGCACGGCAGGATGGGGCCATGACCGCGTCGCTGACCGAGGCCTCGACCGCGCTGCACGACCAGTGGGACCTGCTGCGGCGCTGGGTCGTCGAGGTCGTCGACGACTCCGTCGGCGACGCACCCTCGGTGCTCGAGGGCTGGACGGTCACGGCGCTCGTCGCGCACCTCGGCCGGGCCATGGATGCGCTCGCCGCGTGCTCCCCGCTGCCGGCCGGCACGGTCCCCCTCACGCTCGCGGAGTACCTCGGGACGTACGCGGGGCGGGCGGGCGACATCGCCGAGACCACGCGCGCACTGGCCGCCCAGGTGGCCGGCGACCCGATCGGCTGGATCGACGACCGCGCGGCGGCCGCGTTCGCGGCGCTCGACGCGCTGACCGCGGCGGGCGACCCCGTGGTGCAGGCCCGCCGCGGGCCCGTGCGCCTGTCGACCATGACCGTCTCGCGCGTGATCGAGCTCGTGGTGCACGCCGACGACCTGTTCGTGTCCGTGCGCCGCGTGCCGGGCGCGGGCGCCGGCCCGGACCCGGTCGAGCCGCGGGCCCTCGACCTCGTCGCGCGCGAGCTGCTCGCGATCGTCGTCGCACGCGGCGGGTGGGACCTGGAGGTGACGGACGCGCGCGCCTGGGTGCGCCTGGCCAGTGGTCGCGCACCCTACGACGTCGACGCGCTCGCCGCCGCGATCGCCCCACGCTGGACCGGCGACTCCGTGCCCGACCTCGGGCGCATGCTGCCCGTGCTCTGAGGGCCCCGGCACCCGGATTCACCCTGGGCAGCGGCGGCGGCATCGGCCAAGGTGGGCGCATGGGGGTGCCGAGCGGGGAGCCGAACGGGGTGCCGAGCGGGTCTGTCGCGATCGGGCGGGTCCTGGCCGCGATGGACGCCGAGCGCGCGCAGTGGTCGCGCACCGACGGGCTGGGCGTGTTCAGCGACGTGTACCGGGACGTGACGGCGCTCGTCGCGGTGCGGGTGACCGACGGGACCTTCACGCACCCGGACTTCGTCGAGGACCTCGACGTGCGGTTCGCGGGCTTGTTCCTCGACGTGCCGCGCGACCTCGCGGCGCGGCGCACGGTCAACAAGGCATGGGCGCCGCTCGTGGAGCGTCGCGCGCACGCCGGGCTGTGGCCGCTGCAGCTCGCGCTCGCGGGCATGAACGCGCACATCAACCACGACCTCCCGCTCGCGGTCGTCGCGACGTGCGAGGCGCGGGGAGTGCCACCGACCGCACGCGGTGTCCACGCGGACTTCGAGCGCGTCAACGACGTGCTCGCGGAGGTCGTGCGGCCGCTGCGTCAGTCGTTCCTCGACGCGCGCGTGGTCGCAGCGGGCGGTGAGCTGTCACCCGTGGCCGACCTCGTCTCGAACTTCTCGATCGACAAGGCGCGCGACGCGGCGTGGGCCAACGCGCTCGTGCTGTGGCACGTGCGCGACCTCGGCTTCGTCGCCGCCGCCGCGCGCGACGCGCTCGCCCGGACCGTGGGCCTCGTGAGCCGCCAGCTGCTGACGGTGTTCCCGGACCCGCTCGACCGGCCGTAGCCGCCCGCCCGGGTTCCGGACCTGCGCGTCCCCGGGCCGGGCGATTCCCGTGCCCGGCGCACTACCGGTGGGTAACGTGACGGTGTGATCGCGGCCTACGCACGAGACCTCTCCCCCGACGACCCCGTCGCCGCCCTCGAGGTCGGCGACCGGCCCGAGCCGCAGGCGCGCGAGCACTGGTCCGTCGTCGACGTGCGTGCCGCGGCGCTCAACCACCACGACGTGTGGTCGCTGCGCGGCGTCGGGCTGCGCGCCGAGCAGCTCCCGATGATCCTCGGCACCGACGCCGCGGGGGTCGTCGACGGGCGCGAGGTCGTCGTGCACGGCGTGATCGGCGGGACGTCCGGGCACGGAGTCGGGCCCGACGAGCCGCGTTCGCTGCTGTCCGAGCGGTACCCGGGCACGTTCGCCGAGCGGGTCGCGGTGCCGACGTGGAACCTCGTCGACAAGCCCGCCGAGCTCTCCTTCGTCGAGGCCGCGTGCCTGCCGACCGCGTGGCTGACCGCCTACCGCATGCTCTTCACGACCGGACGTGCCACCCCCGGGCAGCGCGTGCTGGTGCAGGGCGCGGGCGGCGGGGTCGCCACCGCGGCGATCCTGCTGGGGGCGGCCGCCGGGCTCGAGGTGCTCGTCACGAGCCGGTCCGACGAGCGGCGCACGCACGCCCTGACGCTCGGTGCGGCCGCCGCGGTCGAGCCCGGGGCGCGCGTGCCGCGCGTCGACCTGGTGCTCGAGACCGTCGGCCGGGCGACGTGGTCGCACTCGCTGCGCTCGGTGCGTCCCGGCGGGACCGTCGTCGTCGCGGGGGCGACCTCGGGCGACCCGACCGCCGCCGAGCTCACGCGGGTGTTCTTCCAGGAGATCTCCGTGCTCGGCGTGACCATGGGCTCGCGCGACGACCTCCAGCACCTGCTCGCGTTCCTCGCGCGGACCGGCGTCCGGCCGCTCGTCGACCGCACGTTCGCGCTCACGCAGGCGCGCGACGCCGTCGCTCGGCTCGCGGCCGGCCAGCAGTTCGGGAAGATCGTCCTGACGACGTGAGCACGCAGGCGGGCGCACGACGAGGGAGGCGAGGACGGTGAGCGACACGACGGCGACGGAGCCGGCGAGCGGAGCGGCCACCGGCCCGACGACCGCTCCCGCGACGCCCGACGAGGACGTACCCACCGTCGTCTCACCGCCCGGCACGTGGGTGCCCGACGTGCTCGGGCCCGACTACCAGGCCCAGACCCTGTACCTGGCGCCCGACGACGAGGGTGCGGTCGTCGCGACGGTCGTGCGGCACCGACCCCCGTCCGACGAGGCCGTGCGCCCCGCGCGCGCCCTGCTGTACGTCCACGGGTGGTCCGACTACTTCTTCCAGACCGAGCTCGCCGAGCACTGGACCGCGCGCGGCGTCGCGTTCTACGCGCTCGACCTGCGCAAGTACGGCCGCAGCCTGCGCCCGCACCAGACGCCCGGCTACGTCGACGACCTCGTGACGTACGACGAGGACCTCGCCGCCGCGCTGGACCTCGTCCACGAGGAGCTCGGGCGGCACGCGCGGGTCGTCGTCATGGGCCACTCGACCGGCGGCCTCATCGCCTCCCTGTGGGCGCACCGCAACCCCGGACGCCTCGCCGGCCTCGTGCTCAACAGCCCGTGGCTCGAGCTCCAGGGCTCGGGCATGCTGCGCCACCTGTCGAGCCCCGCCGTCGCGCAGATCGCCCGGTTCCAGCCCAAGGCGCCGCTGCCCAACATCGACCCGGGCTTCTACAACCGCACGCTGTCCGCGGCGTCCGGCGGCGAGTGGACGTTCGACGACCGGTGGCGGCCCAGCCCGTCGTTCCCGGTCCGTGCGGGGTGGCTGTCGGCGATCATGACCGGGCACACGATCGTCGCGCGCGGGCTGCAGATCGACGTGCCGGTGCTCATGATGGCGTCGTCGCGCACGCTCATCACGCCGCGCTGGAACGACGCGATGCGCTCGGCCGACACCGTGCTCGACGTCGAGCTGCTCGCACGGCGCGCGACCCAGCTCGGTCCGTGCGTGACGGTCGTGCGGATCGCGGGCGGCCTGCACGACCTGGTGCTGTCCGCGCCGCCCGTGCGGGCGCGCGTCTACGCGGAGATCGACCGCTGGTCGGCGGGGTACGGCTGGGCCTGAGGCTCAGCCGCGCACCTCGTCGTGGCGTCCCGTGGCCTCGGCGAGCGTCGGCCCGCCGTCGCCCAGGCGCCACGCGCGCCAGCCGTCGACCTCGACGGGCGTGCCCGCGGCGTACGTCGCGGCCTCGCTCGGCTCGAAGAACCGGGCACCGTCGGCGAACTCGATCGACCCGTCGGGCGCGAGCGTCGCGACGAGGCGCTGACCGCGGCGCTCACGGAACCACACGAGCGTCACGAGCGCGCGGCGCTGCTTGGCGAGCGTCGCGAGCTCGGGGTACGGCATGTCCGGTCGGCGGGGCGGCGGGGGTGGGAGCTGCACGACGGGCGCGGGGGTGGCAGGGGGGTCGGGGTCGGGCGCCGGCTCCTCGTACGCGGGCTCGTCGAGCGCCTGCTCGTCGAGTGGCTGCTCGTCGGGCGTCTGCTCGTCGTACGCACGCTCGTCGTACGCACGCTCGCGGTGTGCACGCTCGTCGTGTGCACGCTCGTCGTGTGCACGGTCGTCGTACGCCTGCGCGTCGGGCGCCGGCCGCCGGGGTCCGGGGTGGCCGAACGGCTCGTGCGACGTGCCCAGGACGTGGCTCAGCGGCTCGGCGAGCTGCGCGGGGGCGGGCGCGAGGTCCGACAGGAAGGAGGACATCGACTCGTACAGCGGCGACGCGGTCGCCGGGTAGCCGCGCTCACCGTCCGGGTCGGACGCGGCGGGCATCGGGGCGGTGCTCGTCGTGCGGGACGCGGGCGGCGACGGGACGGGTGCGGGCGGACGCGCCGCGTGCGCGGCGGAGTACGGCGCACCGTACGGCGCGGGTGGACGGCCCGGCGTCGCGCCCGTGACGTGCGGGTTCGTCAGGGGCGGGTGCGCCGGGGCGTGGTTCACGGGCGGCGCGTACGACGAGGTCGTGCGGTTCGTCGGCGGCGCGTACGACGGCGGGACGGGCGCACCGGCGGCGCGGCCCGACTGCGGGATCACGGCCGGGGTCGCGCGCGTGGACGCGGAGACCTGCGCGCTCGGGGTGCCCGCGACGGGCAGCACCGCGGCCGTGGGCGCGGCGGTCGTCGGGCGTGCGGGCTGCGGCGGCGGGGGCGGGACGGCGGCGTTCTCGCGGCTCGTCGTGGGCAGGCCCGGGGCGCGGCTCGTCGTCTGAGCCACCGGACGGTGCGCTCCCGGCTGCGGGGGTCGGGCGGTCGTCGGCTGGCTGGGGCCCGAGGGGAAGGCGGAGGTGGACGGCAGGCCCGAGCCGTACGGCGAGCCGCCGTTCGCTGCACCGCCGTTCGCTGCACCGCCGTTCCTTGTGCCGCCGTGACCTGTGCCGCCGTGGCTCGTGCCGAATCCGGGGAGGCTCGGTGTGGCGCCGCCGAGCGGTGCCGGCGGGCGGCGACGGCCGTCCTCGTACGCCATGGCCGTCGCGAACGACGCCTCGCTCGACCGGACCAGCCGCAGCGCCGTCGGCTCGACCGGGCGCCGCACGTTCTCGTGGCGCGCGAGCGGCGAGACGTCGAGGAACCGGCGGTCGTCGACGCCGCGGACCACGCCGAGCTGCAGCACGTCCACGTGCCGGCCCGGGCCCCGCAGGTAGCTCAACGTGTCGCCCGCCTCGGTCGCGACCTCCGAGCAGATCACGACGAGGCGTACGCCCTCACGCCGGCTCGTCGCCATCCCGTACGCCACCTGGTCGCGGAACGCCGCGAAGTCCACCGCGAACCGGTCGGGGTCCGCGTGGTACGAGCGCGCCAGGTCGGTGCCCGTCATGCGCGCTGCCGCGCCCGCGTGCCGCAGCGCCGCGACGACCGCGTCGTCGTCCAGCACCTGCACGGCCTCGAGGACCACCGCGCGGCCCGTCGCGTCCAGCGCGAGGAGCTCGGGCAGGTCCGCGTGGTCCGGCGCGCTCGAGCGGTGACGCACCGGGAACAGCGGCTCCCCCGCGATCGCCGCGAGGTGGTGCGTGAGCAGCGACGCGAGATCCTGCGCGAACGACCCGGGCAACGGCTGCATCGGCTGGACGAGGCGCGGGCGACCGTCGTCGAGCTCGAACAGGGGCATCCGGTCCCGGCCTTCCTGGGGCGCGCGACGTCCGACCGGCGCGGTCTCTGCGCCCTGCCCGGGCGTCTGAGGTCCTCGTCCCGGCGTTCGTGGCAGCCCCGACGACGGTGTGCACGCGGAAGTTCCACGTGTCAGCGACACTCTGGCACGTGCGCGCATGTCCGGTCTGTCCGCCGGACGGGTCGAGTTGACCGCCCGCGACGGCCGTGCGGGTGACGTACCGGGGCAATCCTCGCCCTGACGGGGACGCATGTCACGCGTCGGCGCTCGTGTCGGCGCAGCGAGGACGCCCCTGGCCGCTCGCCGTTCTCGTGGAGCGTCTGCTCCGGTGGACCGGTGGCCGCTCTCAGGCGTCCCGGAGCGCGTCCTCGACCCGAGCGACCTTCCCGTCGAGCTCGCCGACGTAACCGGGCCGGATGTCGGCCTTCAGGACGAGCGAGACGCGCGAGCCGAACGGAGCGACCGCCTCGGTCGCGCGCCTGACGACGTCGAAACAGGCGTCCCAGTCACCCTCGATCGTCGTGAACATCGCGTCGGTGCGGTTCGGGAGACCGGACTCCCGCACGACCCGGACCGCCGCCGCGACGGCTTCGGAGACGGAGCCGTCCGCACGGCCGGTTCCGCTGGGGGCGACGGAGAAGGCGACGAGCATCCCCCGACCCTGCCCGTCTGGCGGCCGGGACGCAACGGCTGGTCCGACGTGTGTGGCCCGACGCGTGTGTGGCCCGACGCGTGCGGGGTCCGACGCCTCGGGTCCGGCGCGTGTGGGTGGTCGGAGGTTCGATGGGCGGATGACGGCACGAGTGCGATGGGCGGACGTGAGGCGTGACGCGCCGGACCTGGCGACGGTGGTCGAAGCGCTGTTCAGCGCGGGGACGAACAAGACGATGGCGACGCTGCGGGCCGACGGCTCGCCGCGGATCTCCGGCACCGAGCTCGAGCTCGGTGACGACGTGACGCTCGGCATGATGCCGGGCTCGGTCAAGCTGCAGGACGTGCTGCGCGACCCGCGCGTGGCCGTGCACAGCCCGACGCTCGAGCCGCCGTCGGACACGACGCAGTGGCTGGGCGACGCCAAGCTCGCGGGTCGGCTGGTCGAGGTCGCCCGGCCCGCCGAGGGGCCACCGGGGGCGTACTTCGCGCTCGACGTCACCGAGGTGGTGCACACGCGGCTCGACGAGTCGGGCACGCGGCTGGTCGTCACGTCGTGGCACCCCGGGCGCGGGACGACGACGTTGTCGCGCGACTGACACGGGGGGGCGGGAGGACGACGCTGTCGCGCGGCTGACACGCGGGGCGGGGGGACGACGTCGTCGCGCGACTGACACGCGGGGCGGGGCGACGACGTCTCGTGTGACCGCGGGGTGCGACGCGGCGTGGGAGGCTCGCTCGCCGCCGTCGCGATGGCCGTCCCACCGTGACCCCTCGCTGTCCACAGGGCCGGCCTGGCACGTCGAACCTTCCCTAGAATCGTACGTATGTTCGATCCATGGGGGCCGGGTGGCGTGGGCGCGGTGCTGGGCGGCGCGCGCTCCGGCAGTGCCGCTCCGCGGGCCGAGGACGTGCTCGCGGAGCTGGAGGACCTGCGCGAGCGCCTCATGGGGCTCGCGCGTCGAGCGGCTGACGCCGATCGGTGGACCGGTGCGCAGCGTGCCATTGTGCTCGGGACGCTCGACCGGCTCGCGGCGCTCGTCCCCGCGGTGCGCGCGCCGGTGCTCGCGGCCCACCAAGCGGCGGCAGCGGCTGCGGGCGCCGAGCGGGAGCTCGCCGACACCCGGGCGCGGCAGACGGGCTCGTCCCGCTGGCAGGTCGCGACGCAGGTGCGCACCGCCGAGACGCTCACCCGCCTGCCGGACGTGCGCACCGCGATGGCCGAGGGGCGTGTGCGCGAGGGGCACGCCGACGTGCTCGCCCGGACACTCGCGGAGGCGCCCGCGCAGGTGGCGCAGGCGCTCAGCACCGCCGAGGGGCAGGCCGCGGTGGTCGACCTCGCGCAGGGCGTCGACTCCCGTGAGTTCGGGCGCGGGCTCGCCGCCTGGGTGGCCGCGCAGGACCCCGCGCACCACGCGGACCGGCGGGAGGCGCACCGCCGCGCCCGGTTCCTCACGCTGACGCATGCGGCCGAGGGGACGTTCCTGCGCGGCCGGCTCGACCCGCTCGCGGGCGCCCGCCTGCAGCGCGCGCTCGACGCGACCGGCCACCGCCCCGACGAGGACCGGACGCCTGAGCAGGCACGCGCCGACGCTCTCACGGCGCTCGCCGGCGGGTCAGTCCGGCACGGGGTTGGTGGCGGTGTCGCCGCGGCGGCGAGCGGCGGCGACGCCAGGCAGACCGCTGGCTGCGACGAGGACGACATGCCGGTGGAGGGCGGCGACGCCGACGGGGCGGCGGGGCCTCGTGGAGTCGGCGCTCCCGGCGTCGGCGGCGCCGGGTCGGGGTCGCACGTCTCGCTGCTGGTTCCGGCCGAGACATGGGCGCTCGTGAGGAGTCAGCAGGGGCAGCGTCGCGCGGCCGGTCCACGAGCACAGGGGCGGCGGTCAGAGGGCGTGCCCCTCATGCCGCCGACCGTCCCGTCCGCGGTGACCGACGCGGGGGTACCGCTCTCGGCGACCGAGCTCGCTGCCGCGCTGTGCGACTGCGCCATGGCGCGCGTGGTGATGGACGCTGCGGGGCTGCCGCTGGACGTGGGGCGGACGCGGCGAGCGTTCACGCCCGCGCAGCGCTACGCCGTGATCGCGCGGGACCGGGTGTGCGCGTGGAACGGCTGCAGCGTGCCGCCCGCGTACGGCCAGCTGCACCACATCGCGTGGTGGCACCGCGACGGCGGCGCGACCGACCTCGACAACGCCCTGCTGCTGTGCGGCTTCCACCATCACGAGGTGCACCGCCTCGACCTGGACGTCGAGCGCGTCGAACGGGCCGAGCCCGGGGTGCTGTCGACGCTCGGCTCACCAGTCGGCGGCGAGGGTCGGCGGTACGTGTTCCGCACGCGCGGCGGTCGCACGTACAACGCTCCAGGAGCAGTGCCGGCCGGGGGCGCGCGTGTCGAGGCGGTCCCGCCGTGAGAGCCCGACCGCCCGTGAGCAGGTCAGGAGGTGGGCGTGGCCGCGTCTCGCTGGGCGGGGAGGTGGGAGGCCAGGAGCTGCGCGAGGTGGATGCCCTCCACACCGGCGAGCTGGTCGGCCTGGGTGCGGCACGAGTAGCCGTCGGCGAGGTAGATGTCACCGGGTGCCGCGTCGCGCAGTGCGGGCAGGAGGGAGTTCTCCGCGACGGCGACCGAGACGTCGTAGTGGCCCTTCTCCATGCCGAAGTTGCCTGCGAGGCCGCAGCAGCCGGCCATGGCCGAGAACTGCGCGCCCGCGTCGGTCAGCAGTCGACGGTCAGCGGTCCACGTCATGACCGAGTAGTGGTGGCAGTGCGGCTGGACGACGGCGGTGACGTCGGACAGGTCGGGCACCTGCCAGCGGTCGCCGGGGCCGATCGGCGCGGGCGCCGTGAGGAGCTCCGCGAGGGTGCGGGTCTCGCGCGCGACCGCGACCGCGCGCGGGTCGTCAGGCAGGAGGTCGGTCAGGTCGGAACGGAGGACAGCGGTGCACGAGGGCTCGAGGCCGACGATCGGGATGCCGTTGACCGCGAACGGGCCGAGCACCTCGAGGAGGTGCTCGAGCTGGTGACGCGCACCGTCGAGCTGGCCCGTGCTGATCCACGTGAGGCCGCAGCAGGCCTGGTGGTCGGGGACGAGCACCTCGTACCCGGCGTCCCGCAGCACGGCGACCGCCGCGTGGGCGACCGAGGGTGCGAGCGCGTCGCTGAACGAGTCGGTCCACAGCAGCACGCGCGGACGTCGGCCTTCGTCGTCCCCGCGCTCAGGCCGAGGCTCGTCGGGCGTGCTCGCGACCGTGACCTGGTCCGCGCCCTCCCGTCGGACCCAGCGCCGGAACGGCTCGTCCGCGAAGCTGACCATCTCGCGGCGGGTGTCCATGCCGCCCCCGGCGAGGACGAGCTTGGCGATCGGTCGGACCCCGAGCACCGCGTTGACGACCCGCGCGAGCCCGGGCACTCCCGTGACGATGCGCGCCCAGCGGGGCAGCCAGCCGAGCGCGTAGTGGTTGATCGGGCGAAGCCTGCGGCGATACGTACGGTGCAGCACCTCCGACTTGTACTGAGCCATGTCGACGCCCGCGGGGCAGTCGGACGAGCACGCCTTGCAGCTCAGGCACAGGTCGAGCGCCTCGTGGACCTCGGGCGACGACCAGCCGCGCGAGACGAGCGAGCCGTTGGCCATCTCCTGCAGCACGCGCGCGCGGCCGCGCGTCGAGTCCTTCTCGTCCTTGGTCGCAAGGTACGACGGGCACATGAACCCGCCCGCGGCGGTCGAGTCCGCGCGGCACTTGCCCACCCCGACGCACCGGTGGACGGCGGTCGTGAGGTCACCCGCGTCGTGCGCGAAGGCGAAGCCCGTGGCGGCCGGCAGACGGTGCGCGGCGGGGCGCCGCAGGTCGGCGTCGAGCGGCCGGGGCCGGACGAGGACGCCGGGGTTGAGCAGGTCGCGGGGGTCGAACAGGTCCTTGAACGCCCCGAACACCTCGATCGCCCGCGGCGAGTACATGACCGAGAGCAGCTCGGAGCGAGCCCGCCCGTCGCCGTGCTCGCCGGAGAGCGACCCCCCGTGCGACGCGACGAGCTCCGCCGCGTCCTCCATGAACGCCCGCAGCGGGTTGCCGGACCGCTCGAGCGGGATGTCGAGCCGCAGGTGCACGCAGCCGTCGCCGAAGTGCCCGTACGCGAGCCCGTCGACCCGGTGCTGCGCCATGAGCGCCTCGAGGTCACGCAGGTACCCGCCGAGCTTCGCGGGCGGCACGGCCGAGTCCTCGAAGCCCGGCCAGGCCTGCTCGCCGGACGGCGTGCGCCCGCCGAGACCGGCACCGTCCTCACGGATGCGCCACATCGCGGTGGCCGCCGGACCGGGCGGGAAGAGGGCCACGGCGTCGGTTGCCGAGTCGGCAGCCAGCGCCCGGGCCCGGTCGAGTGCCTCGTCGAGCGTGTCGGCGCCGACCTCGACCATCAGCCAGCCGCCACCGGGCGGCAGGTCGGGCACCGCGGCGGCACCGCGGACTCGTCGGACCACGTCGACCAGCCGCGCGTCCATGCCCTCGATCGCGATGGGCCGGTGCGCAAGGAGTGCGGGCACGGCGTCGGCGGCGGTCGGCATGTCCGGGTAGCCGAGCACCACGAGCACGGGCGCTGCCGCGACCGGGACGAGCCGGAGCGTGGCCTCGAGCAAGGTGCCGACCGTGCCCTCGGTCCCCACGAGCGCCTTCGCCAGGTCGGTGCCCTTCTCGGGCAGCAGGTGCTCGAGCGAGTACCCGGAGACCTGGCGCCCGAACCGCCCGAGCTCGGTGCGCAGCAGGTCGAGGTTCCCTCGCACGAGCTCGGCCAGGCCGGGGACCACGTCGAGCGCGCCCTCCCCCGCACCGGCCGTGAGGCGACGGCCGGTGCCGTCGACGAGGTCGAGTGCGAGCACGTTGTCCGCGGTGCGGCCGTAGGCGACGGCGCGCGGCCCGCACGCGTTGTTGCCGATCATCCCGCCGAGCGTCGCGCGGGTCCACGTGGACGGGTCCGGCCCGAACCGCAGACCGTGGGGTGCGGCTGCCCGCTGCAGCGAGGCCATGATCACGCCCGGCTCGACGCGCGCGGTGCGTGCCTCCGGGTCGATCTCGAGGATGCGGTTCACGTGGCGCGAGAAGTCGAGCACGACGCCGGGGCCGATCGAGTTCCCCGCGACGGAGGTCCCCGCACCGCGAGCCGTGAGCGGCACACCGGCCTCGCGCGTGACCGCGAGCGCGGCCAGCACGTCGTCGCGGTCGCGCGGGAAGACGACGACCTCGGGCACGACCCGGTAGTTCGAGGCGTCGGTCGAGTACTCGGCGCGGCGACGGGACGAGTCGTCCACCGCGCCGCGCACGGCGGACCGGAGCGCGGCGACGACGTCGGTGCGCAAGCGGTTCTCGTCGGCCACGGCAGTCACGGGGGGCATCTTCGCACTCGCGCGCGGACCCGGACCGGGACCGGTCGCAGACCGGACGCCGACCCCCATGGCCCTCGAGCCACGACCAGGCCGAGCCCGTCAGCGGCAGGCCCGTCACGGCAGGCCGGTCAGGTGCAGGCCGGTCAGTGGCAGGCCGGTCAGGGGCAGGCCGGTCGGGGGCGGCTGGTCTGTGGCGCAGGCCGGTCAGGGGCGGGCTTGGTGCGGGCAGGTCAGCGGCGGGCGAGGGGGCAGCCGGCGCACGCGAGTGGGAGCGGGGTGTCGCTGGGCGTGCCGGGGTCGCACGACGAGCACGGCGCGTCGCGGCGGGCGAGCGTCGGCGCGAGGGCGCCGCGGCGCGCCCAGTGGTCGAGCGCGGCGACGACGAGACCCTCGTCGATCCCGAGGGTGCGCGCGGTCGTGGCGGGCGTAGCGCCGGAACGCGTCACGCGCAGCACGTCGTCGAGCACGCTCATCGGGTCACCTCCGGACCAGCAGCGTTCGCGCGCCCTGTCCGCGCGGGTCGTGGCACGTCCCTCTCCGCGTTCATCCCAGCAACCGCCCGACCTGGAACACCACGACCGCGCCCACCCACGCGACGGTGAACCCGACGCCGACCCCGAGCGCAGTCCACCGCAGCCCGAACATCCTCCGCTGCTCGGCGAGGGTGGCCAGGCACGGGCTGTAGGCGAGCACGAACCACAGGAACCCCGCGGCCGCGGCCCCCGGGTGCCCACCGGACGACCGCTCGAACGTCGCCCGCAGCCGGTCGCCGAGGCCGCCCGGGTGCGCGGGGTCGTCGGGCTCGGCCACGGCGGCCGTCTGCGCGAGCGACCCCACGACGACCTCCTTGGCGACGAAGCCGGTCGCGAGCGCGGCCGCCGCCTCCCACGTGCCGAACCCGGCGGGTGCGAGCACGGGGGCGAACGTCGAGGCGGCGCGCCCGTACAACGAGTCCTGCACGGGCACGTCCGCGATCGCGTGATGGCCCGTCACGGGGATCGCCATGAGCAACCACACCGCGGTGAGCGTCCCGACGATGATCACGCCCGCCTTCCGGGCGAACGCGAGCACCCGGACCCACACCGACAACGCGATCGGCCGCGGCGCGGGGCGCTGGTAGGCGGGCAGCGCGAGGACGAGCGGCTCGCGGCGGACGTCGCGGAACAGCGTGCGCCGCAGCGCCAGACCGCCGAGCACGACGAGCGCGGCGGACGCGAGGTACATGACGAAGATGACGGTGCCCGCGTGCTGCGGGAAGAACACCGACGCGAGGAGCACGTACACCGTGAGCCGTGCGGTGCACGACGTGAACGGGATGAGCAGCCCCGTGAGCAGCCGCTGACGCGCGTGCGGGAGCGTGCGGGTCGCGGCCAGGGCGGGCAGGTTGCAGCCGAAGCCGACGACGAGCGGCAGCACCGCCCGGCCGTCGAGTCCGATCGCCCGCATCGCGCGGTCGGCGACGAACGCCGCGCGGGCGAGGTAGCCGCAGTCCTCGAGCAACGCGACCGCGACGAACACGAGCGCGAGCAGCGGGACGAACGACAGCACCGTCCCGACGCCCGCGAGGGCGCCGTCGACGAGCAGGCCCTCGAGCCAGTGCCACGGGCCCGACGACGGCAGGGCGGCGCGCACCGCGTCGGCGAGCCACCCGTTCACGAGCGTGTCGACTGCGGCGATGAGCGGGGCGGCCACGGTCGTCGCGAGCTGGAACAGGGCCCACATGACGACGAGCAGCACCGGGATCCCCGCGCGCGGGTCCAGGAGCACGCGGTCCACGCGGTCCGACCAGGTGCGCACGGGTGCCCGCGGCGCGTCGCCCCCGAGCTGCACGGCGGCCAGCACGTCGGCGACCCACGCGAACACGCGCTCGGCCTCGTCGTCGCTCGCGGCGGTGCCGGCCGCGGCCGCCTCCCCCTCGAGCACGGTGTCCGGAGCGGTCCCGGGCGTGGTGACGCGTCGGCTCGGCGCGGTGGTGAGGCGGCGGGGGTGCGTCAGCGCGAGGGCGACGGCCGAGGCGAGCCGGTCGAGGCCGGCCCCGGTGCGCGGGTCGACCACGACCACAGGGACGCCGAGCTGGTCCGCGAGGGCGTCGGCGGGCACGGTCAGCCCTCGCGTGCGAGCGACGTCGGTCATGGTCAGCGCGACGACGACGGGCCGCGCGGCGCTCGCGACCTGACCCGCCAGTACGAGCGACCGGGCCAGCCCCGCGGCGTCGACCAGGAGCACGACGAGGTCGGTGCTGTCGTCGTGCACGGCGTGCGCGGCGACCTGCTCGTCGGGCGAGCGCGCGTCGAGGCTGTACGTACCGGGCAGGTCGACGAGGCGGCACGGGGCGCCACCCACGCGCCAGCGGCCCTCCTGCAGCTCGACCGTCGTCCCGGGGGCGTTGACCACGCGCTGTCGCGCGCCCGTGAGCGCGTTGAACAGGGTCGACTTGCCCACGTTCGGGTTGCCGACGAGCACGATGCGGGGCTCGTCGAGCACGGCGGTGCCGACCGGCCCGGGCGAGATCGCCGCGGGCGCCTCGTGGCAGCTCATGACGTGGTCAGGTCGACGGGCGCGACGTACACGTGGACGCACGTCTGGGCGTCGAGCGCGAACCGGTCCGCACCGATCCCCACGACCCGGCCGCCGAACCCGCCGCGGTGCGTGACGTGCACGACCGCCCCCGGAGCCAGTCCCAGCTCACGGCAGCGTCTGCGCATCGCCCCGTCGAGGTCGATGCGCGTGACCCGGACCACGTCGCCCGGCGTGCTCTGCGCGAGGTTCACGCACTCGACGCTAGTGATGAGGTGAGGCAATCCTCACGGGACGGAAGTCCCGAACACCTCGCCCCGGGACCTGGGTTCCGGGGCGAGGTGCCCTCGGGTCAGGCGAGAGCTGCGTCCAGCGTGATCTCGGTACCGGTCAGGGCCTTGCTCACCGGGCAGCCGAGCTTGGCGCTCTCGGCGGCCGCGAGGAAGCCGTCGGCGTCGAGCCCCTCGACCTGCCCGCGCACCCGCAGGGCGATCCCGGAGATCCGGAAGCCGCCGGCGGGGTCGGGCCGCAGCGTGACGTCAGCCGTCACGTCGAGCCCGACTGGCGTGCCGCCGGCCTCGGCGATGACCGCGGAGAGCTGCATCGCGTAGCAGGACGAGTGGGCGGCCGCGATCAGCTCCTCGGGGCTGGTGACGCCCTCGGCGTCGTCGGCCGCGCGGCGCGGGAACGAGACGTCGTACGCCCCGGCGCCCGAGCTCGTGAGCTCGACGTGACCGGTGCCCTCGGTCAGGGTGCCGTGCCAAGAGGTCTTCGCGCTGCGCGTGGGCATGTCCGCTCCTTCTCGTCGGGGTGGTGGGCGCTCGTCGTGCCGCGCGAAGCGACGCCGCCGGGCCCGTCCGCCCACGCTAGGCCCCTGCCCGCCGCGGCGCAGCCCGGCGCCCACATCGCGGCACGACCGGCGCGCGGGCCACCGGCCAGGACCGCGACCAGGACGGCGGCGACGGTCAGCGGGCGCGTTCGAGGTGGGTCGCCACGACCGCCTGCGGCGCACCCGCCTCGCGCAGCGTCCACGCCGCACGGGCGTGCAGCGCACGTCGGTCGGCGGGCAGCAGCCCGCCGTACAGCGCCGCGCGCACCACGTCGTGCCGGAACACGAGCCGGTCGCCACGCGCCTGCACGACGCCCGCCGCGAGCGCGTGCCGCAGGGTCCGCCAGACCTCCGCGACCGGCCGGTCGACGAGCGCGGCGAGGTCCACGACGACGAACGAGACGCCGAGCACCGACGCGGCGGACAGCAGCGCGAGCACGTCGGCGCCCAGGTAGGCGACGCGCGACCGGACGACCTCCTCGACCTCGCCCCGCCAGCCGGGCAGCACCGCGTCGATGCCGCCCTCGACGGCGACGAGCGCGCCGGCGTCGTGCGCGGTCGTGACCACGTCGACGACGAACCGAGGGTTGCCGCCCGCGGTCGAGATCGCGCCGCGCAGCGACGGACCGAGGCTCGCGCCCACGATCGCCTCGGCGAGCTCGACGGCCGCGGCGGTCGGCAGCGGGCGCAGCTCGAGGTAGCGGGCGCCGGCGCGCGTCCACCGGCTCACGACGTGCGTGACCGCGGGGCGGTGCGGCACCGGGCGCAGGGTCAGCACGACGAGCGTGCGCGGCGGGAAGCCGTCGCCCGACGCGGCGGCCAGGCCCGCGAGCTCGTCGTCGTCCCAGGAGTGCACGTCCTCCAGGACGACGAGCCGCGCGGACCCGTCGACGCACGGGCGGCGCAGCTCGTCGAGCGCGTCGGCGCCGCCGCACACGCGGATGCCGAGGAGCTGGGCGCCCGACTGCAGCGCCTCGACGAGGCTCGTGCGGCCGACCCCGGCCTCACCCTCGAGCAGGACGGCGCCGCCCGGCCCGTCGGTGGCCTCGGTCAGGTAGGCCTCGAGGTCGTCGAGCTCAGCGGCGCGGCCGACGAGCGGCCAGGCACGACCCGGTGCAGGCATGGACCGATGCTAGGTGCAGCTGGCCACTACCAGGCTGGGTGAAGAGCGGGACACGCACGGGCGGCCGACTGCCTGCGCGGCCGGCGGACCGGGCGCTCGCTCTCGCGCGCCACGGCAACCGGACCTCCGCGGCTCAGCGCGTGTACTCCCAGTGCCACGCCTCGGGCTTGCTGCCGCCGGCCCGCGCCCACGCCGGGTGCACCCACCCGAACTCGCCCGCGTGCTGCTGCATCCACGCGTGCTGCTTGGTGCCGAACACCTGGATGCCGCCGCCGAGGTCCACGGCGATGCCGGTCCCGTGGTTCGACGTGCCGGGCTGGGCGCACAGCCAGCCCTTGCGCGCACGGCAGCTCACCTGGTTGCCGTACGAGCGGTAGGAGTCGGAGATCGCGAGGTGCACGCCGAAGTCGGCGTGGTACGCGGCGTCGAGCGCGTCAAGGTCCTCGGCGGCGTCGCACCGCAGCAGCGCGCTCGAGTCGAACGACGGGGCGCACAGCGCGGAGGACGGGATCTGGCCGTTCGCGTAGCCGAGCAGGGACTGCTTCCAGGCGGCACGCTCGGCCTCCTTGGCGGCGGCGGCCTCCGCGGCGGCCTTCGCGGCGGCTTCCGCCTCGGCCTTCGCCGCGGCCTCGGCGGCGGCCTTCTCGGCGGCCGCCTTCTCGGCCGCGGCCTGCTGCTCGGCGGCGATGCGCTCGCGCGTCTCCTGGGTCGTCTCGGCGACCTCGCTGCTGAGCTCCACGACTCGCGCGACCGCCTCGCGGATCTTGCGCGTCGTCTCGTCCTCGGGCCCGGCGACGGGCGGCACGACGACCTCGTCGGCCGGGTCGACGACCTCGGCGGGGGTGTTCGGGTCGGCTGCGCTGCTCGGGTCCGCGGCACCGGGGTCTGCGGCCGGGTCGGCCGGGGTGGTCGGCTCGGCGGTCGCGCCGTCGGCCGGGGCGGTCGGCTCGGCGGTCGCGCCGTCGGCCGGGGCGGTCGGCTCGGCGGTCGCGCCGTCGACCGGAGCCGTGGCGTCGTCGGCCGGGGCCGTGGCCGCGGCGTCGGGTGTCGTCGTGGCGTCGGGGGCGGCCGGTGCGAGGCGGTCCTCGGACGCGCTCAGCAGGCCGGGCACACGCGCCGGGGCGTCCGTCGCGGTCTCATCGGTCGCGGCGCCGTCGGAGGCGGCGTCGTCGGAGGGCGTCGTGGCCGAGCCGTCGGCGCCGCGCTCGGTCGCGGCGGTGCGGTCGGCGGTGCGGTCAGCGGTGCGGTCAGCGGTGCCGTCGGCGGTGCGGTCGCCGCTGCGGGACGGGGCATCGGCGGACCGCGCCCGCAGGACGCCGGCCTCGTCGAGCAGGTCCTCGAGCTCGGCCGTCGCGGCGTCGAGCTCGTCGAGCGTGTCGTCGTCGGGGGTCACGACCTCGGCCGCGTCGGTCGCGGCGCGCGCGGTCTGCACGGCGTCGAGCGCGGCGTCGGCGACGGCGGCTCGCGCGTCGCGCATCGCGGTGCGGTCCTGCTCGTTCGCGGCCGTGCTCTGCGAGACGAATCCGCCGAACGCCGCCGTGAGGGCGACGACGACGAACCCCTTCGCCAGTCGGCTGGGGGTCATGCGGGTGGTGGGGCGCGTGCGAGTCCGCTCTGCTGCCGCGTGGCGGCCGCCTCCGGACGTACGCCGGCGCTGCGGCTCGTCAGTCATCGATCTCCACGCTAAGGAGCGTTCGCGGGATGTCCAGGTTGAGATCCGTCAAGGTCCTGCAAGGCTTGGCCGGCGCAGTCGCACATGTCCGACACAACGCCCAACCGGGCAGCGATCAGGCGGCGGAACGCCTCCGGAGCGACCGACGGACGTCCCTCCTGGTCACGTCCCGAATGCGCGCCGAGGGCCCTGCGGAGCACTTTCCGCATACCGGACACGGGCTCGCCGCAGGCCCTCGACGGGCGTCTTCACGTCTCCGACACACAAGTTCACCCGCTCCGACGAGGCTGTGACAGCGACCACAGGAGCCGCGACACGCCGTGCTGACCTGCGCAGACCGGACACGTCGGACGAATCGTGCACACGCTTCCATGTCGCCGACACCCGGAGCGCCGCGGCCACCGGCACGTGCACGAGCGTCGGGTGCGGTGAAGGACGGGTCTGGTGAAAGACGGGTGCGGTGAAGGACCCGTCAGTGCCTGGGCAACGCCGCCGGGGCGTGCGCGGGCACCACGGGTCGCGCGGGCGGTACCGGCGCCAACCGCACGTACGGCTCGCCGGGTCGCGGCCGCGGGTCGCTCTCGCCCCGGTTGGGCCACAGCGCACACGCGCGCTCGGCCTGGGCGGTGATCGTCAACGACGGGTTCACCCCGAGGTTCGCGGAGATCGTCGACCCGTCGAGCACGTGCAGCCCCGGGTAGCCGTGCACGCGGTGATAGGGGTCGACGACGCCGTCGGCCGCGGAGCGCCCGATCGTGCAGCCGCCGATGAAGTGCGCCGTCATGGGCACGTCCACCACCTCGGCCACGCTCGAGGCGGGGAACCCGCCGAGCTGGCGCGCCATGGCGCGGTACGCGTCGTGCGCCTGCGGGATCCACGTGGGGTTGGGCTCGCCGTCGCCCGGCGTCGAGGTCAGGCGCACGCGCCCGCGCCAGGTCCGCCGCGGCTGCACGACGATCGAGGCCGCACCGGTCTGCATCACGAGCCCGATCACGGTGCGCTGCGACCACGAGCCCAGGCCCAGCAGCAGCGAGCCCATCTGGCCGGGGTGGCGCAGGGCCGCGGCGCACCAGCGCCCTACGTGGCGCACCCGCGCACCGGTCGGTCGCTCGCCCGTCGTCGGGCCCGCGGTGAGCACGGTCGACAGCAGGCCCATGAGGTTGGACCCGCGGCCGTACCGGACGGGTTCGAGGTGGGTGCGCTCGTCGAGCCAGATCGACGAGGTGATCGCGACGCCGCGGGTCAGGTCCGGCCCGGTCCGCCGGTCGCGCCACCGCGCGACCGCACCGCCGAGCGCCTCGGAGTTCGTGCGCGTCAGGTGCCCGAGCCGGTCGGACAGCGCGGGCAGCACGCCGTCGGCCTTGAGCCGGTGCAGCAGGTCCTGCGTCCCCCACGCTCCCGCGGCGAGCACCACCTGCCCGGCCCGCAGGGTCCGACGAGCAGTCCGACGGGCCGTCCGACGAAGACGCCGACGGCCGGTCGCGACGACGTCGACCTCCCATGTGCCGTCGTCGGCCGGGCGCACCGCGGTCACGGTGGTGAGCGGCACGACGCGCGCGCCGCCGCGCTCCGCGAGCGGCAGGTAGTTGGTCTCGAGCGTGTTCTTGGCCCCGAACCGGCAGCCTGTCATGCACGCGCCGCACTGCGTGCAGCCCCGGCGCTCGGGCCCGACGCCCCCGAAGAACGGGTCGGGCACCACGGTCCCCGGCTCGACCCGGCCCTCGCGCCCGAACACCACGCCGACGGGTGCGCGCCGGTACGTGCCCGCGACTCCGAGCTCCTCGGCGGCGCCGCGGACGACCTCGTCGGCCGGCGTCGTCGCGGGGTTCTCGACGACGCCGAGCATGCGCCGCGCCTGGTCGTAGTGCGGCGCGAGCTCGGCGCGCCAGTCGGCGATGCCCGCCCACTGCGGGTCGTCCCAGAACTCGTCACGCTCGGGCTCGTACAGCGTGTTGGCGTAGACGAGCGAGCCGCCGCCCACCCCGGCGCCCGCGAGCACGAGCACGTCCGGCAGCGCGTGGATGCGCTGGATCCCGGTGCAGCCGAGCCGCGGCGCCCACAGGAACCGCCGGACGTCCCACGAGGTCCGCGGCAGCGTCTCGGGCGTGAACCGCCGCCCGGCCTCCAGGACCATGACGCGGTAGCCCTTCTCGGTGAGCCGCAGCGCCGCGACCGAACCGCCGAAGCCCGACCCGACCACGATCACGTCGGCGTCGAGGGCCGCGGTCGGGCCGGGGGGCGACGACGGTGTCGCGGGCCGGGGATCACTCACGCGCCTAGTGTCGGTGCTGAGGACGGCCGACCGCGCGCACGGCCACGCAGCGGCGCGGCGGAGCACGACGAGACGAGCACGACGACGGCCGGGTGACCATCGGATGAGCGAGGACCGGGTACGGGAGGCGCTGCGGGCGGTGCCGCGGGTGCAGTTCCTGCCGCGCCCGCAGCGGGCGCACGCCGACGAGGACCGCGCGCTGCCGCTGTGGCACGGCTCGACGGGCTCGCAGCCCAGCACGGTCGTGGCGATGCTGCGCCTGCTGGACGTCCCGCCGGGTGCAAGCGTGCTCGACGTGGGCGCGGGCTCGGGGTGGACGACGGCACTGCTCGCCTGGCTCGTCGGACCGGACGGCGACGTGCTGGGGCTCGAGCTGGACCCCGAGCTCGCGGTCTGGGGCGCGGCGAACGTCGCCGAGTACCTGGGGACCCCGGCCGGCGCCGGCCGTGCGACCCCTCGCGCGCGGCTCGAGATCGCGCCGCCCGGGACCGTCGGGCGCTCTCGCCCGGGCGGCTGGGACCGGATCCTCGTCTCGGCGGCCGCGCGCACGCTCCCCGACGAGCTCGTCGGGATGCTGGCCGACCCGGGCCGCCTGGTGCTGCCGATCCGGTCGACGATGCACCTGCTCGTCGTCGCGGACGGGCAGGTCAGCGACACGACGCACGGGTCGTACGCGTTCGTCCCGCTGCGCTGAGGGGCGCGCCGGCGCGCCAGTCCTCGGCGGGGCGTTCGACGAGCGCCGCCACCAATTCGGTCGTACCGGATGACGTGGGGCGTACCGGTCAGTAGCGTGCGTCGGGCGTGCGTGGTCTCCGCCGACGAGGGCAACGGTCAGCCCGACGGTCCCACGGACGCTCCGTGAGAACCCACAACTCCAGGGGTGCACATGTCACGCAGATCCGTCCTCGCCTCCACCACCGCGCTCGCGGTGGCCCTCAGCACCGCGCTCCTCGGCTCGTCGGCCACCGCCGCGCCACCCGGTCCACCCACCCCGTCCGACCACGGCATCGACCCCGCGCTCAGCAGGGTCACGCTCGACGAGGCGCGCAAGGCCGCCGGGATCGTCGGTGCCAAGGGTCGGATCACCGCGCTCGTCGAGCTCGACACGGCCGCGGGCGTCGAGGTCGCCGCCCAGGGTGCCGACGCCGTGCAGGACGCCGCCGCGCAGACGGAGGCCGTCGCGCAGGACGTCGTGCCGGCCGAGCTCACCGCGAAGAACGTCGCCAGCGCCGCACCGAAGCGGCTCGGCACCCTCACCAACCTCATCGCCGGGACGCTCGTCAGCGGCGACGCCGCCAAGATCCGGGCGCTCGCGTCGTCGGACAAGGTCACCGCGATCCGCCTCGTCGTCCCCAAGCGCCCGACGAACGCCAACACCGTCACGTTCACGCGTGCGCTGCAGGCGTGGCACGACACCGGCCAGACCGGTGAGGGCGTCTCGGTCGGCGTCATCGACACGGGCCTGGACTACACGCACGCCGACTTCGGCGGTGCGGGCACCGTCGAGGCGTACGAGGCCGCGTACGGCGAGGACGGCACCCAGCCGATCCCCGCGGGCTCCTACGACCCGGCCAAGTTCGCGGGCGGCTACGACTTCGCCGGGCCGCTGTACGACGCGAGCCTCGACGAGCCCGGTTCCACGGACGTCCCCACGCCCGACGAGAACCCCATCGACTCGCTGTCGACGTCCCCCAACTCGGGCCACGGCACGCACGTCGCCGGCACCGCCGCCGGCTACGGCGTCGACTCGACCGGCAGCACGTTCGACGGCGACTACTCGACGCTGACCGACGTCTCCGACTGGCAGATCGGCCCCGGCGCCGCGCCCCGCGCACAGCTGTGGTCGTTCAAGGTGTTCGGCGACATCGGCGGCTCGACGGATCTCACCGGCCTCGCGCTCGACCGTGCCGCGGACCCGAACGGTGACGGCGACCTGTCCGACCACGTCGACGTCCTGAACCTGTCGCTCGGCAGCGACGGCACCCCGGCCGACGACCCCGACAACGCCCTCATCGACGCGCTGACCAAGCTCGGCGTGGTCGTCGCGATCTCCTCGGGCAACGCGGGCGACATCACCGACATCGGCGGCTCGCCGGGCAACGCCGCGAGCGCGATCACGGTCGCGAACTCCGTGGGCGCCCCGGTGCTCGACGCCGTCAAGGTCACGGCCGCCTCCGACGCCTCGCTCGTCGGGAAGCTGTTCGCGGCGCAGAACTCGGTCGCGTACTCCGGGCCGGACGTCACCGCCCCGGTCGCCTACGTGGCGGCCGACTTCGACGGCTGCACGGCGTTCACCGCGGCGCAGGCCGCGCTCGTCGCCGGCAAGATCGCGTACCTGTGGTGGAACGACGACGACTCCGCGCGGCTGTGCGGATCGGCCGTCCGCTTCAACAACGCGACCGCCGCGGGCGCCGTCGGCGTGGTCCTGCCCACCGAGCAGGCGGTCTTCGCCGCAGGTATCGCGGGCAACGCCACGATTCCCGGCGCGCAGCTCACCAAGCAGTCGACCGACGCGCTCCTGCCGGAGATCGAGGCGGGCACGCTGTCGCTGACGATCGGCCCGGGCCTCGCGCAGTCGAGCAGCCAGGAGGGCGCGGGCGACCTGCTGAACGACGGCTCGTCGCGCGGCGTGCACGGCTCGCTCGGCATCGCCAAGGTCGACGTCGCCGCACCCGGCACCGGCATCCTGTCGGCCGCCTCGGGCGGCGGCACGGCGGGCCAGCTGCTGTCGGGCACCTCGATGGCCGCACCGCACGTCGCGGGCATCGCCGCGCTGGTCCGCGCCGCGCACCCGCGCTGGTCGGCGACCGACGTCAAGGCCGCCGTGGTCAACACCGCGACGCACGACGTCACCACCGAGCCCGGTGGCACAGGTCTGGCGTACGGACCCGAGCGGGTGGGCGCCGGTCGCGTCGACGCGCTGCAGGCCGTGCAGACGAACGTCCTCGCGTACAACGCCAAGAACCCGGCGCTCACGTCGGTCGCGTTCGGCGTCGTCGACGTCGGCCCGAAGACGGTCGTGCGCACCGCCAAGGTGACCGTGCGCAACACCGGCCGCACGCTCGCCAGCTACGACGCGTCGTTCGTCGCCGCGTCCACCGCGGGCGGCGCGAGCATCACGGTCCACCCGACGCGCGTCAACGTGCCGCCGGGCCGTTCCACGACGCTCACGGTCACGCTCAAGGCCGACCCGGCCACGCTCGAGCGTGACATCGACCCCACGTCCGCCTCGGTGCAGTCCGGGCTGCCGCGCGAGTACGTCGCGGGGCTGACCGGTCGGGTCGTCCTCGACTCGCGCACCGCCGCCTCCGACCTGCGCGTCCCGGTGCAGGCCGCGCCGCGTCTGGTCTCGCACCTCAAGGCCAAGGACGTCACGTTCTCCGGGACGTCCACGACCGCGGGCCTGGCGCTCACGGGCAAGGGCGTGTCCTCGGGCGGCTGGCAGTCGCTCACCACGCCCCTGATCCTCGGCACGACGAGCCCCCAGCTCGAGGAGGACCCGACGCTCACCACGTCGGCCTCGGCGCTCGCGTCCGGCGACATCAGGTACGTCGGCTGGTCCTCGACCGCTCCCTACGTCGAGGCGCTCGGCGCCGACCCGCAGGAGTACGGGCTGCTCAACATCGGTGTCGCGACGCAGGGCGACTGGGCCTCGCTCGGCCAGGCCGTCATCCCCGTGATCGACACCGACGTCGACGGCGACGGCACGTACGACCTCGAGTCGTACGTGTGGAAGCTCGACCCGTCGATCGACCTCACGGTCGTCTCGACGTTCGACCTGCACGCACCCGCGTCGAACCCGGCGGTCGACATCGAGCCGATCAACAACGAGCTCGGCGACGTCGACACGGGCGTGTTCGACAACAACGTGCTCGTCGCGCCGATCAGCCTCGGTGCCGTCGGCATCGAGCCGGGGGCCACCCCGACCGTCACCGTCTGGACGTACTCGCCGTACGGCAAGGACGACGTGGTCGACGAGGCCGAGCCGTTCACGGTCGACCCGTACGCCCCGCCGTTCTGGTTCGAGAACGACCGCGACTCGCTCATCTCCACGAACGGCGCCGGCGGGGTCACCATCCCCGTGCACCGCTCCGCGAGCGCAGCCTCGGCCGAGCTCCTGGTGTTCCAGCACCACAACGTCGCGGGCAAGCGCGTCCAGGTGGTCAAGGCGACCCTGCCGACCGCCACGACGACGACCCTGTCGGTCGTCGGCGGGACGTCGTACGGCGAGAAGGCGCTCCTCAAGGCGAGCCTCACGCCGCCGTCGGCGAAGGGCACCGTCGCGTTCCGCGACGGCACGCACCTGATCGCCGTCGCGGACGTCCGCCGCGGCGCGGCCACCGCGTCGGTGCAGCTCGGGCTCGGCGCGCACTCGATCACCGCGTCGTTCGTCCCGGCGAGGGGTTCGACGTTCCTGCCGTCGGTGTCCGCGGCGGTCCCGGTGACGGTCGCCAAGTCGGCGACGACGACGAAGGTCACGGTGACCGGTGCCTCCGTCCGCTCCGGGGCGTCCGGTACGACGAGCGGCGGCGGCAAGCCGTACCCGGGCGGTCCGGGCGCGTCGCAGGCCGTCGTCACGGTGACCGGCGCGACCGCGGCCCCGTTCGGGACGGTCACGCTGACCGAGGGGACGAAGGTCATCGGTACCGGCACGCTCAAGGTCCAGCGCCTCACGGGCACGGTGTCGATCGCGCTCCCGCGTGATCTCGCGCCGGGCCCGCACACGCTGACGGCGAGCTACGCCGGCGGCAAGTCGACCGAGGCCTCGCAGGGCTCGGTCACGTTCACGGTCCGCCGCTGACGCGGTCGCCCTGACGAGCACGCCCTCGGCGGGGCGTCGTGGCCACGGCCGCGGCGCCCCGCCGTCGTGCCGGGCCCCGGCCCGGGCGTTCGCGCGACGAGCCGACTCAGAAGACGAGACCGGTCAGAGGAGGACGAGCCCGCTCAGAACAGCGTGTCGACGACGAGCCCGCGCGCAGCGGGCTGAGCCGCCCCGTCGGGCCGGGTCGCGGCGTCGGCGACGGTCGTGGGCCGCGGGAGGAGCCCGTCGCGGGCGGCGCGCGCGGCGATGCCTGCGAGCTCGTCGGCCCGCTCGTTGAACCGGTCCCCGCGGTGCCCGCGGACCCACGTGAACGTCACGGGGCCCGAGCGCTCCGCGATGGCGCGGTCGATCGCCTGCACCAGCGCGAGGTTCTGCACCGGGCCGCCGCCCGCGGTGCGCCAGCCGCGGCGCCGCCACCCGTGCACCCACTCCGACGAGCACTTGATCGCGTACTGCGAGTCGGCCTCGATGCGCAGCGGCTCGTCGCCGGGGTGCGCCCGGACGGCCTCGAGCACGGCCATCAGCTCGGCGATCTGGTTGGTGCCGGACGTCTCGCCGCCGCTGGCGCTCGTGCCGTCATGGTTGGCCCAGGCCCACCCGATCGCACCCCCGGGGTTGCGCAGGCAGGAGCCGTCGGTGCTCACGGTGATCATCGCCGACCATTGTCGGCCACCCGGACGCGCACGGTCGTCACCGTCCACACCTTCGTCGTCGCCCCTGTTCAGGGCGTCGTCGCCGGGGCGAGATGTCCACCCCTCGGGATGTTGCCGCCATCTCGCCGCGACTTCGTTGCGATCAGGTGAACTCGCCCCTCGATCGTCCTACTGGTCAGTAACGTGCGCCCCACGCTCCGCACCGCGCCCTCGTCGAGATCGGGTCGCGGGGCGCCCCGAGGGATACACGAAGGGACACGCATGTCACGACCAGTCCGGCGCTCACTCCTGGCGTCCACCACGGCGGTGTCGGTCGCGCTGACCAGCGCGCTGCTCGCCACGTCCGCCACCGCTGCGCCTTCCGACGCGGGGCCGGCCGCCTCGCGCCTCGACCCCGCACTGTCCTCGACCACGCTCGCCGAGGCCCGCAAGCGCATCGGCGTCACCGGTGACGAGGGCCAGATCACGGCCCTCGTCCAGCTCGCGACCGACGCGGGCGTCGACGTCGCCGACGAGGGCGCCGACGCCGTCCTCGAGGCCGCCGCGGCTGCCGAGGACCTCGCGGCCGACGTCGTGCCGACCGAGCTCACCGCGAAGAACGCGGGCTCGGCCACGCCCAAGCGCCTGGGCACGCTGACGAACCTCATGGCGGGCACGCTCGTCACCGGCGACGCCGAGAAGATCGCGGCGCTCGCCGCGTCCGACGACGTCACCGCGATCTACCGCGTGGCGACCAAGCGTCCGTCGAACGCGAACACGGTCGACTTCACGCGCGCGCTCGCGACGTGGCAGGACACGGGCGAGACCGGCGACGGCGTGAGCATCGCCGTGATCGACACGGGCCTGGACTACACGCACGCCGACTTCGGCGGCGCGGGCACCCTTGCGGCGTACGAGGCCGCGTACGGCGACGACGGCACGCAGGCCGTGGACCCGGCGTGGTTCGACGCGGCCAAGTACGCGGGCGGCTACGACTTCGCCGGGCCGCTGTACGACGCGAGCCTCGACGAGCCAGGCTCCACGGACGTCCCGACGCCCGACGCGAACCCCATCGACTCGCTGTCGACGTCCCCCAACTCGGGCCACGGCACGCACGTCGCCGGCTCGGCCGCCGGGTACGGCGTGACGGAGAGCGGCACCACGTTCACCGGCGGGTACGACGACCTCACGGACGTCTCCGACTGGCAGATCGGCCCCGGCTCGGCGCCGGGCGCGACGGTCTGGGCGTTCAAGGTCTTCGGCGACATCGGCGGCTCGACGAACCTCACGAGCCTCGCCCTGGACCGCGCCGCGGACCCGAACGGCGACGGCGACCTGTCCGACCACGTCGACGTCGTCAACATGTCGCTCGGCTCGGACGGCTCCCCGGCCGACGACCCGGACAACCTGCTCGTCGACGAGCTGACCAAGCTCGGCGTCGTCGTCGCGGTGGCCTCCGGCAACGCGGGCGACATCACCGACGTCGGCGGCGCACCCGGCAACGCCGCGAGCTCGCTCACGGTCGCCAACTCGGTCGGCGCCCCCGTGCTCGACGCGGCGCGCGTCATCGAGGCGGACGCCGCGGCGCTGCGCGGCCAGACGTTCGCCGGCCAGAACTCGATCGCGTACTCGGGCGGCGCCGACGTGACCGCGCCCGTCGTGTTCCTGGGTGCCAAGTTCGACGGCTGCACGCCGTTCACGCCCGAGCAGGCCGCGGCCGTCGCCGGCCGGATCGTGTACCTGTGGTGGGACGAGACGCCCGCGCGCGTGTGCGGCTCGGTCGCCCGGTTCACGAACGCCTCGAACGCCGGCGCAGCCGGTGTGGTGCTGCCGACCGACGTCGACGTGTTCTCCGCCGGCATCTCGGGCAACGCCGCGATCCCCGGCATCCAGCTCACGAAGTCCTCGACCGAGGCGCTCATGAGCGAGATCGAGGCCGGCTCCCTGCGGCTGCAGATCGGTCCGAGCCTCGCGATGCGCGGCACGCAGGCCGGGGCGGGCGACCTGCTCAACTCGGGCTCGTCGCGCGGTGTGCACGGGTCGCTCGGCATCGTGAAGCCCGACGTGGCCGCGCCCGGGACGGGCATCCTGTCGGCCGCGTCCGGCGGCGGTGCTGCCGGGCACGTGCTCTCGGGCACGTCGATGGCGACCCCGCACGTGGCCGGCATCGCCGCGCTCGTCCGGGCGGCGCACCCGGGCTGGACGGCCCAGCAGGTCAAGGCGGCCGTCATGAACACCGCGACGCACGACGTGACCACCGAGGCCGACGGCGCGGGCATCGCCTACGGCCCCGAGCGCGTCGGCTCCGGCCGTGTGGACGCGCTCGCCGCGGTCGAGACGGACGTCATCGCGTACGCCTCGCAGGACGAGGAGCTCACGTCGGTCGCGTTCGGCGTCGTCGACGTGGCGGACCAGGTCGTGACGAAGAAGGCCACGGTCACCGTGCGCAACTTCGGCTCGTCGGCCCGCACGTACGACACGGCGTTCGTCGCGGCGTCCACCGCCGGCGGCGCGGGCATCACGGTCTCGCCGTCGCAGGTCACCGTCCCGGCCGGCCGGGCGTCCACGCTCACGCTGACCCTCACGGTCGACCCGGCGACGCTCGAGCGGGAGATCGACCCGACGCAGGAGCTCGCGCAGTTCGGGCTCCCGCGCGAGTACGTCACCACGCTCTCGGGTCGCGTCGTGCTGACCTCGACGTCCGACGACCAGGAGCTGCGCGTGCCCGTCCAGGCGGCGCCGCGCCTCGTCGCCGACCTCAAGGCGTCGAACGTCGCGTTCTCGGGCACGGCCACGACCGCGGGCCTCGCGCTCACCGGTCGCGGTGTCGACGCGGGCGGCTGGACGTCGCTCACGTCGCCGCTGATCCTGGCGGCCACGAGCCCCCGGCTCGAGGCCGACGCCTCGCTGACCACGTCCGCGTCCGCGATCGCCTCGGGCGACCTGCGGTACGTCGGCTGGTCGTCGAACGCGCCGTACGTCGACGCGCTCGAGGAAGACCCGGAGTGGGCCACGCTCAACATCGGCATCGCGACAGACGGCGACTGGGCCTCCATCGGCACCGGGGTCATCCCGGTCATCGACATCGACGTGGACAACGACGGCGAGGCCGACCTCCAGTCGATCATCACGAAGATCGACCCCGAGGTGGACCTCACGGTCGTCCAGACGTTCGACCTGCACGCCGACCCGTCCGACGACGCGATCGACACGCAGCTCGTCAACGGCGTCATCGGCATGGACGGCGGCCTGTTCGACAGCAACGTGCTGGTCGCGCCGATCGGCCTCGTGGCCACGGGCATCGAGAAGGGCGACACCCCGACGGTCTCGGTGTGGACGTACTCCGACTACGCGCGCGACTCCGTCGTCGACGAGGTCACGCCGTTCACGGTCGACCCGTACGACCCGTCGTTCTGGTTCGAGACGGACCCGGGCCTGCTCGTCCCGGCGATCGGCGAGGTCGGCACGATCCCCGTGCACCGCTCGGCGACCGCGAAGTCGGGCAAGCTGCTCGTCCTGCAGCACCACAACACCGGCACGTCGCGGGCGCAGGTCGTGGACGTCACCGTCCCGGTCCCGACGAAGACGACGACGAAGCTCGCCGTCTCGGGTGGCACCTCGTACGGCCAGAAGGCCACGCTCACCGCGACGGTCTCCCCCGCCGCGGCCGGGCGCGTGACCTTCTACGACGGCACGAAGTCGCTCGGATCCGTCACGGTGTCCGCGGGCAAGGCCACCAAGGCCGTCGCCCTGGGCGTCGGGACGCACCAGCTCAAGGCGGTCTTCGTGCCGACGAGCTCGGCGTACGTCGGGTCGACGTCGGCCGTCGTCAAGCTCACGGTCGCGAAGTCCACGACGACGACGAGCGTCTCGCTGTCGAAGTGGACCGCGAAGAAGGGCAGCACGGTCAAGGCCACCGTCACCGTCAAGGGCGCGACCGCTGCTCCCTCCGGGAAGGTGACCATCAAGGAGGGCAGCAAGACGATCGCGTCGGGGACCCTCACGGTCAGCGGCACGACCGGCAAGGCCACGATCACGCTGCCGACCTCGCTGGCGGTCGGGAAGCACACGCTGACCGTCGGCTACGCGGGCACGGCCGGGACCTCGGCCTCGTCGAAGACCGTGACCTTCACGGTCACGCGCTGACGACCCCTGCCCGTCGCTGACGCGGCGGATCACGCACGCCGACGGGGTGTCGTGGCGGCCCCACCGCCACGACACCCCGTCCGCATCCCACCCCGCCCCTCCCGGCACCCACGACCCAGCGACTGCTCAGGCCACCGCGCACCCAACCCGGAACAGTCGCTGGCTCGCGCCAGCACCCACCAGCGACCCAGCGGTTGCTCAGGCCAACGCGCACCGAGCCCGGAACAGTCGCTGGCTCGCGCCAGCACCAACCAGCGACCCAGCGCTCACTCAGGCCAACGCGCGTCGAGACCGGAGCGGTCGCTGGTTCGTGACCGGGCAGGCCGGCGGAGCAGGTGGAGGTGGTGCGGTGGACGGGGTGAGGGTGGGGTGGGGTGGGGTGGGGTTGCACCCATCAGGGCGATTCGTCTCATGTCCCGGGCGGGACGTGCCGATGGTGCGGGCATGACGACGTTCGAGGACCTCGACATCGGCGAGGCGTTCGGTGACTTCGGCGACGCGGGCACCGAACCCCTCCGACGTTCCCGCGCGTGGGGGCTGGTGGCCTCGCTGATCGCGCTCGTGCTCGTCGCGCTGGGCCTGGTGTGGCTGAACGCCGCACGCGACGCCCCCACCGCGGCGGCCTCGCCGGAGAGCATCGTGCCCGCGCTCGGAGCCGCGCAGACGGCCGCCGACACGCTCGCGGGCGCCGACCTCGACTCGCTCACCGTGCTCTCGTCGAGCACGCGCCTGCTCGGGACGTCCGAGTGGGGCAGCCACTACGCCGCGCTCAACGAGTCCGGCGCGGTCTGCCTCGTCACGGTCCTCGACGGTCAGCTCCCCGCCCAGGCCTGCGGCGGTCCGAACGCGCACCTCTCGCTGACGACGACCGACCTCGACGGCCGCGACGTCGTCCTCCTGACCGCGCAGGACGCCGCCCCGACCTCGGGCGACGGCTGGCACCGCCTGACGGACCACCTCTGGACCCGCCCCTGACCGACCCGGTCCCCCAGCCCAGCGACCCCGCGGTTGCTCCGGCCTCCGGGTCCCGGAGCCGGAGCACTCGCTGGCTCGTCGGGGTTGCTCGTCGGGTCCGCTCGGCCGGGGGTCACCCGGTGAGGGCGGTGACCAGGCGGGTGATCGGGGACGACAGGCCCCAGCGCGCCGCCAGCGCGACGAGCGCGTCGGGGTCCGCGGGTGTCGTCGGAAGACGGTCGTCGACCGCCGCGACGGGAGCGTCCGCCGCGACGCGCACGACCGTCGGCGCGACGTCCAGGTAGTCGGCGGCCTCGGTGAGCCGGCGCAGCTGCGTCGGCGTGAGGCCCTTGTCGCCCGCGTCGCGCGCGGCGAGCACGCCGGCGAGCGAGCCGTACCGGCGGATCAGCGCGGCGGCCGTCTTCTCGCCGATCCCCACGACGCCGGGCAGCCCGTCGCTCGGGTCGCCGCGCAGCGCCGCCATGTCCGCGTACGCGGCCCCCGACGGCACGTCGTACCGCTCCTGCAGCCGCGCGAGGTCCACGACCTCGAGGTCCTTGATGCCCTTGACGGTGTACAGGACCCGCACGCGCGCGTCGTCGTCGACGAGCTGGAACAGGTCGCGGTCGCCTGTGATCACGTCGACCGGGTCGCGCTCGTCGGCGGGCCGCGCGGCCTCGCGGGCGACGAGAGTGCCGATCACGTCGTCGGCCTCGAACCCGGGCGCCCCGAGCCGCGGGATGCCGAGCGCGGCCAGCACCTCGGCGATCACCGGGACCTGGGGTGCGAGCGTGTCCGGGACCTCCTCGACGCTCGTCGTCGTCCCGCCGGGCGCGGGGACCTCCGCCACCACCCGGTGCGCCTTGTACGACGGGATCGCCGCGACCCGGAACGCGGGCCGCCAGTCGTCGTCCCAGCACGCGACGAGCCGCGTGGGGTGCCGGTCGGTGACGAGCCGCGTGATCATGTCGAGCAGCCCGCGCACCGCGTTCACGGGTGAGCCGTCCGGTGCACGCCCCACGGACTCGGGCACCCCGAAGTACGCGCGGAAGTACAGGGACGCCGTGTCGAGGAGCAGCAGCCTGCCGTCACCAGCCATGGTCCACACCGTAGGGCCGCGGCCGACGAGACGCCCCCGCCGACGCCGCCCCGGATCGACTCGCGTCCCGCCGGTCAGCCGGTGAGCTGTCAGCCGGCGGCGGGCGGCGCGGGTGGCGGCGCGGCCGACGCGGTCGGGGTCGAGGCAGGGGCGGGCTGGGGCTTGGGCGGCTTCGGGGGCAGACCCAGACGCTCGCGGAACAGCTGACGCTGCACGTACCAGCCGCTGCCGGCCACAGCGAGCCACACGACGAGCATGACGGTCTGCTGCCAGCCGTCGTCGGGCTCCGCGAGGAACCCGAGCGCCGAGGGCCACAGCAGCGCGGCGCCGGACAGGATCACGCTCGCGCCACCCAGCGCCGTGAACCACAGCAGGGCCCGCCGCGCGTACTTCTCCGCGAGCAGCGCCGAGGTGTACGCGGTCGTCAGCACGAGGACGACGCCGAGCAGCGCGCTCGTGCCCGGGTCGCTGAGCGCGGACCACAGCTTCGCCCCGATCACGGCGCCCGTCGCGAGCCCGACCACGAACGTCGCGAACCGGAACACGAGCGAGACGATCATCCAGACGAGCACGCCGGACCCGAGCCCCACCCACAGCTGCGTCCAGGAGTCCGCGCCGAAGGCCTCGGCGACCAGGAACCCGAGCGCGAACCCCGCCGCGACCAGCGCCAGGTTCACCGACCGGATCCCGTAGAAGCACAGCAGCAGACCGACGACCAGCACCACCAGTGCCGTGGTCACGGTGGCCTCCCTCCGACGAGCGCCACGCTAGCGCGCACACCGCCGCGCAGCGCGTCGACCGAGTACTGGGCCAGACAACCGAGCGGCCGGCGACAGCGCAGTGGGCCACGGCGACAGAGCAGCGCCCCGGGACGACGAAAGGCCGACCGACGCCCCTCCGCGTCGGCCGACCTCGCGTCCATGCCCGTCCCGGGGAGTGACGTCACCCGGTTCAGGCGCCCGAGCTCAGCTCGAGAGATCCAGCTGGTCCTCGACCACGGCGATGACGCTCCACGACCCGCCCGTGCTGTCGGTCAGCTCGTAGGCCGGGATGAGCGCTGCGGCGCCGTTGTCGAGGTACTGCAGCGCGATGCCGAGGCGCGCACCGGTGATGGTCACGTCCTGGACGGGCCACGCGATCGGGTCGCCCGCGTGCAGGGTGGGCGGCACGCCCGGCTTCTCGGGGGCGACCGCGGTGTCCGACGAGTCCGACTCGAGGGCGTCCACGCCCTCCAGGGCACCGCGCGCGTTCGCGGCCATCGGCCACACGCCGCTCGAGAAGCTCGAGAACCGCGGGTCGTTGAGCCGCTCGACCGCGTCGGCGGGGCTCACCACGTCGTAGTCGCCCAGCGCGACGAGCGGCGCGAGCGGGCCGTAGGCCGACTGCAGGCCGTCGACCATGACGAGGAACGTCCACGTCACGTTCGCGGACTGGCCGTCGACGACGAGCGTCGCGGTCACGTTGGTGCTCGCCTGCGAGTCGCTGCTCGTGTCGAACGTGAACGCGTCCGTGTCGAGGCCGAGCTCGGTGAGCGTGTCCTTGGCGGTCGCGATCGCCGACGACTTCGAGGGCGGGTCACCCGCGCAGTCCGCTGCGGGCGAGGTCTCGTCGCCGAGCACGATGTCGACACCGTCGCCGGAGGCCGACCCTGCCTCGTCGTCCTTGAGGCCGTCGTCCTTGGACTGGTTGGGCTCGTCGGGGGCCGAGAGCGTCTCGCACGACCACGGGTCACGCGTCGGGTCGTAGAACGACAGGCTCGCCTGACCGTCGGGCGACAGGCTCACGTTCGGGCCCGAGCCGTCGAGCGTGCCGATCGACAGGCCGTACTCGCGGGTCACGTCGCCGGTCACACCGAAGACGTCGGCCGCGCGCTGCAGCGTCGCCTCGGAGTAGACGCTCGCGGCGTCGAAGCCCCACGCGGCCTGCGAGCCGCCGTCGTCGGACAGGCCCTTCGCGTGGAACACCTGGCGCCCGCCGAACCCGATCATCGTCCGGGCAGCGTCGCTCGACATCATGCCGGCGCCGCCGGCGACCTCGGCCGCCGGGGCACCCGTGTCGCGGGCGCCCTCGCTGCTGCCGAGCGAGATCGGGGGTGCGACCGACGAGCCGTTGCCGTCCGCGCCGATCGCGTACCCACCCGTGCCGACGACCGCCACGGCGGCGACCGCTGCGGCGGCCTGCAGCCAGCGCGTCCGGCGTCGGCGGGACCGGGCCGCGGCGAGCTCGTCGGTCGGGAGCTGCACTCCCGTGGTCGCGGCGAGCGTCGCGTGCAGGCGCTCGGTGTCGAGCACCGCGTGCGCTGCGGGGTCAGCCGCCGCGACGCGCGCCAAGGCGTCGTCGACGAGCTGGGGATCGACGTCGCGGTCGTCCGGCTTCTGGGTGTTCACCGGTCCTCCTGAGGCTTCGGGCGTACGGGGGTGTGCTGCCGAGCGCCGGGGAGCGCCCTTCCACCCCCTTCGTGTCGGGGTGGGTGCCGGTCTTGCAGGGCAGAGCCCGACGGGCTCAGTCCGACGAGCTCAGTCCGACGAGCTCAGTCCGACGAGCTCAGTCCGACGCACCGGCCCACGCGGTCGCGAGGCGGGCCCGGGCGCGGCTCAGCGCGGCGTCCGCTCCCCCACGGCCCACTCCGAGCACGTCCGCGAGCGCCTGTCCCGTCAGACCTTCCCAGGCGTTGAGCAGCACGATCTGCCGGTCGCGCGGGCTCAGCGCGCCCAGAGCGAGCCGGACCCGCTCGTCGTTCACGGCCCGCAGCGCGGGGTCGTCCTCGTCGACGATCTCGGGCAGGTGCTCGACCGGGATCGGCCGGCCCTTGCGACGGTGGTTGGCGAGCACGAAGCCCGCGGTCCGGTAGAGCCACGGCAGCTCGGCGCCCTCGGGGACGTCGTCGCGGCGGCGCCACGCGATCGTCAGCACGTCGGCGGTGAGGTCCTCGGCGTCCTGGCCGGCGCGGCGCACGAGGTAGCGGTGCACGTCGCGCTCGTGCGCGCGCACGAGCGCGGTGAACCACGGCGCGTCACGCGGTCCGGTGCGCGGCACCCGGTCACCGGTGCCGTCACCCGGCAGCACGTCGTCGTCGCCCTCAGCGGTCCCGCGCTCGTCGGAGCCAGTCTCGTCGGAGTTCAGCTCGTCGGAGCCAGTCTCGTCGGCGTTCAGCTCGTCGCCGCCGGGACCCCCAGCGTCCGGCTCGTCGGACGGGTCCGCGGCGCGATCGTTCGTGCCGGGCTGGTCCGCGGCGGGCTCGTCCGACGCAGGTCCGACCCGCTCCAGCTGGTCGATCGCGTCCTCGGGCGGCTCGTTGCGCGGCACCACTGGTTCCCCGTCTCGTCGTGACCGTCGACGGGCGCGCGACAGCGCACCCTGCACCCCTCTGTGTCCCCGCACCACATGTTCTTGCACGTGACCCGGAAGCTCTCGAGAGACGTGCGCGGCCTACAGCCCGTCGGCGACGATCGCGGTCGCCCGCAGCCACGCGTCGCGCGTCGCGGGACGCAGGGACTCGTAGTCGATGGGCCCGCCCGGGACGAGCGACGGGTCGTGCGGTACCTCGACGACGGCGCGCGTGAGCGCCCCGAAGTGGCTGCGCAGACGCTTGCGCAGGTCCTTGTCGATCTTGCGGTCCGGTGCGGACAGGATCGTCACGGCGCGGCGCACGGCGTCGTCGTTCCCCGTGGCGCGCAGCGCGTCGAGCGCCCACGCCGCGGACTGCGCGGTGTCCTCGCGGATCGTCGAGACGATCACCACCTGGTCGGCGGCCGAGACCGCGGCCTGCCAGTTCGACGCGCGCATGTTGTTGCCCGTGTCGATGACGATCACGCGGTAGAAGCGCGAGAGCACCTGGTGGAGGGCACCGAAGGCCTCGGCGTCCATCGACGCGGCCGACGCGGCGTTCTCGTCGGACGCCAGGACGTCGAACTGCTCGTCGGTCTGCGTGCGCACGTAGCCGTCGAGGTCGCCCACGCGGACCGTGGCGGCGCCGCCCAGCGACGGCAACGCCTGCAGCAGGTCGACCGCGGTGTGCTGGTGCTCGGTGTGCGCCGAGCGCCAGCCGAGCGTGCCGCGCGTCTCGTTGTTGTCCCACGCGAGGGTGTACCCGCCGCGCTGCAGCCCGAACGTCGCGGCGAGCAGCATGGTGGCGGTGGTCTTGTGCGCGCCGCCCTTGGGGTTGAGCACGACGACCGTGCGCGGCCCGTCGAACGTGCGGCGCACCGCGGCGGTCTGCACGCGGCGCTGCCGCTCGGCGCGGCCGGGGCCGGGCTTGATCGCGCCGAACGTGACCTTGCGCAGCCCGCCGCGCCAGCCGTGCTCGGCGGGTCCGGCGGAGGCCGGGTGACGCTTGGCGAGCAGGTCGTCGAGCGTCGGGAGCGTCGCTGCGGACGCGCGCTCGCCCTGGCGGGCGGCCGCGGTCGCGGCGGCGCCGAGGCGCGCGCCGGCGGCTTCGTCGGCCGCGGCGGTGCCGGACGCACGGTCGGGTCCTGCGTCGGTCGCGGGTTCGGTCGACGTCCCGGTCGCGCTGCCCGACGCAGGGGCGGTCGACGCGGACGGGCCGAACGGCGCGGACGTGGCCGCGGGGGACGGCGTGGACGCGTCGGACGACGAGGTCGTCGACGACTCGCCGCTCGTCGTGCCGCCCGTGGCACCGCGTGCGCCGCTCGTCGTCCCCGACGCCCGCGTACCGCCGACCCCCAGGTCGGTGTCCTCGAGCCCTGCCGTGTCGACGCCCGCGAGCGTGTCCGGCACGCTCAGGCCCGGGCCGGTGAGCGCGGCGGCGCCGTCCGCCGGCGCCTCGTCGACGAGCCCGTCCGGGTGGATCAGCAGCGACCACATGCCGTCAGGGTCGCGCACCTGCACGGGCACGGGCTCGCCGACCTCACCGGCGATCGCCGCGATCCGCTCGGTGATCGCGGCGCCGGCCTCCTGGAGGTTGGCCATGCGAATCCGCTCGATCACCCCGTCGATGGAGATCTGCCCGGTCCCGTCGTCACGGACCTCGGCCGTGACCTGCGGCAGCCGTGCCGTCCGCGTGGTGCTCTCGCTGTCGCTCATCGGTGGTCCTTCCTCGTCGGCCCCCGAGTGCGAAACTACGCGAAAGGGAGCCTGCGCGCGCGGAGCGAATGAGGCGAAAAGCCGCCGCGACCTGCGTGGGATGCGTCACGACACCCCCGAGGAGTGCCTCAGGCGTCGTCGACCTCGAACCAGACCGTCGTGTGACCGCCCTCGTGGGTGGTCCCCCAGCTCGTCGCGAGCGCGTCGACGAGGGCGAGCCCGCGCCCGTGCGCGGCCGTCGGCTCGGTGCGTCGCAGCACCGGCTGGCCCCCGCCGCGGTCCTCGACCTCGACCCGCAGGACGCTGCCCGCGACCTCGACGCGGATCACCACCGGCAGCCCGGCCGGGCCGTGGACCACGGTGTTGGCCACGAGCTCGCCCGTGAGCAGCTCGGCGATCTGGTTGGCGGCGCCACCGACGCCAGCCGCCGCGGCGACCTGCATGACCCAGCGGCGCGCGGTGCGCGGTGCGAGCGGCTCCGCACGGGTGACCATCTCCTCGCGCACGCTCGCGCCACGCCTGCGCACGCTCGCTGCGCTCCGGATGCTTCTCACCTCGCCCACCGCAACAGGGTGCCCGACGATCGGCTCTCGCGCCCCGTGAACGGCACGCTGATCCCGCTCGCGCGTCGTGAGCGACGGTGGTACCGCGGCGGTCCCCGTGGCCGGGGTCGGCGTGACCGGGGGCTGCGAGGGCACGACGGCATCGTTCCACCAGCGGGTGACGCGCGTCACTGCTCGCCCCTAGGTTGGGGCACATGCCGTCCTCGACACCCGCGACCGAGATCGACGTCCGCGGCCGCGCGGTGCGCGTGAGCAACCCCGACAAGGTCTACTTCGCCGGCCGCGGGCTCACGAAGCTCGACGTGGTGCGCTACTTCGTGTCCGTGGGCGACGGCATCCTCGCGGCCCTGCTCGACCGGCCCACGACCCTCGAGCGCTGGCCCAAGGGCGTGTTCGAGGGCGCGAAGCTCGCGACGCGCGCGGACTCGTCGGGCGACGCGTTCTACCAGAAGCGCGTCCCGGCGGGCGCGCCGGACTACGTCCGGACCGCGCGGATCGGCTTCCCCTCGGGACGCACCGCCGACGAGGTCGCGCCGAGCGAGCTCGCCGTCGTCGCGTGGGCCGCCAACCTCGGGACGCTCACGTTCCACCCGTGGCCCGTCACGGCCGACGACGTGGACCGGCCCGACCAGCTGCGCATCGACCTCGACCCGCAGCCCGGCACCGACTTCTCCGACGCGGCGCGCGTCGCCCCGCACGTGCGCGAGCTGCTCGCCGAGCACGGGCTGGAGGGCTGGCCCAAGACGTCCGGCGGGCGCGGCATCCACGTGTTCGTGCCCATCGAGCCGCGCTGGACCTTCGTCGAGGCGCGGCGCGCGACCATCGCGTTCGGCCGTGAGCTCGAACGCCGCCTGCCCGACGAGGTCACCATGAAGTGGTGGAAGGAGGAGCGCGGCGCCAAGATCTTCGTCGACTACAACCAGATGGCCCGTGACCGCACCATCGCGTCGGCGTACTCGATCCGGTCCAACCCGCGCGCGACCGTCTCCGCTCCGCTGACCTGGGACGAGGTCGCCGACGTCCACCCCGACGACTTCGACGTCACGACGATGCCCGCGCGGTTCGCGTCCGTCGGGGACCTGTTTGCGCCGCTCGCCGCGCACGCGCCGGGGCGGTTCTCGATCGCCTCGCTCCTCGAGCTCGCCGAGCGCCAGGAGCACGACGAGGGCCACGGCGACCTGCCGTACCCGCCCGAGTACCCGAAGATGCCCGGCGAGCCACCGCGCGTCCAGCCGTCCCGCGCCAAGAAGCCGGACGCGTCGTCGGGCGACTGAGCGGCCCGGTCGGGTCCCCTCGGACCTCGTCGGGCGTCAGCCCACGTACTCGTAGTGCCAGTACTCCGGGTTGCTGCCGTTGCGCAGCGCCCACGACGGCTGCACCCACCCGTACGACGGGCCGTTCGCGACGAGCCACGCACGCTGCGGCGTGTCCCACCCGTACTCGCAGGGCAGCTCGGGCACGTCGAGGGCGTAGCCGGTCCCGTGCTTCGAGGTCCCCGGCACCGCGGCGATCGACCCGAGCGCCTTGCGCATCGCGGTCTGCGTATCGAAGTCGCGGTACGTGAGGTCCAGGTCGAGGTCGTGCCCGAACTGCGCGCGGAACGCCACGTTGAGCCGCTCGAGCGCCTGCGTCGCCTCGGTACGCAGCCAGTAGCGAGTGCCCTTCGGGTCGACGCCCCAGGAGGTGGCCCGCAGCATCGACTCCGGCAGCCGACCGTTGGAGCCGTCCCCGCCGCGGGTGGGCGGTGAGGTGTAGAAAGGCGGGCCGTCGTACGTCGTCTCGCACCGGTCGCCGCCCGAGCCGCCGCCCGGCGCGCGGGGGCGCTGCGTCTCGGCCGCCTCGCGCGCCTCCTGCTCGGCGCGTGCGGCATCCCACTCGTCGTGCGCCGTCTGCACCGCCTTCTGCGCGGCGAGCACCTCGGCCGCGAGCGTCCGCAGCGCCGCTGCCGACTCGCCGTCGGCGGCCGGCTCCGACGAGGTGGTCGCCGACGCGGCGGGGGTCGACTCGAGCGCGTGCTTGGCCCGCTGCAGGACTTCGGCGAGCGTGTCGCGCACGGCTCCGTCGGCGACCTCGCCGTCGCTCGCGGCGAGCGTCTCGTTGCCCTGCTCGACGGCCGCGAGCAATGCGTCACGCGCGGCACCTCGCGCCGCCGCGCCCGCCTCGCGCCCCGCACGCGCCACGGCCGCCCCGTACGCGGCGGTGTCCTGCGCGCGGGCGCTCGCCGCGACCTCGGCCGACGCGCTCGCCTCCGCCTGCAGCCGCGCGTGGTCCTGGCTGCGCTGCAGCCCGAGGCCGACCCCGACGCCCGCGACGAGCGCGACCGCGACGACGGCCGCGGCCACCGCGGCTCGGCGGCGTGTCGCCGGTGGCGTCGGTCGGACCATCGGGCGAGTGTGACCCGTCGGACGAATCCGGCGCAACGCCACACGTCAGCGCACGGTCGGACGGGCACGACGACCGGTACGACGACGCCACGACCCGCGTGATCACCCTCCGTCCGGCTGAAACCGCGGGGCGCCGCTCAAGACCGACAGCCGTCGGACCGATCGTGGACGTATGACCAACGTCCGCGCGCCCGAGACGCCGACGGCCGGGCCTGCCGCCCCCGCGGCCGCCGGGATGCGCGAGCTCACGGAGACCGAGCACCAGCACCTCGACCGGCTCCGCGGCCACCTCGCGTCGAGCGGCGCGCCCGTCGGGACGCTCGACGGTCTCGGGCACCTGCTGCAGGCCGCGCACACCGCCTGGGTGCGCACCCCGCAGGCCGGCCGGCCCGACCCGGGGCCGATGATCTCGTCGATCGCCGTCGGCGTCGGCGACCTGGTGCTCGCGGGTGCGCCCGCGGCGCGCTGGGTGCTGCACGTCGTCGGCCAGGCCTCCCCCGCGCTGCTGTCCGCAGACGGTTCGGCCGCCGTGGTGCCGTTCGCCGACCTGCACCGGCGCTGGGCCGAGGGCGCCGACTCGTCGCACCTCGACGGGGGGGCGTCGTCCGACGACGAGTCCGACGTGGCCGTCGACGCCGCGTGGCTCACGCGCTACGTGACCGCGGCCTCCGCACACCTCGCGGCGGCGGATGCCGCTGCCGTCGTGCCGACACCTCGTCCGCCCGTGCCGGGCGAGCACGCCTGGGCCGCCGACACCGAGGCCGCGCCGGTCCCGGACGCCCCCGCGGATCCCGTCAGCGCGCCGCCTGTCCCGGAGACCGGATCGCTCTCGCGGCACGCGGCCGACGAGTACGCCGTCGCCGAGCCGGTGCCCGCCGGTGCCACCGCCACAGACTCCGGCCACACCACGGACCCGGACGACGGCACGCGGCGCCGACGCTCGCGCGCGGCCGACCGGGCCGACGAGCCCGTGATGCGCTACCGCACCCCGACCGAGCTGCCGTTCGTCCCCTCGGTCGACGTGCAGAACCTCGCGCTGCGCGCGCTCGACCGCGGCCTGACCACGGCACTGTCCGACGGCCCGACCCCGTTCGCGATGCGCGACGACGGCACCAACGTCCACGTGAAGTGGTTCCGGATGAGCCCCGACGAGGCACTCGGCCAGGCGGAGCGCTGGGTCGAGGACGGCCTCGGGGTGCGCGCGGCGATCGGCTGGATCGTGGCCCTCGACCCCGACGGCGGCGTCGCGGTCCCCGGCCTCGGGGCGCTCCCGTCCGACGAGTCCGCTGCCGCGCTGGGCGCCGACCACGCGGTCGTCGTGCTCGCGTCCGACGCCCGGCTGCCCGGCCTCGTCGTCGCCCACCGGTACAGCGCGGGCCCGGACGCGGGCCCGATCGGCGAGCCGCTCATCGTCGGGCCGTGCCCGACCCTCCTGTGACGCGCGCTCAGCCCAGCCGGAACTCGACCCACAGCGGGTAGTGGTCGCTGATGCGCCACGACACCTCCGTGCGCGTCAGCCCGGGGAACACGTGCGGGAGGAAGTCGACACCCCCCGCGCGGTTCGTGTACGTCATGGCCTCGAGCATCGACGCTCCACCGGGGTCGGAGAACCACGCGACCTGGTCGTAGAAGTGCCGGTCGCGGTCGTCGTCGAAGATGGTGCGCGGCAGGTCGTTGAGCTCCGCCGGCGGCCACAGGCCGGTCGAGACGAACGCGTCGTAGAGCGGGTTGCCGAGGCGGTCGAGGTTGAAGTCGCCGAGCACCAGCAGGTTGGTGTTCCAGTCGTCGTTGCGCTCGGCCCATCGGCGCATCCACTGCGCGAACTGCTCGATCTCGACCAGCCGCGCCTGCGGGCTGCCCCACAGCACGTGCACGGTCGTCAGGACGAACGACACCGGCCCATCGGGCAGGACCCGCTCGAAGCCCACCGCGTACGGGGTGCGGGCGAACTGCGCGGCCGGGTGGTCGACCGCCGGCGGCAGGACGATCTCCCCGACGAGCCCCGACGGCTCCACGCGCGTCGAGTCGTAGAGGAACGCGAGGCGCTCACCGTTGCCCGCGTTGCCCTCGGTGACGTCGGAGGCGAGCACGCGCCAGTGCGGGCCGAGCAGCGAGCGCAGGAAGCGCAGCGCGGTCGTCGAGCGCCGGACCTCCTGCAGCGCGACGACGTCCAGGTGCTCGACGACGGCGGCGATCGCCGCGACCGCCGCCCAGTCACGCTTGGGCGACGACTTCGCCGTGGCCTTCCAGGTGGGACTCACGTCCCCGAACGCGCGCAGGTTCCATGTGCCGATCAACAGGTTGTCCGGCAGGCGGGGCGGGATGGTCGCGGAGACCGCCAGGCGCAGCGCCGCCACCTGCGCCTCGACCGTAGCGGGCGCTGCAGGGACCCCGGTGGTCGGGCTCACCCCTCCATGTCACCACTCCGCCACCGCCCGCACCACACCCCCACCGGGCGAACTCCACCCCCAACCGCCCACTCCCCGCGGCCCTCACCGGTCCACCCTCTCCACGAGACAGCACTTGCTCCGGCCATCCCGCCCCAGAACCGGAACAACCGCAGGCTCACGGGGCGCACCCCCTGCCCAGCCAGCGCCTGCTCCGGCGACCCCGCCTCAGAACCGGAGAAACCGCAGGGTCACGGGGTGCGTACAGGGCCAGCCAGCACTTGCTCCGGCCACCCCGCGCCAGACCCGGAACAACCGCAGGGTCACGGGGTGCATAGCCTCTACAGCCCGTCGTCGGGCCCGACGACCTCGGCACGGGTCAGACTGCGCTTGCTCCGGCGACCCCGCACGAGAGCCTGAACAACCGCAGGGTCACGGGGTGCATGCCGGCCCCAGCCAGCACTTGCTCCGGCCATCCCGCGCCAGAGCCGGAACGACCGCTGGGTCGCGGGGTGCATAGCGAGTCAGACTGCGCTTGCTCCGGCGACGCCGCGCCAGAGCCTGAACAACCGCTGGGCCGCGGGGTGCATGCCGGCCCCAGCCAGCACTTGCTCCGGCCATCCCGCGCCAGAGCCGGAACAACCGCTGGGTCGCGGGGTGCATAGCGGGTCATACTGCGCTTGCTCCGGCGACGCCGCACGAGAGCCTGAGCAAGCGCTGGGTCGCAGGGTGGGGGCGTCAGCTGCGGGCGGGCCCGTCTGCGCCCGGGTCGGGCTCGTCGCCCTCGAGCGCGACGGCGGTCTCCAGGACCTCTGCGGCGCCCGCGGCCTCGGCATCGCCCGACGAGACCGGCGGCTGCGCACGAGGCGACTCCGACCCGGAGGGCTGCGGCGACGCCTCCGCGCCGCCCTGCTGCGTGTCCGGTTCCTCGGCGCGGGCGGCCGTGACCACGTCGCGGATGCGCAGGACGGTCGCGACCAGCCAGACGACGCCGATCACCGCGAACGGCCACGGGTACCGCCCGCCGGAGAACACCGCCGACAGCCCGATCACCAGCCCGGCGCCGAGCGCCGAGCGCACCGCCCCGTCCCGCAGCACACGTCCCAGCACGGATCCGCGCGACCCACTTCCCTGCTCAGCTCCGACGGCCATGGCGCCATTCTCCCCGACCACCCCACCGCCCCACGGCGCCGTTCGGCGTCGCGGGCGTGGCGTGGGCCGACCAGGCGCATCTCCAGCAGGTACGGGCCAGCCGGGCGCGGGCCAGCCGGGCGCCCGGCGAGCGTCGCCGCGTTCGTGCGCGCGTCACGACGAGCTGGTCGGCGCAGTCAGGCCGCGGTCGACCGACCTGGTGCGGATCCGACAAGGTGCGGGCCGGCCGGGTCTGAGCCCGGCGGGTGCGGGTCGGCGGGAAAGGGTGAAGGCCCCGCCACCGGAGTGGGGGGCCTTCGAGGGAGCCGCCTAAGGGAATCGAACCCTTGACCTTCTCATTACGAGTGAGACGCTCTGCCGACTGAGCTAAGGCGGCGCTGTCGGACCAGCCGGTCCGGCGAGCGCGCCTACTGTACCCGGACGGGTGCCGGGTCTCCAAAGCGGGCCGCAGTGACCTCGATCCCGTCCGCGACCGAGCCCCGGACCGCCGTCGACCAGGGAGGTCGGCCCGAGGTCAGCGAGCGGTCAGGGCTGAGGTCGGCTGAGGTCAGCAGCGTGTGCCGTCCGCAGGGACCGTGCCGTCGATGAGGTACGCGTCGACGTTCTTGGTGATGCAGTCGTTCGAGCGGCCGTAGGCCGTGTGGCCCTCGCCCTCGTACGTCAGCAGGACGCCCGAGTCGAGGATTCCCGCGAGCGCCTCGGCCTGCGCGTACGGGGTCGCGGGGTCGTTCGTCGTCCCGATGACGACGATGGGCGCGGCGCCGGGCGCCGAGTAGTCCTCGAGCCCGCCGACCTCGGGCACGGACCACTGCGCGCACAGCATCGGGCCGTAGGAGAACAGCTCGCCGACCGTGGGTGCGGCGGCCTGGATGCGCTCGGCCTGCGCCCGCATGTCGTCGAGGTCCGCGCTCGCACGGGAGTCGGCGCAGCCGATTGACCAGAACGCCTCGGTCGAGTTGGTGGCGTACGTGCCGTTGGCCTGCCGGTCGTAGTACGCGTCGGCGAGCGTGAGCAGGATCGAGCCGTCGCCGTTGCGGATCGCCGCGGTGAGCGCGGAGGTCAGGTACGTCCAGAACGTCTGCGAGTAGAGCGTGACCGCGATCCCGGTGAACGCGAGCGACTGCGTGAGCGGGCGGTCGTCGTCGCCCGTGGGCAGCGGCGCGGCCTTGGCTCGGTCGAGCAGGCGACGCACCTGGGTCAGCCCTTCCTCCACGTCGCCGGTCAGCGGGCATGCCTTGCCTGCCTGGCAGTCGGCGACGTAGGCGCGCAGCGCGTTCTCGAAACCGACCGCCTGCTGGAACGTGGCCTCGTCGCTGCTGAGCGTCGGGTCCACCGCGCCGTCGAGCACGAGCCGGCCGACCCGCTGCGGGAACAGCGCCGCGTACGTCGCGCCGAGCTGCGTGCCGTACGAGAACCCCAGGTAGTGCAGCTCGGTGTCGCCCAGGACAGCGCGCAGGACGTCCAGGTCCCGTGCGGCGCTCACGGTGTCGACGTGGCCGAGCACCGGACCGGTGTTGTCGAGGCACGCCTGGGAGAAGGCGGCGAACCTGTCGATCGCGGCCTGCACGCCCTCGGGGGTCGACGTGTCCGCGTCCGCGGCGAGCAGCGTGTCCATCTCCGGCGCGGAGTAGCACGTGATCCTCGGGTCCGAGTTCTGCACGCCGCGCGGGTCGAAGCCCACGAGGTCGTAGTGCTCCTGGACGTCCTTGCTCACGGTGTCGAGCGCGTCGGTCAGGAAGTCGAAGCCCGAGCCGCCGGGGCCACCGGGGTTGAGCAGCAGCGAGCCGAGTCGCTCGGTGCCCGTCGCGGGGTGCCGGTTCAGCCGGATCTTGATGGTGTCACCGGCGGGTGCGGCGTAGTCGAGCGGGACGTCGATCGTCGCGCACTGCAGGTCGTCCTCGCACGACTGCCAGGTGAGCTCCTGGCCGTAGAACCGCTCCAGCGCGGTGTCCGGCGCACTTGACGCATCCGGCGTCACCACCTGCGGCGGCGCCTGCTCCTCGGTGGTCGCGGTGCAGCCGGCGACGACGAGCGCGACGACGGCGACGAGCGCGGACAGCCGCGCGAGCGGACGCCGACGGGGCACGGGGTGAGGACGCACGGGGCGAGGACCCCCGGAGTGAGGACGCACGGGGTGAGGACGCGCGGTGGGACGAAGCACGCCGACACGGTAACCGGCCCGGCGAGGTCCCCAGCCACGGATCGAGCGATTGTGGACAACGAGGCACCAGACCCACACACGACGGGCGCGCGGATCGCCCAGCGCGGCCCAGCCCCGGCCCGGGCCAGTCGCCGCCTCAGCCCTGCGGGCGCAGCGCGATCGCCATCGCCTCGACCGCGAGCAGCGGCGCGACGTTCCCCTCGAGCCGCGTGCGCGCCTGACCGATCGCGTCCATGCGCCGCAGCGTCTGCTCGGGCGTCGACGTCGCGGCGAGCTCGCCCACGGTCTCGGCGTGGTCGAGGTTCACGAGCGACACCTCGGCGCCGAGCTGCACGACGAGCACGTCGCGGTACAGCGAGAGCAGGTCGAGCATCGCCCGGTCCAGGACGTCGCGCTGCGCGCGGGTCGCGCGGCGCTTCTGGTCCTCCTCGAGCTGACGGACCTGGGTCCGCAGCGCGGGCGGGATCGTCGCGGAGCCCTCGGCTCCGAGCGTGCGCAGCAGCGCGGCGCGCTCGGCCGCGTCGCGCTCCTCGGTGGCGGCCTTCGCGTCGGCCTGCGCGGTCGCGACGAGGTCGCCCGCGGCAAGCACCGCGTCACCGACCCCGCGGATGCGGGCGGCCACCCCGAGCACGTCCGCCCGGCGTCGTCGGGCCTCGGGGTCTCTCGCGAGACGGCGCGCGATCCCCACGTGGCTCTGGGCGGCACGCGCTGCGACCTCGGCGACCTGCGGGTCGATCCCGTCGCGCTGCACGAGCAGCTCGACCACCGCCTCGACCGGCGGGACGCGCAGCGCCACGGAGCGCGAGCGTGAGCGCAGCGTCACGAGCACGTCCTGCGGGCTCGGCGCGCACAGCAGCCACACCGTGCGGGGCGCAGGCTCCTCGAGGGCCTTGAGCAGCAGGTTCGACGTGCGTTCGACGAGGCGGTCGGCGTCCTCGACGAGGATCACGCGCCAGCGCCCCTCCGACGGCGAGCGCTGCGCGAGCTCGACGAGCGGGCGGACCGCGTCGATGAGGATGTTGACGCCCTCGGTCGCGACCACCGTCACGTCGGGGTGGGTGCCCGCGAGCGCGGTGGTGCACGCGTGGCACGTGCCGCACCCACCCTGGGGGCACTGCAGCGCCGCGGCGAACGCGCGCGCCAGGTTGGAGCGGCCGGACCCGGGCGGGCCGGTGAGCAGCCACGCGTGCGTCATCGCCTGCGGGTCGACGATCGCGCGCTGCAGCTCGGTGATCGCGGGCTCCTGCCCGACGAGCCCCGTCCAGACGCTCACGCCCCACCCCCGCGCGCATCCGCGGCACGGTCCGCGGCGAGCCCGAGCAGCGGCGCCACGCGCGTCCGCACCGCCTGCGCGAGCGAGTCCGGGTCGCCGGTGCCGTCGAGCACGAGCCAGCGGCCGGGCTCGGCCGCAGCCCGGTCGAGGAACGCCTGCCGCGTGCGCCGGTGGAACTCGTCGCCCGCGCTCTCGAGCCGGTCGGGGCTCCCGGTGAGCCGCGCACGGCCCAGGTCGGGGTCGACGTCGAGCAGCACCGTCACCGCGGGCAGGAGACCCCCGGTCGCCCACAGGGACAGGCGCTCGACCTCGTCGGCCCCGAGGTCGCGACCGGAGCCCTGGTAGGCGACGGACGAGTCGAGGTAGCGGTCGGTCACGACGAGCGCGCCACGGGCCAGCGCGGGCCGCACGAGCGAGGCGACGTGGTGCGCGCGGTCGGTCGCGTACAGCAGCGCCTCGGTGCGGGCGTCGACGTGCTCGCCGTGCAGCACCGCGTCCCGCAGGGTCTGCCCGAGCGTGGTCCCGCCCGGCTCGCGCGTGAGCACCACCTCGCGCCCGTGCTCGTGCGCCCACTGCGCGAGCAGCCGCGCCTGGGTCGACTTGCCCGCGCCGTCGCCGCCCTCGAAGGACACGAAGACACCGGGGAGGGTCGGCTCGGCGCCACCGGCTGGTGCGGGCAGGCTCGTCGGACCGGCGGGACTCGTCACGGCGTCAGGCTAGCCGCCCCCACCCACGCACCCCCACGACGACCGTGCACGACGACCGTGCACGACGACCGTTCGCGACGACGAGCAACGCCGACGACGGGCGAGGACGACGAGCGACGGCGAAGGGCCGACCGGCTCACTCGCCCGGGTAGACCACACCGATCTGCCGTCGCACCTCGTCGAGCGTGCGCATGACCTCGAGCGTGCCCTGCCACGACATGCGCGGGCTCTCCACGTCGCCCGCGGCCACGCGCCGCGCAACCTCGGCTGCCTCGTACTGCAACCCCTTGGCGCCCGGCTGCTCGAACGTCCACCGACGCCCGTCGACGCGCGTGACCTGGAACGAGGTCGGCGTGTAGAACGGCCCGGCGACCTCGATCGATCCCTCGGTCCCGGAGATCAGCGCGACGGTCGGGGTCTTGGCCCACAGCGTCGTGGAGAGCGTGGCCTGCGTGCGCGCGCCGTACGACAGGACGATCGAGACCTGCCCGTCGACGCCGGTCTCGGTGAGCGTCCCGGCGGCGAGGACCGCGTCGGGCGCGCCCAGCAGGTCGTGCGCGAACGAGACCGGGTAGACGCCCAGGTCGAGCAGCGCGCCGCCCGCGAGCGCGGGGTCGTACAGGCGCGAGGTCGGGTCGAACGCCATGAGCTGGCCGTGGTCGGCGGTCACGTTGACGATCTCGCCGATCTCGCCCGCGTCGATCACCTGGTGCAGCGCGGCGACGTGCGGCAGGAACCGCGTCCACATCGCCTCCATGACGAACACGCCGGCCTCACGCGCCGCGGTGAAGACCTGCTCGGCCTCGGCAGCGTTCCGGGTGAACGCCTTCTCGACGAGCACGTGCTTGCCCGCACGGATCGCGAGCAGGGCGTGCTCGAGGTGCTCGGAGTGGGGCGTGGCGACGTAGATCGCGTCGACCTGCGGGTCCTCGACGAGCGCCTCGTAGCCGAGGTGGGTCGTCGGGATGCCGTGCGCGGTGGCGAACCGCTCGGCGCGGTCGCGGTGGCGCGAGCCGACGGCGACGAGCTGCGCGCGCGTGTGCTGCGTGACGGCGTCGGCGAAGGCGCCGGCGATGCGTCCTGCGCCGAGGATGCCCCAGCGGATCGACGGTGCGGTGCGGGGGTCCTCGGTGCGAGCCATGGCGCCAACGTAGCGCGCACGTGCGGCCTCTCGGCAAGCGCGCACGGTCCCGACGAGCAGCGACCGCCCTGGTCCGGCGCGTCGACGGACCGCCGGCCCACCAGCGACGTCGTCGCCCCCGCCAGATCCGTACCGTTTCGTCTTCCGTCAGGCACTTTCTTTACCTACTTGATTTAGTTAGCGTCGATCTGCTCGGGCTCGCCCGTGGGCCGAGCGGTCATCCCGACGCACCCGTCGGACAGTTCAACGGAGAGCTCCATGACCAGACCCGGCCGCCAGTCAGGACCACGCCGCGCCCTCGCGCTCGCCGCGACCGCCACGCTCGCTCTCGCGGGGCTCACTGCCACGAGCACCACGGCCCACGCCGAGCCCGCTGCCGCCACGACCGCCGCCGCCGCCAGCACGGATCCCGAGGAGGAGACCGTCGCCATCTCCGACCCGCAGGCCACCGCCGACACCCGCGCCCTGTTCCGCTACCTGCGCGACCAGGAGTCCGGCGGCATCCTGTTCGGCCAGCAGCACGCGGTCGACGAGTCCGTCTCGTCGTCGGTCACCGGCCCGGACGGCAAGCCGCTGCGGTCCGACGTGCACGACGTGACGGGCGACCTGCCCGGGGTGTTCGGCTTCGACACGCTCGCGCTGCGCGGCGACGAGAAGCCTGGCACGCACGAGAACACCGGCGAGCAGAACGCGCGCGCCCTGGCCGACGAGCTCGTGCGCGCCGACGCGCTGGGCGCTGTCGTCACGCTCTCGGCGCACATGCCCAACTTCGTCACCGGCGGGCCCTACAACGACACGGCCGGCCGCGTCGTGAGCCACATCCTGCCGGGCGGCGACACCCACGCCGAGTACCGCGCGTACCTCGACCTCGTCGCGCTCACCGCGCAGAGCGCCGAGCGGCCCGACGGCTCGCTCGTGCCCGTCGTCTTCCGGCCGTTCCACGAGAACAGCGGCTCGTGGTTCTGGTGGGGCGCCGCGCACGCGACGACCGGCGAGTACAAGGAGATCTTCCGGTTCACCGTCGAGTACCTGCGTGACGTCAAGGGCGTGCACAACCTGCTGTACGCGTTCTCGCCGAACGGCTCGTTCGACGGCGACTCCGCGCGCTACCTCGAGACGTACCCGGGCGACCAGTGGGTCGACGTCCTGGGCTACGACAACTACGAGAGCTCGAACGCGGCCGACGACTCGTCGGCGTACGTGAGCGCGTCCGTCACCGACCTGGCGATGGTCGTCGACGTCGCGCGCGAGCGCGGCAAGATCCCCGCGTACACCGAGTTCGGCCGCAACGGGGACCGCACGATCAAGCCGACGGGCAACAAGTCGCTCGCGTTCTTCACGCAGCTGCTCGACGGGCTCACGGCCAACCCGAGGGCCGGCCAGGTCGCGTTCATGCTCACGTGGGCGAACTTCGGCTCGGGGCAGATCTACGTCCCGTACGCCGGCCACGAGATGGCCGCGGACTTCCAGGCCCTGTACGACGACGAGGCGTCCGTGTTCGCGAGCCAGACCGGACCGCGCTTCGACCTGGCCGCGAGCCCCGGCGCGCAGGAGCCGTTCCTGCGGGTCGTCTCCCCCGCGGACGGCGCGCGCGTCACGACCGCGACGACGACGGTGCGCGCCCGGCTCACCGCGGCACCCGGCGTGGACTCCGTGACGTTCACGCCCGCGGGCGGCGACCCGCTCGCGCTGACTCTCGACGCCGACGGGTACTACTCGGCCACGTGGGACGTCGGCGAGGAGAACCTCACGAACCGCACGGTGCAGGCGACGGTGACCGCGACCGGCGGCGGCCACGACCTGTCGAGCACCGTCTCGCTCATCCTCGGCGCGGCTCCGGTGCTCCCGGTCGGGACCGTCGACGACTTCGAGGGCTACGGCGACGACCTCGCGCTGCGCGCCGCGTACACGGTGGCGAACGCGACCTCGTCGGCCCTCACGCTCGCGCCGCACGACGCGTCCGCGCCCGACGAGGGCCACGCCGCGCGCCTGTCGTACGACTTCCCCGCGTCCCGCACGGGCTACCTGGGCTTCGGCCGGTCGTTCGCGCCCACGCAGAACTGGTCGGGGTTCGGCCAGCTCGACGTGTGGATCGACCCGGACGGCTCGGGCCACAAGCTCGTCGTCCAGGTCCAGGCGGGCGGTGTCGCGTTCGAGGCGTACCCCTCGCTCACCGGCGACGACCCGTACGTCGCGCACCTGCCGTGGAGCACCTTCGCGCCCGCGCCGTGGGACACCGCCAACGCGGAGGCGACCCTCACGTGGGAGCGCCTGGCGAAGGTCGGCCAGGTCTTCGTCTACGTGAACGACGCGGGCGGCACCGCGCCGCTGACCGGGTCGATCCTCGTCGACGACCTCAAGGCCGGCGGCGAGGGCGAGTACGTCGACCCCGAGCCGTCGGCCGACCCGATCGTCGTCGACGACTTCGAGTCCTACGCCGACGAGGCCGCGTTCGACGCCGCGTGGGGCAACCGCGCCAAGACGGACCGGATCGCGCTGTCCACGGACGCGGGCCAGGGCGCGCAGGCGCTCGCGTTCACGTACGACCACGCGGACGGCGGCTGGCAGGACGTCGCGCGCTGGCTCGGCGGGCAGGACTGGTCGGGCCGCGACGCGCTGTCGCTGCGGGTCAAGGGCGACGGCTCGGCCAACCAGCTCGCGATCCAGATCGGCACGGGCTCGGGCGGCTACTACCTCGCGCAGGTCCCGCTGACCGACGCCTCCTGGCACGCGGTCGAGATCCCGTTCTCGTCGTTCGCGCCGTCCTGGCCGCCCGAGCTCACCGACCCCCTGACGGACGCGCGCCTCGCGGTCGTCAACGAGCTCGTGCTCGCGTCGAGCTCGACGAGCGGTGCGGGGACGTTCGGGGTCGACGACCTCACGGTCGTCGGCGGCGACGGGGCACCCGAGATCCCGGACGGCACGCCCGAGGTCCTCGACACGTTCGACGCGTACGGCACCACCACGGACCTGCGGGTCATGTGGGGCAACATCGCCGAGCAGGCGTGGGGCGACGGCTGGCAGCTGGCGCTCGCGCCCGGCAAGGGCTCCGGCGGGTCGAAGGCGGGCGAGTTCGTCTACGACTTCACCTCGACCACGTACCTGCAGGAGTCGCGCTGGCTCGGTGGGCACTCGTGGGCGGGCCTGGACGGGATCACCGCGTGGGTCGACCCGAACGGCTCGGGCCAGTCGCTGTCGCTGCGGTTCCGCACGGCCTCGGCCGACGGCACGGGCGACGACTGGTACTGGGACCTGCCGGTGCCGCTCACGGGCGCCGCGCGCACCGTGCACGCGGCGTTCGACGACGCCGTCGTGACGTACCCGAACGGTCTCGACCAGGCGCTGCGCCCCACCCGGGCCCAGCTCGCGAAGGTCAACGAGGTCATCCTCATGGCCACGCAGGCGGACGCCTCCCGGCCCGCGACCGGGTCGTTCTTCGTCGACGACCTGTCCGTCGGCGACTTCCCCGACGAGCCCGCCCCGGCGGCACCCGCGGTCACGACGCAGCCCACGTCCGTGAGCGGCACCCACGGCAGCACGGTCACCCTCACCGCGGCGGCCTCGGGCCAGCCGGCCCCGACGGTCCGGTGGGAGCAGCGCCGCGGCACGCGCCACGGGACCTGGAAGCCGATCCCGGGAGCCACGTCCACGACGCTCGCGCTGCGGCTCACCCCGAGCCTCGACGGCGCGCAGGTGCGCGCGGTCTTCACCAACACGCTCGGCCAGGCGACCTCGGACGCGGCCACCGTGACGATCACACGCAAGGCGCCGCACCTGCTGTCGCAGCCGGCGTCGGCAACCGTGGCGCGCGGCGCCGCGGTGACCTTCCGCGTCACCGTCGACGCCTACCCGGCGCCGACCTACCAGTGGTACCGGCAGTCGCCGGGCCGCAGCACGTGGGTCGAGGTCCGGGGCGCGACGTGCTCGTCGTACACCACACGCGCGTCGGCCGGCCTGTCCGGGGCGAGGTTCCGGGTCGTCGTCACGAACGAGAAGGGTCGCGTGACGAGCCACGCGGCGACCCTCCGCGTGCGCTGACCCCACAGACGACGACGCCCCGCCGGATGGGCTGCCGGCGGGGCGTCGTCACGCCCGCGTGCCCAGGACGTCGAGGTGCTCAGGACGTCGAGGCGCTCAGGACGTGGAGGTCTCAGGACTTCGTGGCGGCCTTCTTGCGCGTCGTCGTCGTGCGGCGGGCCGGGGCCTTCTTCTTGGCCGGGGCCGACGCACGCTTGTCGGCGAGCAGCTGGATCGCCTGCTCGGCGGTGATCGACTCGGCCGTCACGTCGCGCGGCAGGGTCCGGTTCGTCACGCCGTCGGTCACGTACAGCCCGAACCGGCCGTCCTTCACGACGATCGGCTTGCCCGACGTCGGGTCGTCGCCGAGCTCGCGCAGCGGCGGCGTCGCGGTGGCCCCGCGCCCGCGCTTGGGCTGGGCGTAGATCGCCAGCGCCTCCTCGAGCGTCGTCGAGAACAGCGCCTCCTCCGAGGCCAGCGTGCGCGAGTCCGTGCCCTTCTTCAGGTACGGGCCGTAGCGGCCGTTCTGCGCCGTGATCTGCGCACCCGACTCGGGGTCGACGCCCACCACGCGCGGCAGGGACAAGAGCTTGAGCGCGTCCTCGATCGTCACCGTGTCCAGCGACATCGTGCTGAACAGCGACGCGGTGCGGGGCTTCGGCGCGGCCGCCAGGGCCTTCTTCTTGGCCGCGGCGGACAGCGACGGGTCGATCTCCGGCTCGGGCAGCAGTTCGGTGACGTACGGCCCGTAGCGGCCGTTCTTCACGACGATCGTCGTGCCCGTGGTCGGGTCCGTGCCGAGCACCTTGTCGCCCTCGGGCTCGCTCTCGATGAGCTCGCGCGCCTTGGCGGGCGTCAGCTCGTCGGGCGCGAGGTCCTCGGGGACCGACGCGCGGCGCGGGTTGCCGTCCTCGCCCAGCACCGACGGGTCCTCGAGGTACGGGCCGTAGCGGCCGACGCGCAGCGTGATGCCGTCGCCGATCGGGATCGAGTTGACCTCGCGCGCGTCGATCTCGCCGAGGTTCGCCACCAGGTCCCGCAGGCCCTCGCCCTCGGTGCTGCCCGAGCCGTCGCCGAAGTAGAAGCGCGTCAGCCACGCCACGCGGTCCTTGTCGCCCGCCGCGATCGCGTCGAGGTCCTGCTCCATCTCGGCCGTGAAGTCGTAGTCGACGAGCCAGTCGAAGTTCTCCTCGAGCAGGCGCGTCACCGCGAACGCGAGCCACGACGGCACGAGCGCCTGGCCGCGGTTCGTCACGTAGCCGCGGTCCTGGATCACGGAGATCGTCGCCGCGTACGTCGACGGTCGGCCGATGCCGCGCTCCTCGAGCGCCTTGACGAGCGACGCCTCGGTGAAGCGCGGCGGCGGCGAGGTGCGGTGGCCGTCGGCCGCCAGGTCGCGGCCCGTCAGCGGGTCGCCCTGCGCCATCTTGGGCAGGCGCGCGTCCTTCTCGTCGGCCGGCGCCGCGTCGTCGTCGTACCGCGAGACGTCGCGACCCTCCTCGTACGCGGCGAGGAAGCCGCGGAACGTGATGACCGTGCCGGACGCGGAGAACACCGCGTCGCGACCGTCGGACGCCACCGCACCCAGGCGGACCGAGGCGGTCTGCCCGCGCGCATCGCCCATCTGCGAGGCGACGGTGCGCTTCCAGATCAGCTCGTACAGCCGGAACTGGTCGCCCGACAGCTCGCGCGCGACCTGCGCCGGCGTGCGGAAGTGGTCGCCCGCGGGACGGATGGCCTCGTGCGCCTCCTGGGCGCCCTTCGCCTTCGAGGTGTAGACGCGCGGCGCGTCCGGGACGTACTCGGCGCCGTACAGCTCGGCCGCCTGCCGGCGCGCGGCGGAGATCGCCTGCGACGACAGCACGGGCGAGTCGGTACGCATGTAGGTGATGTAGCCGTTCTCGTACAGCGACTGCGCGGTGCGCATGGTCTGCCGCGAGGACATGCGCAGCTTGCGCGACGCCTCCTGCTGCAGGGTGGAGGTGGTGAACGGCGCGGCCGGGCGGCGCGTGTACGGCTTGGTCTCGAGGCTGCGGACCTCGAAGCCCGCGCCGTCGAGCGCCGCGACGAGCGACGTGGCGGCGGCCTCGTCGAGCTGCACCGCCTCGCTCTTGAGCACGCCGCGGTCGGTGAAGTCCCGGCCCGAGGCGACGCGCACGCCGTCCAGGGCGGACAGCCGCGCGGAGAAGGCGGGCTCGTCGTCGTCGGCCACCGCGAACGTGCCGGTGACGTCCCAGTAGTCCGCGGCGACGAACGCCATGCGCTCGCGCTCGCGCTCGACCACGAGGCGCGTCGCGACCGACTGCACGCGACCCGCGGACAGCCCCTGGCGGACCTTGCGCCACAGCACGGGGCTGACCTCGTAGCCGTACAGGCGGTCGAGGATGCGGCGGGTCTCCTGCGCGTCGACCAGGCGGTCGTCGAGCTCGCGCGTGTTCTCCAGCGCGCGGGTGATCGCCTCGCGGGTGATCTCGTGGAACACCATGCGCTTGACGGGGACCTTGGGCTTGAGCTCGGACAGCAGGTGCCACGCGATGGCCTCGCCCTCGCGGTCCTCATCGGTGGCGAGGTAGAGCTCGTCGGACTCCTTGAGGAGCTTCTTGAGCTCGGCGACCTTCTTCTTCTTGTCCGAGTCGACCACGTAGTACGGGGTGAACCCGTTGTCCACGTCGACCGCGAACTTGCCGAAGGGGCCCTTCTTCATGTCGGCCGGCAGCTCCGAGGGCTGCGGCAGGTCACGGATGTGCCCGACGCTCGCCTCCACGTCGAAGTCGTCGCCCAGGTACCCCGCGATCGTGCGGGCCTTGGCGGGCGACTCGACGATGACGAGCTTGCGCCCTGCCGACATGCGTGCCTCTTCCTTCGTGCTCGGCCCACTCGGCCGTTCGAGTGGTGCCGTCCGTCTGGGGACTCTACGACGCCCGGTCAAGCGCTCCGCAATCGTCGGCCCGCTCCCTGGCGCAGCGCGAGGCTCATCGCGAAGGCCCACGCGCACGCCGCGACGGTTCCCGCGACGCCGCCCGCGTAGGCGGTGAGCAGCTCGTCACGCGTCTCGACCGAGGGCAGCGCGGCGAACGTCCGCGACAGCGCGACGGCCGCGACGACGGCCGCGCACGCGCCCACCGAGCCGAGCGCGACGAGTGTGCCACGCAGCGTGCGGGGCGTCGGCGGCGGTCCGTCGAGCGCGTCCTCCGACAGCCGCGCGGGCCACAGCGCCGTGATCGCGCACGTGGCCGCGGTCCACCCGAGCACGACGAGCACGGCCGCGATCACGTCCGAGGGCCGGTGCCACTGCCCGACGAGCGTCGAGACGCCGGTCGCGGCGGCGTACGCGGCGCCGACCGCCGCGACGAGCGGCCGCATCCGGGACGGCACGACGAGCAGCAGGACGACCGCGATCGACATCGCCGCGGTCGTGTGACCGCTGGGCAGCGAGTTCGCCTGGCTGCCGATCGGGATGCCGTGCTCGGGCCGCGCCAGCACCGCGTACTTGAGCACCTGCGTGGTGAGGTTCGCCCCGCCCATGACGACCGCGACCTGCACCGCGAGCTCCCACCGCCGGCGCAGCACGGCGATCCCGACCGCGACCAGCAGCACGACCGCGATCGCGGACACCGACACGACGTCCAGCACGCGCTCGGCGACGCGCCACAGCTCGGTCTGCCCGTACGCGGCGCCCTCGACCGCGGCCGCGTCGACCTGCTGACCCTTCTCGGTGCGCACGAACACGCCCCACAGCGCGAGCACTCCCGCCATGCAGGCGACGGCGGTGAGCACGCACGCCGTGACCACCCCGGCGCGGGCGCGCTCGGGCCGTCGCGTCGTCGTCGTGCTCGTCACGCGCCCACGCTAAGCCACCCGAGCACCCCACCCCCGCCGTCTCCACGTCCTGACCACACACCCGCCCCAACGACCCCTCGAGCACCAGCCGACGCGAGTGCGGTGGGCGCTCGGGCACGGGACGACCGTCAGGGGGCGGGGTGGGTGAGGGCCGGCGGGAGGAGGCGGGGGCTGAACCCTGCGGCCTCGACGAGGGCGGGCGTGTGCAGGTGGCAGGCCACACGGCGGGCGGGGTCGTCGCCCGGGACGGCGCTCGGGACGAGCTCGGGCTGGATCGCGGCGCACGCGTCGAACGCGTGCGCGCACCGGTCCCGGAACGGGCAGCCCGTGGGCAGGCTCGCCAGGTCGGGCGGCGAGCCGGGGATCCCGCCGAGCTCGCGACGAGGCCCGCGCAGCGGCGGGAACGAGTGCAGCAACCCGTCGGCGTAGGGGTGGCGAGGTGCGCGGTACACGTCCAGCGCGGCGGCGTCCTCGACGATCTCGCCCGCGTACATGATCGCGATGCGGTCCGCGATCTCGATGAGCAGCGAGACGTCGTGCGTGATGAACACGACCGAGAACCCGAGCCGCTCACGCAGGTCGGCGATCTGCTCGACGATCTGCCGCTGCATGACCACGTCGAGCGCGGTCGTCGGCTCGTCCATGATCAGGACCTGCGGGTCGAGCGCGAGCGCCATCGCGATCATCACGCGCTGGCGCATGCCGCCGGAGAGCTGGTGCGGGTAGTCGCGTGCGCGGTCCGGGTTGATGCCGACGAGGTCGAGCAGCTCGGCGGCCTTCTCGAGCGCCTCGGGCTTCTTCATTCCGGGCCGGTGCGCGGTGATCGCGTCCGCGATCTGCCGGCCGATCCGGTGCACGGGGTTGAGCGAGTTCATCGCGCCCTGGAAGACGATCGCGAGGTCCTGCCAGCGTGAGGCGCGCAGCGCGCGGTCGTCGAGCGTGAGGATGTCGCGCTGCGTGCCGTCGCGGTCGGTGAAGATCACCTCCCCGCCGGTGATGAGGCCGGGCGGCGGGAGGAGCCGTGTCGCCGCGTACGCGAGGGTCGACTTCCCGCACCCGGACTCCCCCGCGAGGCCGAGCACCTCGCCGCGGTTGAGGGTCAGCGAGACCTGCCGCAGCACGTGCGTGGGCTCGTCGTACCCGTAGTCCACCGACAGGTTCCGGATCTCCAGCACGGGGTCGGCCGCCCGGCCACGGGCGTGGGGTCCGGCGGGCGAGACGGGCTGTGCGCTCATGCGCGGTCCTCCTTGGCCTCGTGCACGACCGGCGTGAAGCCGATGCGCGGGCGGATGCCGCGGCGGCGCAGGGTCTTGGCGTTCAGGCCGGTGCTGCGCAGGCGCGGGTTGACGAACTCGTCGATGCCGAAGTTGATGAGGGTCAGCGAGATCCCGACGAGCGCGATGCACAGGCCCGGGAACATGTACCACCACCACGCCCCGCGCTGGAGCGCGAGCTGCGCCTGCGCCCAGTACAGGACCGTCCCCCAGTTCCACGTGTCGGTGGGGGTGATGCCGATGAACGACAGCGTGATCTGGGACAGCACGGCGAACGACACGGTCCCGACGAACCCCGCGGCGATCATCGCGGTCAGGTTCGGCAGGATCTCGGCGAGGATCAGGCGCCACGTGCGCTCGCCGTTCGCGCGGGCGGCCTCCACGAAGTCGCGCTTGCGCAGCGAGAGGGTCTGCGCCCGCAGGACGCGCGCGCCCCACGCCCACCCCGTGATCGCGATGACGACGGCGACGGTCAGGCCGCCGGCCGACGGCAGCATCCCCGCGATGATGATGATGAGCGGGAGCTGCGGGATCACCAGGAAGACGTTCGACAGCGCGGACAGCCCCTCGTCGCCGAACCCGCCGACGTAGCCCGCGGTGATGCCGACGACGACGCCGATGAACGTCGCCAGGAACCCGGCGACGAACGCGATGAGCAGCACCGACCGGGTCCCGAGGATCACCTGGGACATGACGTCCTGCCCCAGGTGCGTGGTGCCCATCCAGTGCTCCCACGAGGGTGGCTGCAGCAGGTCCGACGAGCGCTCGTCCGGGTCGTACGGGGCGATCCACGGCCCGATCGCCGCGATCAGGGCGAAGAAGGCGAGGATCCCGAGCCCCGTGAGGGCCTTGGTGTTGCGCATCCACAGGAAGCGCCGCTTGGTGCCGGTCGGGGCGGTCTGCTCCGTGCCGACCTGCGTGGTCTCGGTCGTGACGAGCTCGGCGGCCACGGTCAGCCCTCCTGTCGCGTGCGGGGGTCGAGCACGCCGTACGCGAAGTCGGCGATGACGTTGGCGAACAGCACGGCGAGCGTGATCACCAGGAAGCAGCCCTGCATGAGCGGGTAGTCCTTGGCGGACGTCGCCTTGAGCAGCTGGTAGCCGATGCCCTGGTACGAGAAGACCGTCTCCATGACGAGCGTCCCGCCGACGATGAACCCGAGCGACAGCGCGAAGCTCGACAGCTGCGGCAGGATCGCGTTCCGCGCGGCGTAGCCGAGCATCACGGTGCGCTCCGGCAGGCCCTTGGCCTGCGCGACCGTCACGTAGTCGTCCGACGAGACCGTCACCATCATGTTGCGCATCCCCAGGATCCAGCCGGAGACGGACGTCACGACGATCGTCAGGGCGGGCAGCGTGCCGTAGTAGACGACGGAGCCGACGAACTCCCACGACAGGTTCGGGACCATGCTGCGGTCGTACGACCCGCTCGCGGGGAACCACCCGAGCCGCACGGCGAACACCGCGATCACGACGAGCGCGAGCCAGAAGTACGGGACGGTCGAGAAGAACGTCGAGATCGGCAGCAGGATGTCCGCGCGCGTGCCGCGTCGCCACCCGATCGCGACGCCCGCGAGCGTGCCGATCGTGAAGCTGATGATCGTCGCGATCCCGACGAGCCCGATGGTCCACGGCAGCGAGCGCGCGAGGATGTCGACGACCGGCTCACGCCCGGAGAACGAGATCCCGAGGTCGCCCTGGAACAGGTGCGCCCAGTAGGTGACGTACTGCTGCCACAGGGTCGTCTTCTCGTCGAGCCCGAACAGCGCCTTGAGCGCGTCGATCGCGTCCGGGCTGATCTTGCCCTGGTTGGCGGCGATGAGCGCCGAGACCGGGTCGCCCGGCATGAGGCGCGGGATGAAGAAGTTGATCGTCATCGCGGCCCAGAACGTGATCGCGTAGAAGACCGTGCGGCGGACGAAGAACCTCATCGGTCCACCTCCCCCGCCGCGCCCGGACGCGCGCCGTAGGCCTCGAGCACCGAGCCGACCTCGGGCCGGCCGTCGCGCTGCGAGTACCCCCAGCACGCGGCCTCGCGGCCGTCGCTCACCGGCAGGAGCGGTGGGACCTCGGTGCGGCACAGGTCGACCGCGAACGGGCAGCGCGGGTGGAACCGGCACCCCGCGGGTGGCCGCACGAGGCTCGGCGCCTCGCCGCGTGCGCCGCGGGCCCGGGCCGCGAGGTCGTCCGGGTCGGGCGCCGAGCTGATGAGCAGCTGCGTGTAGGGGTGCGCGGGGTCCTGCGTCACCGACTCGCTGTCGCCCTGCTCGACCACGCGCCCCGCGTACATGACCATCGTGCGGTCCGCGAAGTAGCGCGCGGAGGCGATGTCGTGCGTGATGTACAGGATCGCGATGTGCAGGCGGTCGCGCAGGTCGCGCAGCAGGTTGAGGATGCCGAGCCGGATCGAGACGTCCAGCATCGAGATGGGCTCGTCGGCCAGCAGCACCTCGGGGTCCGCGGCCAGGGCGCGCGCGATCGCGACGCGCTGGCGCTGACCGCCCGACAGCTCGTGCGGGAACTTGTCGACGTAACGCGCCGGCGGGGTGAGCTGCACGCGGGTCAGCAGCTCGTCGAGCGCCGCCTCGAGCTCGGCACCGCGCAGGCGCCCCTGGTGGATCCGCAGGCTGCGCGTGAGCGTGTAGCGCACGGTGTGGATCGGGTTCAGCGAGCCGAACGGGTCCTGGAAGATCATCTGGACGCGCCGCACGTAACGGCCGAACGCGCGTCGGCCGGTGGCCGTGGCGTCCGTACCGTGCAGCAGGATCTGGCCGCTCGTGGCGGGCACGAGCTGCGCGAGCAGGCGCGCGATCGTCGACTTGCCCGAGCCGGACTCGCCGACGAGCGCGACGACGCGGCCGCGGTGCAGGTCGATCGAGACGTCGTCGACCGCGTGCACGACCGCGTGGTTGCGCAGGCCGCGCACCGGGAAGTGCTTGCGCAGCCCGACGGCGCGCAGGACGGGTGGCTCGTCGGCGTCGGGGCCGGGCCGACGCGCGTCGGGCGGGCCGACGAGCTCGTCGGACCCGTGGGGGGAGGTTCGCATGAGGGGTTCACCTGGGGACGTGGCCGCGGCGCGGGGTGCCGGAGGAGGAGCTCCGGCACCCCGCGCCCTGACTCGGGTCGGACCGCGACGCCCCGCGGGGCCGGGCGGTCCGGTCGGCTCAGGCCGTGGGCTTGAGCTTGGTCAGGATCAGCGCGGCCTGCGGGCCCGTGGGCTGCGGGTTCGCGTACGGGTCCTCGTCCGTGGGGAAGCCCGTGTAGTTCGCGGTCGAGTACTGCGCGACGGCCGGGCGCGACCAGATGACCAGGCCCGGGACGTCCTCGACGAAGCGCTTCTGCACGACCTGCAGCGCGGCCATGCGGTCCGCGTCGGTCGTGGCGGACTTGAACTCGGCGAGCGCGGCCGTGGCCTCGTCGTTCTGGTAGCGGCCGAAGTTCCAGTTCGCGGGCTGGCCGAGCTCGACGTACGACGCGCCGTCCATGATGTTCGAGTACAGGTTCCACGGCGTGGAACCGCCGTCGGTCCAGTGCAGCGACGCCTGGAAGTCGCCCAGGTTGATGACCTGGTTGAACCACGTGTCGGCGACGACGGGCTCGACGGTCGCCTCGGCACCCAGCTCCTTGGCACCCTCGGCGATGATCCCGAGCGCGTCGAGGTAGTCCGTCCAGCCCTGCGGGTTGGTCAGCGCGAAGGAGACCTTCTCGCCGTCCGGGTCGACGAGCGCGTCGCCGTCCCACGTGTAGCCCGCGTCGGTCAGCACCTGCTTGGCGCCGTCGACGTCGACCTCGAGCTCCTGGCCGGCGAACTCGTCGGAGATGAACGCGTCACCCGACGGCTGCGGCAGGCCGGTGACCGACGTGATCTGCGGCCACACGCCGTACCCCGCGGTCGCGGAGATGTCCGCGCGGTCGACGACCATGTTGAGCGCCTTGCGGAACGCGACGTCGTCGAACGGCTTCTTCTGGGTGTTGAGGTACAGCACGTCGACGCCGAAACCACCGCCCGCGACCTGGTGGAAGTGCTCCGGGTCCTGCGCGATGAACGTGTTCTCGAAGTCCGGGATGAACGTCCAGCCCCACTGCGCCTCACCCGACGTGAGCGCGGTCGTCAGGCCCGCGTTGTCCTTGAACGCGTCGTAGCGCAGCTCGCCGACGAGCGGCGCGTCGCCCCAGTACGTGTCGTTCGGGACGAGCGTGACGGCCTGCGGCGTGAAGCTCTTCAGCGTGAACGGGCCCGTCCCGATCATGGTGTCGGCCGTGTACGTGACCGGGTCCTCGTTCTCCCAGATGTGCTTGGGCACGATCAGGAGCCGGTAGAGCTTGGCGGCGTTGACGTACTGACCGGTCGTGAAGCCCACCGTGACCGTCGTGCCGTCCGTCGTGATCTCGCCGTACTGCTCCGGGAAGTCCACGTTGAGCTCGGGGTTGTCCTTGCGGATCTGGAGCGAGTAGGCGATGTCGTCGGCCGTGAACGGCTCGCCGTCGCTCCACGTGACCCCCGCACGCGGCGTGATGACCGCCTCGGTGTACGTGTCGTTCCACTCGACCTTCTCCGCGAGCCACGGCATGGGAGGGTCGGTGGGCTTGACGTCGTTGACCTGCATGAGCGACTCGTAGATCGCGTACGCGTAGCCGAACGAGGTGGAGCCCGAGCCGGGGGCGATCGGGTTCTGGTTCCCCGACGCCTCACCGTTGGGCATGCCCACGGTCAGGACCTTGTCGGAACGCTCGTCGCTCGTCGCCTGGGTCTGCCCCGAGGTCGGGTCGTCGCTGCCGTTGCCGCCGCCTGAGCAGGCGGTGGCGAGCAGCGCGACGACCGCCACGCTGGCTGCCGCCGTCGAGAGCTTGCGGATCCTCACGAGAGTGCCTCCTTGCACTGGGTGAACTGCGGGAGTGGTGGTGCTGGTCCTGCCGTGCTGGTCCTGCCGTGCTGGTCCGGCGGCACTGCGGAGGTCGCCGGGCCGGGGGCTCGGGGGTCGTCTGCGGGCAGGTCGACCCCCGGGCCGGTCTAGGTGCGGACGGTCACCTCGGTGCCCACCCGCAGGTCCTGCACCGAGCGGCCCGCGCGCAGCCGGTACGTGCCGGGGGGCACCACCCAGCCCGCGTCCCAGGTGCGCCACGTGCTCGCGGGCACCCGGACGGTCACGTCGCGCCGCTCGCCCGGGGCGAGCTCGGCGACGGCGAACCCCGCCAGCCAGCGCACGGGACGGTCCGACGAGGCCGCGGGCGGCTCGGCGTACACCTGGACCACCTCGCGACCCGCGCGGGGCCCGGTGTTGCGCAGCGTGACGACCAGGTCGTACGCGGCCGGCTCGTCGGCCACGGGCTCGGCGCGCACGCCGTCGTACGACCACGTGGTCCAGCCCAGCCCGTGGCCGAACGGCGCGGCGGGCGTGCGGCCCAGGCGCAGCCACGACCTGTACCCGACGTGCACGCCCTCGCGGTACTCGACGACGCCGTCGACGGGCACCGCGTCCGGGACGGGCACGTCGCTCTCGTGCGCGGGCAGCGTCCACGGCAGCCGGCCCGAGGGCTCTGTCACGCCCGTGAGCACGTCGCCCAGCGCCTCGGGCCACTCCTGGCCGCCGAGCCACGCCCAGAGCACGCACGGGACCTCGTCGAGCCACGGCAGCAGCACGGGCGCACCCGCGTTGACGACCACGACCGTACGCGGGTTGGCCGCGAGCACCGCCTTGACGAGCTGGTCCTGCGTGCCGGGCAGGGCGAGCGACGTGCGGTCGTACCCCTCGGACTCGACCTCCTCGTTGGTGCCGACGACGACGACCGCGAGATCCGCCGCCGCAGCAGCCGCGACCGCGTCGGCGAGCAGCTCGTCGGGAGACGTACCGGGCGTGCGGTGCACGAGCTCGGCGCGCGCGAACGACGCGTAGCCGACGGGGTGCACGGCCTGGACGGTCGCGTCGAGCTCGATCGTCACCGGCTCCGCGTGGCCCGCGGCCGCGTGCGGCGTCTCGACGGTGAGCGTGACGGGCGTCGGCGCGTTCACCGACGAGTCGAGGATCACCTCGGCCCCCACCTCGTGCTCGCTCGTCGAGAGCACCTCGCCGCCCACGACGACGCGGTGCCGCCCGACCGTGCCCACGCCCACCTCGTGGCGTCCGGGCTCGTCGAGCGTGACGGTCGTGCGCAGCCGCACCGTGTGGGCGTCGGCGCGCACGTCCCGGAGCCACCCGGTCCACGCGGTGACGGTCCGCGCCTCGAGCACGGCGCCTGCCGCGTCCAGCACCTCGACGAGCACGCCGGGCTCTCCCGCGGGGCTGGTGCAGCGGTGCGCGAGGTCGAGCGCCGGGGGCAGCAGGCGGGAGACCGCGCCGGCGTGCACGGTGACCTCGGCGCCGGCGAACGCGTCGCGCACCGCGTCGTCGAGCTCGGCGCGCCGCTCGGGCCGCACGTACGCCGAGCCGCCGCCCTGCACGAACGGCGCCAGCGCGTTGGGCCCGACGAGCGCGACCCGGCGCACGTCGCCGCTCGCGAGCGGGAGCGCGTGCTCGTCGTCCTTGAGCACGACCATCGACCGCGCGACCAGGCGGCGCAGCGTGCCCCGCACGTCCACGTCGGCGACGCGGTCCCGCGACGCGCCCTCGGGAGCGAGTCCGTCGATCGCGCCGACCCGACGCGCGAGCAGCAGGATCCGCTCGACCTTCTCGTCGAGCGCGGCCTCGTCGACCTCCCCTGCGCGCACCGCGGCGAGCAGCCCGTCGCCCCAGACCCCGTCCGGGCCCGGCATCTGCAGGTCGAGACCGCCCTCGAACGCGCGGGCGACCGACCGCGTGGCGACCCAGTCGCTCACGACCACGCCGTCGAAGCCCCACTCGTCCTTGAGCACCCCGGTGAGCAGCGGCCGGTGCTCGAGCGCGGGTGCGGCCGTGGTGCCGTCGTCGATCCCCGAGTACGCGCCCATGACGGACCACGCGCGGGCCTCGTGCACGAGCTGCTCGAACGGCGCGAGATAGACCTCGCGCAGCGTGCGCTCGTCGACACGCGAGAGGTACGTGGTGCGCTGCGTCTCGGAGTCGTTCGCGACGAAGTGCTTGACGCACATCCCGACGCCCCGCTCCTGCGCCGCGCGCACCACGTGCACGGCGATCCGGCCCGTGAGGGTCGGGTCCTCCGAGTAGCACTCGAAGTGTCGGCCGCCGACGGGCGTGCGCTGGAGGTTGACCTGCGGCGCGAGGACGACGTCGACGCCGTGCCGCCTGGCCTCCGCAGCGAACAGCGCGCCCAGCTCGTCGGCCAGGTCGACGTCCCAGGTCGCGGCGAGCGCACTCGGTGCGGGGAACGACGCGGAGGTCTCGGCCGCGTCCTCGGACACGCCGCGCACGCCCGCGGGACCGTCGGACACGTGGACGGCCCGCAGCCCGACGCGCGGGACCGCCGCGGTGGACCACAGGCCCGCGCCGACGAGCAGCGCGACCTTCTCCTCGAGCGTGAGACGCGCCCGCAGCACGGCGATGGCGCGATCGGTGCTGCGTGCGGCCGGCGCGGCGGTGGCCGTGGCGCGCGGTCCGGCTGGTGCGGGCTGCGCGGGAGCGGGTTCGGTGGTGCCGAGAGACACGGTGGGGCTCTCCTCGTGGTCGACCTCGTCGTCGTGTGCGGTGATCGAACCACAATTCTTACTAACTTGTCAGTAAGTCCAATGATCACAGTATGGTTGCGGCCATGGACGACGACGCCAGCGGTGTGGACCGCCCCCGCACGGGCACGACGGCGGGGGCAGCGCTGCCCACGACGACCGCTCGCCGCCAGCGGCGCCCCCGCCAGGCCACCGCGGAGCGCCGCGCCGAGATCCTGCGCGCCGCCGCCCGCACGTTCGGCGCCAAGGGCTACAAGACGGGCTCGCTCGCCGAGGTCGCCGAGCAGGTCGGCATCACGCACGCCGGCGTGCTGCACCACTTCGGCTCCAAGGAGCAGCTGCTCGTCGAGGTGCTCGAGTTCCGCGACAAGGAGGACGTGCGCGAGCTCGAGGGCCAGCACATCCCCGACGGTCTCGAGCTGTTCCACCACCTCGTGCGCACCGCCCGCGCGAACGAGCTGCGCCCCGGGATCGTCCAGGGCTACACCGTGCTGACCGGCGAGTCCGTCACCGAGAACCACCCAGCGCGCACGTGGGTCACCGACCGGTTCCGGGTGCTGCGCGGCGAGATCGCCCACGCGGTCACGGTCGTCGGCGGCCCCGGCACCAGCGACGAGGCGGCCACGCGCGCGGCGAACGCCATCATCGGCGTCATGGACGGGCTGCAGGTCCAGTGGCTCCTCGACCCGTCGGCCGTCCAGCTCGCCGAGGGCACGCGCGTCGCGATCGAGGCGATCCTGACCGCCGCCTGCCCCGACACCACCATCCCCACCCTGGGCTGACCCCGCGGCTTTCCCAGCGATCTCCCAGGTCCGGCCCAGGCTGGTTCCAGCGGGCCCCGACAGCGTTGCGGCCATGACAGCCACGACCACCACTGCGACCGCCCCCGGGACGCTCGTCGTCGGCGACCTGCAGCTCGACGAGACGAGCGGCCAGGTCACGCGTGCGGGCGAGCCCATCCACCTCACACCCACCGAGCGGGACCTGCTCACGTACTTCATGCGCAACCCGCGCCGCGTCCTGTCGAAGCGGATGATCCTGGACCGCGTGTGGCGTGGCGACCGGGGCGGAGCCGACGGCGTCGTCGAGCTGTACGTCAGCTACCTGCGCCGCAAGATCGACAAGGGCCGCACCCCGATGCTCCACACCCAGCGCGGCCTGGGCTACGTCCTGCGCGCTTCCTGACGCCGCACCTCACACGCCGCCGACCCTGCGCATGCCGACCGGCCGCCCTCACCTGCGGGTGGCCGGTCATGCTCGTGCGGGCTACAGCGGGAAGGCGCGGTACAGGTCGAGGAGGTCCTCGACCGGGGCCTCGATGCGGAACACCGCGGTGAGGTTGCGCCAGACGACGACGCCCGTGCCGTCCCCGAGCGCCACGGCCGTGTAGGTGCCGACCCGCTCGTCACCCACGCGCACCGCGCCGGTCTGCGGGAGCTTGTCGCGGCCCGACGCCGGGGCGCCGGCGCGGGTCGTGGCCGTCGCGTCGGCCGACGGCGTCGCGCCGAGCTCCTCGCTCGTGCCCTCGACGGCCGCCTCCGCGGTCGGCAGCTCGGCGACGAGCGCGTCGGTGAACGCGCGCGCCTCGTCCTGCGTGGCCCACTGGCCGGACAGGACCGTCGCGGTCAGGTCGCCACCGTCGGTGAACGACTCGGTGTAGGCCTCGAGCGCGCCGGCGGTCACCCAGGTCGCCTCGGGGGCCGACGACGCGAGCGCGTACTGCAGCACCGACGAGGGCAGCGCGGTCGCGAACGGCGTCGTCGCCTCGCGCGCGACGGGCTCGATCGAGGGCGTCGGGGAGGGCAGGCGGATCGTCGTCGCGACGAGCGGCTCGGGAGACGCGGAGTCGTTGCCGCGGTTGGCCAGGACGATCCCGGCGGCCACGGCGCCGACGAGGAGCACGCCGCCGCCGATCGCGACGGGCAGCAGCCACTTCGGCCGCTTGTCACCGGACTCGGGCTCGGGTCCGCCCGTGCCCGGGCCGGAACCCTGACCCTCGCTCGTCGTCGGCTGCCCGGCGACGGGTGCACCCGTGGCCGCGAACGCCGCCGGGAAGGCGGACGTCGCAGCGGCGGGGCTCGCGGGGACCGGGCTGCCGGGGACAGGGCCCGTGGGGACCGGGCCCGTGGGAGCGGCGGGACCGGCCGCGTGCGCGCCGTGGCCGCTGTGCGCGCCACCGGGTGCGCCGTACCCGCCGGGTGCTGCGTGGCCCTGCTGGCCGTACCCGCCCTGCGGCGGCCCGGCGTGCGCGCCGTGCGGGGCAGTTCCGCCGACGCGCGGCGCCACGGTCGGCGCGGCGGGCGGCGGCGTCGTGCGCCGCACGGGCAGCTGGCCCTGCTGGTCGCGGCGCGGCTCGACGGGCGGCCCGACCGGCGCCTGGGGCGCTGCCGAGCTCCCGGGCCACCCGGGCTGGTCCTCGCGCGGCGTCCAGGCCGGACGCCGGTCCGGCGCGGGCTGGCGCGGCTCGTCAGGTCGTCCGGTGTCGCTCATCGATCCCCCTCGCCGTACGGTGCCCGTGGTCCGGGACGAGCCGCAGCCTACCCAGCGCGCACGGCGCCGAGCCCGCCGACCCGCGCGCCACCCCGCGAGGTCGCGCCGGCGCAGCCCGACCAGCCCGAGCGCGACGAGCAGACCCGCCACGAGGGTCACGAGCAGCACGTGCAGCCGGCTCATGGCCGCGGCCGCGGTCCGACGCGCAGAAGGGGTCGGGTGCCGGCCGTGTCGGACGCGGCGGATAGCGTGCGGGCCGTGGCGACCAAGAGCAGGACCCCCGTGCGCGCGGGCTTCCGGTGCACCGAGTGCGGGTGGACGACGAGCAAGTGGGTCGGCCGGTGCGGCGAGTGCCAGTCCTGGGGCTCGGTGGTCGAGGACGCGGGACCCGGTGGCGGCGCACCCAGGACCGCGGCTGCCGCACCCTCGCGCGGACCGGCGCGGCCGATCAGCGAGATCCCCAGCGAGACCGCGCAGGCCCGGCCGACGGGGGTCGACGAGCTCGACCGCGTGCTCGGCGGGGGTCTGGTGCCCGGTGCTGTCGTGCTGCTCGCGGGCGAGCCGGGCGTCGGCAAGTCGACCCTGCTGCTGGACGTGGCCGCACGCGCGGCCCGCGGCGGGCGGCGCGTGCTCTACGTGACGGGCGAGGAGTCGGTCGCGCAGGTCCGGCTGCGCGCGGACCGCATCCGCGCGCTCGACCCGAACCTGCTGCTGGCCGACGAGACCGACCTCGCGAGCGTGCTCGGGCACATCGAGCAGTCCGCGCCGGACCTGTTCGTCCTCGACTCGGTGCAGACCGTCGCGTCCACGCAGGTCGAGGGCTCGGCGGGCGGCGTCGCGCAGGTGCGCGAGGTCAGCTCCGCGGTGATCCAGGCCGCCAAGTCCCGCGACATGCCTGCCGTGCTCGTCGGGCACGTGACCAAGGACGGGTCGGTCGCGGGCCCGCGCACGCTCGAGCACCTCGTGGACGTGGTCTGCCAGTTCGAGGGTGAGCGGCACTCGCGCCTGCGGCTCCTGCGCGCGACCAAGAACCGCTACGGCCCCACGGACGAGGTCGGGTGCTTCGACCTGTCGGAGTCGGGCATCGTCGGCCTGCCCGACCCGTCCGGGCTGTTCGTCTCGCAGGCGCTGCACGCCGTCCCCGGCACGTGCCTGACGGTGACGCTCGAGGGTCGCCGCCCGCTCGCGGTCGAGGTCCAGGCGCTCGTCGCGCCCTCGGCGTCTCCCAACCCGCGGCGCACGACGAGCGGCGTGGACTCCGCGCGGCTCGCGATGGTGCTCGCGGTGCTGCAGCGCCGCCTCGGCGCGCGGCTCGCGGACCAGGACGTCTACCTGTCCACGGTGGGCGGCGCGCGCGTCGTGGAGCCCGCGGGCGACCTCGCGCTGGCCCTCGCCGCGATCGGGTCGCGCGAGGACGTCGCGCTGCCGCGCGGGCTCGTCGCGCTCGGCGAGGTCGGGCTCGCGGGCGAGATCCGCGCGGTGCCCGGCGTGGGGCGGCGGCTCGCGGAGGCGGCCCGGTTGGGCTTCCGGCGGGCGATCGTTCCTGCCTCGTCGGTCGACGACCTGGTGCCCCCGGACGGCGTCCACGTGCTCGGTGCGACGGACCTCGCGCACGCCGTCCAGCTCGTCGGGGCCGTGGGTTCACCCGCGGCCGCCGGGCAGTCGGTCCGGGCCTGACCGGTCGCATCGTTACCATCGTCGCGTGGCCGCCTTGCACTCTCCCGACGACCTGCTGCGATCGACGCTCGCAGCGGTCGCGCCCGGCAGCGCCCTGCGCGACGGTCTCGAGCGCATCCTGCGGGGCCGCACGGGTGCGCTGATCGTGCTCGGCTTCGACAAGACGGTCGAGAGCATCTGCTCCGGCGGCTTCGTGCTCGACGTCGAGTTCTCGGCCACCCGCCTGCGCGAGCTGTGCAAGATGGACGGCGCCGTCGTGGTCGACCGCGACATCAGCCGCATCGTGCGCTCGGCGGTCCAGCTGCTGCCGGACGTCACGATCGAGACCTCCGAGTCCGGCACGCGGCACCGGACCGCCGAGCGGGTCGCGAAGCAGACCGGCCTGCCGGTGATCTCGGTGTCCGCGTCGATGCGGATCATCGCGCTCTACGTCGGCAACCAGCGCTACGTGCTCGAGGACTCGACCACGATCCTGTCCCGTGCCAACCAGGCGCTCGCGACGCTCGAGCGTTACAAGACCCGCCTCGACGAGGTGTCCGGCACGCTGTCCGCGCTCGAGATCGAGGACCTCGTGACGGTCCGCGACGTCTCCGCGGTGGTCCAGCGCCTCGAGATGGTCCGGCGCATCTCCGACGAGATCGAGAGCTACGTCGTCGAGCTCGGCACCGACGGTCGTCTGCTCGCGCTGCAGCACGACGAGCTCGTCGGGACGATCGGCTCCGACCGCGAGCTCGTCATCCGCGACTACCTCGACCAGTCCCGCGTCGGCCTCGACGCCGTGCTCAGCTCGCTGGCCGACCTCGACTCGACCGAGCTGCTCGACATCGCCCGGATCGCCCGCGTGCTCGGCCTGCCCGGGGGCGGTGACGCGCTCGACGCCGCGGTCGGGCCCCGCGGCTACCGCCTGCTCTCGCGCGTCCCGCGCCTGCCGGGGACGATCGTCGACCGGCTCGTCGCGCACTTCGGCGGCCTGCAGAAGCTGCTGGCCGCGGGCATCGACGACCTCATGGCGGTCGACGGCGTGGGCGAGCAGCGGGCGCGTGCGGTGCGCGAGGGCCTGTCCCGGCTCGCCGAGTCCAGCATCCTCGAACGCTACGTCTGACCCGTTCGCCTGACCCGCTCGCTCTGTCGGACGCGCGCCCGCGCCGGCCGCTCCGCGCCCGCGCCGTTCGCTCGGCGTCGGCTCAGCGCAGGTCGAAGACGGCCTTGCCGACGGTCTCGCCGCCGAGCCTGAGCTTGGCGGTGTACGTCCCGGCGCGCGGCGCGTCGCCGCCGGACGTGCACCCCTTCGCCGAGCGGACGCGCGGCCACGTGTAGACCTCGTCGCTGGGTGCACCGGGCCCGAGCAGGAGCGGGCGGCTCGCGGGCTCGGCGGGCAGGCAGTGGGAGCTCGACCAGACGAGGTCGTCGCCGGACGACACCGCCACGCGACGGTTGGCGTCGCCCGCCTCGAGCAGGCACGCCTCGTCGCCGGTGTTGGTCACGGTGATGCGGAACGCGGGCTTGTCCCCGCCCGAGTACGCGTCCGCGGTCGCCTCGAACTCGACGTCGAGCGAGTCGGGCACGCACACCGGCACGCCGGCCGCGCTGGCAGCCTCCTCGGCCGCGGACCGGACCTCGTCGTCCGACGTGGCGTCGTCGTCCTCGGACGAGCTCGCGCTGCTCCCCTTCGTCCCCTTGTCGGTCGGCTTCGTCGTGGCCTTCGTCGTCGCCTTCGCGGTGCTGGTCGCGGTGGTCTGCGCGCGTGGGGTCGTCCCGTCGGACGAGCTGCGGCCCAGGAACCACCAGACGACGAACGCGACAAGCACGAGCGGCACTGCGACGACGATCAGGCGGCGCACCACGTAGACGCGGCGCGGCAACGGCGCCCGCGGCGCACCGGGCCGTCGGCCTGCTCCACTGCCCTGAACCACGTCCTCCTCCTCGCCCGTGCCGTCGTCGTCGCCCACCGTACGAGTCGCGCGCACCCCCGCGGCGCCCCGGCCCCCGGCGCGCCGCGGATCGGACATCGGACTTTGGCAGGATGCGGGGATGACCCGCCCGGCCTCCTCGTCGTCGCGCGTCGGGGCGACCCTCGTCGCCACCGACGCGGGCACCGCAGCGGACCTCGTCGCGGACGTCGTCGGCTGGTACGACGAGCACGCGCGCGACCTGCCGTGGCGCGCACCCGACCGCACGCCGTGGGGCGTGCTGGTCAGCGAGGTCATGCTGCAGCAGACGCCCGTGGTCCGCGTCGAGCCCGCATGGCGCGCGTGGATGGAGCGCTGGCCGACGCCGGCCGACCTCGCGGCCGCACCGACCGCGGACGTGCTGCGGGCCTGGGACCGGCTGGGCTACCCGCGCCGCGCGCTGCGCCTGGTGCAGTGCGCGCAGGCGGTCGTCGAGCGGCACGCGGGTCACGTCCCCGACGACGAGGATGCGCTCCTGGCCCTGCCCGGCGTCGGCGCGTACACCGCCGCGGCGGTGCGGTCGTTCGCGTTCGGCCGGCGTGCCGTGGTGCTGGACACCAACGTGCGCCGGGTCCTGGCGCGCGCGGTCGACGGTCACGCGCTCCCGGCCCCGACCCAGACGCGTGCGGAGGTCGCGCGTGCGGCGGCCCTGGTCCCCGCGGACGACGCGGGCGCCGCGCGCTGGGCGCAGGCGAGCATGGAGCTCGGCGCGCTCGTGTGCACCGCCAGGTCGCCGCGCTGCGAGGTCTGCCCGCTGGTCTCGTCGTGCGCGTGGGTCGCGGCGGGGCGGCCCGCCGACCAGCATGCGCACCGCCGCCGGACGCAGGCGTGGGCGGGCACGGACCGGCAGGTGCGCGGCCGGATCATGGCGCTGCTGCGCGAGTCACCGGTGCACGTCCCGGAGCCGGTGCTGGACGAGGCGTGGCCCGCGACGCCGCAACGCGCGCGGGCACTGGCCGGCCTGCTCGCCGACGGGCTCGTGGTCGAGTCCCAGCCGTCGCCCGACGAGCCTCCGCTCTACGCCCTGCCCGCCTGAGCGCGCCGCGGGGCTACAGGTCGACGATCATCCGCGTGTTGCCCAGGGTGTTGGGCTTCACGCGGGCCAGGTCGAGGAACTCAGCGACGCCGTCGTCGTGCGAGCGCAGGAGCTCGGCGTACACCGTCGCGTCGACGGCCTGGCCCTCGACCGGGCGGAAGCCGTGCTGCGTGAAGAACTCGACCTCGAACGTCAGGCAGAACAGCCGCTGCAGCCCGAGCGCACGCGCCCGCTCCATGAGCGCGGTGAGCAGCGCGTGCCCCACGCGGCGACCGCGGAACTGCCGCGAGACCGCGAGCGTGCGGATCTCGGCCAGGTCCTCCCACATGACGTGCAGCGCGCCGCACCCGACGACCTCGCCGGCGGTGTCCGGCTCGTCGGACACCGCGACGGCGAACTCCTGCACCGACTCGTAGTAGCCGACCCACTCCTTGGCGAGCAGGATCCGCTCGTCGGCGTACGGCTGCACGAGGGATCGGATGACCCGGACGTCAGCGGGGAGCGCTGGACGGACGTGCACAGGTGCGGCGGTCACGGGGACAACCTAGACCGCGCGGCTACGCGCTCGCCGCGCCCGTCCGCGCCCTGCCGCGCCGCAGGGGCGTGGGTTCGGCGGCCTCGAGGAGCGCCCCGGCGGTGACCTCGTCGACGACGAGGTCGGTGACGACTCCCGCGCGCAGCGCCGCGAGCAGGGGTGCGACCTTGTTGTCGCCGGCGACCACGCACACGCGGCGCGGCAGGCGCTGCAGCTCGGTCGGGGTGGGGCCCGTGGCGCGCGCGTTGAGCGGCACGTCCTGCCACGAGCCGTCGGCGCGCAGGAACACGGTGCACACGTCGCCCACGACGCCCTCGTCGTGCAGCACGCGCACGTCCGCGTCGTCGAGGTAGCCGGCCGAGTAGACGTGCGACGGGACGGCGCCCGCGACCGCGCCCACGGAGAAGACCGCGATGTCCGCGCGGCGCTGCATGTCCAGGACGCGGCGCACCGAGCGCTCGCGCCACATCGCGGCCTTGGTGTCGGAGAAGTCGAAGAACGCCGGGACCGAGAAATGGTGCACGGCCGCCCCGAAAGCGGTACCGAACGACGAGATCAGGTCGCTCGCGTAGTCCACGCCCGAGGTCCGCATGTTCGCGGCGCCGTTGAGCTGCACGACCGCGGCCCCGCGCGTGGGCTTGGGCACGAGGTACCGCGAGACCGACGCGAGCGTGGTCCCCCACGCGATGCCCAGCACCATGTCGGAGTCGAACCACGAGGTCAGAAGCTTGGCGGCGGTCATCGAGACCTGGTCCAGCCGCTCGATGTGGGACGACGAGTCCGGAACGGGGACCACGTACGCGTCGACGTGGAACGTGGCGCTCACCGAGCGGCCGAGGCCGGGCGCACGCGTGCTCGCGGGCCGCAGCGTGATCTCGACCAGACCGGTCTCCCGCGCGCGCTTGATGAGCCGCGACACGGTCGAGCGCGACGTGCCGAGGTGCCTCGCGATGACCTCCATCTTCAGGTCCTGCAGGTAGTACATCGACGCGGCGCGCAGCACGTCCTGCTCGCGGTCCAGCTCCATCTCTCCCCCTCGCACGGCCCCCGGGGCGTCGCTCCCGTTGCACGTATGTGCAGTCCGGTTGCGCATCTGTTCTGCTCGTGATGACCATAGCGAGCGCAACCGGATCGGGCGAGGGGACCTCCCACCGCACGGTCCGCCTCCGGCGGTGCCCGTGCTCGGTCGGGCGGCGCAGCGTCGGTGGGCCGGGTATCCGTGCACACGGGCACCCGGAGGACGACCAGCACGCTCGAGGAACAGCAAAGAGGAGAACGCGCCATGAGGACCGCTCCACTGACGGCCCAGGCACGGCAGGACGCACTGACGAGACTGCGCGACTCGGCCCGCCAGGGCGACGAGCTCGACATCCTCGTCATCGGCGGCGGCGTGACGGGCGCGGGGATCGCGGTCGACGCCGTGACGCGCGGCCTGTCCACCGCGATCATCGAGGCCCAGGACTGGGCGAGCGGGACCTCGAGCCGGTCGAGCAAGCTCGTGCACGGCGGCCTGCGCTACCTGCAGATGCTCGACTTCCACCTGGTCCGCGAGGCGCTCACGGAGCGCGACCTGCTCATCACCCGGCTCGCGCCCCACCTGGTCAAGCCCGTCTCGTTCCTCTACCCGCTCGAGAACCGCGTCTGGGAGCGCGCGTACGTCGGCGCGGGCGTCGCGCTGTACGACACGCTCGCCACGGTCTCCGGCACGCGCCGCGCGATGCCCATCCACCGGCACCTGACCCGCAAGGGCATGGAGCGCCTGTTCCCCGACCTGCGCCACGACGCCGCGATCGGCGCGGTCCGGTACTGGGACGCGAGCGTCGACGACGCGCGCCTGGTCTCCACGCTCGTGCGCACCGCGGTGAGCTACGGCGCGCACGCCGCGAGCCGCACGCAGGTGGTCGACCTGCAGACGACGACGGGCGGCGCCGTGACCGGTGCGGTCGTCGAGGACCTCGAGACGGGTGAGCGCATCGACGTGCGCGCGCGCCAGGTCATCAACGCGACCGGTGTGTGGACCGAGCAGACCGAGTCCCTCGCCGGCTCCGAGGGCGGCCTGCGGGTGCTCGCGTCCAAGGGCATCCACATCGTCGTGCCGCGCTCGCGGATCGCGGGCGACACGGGCCTGATCCTGCAGACCGAGAAGTCGGTGCTGTTCATCATCCCGTGGTCGCGGTACTGGGTGATCGGCACCACGGACACCCCGTGGGTCCAGGAGCTCACGCACCCCGTGGCGACCAGCGCCGACATCGACTACGTGATCGACCACGCGAACGCCGTGCTGTCCCGGCCGATCTCGCGCGACGACGTGATCGGGACCTGGGCGGGCCTGCGGCCGTTGCTGCAGCCCGGCACCAAGGAAGGCACCTCGTCGGCCAAGGTCTCCCGCGAGCACACCGTGGCCTCCCCGACTCCCGGTCTGACCGTGATCGCCGGCGGCAAGCTCACGACGTACCGCGTGATGGCCAAGGACGCGGTCGACTTCGCGATCGGCTCACGCGCGACCACGCTGCCCTCGCTCACGCACGACCTGCCCCTCGTCGGCGCGGAGGGCCTGCACGTCTTCCAGCGGCAGGCGAGGGCGATCGGCAAGAAGTACGGGTGGGACCGGCCCCGCATGGACCACCTGCTGCACCGGTACGGCTCGCTGCTGGGCGAGCTGACCGACCTGTGCGACGAGCGTCCCGAGCTGGCCGCACCGCTGCCGCACGCGCCGGCGTACATCGGCGCCGAGATCGTCTACGCCGCGAGCCACGAGGGCGCGCTGCACCTCGACGACGTGCTCATGCACCGCACGCGCCTCAACTACGAGCAGGCGGACAAGGGGGTCGGTGCGCTCGACGAGATCGCCGACCTCGTCGCCCCGGTGCTCGGCTGGGACGACGCGACGCGCAGCCGCGAGATCGAGGCGTACCGCGCGCGCGCCGAGGCCGAGGAGGCTGCGGCCGCCGAGCCCGACGACGCGTCGGCCGAGAAGGTCCGCCTGCGCGCGCTCGACCTCGCCCCGATGAAGCCTCTCGAGACCTGAGGCACCACTCCCCCGACGCCCGCGCGCCCGACGCGCGGGAGCACGTGACAACGAAGTCCGTCTGCCAGAAGTGAGGACCCCCATGGACGTCTCGCTCATGCAAGTGTTCGTCTCCGAGGTCATCGGTACCACGCTGCTGCTGCTGCTGGGTGCCGGGGTGGTCGCGAACGTGATCCTCCCCAAGACGAAGGGTTTCAACGGCGGTTGGCTCCTCATCAACTTCGGATGGGGCCTCGCCGTCTTCGCCGGTGTCTACGGCGCGTACAAGTCCGGCGCACACCTGAACTTCGCCGTGACGATGGGCCTGCTCGCCAACGACGCGGGTGAGTACGCGCCCGGTGTCGCGATCACGTTCGCCTCGACGATGGTCTACCTCGCGGGCGAGATGCTCGGCGCCTTCCTCGGTGCCGTGCTCGCGTTCCTCGCGTACAAGAAGCACTTCGACGAGGACGCCGACCCCGCCACCAAGCTCGCGGTCTTCTCGACCGGCCCCGCGGTGCGCAGCTACGCGTGGAACTTCGTGACCGAGGTGCTCGGCACGTTCGTGCTCGTGTACGTGATCCTCATGTTCGGCAAGACCCCGGCCCAGCTCGGGCCGCTCGCGGTCGCCCTGCTCGTGGTCGGTATCGGCGCGAGCCTCGGTGGCCCCACCGGGTACGCGATCAACCCGAACCGTGACCTCGGCCCGCGCATCGCGCACGCCGTGCTCCCGATCAAGGGCAAGGGCTCGAGCGACTGGTCGTACGCGTGGGTGCCGGTCCTCGGCCCCATCGTCGGCGGTGTGCTCGCGGGCCTGCTCGCCTCCTGGTCGCTGACCTACCTCGGCTGACCGCTACCGACGACCAACCCCCGACACGACGAGGTGAAGGAAGCAGATGTCTGACACGAAGTACGTCATGGCGATCGACCAGGGAACGACGAGCACGCGCGCGATCATCTTCGACCAGCACGCGAACATCATCGCGACCGGCCAGAAGGAGCACGAGCAGATCTTCCCCAAGGCGGGCTGGGTCGAGCACGACGCCGCGGAGATCTGGGTCAACGTCCGCGAGGTGGTCGGCCAGGCCCTGGGGCGCGCGAGCCTGCAGAACGGCGACATCGCCGCGGTCGGCATCACCAACCAGCGCGAGACCGCGGTGGTGTGGGACAAGCGCACGGGCGAGCCGGTGTACAACGCGATCGTCTGGCAGGACACGCGCACGCAGAAGATCTGCGACGAGCTCGGCGCGCTCGGGGGCGGTGCGGAGCGCTACAAGGACCGGGTGGGCCTGCCCCTGGCGACCTACTTCTCCGGCCCGAAGATCCGCTGGATCCTCGACAACGTCGAGGGCGCCCGCGAGAAGGCCGAGGCGGGTCACCTCGCGTTCGGCAACACCGACGCGTGGGTCCTGTGGAACATGACGGGCGGGCCTGACGGCGGCGTGCACGTCACGGACGTCACCAACGCGTCGCGCACGATGCTCATGAACCTCGACTCCCTGTCGTGGAACGAGGAGATCGCGGGCGAGATGGGCATCCCGATGTCGATGCTCCCGGAGATCCGCTCGTCGTCCGAGGTCTACGGGCAGGGCCGCGAGAAGGGCCTGCTCGCGGGCGTGCCGATCGCGGGGATCCTCGGCGACCAGCAGGCCGCGACGTTCGGGCAGGCGTGCTTCGAGGTGGGGCACGCGAAGAACACGTACGGCACGGGCAACTTCATGCTCATCAACACCGGCACGTCGCCGGTGCCGAGCAAGAACGGCCTGCTGACCACCGTCTGCTACAAGATCGGCGACAAGGACGCGGTGTACGCGCTCGAGGGGTCGATCGCCGTCACCGGGTCGCTGGTCCAGTGGCTGCGGGACAACCTCGGGATCATCTCGTCGGCGCCGGAGATCGAGACGCTCGCGGCGAGCGTCGAGGACAACGGCGGCGCGTACTTCGTGCCGGCGTTCTCCGGGCTGTTCGCGCCGTACTGGCGGTCCGACGCCCGCGGAGCGCTCGTCGGGCTCACGCGGTACGTCAACAAGGGGCACATCGCTCGCGCGGCCCTCGAGGCCACGGCGTTCCAGACCCGCGAGGTGCTGGACGCGATGAACGCAGACTCGGGCGTCGACCTCACCGAGCTCAAGGTCGACGGCGGCATGATCGCCAACGAGGCGCTCATGCAGTTCCAGGCCGACATCCTCGGCGTGGACGTCGTGCGGCCGAAGATCGCCGAGACCACCGCGCTGGGTGCGGCCTACGCGGCCGGTATCGCGGTCGGCTACTGGTCGGGCGAGCAGGACGTCATCGACAACTGGGCCGAGGACAAGCGCTGGACCCCGCAGATGGACACCGACGAGCGCGACCGTCAGTACCGCCTGTGGAAGAAGGCCGTCACGAAGACGTTCGACTGGGTCGACGACGACGTGAAGTAGTCGACCGCCTCACGAAGGCGGAGGGCCGGGACGCAAGGCGTCCCGGCCCTCTGTCGTGGCACGCGCGTTCCGCCATCTGAGACGCCGCTCGGATGTACCGCCGTAACCCGGTCACCCGGGACTTACGTCCGCACTCGACGCTCAAGGTGCAGGTCAGAGCGTCGATACCCGACGCAGGCGCCAGGCGTGGGCGTCCATGTCGACGTGAGGAGCGCTCATGCGCGCGCGCAAGATCGCGGCCACCACCGCGGTGGCACTGACCACAGCAACCGCGTGGGTCGCGGCACCGGCCGCCGCCGCGACCGGCTCCGAGCTGACCGCGGCGGTGCTCTCGCCCACGACGCGCGCACTCGTGACGAGCTCGAACCTCACGTCGCCGGACGCGACCGCGACGGCCGTGCGCACGGACGCGCTCGCGGGCTTCCCCAGCCGCGCAGGAGGCTCGTACGCCGTGCTGGCCACCGGCGCGGCGAGCCACCTCGGCAACCCGCAGTACACCCCCGGCGAGTTCGGGTCGTCGTCGGCGGGCACGCGGGGCGCCGCAGCGTACGACGTGACGACGCTCGAGGTGAGGCTCGACGTCCCCACGACGGCCAACTGCATGCTCGGCGTGACCTTCCGCTTCCTGACCGACGAGGCCCCCGGGGATCTGTACAACGACGGCTTCATCGCCGAGGTCGGCCAGAGCACGTGGCAGATCTCCGGCTCCACCATCAACGCGCCGAACAACTTCGCGTTCGACTCGGCGGGCAAGGTCGTCTCCGTCAACTCGGGGCTGTTCTCGAACCAGGCCGCCGCTGTCGCCGAGGCCGCCGGCACGTCCTACGCCTTCGCGAGCCCCCGCCTCACGGCCCAGGTGCCGCTGACCCCCGGGACGCAGCAGTCGCTGTTCTTCAGCATCTTCGACGCCGGCGACGCCTCGGTCGACTCGGCCGTGATGATCGACAACCTGCGCATCGGGACCGTCGCCGACCCCGCCACCGAGTACGTGCGGGGAGCCACGGTCAGAGGGCCCGAGGACCTCGTGTCCGCGGTCGCGCCGACGACGGTCGACCTGTCCGGCACCGCGGACGACACGTACACGATCCCGACGACCGACGGCGTCGTGTACTCGGTCGACGGTGCCGTGAAGCCCGCTGGCACGTACCCGGGCACGGGAACGGTCGTCGTGACCGCGATCGCAGCGTCCGGCTTCGCGCTCTCCGGACCGACGCAGTTCACGCTGCAGTTCTCGTCGGCGGCGCACGTCACGGCCACGGAGCCGACGTGGACGGACACGTGGGGCACGCAGGACGACGCCTACACGATCCCGTCCGTCACCGGCGTGCAGTACTCCGTGGGCGGCAGCCCCGTCGCCGCCGGCACCCACCCCGCGACCGGCACCGTGACCGTCACCGCCTCGGCCGCGAGCAGCGCCTACGTGCTCAACGGTGCGACCGAGTTCAGCCACACGTTCACCGACGTCCGCCAGGCCACCGCCTCCGAGCCCACCTGGACCGACACGTGGGGCACGCAGGACGACACCTACACGATCCCGTCCGTCACCGGCGTGCAGTACTCCGTGGGTGGCAACCCCGTCGCCGCCGGTACCCACCCTGCCACCGGGACGGTCACGGTCGACGCGGCCGCCGTGCCCGGATACGTCCTGACGGGCCCGGCGCAGTTCACGCACACGTTCACCGACATCCGGCAGGTCACCGCCGTCGAGCCGACCTGGATCGACCCGCTGGGGACGGCCGACGACCGGGTGGTGATCCCGTCGGTCCCCGGCGTCCGGTACTACAGCAACGGCTACGTGGTCAGCGCGGGCACGTACATGATCGCCTCGGGCACCGCCGAGCTCAGCATCACGGTGCAGGCCACGTCCGGCTACGTCCTGGTCGGCCCCACCGCGTTCACGTACACGTACACGAACGGCCAGCAGGTCAGCGCGACCGCACCCTCGGTCCACGACCCGTACGGCACCGACGAGGACGCCTACACGATCCCGTCGACCGCAGGCGTCGAGTACGTGATCGACGGCGAGGTGGTTCCGGCGGGCACCTACTCCGTGTCCACGCCCACGACCTTCACGGTCACCGCACGGCCCCTGCGCGGCAACGAGCTGACCGGTCCGTCGACGTGGGAGCTGGCGACCACCGACATCCGCCTCGCGACGGCGGTGGAGCCCACCTGGAACGACGGGTACGGCACCGACGACGACACGTACGTCATCCCGGACGTCACCGGCGTGCAGTACTCGGTCGGCGGCAGCCCCGTGGCTGCGGGCCCGCACCCCGCCGCAGGCGAGGTCACGGTCACCGCGACCGCCACCACGGGCTACGTGCTGTCCGGACCGTCGCAGTTCACGTACACGTTCACCGACATCCGCCTGGTGACCGCGACCGCGCCCACGTGGGCCGACGCGTACGGCACCCAGGACGACACGGTCACGATCCCGTCCGTCGAGGGCGTGCAGTACTTCCTCGACGGTGACCCGGTCGACGCCGGCGTCGCCCACGGGGTCGGGACGGTCGTCGTGACCGCCGCCGCGACCGCGGGCTACGAGCTGACCGGCGCGTCGCAGTTCACGTTCACGTTCACCGACATCCGGCTGGTGACCGCGACCGCGCCGACGTTCGCCGACCCGTGGGGCACCGAGGACGACACGGTGACGATCCCCACCCTCGAGGGCGTGCAGTACGCGATCGACGGCTCGACCGCGGCGGCCGGCGAGCACCCCGCCGCGGGCACGGTCGTCGTGACCGCGGCCCCGCAGGCGGGCTACGAGCTGACCGGCCCGACCCAGTGGACGTTCGCGTTCACCGACATGCGCCTGGTCACGGCGTCCGCACCGACGCAGTCGGACCCGTACGGCACCGAGGACGACACGTACACGATCCCGTCGGTCACGGGCGTGCAGTACTCGGTCGGCGGCGAGGTCGTCGCACCGGGCACGTACCCGGGCTCCGGCACGGTCGTCGTCACGGCGACCGCCACCGCGGGTCACGCCTTGTCCGGGGTGTCGCAGTTCACGCTCGTGTTCACGAACATCGTCCTCGCGACGCCCGTCGCGCCGACCTGGACCGACGTGGACGGCACCGCGTCCGACACGTACACGATCCCCGCGGTCGACGGGGTCGTGTACACGGTCGGCGGCGGGGTCGTCGCGCCGGGCACGCACCCGGCCTCCGGCACGGTCACGGTCGTCGCGACCGCCGCGCCGGGCTACGAGCTCACCGGCACGACGGTGTTCTCGCACGCGTTCACGGACCTCACCCACGTGAGCGCTCTCGCGCCGACGACGCGCGACGAGCCCGGCACGGCACGTGACCGCGTCACGATCCCGGCGGTCGCGGGCGTGACGTACCTGCTCGACGGCACGACGATCCCGGCCGGCTCGCACGCGCTCACGGGCGACCTCGTCGTCACCGCGCAGGCGGCGGACGCCCGCCACGTGCTCGTCGGCACGTCGCGGTTCGAGCTGCACCTGTCCGACGCGGACGTGCCCGGTCAGCCCGTCGTCTCGGCGACGGCCGGCTCGGGCTCGGTCGACCTGGCGTGGTCCGTGCCCGCGGGCGCACCCACCGGGTACGACGTCCAGAAGTCGTTCGACGGCAAGACCTGGACGGCGGCCGCGAGCACGACCCGCCCGAGTGCGACGGTCACGGGCCTCGACGACGGTCGCACCGTGGCGTTCCGGGTCCGGGCGGTCAACGGGCTCGGCGCCGGCGCGTGGAGCACCTCCGTCACGGCGACGCCGGTCAGCCTGCCCGGTGCTCCGACGATCACCGCGGTCGAGTCGGGCAACCGCACGCTGCAGGTCACGTTCGACGCCCCCGCCTCGGACGGCGGCGCGGCGGTCGAGCGGTACGAATACACACGCGACGGCGGTGCGACCTGGACCGCGGCCGACGGCTCCCCGGTCGAGCTGACCGGGCTCGTGAACGGGACCGAGTACGTCGTGCAGGTGCGCGCCGTGACCGTCGTCGGCACCGGCCCCGCGAGCGCGCGGGCCACCGGGACGCCGCGTCCGGCACCTGTCCAGGTGCCCGGCGAGGACGGCTCGCCGGCTCGCCCGCGGGTCGACCCCGGCGTGGTGCGGGGCTGGGTCGGCGACGAGACGACGCCGCTCGTCGTCGGTGTCCGGGACGGCCGGCGCACGGTGTCCGGGCCCGGCTTCGACGTGGTGCTCGGCGGTTCCGACGCGGCGGGCGTGCAGCTCCCGGTGGACCCCGAGGGCCGGATCATCGTCGGCGCGGGCGGCTTCGTCGACGTCGCCGGCTCGGGCTTCGCGCCGGGTGAGCAGGTCGACGTGTGGCTGTTCTCGACGCCGGTCCTGCTCGGCACCGTCACGGTCGACGCCGACGGCGCGTTCGACGACCGCCTGGCCCTCCCGCTGGGCGTCCTGCCTGGCGTGCACACGCTGCAGCTCAACGGCGCGCGCGCCGACGGCGAGCTCGTGAGCATCGCCGCCGGGATCGTCGTGCGGGCGGCGGCCGACGAGCCGGTGGCCCCCGGGGCGTCGCGGCCGGAGGACGACACGCTCGCGGTCACCGGTACGTCGACCGGTCCCGGCGCGCTGCTGGCGCTCTGGCTGCTCGTCGTGGGCGGTGGCGCGGTGATCGTCGCGCGGCGCCGCACGCGTCAGCGCTGACGCACCGACGCACGCAAGGGCCGCCGCGGACCAGTCCGTGGCGGCCCTTGCGTCGTGCGCCGTCAGCCGTGGGCGAGGCGCATCGACCCGTCGTCGTCGACCTCGAGCCGGGCCATCCGCACGCTGCGCAGGTGGTCGCGCCCGGAGCGCTCGGCGTCGTGGTACAGCAGGTACCACTCGCCGCCCCACTCGACGATCGACCCGTGCGTGGTCCAGCCGGTGACGGGACCGAGCAGCACGCCGCGGTAGGTGTACGGCCCGTACGGCGAGTCGCCCGTCGCGTAGACGAGCTGGTGCGAGTCGCCGTTGGAGTACATGAAGACGTAGCGACCCGCGACCTTCGCGATCCAGGCACCCTCGAAGAACCGGTTGACGTCACGCGCCGCGAGCGGCCGGCCCTCGTCGTCGACCAGCACGACGGGACGCGTCGGCTCGGCCAGGGAGAGCAGGTCGTCGGACAGGCGCGCGATGCGCGGGGCGAGGGCGGGCTCGTCGAGCGCCGGGTACGCGTCGACGCCCGTGTACTCGTCGTCGCGCCAGCGCTGCAGCTGGCCGCCGAGGATGCCGCCGGTGACGAGGTACGACGAGCCGTCGTCGTCGGTGAACACCGCGGGGTCGATGCTGTACGCGCCCGCGATCGGCTCGGGCTGCGCCTCGAACGGCCCGCCGGGGTGCGCGGAGGTGGCGACGCCGATGCGGAACACGCCCTCGTGGTCCTTGGCGGGGAAGAACAGGTAGTAGGTGTCGCCGCGGCGTGCGGCGTCCGGCGCCCAGAGCTGCCGGGAGGCCCAGGGCACGTCCTCGACGGCGAGAGCGACCCCGTGGTCGACGACCTCGCTGTCGAGGCTCGCGAGCGACAGCACGTGGTAGTCGCGCATGTCGTAGTGGCTGCCCTCGTCGTCCGCGGCGGCGCCGGTGTCCTCGTCGTGCGACGGGTAGATCCACAGCGTGCCGTCCCAGACGTGCCCCGAGGGGTCGGCGGTCCAGATGCCGTCGACCAACGGGCCGGCGAGCGCTGCCGGTTCCTCGCCGTGGTCGAGCGGGGCGACGAGCCGACCGTCGTGCGTCGTCGTCGGGGTGGCGACCGCCGTGGCACCGCGAGCGTGCATGCGCCCATCTCCTCAGTTTCGTGCTGGTTGCCGAAACTCTAGCGGTCGAGTATCGCTCTGTGTGCAGGACGTCTCATGGGACCTCGCGCGGGTATGTCCGTGTGCGCCGGTAGCCTGCCCGCCATGCGCGTCGCCACCTGGAACATCAACTCGATCCGTGCCCGTACCGAACGCGCGGTGTCGTTCCTGGAGCGCAGCGGTGTCGACGTGCTCGCGCTGCAGGAGACCAAGTGCAAGGACGAGCAGTTCCCGCACGAGGCGTTCGAGGCGCTCGGCTACGAGGTCGCGCACGTCGGCTACAGCCAGTGGAACGGCGTGGCCGTGGTGTCCCGAGTCGGGATCGACGACGTCGAGATCGGTTTCCCCGGCATGCCGACGTGGGGCGACCCCGCGGCCGTCGAGGCGCGCGCGATCGGCGTGACCGCGGGCGGCGTGCGCGTGTGGAGCCTGTACGTGCCGAACGGTCGCGAGATCGACGACCCGCACTACGTCTACAAGCTCGACTGGCTCGCGCGACTGCGCGAGGCCGCGGCCGGCTGGCTCGCTGCCGATCCCGCCGCGCAGATCGCGCTCGTCGGCGACTGGAACATCGCCCCGCTCGACACCGACGTGTGGGACCCCGCGTGGTTCGCCGGCCGCACTCACGTGACCCCCGCCGAGCGCGAGGCGTTCACGGCGATCGCCGAGGTCGGGTACACCGAGGTGTCGCGCGTGCACCTGCCCGCCGAGCACACCTACACGTACTGGGACTACCAGCAGCTGCGCTTCCCCAAGAACAAGGGCATGCGCATCGACCTCACCTACGCCTCCCCGGCGCTGGCCGCGCGCGTCGCAGGCGTGACGATCGAGCGCGACGAGCGCAAGGGCAAGCAGCCGTCCGACCACGTGCCCGTCGTGCTCGACCTGGCGGACTGACCCGAGTCACTCCCCCGGGTAGACCACCCCGAGGCGGCGGCGGATCTCGTCGGCCGTCTCCAGGACCGTGACCACCTCGTCCAGCGGGTGCAGCGGCGACTCGGTCAGACCGGCCCCGACGTAGCGCGCGAGCGCCGCGGCCTGGAAGCACAGCCCGTCGAGGTCCTCGATGCGGTTGTCGTCCCACGTCGCCGTCTCGTCGCCCACGTGCAGGTGCACGCTCGTCGGGCCACGGAACTGCGGACCCGTGGCGACCCATCCCGCCTCACCGTGCACGCGCGCCTCGTCGTCCGCGGGCGTCAGCATCGAGGTGAACAGCTGGGCCTGCAGGCCCGGGTACGCGACCTGGAACGCGACCTGCGCGTCGACGCCCGTCGGCGCGAGCGAGCCCATGACCTGCAGGTCCGTGGGCGTGGTCGGCAGACCGATCGTCGTCGCGACGAACGAGGCGAACGACAGCGGGTAGATCCCGATGTCGAGCAGCACCCCGCCCGCGAGCGCCGGGTCCATCAGCCGGTGCGTGTCCGGCACGACCGTTCGCGTCGCGAACGAGCCCGTGACCCAGCGCGGCTGGCCGATCGTGCCGTCCTCGAGCACCTGGCGCAGCACGTCGATGTGCGGCAGGTATCGCGTCCACATGGCCTCCATCGCGAAGACCCCCGCCGCACGCGCCGCCTCGACGATCAGGCGCGCCTCGGCCGCGTTGCGCGCCATCGGCTTCTCGACGAGCACGTGCTTGCCCGCCGCGATCGCCGCGAGCGCCTGCGCCGGGTGGTGGCTGTGCGGGCTGGCGACGTAGACGACGTCGACCTCGGGGTCGTTGACGAGCTCGTCGTACGACGACAGCGCGCGCTCGACCCCGAACTCGTCGGCGAACGCCTGCGCACGCGACGCGTCCCGGCTCGCGACCGCGACCACGCGCTGGTTCGTGTGCCGCTTCAGCGACCCGACGAAGTGCCCCGCGATCCACCCGGGCGCCAGCACCCCCCACCGCAGCACGGGCGCATCACGCGGGTCGGGAAACCGGGGCTCAGGCAGTCGCAGCGTCACGCCCACACTCTCGCACGCGCCCAGGTCACGACGGTCCGGCGTCCCGGGCGCGGTTGCCGGTGCGCGGCCCGACGAACCGCCTAGCGAGGGACGCGGCCACCGCGCAAACCACGCTCGCCTCGTCGTCCTGACCACGGTGCACCGTGCCCACGGCGCCGACGCACGCGCGTCGAGTGCGCCGCACGGGGCGGAGCACGGCCTGTCGAGAACACAGGACGGCGTCGCTACCGTCCGGCCTCATGCTGACCGACCGGGACCCCACGCCAGAAGCACCCCCCATCCTCTCGGCGCGGTCGGCGGCGATTGCGCGACAGCTTGATCGCCCTTGCCGTCCTCATGGTCCGGGCACCCCTGGGCTGTCGCACCCCCGATGCTCGGGTCAGTGTCACGACGCCGAACCGCACGTCCTGGTCGGCAGTGGGCCCGTGCAGCACGAACCGGCCGCACGCGCGCAACCGACCCGTGGGAGGAGCGGCGCCGCCTGCTCGACGCACGACCGCCAGGATCGCTGTCGCGGCCCGGGCGCACCAGGAGCCGCTCGACCGGCGGTCAGTCGGGATCACTGACCCTCGGTCAGACGCCCGTCGTCGAGCACCTGCAGCAGCACGTCGAACACTTCACGGGGCGGCGAACGGCCCGCCGATCCGCGCGGTCCATCGCGCCTGGTCGCCGTCCAGCCCACCGGCGAACGCGCGGTCCGGGCCTAGCGCGTAGCCGGTCGCCACCGCGAACCCGTCGTCCGCGCGACGACGGTCGCCGAACATCTCTACGGCCTCGCCCGCGACGATCCGCCGCACCACCTCGGCGACGTCACCCATGTCCCCGTCAGACGCCGCAACGAACCGAACCAGCAGCCCCGATCCCGCGATGACCCAGATCTCGTCGTCACCCCGCGCGGACAGGCGCACCGTGATCTCCGTGTCCGACGACCACACCATCGCCTCACGGTCCGCCCCGGCGCACAGATACGCCCCGAACTCTTGCGAGAGTTCGTCCACGACCGCGCGCAGGGCGGGTCCTGCAACGTCAGACATAGAGCATACCCAGGAGAACGAGATCGGCGATCGCATGGACAGCGACACACAGAAGGATACTGCCTCGACAGCAGAATCGCAGCGCGGCCATTGCGAGCCCGAAGCAAGCTGTTGCCACAACGCCAGTCCACCCGCCGGGCGTTCCGTAGAGATGAGACAGGCCAAAGCCGAGAGAGACCATAATCAACCAAGGCGCAGCAGTGGAGTCACGAGGCGCAAGCATGTCGGCCATTCCGGCCCGCCAGAGGAACTCCTCAAAGAGACTGTTGACGACCGCCACCAGTACCACTCCAGTGACAACCAAGCCGATCGGAAGATCCGGCCGGGTTGGCTCGTTCCAGCTAATCGCCGCACCGGTGCGCCCGCTCGTCGAACCCTGCCACACGATGAAAACCGCGAGCCCAGAGAGAGAGAGGACCGAAATCCACACCGCCGAACGCGGGAACGTGCGCGAGAACAGTTCCCGCCAACGTGGCCGAAGCGCGAGAGCGAGGCACACCACACCCACAGCGGGCGTTCCCCACGCCAGCCCAAAGCCCATAGGCGAAAGAGACAGTCCAATCGCGACTGTTACTCTCGAACGTGGCCCATCATCCACTGCCAATTGCAGACCGGCGATGAGCAAGAGTGCCACCACAACACCGAATACGACCACGCGCGAGGTTGGGGCCGCCAGGTACGCCGCAACGACTCCGGATAGCGTCAGGGCTGCGATCGGAAGCCGGCCAGGCCAGCGAAGCGCTACGGGCACGGATTCGTCGTCGCGCGACCGTACTCCCAAGAGCTCAAGCCCGAGTAGCGACCGTCGAGGTAGGCGCCAGCACGAGAACCCGTTCGGAAGGTGCCCTTCTGGCACCGCACGAAGCCGCTGACCCCCGTGTATGTAACGCCTGACTTTACCGTCGCCTTCGTGGTCGTATTTGACCCACCCCTCACGTCAGTCCATACGCCCGCAGCGCTCTTCTTTTGCAGTTTGGTCTCGATAGTGAGGTTTGTCAGCTTGCCCTGAGTGTAGACACACTTTACCTTGCCCTTGCCGTCAATGTAGCCCGACTTCGTGGCCGAGGCATGTGCGTTATCGACTGTAAGAACGCACTCGCCGTTCCCCGGGAGTGAAGCAGAACAGCCGGACGCAGCTGCCAGGAGAGTCGCGGCGACAGCCCCAGCAACAACCCATCGACGGGCATGGATGAACTTCATATTGACCTCCGGGCTGAGCGAACCGACGGAACGGTACCTAGCCGCCGATACCATGTCAATCCGGACATCCGGGATTGCCCGCGCGGCCGATGAATACCGCACGCCCGGACGCACTGCTGCCGCACCACCACGCGGGCCGCGGTATCGCTCGAGAGTCAGAGAATCGGGCGGGAAACCTCACCGCCTGAGCGCAGGCGTTCCTGCGCGCGGCCGGCGCGCGGCGCCGGCCGCGCGAGAACCAGTGGGGCGACGCGAGCGGGAACGCCGCAGCGTCTCGTCCGCTGCGAGACCACCCGCGAACCTGCCCTGTGTGGCGAGCTCGGGGCCGGAGCGCATCCGCCTGCAACCAGCGCCACGTCATCGGAGGGTCTGGAGCGGGCTTCGACTCGCACGACCCGATAGAACAACTCTCGCTGAAGGCCCAACTCCAACTGGATCTCCCGAGGCACACCGCAAGATGCTCGTCGGTCGGCCAGCCGCTCGGATCGTCACGACCGACCAGTCGTCCGATAGTTCGAGCACTCCCACACGCTGATCGCGGCACGCGGGAGCGGGGAGATCGGGGCCAACTTCGTCGAAATGGACCCGCTTGGCGGTTCCAGTTGGTACCGTCCGCACATCGGACGATCTCGGGTGGATCTACTGGTCAAGGGGGCGTCATACGAGTTTCGCACGCAATCGCTGGAGGAGTGTGAAAATACCGCACCATACTGGCCGGTCGCCTTATTCGACACACACGCCAGACTTTGCCACGCTGCCCACACGAGTAGCCCGCGGAGTAGCCACATTTGCACACGGGCGAGCCAACGGAACCAAGGCTCGCACATTCGACCGTGGCGACTCTGGCGGGACGTGGTTTTTCGGAACGAAGGCGATGGGCATTACCTCGGGCTTTGGAAAGAATGAGGGCCTGTTCAGCGGGATCGGTTCCCTCAATCTGCTGGGCCTCACGGTCATCGTCAGTTAGGGACGCGACTGCTCAAACGAGCAGTAATTGCAGGAACGTCCCTCCTGGTGGCCGCTGGCATCGGGCTCCTCATTTGGGCAGTTCCCGAGTCCGGGGCCCCCATCAGCTGCGGGCCGACGAAGCAGATGGCGTCCTCTTCCTGCGCCACCAGCCGCAGCTCGGCGACGCGGTCGAGCACGCAGGCACGTTCCTGCTGGGTGCTGACTCGTGCCTCTACGTCGTCGTCGATGACAAGGAAGGTTCGACGTTCATCGCCGCCGTCGGTCCCGACGCGCACGTGACGAGCGACCATGTGACGCTGGGTCCGGGGAGGGCTTTCGCGATGGGAGAGCCCGCGGTGTTCGGACGCGAGAACGTCGACGGCGTCCCTCCTGACGAGGTTCTCACGAGGTGCACGAGAACAAGCTCCGTCTACGGCGTCGGATAGCGCGGAGCGTCCTGCCGCGACCCTCGGGCGACGCCGATCGCACGGCGTCCGGCGCCGGGCAGTACCGCATCAGTACCGCTCGGCGCCGGGACCGGCCGGGCTGGTCAGGCGCCCGTGATGCTCAGGCCGGTGTCGTCGCGGTCGACGACGACCGTCTGGCCGTCGTGGATCTGGCCGGACAGCAGGGCGCGGGCCAGGTTGTCGCCGATCTCGCGCTGGACGAGGCGGCGCAGCGGGCGGGCGCCGTATGCGGGGTCGTAGCCCTCGATCGCGAGCCACTCGCGGGCGGCCGGGCTGACCTCGAGGGTGAGCCGGCGGTCGCGCAGGCGCTTGGCGAGCAGCTCGACCTGCAGGTCGACGATGTAGCCGATCTGCTCGAGGGACAGCGGGTCGAAGAGCACCACGTCGTCGAGCCGGTTGAGGAACTCGGGCTTGAACGACGAGCGCACCGCACCCATGACGGCCTCGCGCTTCTCGGTCTCCGAGAGCATCGGGTCGACCAGGAACTGCGAGCCGAGGTTCGACGTCAGGATGAGGATGACGTTGCGGAAGTCGACCGTGCGGCCCTGGCCGTCGGTGAGACGGCCGTCGTCGAGCACCTGCAGCAGGACGTCGAACACCTCGGGGTGCGCCTTCTCGACCTCGTCGAGCAGGACCACCGAGTACGGGCGTCGCCGCACGGCCTCGGTGAGCTGGCCGCCCTCCTCGTAGCCGACGTACCCGGGAGGGGCCCCGACGAGCCGCGCCACCGAGTGCTTCTCGGCGTACTCCGACATGTCGATGCGGACCATCGCGCGCTCGTCGTCGAACAGGAAGTCCGCGAGCGCCTTCGCGAGCTCGGTCTTGCCGACGCCCGTGGGGCCCAGGAACAGGAACGAGCCCGTGGGACGGTCGGGGTCGGAGATGCCCGCACGGGCGCGGCGCACCGCGTCGGAGACCGCGCCGACGGCCTTCTTCTGGCCGATCAGGCGCTCGCCGAGCACCTCCTCCATGCGCAGGAGCTTGGCGGTCTCGCCCTCGAGCATGCGGCCCGCGGGGATGCCGGTCCACGCCGAGACGACCTCGGCGATCTCGTCGGGCCCGACCTTCTCGGCGATCATCGGCGGGCCGTCGACGACGTCCTGCTGGCTCTCGCTCGCCTCGGCGTCGGCGATCTGCCGCTCGAGCGTCGGGATCTCGCCGTACAGGATGCGCGCGGCCTTCTCGAGGTCGCCCTCGCGCTGGAGCCGCTCGGCGTCCGAGCGCAGCGCGTCGAGGCGTGCCTTGAGGTCGCCGACGAGGTTGTGGCCGGCCTTCTCCTTCTCCCACCGCGCGTTGAGCGCCGCGAGCTCCTCGCGACGGTCCGCGAGGTCCTTGCGCAGCCGCTCGAGCCGGTCGAGCGAGGCGGGGTCGTCGGACTCGGACAGGACGACCTCCTCCATCTCGAGGCGCGTCACGGCACGCTGCAGCTCGTCGATCTCGATGGGCGAGGAGTCGAGCTCCATGCGCAGGCGCGAGGCGGCCTCGTCGACGAGGTCGATCGCCTTGTCGGGGAGCTGGCGGCCCGTGATGTACCGGTCCGACAGCGCGGCGGCAGCCACCAGGGCGGCGTCCGAGATCGTCACCTTGTGGTGCGCCTCGTAACGCTCCTTGAGCCCGCGCAGGATCGCGACCGTGTCCTCGACCGACGGCTCGCCCACGTAGACCTGCTGGAACCGCCGCTCGAGCGCGGGGTCCTTCTCGATGTGCTCGCGGTACTCGTCGAGCGTCGTCGCGCCGACCAGGCGCAGCTCGCCGCGCGCGAGCATGGGCTTGAGCATGTTGCCCGCGTCCATCGCGCCCTCGCCGCCGGCACCCGCGCCGACGACCGTGTGGAGCTCGTCGATGAACGTGACGACCTCACCCTCGGACGCGGTGATCTCCTCGAGGACGGCCTTGAACCGCTCCTCGAACTCGCCACGGTACTTGGCGCCCGCGACCATCGAGGCCAGGTCGAGCGACACGAGCTTCTTGCCGCGCAACGACTGCGGCACGTCACCGGCCACGATCCGCTGCGCGAGCCCCTCGACGACGGCGGTCTTGCCCACGCCGGGCTCGCCGATGAGCACGGGGTTGTTCTTGGTGCGGCGCGAGAGCACCTGCACGACACGCCGGATCTCGGCGTCGCGGCCGATCACCGGGTCGAGCTTGCCCTCGGCGGCGCGCTGCGTGAGGTCGAGGCCGTACTTCTCGAGCGCCTTGTACGTGCCCTCGGGATTCGCCGAGGTCACGCGGCCGTTGCCGCGCACGGTCGGCAGCGCGGCGAGCAGCGCGTCGCGCGAGGCGCCCGCGGCGCGCAGGGCGTCGGCGACGCCGGACTGGCCCGCGGCCAGCCCGATCAGCAGGTGCTCGGTGGAGACATAGTCGTCACCGAGCGCGCGGGCCTCGTCGTTCGCGGCGAGCAGGGCCGCGGTCGTCTGCCGCGAGGCGGGCGGCTGGGAGACCGTCGAGCCCGACGACGACGGGAGGTTGACCAGGACGCCACGCACGGAGCGACCGAGCGCTCCCCGGTCCGCGCCGACGGCGTCGAGCAGCCCGTTGGCGACGCCCCCCTCCTGCTGGAGCAGGGCGTCCAGGATGTGCGCCGGCTCAAGCTGTGGGTTGCCGGCAGCGCTCGCGGACTGGAAGGCGCTGCCGAGCGCCTCCTGCGAGCGGGTGGTGAACTTGGCGTCCACGTGACCTCCTAGCGCGAACGACTCGCGCATCGCTGATTGTGTCGTCCTCTTCGCCTCAACGCGACAAAGTTGAGTGTATTCCGCTCAACTTCATCCGCTCCACCCCGATTCGTCGCGGCGACAGCACGCGAGGGCGCCGTCGCGCACTGCCCGGTGGTCGCACCCGCGCGACGGCAGCGAGCGCCGACGGACGTGCGCGACGAGCGCGCCGAGGGGACCGAATCGATTTTCTCCATCGAAGTAGAGCCGCCTCCCTCGACACCCGACCGAGCCGTCGCGACGGTGGAGTCGCGCAGCTCTGCCCGGCGCGCCACCCGGCCGCCGACCGCGCGACGACTGACGACCTGGGAGGTTGCACGATGAGACGACTTGCACGGGCGGCATGTGCCGGCGCCGTCGCGATCGGCACGCTGCTCGCCACGGCCGTGCTGGCGATCCCGGCCTCGGCGGCCGCGGGTGGGTCCGGTCCGTACCCGGCGGACTACGAGACCTCGGGCTCGCTGGCGAACCACACCATCTACCGGCCCGCGAACCTGCCCTCGGCGAAGATGCCGATCCTGGTGTGGGGCAACGGCGCCTGCTCGGCCAACGGCACGTCCGCGTACAACTTCCTGCGCGAGATCGCCTCGCACGGCTTCCTCGTCATCTCCAACGGCGCGCCCAACGGCTCGGGCTCGACGAACTCGGCGATGCTCACCCAGTCGATCGACTGGGCCGTGGCCGAGAACGCGCGCAACGGCAGTCCCCTGCGCGACCGCCTCGACACCAGCAAGATCGCGGTCGCCGGGTTCTCGTGCGGCGGCATCGAGGCCTACGCCGTCTCCGGCGACCCGCGCGTGACGACGACGATGATCTTCAGCAGCGGCCTGCTCAACGACGGCGACGACTACCAGCTCCGGCGGCTCGACCACCCGATCGCCTACTTCATCGGCGGCTCGGGCGACATCGCCTACCCCAACGCGATGGACGACTGGGGCAAGCTCCCGTCCGGGCTCCCGGCGTTCATGGGCAACCTGCCGGTCGGCCACGGAGGGACGTACGACCAGCAGAACGGCGGGGAGTTCGGCCGTGCCGCGGTGCTGTGGGTGAAGTGGCAGCTCAAGGGCGACGCCGACGCCGGGCGGGTCTTCGTCAACCAGGGCTGCGGGCTGTGCGCCAACGGCGCGCAGTGGTCGGTGCAGCGCAAGAACCTCGTCCTGACCACCCCCACCCCGACCCCCACGCCGACGCCCACGCCGACGCCCACGCCGACTCCGACACCGACGCCCACTCCGACGCCCACTCCGACACCCACCGCGACTGCGACGCCCACGCCCACCTCGACGCCGACGTCGACGCCGGGCGGCGCCTGCACCGCGACCTACTCGGTCGTCAACCAGTGGCCCGGCGGCTTCGTCGCGCAGGTGGACGTCAAGGCGGGCCAGGCGCTCAGCGGGTGGGTCGTGCAGGTGACGCTGGCCAACGGCGCCACGGCGAGCAACACGTGGAGCGGCGTGCAGTCCGGCCCGAGTCAGTCGCCGACCGTGCGCAACGCGCCGTGGAACGGCTCACTGGCACCGGGCCAGAGCACGAGCTTCGGGTTCCAGGGTGTCGGCACGGGCGCCGGTGCCACGGTGACCTGCCAGGCAGCCTGAGGGACTCGCCCGGGCACGCGGCCCGGTGCCGGTCGCGCGGACACGGCACCGGGCGTTGGCGCCCAGGCGCAGCAAGACGACGAGGCGCCCGACTGGGGGTCGGACGCCTCGTCGTCGGGCGCCTGCGCGCTCTGCGGGTGGACCTGGTCACGCCTGGCGTGACCTTCTCCACCCGATCCGGCGCCTGGGCTGTGGGTGGAGCTCAGCCGGCGAGGAAGTCGAGGAGGGCCTTGTTGACCTCGGCGGTGTGCGTCGTGAGCATGCCGTGCGGCGCACCCTCGATCTCGACGTAGGTCGCCGAGGGCAGTGCCTGGGCGAACCGGCGGCCCGTCGCGTCGACCGGCAGGATGCGGTCACCCGTGCCGTGCACGATCAGCGCCGGCACGTCGATCTTGGGGATGTCCGCCCGGAAGTCCGTGCCCCACGTGAGCGGCGCGGCGGCCGACGCGTACGGGCCCGAGTCCGCGGCGACGTCCCACGCGTGCCGCACCTGCTCCTCGCTGATGCGGCTGCCGAGGAACTCGTCCAGGTTGAAGAAGTCCTGGTAGAACGCGGTGAAGTAGGCGTACCGGTCCTTGCGGACGGTCGCGGCGATGTCCTCGAAGAACGAGGCCGGAGCCGCGCCGTCGGGGTTGTCGTCGGTCTTGGTGAGGTAGGGCTCGAGCGAGCCGAGGAACGCGGCCTTGGCGACGCGCGCCGAGCCGTAGGTGCCGAGGTACCGGCCGACCTCACCGGTGCCCATCGAGAAGCCGACGAGCACGACGTCACGCAGGTCGAGCGTCTCGAGCACCGTGTGCAGGTCCGCGGCGAACGTGTCGTAGTCGTAGCCGACCGACGGCTGGCTCGACTGGCCGAACCCGCGGCGGTCGTAGGTGACGACGCGGTAGCCCGCGTCGAGCAGCGCGGCCGTCTGGCCCTCCCACGAGTTGCCGTCGAGCGGGAAGCCGTGGATGAGGACGACGGGCTGACCGGTTCCCTTGTCCTCGTAGTGCAGCTCGATGTCGACCGAGTTCTCCGTGCCGACCTTGATGCGACCCATGATGCGCCCCTTCTCGAGTCCGGGAGAACGATCGTTCTCCGCCGATGTGGACTACAGTAGAGAACGAGCGTTCTCGGCGCAAGTGCTGGGGCGGAGCAATGTTCAGGAGAGCAGTCGACGATGGCGAGCACGGCACAGGGGACGGCGTCGACGGCGCCGACGAACGACGAGGTGCGCGCGCGCATCGTCGACGCCGCGGACGCGCTGTACTACGCGCGCGGCATCCAGTCCGTCGGGATGGACGAGGTGCGCTCCGCCGCGAGCGTGTCGCTCAAGCGCCTCTACAGCGAGTTCCCCGGCAAGGAGCAGCTCGTGCTCGCGGTGCTCGCCTCGCGGCACCGGCAGTGGGAGGCCGGGCTGGCGCAGGCCGCGGCCGGGCTCGAGGACCCGCGCGCGCGGCTGCTCGCGGTGTTCGACTTCCTCGAGCAGTGGTTCGGCAACGACGCGTTCCGCGGCTGCGGGTTCATCAACGCGTTCGGCGAGCTGAGCGCGACGTCACCCGCCGTGGCCGAGGCGGCGCGTGCGCACAAGCAGTCGTTCCAGGAGTACGTCGCGCGGCTCGCGCAGGAGCTCGGCGGCGACCCGGAGCTCGGGGCCCAGCTCGCGCTGCTCGCCGAGGGCGCGCAGACGACCGCCGCCATCGCCGGGCGCCCGGACGCCGCCGTGCACGCGCGCCGCGCGGCCGAGGTGCTGATCGACGCGGCCCTCGCCCGCCGCTGACGGCCGGCGCGCCACGCGCCGGAACGTGCATCGGCCCGACACCCCGCCGTCGCCGCCTCGTCATGTCCCGCGCCTAGCGTCGGCAGCGACCGATGACGACGAAAGGGCGACGATGACCCTCACACTCACGCTCGTGCGGCACGGGCGGACCCACTTCAACGCGCGGCGCGTCCTGCAGGGCCGCTGCGACTCCCCGCTCACGCGCGAGGGCCGTACCGGCGTGCGCACCACCGCGCGGCACCTGGCGGACACCCCGTTCACCGCGGCGTGGTCCTCGCCGTCGGGGCGCGCGATCGCCACGGCGGTCGAGCTCCTGCGACACCACGACGACCTCCGGCTGCGCACCGACGCCGACCTGCGCGAGTACCACTTCGGGATCTACGAGCGTCGGCCCGAGACGAGCCTTGACGCCGTGGTCGCGTGGCCGACGCTCGTCGGACAGGTGCTCGCCGGCACGCATCCCGGCCTGCCCGGCGGAGAGCACGCCGCAGACTTCATGGCCCGCACGACGCGCGTGTTCGGCCGGCTCGTCGAGCGGCACCTCGGCACCGACGAGCACGTGCTCGTCGTCGGCCACGGGCTCGCGCTCGGCGCCTACCTGGCCACGCTCGAGCCGATCGGTCTCGTCGCGCTGCCGAACGCCTCGGTCACCACGGTCGAGGTCGACGAGACAGGCGCAGCCCGCATCACGGCCCTGGCCCAGGACGTCGCGGGCCAGGGCCACCTCGCATCCCGCCCCGCCCCCGCCCTGGCCCCGGTGGCCTGATCTCCCTCCCTGCCCGGTCTGAGCCGCGACCGGGTGGACTTGCGCTCGCTCAGCGAGCGGAACTCCACCCGGTCCCGCCTCCACCCGGTCCCCGCGGGAGGTGCGACGATGCCCGGATGGGCGACGACACGGGCAGCGGCGGGGGCACGACGAGCGCGGCGGGCGCGGGGCGGGCCGGCGCGGCGGTGTGGGACGACGAGCGGGCCGACCTGCTCGGGGAGCCGTGGGTCGCGCGGACGCTGCACCTGCCGCCGGATGCGGAGACGGCCCGCGAGGGCGTCGAGCCCGTGGCGACGCTCGTGCACCGGCCCGCGCGGCATCGTCGGGCCGTGCTCTACCTGCACGGCTTCGTCGACTACTTCTTCCACACCCACGTCGCGGACGCCCTCGACGCCGCCGGCTGGGACCTGTACGCGCTCGAGCTGCGGGACTACGGGCGCTCGATCCGGCCCGGCCGGCCCGCCAACCACACACGCGAGCTCGCCACGTACGCCCAGGAGATCGACGCCGCCGTGGCGCTGCTGCGCACCGACCACGACCATGTCGCCCTGCTCGGCCACTCCACGGGCGGCCTGGTCGCCGCGCTGTGGGCGCACGCGCGCCCCGGCGGGGTGGACGCGGTCGTGCTCAACTCCCCGTGGCTCGACCTGCGCGGGTCCTGGTTCGAGCGGCACGTCCTCACGCACTGCCTGGGCCCGCTGAGCAGGGTCGCGCCCGACCTCGTGCTCGGGCACATCGCGCCGCACTACGGGCGCGCGCTGCACCAGGACACGGGCGGCGAGTGGGACTTCGACCTCGCCTGGAAGCCGCACGAGGGCTTCCCCGCGCGGGCCTCGTTCGTCCGGACCATCCGGGTGGGGCACGCGCGCGTGGGCCGTGGGCTGGCGATCGCCGAGCCCGTGCTGGTGCTCACGTCCGACGCGACCGGTCCCGACGACCGCGAGCACGACGCGCTGCTGACCACCGACTCCGTGCTCGACGTCGACCACATCGCCGCGCGGGCGCCGCTGCTCGGCCCGGACGTCACGCTCGTCGTCGTGCCGGGCGGCTCGCACGACCTGGCGCTGTCCCCCAGCCCCGCCCGCGAGCGCTACGTGGCCGAGGTCGTCCGGTTCCTCGACGAGCGCGTACCGCCGCAGGGGTAGCCGTGGCGGGCGGGGTCGCGCGGGGGGCGGCGGCGGCACGAGCCTGGGGGCTGCGCCGCTGGGACGCCACGCGCGGCACCCCGACCGGTCGTCTGCTCGAGCGCATCGTGCGCGAGCTCGTCGCGATCGAGGTGTTCGACCGCGCCATGACGCTCGCCGCGCAGGCGTTCACCTCGATCGTCCCGCTCATGCTGGTGACCGCCGCGCTGCGGCCGGACGACGAGGGGGTCGGCAGCTGGGTCTCGGGCTCGCTCGGCCTGTCCGACGAGACGCGCGCCGCGCTCGCGGGCTCGGTGCCGGACTCGAGCCAGATCGCGAGCACCATCGGGATCCTGGGCATCCTCGTCGCGCTGATCTCAGCGACGTCGTTCGCGCGTGCGCTCGAGCGGGTTTACGTCCGTGTCTGGGGCGCCCGGCGTCCCGGGCTGCGCAACGCGTGGCGCTGGCTCGCGACCGTCCTGGCCGTCGCGCTCGCGACGTCGATCGTCGCGTTCACGCGTGACGTGGTGACGTCGTCGTGGCGGGGCGTCACCCAGCTCGCGGTGCAGGCGCTCATCTGGTCGGCGGTGTTCACGCTCGTGCCGCAGCTGCTGCTGCGCCGCCAGCTCCCGCGCCGCCCGGTCGTGGTGACGGGTGTGCTGACGGGCGTCGCCATCGCGCTGCTCGGTCAGGCCGGGTCCGTCTACCTGCCGCTCGCGCTGACGGCCGGTGCGCGCCAGTTCGGCGCGCTGGGGCTCGTGTTCGCCTACCTCGGGTGGCTGTTCGCGCTCGCGCTCGTGGTGATCGCGTGCATGGCGATCGGGCACGCGTGCGCGTCCGACGACGGCCCCGTGGGCCGATGGGTCCGCGGCACCGGCCCGGACGCTCGTGTGCCGACGACCGACGGCCCGCGCCCCTCGCCGACGGCTGCGGACGCCGACCTCTGACGACGGACGCCTGGCCGCGGCGTCAGTGCGGGGCCCGGCGGGGTGTGAGCCCCGGGTCCTCGGGCTCCGCGAGCGACAGGAGCGCACCGACGACGCCGGGCGTCGCACGGATGCGACGCTCGAGCGCGGCGAGCTGGTGCGAGGCCGCTGTCTCGTCGGGCTCGCCCACCAGGTCCACGGCCCCGGACAGGAACACCTGCCGCGCCCCGACGAGCTCGAGCCTCAGCTCGCTGACGCGCGCGACCTCGGGCTGGGCCTGCAGGGTCGCGAGCGCGGCGTTCCACAGGCGGTCGTCGGCGACCTCGCCGACGAGGAACCTGCGGTTGCGCTCGATCAGGACCACCGCGACCACGCCGAGCAGGATCCCGACGAGGATCGAGCCGATCGCGTCGGGCACGGACGACCCCGTGATCTCGTGCGCCGCGATCCCCGCGGCGGCGATGACGATGCCGACGAGTGCGGCCGCGTCCTCGAAGAACACCGCGCGCACGGTCGGGTCCGACGTGCGCAGCACGTGCTCGAGCAGCCCCTGGTCGCGGCGCCGCGCGGCGGTGCGCACCTGCCGGTTGGCCTGCAGGAACGAGACACCCTCCAGGACGAACGCGACCCCGAGCACGGCGTAGGCGACGCCGAAGTCGGTGGCCGGCTCGGGGTGGGCGAGCTCGGAGATCCCGTGCGTGATCGAGACCCCGGCGCCCACCGCGAACAGCCCGATCGCCGCGAACAGCGACCACACGTAGACCTCGCGGCCGTACCCGAGCGGGTGGGTGCGGTCGGCGGGGCGGGCGGCCTTGCGCTGCGCGATGAGCAGGAACACCTCGTTGCCCGTGTCCGCCCACGAGTGCGCGGCCTCGGCGAGCATCGACGCTGCGCCCGTGACCATGGCCGCGATCGACTTGGCGACCGCGATGAGCAGGTTGGCCCCGAGCGCGATCGCCACCGTCAGCGCGGACTCGTCCCGCGTGTCGTCGGACCCGGTCAGGACGGGCAGCGCGCCGGGCGCGCCGGGCTCCACGGGTGACGGCCCGCTCATGGCCGCTCCCCCGCGGCGGGCGGGTCCGGCGTCGGCTCGGCCCCGGCTGCGGCCGCCGGTCGGGGGACGCCCGGCTCGGGGACGCCCGGTTCGGAGACGCCCGGTTCGAGGGCACCCGGTTCGAGGGCGCCCGGCGCGGGCACGCTCGGCGCAGGCACGGGCAGGGCGGTCCCGGCGGGGGCGGCCGCCGTCGCCGCCTCGTCGGCGTCCGCCCGTCGTCGGCCCAGGAGGTCGCGGTGGTCCAGGACCGCGGACCCGAGCCAGGCCGCGACGGTCGCGATCACCGCGACGGGCACCGCGTCGAGCCCGGGACGCCCGACGAGGAGCGCGGCGAACAGCACAGGCGAGACGACCATGCGCGTCATCGCCGCCATGCCCGCCCCGGCGCCCACCGCGATCGCCACGGTCGGCGACAGGTCGACCGTCACGACCGCGAACGACGCGAACGCGACCCCCATGAAGATCGCCGGGAAGATCGGCCCGCCCCGGAAGCCCGCCCCGAGGCTCACCGCGTAGGCCAGCACCTTCGCGACGAGCACGACGAGCACGGCGGCGACCGATCCGCTGGCGACGAGGTCCGGGATCGACGACTGCCCCGAGAACAGGACTTCCTGCGGGTCCGCACCGAGCGCGTCCGCGACGAGCGCCAGCACGCCGACCGCGAGCCCGCCCAGCAGCAGCAGGGGCCCCCGACCGAGCCGAGGCTCGAGGCCCGCGAGCGACGTGGCGGCCCGTCGCACGAACCGCGCGACGACGGCCGCGAGCACCCCGACGAGCACCGCGACGACCACGTCACGCACCAGGACGGTCTCGTACTCCGGGAGTCCGGGCATCGCGAGCCCGCCGACCGGGAGCCCGGCCCACGAGCCGAGGCCCGTCACGAGCGTGTACGCGACGGCGGCGGACACGAGCGCCGGCACGAGCAGCGGGATGACGAGCGCGCCGGCTCCGACGCCGCCCTCGAGCAGCATGAGCCCCGCGACGAGCGGCCCCCCGAACAGCGTCGACATCGCCGCGCCGGACCCGGCCGTCGCCACGACGGTCCGGCCCTGGTCCGTCATCCGCGCCCACGACGTGACCCACGTGCCGACGATCGCCCCCAGCGCGATCAGGGGCGCCTCGGGGCCCAGCACCATGCCGAACGGCAACGTCGCGACCGCGGCCAGCGCGACTCCCCAGGCGTCCCGCGGCCGCGGCGCGCCGCCCAGGTGCAGCCCGTGGATGGGCGACGCCCCGCCGTCACCGGGCAGCATCCGGGCGAGATGGACGAGCAGGCCGCCGAGCACGGGCAGGGCGAGCACGAGGTACCAGGGCGGCGCGTCGGCGCCGAGCAGCACCGGCAGGTCGTCCCACAGCCAGGACTCGAGCTCGTGCACCAGGCCGATGAACGCGAAGGCGACGAGACCGGCGGGCAGGCCGACGAGCGCTCCCAGCAGCGCGAGGCGTGCCAGGTCGCGGGGCGGCACGTGCGAAGCGGGCTCACCGGCCTGCGGCATGAGGCCGACAGTAGCCACGCGACGGCGGGGCCGCGCGGGGTCCGTAGGCTGCTGTGCGTGAGCCAGCCGCCCGACGCGTTCCGCCACGAGGCTGCGCGCCCGCACGAGCCGTTGCGCACGTTCCATCCGCGGCGCGCGGCGCTCGGCCGCGACCGCACGGACGCGCTGACGCGCCTGTTCCCCCGGTTCGGCTTCTCCGTGCACGACGAGGCCTCGCCGTTCCCCCGCACGCCAGACGGTCTGCTCGACGCCACCGCGCTGTTCGGTCGCCGCGCGCCGCTCGTGCTCGAGATCGGGCCGGGCATGGGCGAGACGACCGCGGCGATGGCCCAGGCCGACCCGGACCGCGACTACCTCGCGGTCGAGGTGCACCTGCCGGGCCTGGCGAACCTGCTCGTGCTCGTCGAACGGCTCGGCCTGACGAACCTGCGCGTCGCGCACGGCGACGCGCTCGACCTGGCCCGGCACGCGATCGGCGAGTCGACGCTCGACGCCGTGCACGCCTTCTTCCCCGACCCGTGGCCCAAGGCCCGCCACCACAAGCGCCGGCTCGTCCAGCCCGAGCACGTGGCGCTGCTGCGCTCGCGCCTGCGGCCGGGCGGCACGCTGCACGTCGCGACGGACTGGGCGCCGTACGCCGAGCAGATGGTCGAGGTCCTCGCGGCCGACGAGGGCCTCGACTCGGCCGGCGCGGTCCCCCGACCGCCGCACCGCCCGGTCACCAAGTTCGAGGCCCGTGGGCTGGCGACCGGCCGCCCCTCCACCGACGTGATCGCGAGGCGCACGGCATGAGCGAGCAGGACCCCACGCACGGCCCGGCGTCGGACGCCTCGTCGGCGGACACCTCGCCGCCGGCGTTCCGGCTCGGCATGGTGCCGGGCGTGAACCCGGGCCGGTGGGTGCGCGTCTGGGAGGAGCGGATCCGGGACGTCGCGCTCGACCTCGTGCCGGTCGCCGCGGCCGACGCCGTGGACGCTCTGCGGGCGGGCGACGTCGCGGCGAGCCTCCTGCGCCTGCCCGTCGACCGCGCGGGCATCGACGCGATCCCGATGTACACCGAGGCGACGGTCGTCGTCGTGCCCAAGGACCACCTGTTCACCGCCGCCGAGGAGATCACGGCCGCGGACCTCGCCGACGAGACGCTCGTCGTGCCCGTCGACGACGTGCTCGGCTGGGCGGACGCGCCCGGCGAGCGGTTCGCGGGTGCGGTCGCGACGACGAGCGACGCGGTCGACCTCGTCGCCGCGGGGCACGCGGTGCTCGTCGCGCCGCACTCGGTCGCGCGGCTGCACCTGCGCCGCGGCCTGACGACGCGTCCGGTCACCGACGCGCCGGGCTCCGCTGTGGGCCTCGCGTGGCTGACCGAGTCCTACGACGACCTCACCGAGGAGCTCATCGGCATCGTCCGGGGGCGCACCGCGACGTCCTCCCGCGGCCGGGGTGCGACGGCCGAGGCGCCGACGAAGGCGTCGGGCAAGGGCAGCGGCAAGGGCGGGGCAGGGAAGAGCGGGGCCGGGAAGGCCGGCGGCGCGAAGAGCGGCACCGGCAAGGGTGGTGCCGGCAAGGCGACGAAGGGCGCTGCCGCCGGTGGGCGACGCGCCCCGAGCCCTCGCACGTCAGGCGGTCGCAAGCCCGGGACGAACCGCGGCCGCAAGCGCTGACCGCACGCGACGCGTCAGGACTTCTCGCGGCGAGCCTGCTCGGCGCGGCGGTCGGCCTCGCGCGCCTCCAGCCGACGCTCCTCGCGGCGGACCTCCTCGAACGTCTGCCGCTCGCGCACGAGCCACTCGGGCGGCTCGGCGATCAGCGCGTTGATCTCGTCGGTCGTCAGCGCGTCCGTGACCCCGGCACGCGCGAGCCCGGACGTCGAGACGCGCAGCCGCGCGGCGACGACGTTGCGCGGGTGGGGTCCGTTGCGACGCAGGTCGACGAGCCACTGCGGCGGGTCCTGCTGCAGCTCGGCGAGCTCGTCGCGCGTCACCGTGCCGGTGCGGAACTCCTCGGGCGTCGCCGGCAGGTACACGTCGAGCTTCGCCGCCGCCGTGGACGGCTTCATCTCCTGCGTCTTCTTGGCCACGGCGACACCCTACGCGCGAACGGGGGGCGCCCCGCGCGCCGTGCGACGCCGACCACCCCTCAGGCGTCGCCCCCGTAGTGGGCGATCTTGCCGTCGAGGACGTCGATCGCGGCCCGGATGCGCACGGCCTGATCCTCGAGCTCGGCGCGACGACGGCGCAAGAACGCGACGCGGTCGTCCTGCCCTGCCTCCGAGCGCAGGAGCTCGGTGAACCGGCGCAGGTCTGCGATGCCGAGGCCCGCCTCGCGCAGGCACGTGACGATGCCGATCCAGGCGACGTCGTCCTCGTCGTACCGGCGCTGCCCGCCCGCCGAGCGACCGACCGGCCCGACCAGGCCCTCGCGCTCGTAGTAGCGCAGCGTGTCCAGGCTCAGGCCGGTGCGCTGCGCGACCTCACCCGGTGCGTACCCCGTCATAGCCGTCATGCTCCCACCGACCTCTGCCGCCCCCGCGTCAGGCCGGCTCGTCGAGGCGCGTCTGCGTCTCGTCGGTCACGGCGACCTCGCGCGCCGCCATCGCCTCCGTGAGCTGGTCGACTGAGCTGACGCCCAGGATCGGGTGGATGCCCTGGTCCAGCAGCCACGCGAGCACGACCTGGTTGCGCGTCGCGCCGAGCTCGTCGGCCACCTGCGCGAGCACCTCGAGGCGGCGGTGAGTGCCCGGGTGGTCGTAGCCCGGCGACAGCGGGCGGTCGCTGCGCACGTACGCACCGGTCAGCAGGGGCGAGTACGCCCACAGGTCGAGGCCCTGCGAGCGCGCGTGGTCGAGCTGGTCGCGCTCGGCGTGCACGTGGCCGCCCTCGGGCAGCGTGACCCCCGGCCGCGGCACGACGTACGAGTAGCGCAGCTGCACGGCGGTCCACGGCTCCACGCCCTGCTCACGCGCGATCGCGCGCGCCTGCTCGACGCGCCACGCGGCGTGGTTGGACGCCCCGAGCCGTCCCACCCGGCCGTCCGCGACGAGCTCGCCGAACGCCGCCACCGTCTCGTCCAGCGGCACCGACCGGTCCTCGGCGTGCGCCCACAGCAGGTCGACGGAGTCGAGCCCGAGCCGGTCGAGCGAGGCCGCGAACCCGCGCTCGATCGCCTCCGCGGACAGCCCCTCCGCCGACGAGGGCCACTCGTGCGGGACGAGCGGCTGGTGGCGCACCTTCGTCGCGAGCCGCACGCGTTCGCGCATCCCCGGGCGTGCCGCGAACCAGCGTCCGAGCACGCGTTCGCTCTGCCCGCCGACGCCCGACGGGTCCTCCCAGAAGGCGTAGCAGTTCGCGGTGTCGATCCACCGGCCGCCCTGGTCGACGAACGCGTCCAGGAGGTCGAAGGAGAGCGCGTCGTCGGCGCGCGTGCCGAAGTACATGGCACCGAGCACGGGCTCGGCGGTGCGGGTCGTCGTCAGGTCCTGGTCCATGACGACGAGCCTGCAACCTGGAGCGCACTCCAGGTCAAGCCCCCGGTGCATGCGCGTGCCGGCCCGTCTGGACGCGGGCTCGTCGTCGGACGACGAACGCCCCTGCGCCCGAGGTGGGCGAGGGGCGTTCGTCGGTGTGGCTCAGGCCTCCGGCGCGACCGGGTAGGTGTGCCAGATGCGGTCGATGTAGTCGCGCATCGACCGGTCGGACGAGAAGAACCCGCCGCGCGCGACGTTGAGCACCGCGCGCCGCGTCCAGTCCTCGGAGTCGGCGTAGGCCACGTCGACCCGGGCCTGCGCGTCGACGTACGCCTGGAAGTCGGCCAGCGCGAGGAAGCGGTCCTCGTTGAGCAGGTTCGAGACGATCGGCTCGAACGTCGCCCGGTCGCCGCCCGAGAACGCCCCCGAGGCGATGAGGTCGAGCGCGTTGCGCAGGTCCAGGTTCGTCTCGTAGTACGCCGACGGGTGGTAGCCGCGCTCGACCACCTCGGCGACCTGCGGCTCGGTGAGGCCGAACAGGAAGAAGTTCTCGTCGCCGACGAGCTCGCGGATCTCGACGTTCGCGCCGTCGTCCGTGCCGATCGTCAGGGCGCCGTTGAGCATGAACTTCATGTTGCCCGTGCCCGACGCCTCCTTGCCCGCGAGCGAGATCTGCTCGGACAGGTCCGCCGCCGGGATGAGCGTCTCGGCGAGCGTGACGTTGTAGTTGGCCGGGAACGCGATGCGCAGGCGGCCGTCGAGCGCCGGGTCCTCGTTGATCGTGCGACCCACGGCGTTGATCAGGGCGATGATCTGCTTCGCCAGGGCGTAGCCGGGCGCCGCCTTCGCGCCGAACGCGAACGTGCGCGGCGTGACGTCGGCGACCGCGATCTTGCCGGTCGTGATCTTCTCGTACAGCGACACGATGTGCAGGAGCTTGAGCGTCTGGCGCTTGTACTCGTGCAGGCGCTTGACCATGACGTCGAACAGCGTGTCCGGGTTCACGACGATCCCGTCGCGCTGCTCGAGCACGGAGGCGATCCGCAGCTTGTTCGCGTACTTGATCTCGCGGAACCGGCGGCGGAACTCGGCGTCGTCGGCCAGCGGCTCCAGGCCCTTGAGCTGGTCGAGGTCCGTGACCCAGCCGTCGCCGATCGCCTCGGTGATGAGCCCCGAGAGCCCCGGGTTCGACAGCTTGAGGAAGCGGCGCGGCGTGACGCCGTTGGTCACGTTGGTGAACTTCTCGGGCCAGTAGCCCGCGAAGTCGTCGAGCACCTTGTCGCGCAGCAGCTGGCTGTGCAGCGCCGCGACGCCGTTGACCTTGGTGCCCGCGACCGTGGCCAGGTAGGCCATGCGCACCGCGCGCACCGGGTACTCCGCGATGATCGACATGCGGCGCACGCGCAGCTCGTCGTGCGGGTAGGCGACGCGCAGCTCGGCGAGGAACTCGTCGTTGATGCGGTAGATGATCTCGAGGTGCCGCGGCAGCAGCCGGCCGAGCAGGTCGACCGGCCAGACCTCGAGCGCCTCGGGCAGCAGCGTGTGGCACGTGTACGCGAAGCACTGCTTCGTGACCGCCCACGCCTCGTCCCAGTCCCAGCCCTTCTCGTCCACGAGCACGCGCATGAGCTCGGGGACGGCGATCACCGGGTGGGTGTCGTTGAGCTGGAAGACGATCCGGTCCGGCAGCTTGTGCAGGTCGAAGTCCTGCGGCAGCACCTGGTCGACGAAGTCCTTGATGGAGCACGCGACGAAGAAGTACTGCTGCTGCAGGCGCAGCTCCTTGCCCTGCGGCGTCGAGTCCTCGGGGTAGAGGACCTTGGAGATGTTCTCCGCGAACGTCTGCGCGCGCACGGCCTCGGCGTAGTCGCCCGAGTTGAAGATCTCCAGGTCGAACGCGCGCGTGGCGCGGGCGCTCCACAGGCGCAGCGTGTTGACGCGGCCCTCGTCGTACCCGGGGACCATGTAGTTGTAGGGGACGCCGAGCACGGACCAGCCCGGGACCCAGCGGCGCTTCACGACGCCGTCGTCGTCCTGGTACTGCTCGACGTGCCCGCCGAAGTTGACCTTGACCGCGGCCTCCGGGTGCGGGAACTCCCACGGCGAGCCGAGGCGCAGCCAGTCGTCGGGCTTCTCGACCTGCCAGCCGTCGACGAACGTCTGCTTGAAGATGCCGTACTCGTAGCGGATGCCGTACCCGATCGACGGCACGTTCATGGTCGCGAGCGAGTCGATGAAGCACGCCGCGAGCCGGCCGAGGCCGCCGTTGCCGAGCCCGGGCTCGATCTCGGCCTGGCGCAGCTCCTCCAGGTCGATGCCGAGGCTCTCGAGGCCCTCGGAGACGATGTCCTCGAGGCCGGACGCGAGCAGCGCGTTGTCGAGCTGGCGGCCGAGCAGGAACTCCGCCGAGAGGTAGGCGACCGACTTGGCCTGCAGCTTGGCCTGACTGCGCAGCGTCGAGAGCCAGCGGGTCATGAGGTAGTGGCGCACAGTGCGCGCCATCGCCAGGTACTTGTCGTTCACCGACGCCCGGGTCAGGTCCACGCCCTGCCCGAAGTTGAGCTCGCGCAAGAACTCGCGCACGAAGCCGTCGACGGTGTGTTCGCGCGTCGCGATGGGGGGTGTCGTCTCTGCCGTCACCAGTCCACCGTAGCCACGGAGTGTGTCCCGTGAGTGACGCAATCCCTTGCAATTCTTGCGAAACGCCTTGAGAAGTGGCTCACGTTCACCCGTACGGGTGACCTTAGTCCCGGACGAACCGCCCGCTACGGCCTCCGCGACAGCGTCCGGGCGCCGACGAAGAAGCGGCCCCCACCGGAGAACCGATGAGAGCCGCTTCACGATGCGCGCCCGAAGGGACTCGAACCCCCAACCTTCTGATCCGTAGTCAGATGCTCTATCCATTGAGCTACGGGCGCACGACCCTTGCGGGCCGGAAGAGACGATACAGGGCGCGGACCGCGACGCCCAAACCGGGACCGCGTGACGCTGGCCACCGCACCCGGCGCGAGCGCGGTATCCACTGGCCCACGCGGCGCCACGCGGGGGACGATGAGCGCATGAGCACCCCGACGCTGGACCGCCTGACCGCCGACCTCACCACCGCGATGAAGGCCCGCGACACCGCCCGCACCAGCGTGCTGCGCCAGCTGATCGGCGCCGTGCGCGCCGAGGAGAAGTCCGGCCCGACGGTGCGCGAGCTCAGCGAGGACGACGTGCTGGCCGTGCTGGCCCGCGAGGTGAAGAAGCGCCGCGAGAGCGCGCAGATCTACACCGACGCGCACGCCCCCGAGCGCGCGGCGAACGAGACCGCCGAGGCCGACGCGATCGAGACGTACCTTCCGGCACGGCTGTCGGACGACGAGCTGCAGGCGCTGGTGACGGCCGTGGTCGCCGACCTGGGCGCGACGAGCATGAAGGACATGGGCGCGGTGATGAAGGAGGCCACGTCCCGCGCGGGCCTGGCCGCCGACGGCAAGAAGCTCTCCACCCTGGTCCGCACGGCCCTGACCCGCTAGCCCGGCCCGCGCGCCGGCCCGCGCGTCGGCTCGGCGGCGCTTGTGGGTGGAGAAGCGATCGCTGGGCGGGCGTTTCTCCACCCACAACGGGTCCGACGGCCGGCCCGCGAGGGCCCGGCGTTGGTGGGAAGCGGTCAGGGGGTGAGGAGGGCGCGGGCGCGGGGGGCGACCTCGGTGCCGTAGAGGTCGATCGCGCGCAGCAGGTGCTCGTGCGGCAGGGGGCCGTGGGCGTACTTGAGGTCGAACCGCTGCACGCCCAGCGTGCGCACGGTGTCCGCGATGCGTCGCGCCACGGTGTCCGGCGAGCCGACGAAGAGCGCGCCCTCGTCGGCCTCGGCCTCGAAGTCGTCGCGGGTCATGGGCGGCCAGCCGCGCTCGGCGCCGATCCGGTCGCGGTTCGCCTTGAAGTGCGGGAACAGCAGGTCGCGCGCGTCCTCGTCGGACTCCGCGACGAACCCCGGCGAGTGCACGCCCACGGGCGGCACCACGGCGTCGGCGCCGTGCAGCTCGCGCACCGCGCGCCCGTACAGCTCGACGAACGGCGCGAACCGCGCGGGCGCACCGCCGATGATCGCGAGCATGAGCGGCAGCCCGTGCCGCGCGGTCCGCACCACCGACTCGGGCGTCCCGCCGACCCCGACCCAGACCGGCAGCGCACCACCGGCGGTCGTCGGCCAGGCGCGGCGCCCGTCGAGCGGTGCGCGCGTGCGGCCCGTCCACGTGACCGGACCCTCGGAGCGCAGGCGCACCAGGAGGTCGAGCTTCTCCTCGAACAGCGCGTCGTAGTCGGCCAGGTCGTACCCGAACAGCGGGAACGACTCGACGAACGACCCGCGCCCCACCTGGATCTCCGCGCGCCCGCCCGAGATCCCGTCGAGCGTCGCGAACCGCTCGTAGACGCGCACGGGGTCGTCCGACGAGAGCACCGTCACGGCCGAGCCGAGCGTCACGCGCTGCGTGCGGGCGGCGATCGCGGCAAGCACCACGTCGGGCGCCGAGACCGCGAAGTCGTCGCGGTGGTGCTCCCCCACCGAGAAGTGGTCGACGCCCGCACGGTCCGCGGCCACCCCCTGCTCGACCACGTCGCGCAGCACCTGGTGCTGCGGCACCGGCCGGCCGTCGCTCGTCGTCGTGACGTCCCCGAACGTGTCGAGGCCGAACGTCACCTGCTGCGCCTGAGTCGCGTTCACCCCCACCAGAACCACCCCCGGCCGCCGCCGATTCCGCACCGCCGGGCACGGGTGCGGGGACGGAGGCAGCGGCCACGCTCGACGAGCGCGTCGACTGCCTCCGTCCCCGCCGGGCGCTGCCCGCGGTCCCCGCGGGCCTCAGCGGCGGATCGTCACCGCGGCGCTCGTGCGGGTGTGCGTCTCGTAGCCCGCGAGCGTCCCCGTGACCTGCACCGTGACGCGCGTGCCCGCGAGCGCCGCCCCGGGCGTGAACCGCCAGCTCGTCGCGCCGGAGATCCGGCGACCGTCCGCGAACCACGCGTAGGTGAACCGAGTGCCGGGTGTCCACGTCCCACGCGCGACCGTGAGCGTCCGGCCGACCTTTGGCGTGCCCGTGATCGTCGGCCGCGCGCTGGTGAGCTGCGCCTGGGCGACCTTCGCGGTTGCACGCGACACCACGCTCGTCGTCGCGTACCCGGTGCGCGTCCCCGTGACACGCACGGTGATCCGCTTGCCGGCCTGGGCGGGTGCCAGGCGGTACGACGACGAGGTCGCGCCGCGGATCGCGGACCCGTCGGCGTACCACTGGTAGGCCAGCGTGACCGGCGCGGGACCCCACGACCCCGGCCGCGCCGTGAGCGTCCGGCCCACCGTGGCCGCCCCGACGACCACCGGGGTCGCCGTGCGCAGCGCGCCGGCCGCGACCGACGGCGTCGCCGCGGACGTGCGGACCACCTGCGGGTGGCCCGCGAGCGTGCCGGTGACCTGAACCGAGATGCGCTTGCCGCGGTGCGCGGGAGCGAGCACGAGCGACGACGAGGTCGCGCCCGCGATCCGCGTGCCGCCGGCGAGCCACTGGTAGCGCAGCGTGGTCCCCGAGGTCCACGTGCCCGGCACCGCACGCAGCGCCTCGCCGACCGCTGCGGTGCCCGAGATCGTCGGGACGGGCGACAGCGGGATCGTCGTCGGTGCCGCGGCGACGAACGTGCGCACCGCGGACCGGTGCACGCCGCCGTGCGGGCCGGTGGTCAGGACGTACCAGCCGTGCTCGCCCGCGGGGACGTCGCGCCACACGGCCGAGACCGTCGCGCCCGACGGCACCGAGGCGAACGACGCGATGGTGCGGGACGTGAGCACGTCCACGCGGAACGAGTCGGTCGCCAGCGTCTTCGTCGTCGGGGTCAGGCCCACCGCCGCGTACGGCACGGTGAACTCCTGCATCCCCGGCGGCGAGTTGAGGGACGCGTCGTCGGAGTCGAAGTCGTCGAGCGACGGCGAGTACGTCCGCACGACGATCCGGCCCTCGTCGTTGTCGAAGTGCAGCAGGCGCAGGTAGCCCTGGCCGCCCTCGGTCAGGCCCTGGTAGTCGAAGAGCATCGAGTAGACCGTGCGGTCGGCGGTGCCGTCACCGTCGTCGTCGAACTCGTCGGTGCGCGTGTAGGCGTCGTGGTAGTGGCCCGAGCTCACCGCGAACACGTTCGGGTTGGTCGCGACGACCTCGTCCATGACCCGCTGCGGGATCGGCCCGAGGCCGCCCGTGGTGAGCATGAACTCGTGCAGCGCGATCCACACCTTGCGCTCGGGGTAGGCCCGCGCGACCTCGTTCATCCACGCGATCTGCTCGTCGGCCGGACCCCAGCCCATGTACAGCACCAGCAGGTCGATGCCGTCGGCCGTGATGAGGTCGTAGTGGCCGCGGTTGTCCTGCAGCTGCCCTCCGTACCAGGGGTTGCCCTCGAACCGTGCGGCGCCGAACCGCGCGCTGTACTGGGAGTAGTCCTGCGCGGCGTGCCCGACGTCGTGGTTGCCCGCGAGCACGCCGTACGGCAGCCCGGCCTGGTCGAGCTGGGCGTACGCCGCGTCGGCGCGCTCCCACTGCTCGGGCTGGTCGTAGTCGTCGACGATGTCGCCCGTGTGCACCAGGTACTGCAGGTTGAGGGCGTCGCGCTGCTCGAGCAGGAACCGGTGGATCGCGAGCTGGTGCGGGTAGAACGCGGGGTTCTCGTTGTAGTACTGGGTGTCCGACTCCCACGCGACGGTGAAGTCGTACTCGTCGCGCGGCGTCGCCGCGGCGTGGAACGGCGTGACCGCGGACTCGCGCGTCGAGCGGACCTCGCCCGCGAAGCCCTCGGAGTGCTGGACCAGCACGGTCACCGTGCCGTCCGCGAGGTGGTCCGCGACGGGCACGAGCGCACCGAGCGTGAAGTCGGTGGCCCCGCCGTCGGTCGTCAGGTGCCGGTCCACCTCGTCCCAGCGGTTCGCGGTGGTGTTCCGGACGTACAGGAGCACCTTGGCGTCGGCGTTGGCCGAGCCGCTCCACGCGACCCGCACGTGCGCGTCGGCGCCCGCGTCGGCCGGGACCGCCACCGTGAAGAGCTGGTACGGGAACTGCGTCGCAGAACTGACCTGCGACGCCAGGCCGTCGGTGCTGGCGAGCTTGGCGAGCTCGTCGGCGGACAGGAGCGTCGGGTCGAGGTCGTCGCCCGCGGCCACGCCCGTGACGCCCGAGGCGGCCGTCACCTCGTCGTCGCCCGCCGTGAAGGCGTAGCCCTCGCGGAGCGCGACGCCGAGGGCGTCGCCCTCGGGACTCGTGGGCGTGGCCCGCAGGACCACGTCCCCGACCGGGACCCGCGCGCCGTCGAGCGGCGAGAGCAGGTCCGTCACGGGGGTCTCGTCGGCCGTGCGGAACGTCAGCGTGCGGCGTGTGGTGCTGCCGAGCGTGTCGCGCGCCTCGAGCACCGCGACGTGCTCGCCGGGCGTCAGGTCGAGCGACGAGGTGACGTGCGGCAGCGTGACGGGCGCTCCGTCGAGCGTCGCCGTCAGGGACGCGACGCCCGAGCCCGCGTCGGTGGCCTGCGCGTCGACCGTCAACGGCCCGCGGTACAGGGTGCCGTCGACGAGCGGGGTCGTGACCTGCGGCGCGGTGTTGTCGACGACGACCGTGCGGGTCACGCTCGTCGTGCCGGCCGTGGCGGTCACGGTGTGCTCACCGTCGGCGACCGCTGTCGTGTCCCACACGTGCGCGAGGGAGCCGAATGCGTCGTCCGGGATCGTGAACGTCGCCGTGAAGTAGACGAGCGTCGCGTCCTTGAAGCCGATGCTCGCGGACGGGTCCGGGCACGGCACCGCCGCGTGCTCGGCGCCGGCGGCCTCACCCGCGACGCCGCACGAGGTGGGCCGCAGCACGCGGCCGTCCGGCAGGGCCAGCCGCACGTTCGAGGCCGAGAAGTCGTCGTTGTTCTCGTTCACGTCCGGCTGCGGCCACGCCTTGGTGCCCGCGTAGATGCCGATCGTGAGCTCACGCCCGCGCAGCACCTGGTCCACCGGGACCTCGGCCGTCACCGTCTCGACCCGCGAGTAGAAGCCCTCGTCGAAGATCGTCAGGACCTGGTCGCCCAGCTTGACGCCGTTGCGGAAGAACGCGTCGGTGCTCGTCGCCTCGAACGCGAACACCGGCGCCTTCTCGAGCGAGGGCACGACGCTGCCGACGGGCTCGCCGTCGATCGCCAGGCCCAGGTCGGCGGGGTCGCCCTCGGTCGTGGCGGCCACGCGGGTCCGCCCGCCGACGAACTGGCCGTCGCGCACGTCGAGCCGCACCGCGTCGGGCTGGCCGTCGCCCAGCTCGAGCCGCACCGTCTCGCTCGTCGTCGTGTGCGTGCCGTCCGAGGCGCGCACCGTGTACTCGACCCACCGCTTGCCGAGCAGGTCGACCGCCGGGATCGAGTACCCGAACCTGTGCGGCGCGCTCGCCGTGAGCAGGTGCGTCACGGGCGCGTCGACGTTCGTCGTCAGCGTGAGCGCGACCGTGCGGACCTGACGGTCGTCGGTCACGTCGAAGAGCAGGTCGAGCGAGTCGGCGTCCGGGCTCTCGGAGCCGCCGGTCAGGTCGCGCACCACGGGCGCGGTGGCGTCCACGGGCGGCACGACGAGGGTCGTGGGCACCTGCGACGCGGAGACCCGGCCCGGCGTGGGAGCGGCCAGCCCGACGAGCGTCTGCGCCGGGCCCGCCGGGTCGGCGGGCGTCCACAGGTGGTCACCCGGTCCCGGGTTCCACGCGTACTGGATCGCGGTGGTCGGCGTGGTCTGCGCGTCGGTGAACCAGTACGCGGAGCTGACCTCCTCGCCCGTGTTCGTCGCGACCCGGATGCCGCGCGGCCCGGCGTTGGCCATGCCGCCCGAGGCGATCTCGACGAGCTGCGTGCCCGCCGCGAGGTCCGTGCCGTACTGCGCGTTGAAGTCGGCCGCCGTCAGCGCGCGGCTCGCGTCGTTCTTGATCCAGAGCACGAGCGTGCCGCCCGCGGGGATCGCCGGGTCCGTAGGGGTCGCGGGCCACAGGGCCGCGCTCGTCTGCACCGCGTTCGCGTCGACGTACAGGTAGCTGATCGTGAAGTCGTCGAACGAGACGGGCGCGGTGGAGCCGTTGTAGACCTCGATGAACTCGTAGGCGTCGGCGCCGGCCAGGTTCGGCGTGTCCGGCGCGAGCTCGGTGACCTGCAGGATCGGCGCGACCGCGCCGGGGGGCGTGGTGGGGCCGGTCGTGGGCTCCGTCGTGGGCTCCGTCGTGGGCTCAGTCGTCGGCTCCGTCGTGGGCTCGGTCGTGGGCTCGGTCGTGGGCTGGGTCGTCGGCGTGCCCGACGGGTCCGGGCTCGGGGCGACCAGCTGGTCCGGCGTGACGCTGCCGGGCGACGGGATCGCGGCCTGCGCGTGCACGCCGGCCGCCGTCCCGGAGGCCGGCCGACGGTAGTGGGCGCTCCGCTCGGCGGCGGTGTCGGTGCCAGCGGTGTAGGTCGACGACGCGATCGTCTGCCCGCCCGAGCGCAACGCCACCCCGCGCGTGCCGCTGTTGGCGAACCCGGCCTGACCGGTCACGTACGCGACCGGGACGCCGGCGTCGAGCCCGTAGTGCGCGCGGAAGTCGTCCGCGTCGAACAGGAACGCGTTCGGGCTGCCCGACGAGTACCCGTCGGCTGTGCCCGAGGAGTACCGCAGCCACAGCGTCAGCGCGCCGCCCGCGGGCACCACCGCCGGGCTGGGCGAGTCGGCCGCGAGGCTCAGCGACGTGACGTTCGTGCCGTTCGTGTACGCGACGCTCACGCCCGACGCGACGAGGTCCACGTCCCGTGCGCCGGGGTTGGCGATCTCGACGAACTCGAAGTTGTCCTGCGTGCTCGGGTGCCCGTCGACGACGTGCGCGCCGTTGTCGGGGTTGATCTCGGAGACGAGGAGCGTCGGGAGGGCGGGATCGTCGGCGGCGGCGGGGGCCGCGACCGCGAGGGCCGTGCCGACGACAGCGGCGGAGACGAGGGCGGCGACCGGCCGCACCCCGGGGGCGTGCACACGCATGAGGTCTCGCTTCGGGTCGGGGGTGATCCGGGGCGAGCCTCACGCGCGTGGGTGAACACCGGTCCCACCTCGGGCGACGCCGAGGTGTCCGGTCGATGCCGAGCGCGTCCGACCTGCACGAACGGGCGTCGAGCCTCACCCGTCCGGCCGCAGGGCGGTGCGCCGGGAGCGGCGCACGTCAGGACGGAGGGCGGTCGGTGGGGTGCAGCGCGATGAGCCAGGACAGGTAGTGCTCGGTCACGGTGCCGCCGAGGTCCCGCACGGCGCGCGCGGCGGCGTCGACCTCGTCGGGCGTCCAGTCGCTGAAGGTCGTGAACAGGCGGTGCACCTGCTGCGCGTCCAGGTCCACGGACCAGCGGAACGTGCGGACCGCGTCGGCGCGGAACAGGCCCGAGCGCGTGAGCGTGGCGACCGTGGCGGCGGCGTCCTCGGCGTCGGGACCCGGGCGCGGTGGCCGCGTCCGGGCGCGGACGATCTCGTCGGTCCGCGCGCGGAACGGCGTGGGCACGTCGCGGTCGCCGAACACGTTCCGCCAGACGAGGAAGGTGCCGTCCGGGACCAGCGCGCGCCGCACCTTCGGCAGCACCGCGTCGAGGTCGAGCCAGTGGATCGAGGTCGCCGCCACCGCGAGGTCGAACGCGTCCTCGCCCAGGTCCGCGTCCTCGGCGCGCGCGACGACGACCTCCGCGGCCGGGTGCGTCGCCCGCAGGCGTGCCGCGAGCTGCGGCCCGGGCTCGACGGCCGTGACGTGCAGACCCGCCGCCAGCAGCGGACCGGTGGCCTGCCCGCTGCCAGCGCCGAGCTCGAGCACCCGGCGCCCTGGCACGAGGTAGCCGGCGCGCGTCAGCTCGTCCCAGAGCGCGCGCGGATAGGGCGGGCGCGCGTCGTCGTAGATCGCCGCGTGCTGCTCGAAGTGCCGCGGGTCCACCATCCCGCCGAGCCTACGACCGTCGCCCCGCGAGCACTCCGCCGCGCACGACGCGCACCGGAGCCCGGAGACTAGAACGTGTAGGTCACGGTCCAGCGGGCCTGGGCGCCAGGAGCGAGGGTGGCGACGTGGAACGGCTCGGCGGACACCGTGTAGTGGTTCCCCCAGACGACGAACCGCTCGGGGACGTAGCTCGTCGTCATCGTGATGCTGCCGACCGCGTCGTGCCAGTGGACGAGGGTCAGCGGGTCGCTCGCCGCGTGGTCCAGCTCCTGATAGTGACCGACGTGCCCGGGCGCCAGCACGCGCCGGTGCACGCTGCCGTCCTCGGCGACCCGGTAGCCCTCACTCTCGGGGAGCGTGACCGCGGCGCTCGTCCGGAACAGCTCGTCGGCCGCCGGCTGCGGGAAGAACGGGTGCGGGAACCACCGCACGGGCAGCGCACGACCGTCGTCCGCGTTGATCAGCTCGGTGGCCGAGCGCAGCGTCCGCCCGACGAGCGTGAGCGTGCGCTCGAGCGTGCACGCGAACCCGCCCCACGCGTGCGCGGTGCGGAACGTCAACGTCGTCGCCTCCTGAGCGACGTCCCACGCGCACCGCTCGACGACCGTCCCCGCCTCGACGTCGCACACCCCGACACCGAGCAGCAGCGCGTCGCCGTCCTCCGCTCCGGGAGCCCGCAGGGGCTCGAGCGCGAACGAGTCGGGGATGCCCTGCCCGTCGAACCAGTTGAAGTCGTCGGGGTAGGTCGGCCCGGACATGAGCGGGCCGTGGCGCGCGTCGTGCACCTGGAAGACGTATCCGCCCGTGCAGTACCGCGGGCCGGTCAGTGCCGCGTCCGCGACCGGGTCGAGCACCTCGACCCGCAGCTCGTCCGTGAGCAGCTCGTACATGCGCCTGCCTCAGCCCGTCGTTCGGTCGGTGGGCACGCTACCGGCACCGACCCACCGACGACGGCGACGCTCCCGGACGCGCGAGAGGCCGGACCAGCCTCGGCCCGGCCTCACGGCGCAGCGACGTGCACTCGGCGGAGACGGTGGGATTTGAACCCACGGAAGGGTTGACCCCTTCACGGCCTTAGCAGGGCCGCGCACTAGACCTGGCTATGCGACGTCTCCAAGTGCGCACAGGCTACCCGTGCAGGTCGCCGGGAACCAAAGCGCGTCCGCGACGAGTCGCCTCAGCGGTCGAACGCCCAGGTCCGGTCGGTGAGCATCCGGGCGACCGCGAGCCCGATCGACAGCGCCACGACGACCAGCGCGGCCTGCACGCCGTACGCGAGGGCCTGCAGCGTCTGGCCGTCGGACAGGTGGAAGATCGCTCGGTAGGCCAGCACGCCGGGCACCATGATGACGACCGCGGGCACCGCGACCGTCACGCGCGGCACGTCGAGCCGCGGCGCCAGGTAGGCGGCCAGCAGGCCGACGACGAGCGCGGCGCAGGCCGCGGCACCCTGCGTGACCACGCCGACCTCGACGAGCAGCAGACGCCCGACGTTCGCGACCATCCCGACCGTCGCCGCGAGCACCGCCATGCGCCACGGGCTGTTGAACATGAGCGCGAACCCGATCACGCCGAGGAAGCTCGCGACGAACCGCAGCCCCCACAGCGCGAACGGGTCGAGCGCGGGCGGCGGGGGCGGGTCCGGCTGCAGGCCGACGAGCGAGGAGACCGCCCAGACCGCGAGCGCCGCCGACGTCAGGACCATGAGCGCGTACGTGAGCCGGGACAGGCCGGCGGAGAAGTCGAGCCGCGCGAGGTCCAGCGCGCCCGCGACGAGCGGGAACCCCGGGATGAGGAACAGCACCGACGAGACGTAGCCGGCCTCGTGCCGCATCGACAGCGCACCGAGCTCGTGCAGGCCGGTGACCAGGCCGAGGTAGGTGAAGCACGCGAGCGCCGCGGCCAGCATGGTCACGCCGAACGGGTTGTAGCCGCGGTGCAGCATCGCGCGGCGCAGGAGCTGGCCGAGCCCCGCGGCGACGAACACGCCGCCGATCTCGACGGGTCCGCCGTTGTTGAGGAACGCGAACGCGGCGCACGCGATCGCGGACCACAGCGCGTTGAGGAGCGCGTTGTACAGCGGCGGGCGGGCGGCGATGGTGCGGACCTCGGCGAGCACGTCGTCGACCGGGACCGGCACGCCGGTCTCGTCGTGCCGGCGCTCGAACCGCGACACCATGCGCTCGATCAGGGCGAGCCGGTCGGCGTTCACGCCGACCGCGCGCACCTCGGTGACCTCGGTGCGGAACGACCGCTCGCGGTGCGACGTCGTCGTGATCTCGGTGAGCGTCACGTGCGCCTCGTGCCGCTCGACGCCCATCGCGCGCGCGATGCGCGCCATCGACGCCTTGACGCGGTAGGAGCCGGTACCGCCGGACAGGCTGAGCTTGCCGACCTGCAGCGCCGCTCCCGAGCGACGGATCAGGTCGAGCTCGTCGTCGTCGGGCTGGATCGAGGACGTGGACACCTGCACATCTTGGCGTGCCCGTGCGCGCGCGGCTGGGTCGATCGGTCCCAGGCGGCGGGTCGTGCAGGACGACCTTCGTCACACCCGGGCGGGTCACGCGCTCGTCGTGACGTCCCCGTCGACGTACTGCCAGCCCTCCGGGCCGCGCACGAACCGACTGACCTCGTGCAACGACCCACGGCCACCCGGGCCGCGGTGGAACGCCTCGAACTCGACGGTGCCGACGGTGTCGAACGCTCCCCCGCCGCTCGTCGCGCGCACGTCGAGCCGGTACCACCGCACGTCGTCGTCGAGCGTGAGGCCCGCCGGGCGCGTGCTCGGGTGCCACGAGCGCAGCAGGTAGGCGGCGTCGCCCACGGCGAACGCGCTGAACCGCGAGCGCATGAGCTGCTCGGCCGTGCCGGCGGCGCGGGTCCCGTGGTGCAGGGGTGCGCAGCACTCGTCGTACGTGAGCCCGCTCGAGCACGGGCAGCGGGTGGGGGCCACGCGTCCAGTGTGCGCGACCGGGCGCGGACACTGGACGCGTCGCGTGACTGTGCGCGTCCCCGTCAGGCGCGGCGGTCACCCGTCCCGGCGCCGAACAGCATCCTCGCGAGCATGAGCAGCCACGGGCCCGACGCGGCGACGAGCACCAGCCACGCCCACGCCCAGCCGCCCGCGAACCCGACGGCCAGGAACACGGCGGCGGCGACCGTCCAGAGGGCGGCGGTGTAGATGCCGAACCGGGCGGCGGCGGCCGGGTCCTGCTCGAACCGGTTGTCGGCGACGTAGGCCTGCTCGGCGTCGCGGGCCCAGGCCTTCTTGCGGTTGGTCTGGGTCGCGCCGAGGGCCGAGAGCAGGCACACCCCGACGACGAGCAGCAGCCCGGCGGGGACGTACCAGCCGGTGGCGAGCGGCCGGAGCGCGGTCGCACCGGCGAGTGCGGCTCCGCCGACCGTCAGGCCGGCGCCGAGACCGTAGCCCGCGGCGCGACGGGCGGGCAGCGGGTGGTTGGTCGTCGTCTCCTGAGCCAGCGAGGCGCCGGTGAGCCAGCCGACCGCAGCCGCTGCGACGACGAGGGCGGCCAGGAGCGCCGCGTCGGCGACGTCGACGGTGCCGAGCGCACCGAGGGTCGCGACGACGAGTGCGCCCGCGCCGACGAGCGACGCCAGGACCACGCCGACGACGAACCCGGGGCGGGGGCGGACCTTCTGCAGCCGTGCGGTCTGCGCGGCGCGCTGCACCGCAGTGACCTGCGGCCGGGCGCCGTCCGGCGAGCCGACTGTGACGGGGGCGGCGCCTGCGGCGTCCGCGACGAGCGCCCGGACGTCACCGAGCTCGTCGAACGCGCGCCGCGGGGCCTCGTCGGGCGAGACGCCGGCCAGCTGGAGCTCGAGCGCGCGGGCCTCGAGGTTGCTGCGGATCTCCTCCTTGAGGTCCTGGACCTCGGGCGTGAGGTCGACCCCGGCGAAGGCGTCGTCGAGCAGGCGGTGGACGGTCGACATGGGTCGGAGCCCTTCGTGGACGGAGCTCATCGGTCGGAGCCCTTCGTGGCGGGAGAGGTGCGGGGGGCGGGCTGGTCGAGCAGCGAGTCGATGACGTCGCGCGTGGCCACCCAGGCCGCGACGTTGCGCCGGTAGACGGCCCGCCCGGCGTCGGTGATCCGGTAGTACTTGCGGCGGCCGCCCTGGGACTCGTCGCCCCAGTACGCCTCGACCAGGCCGTCGGAGGTCAGGCGCCGGTACGTGGCGTAGAGCGTCGCCTCCTTGATCTCGTGCGTGCCGCCGGTGGCGTCGCGGATCGCCCTGTAGATCTCGAAGCCGTAGCGGTCGCCGTGGCGCAGGGTGCCGAGCACGATCGTGTCGGTGTGGCCGCGCAGCAGGTCGGCCGAGAAGGCGTCGCCTGCGGTGTCGGGCGTCGGTCGTTGCATCACGACGGGTACTGTATCTGATCCACTACCTGATGACAACGAACCGCCGTCGCTCACCGCACTCGCTCTGCCCTAGACCCCCAGGTCGATCACGACCTCCTCGCGCTTGAAGGTCGGCGGATCTGCCGGCAGGTCGGCGGTCATCGAGTACGGCACGCCGTAGTTGTTGGCCATGTCCATGACGAAGTGGAACCGGTGCACGCCGGAGGCGGACGTCGTGTACTTCTGGTTCCAGAACGCGAACAGGGCCCACGCGAGGGCCTCGAGCGTCTCGACGTCGGCACCCGCGCCGTGCGCCAGCTCCATGAACCGGCCGGTCGTGAAGCTCGGGCCCATCTGGATCGGCTTCTTGAGCCACCGCGCGGAGACGATCACCTCGTTCTGCTCGTCGAGCGTGCCGGTCGCCTTGTCCCGGAACGTCGCCTTGCCCGTGCCGTCGACCAGGTCGGCCTTGTGCTCACCGCCGACCAGCGAGGTGCCCTTCGACTTGCTGGGCGGGACCTGGACGGCGGCCGGCTGGATCTCGAAGTAGCAGTCCGTCAGATCGTGGATCGCGGCGACCTTGGCGGCCAGCGAGTAGGTCGACGGGTTGTCGAACACGTCGCCGAACCCGCCGGTGAAGCCGATCAGGTACCACGGGTAGTACTTGCCCATGTGCCAGTTGCCGTACCGCGCCGCGATGGTCGTTCCCATCCGGGTCTGGAACTGGGTCTTGAGCTTGGGCATGAGCGTGTCGAGCTGGTGCGAGAGGTACGCGCTGTCCATGGCACGCGCCGCGAGGTCGGTCTCGGCCTTCAGCTGGGGGGCGGCCTCGATCTCGCCGACCAGCGCGACGGCCAGGTCGACGTAGTTCGAGTACACGCGCCCCACCGGGACCTGGCCCAGCACCGCGCGCTTGACCTGCGGCCCGATCCCAGCGGTGTTCTCGACCGCGATCCAGGAGGCCAGGAGTGCGACGACCTTGTCCTTCACGATCGCGATCTCGTTCGACAGCACGCGCCCCGTCTTGGGGTACGTCGTCCCGGTGACGGCCTGGTACATCGCCTGGTAGGTCGCCTCCGCGTCGGTGCAGCGCGCACCGTTCACGACGACGACGCGTCGGACCTCCTCGGCGCCGGCCGCCACCGCGTGCGGGGCACCGGGGGTCGCGTCGGAGGGCCGGTCGGACGGGAGGTGCCCGACGAGCGCGCGGTGCGCGAGCGCGTCCGCGGCGGCCTCCGCGGGGTCGTCGGCCCGTCCGACGAGCGGGGCGCGGCCGGTGCCGGACGAGCCCGAGCCCTCCTGGACGACGTGAGCCAGCTCGTGCGCGAGCAGCGACCGGCCGCCCGTCGTACCGGGCGCGTAGGTGCCCTGCGCGAAGTACACGTCCGTGCCGTACGTGAACGCCCGCGCCTGCAGCTGATCGGCGATCCCGGCGGCCGCGGGGTCCGCGTGGACGCGGACGCGCTCGAAGCTGGTGCCCATCGCGGCGCCGAGCGACTCGCCGATCTCGGCGGGCAGGCGCTCGCCGCGGCTCCGGCGCGCGTCGAGGACCCGGCGCAGCGGGGTGGCCACCTCGGTCCCGCCCAACGGGTCCGCCGCGACTCCGCCTCGTCGGACGAGGTCGGGGGCGACGACGTGCGACACGGGGGCGGGCCGCAGCGGCGCTCCCGGGACGGGCTGCGGGGCACCGTCCTGAGCGTCCGGGGGCGCCGTCCCCCGCGACGACTCGTGCACGTGCATCGCCACGTCAGTCATGCGGACCTCCCCTGGCAGCGGCGCCGCGTCCGCCTTCACCGTACGCCGGGTCGTCTGCGTGCGGGAGCCCCGGGAGCGGGTGACGTGACGCGCTGGATGGGCGCTCGCTGGATGGGCGCTGCGGGCGCTGCCGGCTCCGCGGGTCTGCGCCGGGCAGGGTGTCCGCTGTGGGCGAATATGCGTTGACCCGCACCCCACCTCGGGAGTGTGCTGACGACGTCCGACGACGACGGGGACGCGTCGGACGCCACGCGCGGCCGCGCGGACCGGACGTATCAGGGCGTGTCAGACCCTCTCGTTAGCGTCTGGCCCTCGGCCGGTGTCTCTTCGGACGTCGCGCCGACGGCCGCTCCCAAAGCACCGCAGCACGCCAGCACCCCCGCACCCCAGCACCACGTCAGCACGGCCCCTTCACTGGTCCTCTCGCTCCCGCACCCGCGCTCCAGCCCGGGTGCGGACGGTCTCGACGCCGCGCCACCGCGCGCCCTTCACAGCACGGAGAAACCCCATGTCCGAGCCCCTCACCGCGACGGCGACACCCGCCATGCCCGGCACCCCGGCCCAGCCGGGCTCGTCCGCGCCCGACCCTCGGCGGTGGCGCATCCTCGGCGTCATCGCCATCACGCAGCTCATGCTCGTGCTCGACGGGTCGATCATGAACATCGCCCTGCCGTCCGCGGCCGACGACCTGCAGATCGCCCCGAACGACATCCAGTGGGCCGTCACCGCGTACACGCTCGCGTTCGGCGGGCTGCTGCTGCTCGGCGGTCGCGTCGCCGACTACCTCGGGCGCAAGCGCGCCATGCTCATCGGGCTGGTCGGGTTCGCCCTGGCCTCGGCGCTCGGCGGGGCCGCGGTCAACGCCGGGATGCTGTTCGGCGCCCGCGCGCTGCAGGGCGTGTTCGGCGCGCTGCTCGCACCCGCAGCACTCGCACTCGTCACCGTCACGTTCACCGAGCCGCGTGAGCGCGCCAAGGCGTTCGGCGTGTTCGGCGCGATCTCCGGCGGTGGCGCGGCGATCGGCCTGATCGCGGGCGGAGCACTCACCGAGTACCTCGACTGGCGCTGGTGCCTGTTCGTCAACCTGCCGATCGCGCTGGTCACCGCGGTGATCGGCGCGCGCGTGCTGCGCGAGTCGAAGGCGCACGGCGACACGCGGTTCGACATCCCCGGTGCGCTGCTGTCGACCGTCGGGCTCGTCGCGCTGGTCTACGGGTTCACCGAGGCCGCTCGCCGCGTCCCGGGCGAGAACGGCACGCCGACGACCGTCGGCTGGAGCGACCCGCTGGTCGTCGGCCTGCTCGTCACCGCCGGCGTGCTGCTCACCGCGTTCGTCCTGCTCGAGCGCCGGGTGCGCAACCCGCTGCTCCCGCTGCGGATCGTGCTCAACCGCAACCGCGGTGGCTCCTACCTGGTGTTCCTGCTGGTCGGCGCGGGCCTGATGTCGATGTTCCTGTTCATGACGTTCTACTTCCAGTACGTCATGGGCTACGAGCCGCTGCGCGCCGGGTTCGCGTTCCTGCCGTTCAGCCTGGTGCTGATCCTGTTCGCCGGGGTCGTGGCGCGGCTGCTGCCGCAGACCGGGCCGAAGCCGCTCATGATCACCGGGCTCGCGCTCGCAGTCGCCGGCATGCTCCTGCTCACCCTCACGCGGCCGGACTCGAGCTACTGGACCACGGTGTTCCCGGCGCTCGTGGTGCTGAGCCTGGGCATGGCGATGGTCTTCATCCCGGTGTCCTCGACCGCCCTCGTCGGAGTCGGCGGGCACGACGCGGGCGTGGCGAGCGCCATGCTCAACACCGCGCAGCAGGTCGGCGCGTCGCTCGGCATCGCTCTGCTCAACACGCTCGCGCTGTCGGCCACGACGAGCAAGCTCGCCTCGCTCGTCGCGGGCGGTGCGGACCCGGCGTCGCCCGCGACGCAGGCCACCGCCAACGTGGCCGGGTACCACGTCGCGTTCGTCGTCGGCGCGGGGATGTTCGCGCTCGCCCTGCTCGTGGCCGCGACCGTCGTCGTCGCCCGGCGCGACGACCTGCCGACGGAGGGTGCGGTCGTCGCCTGACGCCGGCCGCCGAGCGAAGGCCGACGCGCTCGCCCGGTCCGGGGGCACCCTGCTCCCGGACCGGGCGTCAGGCCTCCTCGAACCTCACGCTCCGCGTCGCGACATCGGTCGAGACGAGTCGCACGCGCTGCCGCGTACCTGCCTCGAGCCCGGTGCCCGCGACCTTGGCGTGCACCACCGGGTCGGCGAGCTGCAGCACGCCGGACGTGCCGTCGTCGGACGCGTCGACGACGATCCCGTCGAACACCTCCCCCTCGCGGCCGGCCAGCAGCGCGGCCTCGACGAGGTCGAGGCACCCGCGCTCGTACGCCGACGCGCGTCGGTCGCCCGCGGTCATCAGGTCGGGCAGCGTGGGCAGCGCCGCACGCACCCAGTCCGCGGGCTCCTCGTCCGCCGCGATCGCGAGGCAGACCTGGGTGGCGAACCGGTCGACGAGGCGCCGCAGCGGCGCGGTGACGTGCGCGTACGGCGAGGCGATCGCGCCGTGCCCCGGGTGCTCGGGACGTTCGCCGTCGAACGCGACATAGGCCGCGCCGCGCAGCAGCGTCGTCGCCTCGGTCAGCACCGCGGCCTGACGCGGGTCGGCGGCGTCGAGCTCGCCGACGACGTCGCCCACCTGCGCGCCCTGCGGCCACGCGACGCCGAGCGCGAGCGCGGTGCGCCGCAGCCGGGCCACGTCCTTGGGGTGCGAGGCAGGCAGGGTGCGCAGCACCCCGATGCGCGCGTCGAGCATGAGGCGTGCCGCGCAGATGCCCGTGAGCAGCGAGATCTGCGCGTTCCACTCCTCGACCGGCAGCGTCGTGCGGCTCGCGAGCTGCCACGTGCCGTCCGGCCCGAGCTCGACCTCCTGCTCGGGCATGGGCAGCGTGATCCCACCGCGCTCGCGCTCGGCGGCGACCCGCAGCTCGCCGACCCGCCGCAGCAGCGCGAGCGGCCCGTCCCCGGCGGCGAGCCCGGAGCGCGCGTCGATCGCGCGCTGGGCCTCGTCGTACGTGAGCCGCGCGGTCGAGCGCACCAGCGCGCGTCGCACGTCGACGCGCCGCGGCGCACCGTCGTCGTCGAGCTCGATCTCCCACAGCGCGGCGGGAGCCTCCTGGCCCGGCAGCAGGCTCGCCGCACCCTCGCTCAGCTGCGGCGGGTGCAGGGGCGTGCGGCCGTCGGGTGCGTACAGGGTGGTGACGCGGCGACGTGCCTCGTCGTCGATCGGGTGCCCGGGCTCGAGCCACGCGCCCACGTCCGCGATCGCGTACCGGACCAGGAAGCCCTTGCCGCGGCGCTCGACGTGCAGCGCCTGGTCGAGGTCCATCGAGCCGGGCGGGTCGATCGTGAGCAGCGGGATGTCGCGCGCGTCGAGGCGCTCCGCGGGCAGGGGCCCGGCCGCGGCGCGGGCCTGCGCCTCGGCGAGCACCGCGGCGGGGAACGCGGCGGGGACACCGAGCTCGTCCCGGAGCGCGGCGAGCCCGCTGCGGACGGCGGTGTCCACTTCGCGGGCCCGGTCGACGGCGACCGCGGGGACCAGGCGTACGTGACGACGAGGCACGCGCCGAGCCTAGAGGCGTAGGTCCACCCGTGCGCGCGGCCGCGCATCCCCGCGAGCGTGACGCGGGTCAGCGCCGCTCGTACCGCCCGCCCGGCGTCAGCGCGTCGCCGAGCAGCTCCGGGACGGTGACGAACGTGTAGCCCTGCGCGAGCAGCACGTCGACGATGCCGGGCACCGCGTCGACCGTCGAGACCAGCGGGTCGTGCATGAGGACGATGGAACCGGGGGTGATCCCCGCCAGCGCGTGCGCAGCGGTCGCCGTCGCGTCGCCGTGGTCCCAGTCGCGCGTGTCGACGTCCCACAGGATCGCCGCGTCGCCGCGTGCGCCGACGAGCCGCAGCAGCTGGTCGTCGATCGCGCCGAACGGCGGGCGGAACAGGTGCGTCGTGACGCCCGTCGCCGCGTGGATCGCCGCAGCGGTGCGGTCGAGCTGCTCGCCGACCTCGTCGGCCGACAGCGTCGTGAGGTCCGGGTGGCTCCACGAGTGGTTGCCGAGCGCGTGCCCCGCCTCGTGCGTCGCACGCACCGTCGCGGGGTCCGCGGCCACGTGCTCGCCCCACAGGAAGAACGTCGCGCGGACCGACCGCGCGGCCAGCTCGTCGAGCAGGCGCCGCGTGTGCGGCCCCGGCCCGTCGTCGAACGTGAGCGCGACGACGCGCTCGTCCGGGACCTGCGTGTCCGTCGCGTCCTCGTGCACCCGAGGACGCTACCGCCGACGCCCTCGCCGGGCGCCGAGCGGCACGCGCAGGTCCCGGACGGCTCAGGCGAGCGCCCGCGCCTTGAGCGTCGCGAACTCGTCGGGCGAGATCGCCCCGGCGTCCAGCAGTGCCTTGGCGTCGGCGATCTCGGCGGCCGGCGACCTGCCCGTGCCGGCCGTCGCGCGGATGTACTCGTCCGTGGCCTGCTTCGTCTCGACGGCGTCCTTCATCTGCCGCTGAGCCATGCCGCGGCCGCGCGCGACGATGTAGATGAACGCCACCAGGAACGGCAGGAAGATCAGGCCGATCACCCACAGCGCCTTCGCCCAGCCGCCGAGCTCCGGGTCACGGAAGAGGTCCGCGACGATCTGGAACAGCAGGATGAGGTACGCGAAGAAGCAGAACCACCACACCATCAGCCAGAACCAGTCCCAGAAGTCCATGGTCGTCTCCTCATCCGGTGCACACGCGTTGACGTCCCCCACTGTCGGGACGCGTCGCCGCGCGTCCATCACCCGCCGCGGGTAGTCGCCGCGAGTAGTCGCCGCAGCGGTGTGGTGTCACGATGCACGGATGAGCGCCTCGACCAGCACGGTCGAACCCGCACGGCTGCACCGCCGCCGTGCGTCGCACCTCTACGGCCTCATCATCAGCGGGTCCGTGCTGGCCGCCGCACCCGTGGAGTTCGGGCTGGGACGCGTCGCGGCTGCCGTCGTGCTCACGCTCACCGTCTACTGGGTCGCGGAGTCGTACGCGCACTGGATCGCGGCGCGCACGGTGCACGGGCGTGACCTCACGCGCGACGAGCGGCGCACGGTGCTCGCCGACGGGCTTCCGCTCGTCGCGTCCTGCCTGGTCCCCGTCGGCGTGCTCCTCATCGAGGCCGCGCTCGGCGTGCAGACCAAGGTCGGCGTCGACATCGCCCTCGCCGTCAACGTCGGGCTCCTCATCGTCGTGGGCTGGCGCATGGGCCGAGCCGGTGGCCTGCGCGGCCTACGGCTCGCACTGTCCGCGCTCCTGACGGGGATGCTCGGCGTGGTCATGGTCGTGCTCAAGCACGCGCTGCACTGACCCGCGCGCCCTGTCTGCTCTGGGAGCACTCCTGCGGTGCGAGTGCACGCTCGCACGCTAAGCCCAGTGATCTAGCCGAACGAGCGGCGCAGGTGGCTGACAGGCCGTCGGACTCGCGTCAGCCACCCGCGCGGTGACATCAAGGTGCTTCGCTCGTGCGCCGACGCCCAAGGGCGTAGCCGCCACCGCCGATCAGCACCAAGCCGCCGACGACCGCGGCGAGGGAGCCCCAGCTCAAGGCAAGTCGCCTGTCCTCCGTGCTCGCACCGCCGGTGGGAGCGAACGCTCCGATGGCGTCATCCGAGACGTTGGTCGGCTGCTGAGCGAGCCCACGAGCGTGCTGTTCGTTCTTGGCGTCGCGGAACGCCTTCGCCGTCACGGCCTTGCTCCCGACGAGCGCCTGCGCGGCTGGAGTCAGAGCTGTGAGACGGCGGTTGTCGGGCGTCATCGAGTAGAGCTCGTCGCCCCAGAGCGACGTCCCGACAACTTTGGCGTCGTCGGGGAGCGCCGCAAGGATCGCGATGTCGTCCGGCAGCCAGCCATCGAGCTGGACGAACGCCCCTGCGTTGTCGACCTGGATCGCCGAGACGGCCGTGCCCGAGATGTACTCGACCGCGACCCACCGGGTCCCCCGCTTCGCGTCGAAGTCCTGCGCGCCGAGGGTCGACGCCTTCGAGCTCGACGGGACCCACGTCAGGAGCATGTGGGGCGTGCCGAACCGGGTCGTGCTCTGCGCGGCCCTTGATGCGTCGGCTCGACCCGTGTCGAGCGGAGTCGCGTTGAGCTCGATGGCAGCGTCGAATGCGTCTCCACCAGGCGCGAGCGACTCGACGACGGCGGCCGGCAGCAAGCGGCGCCCCATCTCGATCCCGGGACAGGGCGGGGCGACCGCCCCGTACCAACGACCATGGCCCGGCGTGTCAGGCCATGACAGGCTCCGCAGGGATGCGTGAGGTCACCCCTGATGGGTGAGGCCCCCGCAGGGGCGTGCTGTGAGCGTGGGACCCGGACGTACCGGGAGGAACCATGACCGTGGCACCCGAGACCCGCACGACCCTCCAGGCGTACGCGGCCGACCCGGCGCAGGTGTGCGCGGCGTTCGACGTCGACCCGGCCGTCGGCCTGACCTCCGCCCAGGTGCTCGAGCGACGCGAGCGGTACGGCCGCAACGCGCTCGCCGAGGAGCGCAAGGAACCCGCCTGGCAGGCGTTCCTGCGGCAGTACAAGGACCTCATGCAGCTGGTCCTCGTGGGCGCGGCCGTGGTCAGCATCATCGCGCTCGGCGACGTCACGACCGGCGTCGTCGTGCTCGCGCTCACGGTCTTCAACGCGCTCATGGGCCTGCACCAGGAGGGCAAGGCGGCGCAGAGCGTCGCCGCGCTGCGCCAGATGCTCATCATGAACGCCAAGGTGCGCCGCGACGGCCAGCAGCAGATCGTGCCCGCCGAGGAGCTCGTGCCGGGCGACGTGGTCGGCTTCGAAGCGGGCGACAAGGTGCCCGCCGACGGGCGCCTGCTGGTCACCGCGGCGCTCGAGATCGAGGAGTCGGGGCTGACCGGCGAGAGCGCGCCCGTGGCGAAGGCCATCGCCGCAGTGCCGGGCGACGACGTGCCGCTCGGCGACCGTCTCGACATGGCCTACATGAACTCGCAGGTCACGCGCGGTCGCGGCGAGATGGTCGTGACGGCGACCGGGATGACCACCGAGGTCGGGCGGATCTCGGGGATGCTCAGCGGGGTCGAGCAGGACAAGACGCCGCTGACCAAGCAGCTCGACCGCATCACGGTGATCATCACCGTCATGGCGGCGATCGCGCTGGTGGCGATCGTGCTGCTCGGGCTCGCGCGCGGGCAGGACTTCGACAGCCTCTTCGTCGTCGGCATCAGCCTCGCGATCGCGGCGATCCCCACCGGGCTGCCCGCGGTCGTGACGATGCTGCTCTCGCTGGGCACGCGGCAGCTCGCCGAGAAGGGCGCGATCGTCAAGCGCCTGAAGTCGGTCGAGACGCTCGGCTCCACGTCGGCGATCTGCTCGGACAAGACCGGGACGCTCACGCTCAACCAGATGACCGCGCGCACGCTCGTCGCCGCCGGCCACCGGCTGTCCGTCGAGGGCGAGGGGTACTCGACGACGGGCCGGATCCTCACGGTCGCCGGGACGGGCGACCTCCCGCTCGAGCCGTTCGCGCTGCCGATGGCGCTCGCGTCCGACGCGGTGATCCGCGACGGCGCGTGCGTGGGCGACCCGACCGAGGGCGCGCTCGTCGTCCTGGCCGCCAAGGCCGGGCTGGACGTCGAGGGGACGCGCCGCACCTACGCGCGCGTCGCGGAGGTGCCGTTCGACGCGGAGTACAAGCTCATGGCGACGTTCCACGAGATCGGTGACGTGGTGCGCTGCTACGTCAAGGGCGCGCCGGACGTCCTGCTCGCCCGTTCGACCAGTGTCCGTGGCGCGCAGGGGGCGGCGCGGACGTGGGACGAGGTCCGCGCAGCCGTGCTCGCGGAGAACGACGCGATCGCCGCCGAGGGCATGCGCGTGCTCGCCGTCGCGCAGCGCGACCTGCCCGCGGGGTCGGTGACCGTCGCGAGTCCTGACGAGCTGCTCGCGCTCGTCGACGGGCTCGAGCTCCTGGCGCTCGTCGGGATCGTCGACCCGCCGCGCAAGGAGGCGCGCGACGCGATCGCCGAGTGCCACGACGCGGGCATCCGCGTGCGCATGATCACCGGCGACCACGCGACGACCGCAGCGGCCATCGCGCACCAGCTCGGGATCGAGGGGCGCGCCCTCACGGGCGCGCAGTTCGCGGCGATGTCCGACGCCGAGCTCGACGCGCAGGTCGACGAGATCGGGGTCGTCGCGCGCGTCGCCCCCGAGGACAAGGTCCGCCTGGTCGACGTCCTCAAGCGCCGCGGCGAGATCGTGGCGATGACCGGCGACGGAGTCAACGACGCGCCCGCGCTCACGCGCGCCGACATCGGCGTCGCCATGGGGATCACCGGCACGGAGGTCACCAAGGACGCGGCCGAGATGATCCTCACCGACGACAACTTCGCGACGATCGTCGCAGCCGTCGAGGGCGGTCGCGGGCTCTACGACAACCTCATGAAGTACATCCGGTTCCAGATGGTCGTCCTGACCGGCTTCATCCTCACGTTCGTGGGTGCGGGGATCTTCACGATCGCCGACGGCACGCCGCTCACGCCGCTGCAGATCCTGTGGATCAACTTCGCGATCGACGTCGTCCTGGCCATCGGGCTCGGGTTCGACGCACCCACCGAGGGGCTCATGCGCCGCAGGCCACGCTCGCCCGAGACGCCGGTGATCGGGCGTGCCCTCGGTGCGCGCCTCGCGACCGGTGGGCTGCTCATCGCGATCGGGACGCTTGTCGTCGTCGCGTACGGCGAGGACCGGTACGGGCTGACGATCGCCACGACGATGGGCCTGACGACGATGTCGCTCCTGCACGTCGTCGCCGCGATGCAGTGGCGGGACCCGCTGGCCAGCGTGTTCTCGCACGACACGCTCACGAACGGGCGCTTCGTCGTCCTCATGCTCGTGGTCATCGCCCTGACGTTCCTCGTCACGACGATCGACGGGCTGCAGCGGATCTTCGGCACGGTCGAGCTCGACGGCCCGCAGTGGCGCGCGTGCCTGCTCGCGACGCTGGCGTTCCTGGTGCTCGCCGAGCTCGGCAAGCTCGTGCTGCGCAGCGTCGTGCGGCGGCGCGGCGGCGCTGCACCGTCCGGCGAGACGGCCCTCGCGTGACCGGTCCGGCCGCCCCGGCGGGCGCGAGCGAGGACACCGGCCGGCTCGAAGGACCCCGGCGCCGGCTCGCGCTCCTGCTCGCGATGGCGATGTTCGTCCTCGTCGTCGACACGTCGATCATGAACGTGTCGATCTCGGCGGTGGTGCGCGACATCGGCACGACGGTCAGCGGCGTGCAGACGGCGATCGCGCTCGAGGCCCTCGTCTCGGCGGCGTTCATCCTCATCGGCAGCAAGATCGGCGACCTGTTCGGCCGCAAGCGCGCGTACCTGCTGGGCCTCGGCGGCTACCTCGTGGGTGCGGTCGCGATGACCCTCGCGACCGGGCTGACGCTGATCGTGGTGTGCTGGGCGGTCATCGGCGGGCTCGGCGCGGCGCTCCTGCTGCCCTCCATGCAGTCCCTCATCCACGGCAACTTCCCGGGCGCGGCGCGCAAGCGCGTGTACGCGCTCGTCGGTGCCGCGGCCTCGATCGCTGCGGCGGTCGGACCGCTGCTCGGCGGGTTCATCACGACGTACCTGTCGTGGCGGGTCGCGTTCGGCCTCGAGGCCGTCGTCATCCTCGTCGTCCTGTCCGGTGCGGGGCTGGTGCAGGACGCGCCCTACCTGGGCGACCGGGCCGTCGACCCGCTCGGTGCCGTGCTGTCCGTGATCGGCATGGGCGGCATCGTGCTCGGCGTCCTCGTCTGGCAGGAGGGCGGCGAGTCGGTGGCCGCGCTGATCGTGCTCGGGCTCGGCGCGCTGCTCGGGCTGGCCCGCTGGCTCGTCGTGCGCCACCGTCGGGGCCGTCCGACCCTGATCGACCCGGACCTGTTCCGCGCGCCGCTGTTCCGCCTCGGCGTGACGGGGCAGATGCTCCAGCAGATCGCCCTCGGCGGGGCCATGATCGCGCTGCCGATCTTCCTGCAGATGGTGCTCGGCTACGACGCGATGCTCGCGGGCCTGTCGATCGCGCCGCTGTCGCTGTGCATGTTCGCCACCGCGCTGCTCGCCGGTCGGCGTGCGGGCCAGCGGCGCCCCGCGGTGGTCATCCTCGCGGGGTTCGCGCTGCTCACGGTCGGCGTCGCCGCGCTCCTACCCGTGGTCCCGCGCGCGACCTCCGGCTGGTGGCTCGCCCTCCCGCTCGCGGTCGCCGGGTGCGGGCTCGGCCTGCTCGTCTCGCAGCTCAACAACTACACGCTGTCCCCCGTGAGCCAGGAGCGCGTGAGCGAGGCCGCCGGGGTCAACTCGGCCACCGGCTCGTTCGGGCTGTCCCTGGGACTGGCGCTCACGGGAGCGGTCATGCTCGCCTCGCTCGCGGTCGGCTTCACCGCCCGCACCGACGCGAGCGACGTGCTCCCGCCCGACGACAAGGCCCAGATCGCGCGTGCGCTCGAGGACGACGCGCAGGTCATGAGCGACGCACAGCTCCAGGAGCTGCTCGCCGACGAGCCGCCCGACGTGGCCGCCGAGGTGCAGCGGATCAACACCGAGGTCCGTCCGCTCGCGCTGCAGGTCGCGCTGCTCGTGCCGTTGGTCTCCGGCGTCGCGGGTGCGCTCGTCGCGCTCCGCATGCGCCGCCGGCCGGACCCCCAGCCCAACGACGCGGCCGAGTCCGTGCTCGGCGGCTGACCCGGCGGACGCCGGCCCGCGCCGCCTTCCGCGCGCCCGCGAGGCCGGGTCAGGGCAGCAGCCCCAGCTCCCGCGCCCGCCGCACCGCCTCGCGGCGGCTGTCCACGCCCAGCTTGCGGAACAGCGCCTTGAGGTGCGCCTTGACGGTGTTGACCGAGACGTAGAAGTCGGCCGCGATCTCGGAGTTGGTCTGCATGGTCGGCAGCGCGCCGAGGATCGCGAGCTCACGGCTCGTCAGCGGGTCGACCAGCGGCTCCGGCTCGTGCGGCGCGGCCTCGCCGTGCACGACGGTGCGCCACCGCTCGGCGAGGTCGCCCTCATGGCGGCTCAGCCGGGTCGCGGCGCGAGCGGCGAGCGCGGGCGTCGGCAGGAGCAGGAAGGGCCGGACGAGCACGTCCGGCGCGGCCGTCTCGATCGCCCGGTCGAGTGCGGTGTCACACCGCACGTGGTCGCCGCCGCGCTCGTACGCGGCCGCGACGACCAGCCACGCCTCGGTCTCGGACAGCGCGTCACCGTCAGAGCCCGCCCACTCGCGGGCGTCGTTCGCGAGGCGCACCGCGGCGCGCACCTCCCCGCGTGCGACCTGCACGCGGGCGTCGCCGAGCAGGGTGAGCGCGCAGGAGACACCCGCCGGCGCCGGCCCTGAGGGAGCCTCACCGACCAGACGCGCGGTCTCCGTCTGTGCCCGCCATGCGAGGTCCGCGAGCACGGGCGAGAGCCCGGCACCGCTCTCCGTGGCGGCCCGCACCGCCGTCCGGGCCGCCCGGCTCCGGCCGCGCTGCACCGCGACGAGCGCCTGCATGAGGTGGATCGTCGCCTCGGTCGGTGGCTCCCTGCCCCCGAGGTCGCTCGCGAGCGCGATGGCGAGCATGTGGTCGGCCTCGTCGGCCTCACCGCGCAGCAGCGCCGCCCACGCCACCGCCGTGTACGCGCACCGGCACTGCAGGTACGTCGCCCACCCGAGCTCACGCGCGTCGCAGATGACCTGCCGCGCGCGCTGCGCGGCCACGTCGACCTGGCCACCCAGCGCCTCCGCGAGCGCGAGGTACGACCGCGCGTTCAGCAGCGGCAGCAGCGGACGCGCCTCGGCCGACGCGCGGACGAGCGCCTCGAGCCCCTCCCGCGCCTCGAGCGGCCGTCCGCTCCAGAACAGGCCCACCGCGTGAGCGTTCGCCGCGAGCGCGCGGTAGGCGGGCCACGCGTCGGTCGGGAGCGGTGCCGCGTCCAGCACGACGAGCGCGGCGGCCGACGCGCTCGTCGTCGTCACCGCGTCCCCGGTCCCGCGGGCCGCGCTCGCCGCGAGGATCTCCGTCAGCGCGGCGACCTGGGGGTCCGGGTCGTGGGCCGCGGCCAGCTCCCGCGCCCGGCCCACGTGCGCCGTCGCGGCCTCGAACCGCCCGGTGACGACCGCCAGCGCGGCCGCGCACAGCTCGAGACGGGCATCCGGTGCGAGCTCGGCGAACGGCACCCTGCCCACGAGCTCGAGCAGAGGCTCCCGCTCGGCGGCGACCAGGCCCGGCGCCGCGCTGTCGACGAACACCTCGCCGAACAAGGTCCAGTCCTCGATCACCGCCGCGTGCTCGAGCGCACGCTGGGACTCTCCGTGGCCGACGAGCCACGCCGCGGCTCGGCGGTGCGCGAGCCGCCAGTCAGCCGGCTCCGTGGTGCGCAGCCGCCCGACGAGCACCTCGCGCAGCAGCGGGTGGTAGCGGAACCAGGTGCCGTCGGGCCCGAGCGCGGTCACGAACGTGCTGTGCGGCACGAACGTCTCCCACTGCGCGCGCGCGGCACCGCCCGGCAGGATCGCGTCGACGAGGTCGGCGCACGTCGACCGGGTCACGCTCGTCATGAGCAGGACCCGCTGCACGTCCGGCTCGAGCTGCGACAGGACCTCCTCGACGAGGTACTCGGAGGCGTCCTGGTCCGGACGCGTCGCCCTGCCGACGCCGCCCGACGAGCGCAGCTGCAGCCGGACGCCGACCGCCCACCCGTCGGTGCCCTCGAGCACCCGCGCCACGTCGTCGCTCGAGAGCGTCTGCCCGCGCTGCGCCCCGAGCGCCGCGACGGCCTGCGCGTCGAACGCGAGGTCCTGGGCGACGACCTCCCCGAGCTCGTTCTCGACCCGCAGCCGGTGCACCCGCAGGAGCGGGTCGACGCGCGTGACGACGACCAGCCGCAACGGCGACGGGTAGCGCAGGAGGTCGTCGACCGCCTCGACCAGCGCGGGGCGGGTCACGTGGTGGAAGTCGTCGAGCACGAGCACCACGGGCTCCGGGAGGTCCTCGAGCGCCCGGAACAGGCGTGACCGGAACTCGGGCGACGCACCCGGCGGCACCCGCAACGCATGCAACGGGTGGTCGTCGGGCACCGCGTCGCAGGACCGGAGCGCCTCGAGGACGTCGCTCCAGAAGGCGCCCGGCGCGTCGTCGTGCGGGTCGAGCGACAGCCACACCACCCGCCTGTCCGTGGCCGAAGCCCACTGCGCGACCGCGACCGTCTTGCCCCAGCCGGGGCCGGCCGTGACGATCGTGAGGCGTCGCTCGACCACGCGCTCGAGCAGCGCCTCGATCGCTGGGCGCCGCACGACGCCCGCCTGGCGTGGCACCGTGCGGCGCGCGCGGGCCAACGCCGGCGCTCCCGGTACCCCCCGGCGGACCGCCCCCGCGGTCGCCGACACCCTCCCGGCCATGTTCGCAGCCTAGGGGTCATCCACCCCTTTCGGGTGATTTGTCGAAGCGCGCGGGTCGCCACAGTGGGACGCGCGGGAGGTGGCACCGTGCGGTCCAGGATCATCGAGCTCACGATCGAGGGGCCCGTCAAGCACGCCCAGCTGGACGCGCTCGAGGAGTCCGGTGTGCGGCGCGCCGCCGCGCACACGGTTCTCGTGGCGGAGATCCGGGACACCGCGGCCCTGTTCGGGGTGCTGCAGCGCCTCGGCTCGCTGGGCCTGGACGTGCGGGGCCTGCGCACGCTCGACACGCACGACCCGCCCGAGGTGGAGATCGTCATCCGGGGCGCCCTGGGCCCGCTCATGGAACGGATGCTCGGCGCCGAACGGACCGCGACCCGTGCGAGCTCGCGCACCTACCTGCTCGAGGACGCCGAGCTCGCCGACCTGCTCGCGCGGGTCGAGTCCGCGGTGCGCGCAGCGGACCACACCACACCCGACGCGTGGCTCCCGCTCACGCGCACCGACGGCACCGGGACCGCCCCGGTGCGTGAGGAGGAAGAGATGGATGTCGACCTTCAGGAGATGGGGCCCGTCGACTACCTCGTCGTCGAGTTCCCCCAGGACCGGCTCGACGGGACGGCGTTCCCGCTGCTCGTCGACCTCGTCGAGCGCGGCATCATCCGCGTGCTCGACCTCGCGTTCGTCCGCAAGGGCCATGACGGCGTCGTGTCCGGCGTGGAGATCACCGACCTGGACGTGACGGGCGACTTCGACCTGACCATCTTCGAGGGCGCTTCGTCGTCGCTCGTCGGGCAGGACGACCTCGACGAGGTCGGCGTGGCGCTCACCCCCGGCTCCGCGGCCGGCGTGCTCGTCTACGAGAACGCCTGGGCGGCCCCGTTCGCCACCGCGCTGCGCAAGGGCGGCGCCCAGGTCGTCGCCGGCGGGCGCATCCCGATCCCCGCGATCCTCGCGGCTCTCGACGCCGTCGAGACCGCATGAGCCACCCGACGTCCACCGCGACGTCACGACGTACGGCACCACGAACCACCAGGAGGACGACGTGCCAGGACTGATCCGCGGGGTCGCCCGCACAGCAGTGGTCGCAGGGACGGCCAGCGCGGTCTCGGGCCGCGTCCAGCGCCGCCAGCAGGGCCGCTGGGCCGCGCAGGACGCGGCGGCGCAGCCCAGCTACGCAGCGCCCCAGCCTGCGTACGCGGAGCCGCAACCCGCCTACGCCGCACCGCAGACCGTGTACGCGGTCCCCGTGGAGGCGGCGGCACCCTCGATGGACGACAAGATCTCCCAGCTCAAGGAGCTCGCCTCGTTGCGCGACGCGGGCGTGCTGACGCCCGAGGAGTTCGACGCCCAGAAGGCCCGCCTCCTCGGCTGACGACGAGCACGCGGGCGAGCCCTCACGCCGCAGGCCGCCCCTGACGACCACGCCGACCGTCGGGGGCGGCCCTTCCGTGCGCGGCGTCAGCCACCGCCGGGGGCCGCCGTTCCCTGTGCGGGGTCAGCCACCGCCGGGGGCGGCCGTTCCCCGTGCGGGGTCAGCCACCGCCGGCGAGCTCGCCGGCCGCGGCTCTCCGCGCGCTCCCCTGGCCCGCCCCGTCACCGGTGCGGGCCGTGCGTCGTCGGGCGGAGGGCAAGGGATTCGAACCCTTGAGGACGAGAGGTCCCGCCCTAACGGTTTTCAAGACCGTCGCTTTCGGCCGCTCAGCCAGCCCTCCTCGCCGGCCTGAACCGGCGGCGACGAGTCTCCCACAGCCCCCACCCTCCCGACCCATCCGAGCCCTCGGCCGCACCATCGAGCGAGGTCGATGCAGGTATGGATACAGAACAGCGGCGCCCCACCACGACCAAAGCTGCAGTCATCCCTGCATCGACGGGATGGCCGCACCGGGGACGGGGCCGCGCCTGGTGGCGACGGCGCGCGCAGCAGCGGGCGTGGCAGCCGGCGGGGCGGGCGTGGCGGCGGGGTGGGTGGGGGTCAGGAGGGGAGGTTGCCGGCGGTGATCGCGGTGGCGAAGGTGGCGTGGTCGCGTTCGACCTGGTCGGCGTACGTCGCAGCGAACCGCGCGAACGCCTCGTCGGCCCGGGACGACGAGCCCAGGTACGCCGCGATCGCGACGCGCTCCCCCGAACGCGCATGCGCGCGAGCCAGCGTCCACGCGCACGCGCGCCCGTACGGCACGAGCGCCTCGGGGCGGATGCGCTCGACGTCGACCGCGCCCTTCCAGTCGCGCAGCTGGCGCACGTAGTACGCACGCGGCACGCCGTCGAGGCCCACCCTGTCCTGCCAGCCGAGGAACACGTCGCTCGCCGCCTGCATGAGGCGCTGCCCCTCGACCACGCGCCGGCCGGGGTGCGCGTACGGACCGGGCGGGAGGTGCGCCTCGAGCACGGACGCGCGCGCCTCCTTCGCCTGCAGCACCAGGACGTCGTCCGACGAGGCCCCGACGAGGAGCAGCACCCACGCGCGCGTCCCGACGCTCCCGACCCCGACGACCTTGCGCGCCACGTCCACGACGCGGTATTGCGCCGCGAGGTGGCGCCGGTCGGCGGGCAGGCTCTCCCGCCACTGCTCGACGAGCTGCTCCATGCCCGCGCGGAACGTGACGACCTCGTCGGGGGTCAGGTAGCTGCTCGCCGGGACCAGCAGAGGCGGGTCCGCGACGAACCTGCGCTCACCCTCGGGTGCGAGCGTCGTCAGCCGCGCCGCCGCCTGCCGGTGGTCGCGTGACGTCGCGCGGCTCGTCAGGCGCTGCCAGCCGCGACGAGCGGTCGGGTCCAGACCCAGGCGGCGTCCGAGGCCGGCGTCCGCGGCGTCCAGGCTCGCGTACCAGACGTCGACCGCGCGGGCCTGCGCGAAGGAGCGGATCGCCTCGCGGTACTCGCGGGCGGTGCGTCGGCACGCGCGCCGCCGCGCGTCCTGGCCCAGGCCCAGCGTCCGCGCGGCCACCTCGATGCTCGCCACCAGCCGCTTCACGTCCCAGTCGAACGGGCCCGGGTGCGTCTCGTCGAAGTCGTTGAGGTCGAAGACCAGACGGCGTTCGGGGGTGCCGAACACGCCGAAGTTGCTCAGGTGCGCGTCACCGCACAGCTGGGCGAGCAGGCCGGTGTGCGGGCTCCCCGAGAGGTCCGCCGCCATGAGGCCCGCCGTGCCGCGGTAGAACGCGAGCGGTGACGCGGCCATGCGCGCATGGCGCAGCGGGATGAGGTCCGGCAGCCGGTCGACCTCCTGCGCGAGCACCTCCGCGACCGGGTCCCGGCCCGGGCGGTCGGTCGCGACCGCGGCCAGGCCCCCGCGGGGCAGTGCCGCGCGCGCCGCGCGTCCTCGCTCCGCGCCGGCCGTGACCGGTTCGACGACTCCCGACGTCGGGGTGCTCACACCGCCACCGTAGAGGCACGCCCGCGGTCAGGACAGCCAGGGCGTCGAGTCGTCCTCCCACCAGCGGTCCGGGCGGCCCGGCGTCACGACCTCGAGGCCGTAGAGCGCGGCGACGCGCGCGAGCCGCGCGTCGTACGTCGCGACCGCCGTCACGTCCGGCTGCGCGAGAGCGGTCCCCAGGTGCACGGCGACGAAGGGCGGCAGGACGCCCGCCACGTCGGTCGCGCGGTTGACCGCCTGGTCGGAGATGCGCACGACCTCGATCTCCAGGAGCACGCGCTGCGCGATCTCCCGCGCCTCGGCGTCGTGCATGCGCGCGGTGCCGCGCAACTCGCTCACGCCCAGCTGCGTCGTCAGAAGGTTCGGCCCGTTCTTCCGCGCCCACATCAGCCACGGCGCGCGGTTCGGTGCCCCCGGCAGGTACCGCGACAGCGCCGAGCCGTCCGCGTACACGCGCGGTCGTCCGACGGTTCGCTGGGGCACGATCCCATGATCGCCCACGCGCCGCGCTCGGCGCCGTGCCTTGCCCGCACGTCCCACGAACGCCGACGGCCGACCACCCTGAACACGGGTGGTCGGCCGTCGACGTCGCTGGTCAGCGCTGGCGCAGACGCTCCATCGCGAGCTGCACCAGGGCGATCAGGGCCTGCTTGGTGGCCGCACGCGAACGCGCGTCCGTGTAGAGGACCGGGACGTGCGCCGGGATGGCGAGCGCCTCGCGGACGTCGTCGAGCGCGTGCTTGGCGACACCGTCGAAGCAGTTGACACCCACGACGAAGGGGATGCCACGGCTCTCGAAGTAGTCGACCGCGGGGAAGCACTGGTCGAGACGGTCCGTGTCCACCAGCACGACGGCGCCGATCGCGCCGCGCACCAGGTCGTCCCACATGAACAGGAACCGGTCCTGGCCAGGCGTGCCGAACAGGTACAGCCACAGCGAGCCCGGCAGCGCGATGCGGCCGAAGTCCATGGCGACCGTGGTGGTGGTCTTGCGGTCCGACTGACCACCGGCGTCGTCGACGCCGATGGAGTGCTCGGTCATCGCGGCCTCGGTGTTGAGGGGCTCGATGTCCGAGATGGACCCGATGAAGGTCGTCTTGCCGACGGCGAAACCACCGGCCACGACGATCTTGACGACTGTGGGGGCGACGGCGCCAGCGGTTCCGGCCGGAGCGGCCACCGCGGCGTCAGAGGGCGGAAATGCCATTGAGAACACTCTCCAGCACGCTCAGGGACAGGGCGGGGGACTCACCGGTGTTGACCTCGACCGGCTGTGAGGTGTGCACGCGCACGAGCTGCTGATCGGACATGTCCGAGACCAGGATCCGGATCACGCCGATCGGCAGGTGGAGCAGTGCCGACAGCTCCGCGACAGAGATGTACGTGCTTGCCGCGTGCTGCAGGATCGCGCGCCGCTCGGGCGGCAGACCCTGACTCGACACTGCGTCAGGCAGCGCCTCGACCAACGCCTCGATCGGCAGGTCGGAGCGCGCCGAGCGCACGCGCCCGCCGGTCACGGCGTAGGGCCGGACCGTTCGGGCGACGTACTCGATGTGCTCGCTCATGAAGGATGGGCTCCTCAGACTGCCGGGGCTCGGGTAGCGCCGTCGACGGGGAGCTGGCCACGCATCTCGGAGATGAGCTGCGGGGTCAGCGTCGCCTCGGTGCGGGACACGAGCATGGCCATCTCGTATCCGATGAGGCCGACGTCGCAGCTCGAGTCGGCGACCACGGCGAGGACGGAGCCGTTCGAGACGGTCATGAGGAAGAGGAACAGCGTGTCCATCTCGATGATCGCCTGACGCACCTCCCCCGCACGCAGCTGCCGCGACGCGCCGCGGGTCAGGCTCGACATGCCAGAGACGATCGCGGCCAGCTGGTCGCCGCTGGTGCGGTCCAGCTGTTCCGACATCGCCATGAGAAGACCGTCGGCCGACACCACAAGCGTGTGGCGAGTGCCGGGCACGGTCCGGACGAAATTGTCCAGGAGCCAGCCGAAATTGGCTGCCTCGGTGCTGAGCGCGGTCACACTTCCTCCTTGCTGGTGCAGTCGACGACTGCGGGTTCGAACGTCCCCACGACGGGGGCGATGTGGGGAGCTGCGGTGGTGGTCATGACGAGCTCCGAGGCGAGTCGCCCGCTGCCTGACGGCCGCGGGACGTGCCGGACTGGAAGCTCGACAGGCGGCTCCGCAGCTCGTTGGGGTCACGCTGCGGGCCCTGGCCTGCGGCCTCGGAGGGCTCGGGGGCGATCGGCGGCATGGCCGTCGGGACGCGCTTGGTCAGGCGCTCGCCGGAGCTGTTGACGCTGGGCCGGTACGACGAGAGCTGGCTCAGCTCGGACAGCGCCTGCTCCTGGATGTCGGAGCGCAGCGCCAGCATCGCGGCGACGTTGTCGTCGAGCGTGCCGATGCGCGGAGCCACCGACTGCGGGACGACCGGGTTGGGGACGTCGACCGTGGTCGCGGCGGGCGTGGGCTGGCGAGCGGCGGCCCACTCGGGCGGCGCCCACCCACCGGCGGCGGGAGGCGTGGGCGCCACCGGGGCCGGCGCGTGCGGCGCCGGGGGCTCGGGGGCGGACCACGCGGACTGACGCGTGGGCTCGGCGGGCGCGGGCTGCTCCACAGGGACCGACGACGACCAGGACGGCGCCGCCGGCGCGGACGCCTGCGTGGGCGTGAAGCTCGCCGCGGGCGCCGCGGCCTGCTCACCCTTGCGGCGACCGAACAGGCCCCAGCGCTTCTTCGAGCCCTTGTCCTCGGACGCCGCGTGCTCGAGCTCCGAGACGCCGGCGGCACCGAACCCGGCAGCGGCACCCCACGGCGCGGCGGGGGCGGGCTGCTCGGCCACGGGCTGGACCGGGGCGACGGGCTGCGGCTCGACCGGGGCCGGCTGCGCCTCGAACACGGGCTGCGGTGCGGCGGGCGGGGCGTACGACTGCGCACCCTGCTCACCGTCGGCGATCGACGGCCACGCGGGGGCACCCCACGCCGGCGTCGTCTCGGCCCAGACCGGGTCCGCCTCCTGCGCGGGCTCGTCCTCGGCGAGGGCGGGCACCGTGAACGCCTCGTAGGCGGCCGGCTCGGCCGGGACTGCCTCGGCGAGCTGCTCGGTCGGCGCCTCCCACACGGGTGCCTGCCAGGCCGCGGCAGGCTCGACGGCCTGCTCGGGCTGGACGGCCTCGTGCGCGACCGGCTCGTGCGTGACGGGCTCGGCGACGGGCTCGTACGCGGTCGGCTCGTAGGCCACGGGCTCCGCGACCTGCTGGTGCGACACCGGCTCGGCCACGGGCTGGAAGGCTGCCGGCTCGTACGCGGGCGCCTCGGCCACGGGCTCGTATGCGGCGGGCTCGTACGCGGCAGGCTCGTACGCGGCAGGCTCGTGCGCGGCGGGCGCCTCGACGGCCGGCTCAGCCACCGTCGGCATCGCGCCGGTGTGCCAGGCGCGGGCCTCGTCGAGCGTGCGCTCGAAGTCGAACGGCTGCTCTGCCTCCGCCTGCGCGCGGCCCGCGGCAGACCAGCCCGCGTAGCCGCTGTACGACGTGTACGGCACCGGCGTGGGCGTCACGACGCGAGGCGCCTCCGCGACCGGCGCGGCGGCGAACGCGGCGGGCTGCTCGCTGGAGGGCTGGTACGTCTCGTCGGACTGTGCGGCGACGGCCTCGGCGAGCTCGACCGACGGCGCCTCCCACTGCGGGAAGCTGTCCGCGGTCGCCCCGGAGGCGGCGGCGCGTGCGACGAGCGGCTCGCCGATCGCGGCCGTCGGTGCCGGCTCGAAGCTCACCGGCTCGTAGCCCTCGGACTCGTAGGCAGCGGGCTGCTCGTAGCCGACGGGCTCGTACGCGGCAGGCTGCTCGTAGCCGACAGGCTCGTACGCGGCAGGCTGCTCGTCACCGGCCAGCTCGTCGGCCGCGGCTGCGGGCTCGTCCTGCGCCGCGGGCTGGTCGTCGTACGAGTGCTCGGCCTGCGCGTAGCCGGCGGGCTCGTACGTGAGCGGCGCGTCAGCAGGCTGCGCGTACTCGGACCGGGCGTACTCGGGCTGCGCGTACTCGGGCTGCGCGTGCTCGGGCTCGTAGGCGGACTGCTCGGCCTGGAACGGCTCGTACGCGACCTCAGCGGCGGGCGTCTGGGTCTCGACGGCCTCGTCCTCGTACGCGATCGGCGCGGCGGAGGCCTCGTGCTGCTCGGCGTACGTCGGCTCGGCGTGGGTGTGCTCGGCGGGCGCCTCGTCCTCGACGAACGTCGGGGCCCAGTCCTGCGACACGGCGGCGGGCTCGGCCTCGGCGGCCTCGGGCTCGTCGTCGGGCACCAGGCCGGGGACCTCGAGCTGGGTCGGCGCGGAGTCCTCCGGGGCCCATGCGGGCTCGTCGTCCTGCGCGAGCGCAGGGACGTCACCGGCGGCGGGCGGCAGACCGTGCGCGCCGAGCGACATCCACGGGGCGCGCACCTGGTCGCTGCCCTCGCCGTCGCCGAACGCGGAGCGTCCGCGGAACCCGGAGAACAGGCCGGCACGCGCGGCGGGCGTCGGGATGGCCGGCGTCTCGTCCGGCGCAGGCGCTGCCGGAGCCGCGGGGGTGATCGCGGGGGAAGCGGAGCGCGCGGCGCGGCTCGGCAGACCGGTGCCCGACACCGACTGCAGGGTCGCGGGGGCCCAGTCGGGAGCGGACGACGACAGGTCGGGCGAGAGCGTCGGCACCGCGGTCTCGGGCAGGACGATCGCGTTCTCGTCGAACGTCTTGCGCGGACGGGCCGGCAGCTCGCCGCCGCCACGCGTCGGCAGGCCGGAGCTCGCGACGGGGATGGGCGCGGAGTCCGCGGACGGCTCGCCCTCGCCGCGACGACGGCGCGGCAGACCGAGCGACGTCTCGCCGTCGGTGAGCGCGGCGAGGTCGACGGGTGCGACCTCGGGGGCCTCGGCGGCCGCGGCGGCGACCTCGGCCGCGATCGACGGGGCACCGTAGGCCGTGGACTCGTTGGAGGCGAAGAGCGACGCGGGCAGGAGCACGGTCGTGTCGGTACCCGTGCCGCCCTCGGCCTTCGCCAGACGCACGGCGGCGCCGAGCTTCTGGGCGATGCGGCCGACCACGAACAGGCCCAGGCGCTGGGCGCCGAGCGCGTCACCGGCGCCGGAGGACACGATCTTCGCGTTCGCGGCGACGATCTCCTCCTCGGTCATGCCGAGGCCGTGGTCGCGGATGCGGACCGCGACGAACTGGCCGGACACGCCGGTGGTGACCGTGACGGGCGTCTCCGGCTCGGAGAAGACCGTGGCGTTCTCGAGCAGCTCGGCGAGCAGGTGCGCCGCGGGCAGCGCGTTGAAGCCCAGCATGTGCGGGTCGACCTGCAGGTCGAGCTCGATGCGGTCGTACTGCTCGATCTCGGACGAGGCGGTACGGATCACGTCGGACAGCGGCATCGAGTCACGCAGACGACGACCCGAGTCGATGCCGGCGAGCACGAGGAGCGACTCGGCGTTACGACGCATCCGGGTGGCGAGGTGGTCGAGGCGGAACAGGTTCGCCAGCGTGTTCGGGTCTTCCTCGGAGCGCTCGAGCGAGTCGATGAACGACAGCTGGCGGTTGAGGAGGACCTGGTCGCGACGAGCGACGTTGACGAACATCTCCGCGATGGACCCACGCAGGGCGGCCTGCTCCTGGGCGACGCGCACGGTGGTGGAGTTCATGGAGTTGAACGCCTGGGCCAGTCGGCCGACCTCGTCACGCGAGTTGACGGGGATCGGCTCGAGCTGCACGTCCGGCTGCTCACCGGGGGTCGCCACCTGCTCGACGATCTGGGGCAGGCGCTCACGGACGTCGGAGGCGGCCGACGTCAGGCGGCGCAGCGGGATGACGATCGACCGGGAGACGACGAGCGCGAGGAGCAGCGACAGGACGAACGCGAGGATCGTGGCGGCGACGGTGACGTACGTCCGCTGGGTCGCGGCGTCCACGTCGGCGGCGGCGAGCACCTGCGCCTGCTGGATGGCGTCCTCGGCGACCCCGACGAGCGCGGTGGTCTGGGCCTCGACCTCCGCGGCGTAGGCGGCGGGGTCGACCTTCTGGACCGACTCGAGCTCGCCCGAGGCGAGCTGCGCGCGCTGGGAGATGAAGAGCGACGTGGGCTGGCCCTTGGGCAGCGTCAGGTCGCCGGGCATCCGGTTGAGCGCGATGGCGGCGGACGTGCGGCTGAGCTCGACCGCGTCGACCTTCTCCTGGTACACCGCGCCGAGCGCGGGGCTGATGGTGCCGGCGAGCAGGCTCGAGCCCTGGATCAGCTCGGCGACGAGGTCCGTCGACGTCTGCGAGAGCGTGCGGTACCCGGTGACGGCCGCGGCGACCTCACGGTTCGGGAAGATCTCCGCGAGCTGGGCGACGAGCTCGAGCTGACCGCGCTCGATCGTCTGGAAGTTGGCGCGGACCACGGAGGACACACCACCGCGCTCCACCGCGAGGCGTGCGGCGGGCAGAGTCGTCTCGTAGTCGGCCTGCACCGAGTCGAACTGCTGCACCAGCGCGGTGGGGAACCGGTCGAGCGGGAGCTTGGCCGTGTACTTGCGCACGTCGGCGAGCGCCACGTCCGTGGCGGCCTGCGCGGCCTTGATCGCCTCGGGGTCGTTGCTCGTCATCGACACGATGTACTCCGTGTCGATCGCCTGCCCGAGCGGCATGTACGCGCGCAGCGTGGTCGTGACGCTCTGCGTCGCGCGCGCCTCGTTCATCTCGTCGAGGGCGCTCACGGAGATGTAGACACCGAGAAGGACGAGCACGAGCATCGGCACGGCCAGTACGGCCAGCACCTTGGCTCTAATGCCAAGTCGTCGCAGCATCTCGTTCCCTTCCTCGCCTGACACGGGGCTCCGTCGGCGCGGACACGACGATGGATCACCCGTGCCGCAGTATCGGCCGTTGGACGATCGACCATTAGCCCGCGCCAGAGTTTGCCACGGACCTCACCCGGAGGGATACGACGAACCGGGACAACCTGGCACGCCCCGGCACGGGTTCGACCGTTCGAGGGGTCCGGATCGCCCGTAAGGTGCGGAGCGTGCGTGCCGTCGTCGTCGCCGAGCCGGGGGGACCCGAGGTCCTCGTGCCCCGCGAGGTGCCCGTCCCGAGCCCGGGTCCGGGCGAGGTGCTGGTCGCGGTCGAGGCCGCGGGGGTGAACCGCGCGGACCTCCTGCAGCGCGCAGGCGCCTACCCTTCGCCGCCCGGCTCGCCGCCGTGGCCTGGCCTCGAGGCCGCGGGGGTCGTCCAGGCCCTGGGTCCGACGACGGGCGAGGGTCCGACGACGGGCGAGGGTCCGGCCGCGTGCGCGGTCGGCGACCGGGTCGCGGTGCTGCTCGGCGGTGGCGGCTACGCCGAGCACGTCGTCGCCCCCGTGGCGCTCACGCTGCCGGTACCCGACGGCCTCTCGTCGGCCGAGGCCGCGGCGCTGCCCGAGGCGCTCGCGACCGTGTGGTCGAACCTGCGCGAGGCGGACGCCCGCGCGGGCGAGACGATCCTGGTGCGTGGCGGCTCGGGCGGCATCGGCTCGATCGCGGTGCCCCTCGCCCGGCTGCTGGGGCTGCGCGTCGTCGCGACCGCGGGCGGGCCGCAGCGCGTGGCACGCGTCGCGGCGCTCGGTGCCGACGTGGTCCTCGACCACCGCGCCGACGACCTCGCGGACCAGGTGCTCGCCGCGACCGACGGCCGCGGCGTCGACGTCGTGCTCGACGTGCTGGGCGCCGGCGGGCTCGAGGACAACGTCCGCGTGCTCGCGACCGGCGGCAGGCTCGTCGTGATCGGGTTGCAGAAGGGTCGTCGCGGGACGCTCGACCTCGGTGCTCTCATGGCCCGCCGCGGTCGCGTGATCGCGACGACGCTGCGCTCACGCGACCCGGCGGACAAGGCACGGATCATGGCCGAGGTGCGCGAGCGCGTGTGGCCGTTCGTGCTCGACGGCCGGCTGCGCCCCGTCCTGCACGCGACGCTCCCGCTCGACGACGCGCGCCGCGCGCACGAGCTGCTCGAGAGCGGCGAGGTGTTCGGCAAGCTCGTCCTGCTGCCCTGACGGCCGTGCACGCGCCACGGCCGTCGGCCTCAGGCCGTTGTCAGGCGAGCAGCCCCGCGGCGAGGGCCGGTGCGAGCGCGGGCGCGAGCGGTAGCCGCGGGATGAGGGTCGCCTGCACCGCGTGGTAGATGTCGGCCTTGCCCGCCCACACGGTGCGCGAGACCTCGTTGTCGGTGCCGAGCTCGTGCCACCACGAGCCGCCCTCGCGGTCCAGGTGGTGCGCACCGACGTACTCCCACCACGTCGTGTACCAGGCGTCGAAACGGGCCTCACCCGTCGCGGCGTGCAGCGCGGCGGCCGCCGAGACGGCCTCGGCCGCGACCCAGTGCATGCGCTCACGCACCACGGGGGCGCCGGCCCAGTCGACCGTGTAGACGAAACCGGGCGCGCCGTCGACGTGCCACCCCTCGACGACGCCCGCGTCGAACAGCTGCGTCGCGTCCTCGACCATCCAGTCCGGCGCCGCGTCGCCGCGCGCGAGCAGGGCCGTCCGGACGTGCAGCGTCAGACGGGCCCACTCGAACGAGTGGCCGATCGTCGCGCCGTACGGCCGGAACGGGTGCGCGGGCGCGTCGGCGTTGTACTCGAGCAGCGGGTTCCACGCGGAGTCGAAGTGCTCGGGGATGCGCCAGCCGTTGCCGCGCGCGAAGCCGTGCACCACGCGCTCGACGATCCGCGCGGCGCGGTCGAGCCAGACCCGCTCGCCGGTGACGTCCGCGGCGGCGAGGTACGCCTCGACCGTGTGCATGTTCGCGTTGACCCCGCGGTACGCGTCGAGCTCGGCGAACGACGCGTCCCACTCCTCGACGGCCATGCCCGCCTCGTCGTCCCAGAAGTGCCCGGCGGAGGCGGCGAGGGCCGCGTCCAGCAGGGCGCGCGCACCCGGGCGGCCGGCGGCCGTGGCGGACGCCGCGGCGAGCACGACGAACGCGTGCGGGTAGGCGGCCTTCGTCGTCGTCACGGGGACACCGTCGCGCGCGACCTCCGCGAACCAGCCGCCGTGCTCGTCGTCGGCGAACACCTGCGCGAGCGCAGCAAGCCCGTGGTCGACCACCGCGGCCGAGCCCGGACGGCCGAGGAGGTGACCGAGCGCGTAGACGTGCGTCATGCGGCACGCGATCCACAGCTCCCACGGGCCGTCGGCGGGCCGTCCCGCGTCGTCCTGCCGCGCGAACGCGCCCCCGGGGACCACCGACCCGCGCCCGAACGCCAGCAGCCGGTCCGTCTCCTGCTCCAGCCACCGGGCGTGCGACGGCGTGCTCAGCCAAGGCATGCGCTCACCCTAGCCGCCGAGGTCACGTGCGCCGCGGCCTGGTCGACATCACCGTGTTCGGCGAGAATGCGACGGTGAGCGACGAGCAGAGCGGCCCCGGCACACGTGACCCGCGCATCCTCGTCGTCCCGCCGGACGGCGTGGGCGAACCGAGTGACGAGCCCGTCGGCGCGAGCGACGACGAGGACATCCGCGGCATGGTCGCGCAGCCCGCGAAGGTCATGCGGATCGGCACGATGGTCAAGCAGCTGCTCGACGAGGTGCGCAGCGCACCGCTCGACGACGCCGCCCGGGCCCGGCTCGCCGAGGTGCACGAACGCTCGCTGCACGAGCTCGAGCAGGGCCTGTCCCCCGAGCTGATCGAGGAGCTGCACCGCATCACGCTCCCGTTCACCGAGGACGCCACGCCGTCCGACGCCGAGCTGCGGATCGCCCAGGCGCAGCTCGTCGGCTGGCTCGAAGGCCTGTTCCACGGCATCCAGACCGCGCTCGTCGCCCAGCAGATGGCGACGCAGGCGCAGCTCAGCCAGATGCGCCGCGCCCTGCCCCCGGGCGCGATCCACGCGCCCGGTCTGTCCCCGGACGCCCGCGCGATGGACGCGCGCTCCTCCGACGAACCGGGGGGGACCGGGCAGTACCTCTAGGGCTCGGCCCGGAGGGCTCAGGCCGGCGGCGGGGCCTCGCGGTCGGCGTCCGTGGTGCGCGCGGTCAGCGCGATCGCGCCCGAGACGAGCACCAGCCCGACGACCTCGACGCCGTGCGGCACCTGCTGCAGCATCACGGCGCCCACCACCGCCGCGGTCGCGGGCAGCAGCGCGAGCAGCACCGCGAAGGTGGCCGGTCGCACGCGCCGCAGCACCACCTGCTCGATCCCGTACGGCACCACCGACGAGAGCAGTGCGACGAGCACGACGAGCACCGCGAGCCGCGCGTCGGTCAGCACCGGGCCCGCGTCGCGCGCGAGGAACGGCGCGAGCACGAGCGCACCGGCGGCCATCGCGACGCCGAGCCCCGTGAGCCCGCCGGTCGGCGCGGTCGCCACGCGGCGCCCGAGCACGATGTACAGCGCCCAGCACGTCGCGGCCACGGCGATCGCGACGAGCCCGCGCACGGCCTCGTCGCCGAGGTGCAGGCTCACGCCCGCGAGCAGCACCACACCGCTCGCCGCCACGACGATCGCCGCCCGGTCGCGCCACCCGCTGCCGGTGATCGCCGCGACCGCGACCGGGCCGGCGAACTCGAGCGCGACCGCCGTGCCGAGCGGCAGCGTGTCGAGCGCGACGTAGAACGCCACGTTCATGACCGCGAGCACCACGCCGAACAGCGCCGCGGTCCGCAGCGCGGGTCGCGTCCACCGGCCGCGCGAGCCCCACGGGCGGGTCCAGAGCACGAGCACGAGCGCGGCGATCGCGACGCGCAGCCACGCGACGGTGCCCGGACCCATCCGGTCGAACAGGTCGACCGCGACCGCGGCCCCGACGTACTGCGCGATCGCCGAGACGACGAACAGCAGCGGGGCGGGCACGCCGTCAGGCTAGCCCGCCCCGCCGCGTCGGCCGGTCCGCCGGCTCACCCCTTGACGGAGCCCGCCAGCAGGCCGCGCACGAAGTAGCGCTGCAGGGACAGGAACACGATCGCGGGGATGATGATCGACACGAACGCGCCTGCCGAGAGCAGGAACCACTGCGACCCGCGCGTCCCGGTGAGGTTGAGCAGCGCGACGGTCATGGGTGCGAGCTCACGCGACGAGCCCGCGAACGTGAGCGCGACGAGCAGGTCGTTCCACACCCACAGGAACTGGTAGATGCCGAGCGCCGCGATCGCGGGCTTGAGCATCGGCAGCATGAGGCGGAAGAAGATCGTCACGTGCCCGGCGCCGTCCACGCGCGCCGCCTCGATGAGCTCGCCCGGGATCTCCTGCATGAAGTTGTGCAGCAGGAACACCGCGAGCGGGAGCCCGAACATGGTGTGCGACAGCCACACGGCCCAGAACGTGCCGGCGATGTTGATGTCGACGTACAGGCTGAGCAGCGGGATGAGCGTGACCTGGATCGGCACGACCTGCAGCGCGAACACCGCGATGAACAGGACGTTCTTGCCGCGGAAGTTCATCCACGCGAACGCGTAGGCCGCGAGCGTCGCCAGGAACATCGGCAGCACGACCGCGGGGATCGTGATGACGATCGAGTTCACGATCGAGGGCGCCAGGGACTGCGAGCTCTCCGTCGAGAGCACGGTCTGGTAGTTCTCGAGCGTGAAGTTCGGGTTGGTCAGGACTGTCCACCAACCGCTGTTGTTGATGTCCGCCACGGGGCGGAACGACGTGACCAGCAGGCCGAACGTCGGGATGGTCCACAGCACCGCGAGGATGACCGCGAACAGCGACGCCCACGGCTTGGACAGGCGGCGACGCGCGGCGGCCGCGGTGCTCTCGCCACCGGGCTTGACGGGTCCGCCGACGGTCGCGGTGTCGATCTGCACGGCGCTCATCGGTTCGCCTTCCGCAGGTGGTGCACGTTGTAGACGATGATCGGGACGACGAGCACGAACAGCAGCACCGCGAGCGCGGCACCCAGCCCCTGGTTCCCGGCGCTGAAGCTCTGCGTGTAGAACTCGTTCGCCACGACCGACGTGCCGTACCGCCCGGCGGTCATGGTCCGGACGATGTCGAAGACCTTCAGGCAGCCGATCGCGATCGTCGTCAGGACGACGATGAGCGTGGGCCGGATGCTCGGAACGGTCACGAACCGGAACAGCTGTGTCGAGCTCACGCCGTCGAGCCGCGCCGCCTCGGTGATCTCGGTCGGGATGGCCTTGATCGCCGCGGACAGGATCGTCATCGCGAACCCCGCCTGGATCCAGATCATCACGGCGATGAGGAAGAAGTTGTTCCAGGGGCTGTTGAGCAGGAAGTTCTGTGGCGACCCGCCGAGCCACACGATGATCTGGTTGATGAACCCGATCTGGTTCGGGTTGTTCTCGACCGACGGGTCGTAGAACCGGTACTCGTACATGAACTTCCAGATGATCGACGCGCCGACGAACGAGATGGCCATCGGCAGGAAGATCAGCGCCTTCGCGGCGGCCTCACCCTTGGCGCCGTCGACGAGGATCGCGTAGATCAGCCCGACGACCGTGGCGACGAACGGCGTGACGAGCACCCACAGCACGGTGTTGCGCAGCACGACGAGCTGCTCGCCCGAGGTGAAGATGTCGGTGTAGTTCCCGAGCCCGATGAAGGCCGTCCCGGCGGCGTCGTAGAACGAGCGCCACACGGTCCGCAGTGCGGGGTAGACGAGCCCGATCGCGATGAGCAGGATCGTCGGCCCGATGAACCACCAGGCGACGCGCCGCGCGCCGCGGCGTTCGAGCAGGTGGACGACGAGCAGGATCACGCCGATGACGACGGCGAACGCGACGAGCGCGACCACCATCCCCACCAGCTTGTCGGCGGCTTCCATGGCACCTCCCGGCAGGAGCAGGGGACGAGCGGGACGGCTGGGTGCAGACCGGTGCCCCGGGGGCGGTCCACCCCCGGGGCACCGAGCTCAGGTCACGGCCAGGCAGCCTCGATCTTGTCGAGCGTGTCCTTGGTCGACTGACCGGTGATCCAGCTCGTCGCCTCCTTCCAGAACGCGTTCGAGCCGACCGCGGCGGGCATCATGTCCGAGCCGTCGAAGCGGAACACCGCGTTCGGGTCGAGCAGGATGTCGGCCGAGAGCTTGTCGATCGGGTTCGTCAGGATGGACGCGTCCAGGCCCTTGTTGGCCGTGATCCAGCCACCGTTGGTGCGGTCGACGCTGGCCTGCGCCTTGAGGTTCGCCCACGTGTCGGTGCTCCAGAACTCGAGCAGCGCCTGCACCTCGGGACGGTCGGCGAACGCGGTGACGAACTCACCGGCACCCAGGACGGGCTTGTCCGACGTCGTCTTGCCCGGCAGGTAGAACGCGAAGATCTGGCCGTTCTCGGAGATGTCCGTGCCCTGCGGGAAGTTCGCGGCGTAGAAGCTCGCCATGCGGTGCAGCGAGCACTGGCCGTCGAGGATCGGCAGGCCGCCGTCCTGGAACGCGGTCGTGGCGATCGACGAGACGTCGCCGAACCCGCCGTTCACGTACTCCGGGTTCTTCAGGTACTCGCCGACTCCGTCGAGCGCCTTCGTCGGGACCTCGGAGTTGAACGGGATCTCGTGGCTGACCCACTGGTCGTACACGTCGGCGCCGCCCTCGCGCAGGACGAAGTCCTCCATCCAGTCGGTGACCGGCCAGCCGGTGGCGGCGTCGGACGCGATGCCCGCGCACCACGGCTTGTGACCGGAGTCGGCGGCGATGGTGTCGGAGAGCGTCTTGAGCTCGTCGAGGGTCGTCGGGACCTTCCAGCCGTTCGACTCGAACTCCTGCGGCGAGTACCAGACGAGCGACTTCACGCTCGCCCCGGACGGCGCGGCGTAGAACGTGCCGTCCACGGTGCCGAGCGCCTTCCAGTCCTCGCCCCAGAACTCGTCGACGTTCGCGGCGACGCCGGCTGGCGCCTCCTTGACGGTGCCGGTCGCGACGAGCTGGGCGAGCAGGCCCGGCTGCGGCACGATCGCGATGTCCGGCGGGTTGCCCGCCTGCGCGCGCACGAGGATCTGCTGCTCGAACTGCTTGTCGGCCTGGTAGTCGACCTTCGCGCCCGTGCACTCCTCGAACGGCACGAACGAGTCCTTGTAGGGCTGGTCCTCGGGGTCGACGATGCCCGCGTAGATCGTGATGGTCTTGCCCTTGAGGTCGCCGTACGACTCGTAGGCGGCGCAGTCGGCGCTCGCCGTCGAGCCGCCACCCCCGTCGCCGTCCCCGTCACCGTCGTCGTTCGACGAGCAGGCGGTCAGGACCAGTGCGAGGGTCGCAGCCGAGGCCGCGACCAGGGTGTACCGACGCTTGCGCATGCCGTTCATGAGACCTCCGTGTCGTCATGGCCGCACCCGCGGACGTCCACGTCCGCGTGCCATCCCCACGATGCAATCCGTTACAGAAATCCCCCGCAACCCGAAAGACGGGACAAAGCGGTCACGGTTGCGTCACGAAACGGCAGTCATGGCGCGCCGCCCCTCGGCGGGCACCGCGAGGGCGTTCGCCGAGGTCGGGGCGGCTAGACCAGGAGGCCGCGCAGGATGGTCAGGGCACCGTCGTCGTCGATCGTCCCGGTCACCTCGTCGGCCACCGCGCGGACGCGCTCGGAGGCGTGACCCATCGCGACGCCGCGCGCGGCCCACTCGAGCATCTGCAGGTCGTTGCCACCGTCGCCGATCGCGAGCGTCGCGAACGGCTCCACCCCCAGGCGCCGGCGCACCTCCTCGAGCGCGCTCGCCTTGGACACCCCGCCCGGCGTCAGGTCCAGCCACGCGGTCCAGCCGACCGCGTACTCGACCTCGTGCAGGCCGACGCGCTCGACGAGCGCGTGGAACTCGTCGGGGCTCGCGCCGGGGGCGCGGATGACGACGCGCGTCGCGGGCGTCGCCGCCAGCTCGTCGAACCCGACGACGTCCATCTCGCCGCTCAGCTCACCGGTGGGGAACAGGTCGGAGACGCGGAACCCCACGCCGAGGTCCTCGACCGCGTACAGCGCGTCGGGCAGCTCCATCGCGATCGCGCGCAGCGCCGGGCCGGGGTCGAACGTCACGGTGTCGACGATCGCGAAGCCCGCGGGCTCGTCGGCGTCGAGGCGGGCCGTCACGGCACCGTTCGAGCACACGAGCCAGCCCTCGGTCAGGCCGAGGTCACGCGCGACCGGCGCCGCGGAGTGCACCCCGCGGCCGGTCGCCAGGACCACGTGCACACCCGCGGCGACGAGGTCGCCGATCGCCTCCCGGACGTCGTCGGAGACGACACCGTCGTAGGACATGAGCGTCCCGTCGACGTCGAGCGCGACCAGGCGTGTGCGACTCATCAGGGCTCCAGTACCTCGAGGCCGCCCAGGTAGGGCCGCAGCCCCACCGGGACGTGCACCGATCCGTCGGCCTGCTGGTGGTTCTCGAGGATCGCGACGATCCACCGGGTCGTGGCCAGCGTGCCGTTGAGCGTGGCGACCGTGCGCACCTGACCGTCGGCGGTGCGCTCGCGCACCCCCAGGCGGCGCGCCTGGAACGTCGTGCAGTTCGAGGTCGACGTCAGCTCGAGGTAGCGCTGCTGGCTGGGCAGCCACGCCTCGCAGTCGAACTTGCGCGCCGCGCTGCTGCCCAGGTCCCCCGCGGCCGTGTCGATCACACGGAACGGCAGCTCGGCGAGCGCGAGCATCTCCTTCTCCCAGGCCAGGATCCGGCGGTGCTCGGCGCGGGCGTCCTCGACGGTCGTGTACGAGAACGCCTCGACCTTGTGGAACTGGTGCACGCGGATGATCCCGCGCGTGTCCTTGCCGTACGAGCCGGCCTCGCGCCGGTAGCACGCGCTCCACCCGGCGTAGCGCTTGGGACCCGCCGTCAGGTCGAGGATCTCGCCCGAGTGGTAGCCCGCGAGCGCGACCTCGCTGGTCCCGACGAGGTACAGGTCGTCGGCCTCGAGGCGGTACACCTCGTCGGCGTGCGCCCCCAGGAACCCGGTGCCCGCCATGACCTCGGGCTTGACCAGCGTGGGCGTGATGACCGGCGTGAACCCTGCCGCGAGCGCCTTGTCGACCGCCGCGTTCAGCAGCGCGAGCTCGAGGCGCGCGCCGACCCCGGTCAGGTAGTAGAACCGCGCACCCGAGACCTTGGCACCGCGCTCGGTGTCGATCGCGCGCAGCCCCTCACCGAGCTCCAGGTGGTCCTTGACCACGAAGTCCGGCCCGTACTCGGCCGCGAAGTCGCGCGGCGTGCCCACGTGCTCGAGCACGACGAAGTCGTCCTCGCCGCCCGCCGGGACGCCCTCCTCGACGATGTTGCCGATCCGGCGCGCGAGCTCGTCCGCCCTCGCCTGCGCGGCGTCGGCCTCGACCTGCAGCGCCTTGACGCGGTCCGCGACCTGCTTGGCGTGCGCGAGCAGCGCGTGCTTCTCGTCGCCCGTCGCCTGCGCGACCTTCTTGCCGTGCGCCTTCTGCTCGGCACGCAGCGACTCGAACTCCGTCAGCGCGGAACGCCGGCGTGCGTCGGCGTCCAGGACCTCGTCGACGAGGCCGGGGTCGTCCCCACGGGTCACCTGGCTGGCGCGCACGGTGTCGGGGTCGTCGCGCAGGAGCTTGAGATCGATCACCCTTGAAGGCTACCGACCCGGCCGCTCCACCCTGAACCTGAATGAGCGCGAGCGACCGCCGTCGCTGGGTGAAGGTGCGCCGTGGCGGCGCGCCCGCACGAACCCCCTCGACATTCCACGCGACCAGGGGCGATGCGCTGGGTAGGTTGCGCATGTGAGGTGGGAGGCCTGGGTCGCGGTCGTCGCCGGTGTCCTGGCGGTGGCCGCACTCGTCGTGGCCGCCGTCGTCGGGATCCGCCAGCGCGAGCTGCGCCGTCGGCTCGAGGCCTCGAGCGTCGCGAGCAGCCCGCGCGCGCAGTCGCTCGGGCGCGAGGTGCGTGAGCGCGGGCAGCAGCTCGCGTTCGTCGCGAACCCGACCAAGCAGGACGTGCCCGCGCTGCGCGAGGCCATCGAGCGCGCCGCCGACGAGCAGGACCTCCCGCAGCCGTTGTGGTTCGAGACGAGCGTCGAGGACCCTGGCGCGGGGCAGGCCAAGCAGGCGATCGCACAGGGTGCCGACGTCGTCGTAGCCGTCGGCGGGGACGGGACCGTGCGCGCGGTCGCCTCGGCCCTCGTCGGCACCGGTGTGCCGATGGGGCTCATGCCGCTCGGCACCGGCAACCTCCTGGCGCGCAACCTCGACATCCCGCTCGGCAACGCGCTGTCCGCGCTCGAGGTCGCGCTCGGCGGCCGCGACCGCACGATCGACGTCGGCTGGCTCAGGGTGGTCCACGCCGCGCACCTGACCGAGAGCGACGGCGTGCACGCCCGCACGAACGACGAGCACCTCTTCCTCGTGATCGCCGGGCTCGGCTTCGATGCCGCGATGGTCGCGGACGCCGACGACGACCTCAAGGCACGCGTCGGGTGGATCGCGTACTTCGTCGCCGGGATCAAGCACCTGCACGGCCGTCGCACACGCGTGCACGTCCGGATCGACGACTCCCCCGCCACGTCCACACGCCTGCGCAGCCTGCTCATCGGCAACTGCGGCAAGCTCCCGGGCGGCCTGACGCTCCTGCCCGACGCCGTGGTCGACGACGGGTGGCTCGACGTCGCCGCGATCGACACCCGCGGCGGCGTCGCGGGCTGGGCACAGCTGTTCGGCGAGGTCGTGCTCCAGGGGGTCGGGGTCAAGGGGATGCCGCGGGGTGTCGGGCGCATCGACCACACGCGGGCCCGCGAGATCCGCGTCGTCGTCACGGGCGGTGAGCACGCGCAGGTGGACGGCGAGGTCATCGGCCGCGTCACCGAGGTCGCGGCGCGGGTCGACCCCGGCGCCCTCGTCGTCCGGGTGCCCCGCACGGAACGCTGAGCCCGGCCGGCACGGCGCGCGGGGCCCACCGGCGCGGCACGCCGACGTGACGCAGCCCGCCTGGTCCCCGGGACGTGGGTCCCTCATGCGGTCCCGTGTGCGTGCATACGCTCGATCGACCAGCACTGCGACGCGCAGGAGGCATCGTGCCTGTCCCCACCCAGACCGCGGCGGTCGAGTCCGGACGGCTGCTCCTCGCGGACGTCGTCTACGAGCGGCTCATGTCGGTCATCGTCAGCGGCGAGCTCGCACCGGGCGAGGTCGTCCGCGAGGAAGAGATCGGCGCCTGGCTGTCCGTGTCACGCACCCCCGTGCGGGACGCGATGCGTCGGCTCGGCGACCAGGGCCTGCTCTCGTACCAGCCGAACCGCGGCTCGCGCGTCGCGCCGCTGGACCCGCGGCACCTCGAGGAGGTCCTCGACGTCGTCGCGACCCTCTCCGGCAAGGCGGCCGCGCGCGTGGCCCCCGACCTCGGCGCGGCGGACCTCGCGATGGTCGAGGCGCACCTCGACGAGGCGGCCAAGGCGCACGCCAACGGCGAGGGCATCGCGCGCGCGGTCGAGCTCGACGCCGCGCTCGACGTGCTCCTGGCCCGTGCCGGCAACCGTGTGCTCACGCGCACGGTCGTCGGGATGCGGCCGCACGTGGACCGGCTGCTGGGCCTGCTGCCCGGCTGGCCCGAGGCGACGCTCGTCGAGGAGCGGACCACCGCGCTGGTCGACGCGCTGCGCTCGCGCGACCCGGGGACCGCGGGCGACGCGGTGCACGACCTGGTCCTCGAGCTGGGTCACACGCTCATGGCCGAGGCCGTGCGGCGCGGGCTGGCGTCCTGAGCGGCCAGCCCTCCCGCTGACCGACGGTCAGGACGTGCGGCCGGTGCGCACCTCGTCGAGCCACGCGCGGGCGGCGACGAAGTCCGTGTCGCTCGTGCCGACGTGCACGGTGGGCCGGACCGCGTCGGCGCGCGGGTAGGAGCCCAGGAAGCGCACGTACGGGCAGCGCCGGTGCAGGCCCATGAGCGCCTCGCCCACGCGCTCGTCGGTCACGTGACCCTCGGCGTCGATCGAGAACGAGTACCGGCCGAGCGCGTCGCCGATCGGGCGGGACTCGATGCGCGAGAGGTTCACCCCGCGCGTCGCGAACTGCTCGAGCATCGCGAGCAGCGCACCGGCCTCGTTGTCGGGCAGGTGCACGACGAGCGTCGTCTTGTCCGCGCCCGTGGGCGGCGGGATCTGCCCGGGGTGCCCGACGACGACGAACCGCGTGACCGCCGAGACGTTGTCCGCGACCTCGTGCGCGAGCGGCGTCAGGCCGTAGGTGTCCACCGCGGGCGGCGGGACGAGCGCGGCGTCGAAGCCCAGGTCGGCGGTCGCTCCCTGCGCGGCGGCCTCGGCGAGCAGCGCCGCGGGGGCCGTGTTGGAGGTCGCCGGCACGTGCACGACGCCCGGCAGGTGGTGCGCGAGCCAGCGCCGGCACTGCACCCACGCGTGCGGGTGCGCGGAGATGCGCCGCACGTCGCCGAGCGCCACGCCCGGCGCCGCGGCGAGCGTGAACTGCACCGGGACGAGCACCTCGCGCAGCAGGACGAGCGGGGTGCCGGCAGCGAGGCTGTCGAGCGTCGCGGTCACGCCGCCCTCGACGGTCGACTCGATCGCGACGACCGCGTGGTCGGCCACGCCCTCACGCACGGCGTCGATCGCGGACGCGACGTCGACCTGCGGCAGGTAGACCGCCTCGTCGGGCGAGGCGACCTGACGCAGCGCGGCCTCCGTGAACGTGCCGGCGGGGCCGAGGTAGGCGTAGCGCAGGGGGCGGTGCCGGTCGTCTTCAGGCTGGCTCGTGGACATCGGGGCCGTCCGGTCGGGGTGCGGTGAGGTCGTGCCGGGTCTCGGTGAGGTCGTGCTCGGCAGGGTAGTCGTCCACGACGGCGCGCAGCCCGAGCGTCCCGAGCAGCGGCACAGCCGCCACCAGGATCACCGTGGCGATCCGCACGCCGTAGTCGTTGACCAGCCCACCCGCGACGGCCGCGATGAGCAGCCCGACGACCACGGGCCGCGCGGGCGGCCAGCGCCGCTCCAGCAGCTCCCACGCCGGGACGCGCACGCGCGAGCGCGGCCACAGCACGACGACGACGCCCACGACGATCGCGAGCGTCAGCACCGCGACCCACCCGCTCGTCACGGTGTCCGCCGCGTACCCGAGCTTGCGCGCGACCGTCTCCCACGCCGAGCCGTCGACGACGCGCTGCACGAACACCCCCAGGTGCGTGCGCTCCGCGGCGGGCCGCAGCCAGTCGACCACCGCGATGCCCCCGACGAGCACCACGCCCGCGACACCCGCGACGAGCAGCCGCTGCCACGTCACGCGCACGCCCGCGACCCCGAGCACCACGACGAGCCCGGCGGGGACGAGCACGAGCCCGCCGCCGACGTCCGCCCCGAGCGCGGGCCACAGGTCCACGACGAGGGCGACGAGGCAGACGAGCCCCGCGACGGCCGTGCCGAGCAGCCGCCGGCCGCGCCGCACGAGCGCCCAGCCGAGGATCGCCGCCGTGACGAGTGCGGCGACCACGTAGAAGGAGTACGTCGGGTTGCCGAAGCCGTAGAACCGCCCGCCGAGCGTCACGGCGGGCCCCTGCGGGCTGCCGCGGTGCAGCGGGGTGCCGAGCACCGCGTCGAGCGTGAGGACCACGAACGTGATGCCGGCGATCAGTCCCGGGCCGAGCGTGAGCGGCCGCCGCGGGGCGAGCGCCGCGACGCCTGCGACCGCCGCCGTGCCCGCGGCCAGGCCGAGCCACAGGTTGCGGTCGGGGTCCGCGAACCGCCACCACGACGTCGTCGTCATGAGGAACAGCCCCACCGGGAGCGCCGCGAGCGTGAGGAGCACCGCGTCGGCCACGCGGCGCAGCCGCTCCGCGAGGGCCGGGCGGCTGCGCGCGAGGCGCGGTCCGGCGACCGCCGCGACGGCCACCACGAGCAGCGCGAGCAGCAGCGGCGGCGTGGTGACGGGCGAGGACGTGCCGCGCAGCGCCTGGTCCCGCGCGGAGAGGTCGGCGAGCTGGCGCACGGTCGTCGCGACCGCCGCGGGCCGGTCCGCGCCGACCCGCACGGGCGAGCCCGCGAAGTCGTCGGAGACGGGTGCGTCCACGTGGCCGAGCAGCGCGACCGGCACGTCGAGGAGCCGGAACACCCCGACCCAGCGGGTCGACGCGCTGCCGAGGAAGCCCGCGCCCGTGTCCGGGTCGCCGATGCCGATGCCGAGCGCCGCCGGGCCGCGCTGCGCGCGCCCGGTGTCGACCACGAGCACCGTGGCGTCGTCGGGCGCGGCGCGCAGCACGCGTGCGACCGTGCGGTCCACCGCGCGCATCGCCTCGAGCTCCGCCTCCTCGCCGAGCACGTCCCGCAGCACGGGCTCGACCACGGCCGAGCCCGCGTCCACGATCGTCGTCGGGCAGGAGAACGCGTCGGTCGGGTCCGCGAGCGCGGCGTCGAGCGTGCGGTAGCGCGCGATCGTGCCGTCGAGGTCCGCGAGCGCGAGGGCCGCACCCTGCCCGACGGCCGTGCTGCACGTCCCGGACGCGGCCAGGCCGGCGCCGAGCGCACCGAGGCGCGGACGGAACTCCGAGCGTCGCTGCAGCGCGACGAGGTCGTCCCAGCGCTGCACGGTCGCGCCGCCCGCGGCGTCGGGCGTGACGGACCAGTCGGCGCACGACCACTGCCCGCCCTGCGTGCTCCCCGCGACCGGTGCGCGGCCCGAGGACAGCGCGAGCCACCCGCCCGACGCGCACCACGCGTTGCGCCCCGACGCACCGGGGGTGACGCCGCCCGCGGGTGCGCCGTCGCGCAGCAGACCCCACAGCGTGGGGGTCTGGACGCGGTCGACGGCGGACCAGTCGACGCCCGTCGTCCCGACGAGCACGACCGGGCGCTCGGCGGGCATCGCGGTGGTCCCCGTACCCGTCGTCACGTCCCCCGCGACCGCGGCGGGCAGCGGCACGACGACGGTGGCGAGCAGGAGCGTGGCGAGCAGGCCGCCGCCCGTCGCGAGGATCACCGCGGGCATGCGGTGCAGCGGGGCGCGCACGGGCGCGGGCTCGTCGGCCAGGTGCGCCCAGCGGTGCTGCAGCAGCGACCCGAGCAGCAGGACGCCCGCGACGGCGAGCACCGCGGACGCCACCACGACGCCCGAGTCGTTGAGCAGCGAGCCGAGGACCGCGGCGACGACGACCGCGAGCAGCGTGCGGCGCAGCCCCGGCCAGGTCGTGTAGAGCCCGCGCAGCACGGGCGGGCGCCAGCGGTCCGGCCCGACGAGCACCGCGCACACCGCGAGGCACACGACCGCCGCGACCATGCCGATCGGCTCGGCGACGGTCGCCCACGCGCCCGCGGCCTTGCCCGCGACCACGCCGAACGCGTCGCCGTCGAGGACCCGCTGCACGAACTGGCCCAGGTGCGAGCCCCGGCCCGGCCGCGCCCAGTCGACCACCGAGACGACCGCGACGAGCGCGACCGCCACGCCGAGGTATGCCAGGACGCGTCGGACGCCGATGACCCCGCCCGCGACGCCGACGAGCAGCACCGCGAACGCGGGTACGAGCGCGAGCACGCCGCCGAAGTCGGCGCCGAACCCCGGCCAGCCGTCGACGACCACCGAGACGAGCCCGATCACCGCGACCCCGGCGACGGCGAGGCGTCGTCGTCCGCGCTCGAGCGCGTAGGCCGCGAAGCCCGCCGCGAGCACGAGCCCCGCGGCGGCGTACACGCCGAACGTGGTGTTGCCGAAGCCGTAGTAGCGCGCGCCGAGCGTCGAGATGCCGAGCACCGAGCCCTGCTGCAGCACCGTCCCCGTCACGCCGTCGACGGTCACGACCACCCACGTCACGCCCGCCGCGGCGGTCGCCAGGCGCCACCGGCTCACCGGCAGCAGCCGCATGACCCCCCAGGCCACGAGCGCGGTCCCGACCGCGGCCGCACCCCACCACGCGGCGGCGGCGAACATCGGCGCGGGCGAGCCCCACCAGCGCGACAGCGCCGCGAGCTGCGCGCCGACGGGCGTGCACGCCCCCAGCAGCAGGAGCGCGACGGTCAGTCGGCGCAGCGCGGGCACGGGGCGGCGCCCGCGGCGGCGCAGCAGCACCACGGCCGCGAGGACGAGCGCGCACGCCCCGCCGACCACGCCGAGCAGCAGCGGCAGCAGGTGCGGCGCGATCGTCGTCATCTCGGTCAGGTATCGACGGTTCTCGACCGTGCGGTCCGCGGTCATGCGGCGCTCGGCGCTGACCCGCAGCGGTGCGCCGTCGAGCTCGGACGTGTCGGCCCCGGCCGCGTCGACGAGCGTCGCCGACAGGTCGGTGAGCGTGACGATGCCCGTGCGCCGCGTCGAGTCCGACGTCAGCCACCCGACCGTCCCGCCGCCGGCCCGCCACTGCACGACCGCCTGCAGCCCGGTCTCACCCGTGGGGCCGTCGGACGTGCCCGCGACGACGACGCGCGTGCCGGTCTCGACCGCCGCGACGATGCGGCGCAGCTCGTCGTCCAGGAGCGACAGCGCGTCGCGCCGCTCGGCACGGTCGGCGGGCAGGTCACCGCCGTCGACGACCGTGACCGGGCACGCCACGAGCGCCGGGTCGGCCACCTCGCCGAGGTGTTCGGCGTACCGCGCGAGGCTGCCCTGCTCGTCGGCCAGCGCGAGCGCGGCGCCCGCGCCGATCGCGGTCGTGCAGCGCTGCGTCGGCGCGATCAGGGTCGCGACCGTCCCCGGCGTGCCGTACGAGCCCGCGGGCACGTCGGCCGAGGGCGGGTCGACGAGGTCGCCCCAGCCGTCCACGGTGGCCGGGCCGGGCAGCGCGTCGTCGGTGCTGACCTCCGGCAGGGGCGGGCAGTCGTCGCCCGTGTCGCCGGTGTCGTCCTGCTCGCCCGACCCGCCCTGCTCGCCCGACCCGTCCTGCGCGGGCAGGACGGTCTGCGGCGACTCGACGGGCGGCACGCGCCGCCCCGCGGAGATCGTGAGCCAGCCGCCGAGCCGGCACATCTGCGCCGCCGACGTGTGCACGGAGATCGACCCGACCGAGCCCTCGTCGACCATGCGCCACAGCGTGGGCGTGCCGGTGCGGTCCACGTCGTCCCAGTGCAGGCCGCCGACGCCGACGAGCACGACCGGACGCGCAGCCGCGATCTCGTCCGTGGGCTCGGCCGCCGCGGCCGACGCCCCGCCGACGACGAGCGCGGTCCCGAGCACGGCGCCGAGCAGCGCGGTCAGGGCACCGCGCGCGGCCCGCAGCCCGCGGCGGGCGCGGGCAGGGCGGAGGGCGGGCACTCGTCCAGGGTAGGGCGAGGGGCTCTGGCTCAGAGGTGGGTCGCCGGGCGCGAGGGCGAGACGGTCCGCTTCACGGTGCCCGCGGCGGCCCGCAGCCGGCGCGCGTTCACCGCCAGCTGCACGTCGCGGTACTGCGCGGCCCGGTGCAGCTGCCCGCGCAGGTCCGAGCCCGAGGGCCGGTGCCGCAGCTCGCACGGCACCTCGACCACGCGGAAGCCCTGGCGCAGCAGGTCGATCGTCATGCCGGTCTCGACGCCCCAGCCGTGCGCGAGCGGCGTCGCGGCCTCGAACGCCTCGCGCGTCAGGCAGCGCATGCCGGACAGCGGCTGCGTGGGCGTCCACCCGGTCAGCGACGCGATCGCGCGACGCGCGGCGCCGACGACGATCCCGCGCCCACCCGCCCCGGGCTGCGGCGGCAGGAGCGCGATCGCCAGGTCCGTGTGACCCTCGAGCACCGGCGGGACGAGCGGTGCGGTGTTGACGGCCGTCTCGGCCAGGTCGCCGTCGATGAACAGCAGCACGCGCGGCGCGCGGTCCGGGGCGTCGCGCATCGCGACCACCGCGGCACCGGTCTCCATCGCGGCGGCCTTGCCGCGGTTGTGCGAGTGCCGCACGACGACCGCGCCGGCCTCCCGCGCGACGTGCTGGGTGTTGTCCTCCGAGCCGTCGTCGACCACGAGCACCAGGTCGACGTGCGGGATCGCCTTGGCCGAGCGGACGGTCGCCGCGATGCGCCGCGACTCGTCCTTCGCCGGGATGATCACGGCGACGCGCTGACGTACGCGCGGACCGGAGGGCGCACGGCCGACGGCCTTGGCCGACGAGCCACCGGTCGGGGTCCCGGGCTCGTCACCTGCGGGGTCGGCGGGAACGGGGGGGTTCACGGCGTCAGCCTATCGACGTGCGGCCCGCACGCCGCGCGCGGACGGTCCTGTGTCCCGCCGCGGGCACCGAACCCGCACGGGACGTCCACGTCCGGCTGGCGCGCACAGGTCAGAACAGCCTGCCCGTCCGCGTGGAGTCCCCCTGCTCGAGGTCCAGGAGCGACCGCTTGCGGTCGACGCCCGCGGCGAACCCGGTGAGCGTGCCGTCCGCGCCGATCACCCGGTGGCACGGCACGACGATCGCGATGCGGTTGGCCCCGTTCGCGGCACCGACCGCGCGCGACGAGGTGCGCGGGTCCAGCCCGAGGTCCGCCGCGAGCGCGCCGTACGTCGTCGTCGTGCCGTACGGGATGCGGCGCAGGCCCGCCCAGACGAGCAGCTGGAACGCCGAGCCGGAGGGCCGCAGCGGGAGGTCGAACGCGCGCAGCGTCCCCGCGAAGTACGCCGTGAGCTGGCGTGCCGCCTCGGCCAGGACGGGGTCGTCGTCGGGCAGGACGCGCGTGCCGGGTGCGTCGCCGAACGGGTCGGGCGACGCGTCGTCGGACCGCGTCATCCGCACGTGCGTGACCGCGCCGTCCGCCACCGCGACCGCGACCGGCCCGATCGGCGTCGTCAGCACCGTGTGCAGCCGCCCGCTGCTCTGGTGCTCCGTCTGGTGCTGCGCGCTCAGCGTCGTCACGTCGCCCTCCTCGTCGTCCAGGATGCGCCGCGGGTCCGACACAACGGTGCCCGGGCGTCGTCGTGCAGACGCCCGGGCACCGTGGGACGTGAGGTCGCTCAGCGCAACGTGACCTGGCGCGCGACGAGGCCCGCGCGGGCCCGTCGCTCGTTCGCGTCGAGCGGCTCGGTGCTCTCGAGCGCGGCCGTGAACCGCGGCAGGAACTCGGCGATCGGACCCTCGAGCTCGTCGGCCTCGGTGCCGCGCGCGAGCTCCCAGACCGGCACGACGAGGCCGCACGAGCGGAAGTAGCCGATGAACTTGCCGTCCGCGAAGCCCGACTCGCGCTTGGCGTGCAGCCGCGCGAGACCGTCGAGGACCACCTGCTCGTCGTGCGGCTGCGCCCAGCGCAGGAACTCCTTGGTGCCCATGCGGCACCAGTACGCGGACTCGACGCCCGCGACCGGGGCGGTGTCGATGATGCCCGCGTCGGCGTCCTCGATCGCGGCCTCCAGGTCGGACGTGCGCTCGACGTCCGGCGCGAGCCAGTACGAGAACGACGTCTGCACCGTGACCTCGAACGGCACGGTGAGGTCCAGGACGTCCTGCAGGCGCGGGCCGGGCTCGGGCAGGCCGATCGTCTCGATCGCGGTGCCGGGCTCGACCTCGAGCGCCTCGAGCAGCGCGACCGCGAGGTCACGGCTCGCGTCGCCCGAGCTCGACGCGGTCTGCAGCGCGAGCAGGATCACGCCGTCGGCGCGGTGCAGCGCGGGCCACGCCTGCGGCAGCACCGTCGTGACCAGCACCTCCTTGGCGCCGTACTCCTTGGTGGTGCGCGCCGTGGCCGTCGCTGCGGGGACGACCTCCTTGAGCGCGACCCAGTCGGGCTCGCCGGGGAGCCCCTCGAACGGACGCAGCACGAACTCCACAGAACCCTTGGCCATGCGCGCGAGCCTACCGGCCCACCCCCACCCCCCACCCCCCACCCAAGGCGCCCCGCACCTGACGCCGCCGAGTCGTTGCTCCCGACGCCGGTTCGTCGTTGCCGCGTCGATTCGTTGCTCTGGGGCAACGAATCGACGTCCGAGCAACGAACCACCGGGGCGAGGAGCGGTGGCTCGGGTGGGTGTGACGCGGGGCGTGGCGGGGTGGGGTGTGCAGGGGTGTGGTCGTCGGGGAAGGATGGGCGGCATGCACCCGCGCGCCGGAACTCCCGCCCAGCCCGAGGACCTCATCGACGTCGACGCGCTCGTCGGCGCCTACTACGACCGTGTACCGGACCCGACGGTCCCCGACGAGCAGGTCGTGTTCGGCACGAGCGGCCACCGCGGCTCGTCGTTGTCGACCGCGTTCAACGAGGCGCACATCGTCGCGATCACGCAGGCGATCGTGGAGTACCGCCGCAGCCAGGGCACCGACGGCCCGCTGTTCATCGGCCGTGACACGCACGCGTTGTCCGAGCCTGCGCAGCGCACGGCCATCGAGGTGCTCGTCGCGAACGGCGTCGAGGTGCACGTCGACGCGCGCGACTCGTTCACGCCGACGCCCGCGGTGTCGCTCGCGATCCTGCGCCACAACGGCGCGGGCACGTCGGAGGGCGTCCGCACGCGCGGGCCCGGCCTGGCCGACGGCATCGTCGTGACGCCGTCGCACAACCCGCCCGCTGACGGCGGCTTCAAGTACAACCCGCCGCACGGTGGCCCCGCCGGCGGCGAGGCGACCGGCCCGATCGCGGCGCGCGCCAACGAGCTGCTCGCCGACGGCTGGCGCCGGGTCGCCCGGACGCCGTACGAGCGCGCGATCGCGTCCGACCTCATCAAGCGCCACGACTACCTGACGGCCTACGTCGACGACCTCGCGAACGTGGTCGACCTGGACGCGATCCGCTCGGCGGGCGTGCGGATTGGAGCGGACCCGCTGGGTGGGGCGATGGCCGAGTACTGGGGCGTGATCGGTGAGCGCTACGGCCTCGACCTGACCGTCGTGAACGCGACCGTCGACCCGCGCTGGCCGTTCATGACGCTGGACTGGGACGGCAAGATCCGCATGGACTGCTCGTCGCCGTACGCGATGGCCTCGCTCGTGAGCCGCATGACCGCGGGCGACGGACCGGCGCCGTACGACATCGCCACGGGCAACGACGCGGACTCCGACCGGCACGGGATCGTCACGCCCGACGGCGGGCTCATGAACCCGAACCACTACCTCGCGGTGATGATCTCCTACCTGTTCGGCGGGGCGCGCCCGCAGTGGCCCGCCGGGGCGGCGATCGGCAAGACGCTCGTCTCGTCGTCCCTGGTCGACCGCGTGGGCGCGAAGCTGGGCCGGCAGGTGCTCGAGGTGCCGGTCGGCTTCAAGTGGTTCGTGCCCGGGCTGATCGACGGCTCGGTCGGGTTCGGTGGTGAGGAGTCCGCGGGCGCGAGCTTCCTGCGCACCGACGGCACCGTGTGGACCACCGACAAGGACGGGCCTATCGCCTGCCTGCTCGCCTCGGAGATCCTCGCGACCACCGGGAAGTCCCCCTCGGAGCACCACCGCGCGCTCGTCGACGAGCTCGGCGAGTCCTGGTACGCCCGCGTGGACGCGGCCGCGACGCGTGAGGACAAGGCCCGGCTCGCGGTGCTGTCCGCCGAGCAGGTCACGGCCACGACGCTCGCGGGCGGTGCGATCACCGCTCGTCTGACCGAGGCGCCCGGCAACGGCGCGGCGATCGGCGGGCTCAAGGTGACGACCGACGACGCATGGTTCGCGGCGCGGCCGTCGGGCACCGAGGACGTCTACAAGATCTACGCCGAGTCGTTCGTCTCGGCCGAGCACCTCGCGCAGGTGCAGTCGGAGGCGAAGGACGTGGTCGCGGCGGCGCTCGCAGACTGACGCCGCACGACGCAGGACCCCGCCGCCCTCGTCGGGCCGCGGGGTCCTGTCGCGTCCGGACAGGCGTGCGTCAGGTGGACTCGCGCACGACGAGCGACGCGGGGAGCGTCACCGCCGCGGAGGACTTGCCCTCCACGACCTCGAGCAGCAGCCGCACCATCTCCGCGCTGATCCGCTCGAACGGCTGCCGCATCGTCGTCAGGTGCGGGTTCACGGTCACGGCCACGCCCGCGTCGTCGAAGCCGCCGACCGCGACGTCGCCGGGCACGGAGCGGCCCGCGTCGGCCAGGACGACCATCGCGCCCGCCGCCATGAGGTCGTTCGCGGCGAACACCGCGTCCAGGTCCGGGCGCCGCTCGAGCAGCTCCGTCATCGCCACCGTGCCGGAGGCCCGCGTGTAGTCGCCGTGCACGACGAGCGACTCGTCGAACCGGTCGCCGAGCTCCTGCCGGTAGCCCTCGAGGCGCAGCCGCCCCCCGGGCGTGTCCATGGGGCCGGTGATCATCGCGATGCGCTCGCGACCGCGCTCGACCAGGTGACGCGTCATGGTGCGGGCGCCGCCGAGGTCGTCGGCCGCGACGTAGCCCACCCGCGACTCGAAGCCCAGCGGGATGCCGCACGCGATCGTCGGGATGTCCTGCGACACGAGCTCGCGCAGCACGGGCGAGCCCGCGTGCGAGGAGATCAGCAGCACGCCGTCGACGTGCCCCGCCCCGACGTACCCGAGCATCTGCTCCTGCTCGGCGGGCGACCCGGCGACCATGAGCAGCAGCGGCATGCCGCGGGCCGCGAGCTCGGTGGCCGCGCCGCGCAGCAGGATCGAGAAGTTGGGGTCCTCGAACAGCAGGTGCTGCGGCTCGGTGAGCAGGAACGCCACGGAGTTGGCGCGGCCCGTCACGAGGCTGCGCGCGTGCTGGTTCGTCTTGTAGCCGGTGGTGCGGATGGCCTCCTGCACCGCGGCGAGCGCCTCGGGCGAGACCCAGTGGCCGCCGTTGATGACGCGCGACACCGTGCCGCGCGAGACCCCGGCCGCGGCCGCGACGTCACGGATCGTCGGCCGTCTGCGCGGTACCCCGGTCGTGTCCATCGCACGCACTCTAGAACCCCGGGCCGGGAACGGTCACAGTCCGTGGTCCCACGGTCGCCCGTGTCGCACCCGGCGGCGGTCGGACGGCACCGGTCAGGCGGGGACGCGCACGAGGTCCTGGTACTCCGGGTGGCGCTCGATCCACGCCTTCACGAACGGGCACAGCGCGACCACGTCACGCCCCGACGCGCGCACCTGGTCCAGCGCGCCGCGCACCAGCCCGCTGCCGACCCCCCGGCCCTCCGCCGCGGGCAGCACCTCGGTGTGCGTGAACACCACGGTGCTCCCCTGCGCGTCGTAGGCCGAGATCCCCAGCAGCGCCCCGTCCGCGTCGCGCGCCTCGAACCGCTGCTCCTCGACGACCTCCACCACGTCCACCATCCGCACATCCTCACCCGCGAGCCGCGGGACCGCACCCGTGCCGGGCCTCGCGCGCCTGCACCGCACCGGCTCGCCACATGACCGAATCGTCCCGCCGTGTCGCGGCGCGCGCCTCGAACGTGTCCGGCACCACGGCTGCGCGTGCGGCTCGCGAGCAGGTCGGGTGCGACGATGGGCCCGTGTTCCGGCCGTATCGCGAAGTCCTGTCACGGCCCGGCGCTCTCGCGTTCTCCGCCGCCGGCGTGATCGCCCGGCTTCCCATCTCGATGGTCGGCATCGGGGTCGTGCTCGCGGTCTCCTCGATCTACGGGTCGTACGCGATGGCGGGCCGGGTGTCCGCCGTGCTGATCGTCTCCTCGGCGATCACCGCGCCGCTGATCGCGCGCGCCGTCGACCGGTACGGCCAGGCCCGCGCGATGTTCCCGGCGCTCGCGACCTGCGCGACGGGGATGGTCGCGCTCATCGTCGCGCTCGTCGCCGAGGCGCCCGAGCCGGTCCTGTACGTGACCGCGGTCGTCGCGGGCGTGAGCGGGCAGTTCGGCTCGCTCGTGCGCGCCCGGTGGACGTACGTGCTGCGCGGGGACTCGAACGCGCTGCACACCGCGTACTCGCTCGAGGCCGCGCTCGACGAGCTCGTCTTCATCATCGGGCCGGCGGCCGCCACCCTGCTCGCGACCGGTGTCACCCCGACGGCCGGCATCGTCGTGCCGCTCGTCGCCACGGTCGTCGGCGGCACCTGGTTCCTGCTGCAGCGACGCACGCAGCCGCCGCCCACGCCGCGCCACGACGCCGGCGGGCCGTCGATCCTCGCGGCGCCCGGCATGGTGCTGCTCATCGGCGTGTTCCTCGCGATGGGCGCGATCTTCGGGGCGACCGACGTCGCGACCGTCGCGTTCGCCGAGGAGGAGGGCCGCAAGTCGATGGCCGGGCTGATCCTGGCCGTGTTCGCCGCCGGGTCGCTGGTCTCCGGCCTGCTGTACGGCGCCCGCCGCTGGGTGCAGCCGCTGTGGGTGCGGTTCGCGATCGGCATGGTGCTGCTCGCCGTGGGCGTCTCGTTCTTCTTCGTCGTGAACTCGCTGTGGGCGCTCGCGGCCGTCATGTTCGTCACGGGGTTCGCCATCGCGCCGACCCTCATCAACGGCAACGGCCTGGTGCAGGAGCTCGTCGCGCCGGGGCGCCTCACCGAGGGCCTGACCTGGGTGGGGACGTCGCTCGGCGTCGGGGTGTCGATCGGGTCGTCGATCGCCGGGGCGCGCATCGACGCGCACGGGTCGCACGCCGGGTTCCTCGTCGTCGTCATCGCCGGCGGTGCGGCCGTGGTCGCGACGCTCGCCTCGTTGCGCACGTTGCGGGCGGGCCACCGGGCGCGCCTGTCCGACGAGCTCGCGCGCGCGGGTCACACGGCCGACGAGCCGGTCCCCGACGAGCGCGTCGCCGATCGGGTGGTCGACGCCGACGGGCCGTCGGACCTGCACCGCGACACCTGAGCGGGCCCTACGCTCCTCGCGTGACCGAGTCCCGCACGCCTACCGTGACCGTCCCGCTCGACGCCCTGACGGCGCTCGTCGCGCCGCTGGGTGCGCTCGTCGATGCGGTCCGGCTCGAGGGCGGCTACTTCGCGACCTCGTACCGCGTCACGCTCGACGACGGGACGCGCGTCGTCGTGAAGACCGCGCCGACGGACACGTCGCGGCTCATGACCTATGAGAAGGACCTCATCCGCACCGAGGCGCTCGTCTACGGCCTCGCGGCCGAGCACCCCGCGCTGCGGATGCCGCGCGTGCTGCACACCGACTTCACGCGCACGATCTTGCCGAGCGACGTCGTCGTCGCGTCCTGGTTGGACGGCGTCCCGCAGTCGGACGCCGGGTTCGGGTCGTTCGCCGACGACGAGCGAGCGGCACGCGCCCGGCGCGACCTCGGCTCGCTCATCGGCCGGCTCGCGACCGTCACCGGGACGACGTTCGGCTACCCGCAGTCCCCCGCGCTGCAGGCCACGACGTGGCGCGGGGCGTTCACCGCGATCGTCGAGGCGCTGCTCGCCGACGCCGCCACGTGGGACCTCGACGTGTGCGCGGACCGGGTCCGCGCCGCGCTGGACGCGCACGGCCACCTGCTCGACGAGGTCGTCGTGCCGTCGGTCGTCCACACCGACCTGTGGCCCGGGAACCTGTTCGTCGACCCCGCCACGGGCGAGATCGTCGGCGTGATCGACCCCGAGCGCGCGATGTGGGGCGACCCGCTCGTCGACCTCGTCGGCGCGGACCCCATGTGGGACGGGCTCGACCGCCCGGAGGACGCCGCGCTCGTCGGCGCGCTCGACGTCACCTCGCCAGGCGCGGCGGAGCGGCTGCTGCTGTACCGGATGTGGCTCGCGCTCGTCATGACGATCGAGGGCTCGCCGCGCGGCTACACGGGCGACTGGGCGCAGTGGTACCGCACGACGAGCCACGCCAACCTGCTGCGCGCGCTGGACACGCTCGGCTCCCCCGAGCCTGCGCGCGTCTAGCGTCGGGACGCCGGGGCGAGGCAGGCTGAGGCCCATGACCGGGACGCCTGACGCACGCCTGCGCGAGCTCGCGCTGCTGCGCCGCGTCCGCGACCGGATCGACCGCGAGTACGCCCAGCCGCTCGACGTCGAGGCGCTCGCGCGCGGCGTGCACCTGTCCGCCGGGCACCTGAGCCGGCAGTTCCGGGCCGCGTACGGCGAGTCGCCGTACAGCTACCTGATGACGCGGCGCATCGAGCGCGCGATGACGCTGCTGCGGCGCGGCGACCTGTCCGTGACCGACGTGTGCTTCGCGGTCGGCTGCTCGTCGCTGGGGACGTTCAGCACGCGGTTCTCCGAGCTCGTGGGGATGTCGCCGAGCGAGTACAAGCGCCTGGCCGCCGACGACGGTGCGGGCATCCCGAGCTGTGTGGCCAAGCAGGTGATGCGGCCCATCCGGCAGTCGTCGCGCTCGTCGGACACTGCCCCGCCCTCGTCGTCGCAAGGCGCCGGTCAAGAGGTCAGGAATCGAGAAGCGGTCACCGGCCCGCGCTCCTAGCGTGGCGGTATGGACCTCATCATTCACACCACGTTCCTGCCGGCCGACGACCCCGACACCTCCCTGGCGTTCTACCGCGACGTCCTGGGCTTCGAGGTGCGCAACGACGTCGGCTACGGCCAGATGCGCTGGATCACGGTCGGCTCGCCGGACCAGCCGCAGACCTCGATCGTCCTGTCCCCTCCGGGGGCGGACCCGGGCCTGACCGACGACGAGCGCCGCACCATCGCCGAGATGATGGCCAAGGGCTCGTACGCGACGCTCGTCCTGGCCACGTCCGACGTGGACGGCACGTTCGAGAAGGTCGCCGGCGCGGGTGCCGAGGTGACCCAGGAGCCGATGGACCAGCCGTGGGGCGTGCGCGACTGCGCGTTCCGCGACCCGGCCGGCAACCACCTCCGCATCAACCAGCTGTAGCCCGCGCCCCCAGTTCGTCGCCCCCCAGCCGCCGGTTCGTCGTTCCAGCACCGGTTCGTCGCTTCGCACCAACGAACCGATGCTGGAACGACGAAGCGCAACCTGACTCGATCGGGTCACCAGCCCGACGAGGAGTCCGGGGCCATGGGGGCGCAGGCGGTGGCGCCCTTCGGGAGCGCCTCGAAGTGCCAGACCTCGTTGGCGTAGGTGCGGCACAGGCCGAAGTCGAGGCCGTGCTCGCCGAGCCACAGCGCGCCCTCGGTGGGGCCGACGTCGACCGCGAGCCCTTGCACGTGCGCGGAGCTCTCCGGCGGGAGCACCCAGCGGCTGGCCTCGCGCTTCGACCCGTACCGCTTGATCGCGGCCGCCACGAGGCCCTCCTGCTCCTCGGCGGTCCGCTTGCCCGATGTCAGCGTCAGCACCACGCCGTCCGCCTCGGCGGCGGCCTGCGCGCGGGCCAGCCGCCGCGCGAGGGTCGGGTCGAGTCCTGTGGCGACGAGCGCGTCGGAGACCGCCTCGACGTGCGCGTCGTCGTCGGTGCCGTCCTGGACGGTGTCCTGGCCGGCGTCCCCGTCACAGCCCTCGTCGTTCTGCTCGGGGCACTCGCCGACGACGCCGTCGTCGGTCTGGTCGGCCGGCACCGGCCCGACTGCGCCACGGTCGGACGCAGCCGTCGGGTCCCCCTGCTCCCCGACGGCCGCGTCCGAACGTCCCTGCCCCAGCCCGTACACCGCCCCTCCAGCGAGTACGAGCGCGACGACGAACCCGAGCCCCCGCCGACGACGTCGCGCACCCTCCTGCGCGACGGCCGCCGCGAGCACCCCGCCCGGCACCGGTGCCGACGACCCGGTCGAGTGAGCCGTGCGTGGTACGCGCGGCTCCTCACCCGCCGCGTCCCCGGCGGTGCCGGGTGCGCTGCGGTGGTGTGCGGCGCCGGCCGGGTCGGGCACGTGGATCGCTGCCGAGCGCACCGACCGGCCTGGCGTAGGGCTCGTGGCCCCGGTGCTCGTCGTCATGCCATGAGCCTCGCCGGGTGAGGCATCGCGGGGCGTCGGGCTGGGGTCGGGTCCTGGCGCGCGCGGCACCCGACCCTCGGCCGAGGCGACCCCCACCCGGCGGTGACCTCGCGCGCCGCGGGTCCACCCCAGGGTGGAGAGCGTGTCGGTCTGGGGTGCGTCGGCCGCACTGCCGCACGCGCGTACGGTGTGGCGTATGTCGCCCGCTGATCCGGCCCGCAACGCCGTGACCAGGCCGGACGCGTCGCCGTCCGGCGGTGCGACGCAGGGCGACACCGCCACCGAGGCCCTGCTGCGCTGGGGAGCACCGCCGCCTCCGGCCCTGACGAGCGCGCCCCTGGCACCGCGCGCCACGGGCGCGCAGCTGCGCAACGACGTCGGGATCGCCCTGACGGTCGGGGTCCTGTGGGCCGGCGGCCTGATGATCGCGGGCTCGTGGGACTACTGGATGCCGCGGTCCATGGCGACGTGGTGGTGGGCCGGGCTGTGGCTCGTCGTCGCGATCGCGCTGCGCCGGGCCGCACCGCGCGCGGGCTTCCTGCTCGTGACGCTCGGGTACGCGCTCACGTACACGCTCGTCGTCGACGGCGGCCGCATGCAGGCGCTCGTCCACGTGATCCCGCTGCTCGCCACGACGTATGCCGTGACCCGCGCCGGGGCGCTGCCGGTCTGGGTCGCGGCGCCGGTCGCCGCGGTGACGGGGGTGGCGCTGCAGGCGGGCGTGGCCAACGCGGCGTGGGGCCTGAGCACGTTCGACTGGCACCCCGTGCTCGACCTGTCCTCGGCCGTGCAGCTCGTCGCGCTCGTCGTCGCCTCCGCGGTGATCGGGGCGATGGTGCACCGGCTCGCGCAGACGTCCGCGTCGCTCGCGGAACGCAACGCGCAGCTCGTCGCGCTGCAGGAGGTCCGGGCGCGGGAGGCGGTGCTCGACGAGCGCACGCGCATCGCGCGCGAGCTGCACGACGTGGTCGCGCACCACGTCTCGGCGATCGTCGTGCGCGCGCAGGCCGCCGACCGCGTCGCGGACGCCCAGCCCGATGCGCCGCGCGAGGCCGTGCGGTGGATCGCGCAGGCGGGCCGCGAGGCGCTGGACGCGATGCGGTCCGTAGTGCGCGTGCTGCGCACGGGCGACGACGAGTCCGCCCCCTACGCCCCGACGGCGGGCCTCGAGTCGCTGCCCGCGGTCGTCGGACGCGTCCGCGAGGCGGGTCTGGACGTGGACGCGACCCTGCCCGCTCCCCTGCCGGCGTGCGCACCCGCGGTGGGGATCGCCGTGGTGCGGGTCGCGCAGGAGGCGCTGACGAACGTGCTCGTGCACTCGGCGACGACGACCGCATCGCTCACGCTGACCGCGGGGGCCGGCACGCTGCAGCTCGTCGTGCAGGACCCGGGCCCACCCCGGCCCCGCGACATCGGCGGTGGCAGCGGCCTGCTGCACATGCGCGAACGCGCCGTCGCGGCGGGCGGCACGGTGACCGCAGGACCCCGACCGGGCGGCGGCTGGGCCGTCCACCTCACGCTCCCCTTGGAGGGCGCACATGCCTGACCTGACCCGCGTGGTCGTCGTCGACGACCAGCCGACGATCCGCCTGGGCCTGCGGATGATCCTCGACCACGAGCCAGACGTCGAGGTCGTCGGCGAGGCCGGCGACGGCACCGCCGCGCTCGACGTGGTCCGCGCCACGCTGCCCGACGTGGTGCTGCTCGACGTGCGCATGCCCGGGATGGATGGCGTCGAGGCCACCCGCCAGATCCGGGCGGACCCTCTGCTGGGTGACGTGCGCGTCGTCGTGCTGACCACGTTCGACGACGAGGAGTACGTGACCGGTGCGCTGCGCGCCGGGGCGGATGCGTTCCTGCTCAAGGACACCGAGCCCGCGACGCTCGTCGCGACCGTGCAACGCGTGCGCGCCGGCGAGCAGGTCCTCGACCCGAAGGTCACCGGCGTCGTCGTCGGGCAGTGGCGCGCGTGGGCCGCCGGCCGCAGCGCACCTGAGCCCTCTGCCGGAAGCGGTCCGGCTGGTGCCGTCGCGAGCCTGACCCAGCGTGAACGCGAGGTCCTGATCGCCGTCGCCCGCGGCGGCTCCAACCCGGCCGTCGCCGACCAGCTCGGCGTCGGCGAGGCCACCGTCAAAGCCCACGTCCACGCCCTGCTCCGCAAGCTCGGCTGCACCACCCGCACCCAGCTCGTCGTGGCCGCCTACGAATCAGGCCTCATCACCGTCGGCCACTAGGCGCTAGGTAGATGGTGCGGCTTGGTCAGTCGCTGGGGAGCTCACCGACGAGCCGGAGGTCTCGAACCACATCCTCAAGCTCCGGCGTACCCAGGTTGCGAAAGGCACCACGTCGGAGGCGGATCCGCAGCTCTTCGCCATCGGCGAAGACACAGACAACACCGTCCCCGAACTGCTCATTGAACCTTCTCACGGGTCCCACAGACACATCAATCAGGGTGTCGGTCTCATACTCGGCCAGAAGGCGAAAGCCGTCGACTTGCCAAACCTCGATCGCGCCAGGTCGGTAGGAGAATACTGCAGGATAGTCCCCAGAGTAGCGGGCGTGCAGCGAGATATAGGGCGCAAAGTCGACACCTAGGGCCGCGGCGAATATGGCCGCGGACGGCCGCTCCTTACGCACACGATCTATGGCAGACGCAAGATTTCGACGGTGCACGAATATGTAGAGCGCCGCGACAACCGCCGTGAATACGGCCGATATCGCAGCCATATGCAGGCCATACTGGCTCATTTGGCGAAACGACCAATCATTGCGTCCAACTACTTCCCCTCCACATACATGTCGATCGCGGTGCGCGATGTCCTGCCTACCACCCACGTCGTGGCCCACCCTACGACGGCACCTACTCCAGCACCGACCGCCGTCCCGATAACGGGCTCTTCACGGGGACGAGGCCGTCTGGATCTAGATCAGGGTCGCCATTGAGGACGGCGTAGTCGGCAAGCTCATATCCATGGCGGGCCGCCCAGGCAGCCTCCTGTGGCGAGTTCGTCATCCAGGTGCGCATCGCGTACGCGGCGGCGGCAGCGGCGTTCTGGCCGTATCCAGCTCGGCTACACAACCCGCACCCAACTCGTCGTCACCGCCTACGAGTCAGGCCTCGTCGCCGTCGGCCACCAGTCGAGGGGTCGTCCGCGCGAGCGAGACTGGCATTGCCGCCTCGGAGACGACTACGCACGCCATACTAGCGCCCCAGTTCCACCTGCAGATCGCCGCCGAAACTGAATGCCCTGACACTCACGCCCTCGAACAGGATCGTTATCCCTGAGAACTCACCGACTTCGTTGAACATCGGCTCGGCCGCAATCACCGTGCGGCCGACGATCGATGCAGGGCCAACGGGCGCGTCGTCCACTTCCCAGATACCGAGATCAGGGAATAGTTCACGCTCGGCAGCGGTCGCCCCGGGAAATGGTTCCACCCAACGACTGCGAGAGAGACACAAAGTCCAGTCTGCGTTCACGTCGATGGTGAGGACGGTGGAGTCGTCCCAAGTAAACTCAAGCGCCACAACGTCCCGAGCGTTCTCACCTGGCATCCGATGACTCACGATGCGAACCATCTCGCACCGATGACCCGGCAGCTCGTCGATCACTAACCGATCACCTCCGCGTGCTTAAACCAGGCGTTTCCTTCGTTCGGGAACATGGTAACAAACTCGCCCCCTTCGCGGGTGATGAGGAGATCGCGACCCTGGCGGAAGAAGAAGTAGTCATCACCGCCATTCCCTCGAGGATTCCACGGTCCACGGCGCACCTCGTCAGGATTGCGATGCACGTCCTGTACGCGACTCGCGAACCAGGCGCGGGCCGAGTCGCTGTTGGGGTCAAGCCCGTAGTCCGAGGCATGCCTGCCCCACTTCGTACCAAACTGCTTCGAACTAATCGAGAGCGGCGGACGAATGTCAGTTGCGACCTTCGCGGCCGCCTCCGCAGCGTCGGCTGCCTTCTTGCCGTTCCTCCACCACTTGAAGGCCGTCGAGAGCCACCCGCCAACGGGGATCAGCGAGAGCCCGGAGAGACCGGCGCTTGCCCAGTCCCCCTCGGCCGCGTACTAGATTGCGTTTGCGCCATCTGCGGGTTCGAAAACCAGCCCAACGACATCGACCGCCACGTGGCCCATCTCTGCGGCGGTCGGCGCGGAACTAGAACCGCTGCATGGGCAGGGGTGCGGAGGGGGTCCGGGGCTCGGGCTCGGCTCAGGGTATGAACGACGCTGAGCTGCTGGCGCAGGCGAGGAGGTGGCGGGTGGGCGCTTGGCCAGGGGGCCGCGGCCGCCGTCGTAGTCGTCGTCGATGCGGGGCGTCAGGCCGCTCGGGTCGGACAACGTGGTGGGGTTGTTGTTGGCGTAGGCGTAGGCGTTCCACTGTTGCGGGTCGGCCAGGTCCAGGACCGGGTCGACGGAGATGAACCGTCCGTTGGCCTCGTCGTAGTACCGGGCCCCGACCATCGTCAGACCGGTGGCGGTGTCACGGGTCTTGTCGAGGAACTGCCGGTCGCCCGGGATGCTCGCCGTCGTGCCGCGCGCCGCACCGAACGGGTCGGTGTACTGCTTGACGACGTCGTTCGCCGCCCACTTGGTGTTCGGGATCGCGGCAAGGCCGTGCCGTGGGGGTCGGACACCAGCAAGGTGACCCCGCCCAGACCGTTCTTGTCGCGCACAGCGACGGTCTGGCCGTCAAAGCGGCTCACCGGACACCGAGCCCGCGACGCTCGTCGCGACCGTGCACCGCGTGCGCGCCGGCGAGCAGGTCCTCGACCCGAAGGTCACCGGCGTCGTCGTCAGTCAGTGGCGCACGTGGGCCGCCGGCCGCAGCGCATCCGAGCCCGCTGCCGGTAGCGGTGCGGCCGGTGCCGTCGCGAGCCTGACCCAGCGCGAGCGCGAGGTCCTGATCGCCGTCGCCCGCGGCGGCTCCAACCCCGACGTCGCCGACCAGCTCGGAGTCGGCGAAGCCACCGTCAAAGCCCACGTCCACGCCCTGCTCCGCAAGCTCGGCTGCACCACCCGCACCCAGCTCGTCGTGACCGCCTACGAGTCAGGCCTCATCACCGTCGGCCACTGACCCTCGGCAGAGATCAAGGGGGACTCACAAATGACGCGGCGACGGCGGTCCGGGGCTTGGCTCGCGGTATCAACGACGCTGAGCTGGCGCAGGCGAGGAAGTGGCGGGCGGGCGCCTGGCGAGGGGGCCCGCGGCCGCTGTCGTAGGCGCAGGTCTGAGCGTGCAGCGGGCGGATCAAGCGGCGTGGCCTCCGCTGCTCTGGCGACCACCGGCGACCCGATGAGGAAGCCGGGCGAGAGGACCAGGGCGCTCCTCATGGCCTCTGTCCGGGTTCGAAGGATCGTCACCCAGTCTCCGGTCAGGCCATTCCAGGCCTGGTCAGCAGCCTTGATGAGCGCCCAGGCGTCCCCGGTTCCGACGACCTTCTCGATGTCGAACACGGGGTAGGCCGTGACCTTGTGCCATCCCTGGCTCCGACAGTCGGGCGGTACTCCACCTCGTATGACGGGCGACGGCACCATCGCCTCGATATGCGACGCACCCGGATCAAGGCTGGAAGTCCTGGAGATAGCTCCAATGACCGCGCACCTGGTTCAGCTCCATGTTGTAGGGACTGCGGCCGGTTCGATTGACACCCTGACAACCAGCCCCGCAACGGTCCCCAGGCCGACAAGCGAGTCGACCACCTGCCATCGCGGAATTCGCGGAGCCGTCTACGAGGATCACCCGCCGTGGCCGCGTCACGTCCTGCCGTCACGACGTCGGAGGTCCGCAACGATCCCATCCATCGAGCCGAAGAGTCGCGGTGTGGACAGCTCGAAGAGCGCCGCAGCCAGGTACTCCTCGTCTGCTGGGTCGAGAGTCACGTCGTCAGCTCCCTGCGCCAGTTCCGCCCATCGCTCAAGTTGAACGGCCGATATGGCGTTCTTCCCGAAGGCATCAAGCACGCCCCTGAGCAGGGAACGATCGACCTGGATCGTCGCGCCCGGTTGAGCCGGGCCACACGCCGCAAGAGCAGCAAAGTTGGCATCGAGATCCCCGACCAAACCGATCACGAACTCGAGAAGGCGGAGTCGATCGGGTGACGCGGTCATGGGCTCAACTCATCTTCGGTGTGGAGGACCGCCCCGTCAGGAAGAACGGTCGTCTTGGTGTAGCCGACCGTCGCTCCGGACGCATCGACGACCTTGTCGTAAGGCGCGTATGCCCCTGGAACGCGGCCAGGGCAGGCCCGCGGCCGCTCCAACCCCGACGTCGCCGACCACCGGCGAGCAGAGCCATCGCTCACACAGGCTCGGCACCACGGCAGCGGTAAACGACCGACTCGCGATCCAGGAACTCTTTCCACCGGCGCTCCAGCCCTCGAGCACCGCCCGAGGCACCGGAATGGCCAGGCATGAAGCGCACCACGCCTTCAATTTCACTCGGGTAGCCAAAGTCGGCGTAGAGCAGTTCAACCAGACCCAATGGGTCTACAAAATTCGACCTGTGCTCGTATATCCACGCCATTGCCAGGTAGATCCACACCGCCCTGAGAGCGCCCAGTTCCGCGGGGTCGATGCCCCGCGCTATCTCATCGATCAGCTCACGCACTCTGTCCAGCTCGTCGTTCAGCAAGAGAGCCAGCCCGTCAAGTGCGTCCGAGTCAGAACCGCCTTGGCTGTAGTGCGCCAGCGCAAGGCTGACCACGTCTTGGTCCTTGATCCAGCCCTGCCCGTACCCATACGCCAACTCTCCAGGAGTCAGGCGAACCCGCGCATTGATGAACTGCGCCGGAATCTCGAACCTGATGAGTTCGTCACTCATGGCTTGATCGGAATTCCGTTGATAGTCCCATTCCGCACGAACAGCTGATGCACCAGTTTGTCCCCCTCAACAAGCCACTCGTGCCGCCCACGATAACTGTTCAGCCCGCCAGGAGCCTGCACAAACAACCGCTGAACGGGACTGCTGCAGGGCTGGTTGACACTCTGACCTGCCCCACGGTTCGGTTACCAGTTCGGGTCTGGTGGTTCGGGCTTCTCACGAGAGAAGGTCTGAACCATGCCGAAGCCGTATCCGGCCGAGTTCCGCACCCGAGCGATCGCGCTCGTGCGGGCCGGCAAGCCCGCGACCGCCGTTGCTGGTGATCTCGGGATCAGCGGCAGCTGTCTGCAGAACTGGCTGCGTCAGGATCGCATCGACCGCGGCGAGATCGAGGGCGTCCCGCGCACGGAGAGCGCCGAGTTGCGACGGGCGCGGGCCCGGGTCCGCGAGCTCGAGCGTGAGGTGGAGATCTTGCGGGTCGCCTCCAAGCTGCTCGGACAGGAGGCCCCACACCCAAAAGAGTCCACCCGGTGATCGACACCCTCGTCGCCGCCGGGCATCCCGTCCTGACCTGCTGCCGCATCCTGGGCGTCAGCAAGCCGGGCTATTACCGATACCGCAACCGACCGACTTCACAGACCCAGCTGCGCCGGCAGTGGCTGACCGGCCTGATCCGTGAGGTTCATGTCGCCTCCCGAGGCACCTACGGTTACCGACGGGTGCATGCCGAGCTGACCATGGCGATGGACGTGACCGTCAGCTCACGGCTGGTGTTCATGCTCATACACGACGCCGGGGTCTACGGGTTGCCCGGACCCTCCCGCGTCAAACGCCTGCGGGGTGTCGTGACCGCCGGTGACCTGGTGAACCGCAAGTTCCACCGGGTGCGACCCAACGAGCTCTGGGTCACCGACATCACCGAGCACCCCACCCGTGAAGGCAAGCTCTACTGCTGCTGCGTGCTGGACGCCTACAGCCGCAGGATCATCGGCTGGTCGATCGACTCCACCCAGGACACCCGACTGGTGATCAACGCGCTCGACATGGCGATCAGCAACCGCGACCCAGCGCCCGGCGGGATCGTGCACGCCGATCACGGCGCCCAGTTCACCTCCTGGGCGTTCGGCGACAGGATCCGCCGGGCCGGGCTCATGCCCTCGTTTGGATCCGTCGGCGACGGCCTGGACAACGCGATGATGGAGTCCTTCTGGTCCTCCATGCAGATCGAGCTGCTCGACCGACAACGCTGGAACACCCGGGTCGAGCTCGCGAACGCGATCTTCGAGTACATCGAGATCTTCCATAACCGCCGCCGACGCCACTCCAGCCTGGGCTACCTCAGCCCGATCGAGTTCGAACTACGCTCCAAATCGCCAGCCATCCCCGCCTGACCACCACACCGACAGTGGTAACCAGGCCGTGGGGCAGGTCAGGGTGTCACCTACTCGTGCATCAGCCCCAGGCGTAGGCGGTGGTGTCGTAGGGGTAGGTCGCAGTCGCGGCCGAAGCCGGTTGGGCGCCCACCAAGCCGACGACTAGTGCGAGGACGCCGACAGTCGCGACCAGCAGAGTGGTGAGCAATGCGGGCGCGCCGACCCAGATTCTCCGCACGGCGCGGCCTGTCACTGGAAGACCAACTCCTCACCCAATGGCCAGCGCTCAGGGGGCTCGTCGGTGAACCAGGCCTGCTCGAGACCGACCAGCCAGCCGTCCCTCACCCACACGAGCAACTCACCGACGAGCTGGCCACCCTGTCGGACGACCGCAGCACGAACGGGAAGGGGGCCATCGCTGCAATCACATGGCTGACTACCCACGGGGACCTCAAGATCAATCATCCGACCCGGCACGTCGCGGATCACGAGGGCCCGGCGGGCCTGGGCATCCAGGACCCTGGCCGTCTCCCCGCCGAGCGAAGCGAGCACCGGGCCGAGCGCGGCGTACGCCGCCGGGGCCACGTCGATGAAGCGCTGATCGCTCATGGCGTGAACGCCGTCCCGATCCGGGCCACTCCATTGACCACCGCACCGCGGACGACCACGCTTTGGCCGCCGACCTGCGTCGTCACCTCGAAGACTCCTGAACTCAGCAGGCCGGCTCCATCCAGGCGTCGAACTATCTGTTCCATGGCCCCGGCCTCGCTCCCATAGGTCTCGACGAGAGGTCCGAAGTTGTGCTTCGGGTCGAACACGTGAGACAGCTTGTCCGGACGCAGAGCATCAGTCAGTGTCCTCGCTTCGACCTGCGACAGGGGACGCGCCACGTCAGCCGCGGTGTTTGCGGCAACACCGAACCGCCCGGACGAGACAGGGCTCACCCAGGACGCGGCGCCCGACCCCGCAGGGCAGCCCGTCCCCGCCTCGACCAGCGCGTACGGAGCCGACAAACGTGCCGTCGCGTCGTAGGTGTAGGCGACGGTGTCGTAGCTGCAGGGAGCCGGAGCGGCCGACGCGGGTGCCGAACCGAAGATGACGGACACGATGGCCAGGAGTGCGGCCATCAGCGAAGGGACCCAGCCCGACCATCTGGCTTGGGGGGCGCGGGACGCGGACCTCGTGCCCCTCCGGCCGCAGGCAGTCCCTGGCTCAACGGCCGCCTCGGCCGCGACGGTCGCGTCGATGTTCAGCGTCGTCACGGCTCACCCGGTGCGGGCGCCCACGGGTCCCCGAGCAGGTAACCCGCCGGCACGTCGAGTACCCGCCCGAGACGGCCCAGGAGCGCTCGCTGCTCCTCACTCACCTCAACGTCGTACTCATACGTTTGGGTGCAGAGCGTCTCGAGCGCAAGCCGCCACTCGCCAGCATTGATCAAGACCGCAATCGAGTCAACATCGCTCGCAGGCAGACCGCCTGCACCTTCAAGCGCCCGTCTCAACTCGCCGATCACAACGCTCGGGTCCATCGCTTCTCCCGTCATGGCAGCGGGAATCCGGTGATGATGCCCTCGCCACCAGGCTCGACGATCACCCGCATTGGTACACCCTCGCGCACCGTGGCGGCTGCCGTGACGTTCGCGCTCTTGTTGGACCCGGCACTGGCGGGTGCGGACGACGAGGTGGTCGACTCGCTGGAGGCGCGGACAGAGAACCTGGCCGCGGTGGTGGCGGGTCTGGGTGTGCCGGAGCTGCAGGACGCAGAGGTGGTGTCCGCCCAGGTCGTGGAGCCTCCGGATGACCCGGAGGCGGAGCCCTTGCCCGACGACATCCCGGAGGGCGACGACGAGCAGCTGATTGACCTTACGGAGCCCGGAGGCTCGCAGACGGAGAGCACCACCCCTACGTCGGACGGAGAGGCGGGCACCCTGGCCCGCACGGTCGTCGGCGGGCTCACACTCCGAACCCGGCCCAGACGGACCGACGACGGCGCACGCCGGCTCACGGCCGGCCTGCGCCGCCGACACGCCCCCATAGGGTCGAGGGCGAGCCAGCCCGGCCAGATGGAGGAGACACCATGAGCACGAGCCCCGGTCCTGTCGACCTGACGTTCTCCGCGCCGATCGGCGTCACGGTAAAGGACGACGTGTGGTCGTGCGTCGAGGTCCCCGGCTCGGTCGAGCTGTTCGGGACCGGCAAGGCGGTCAAGGTCGTCGCGACGGTCGACGGCGAGCCCGTGACGGCCGGGCTGATGCCGACCGGCTCGGGCGGGCACATGCTCTCGATCAGCGCGAAGCTCCGCAAGAAGCTCGGCAAGGCCGTGGGCGACGACGTCACGGTCCACCTCACGGAGCGCCTGACCTGACACCCGTGCCTCGGTGTCACGGCACGAGCGCACGGACCGCCGTGGACCGAGCTCCCGGGGCGACCTACGTGAGCGTGGTCAGGGTGGCGCGGGCGTCGTAGCGCCAGAACGTGCGTTGGGTGCGGACCAGCAGCCACAGGACGCTCGCGCACAGGACGCCGCCGATGACCACGGCCCAGCCCTCACCGACGACCGTGGACACGGACCCGATGAACATGTCGCCGAGCCGCGGCCCGCCCGCGACGACGACGATGAACACGCCCTGCAGCCGCCCGCGCATGTCGTCGGGCGTCGCAGTCTGCAGGATCGTCTGCCGGAAGATGGCGCTGACCTCGTCGGACGCGCCCGCGGCGATCAGGGTGAGGCACGCGATCGCGAGCGCCCCCCACAGCACGTTCTCCGGTCGATCCCGCCCGACGACGACGAGCACCAGCCCGAACGCCGCCACCGACCCGGCCCACCCCGTGATGGCCCACGTGATGACGCGCCCCTGCCACCGCACGCGCGCGAGCCCGCCGGACAGCAGGCCGGACGTCACGGCGCCGACCGCGAGCGCGGCGGTGAGGATGCCGGTGGTGGTCGCGCCGCCGCCGAGGTACCAGATGCCGACGGCGGGGAACACGACGCGCGGCATGGCCAGGACCATCGCGCACAGGTCCACGAGGAACGTCATGCGCACGTTCGGCTGGGTGCCGAGGTAGCGCAGGCCGTCGACGACCGAGCCGAGGCCGACGCGTGCGCGGCGGGTGTCGGAGGGTTCGGGCGGGACGGGCGGGAGCCGGAACACCGCGACGAGCGCGGCGGTGAACAGCACCGCGTCGACGGTGTAGGCGAGGCCGAAGTCGATGGACGCGAGCGCTGCGCCGGCGAGCGGGCCGACCGTCAGCGCGGTCTGGAAGCCGATGGCTTGCAGCGCGTTGGCGGCGGGCATGAGCCGCGGCTCGAGCAGGCGCGGAATGATCGCGGACCGCGCTGGGGAGTTCACCGCGTTGGCTGCGGACTGCACGGCGGTCAGCCCGTACAGCAGCCCGACGTGCTCGTTCCCGAACCAGCCCTGCACGGCGAGCACCATGATCGCGACCCAGGACACGAGGCTCGCGACGAGCGCCACCTGCCGGCGGTCGTAGTGGTCGACGATCGCCCCGCCGTACAGCCCGAAGATCACGAGCGGGACGAACGCGAACATCCCCAGCACCCCGACGGACAGGGTCGAGCCGGTGATGTCGTAGACCTGCAGCCCCACGGCGACGACCGTCAGCTGCGTGCCGAGGTTGGAGACCGACAGCCCCCACCACAGCCTGCGGAACGCGGGACTGATCCGCAGGGGCGTCGTGTCGACGACGAGGGACCTCACTGCCTCACTGTAGGCGGCAGGTAGTCGAGGACCGTCGCGGCGTCCGCCTCACGTGAGGGGCGGACGCCGCGACGGGTCGGTCAGACGACGCGCAGCGTGCGGTTCGTCGCCGCGCTCGAGGCGATGTTCGTCGTCCCGGGGTAGGTGACCTTGACGGTGTACGTGCCCTTGGTCAGCGCCTTCAGCGAGACCGAGGCCTTGCCACCGGACAGCGGCGCGTAGATCGTGCGCCGGACCTTGCCGCTCTGCACCAGCTGGATCTTCGCCTTGCCCGTGGGGACCACACCGGTCGTGGTGCGGACCGTCACCTTGAGCGTCGCGATGCCGGTCCCGGCCTTCAGGCTCGTGCGGCTCAGCGTCGTCGTGATGCTGGAGGAGACCTTGACGACCTTCGTCGTCCTGGTCGCCGACGACGCCTTGACGCTCGCGCTGCCCGAGTAGGCGACGGCCACGGAGTACGACCCGACCGCGAGGCGCGGCAGCGTCACCGTGGCCGCGCCGGAGGCCAGCGTCACCTTCTTGGTCGAGACCACCGTGCTGCCCTTGCGGACGGTGACCGTCGCGGTGCCGGTGACCTTCGTCGTGCCCGCGGTCACCTTGACCTTCACGGCGTGCGTGGCGCCGTACGCCACGGACGACGAGAGGGTCACGGCGGTCGTCGACGCGACGGGCTTCTTCGTCACGACCACCCGGTACGTCGCGGTCGTCGTGCCGTCCTGCGCCGTCACCGTGATGACGTAGGTGCCGTCGGCGGCCTTCGGCGCGACGACGACGGTGGCGTCGGTGTCGGTCGCGACAGCGCGGACGACTGCGCTGCCGGACGTGGTCTGCACCGCGTACTGCCGCACCGCCGGGCTGAACCCGGGGAGCGCGACGCCGTCCACCGTGATCGACGCGAGCGTCGCGTCGGTGCGCGGCGCGACGACCGCCGCGCTGGCCGGCGTGGTGCGCACCGAGACGTGCCCGGCGGCGTCGGTCGCGGTGACCTCGGCGGTCACCGTCAGCCCCAGGTCGGCGGCCCGGACGACGAAGGTCGACCCGGTCGCCCCGGCCACCGGGTCGCCGTCGACGAACCAGCGGAACCCGGTCGCGGTCCACTCGGCGCCGGTGGGCGCAGCGGTCAGCGTGGCGCCGACCCGCGCGGCACCGGTCAGCGCCGGCACCATCACGGTCTGCGGCGTCACGTGGCGCAGCGTCGGGCGGATGGTCTGGAACAGGCCGTTCGCGCCGATGGTGATCTGGTCGAGCTTCGTCTCGCGGTAGTACCCGGTGCGCTGACCGGCCGGGACGCTCTGGGCGAACCGGTGGTACGCGATGTACCAGTCGTCGGTGCCGGGGACGTTGAGGATCGACGAGTGCCCGGTCGCGTAGACGTCGAGCGCGGGGTCCTTGACGAGGATCTCGCCGCGGTAGGTGTACGGCCCGGCCATCGACGTCGCGGTCGCGTAGCCGACGCGGTAGTTCTCGCTGCCGGTGTCGTCGATCGAGTACGTCAGGTGGTAGGTGCCCTGGCGGTAGTTCATGAACAGGCCCTCGCGGAAGTTCGTCAGCCCGCGGATCGAGATCGCGGACGTCTTGAGCGAGGTCATGGAGTCGTCGAGCTCGGCGTAGTACGGCGTGCCGTTGCCCCACATCAGGTAGTACTTGCCGGTCTGCGGGTCCTGGAACGCCGCCGGGTCGATCTCCTGGCCGTTGCCGGTGGAGCCCTTGAGCATCGAGTCGGGCTCCGCCGTGAACGGGCCCTGCGGGCTGTCCGCGATCGCGACCCCGATGTTCTTGGCGTTGTCACCGGGATGGTGGCCGGAGAAGTAGAAGTAGTACTTCCCGTCGCGCTCGATGATCGTCGGCGCCCACGCGTTGCCGGTGGCCCACGGCACGTTGCCGTTCGCGCCGTCGAGCGTGAGGAACGGCTCGGCCGCGCGGGTCCACGTGACCAGGTCCTTCGAGCTCCACGCGTAGAACGTGTTGCCGCCCCAGCCGGGCTTCCCGTCGGTGGTCGCGTAGATGTAGTACGTGTCGCCGAAGACCGCGATGTTCGGGTCGGCGTAGAAGTGGCCGCCGGTCGCGTCGACGAGCGCGGGGCCGTCGTTCGGCAGTCGCGTGGGGACCTGGAACGCGACGGGCGGCAGCGTGCGGGTGACGCCGGTGCGGTCGACGAGCGTGGCGGTGGCCGTGACGTCGATCAGCTCGTCCTGCTCGGACTGCGGGCGCGTGACCGTGCCGTCGGGCGCGACGATCCCCGCCACGTCGGCCGTCCACGTGACGCCCGGCGCACCGGGCAGCGACGCGGTGACCTGCGTGCCCGCGACCGCGGCGACGTCGGCCGCGAACGCCCCGGCGACCGTCGCGGAGTTCGAGCGGTACAGGTCGGCGACCTGCTCCGGGGTCAGCGCGGTCGCGTAGATGCGCGCCTGGGACACGCCCCCGACGTACATCGAGTCCGCGCCGTACGCCGAGCGGCCGATCGTGTTGAGGGTCTGCGTCGCGAGCTCCGCGGGCGTGACGACCGAGGCGTTCGTCGTGGACGCGACCTGCTCGCCGTCCACGTACAGCGTGATCGTCGCCGGCGAGACCGAGCCGTCGATCGTCGCGGTGAGGTTGGTCCACGTACGCGCGGGGAGCACGGCCGGGTCCTCGGCGCTCTGCTCGGCCGTGTATGTGGTCGCGGTGATCTTGGTGCGCGCGTGGCCGTTGCCGGTCGTCGCGAACCAGTAGCCCTGCGTGCCGGTCCCGCCGATGTTCCACAGGAAGTTGTTGCGACCCAGCGAGACCGGGTCCGCGCTGGTCTCGATCGAGACGGTCGCGCTGCGGGCGCCGACGAGCAGGTTGTTCGGCAGGGAGACGTAGCTGCTGCCGTCCAGACGCAGGCCGTGCCCGCCGATCCAGGCGGCGTTCCCGACGACGGTCGCATCCGCGTCGTTGCCCGAGCCGTCGGCCGCGACGGTGCCGCTCGTCTCGTCGAACGCGTAGTGCGCGACGAGACGGTCGGCGCGCTGCGCGGGGACCGTGACCGCGTAGGTGGCCGCGTCGGTGAGCCCGCGCGTCGCGTAGCTCACCTGCAGGGTCACCAGGGCGTCGGGCTGGCCCGCCACGGGCCGCACGACGACACCGTTCGCACCGATCACGGCCGGGTCCGACGACGTGAGCGTGACACCCGGAGGCAGCGCCAGGCTGCGCGTCGCCCGGCCCTCGCCCGCCACGACCCGCAGCGCCTTCTCGACCTGCGCCCGCTGCGCGGCGAGCGCCTCGGCGGCCTGCTCGTCGGCGATCGCATCCGCCTCCGCGGCCGTCAGCGCGTCCGAGTAGACGCGCAGGTCGGCGACCTCACCGCTGAACCGCGCGTCGTCGGCGTACGCCGACCGGCCCAGGTAGTTGACCGCGTGGCTCCCGAACTGCCCCGGGGTCACGGTGACGTTCGTGGCCTGCGCGGCCTGCACGCCGTCGACGTAGAGCGTCAGCGTCTGGGAGTCGGCGTCCAGGACGCTCGTCATGCTGTACCAGGTGTTCGCGGCGAACGCGCTGGTCGCGCGCGCGTCCCGCTCGTTCTGCCAGTTGGTCGACGTGATCTTGGTCCGCGCCTGCCCGGTGTGCACCGCGCCGAACCAGTAGCCCGTCCCACCGCCCGACGCGCTCACGCCGACACCGCCGAACGTCCACACGAAGTTGTTCGCCAGGAACGCCGCCGCGTCCGCGCGCACCTCGACCGACACGCTCGCGCTCGACGTCCCCGCGAGCAGCGACGGCAGGGTCACGTACGCGTCCGGCCCGAGCAGCAGCCCGCGCTCCCCCGCCGCGACCCGCCCGACGACGGTCGCGTCACGTCCGTTGCCGCTGACGTCCGGCACGGTCGACGAGCCCAGGTCCGCGAAGTCGTAGTGCGCCACCAGGGCGTCGGTGGGCGGCCCGGCGGGCTCGGCCGCGGTCGCGGGCATCGCGAGCCCGGCGATCACGAGCCCCGCGAGCGCGGCCGCGCTGGTCGTGCGGGTGAGGGTGGAGCGCATCGTCTTCCTCTCGTCGCTGCTGCGCACCGGTGACGTCACCGGCGCATGCCACAGGACGCGCTCGCGCGCGCCAAGGGGCGGCCGCCCCGGAGGTTTGCGGCCCTCCGGGGCGGCCGGGCGGGTCAGCGACCCGCAGGGTGAGCGCTGTGGGTCCGCGACGCGGTCGGCGGTTGCTCGCGCGCGCAGCGCTCGTGTGGTCCGTCGTGCTTCGTGGTTCGGGCTTCGTGGTTCGTGCTTCGTCGTGCGCCCGGTCGTGCGTGTCGCGTCGGGGGGCTGACCGTGCTCCTTCGCAACGGTCCGCGACGTCGTCGTCGGCTGTACCCGGGCAACTGTCGTCCGGTTGGCGGCGATGTTAACGCTCACACGCCGCGAAGGGAAGGCCCCGCGCGCCGGCTGGGCCGACCGGGCGACCGTCTCCGGGCGCGGGACGCACGGACGGCAACTAGGGTCGGCTCTTTCGGGTGACCCGATCGTGGGGAGGTGGTCGTCGTGGGTACGAGAGCCGGGACGTTCGTCGTCGGAGTCGGCGTCGGGTACCTGCTGGGCACACGTCGCGGGCGCGAGCTGCTCGGCAAGGCGGGCGGCAAGGCGGGCGAGGTGTGGCGGCACCCGCGCGTCCAGGAGTACGTGCAGGACGTCGAGGTGCAGGCCAAGGAGTTCGCCAAGGCGCAGGGCACCGCGCTCAAGGACAAGGCGTTCGAGGCGGCCCGCTCGGCCACGGGGACGTCCGGCGACGATGCGCCGAGCGTGGTCGTCGAGCCGGACACGCGCTACGACATCTGAGCCACCGGCACCACGCGCGCGGGACTGCGGGGCGCGCTCCGTCTAGCGCGAGACGAGGGCGAGCCCGTACGTACGCGCCGCGGTGCCCGAGCGGACCGCGGCCAGGTCGTCCCCGTCCAGTGCCCGCTCCAGCGCCGCGTCGACGGCCGCCCGCGCGCGTCGGCCGGGATCCGCGAGCAGGCACACCGGCCAGTCGGAGCCGAGCATCAGGCGCTGCGGCCCGAACAGGTCGAGCGCGACGTCGACCACCTCGCGCACGTCGTCGGCGTACGACGGGCCAGGACCGTCGGTCGCGTACAGCCCGGACAGCTTCGCGACGACGAGGGGGTTGCGCGCCACCTCAGCGAGCGCGGCGCGCCACCGCGCGAGCCCGGCCCGGTCGCCGAGCACGGGCCCGCCGAGGTGGTCCAGCACGAGTCGCAGCCCAGGGTGACGCTCGCCGACCGCGGGCAGCACAGCAAGGGCGGCCGCACCGGCGGCCGGGTCCACCGCGATCGATCCCGTGACGAGGATCCCCCCGGAGCCGCCGAGCGTCGTGCCGTTCGGGGGCATTCCTTGCAGGGGCGTGCCTTGCAGGGGCGTGCCGTCGACCGCCGAGCGAGCGGGCGCCCTGCGCACCGTCGTGCCGTCCGAGGTCACGTAGTCGTACGGCAGGTCGAGCCGCTCGAGGACCCCGAGCCCGGCGTCGGTCTCGGGCCGCAGCACCCAGCCCGGGTCGCGGCGGTGGTGCTGCAACGTGCGGACGCCGACGACGCGCGTGCCCGCCGCCGTGGCCATGCCCCGCGCGCGCTGCACCTCGTCCGCCACCTCGTCGGGCCGGTCCAGCGGCGCCCACACGACGAGCCCCGCGACCCGCGCCTCGTCGCGCGCGACCGACGCCATGACCTCGACGTCGCGCGGGTCGTCGCATGCCTGCACGAGCACGGCGCGCACGGGGTCGTCAGCCGTGCACCCGTCGTCCTCCTGCTCGTCGTCGAGGTGCGCCGCGAGGTCCGGGTAGGTGAACGCCCCCGTGAGCGGGCCCATCCGCGGGCGCAGCCACGGGTACCGCACCCACGCCGGGTCCCAGACCTGGGCGTGGGCGTCGATGATCACGGCACCACCTTGGCCGACTTGCCGCTTTTCGGGTAGAGGGTGGGGCCGACGGTCTCAGCGTCCTGCTGTGCCGCGTGACCTGCGGCGCAGCAGGACGAGACCGACCAGTTCTACTGGCCGCGGTCCCCGGCGCGGCCGACGAGCACCGAGCACCGCGCGTGGTGCACGACCGCGGACGCGGTGGACCCCATGACCGCGCGGCGCAGGCCGCTCAGGCCGCGGGTCCCGAGCACCACGAGGTCCGGCTCGGTCTTCTCGATCATGCCGAGGATCGTCGGGCGCACGTCGAACGAGACCGTCATGGGGACGGCGCCGACGAGGAACGTCCGGACCTCCTGCGCGCCCGCCGCGCGCAGCTCGTGCGCGGCCTCGATGATCGCCGCGCGCGGGTCGCCCTGCGCGGTGTCGACGCCCATGACCGTCACCGCGGCGTCGCGCAGCAGCGGCAGGCTGCCGAGCGTGCGCACCGCGTCGAGCGCGTCGGGCGAGCCGTCGGCGCAGACCAGCACCGAGCGCACCGGCTCGGTCGAGCGCGCGATCAGCACGGGCGTGAGCGGACGGTGGGCGGAGACGAGCCACTCGGCGGTGCTGCCCAGGTGCAGACGCTTGAGCAACCCGTGCCCGCGCGGGCCGATCACGATCAGGTCGGCGTCGTCGTACCCGTCGAGGACCACACGCGGGTCGGCCTCGGCCAGCAGGTGCTCGACCGGGACGTCCGGCTCGGTCAGCGCGCGCGCCGGCTCGGGGTGCCAGGCGTGCGGTGCGGCCTGGTCGCTGGGCGAGCCGTCCTCGCGGGGTCGCGCGGTGATCGCGGTGACACGCCAGCCCGACCAGGGCTGTGCCGCGACCCAGGCCCACACGTCCGCCGCGGAGTCGGTGCGGTCGTCGCCGACCACCAGCCAGGGGCGAAGGTCATCGGGACCGTGCGTCGTCGCCTCGTCGGGACGAGGTGTCGTCGTGGGGGTGCTCATGGCCGCCACTCCTTCACGGGCAGCCGCGCCGCGGCAGTCGTCCAGTCGACGGCTCGGGACCGCCACGCGGGACTGCTCTCCCTTCGGTTGTACCTCCGGCCCCTGCGCCGGGTATGGGCCCTTCGGCCCGGTCCGTCCGCTCGCCTGGTGCGCGCCGGGCGACCGGCGCACCCTGAGGGCATGCCCCTCGAACACGGCTACGGCGTGCTGGTCGGCACCCTGACGTCCCACGAGCGCGACACCCCCGACAACCAGGGGCGGTGGTTCCACGTCAACCTGCAGGTGCAGACGCCGGCGGGCAGCTACCGGTGCGCGGTCGACGTGGACTCCGCGAAGTCCGCGATCGGGGTGCAGTGGCGCACGTTCGGCGTCTCGGCCCGGGATCTCGGGCCGGTCGCGACCATGACGCCCGGCTTCCACTTCCTGGCGAGCAACCCGACGAGCGGGGCCGTCGACCTCATCCGGCACCCCGCGTTCCGCCCCCGCGGCGGGTGCCTGTTCGTCACGGCACCGCCCGCGTGGCTGCAGGCGATCATCACGTGGCTCGCCGAGCACGCCTGGACCGCGGGCGACAACGTGGCCGCGGCCACCGCGCTCGAGTCGGTGCTGCAGGTCGGGGCGCGCACGCTCGTCTTCGGCGAGCCGTTCACCAGCGGGCTCGGCGTGCACAACATCCACCAGAACCAGGGTGACCCGGCCGGCTCGCAGTGGTGGGACGACAACGCCATCTGGCAGGACGGCGCGACGCTCGTGCTGCGCCCCGACGGCGGCTACGCCGTGTTCGTCTCGAAGTTCTCGTCGCAGTCCTCCGCGACGGACGCCGACGGCCACCCGCTCTGACGGGCCTTCTGCCCTGCCTGCGACCAGCTCAGACCGCAACCCGACAGCGACACACGCGACACACCCCGCTCACGCGCCGACGTAGGTCGCCAGGTGCTGGCCCGTGAGCGTCGAGCGGTCCGCGACGAGCGCCGCGGGGGTCCCCTCGAACACCAGCCGACCGCCGTCGTGGCCCGCACCGGGGCCCAGGTCGATGATCCAGTCCGCGTGCGCCATGACCGCCTGGTGGTGCTCGATGACGATCACAGACTTGCCGGAGTCGACGAGCCGGTCGAGCAGCGCCAGGAGCTGCTCGACGTCCGCGAGGTGCAGGCCGGACGTCGGCTCGTCGAGCACGTACACGCCGCCCTTGTCGCCCATGTGCGTCGCGAGCTTGAGGCGCTGACGCTCGCCGCCCGACAGCGTCGTGAGCGGCTGGCCCAAGCTGAGGTAGCCGAGCCCGACGTCGGCGAGCCGGTCGAGGATCGCGTGCGCGGCGGGCGTGCGCGCGTCCCCCGCGCCGAAGAACTCCTCGGCCTGCGTCACCGACATCGCCAGGACGTCGGCGATGTTCTTCCCGCCGAGCGTGTACTCGAGCACCGCGGCCTGGAACCGCCGGCCCTCGCACACCTCGCACGTGGTCGTGACGCCCGTCATCATCGCGAGGTCCGTGTAGATGACGCCCGCGCCGTTGCACGTGGGGCACGCGCCCTCGGAGTTCGCGCTGAACAGCGCGGGCTTGACGCCGTTCGCCTTCGCGAACGCCTTGCGGAACGGCTCGAGCAGCCCGGTGTACGTCGCGGGGTTGCTGCGCCGGGAGCCGCGGATCGCGGTCTGGTCGATCTCGACCACGCCCTCGCGCCGCGCGACCGACCCGTGGATGAGCGAGCTCTTGCCCGAGCCCGCCACACCCGTCACGACGACGAGCACGCCGAGCGGCACGTCCACGTCCACGCCCTGCAGGTTGTGGGTGCTCGCGCCGCGGATCTCGATCGCCCCGGTCGCGGTGCGCACCGTGTCCTTGAGCCGGGCGCGGTCGTCGAGGTGCCGACCGGTGAGGGTGTCGCTGCGCCGCAGCGCGTCGACCGTCCCCTCGAAGCACACCGTGCCGCCCTGCGTCCCGGCGCCGGGCCCCAGGTCGACCACGTGGTCCGCGATCACGATCGCCTCGGGCTTGTGCTCGACCACGAGCACGGTGTTGCCCTTGTCCCGCAGCTGCAGCAGCAGCTCGTTCATGCGCTGCACGTCGTGCGGGTGCAGGCCGATCGTCGGCTCGTCGAACACGTACGTGACGTCCGTCAGCGACGACCCCAGGTGCCGGACCATCTTGGTGCGCTGCGCCTCGCCCCCCGACAGCGTGCCCGCGGGGCGGTCGAGGCTGAGGTAACCGAGCCCGATGTCGACGAACGAGTCGAGCGTCTCGCCGAGCGAGGTGAGCAGCGGCGCGACAGTCCCCCACGGGATGGCGGAGCCATCCTTCCCGTGGGAGGTACCCCCAGGCTCGTCGAGCCCGCGCACCCACGACGCGAGGTCGTTGATCTGCATCGCGCACGCGTCGGCGATCGAGATGCCCGCGATCTTCGACGAGCGGGCGCCCTCGTTGAGCCGCGTGCCGTCGCAGTCCGGACACGTGGTGAACGTGATCGCGCGGTCGACGAACGCGCGGATGTGCGGCTGCATCGCCTCGCGGTCCTTGGACAGGAACGACTTCTGGATGCGCGGGATCAGACCCTCGTACGTGACGTTGATGCCCTCGACCTTGATGCGCGTCGGCTCCTTGCGGAGCAGGTCGTCGAGCTCGCGCTTGGTGAACTGGCCGATCGGCTTGTCCGGGTCGAAGTAGCCGCACTCGCGGAAGATGCGCCCGTACCAGCCGTCCATCGTGTAGCCCGGGATGGTCAGCGCGCCCTCGTTGAGCGACTTGCTCGCGTCGAACAGCGCCGTCAGGTCGAAGTCGGTGACGCTGCCCATCCCCTCGCAGCGCGGGCACATGCCGCCGATCTGCGAGAACTCGCGACGCTCGGTCTTCTTGCCGGACGCGCCCTCGATCGTGATCGCGCCCGCGCCGCTCACCGACGGGATGTTGAACGCGAACGCCTGCGACGAGCCGATGTGCGGCTGCCCGAGGCGGCTGAACAGGATGCGCAGCTTGGCGTTGACGTCGGTCGCGGTGCCGACCGTCGAGCGCGAGTTCGCCCCCATGCGCTCCTGGTCGACGATGATCGCGGTGGTCAGCCCGTCGAGCACGTCGACGTCCGGGCGCGGCAGGTTGGGCATGAATCCCTGCACGAACGCGCTGTACGTCTCGTTGATCATGCGCTGCGACTCCGCGGCGATCGTCGAGAACACGAGCGAGCTCTTGCCCGAGCCCGAGACCCCGGTGAACACCGTGAGCCGCCGCTTGGGCAGGTCGATGCTGACGTCCCGCAGGTTGTTCTCGCGCGCGCCGCGCACCCGGATCAGGTCATGGCTGTCGGCGGCGTGCCGCCCAGGGGCACCCTCGCTCGTCGTCGTTGCTGGCGTCATCGCTCGCGTCTCCCTCGCTGCGCACCTCCCGACGGAGGACCGGTCCGTCGGAGCCGGCGGTGGCTCGTCGTCGCGGCCACGCTAGCGCGCACGACCGACACGCGGTTCAAGGGCCACCTGGCCCCAGGGCGTGCCGCGGAGCGGGGCTAGCGGCCCTCGGGCTCGTCGTGCCCGCGGTACTCGAACGAGCGCACGACGACGTCCCCGCGCTCGGCCACGACGCCCACCATGCGCCCGGTGAACCCGGCCGCGACCTCGGTGGACAGGTACCGGCCGTCGAGCCGCCCGAGCTCACGCCGCCCCGCCGCGCTCTCGACGCGCGCGACGACCTCGTCGGGCCCGCGCTGCGGGCTGAAGACCCCGAACGGCGAGGCACGGACCTCGAGCTCGAGCACGGCGTCGTCGTCCAGCGGCGCCTCGCCCAGCACGGAGGTGAGCGAGCCGATCCGGGCGACCGCCCGCACCGTCGACCCGTCGACCTCGAGGGTCACCGCGTGCGTCGCGTCGAGCCGGATCTCGAGCCCGCCCACGCCCGCGGACGCCTCGACGCGCGCGTGCGCGACCACCCGGTTGTGCTCCTGCCGCCGCCCGACGAACGTGCGCCCGCTCGTCGTCGCGGTCAGCCGCCACGTGCCGTCGCCGGCCGGACGCAGCACCTCGTCGGGGAACACGTGCGCGCCCACCCACTCACCACCGAGCTCGGCGCCCAGGTGCTCGCGCGCAGGCGCGATCGCGGCGGGCTGGATCGGGGTCGTCGGCACCGGCCAGCCGTCGCGCCACTCGACCTCCGCGGCGAACGTCTCGCGGCCCAGCACGTGCCACGAGGGGAAGTAGCCGCGCGGCCGCACGGCCAGGAAGACGATCGCCCACGAGCCGTCGGGACGCTGGACGAGGTCGGCGTGGCCGGTGCTCTGGATGCTCGCGTCGGTGCTGCGCGCGGACAGCACCGGGTTGGTCGGGCAGGGCTCCCACGGGCCCGACGGCGACGGTCCGCGCGCGATCGTCACCATGTGCCCGGCGGCCGTCCCGCCCTCCGCCGCGAGCAGGTACCACAGGTCCCCGACGCGGTAGAGGTGCGGCCCCTCGACGTGCGCGCCACCCGTGCCCGCCCAGGTGAGCTGCGGCTCGGTGAGGAGGTGACCGGTCACCGGGTCGAGCTCGGCCTGGCGCAGACCGGCGTCGCACCACGTGATCAGGCAGCGGCCGTCGTCGTCCCACGCGATGTCCGGGTCGATGCCGCCCGCACCCTCGATCCGCACCGGCTCGGACCACGGCCCCGCCGGGTCGGTCGCGGTCACCAGCAGGTGCCCGGGCCCGTCGGACACGTTCGTCGTGATCATCCAGAACCGGCCGTCGTGGTGCCGCAGCGTGGGCGCGTAGATGCCGCCGGACGGCTTCGCGTCGGCGACCCGCAGCTGCGAGGGCCGCGACAGCGCGTGGCCGATCAGCGTCCACGTCACCAGGTCGTCGGACCGGAAGATCGGCACCCCCGGCGCGTACTCGAAGCTCGAGCACGCGAGGTAGTACGTCTCCCCCACGCGGCACACGGACGGGTCGGGATGGAACCCGGAGATCACGGGACGCGTCGGCATCGGCACGACGAAGAGCCTGCCACGCCCGCCGCCGCACACCGGGCGGGGTTCCGGCGCGTCCGCGCGACGATGCGCTCTGCACGGCCACGGCCCAGCGCGCGGCGCTGTCTATCGTTGCTTTTCGAACGATAGCGCCTAGGATCGCCGTATGAGCGTGGCGGTGACGACTGAGACGCAGGTGGGCACGGCCGTGCGCGCGCAGCGCCTGTCCCGCGAGCTCGACCAGCGCGACCTGGCCGAGCTGGCGGGAGTCGGCACGAGCGCAGTGCGCCGCCTGGAGTCCGGACATGGATCGACGATGCGCACGGTGCTCGCAGTCCTCGCCGTCCTCGAGATGCCCCTCACCCTGCCGACCGCCGAGCACCAGCCGCCCGTGAGTCGGCGTGTTCGCGGCAAGACCCACGGACGTCCCGCGCTGGAGCGCCGCGAGGAGAAGATCTCCCTGGAGCTGCACCGTGCGGTCGCGCGGCGGCTGCGCCACGACGGCCCGAGCGTGCGGGCCAAGGCGAGGGCGAACCTGCCGAGGATCGAGAGCAAGGTGCACGGGCGGCAGGCGGTCGACTGGGTCCGTCAGTGGCGCGACGCGCTCGACGGGCCGACGCATGAGCTCGTCGACCTGTTGGTACGTGAGGACGAGCACGGCATCGACATGCGCCAGGTCTCCCCGTTCGCCGGCGTGCTCAGCGACGACGAACGCACCGCAGCGATCCGCAAGGCCCGCCAGTGGTGAGCCGGTCCGATCTCGAGCACGCCATCCGCGCATCGACCAGGATCGTGCAGCAGCAGTCGGTCATCATCGTCGGCTCGCAGGCGGTGCTCGGATCTTGGGACGAGGATGAGCTGCCCGCCGAGGCCACCCTCTCGGTCGAGATCGACGTGTGCCCGATGCACGACGACGACGCGGAGTCCTTGGCAACCGAGCTTGACGCCCGGATCGGTGAGCTCTCGAGCTTCCACGAGACCCACGGCTTCTACATCCAAGGCGTCGGCCGACGCACCGCACTCCTGTCAACCGCGAGAAGGACCACACCTATGTCGGGGCACTGATCCAGGCGCGGTTCGTCGATCCGAACACCGTCTGGGATCGAGTCACGCGACCGACACCGACGCGCAGCGCATCGAGGCGGCGCAACGCTGGCTCCTTCAGCACTGCCAGGTCTGGCGCGCCACGGGCGAGGTCGCCCGGGCGCCGTCGCACGGCCCACGCTGAGGCCTTCGTCGCAGACCGCCGAGCGAGGTTCCACCGCAGGCTCGGGCGGGCAGCGGGCAAATCTGGGCGACGGTCGGGGTGTTGCGTGCCAGCATTCCTGGCGCCCCCGACAGCAGATCGAAGAGAGCCCAGTGCCCGTGCGCGAGCCGTCGTCGCCTCGTCCTGCCCCGTTCAGCGCCTACACGACGCCCGAGTTCTGGGACGACCCGCACGTCTCGGCCCAGATGCTCGCGCTGCACCTCGACCCCGACGCCTCGCACCGGTCGGTCGAGCACGCGCGCGCCGTCGCTGACGCCGAGGGCCGGCCCGCCGAGTTCCGCGTCGCGAACTACCTCGTCGACGACCTCGGCCGCGAGCACGACACCGCGCTCCTCCTCTACGAGGACTTCTGCGCCCTGAGCCCCGCGCAGCGCGGCGGGCTGCTGCGGCGCACGCGCGAGGCGCTGCGGCCCGGTGGGGCGTTCGTCATGGACGTCACGGCCGCGCCCCGGTTCGCCACCGAGCACCTGGGCGAGCGGCACGAGCGCGACCTCGACGGTGCGGGTGGAGAAACGCGCGCCAGGCGTGACCTTCTCCACCCACACCGTCGGTGGTCGGTCAGCGGGAGCTGAACGCCGCGTCGAACGCCGCCGACGGCGGGTCGAAGGCGTTGCGGCGGACGAACTCGAGGGCCTCGGGGGCGCCCACGAGGCGGTCCATCCCCGCGTCCTCCCACTCGACCGAGATCGGGCCGTCGTAGCCGATGGAGTTCAGCGCGCGGAACGCGGCCTCCCACGGCACGTCGCCGCGGCCGGTCGAGACGAAGTCCCACCCGCGGCGCAGGTCCGCCCACGGCAGGTGCGAGCCGAGCCGACCGTTGCGACCGTTGCCGAGCCGGAGCTTCACGTCCTTGCAGTCCACGTGGTAGATCCGGTCGCGGTGCTCGAGGATGAAGTCGACCGGGTCGAGGTCCTGCCACATGAAGTGGCTGGGGTCCCAGTTCAGGCCGAACGCCTCGCGGTGGCCGATCGCCTCGAGCGTGCGCTGCGTCGTCCAGTAGTCGTACGCGATCTCGGAGGGGTGGACCTCGTGCGCGAACCGCACGCCGACCTCGTCGTACACGTCGAGGATCGGGTTCCAGCGGTCGGCGAAGTCCTGGTAGCCCGCGTCGACCATCGCAGCCGAGGCCGGCGGGAACATCGCGACGAACTTCCAGATCGACGAGCCCGTGAACCCGACGACGGTCTTCACGCCCAGCCTCGCCGCGAGGCGCGCGGTGTGCTTCATCTCCTCCGCGGCGCGCTGCCGGACGCCCTCGGGGGCGCCGTCGCCCCACACCTGGTCGGACAGGATGTCGCGGTGCCGGGCGTCGATCGGGTCGTCGCAGACCGCCTGGCCCTTGAGGTGGTTGGAGATCGCCCAGACCTTCAGGCCGTAGCGGTCGAGGATCGCGAGGCGGTCGGCGACGTACGCGTCGTCGTCCCAGCGCCACGGGTCCAGGTGGTCGCCCCAGCAGGCGATCTCGAGGCCGTCGTAGCCCCAGCCGGACGCGAGGCGCGCCACCTCCTCGAACGGCAGGTCGGCCCACTGGCCGGTGAACAGGGTGATCGGGCGGGTCATCGTCAGGCCTCCTGCGTCTCGATCGGGGTCCACGTGCTGTCGGCTGCCGCCGAGCGTTCGACGGCGTCCAGGACGCGCTGCACCTGCAGTCCGTCGGCGAAGGTCGGGGCCGGGTGGTCGCCGGCGGCGATCGCGCGGACCAGGTCGACGGCCTGGTGGGTGAACGCGTGCTCGTACCCGAGCCCGTGGCCCGCGGGCCACCACGCGGCGACGTACGCGTGCTCGGGCTCCGTCACGACGATCCGGCGGAACCCGGCGGTGACCGCAGGCTCGCTCGCGTCGAAGTAGTGCAGGACGTTCATGTCCTCGAAGTCGAACGCGAGCGAGCCCTTCGAGCCGTTGATCTCGAGCCGGATCGCGTTCTTGCGGCCGTAGGCGAACCGCGTGGCCTCGAACGTCGCGAGGCCGCCGCCGGACATGCGGGCCAGGAACACCGCGGCGTCGTCGACGGTCACCGGCCCGGTCGCGCCGGAGGACGACGACGAGCCGGACAGGCCCGTGAACTCGTCGGCCACCGGGCGCTCGTGGACGAACGTCTCGAGGATCGCGCTGACCCCCGTGACCTGCTCGCCCGTGATGAACTGCGCGAGGTCGACGACGTGCGCGCCGATGTCCCCCAGTGCACCCGAGCCTGCCTTCTGCTTGTCGAGACGCCAGGACAGCGGCACCGACGGGTCCGCGATCCAGTCCTGCAGGTACTGCGCGCGCACGTGCCGCACCTGGCCGATCCGTCCCTCGACGACGAGCGTGCGCGCGAGCTGGATCGCCGGGACGCGGCGGTAGGTGAAGCCGACCATCGCGACCTGCCCGGGCGCGGCGGCGGCCGCCGCGGCCATGGCCTCCGCCTGGGCGACCGTGTTGGCCAGCGGCTTCTCGCACAGGACGTGCTTGCCCGCGGCGAGCGCGGCCAGTGCGACCTCCTCGTGCGTGTCGCCCGGCGTGCAGATGTCGACGAGGTCGACGTCGTCGCGCGCGACGAGGGTGCGCCAGTCGGTGGTCGTCTCGCGCCAGCCGAGGCGCGCGGCGGCGGCGCGCAGCTCCGGCTCACGGCGTCCCGCGACCACCGCCATGTCGACCTCGAGCGGAAGGTCGAAGAACCGCGGCGCGGTGCGCCACGCGTGCGAGTGGGCGACGCCCATGAAGGCGTAGCCGACCATCCCGACGCGCAGGCGGGGTCGGGCGGTGCTCGGTGCGGTCACGGGTCCTCCTCAGGAGCCGGGGCGGGGCGGCCGGGGTGCGGCCGCCCCACCGGGAGCGTCAGGACTCGAAGGCCGTCGGCAGGTACTGGTCGACGTTCTCCTTGGTCACGACCGGCGCGTACAGCTGGATCGTGCGCGGCACCTCGACCTCGACCAGGTCGCTCATCGACTTGCCCTGGACCAGGAGCCGCGCGAGCTTGATGCCGTCGGCCGCCTGCGTGGACGGGTAGATGACCGTGGCCTTGAGCACGGTGTCGTCGGCCTTGATGGCCTCCATGACGTTCTTCGACCCGGCGCCGCCGACCATGAAGAACTCGTCGCGGCCCGCGGCCTCGATCGCCGCGAGGACGCCGACGCCCTGGTCGTCGTCGTGGTTCCAGATCGCGTCGAGCTTCGGCGCGGCCTGCAGCAGGTTCGCCGCGGCGGCCTCGCCGCCCTGCACGGTGAAGTCGGCCGCCACGCGGTTGGCGACCTTGAGCCCGCACTCGCCGAGCGCGTCGGCGAACCCCTGGCTGCGGTCCTGCGTGAGCGGCAGCGAGTCGATGCCCGCGATCTCCGCGACCTTCGCGTCGGCCTTGCCGCCGAGCTGCTCGCAGATGAACCGGCCCGCGCTGATGCCCATGCCGTAGTTGTCGCCGAGCACGGTCGTGCGCGCCGCGGTCGGGTCGTCGAACTCGCGGTCCACGTTCACGACGACGATGCCCGCCTGCATGGCCTTGATCGCGACCTCGGTCAGCGCGGCGCCGTCGAACGGCAGCAGGACGATCGCGTCGACCTTGTCGTTGATGAACTGCTCGATCTGGCTGATCTGCAGGTTCACGTCGTTCGTGCCGTCGGCGACCTTGAGGTCGATGTCGGGGTACTGCTTGGCCAGGTCCTGCGCGGACTTGGTGATCGAGCCCATCCAGCCGTGGTCGGCGGCGGGGGCGGAGAAGCCGATCGTGACGGTGTCGCCCTTCTCGTCGTTCTCCCCGCCCGGCACGACGGCGGCCTGCGTGGTCGCGTCGTCGGTCTCCTGCGGCTCGTTGGACGTGCAGCCGGCCACGAGCAGCGACGCGGCGGCCAGCGCCCCGGCGGCGGCGACCCAGCGCCGGCTCAGACGTGCGGACATGACGATCCTCCTTGATCGGTGGTGCGCGAGTGGTGCGCCGGGCGGGAGCCGGCGCGAGCTGGGGTCATGGCGAGGCGGCTACGTGCCGGCCCGGGAACGGTCGGCGAGCCGCTGCTGCAGCAGCACGGCGCCGACGATGATCGCGCCCTTGAACACGGACTGGGCGGAGATCGACAGGTTGTTCTGCGTGAACACGTTGGTCAGCGTCGTGAAGATCAGGACGCCCAGGACGGTGCCGACGATGCTGCCGCGGCCGCCCGCCAGGAGCGTGCCGCCGACGACCACCGCCGCGATCGCGTCGAGCTCGTAGAGCATGCCGTTGGTGGAGCTGCCCGCCGTGGTGCGGCCGAGCATCATGACGCCGGCGATGCCCGCGGCCAGGCCGGACAGCGCGAACAGGTACATGGTGTGGCGCTGGACCTTGATGCCCGCGAGACGCGCTGCCTCGGCGTTGCCGCCGACGGCGACCGTGCGGCGCCCGAACGTGGTGCGGTTGAGCAGCACCCACCCGGCGACGGACACCACCGCGAAGATCCACACGAGCACCGGCACGCCGAGCGGGTCCGCGCGGAAGAAGTCGAGGAAGTCGCGCACCCGCACCACCTGCGTGCGGCGGTTCGCGATCACCTCGGCCAGGCCGCGCGCGGCGACCATCATGGCGAGCGTCGCGATGAACGAGACGACCTTGCCGTACGCGACGAGGACGCCGTTGATCAGCCCCGCCCCGACACCCACGCCGAGCGCGACCAGCACCATGACGATCCAGTGCGAGTCCTCGGCCATGGTCTGCGTCGCGATCGTCGACGCCCACACCGAGGCCAGGCCGAGCACCGAGCCGACGGACAGGTCGATGCCGCCGCCCGTGATCACGAACGTCATGCCGATCGACAGCACGCCGAGCACGGACGCGAGCCGCAGGATCGTCAGGAGGTTGTCGAGCGTGGCGAACCGGTCACCCGCGGTGATGATCCCGACGAGGCAGATCGCCACGAGCGCGATCACCAGCCCGAGGTTGCGACCCGCGGGGCCGTGCAGCAGGCTGCGGCGCCGCCGTGGCTGTGATCCCGGGGGCGACGCCACGGTGCCCGGGGCGGGCGCGTCGCTCGCCGCGACGTCGTGCTCGCTCATGCGGCACTTCCTTCCATGACGAGGTCGAGCACGCGGTGCTCGTCGATGTCGGCGGCGGGCCCGGTGTGGACCACCCGCCCTTCGGAGACGACAAGGACGCGGTCGGCCAGGCCGAGCACCTCCTCGATCTCGCTCGAGACGACGACGACCGCCGTCCCTGCCGCGGTCAGCTCGGCGACGAGCGCGTAGATCTCGGCGCGCGCGCCGACGTCCACGCCGCGCGTCGGCTCGTCGAGCAGCAGCACGCGGCAGCCGTGCACGAGCCAGCGCGCGAGCACGATCTTCTGCTGGTTGCCGCCGGACAGCGTGCGCGCGTGCCGGGTCACGTCCGCGGGCCGCACCTCGAGCGCCTCGACCTGCGCGCGGGCCTGCTCGCGCTCGGCGGTCTCGTCCAGGAAGCCGCCGCGCGCGGTGCGGGTGAACGTCGAGAGCGTGACGTTGCGGTAGACCGGCTCGTCGAGCAGCAGCCCCTGGCTCTTGCGCTCCTCGGGGCACAGCCCGATCCCGGCGGCGACCGCGTCGGCGACCGATCCGGTCCGCACGCGCCTCTCGCCCACCCGCACGGTCCCGCTCGTCGCGCGTCGTGCGCCGAACACGGTCTCGAGGATCTCGGACCGGCCCGAGCCGACCAGGCCCGCGAGCCCGACGACCTCGCCGGCCCGCACCGAGAACGACACGCTCTCGAACGCCCCGCGCAGCGCGAGGTCGGCGACGTCGAGGACCACGGGCGCGTCGGCGGCGACGGGAGCACGGCGCGGGATCGCGTACTCGACCGTGCGGCCCGTCATGAGCCGGATGAGGTCGGGCGTCGGGGTCGTCGCGGGCAGGCCCGAGGCGACGGTCCGGCCGTCCTTGAGCACCGTGATCCGGTCGCCGATCTGCCGGATCTCCTCCAGGCGGTGCGAGATGTAGACGACCGAGACGCCCTGGGCGGTCAGGTCCCGCACCACGCGGAAGAGGTTGGCGACCTCCTCGGAGTCGAGGACCGCCGAGGGCTCGTCCATGACGATCACGCGCGCGTCGTGCGACAGGGCGCGCGCCATGCTGACGATCTGCTTGCCCGCCGCGGACAGCCGCCCCACCTCGCGGTGCGGCGGGATCGAGGAGTGACCCAGCCGGGCCATGAGCTCGCGCGTGCGCTGCGTCGCCTCCCGGCGCCGCGTGAACCCGCCGCTCGACAGCTCGTGGCCCAGGTAGATGTTCTCGGCGACGGACAGGCCGTCGACCACGTCGAGCTCCTGGTACATCGTCGCGATCCCGAGCCGCAGCCCGGCGACCGGGTCCGCGATCGTCACGACCTCGCCGTCGACGACGATCTCGCCCGCGTCCGGCTGGTGCGCGCCCGCGAGCACCTTGATGAGCGTCGACTTGCCCGCGCCGTTCTGGCCGAGCAGGCAGTGCACCTCGCCCGCCCGGACGTCGAGCTCGACGCCGTCGAGCGCGCGGGCGCCGGGGAACTGCTTGACGATCCCCCGCATGACGAGAAGCGGAGCGTCGGGACGCGGCGCTGCGTCCGGTGCGCCCGGGATCGGGCGGTCTGCGTCGACCATGAGGATGAACGTAGGGTCACTTCTGCTCAGCGTCAAGCAAAAGTTGCCTATTGCGAATCAGAGTTGCACGATTGCGATCCACAGAAGCGGTGCCCTTACGCGCGCACGCCAGGACGAACGTGCCGCCGACCTGCTGAAACGGAGTGGTTCACTGTGCGCATGGACGAGCAGACCCGCGCGCCGCGTCCCAGCGGCACGGGCGAGCTGTTCCAGCTCCTGCGCGACGGGCAGCCCCGGACCCGGTCCGACCTCGCGTCCGTGACCGGCCAGTCACGCTCGACGATCGCGACGCGCGTCGACCTGCTCCTCTCGTCCGGCCTGGTCAGCCCGGCGGGTGAGGCGTCGTCGACCGGCGGCCGCCCGCCCGCCACGTTCGCGTTCAACCCCGCCGCGCGGGTCGTCCTGGCGGTCGACCTGGGCGCCACGCACGCGCGACTGGCCGTGACCGACCTCGCGGGCACGGTGCTGGCCGAGCACGGCGAGCCGATCTCCATCGGCGCGGGACCGGCCGTGGTCCTCGACCGCGTCGTCGAGATCGGCCTGGACCTGCTCGTGGCCGCCGGCCGCCCGCAGAGCGACCTCGTGAGCGTGGGCGTCGGCCTGCCCGGGCCGGTCGAGCACTCGACCGGCCGTCCGATCAACCCGCCGATCATGCCCGGCTGGGACGACGCCGACGTGCCCGGCCTCCTGCGGTCCCGCCTGCACGTCCCGGTGCTCGTGGACAACGACGTCAACCTCATGGCGCTGGGTGAGCACACCTCGCAGTGGCGCGGCGTGGACCACCTGCTCTACGTCAAGGTCGCGACCGGGATCGGCGCCGGGATCATCTCCGACGGCGCGCTGCGGCGCGGTGCGCAGGGCGCCGCGGGCGACCTCGGGCACGTCGCGGTCCCGGGCGGGCAGGACCGGCCGTGCCGGTGCGGCAACACCGGCTGCCTCGAGGCCGTCGCGAGTGGTCCGGCGATCGCCGGCGAGCTGCGGGCACGGGGCCTGGACGCGACGACGAGCGCCGACGTGGTCGCCCTCGTGCGCGCCGGCGACCTGACCGCGAGCCACGCGGTGCGCGAAGCCGGGCGCAGCATCGGCGGCGTGCTGGCCGCGTGCGTGAGCCTGCTCAACCCGTCCGTGATCGTCGTCGGCGGGCAGGTGGCCGAGGCCGGCGAGCACCTCATCGCGGGCATCCGCGAGGTCGTGTACCGCCGCTCCCTGCCGCTCGCGACCCAGCACCTGCGCATCGTCGCGACCCGGACCGGCGCCGAGGCCGGCGTCCTGGGCGCGAGCGCCATGGCGGCCGAGCACGTGCTCTCGGCCGCCGCGATCGACACCCTCATCGCCTGACGCGTCCAGAGAGATGGCCGCCTGCTTCGTCCGGGCACCTATACATGGTGTGTATACGTGGTGTGTATAGTCGCCCCGTGAGCATCGCACCCGCCCTCCTCGGGCTCCTGCAGACCGGTCCCCGGCACGGCTACGACCTCAAGCGCGCCTACGACGAGCGCTTCGGCCACGACCGCCCGCTCGCGTACGGCCAGGTGTACGCCACGATGGCCCGCCTGCTGAAGAACGGGCTCGTCGAGGTGGAGCTCGAGCCTGGCGACGGCCCGGACCGCAAGCGCTACGCCATCACCGACGCCGGGGTCAGCGACGTCGAGCAGTGGCTGTCGCGCCCCGAGAAGCCCGAGCCGTACCTGCAGAGCACGCTCTACACGAAGGTCGTCCTCGCGCTGCTCACCGGGCACGAGCCGACCGACGTCCTGGACACGCAGCGCGCCGAGCACCTGCGCCTCATGCGCGAGCTCACGCGCCGCAAGGCCGAGGGCGACCTCGCCGACCAGCTCGTGTGCGACCACGCCCTGTTCCACCTCGAGGCGGACCTGCGCTGGCTCGAGCTCACCGCCGCCCGCCTCGACCAGCTCGCCGCCTCGGTGCGCGCGTAGCCCACCCGACCACCAGCACGCGCTCGAACCCGCACCCACTCCAGGGGGATCTCGTGACCACCGCACCAGTCACCACCGGCCCCGGCGCCGTCATCCCGTCGTCCGGACCGCTGCTCGTCGCTCGCGACCTGCACGTCGAGTTCGGCCCGACCACCGCGCTCGCCGGCGCCTCGCTCGAGGTCCACGGCGGCGAGGTCCTCGCGCTCATGGGGCCCTCAGGCTCGGGCAAGTCGACCCTGCTGCACTGCCTCGCGGGCATCCTGCGACCGGACTCCGGGACGGTCGCGTTCGACGGCCGCGACGTCACCGCGATGTCCGACGCCGAGCGCAGCGCGCTGCGCCGCTCCGAGTTCGGGTTCGTGTTCCAGTTCGGCCAGCTCGTCCCCGAGCTGACGTGCGTGGAGAACGTCGCGCTGCCGCTGCGCCTGGCCGGCGTCACGCGCCGCGACGCGCACCGCACCGCGCGCGGGTGGCTCGACCGGCTCGAGGTGCCCGACATCGCCGACAAGCGACCCGGGCAGGTCTCCGGCGGCCAGGGGCAGCGCGCCGCGGTCGCCCGCGCGCTCATCACCCGGCCCCGCGTCGTGTTCGCCGACGAGCCCACGGGCGCGCTCGACTCCCTCAACGGCGAGCGCGTCATGCAGCTCTTCGTCGCCGCGGCCAAGGACACCGGTGCGGCCGTCGTGCTCGTCACGCACGAGGCGCGCGTCGCCGCGTACTCCGACCGTGAGGCCGTCGTGCGCGACGGTCGCGTGCGCGAGCAGGTGCCCGCATGACGCCCGGTCGCAGCAGCGCGCCGGCCGACCTCGCGCTCGGCGTCCGCATGAGCGTGAGCGGCGGCCGCTCCGGCTGGGCCAGGCTCGGACTCATCGCGACCGGCCTCGGGATCGGGGTGGCGATGCTCCTGCTCGTCGCGTCGTTGCCGACGATCCTCGACACGCGAGCAGAGCGCGATGCCGCCCGCTCCCCCGGCACCGAGGTCGTCGAGCCGGGCGACGACACGCTGCTCGTCAAGCGGTTCGCCTCGGACGTCGCGGCCGACCTCGTCGTCGGCTACCTGGTGCAGCCGGAGGGCGCGAACGCCCCGCTGCCACCCGGCGTCGACCGCGTCCTCGCGCCCGGCGAGGCGCTGATGTCGCCCGCGCTGCAGCGCGTCCTGGACTCGCCCGAGGGCGAGCTCCTCGACGGGCGCTGGGGCGACCGGGCGGTGGGGACGATCGCACCCGAGGGCCTCGTCGGGCCACAGGAGCTGCGCGTCTACGTGGGCACGGACCAGCTCACCGGCGAGAACGCGCAGCGCATCAGCGACTTCGGACGCGCCGTGCGCGACGACGGGGCGGACGCGACGACGATGCTCATGGCGCTCGTCGGACTGACCGGCCTGCTCGTCCCCGTCGCCGGCTTCATCGCGACCGCCGTGCGGTTCGGCGGCGAGGCGCGCGACCGTCGTCTCGCCGCCGTCCGCCTCGCGGGCGCCGACGCGGCGACCACGGGACGCATCGCCGCGGGCGAGACCCTCGTCGGAGCGGTCGGTGGCCTGCTCGTCGGCGGGTTGCTGTTCCTGGCGCTGCGCGCGGTGGTCCCGCCACTGGTCCCGTCGTCGCTGACGTTCCACGGCGCCGACCTGCGGCCCGTGCCGGTACTCGCCGCGCTGGTGGTCGTCCTCGTCCCCGTCGCGTCCGTGCTCGTCACGCGGTCCGCGCTCAAGCACGTCATCGTCGAGCCGCTCGGCGTCGTCCGGCGCAGCACGGTCGTCCACCGGCGCCTGTGGTGGCGCGTCGCGGTCCCGGTCGTCGGGCTCGCACTCATGCTGACGCCGCTGCTCAGCGGCGGGACCGGCTCCTTCGGGGACTCGCAGGGTCTCGTGCTGCTCGGGATGGTGCTGCTCCTCGTCGGCGTCGCGCTCCTGCTCCCCTGGCTGCTCGACGTCACCGTGCGCCGGCTGCGACCCGGGGCGCTCTCGTGGGACCTCGCGCTGCGTCGTCTGCAGCACGAGAGCGGCACGGCCGTCCGGGCAGTGTCCGCGGTCGTCGTCTCGGTCGCCTCGCTCGTCGCGGTGCACGGGTTGCTCGGCAGCGAGACGGGGACCCCGGGTTCCGAGGACGGGCGGTTCGAGGCGGTGGTGTACGACGACCTCCCGGGCTCGGACGGTTCCCACTGGGCGTCCGCGCTCGCCGGCATCGAGGGCGTGCAGGGCATCGAGACGCGCGTCATGACGTCGGCGGAGCCCGTCGACGGCGGCGAGCCGATCGCCCTCGTCGTCGGCAGCTGTGCCTCCTTCACGGACACGACCGGTGCGACCACCTGCACCGACGGCGACGTCATGCTCGTCGCACCCCCCGACGCCCAGGCGCCCGCACCGGGCACCACGTACGTGCTGGGCGCGCCCGGCTCGGGCGCGTCGACCTGGTCCGTGCCCGCGGACGTGGCCACCGTCGAGCCCGAGTACCCGGACAGCGCGCCCTGGCTGTTCGTCACGCCGCGGGCGCTCGGCGACGCGGTCGTCGTGCCGTCCGGCGACTACGACAACGCGATCGTGACGATCGCGCTCGACCACGCCGCGCCCGACGTGACCGCGCACCTGCAGACCGCGATCGCGCAGATCGACCCGACGGCCACCGTCATCATCAACGACCCCGAGGCGACCAGCTCGATGGTCACGGGCATCCGTCAGGGGCTCATGCTGGGCACGGTCGCGCTGCTCGCGGTCGTCGGCGCGAACCTGCTGGTCACCACGGCCGAGCAGCTGCGCGAACGCCGACGCCCGCTCGCGGTCCTCGCCGCGTTCGGCGTCCGCCGCCGCGTGCTCGGGTTGTCGGTGCTGTTCCAGGTCGCGGTTCCCGTGGTCGTCGGGCTCGCGCTCGCGGTCGTCGTCGGCAGCGGCCTGGCCGTGATCCTGCAGGCCGGCGCCGACCTGCCGGTGAGCCTGGACCTCGCGGGGATCGGCGTCACCGCGGGCGGGGCCGCCGCCGTGGTCCTCCTCGCGACGGCGGCGCTCCTGCCGCTGCTCGGACGGGTCACGCGCCCCGCGGGCCTGCAGGGCGAGTGACGCACCCTGCCCGTGGGCGTGCTGGGGGCGCCCACGGGCAGGTCGTCATGGTGACTTCCGTACCGGCTACGGATGCCGCGGGGCACGCCCGGCGGTCAGGCTGAGCCGGTCCCGCGAGTCGACAGCCCGGAGGGCACGGATGGATCGGCAGCACGTCAGGGCGCGCGCGCAGGCCGCCGCGTCCGCGCTGCCCGTCCCACGACGCTCGTCGGAGCCGAGCCCGAAGGCGCCGCTGCTCCCCGCCCCGCTCCCCCTGTCAGCGGGCGCCACGAGCGCCCCGGCACCGGCGACGCCCGGCGGGCTCGGGGTCCTGCGCCGCTACACCGACCGCACGCCGTCGGCCGCCGCGCCGCCCGAGCCGCTGCCGATCATCCGCCGCGCACGCACGAAGCGGACCTCGAGGAAGCACTTCTCGGGGGGCGTGCGCAAGCACCGGCGGTCGAAGGCCAGCCGCTTCGACATGACCAGCGGCACGCGGTACGCCACCACCGACCGCACGCTCACGCTGAGCCAGCGAGCCTCCGGCGGCTTCAAGCCCGACGCGCACACGACCAGTGAGGACTTCCGGTTCCGCTCGAACCCGACGACGGTCGGCGTGAGCTCGGGGTACCACGAGGCAGCGGTCACCACCGACACCTTCACGTTCTTCCGCAACGCCGACGACCAGGGCGACGGCACCGCGGAGCTCCCGGCCACGGCCAACACCGCTCCGCTGCAGGCGTTGCAGGGTGCGATCGTCGACAAGAGCGTGCTCGACTTCCTGCTGGGCGCGGCCGACGGGTTCCGCACCGACACCGCCCTGACGATCCTGTCCGCACCCGACGGCGAGCCGGCCGGCCACTCCGGCTCCGGGATCAGCCAGTCCGGCCAGAGCGCCGCGCACGACCTGGTGCGCGAGGCGTGCGCGCGCGTCCTGCAGGATCCCGACACCGCGAAGGTGTCCCGCCAGGCCGTCACCGTGGCGCTCGGCGCCTACGTCGTCGGCTCGATCGCGCCCGGGGAGGTCGCCAGGCTCGTCTCGACCGACACCCTCAAAGCGGGCCCGGCCGCGATCGCGACCTGGGAGACGCGGCGCAACGAGGCCAAGGCCCGCGTCGAGGGTCTGTTCGCGACGCTGTCCGACGACGAGAAGACCTACGTCCAGCGGCACTCGCAAGCCTTCCTGACGTCCGCCGACCCGACCGGCGGGCGGCACCTCGGCCAGAACACCAAGCCCGCCTTCAAGCGCGCCACGTCGGTGCCACGCCTCGAGACCAACCACGGCACCGAGGTGTCGGGCGGCAAGTACGACCAGACGCGCGGCAACGAAGCCACGTCCGCTCCCTCGTTCGCCTCGGCATCCGACGTCGGCGTCTACGTCACCCAGCCCTTCCGCCTCGACCGCTAGTAACCGACACGGCACCACCGGCATCAGTGGGCGAGCTCTCTCGGGTTCGTGTTCGTCGAGCACGCTCATCGTCCTGCACCGGACAGCGTCGCACCGGAGCGTCCTGAATGACGGTGCGGCCCGCGCGCTCCGTGCGGGACCATCGGCCCTCGTCGTCGTCCTCGCGCACGTGAGTCAATGGGCGGCGTCGCGTCGTCGACGGAGGAGATCGCATGCCCACGGCCGCCCCGGCCGCCGCCACCGCGCGCCGGTCAGGTCGCGCGGGTGCCGTGATGCGGTTCGGCGCCACCGGCGCGTCCGCCGCGCTGCTGTACGGCGTCGTCGCGCTCGCGCTCGGGACCGCCTACCGGTGGCCCGCGCAGGTCTCCCACCTCGCCGCCACGGCGGCCTCGACCGTCCTGGCCAGCTCGCTGCACCGCCGGTTCACGTTCCGCGCGACCGGGACGGCGTCGTGGCAGCAGGGGCAGACGGTCGGGGCGATCACAGCGGTGGTCGGGCTCGCGATGAGCACGCTCACGCTCGACGTGTGGCGGCACCTGGCCCCCGAGGCGGACCGGCTCAGCGGGGTCGTCCTGGTCTACGCGGTGAACGCGCTGATGGGTGTCGTCAACTTCCTCGTGCTGCGGCGTGCGCTCACGGGGCCGGCGCGCGGCGGCGCCGTTCGCGTCGCTTCCCTGCGCATGCGGTGACTCGCGTCCGTCGATGTGTACAGATGTGCATATCAACACCTAGCATGGGCTCCGTGACCCACGACTACTTCGCCGACGACCCACGCACCAACCGCGAGCGCATGCTCGCCGGGGACCTCTACATCGCCGACGACCCCGACAGCGAGCGCATCGCGCGCGAGGCGCTGCGCCTCTCCGACGCGTACCACCGCGCCGAGGTCGTCGGCGACCCGGACGCGCGCGAGCACCTCGTCGCACTGCTCGGCTCGCTCGGCGAGGGCGCGTACGTCAAGCCGCCGCTGTTCGTGGACTACGGCGAGAACCTCCATATCGGGGCGCGCACGTTCGCCAACTACAACCTGACGGCGCTCGACGTCGCGACCATCACGATCGGCGAGGACTGCCAGATCGGCCCGAACGTGCAGCTGCTCACGCCGACGCACCCCGTCGCGCCGCAGCCGCGCAAGGACAAGCTCGAGGCCGCCAAGCCCATCACCATCGGCGACAACGTGTGGCTCGGTGGCGGCGTGATCGTCTGCCCCGGCGTGACGATCGGCGACAACACCGTCGTCGGCGCGGGGGCCGTGGTCACGCGTGACCTCCCGGCGAACGTCGTCGCGGTCGGCAACCCCGCGCGCGTGGTCCGCGAGATCACGGATCAGGGCTGACGTGACGAACCCACCGGACCGGCGACGGCGCCGGTTCGACCCGGACCGCCGCGACCGCATCATCGACGCGTGCCTCGCGGTCATCGGCGAGGTCGGTGTCGCGGGGGCGTCCAACCGGCGCATCGCGGCCGCCGCCGACGTCTCCCTCGGTTCGATGACGTACCACTTCGCCGGGACCGACGAGCTGCTGCGCGAGGCGTTCGGACGGTTCGCGCGGCACGTCAGCGACCGGTTCGAGGATCACCTGGCGCGGGCCACGGACGCCGACGAGGCACGACGAGCCGTGGTCGACCTCATCACCTCCGACGTCCTCGTCGACCCCCGCGAGCTCGTCCTGACGCACGAGCTGTACACGCTCGCCGCACGCGACCCCGGCTACCGGGAGCTCACGCACGCGTGGATGGCGCGCAGCCGGCACGCGCTCGAGCGGCACTTCGACCCCGCGACGGCACGGCTGCTCGACGCGCTGATCGAGGGCCTGACGATCCACCGCGCCCTGGACACCGAGGCGCACGACCCCGACGAGGTCCGCCGCGCGGTCGACCTCGTGACGCGCCCTCTGGCTGGCACCCCGCCGACGCCGACCTGACCGACCGAGTACCGCACCACGCTGCACGACGGCCGCTGGTGCTGCGCCGCGGGGCTCAGTGCGACATGCCGTCCATGAGGGACCCGTCGTCCATCGTGTGGGTCGGGTTCCAGCCCAGCACGGTCGGGTCGAGCATGCCGACGATCATCGCGACGTGCGCCACCACCAAGAACACACCGACGAACGTCGCGTGCAGCTTGAGCCAGCGCTGCTGGTCCCAGCCGGCTCCGACGACCCGCGTCTCCATCAGGCTGATCCCGTACAGCGGGACCAGACCGAGCAGGTAGAAACTGACGGCGATGACGTCGGCCGGGCCACGCCAGCCACCGTCCGCGGTCAGCGGGATGACCGCGTGCTTCATGAGGTAGACGAAGACCCCCAGGAAGTAGAACCCGGCGATCAGCCCGGCGTACCGGTTCGCCGCGCGCACGGCACGGCCGGCGCGGGCGGGGCTGAACAGGATCACGAGCTCGGTCACCGCGATCGTCTCCGCGCAGATGACCGGGACCGCCATGAACAGGAGCAGGTTCCACGGCTGGTTCGCCGCGAGCAGACCCATGTAGTGCGTGCCGCCCATGTCCTGACCCGCCGGCCAGGCGGGGAGCGCCAGCGCGACGACCACGACGAGCAGGCTGAGCGCCGCGACGACCGCGAGGCGCAAGGTGCGGCCGCCGACGACCGTGTCGGGCGTACGCGGGGTGCGGGGACGGGTGGTGGTGTCGGTGGCGACCATGCGGGGCTCCTCCGTGACATCGCCGGACCGTCCGGCGCAGGACCACCGTTCTGCACGCCCGGATCGGTTCGCCTGAGATCTGATGAAGGTTCGATCAAGGCTCGTCCTGCGGGCGCCGTCGCCCAGCGCCGGGGGACGAACGACCTACGGCACCCCTTCGTCACCCGGTCGGCCGACGGTCCCGTCACCGTCAGAGCCCGCCCAGCAGGTTGGTCATCTCCGCGATCTCGGCGGTCTGGGCGTCGATGATCGTGCGGGCGAGAGCGAGCGCGTCGGCATTCCGACCGCGCGCGAGCTCCGCCTCCGACATCTCGATCGCACCCGCGTGGTGCGCGATCATCAGCTCGAGGAACCGCCGGTCGAACCCGACCCCCGACTGCCGCTCGAGGTCGGTCACCGCGCCGGCCTGGTCCATGCCGTCCATGTCCATCCCGCGATGGTCCATCCCGGCGTGGCTCATGTCGGGCGGTCCGGGCTCACCCCAGGCCCGGAGCCACGCCGTCATCTGGTCGATCTCGGGCTGCTGGGCGGCGGCGATCCGCTCCCCGAGCGCCTTCACCTCGTCCGTGGAGGCGGCGTCGATCGCGAGCTCGGCCATCTCGATCGCGCCCTCGTGGTGCACGATCATCATCTGCGCGAACTGCGCGTCCGCGGCGTTGCGCGTGGTGCTCGCGGCCTGCGACGAGACGGTCGTCGCCCGGTCCGGGGAGAGCGCACCACCGGCGTCGCTCGTCGCGCACGCCGTCAGCGTCACGGTCAGGGTCAGAACGGCCGCCGCGGCCGCCAGGCGTCGGGACATCGTCTTCTCCTCGGATGGTGTGCGGGTGGGTGATGGTTCACAGACGGCTGGTGACCTCGTCGAGCAGGTCATCGGGTGCGAGCCACATCGACGGGTAGTCGCCCTGCCAGACCTGGTTCCCGTCGGCGTCGACGAGCACGAAGCCGTGACCCGGCAGGCCCTCGTGCATGCCGGTGCCGAGGGTGCCGTACGCGTCGGAGACGGTGCCGTCGTCGATCAGGAACGGGGCCTGCACCCCGAGGCGCTCGCGGTCGGCGTTGATCTGCTCGGCCGTGTTCATCACGATCGGCAGGACCGTGATCCCCGCCTCGGCGAACCGCGCGTCCTTCTCGATCGCGCCCATCTGCGTGAGGCAGGCGTCGCACCCGGCGCCCTCGTTGAAGTACAGGACGACCGGTCCGCCGCGGAAGTCCGCCAGGGAGACTGTCGACCCGTCCGAGGCGGGCAGCGTGAAGCCGGGTGCGACGCGCACGTCGTCGGAGACCGTGGGACGTGCGGACATCAGGCCCGCGGTCACGAGCACGCCGACGACGAGGACGGCCAAGCCCCAGACGGTCCGCGTGCGCCGGCGGTGGTGTCGCGCGTCGGCGGACTGCTGGGCGCGGACGGCGTCGAGGGTGCTCTCGCGCTGGCGACGGACGGCGGTGCCGGAGGTCATGACGGTGCTCCTTGGCTGGTGGCGGAGGCGGGCTCGTGGTGGCAGACGGGGGCCGCCGAGCGGTCGGCGGGGTGGACGTCCTGGTCGTCCGGGTCGCCCAGGTCTCCCCCGTCGACGGCCGTGGCGCGCGTCCCGCGGTCGGTGAGGGTCGCCCACACGAAGGCGCCGGCGACCGCGAACAGCGCGATCGCGAGCACCGGCTCCGGCACCGGTGAGAGCCAGTCCTGCACCCGGCCGAAGACCGTGGTGAGCGTGCGGCTCGCAGCGTCCTGGATCGGGGTGCCGCCGCTCATGTCCTTGCGCCACGCGAGCGCGATGACCGCGACGCCCATCAGGGCGAACCCGATCGCGACCGCGACGTTCAGGCTGTTCGTCACCAGGGTGCGACCTGCGACGGACAGGCGCACCACCTTGGCGCGCACGAGCCGGCGGTCCCCGAGCCGCGCCTTGTCCCAGAGCAACGCCATGACGAAGAGCGGGAAGACCATCCCGAACACGTAGGCCAGCCCGAGGACCAGGCCGCCCCCGGTGGAGCCGGACAGCGCCGAGAGGGTCATCACCCCGGCGAGCACCGGCGCGCAGCACGACGACGCGATGCCGGAGAACACCCCGAGCGCGAAGAAGCTCGCGGTGTCACCGCGCGTGGTGTCCGGCGACCGCACGAACGAGGGCAGTGACCACATGCGTCCCGACAGCGCCAGCCCGGCCAGCGCGAGCATCAGCACGCCACCGGCCCAGTACAGAGGCGCGTGGTATTGCGCGATCGCGCCCGCGAGCACGCTCACGCCCAGCGTGATCGGCACCAGGATGACGGCCAGACCGGCGGCGAAGACGAACGTCAGCGGCAGCAGGCGCCACCGAGCGTTCTTCACCGCGCCCGCGAGGTACGAGGGCGCGAGGAAGACGATGCAGCAGGGTGCGAACAACGCGACCCCGCCGGCGAGGAACGCCGCGAGGATGCTGCCCGTCGCCAGGAGCTCGGTGCCCATCAGTGCACCGCCGGCACGCGCGCGCCCAGCGCCGTGAGCGTGCGCTCGAGCTTGCGACGCGGCAGCCGTCCCGACGAGAAGAACTCGCCGTCCAGCAGCACGAGCGGCGCCAGCGCCGGGCGGTGCCTGGCCACGAGCGCGCGCCCGTCAGGGGAGGTCGCGTCGACGATCTCCACCACGATGGGGTGGTCCTTCGACAGCTCGGCCAACGTCGCCTTGGCCTCGTCGCACAGATGGCAGGCCGAGGCCTCGACCACCGTGATCTGAGCACTCGGTCGGGCACGGTCGCGCATGGCAGCCTCCTGGGTCAGCTCCGGTACCCAGCAGCCTCGGCCCGGAGCCCGGCACGCCCGCTCGTGGTTCGATCAAGGTTCGGTGAAGACTCCGGAACGACCCCCGGACATGCGGAGAATGGGCGGATGAGACAGACCCCGGCGGCCGGGCGGCGTGCGGTCGTCGTCGACGACGAGCAGGCGCTGGCCGGCCTCATCGGCTCCTACCTCGAGCGCGACGGCTTCGACGTGACGCTCTGCCACCACGGTGGCGCGGCGATCGACGTGCTGCGCGACGTCGACCCCGACGTGGTGATCCTCGACCTCGGCCTCCCCGGTATCGACGGGGTGGAGGTCTGCCGACAGCTGCGGACCTTCTCCGACTGCTACGTCGTGATGCTGACCGCACGGTCCGAGGAGGTCGACACGCTCATCGGGCTGTCGGTGGGTGCGGACGACTACATGACGAAGCCGTTCAGCCCGCGCGAGCTCATGGCACGCGTCGCCGTCCTCATGCGCAGGCCACGGCGCGCGGCGAGCAACGGTGTGGTCGCGTCGGCACCCGCGCTCGAGATCGGGTCGCTGCAGCTCGACGTGGACGGCCGTGAGGCGCACGTCGACGGAGAGCTCGTCCCTCTCACGCGCACGGAGTTCGACCTGCTGGCCGCGTTGGCCGTCCGCCCGGGTTCGGTGCTGTCGCGCCGGGCGCTCATCGACGCGGTGTGGGGCACCGGCTGGGTGGGCGACGACCACCTCGTTGACGTCCACGTGCTGCACCTGCGCCAGAAGCTCGGCGACACCGCCCAGGAGCAACGCTTCGTGCGGACCGTGCGAGGAGTCGGCTACCGCATCGGCACCGGGTCGTGAGCCCGTCCGGCCGCCGGCATCAGGTCGGGCTCGCGCCTCGGCTGCTCCTGGCGCTGCTGATCGTCCTGGCGACCGCCGCGGTCACCGCCTGGGTCGTCGGCGCGCTCGTCGGGCCCAGGCTCTTCCACCAGCACATGGTGGAGGCCGGGCTCGACGACAACGACGCCGCGGTGCTGCACGCCGAAGAGGCGTTCCGGTCCGCGACGAGCACGGCTGCGACCCTGGCGTTCGCGGCGGCCGCACTCGCGTCGGCCGGCGTGAGCGTGGTGCTCGCGCGGCGCATCGCCGCATCGCTGGGCGCCGTCTCCACCGCCGCCGCGGCCCTCGGGGCAGGCACGTACGGGGTCCGGGTGCCGTCGTCGGGGCTCGGCGCGGAGTTCGACCAGCTCGCCGGGTCCTTCAACGCCATGGCGGACCGGCTCGAGGACGCGCAACGGCTGCGGGAACGACTCCTGGCGGACCTGGCCCACGAGGTGCGGACGCCGATCGCGACGATCGCCGGGTACCTCGAGGCGGTCGAGGACGGCGTGCGACCCATGGACGACACGACCGTCGCTGTGCTGCGGGACCAGGCCGACAGGCTGACCCGGCTCTCGCACGACTTGTCGGCCGTCACGCACGCCGAAGCCGGCGACGTCGTGCTCGACCTGGAGCTCGCGCCGCCCGAGCAGCTCGTCCACGCGGCCGTCCAGGCGGCTGCCGAACGCGCCGCCGATGCCGGGGTCGAGCTGCGAGCGCACGTCGACCCGGGCGTGCCGGCGGTCAGCGTCGACCGGCACCGCATGGCGCAGGTGCTGGACAACCTCGTGACCAACGCCCTGCGGCACACGCCGCCCGGCGGCGCGGTCAGCGTCCTCGCGGGCCGCCAGGGCGGTGCCGTGACGTTCACGGTCTCGGACACCGGGGACGGCATCGCCGCGGAGCACCTTCCGCACGTGTTCGAGCGCTTCTACCGCGCGGACGTCGCGCGCGACCGGGACAGCGGCGGCTCCGGGATCGGGCTGGCCATCAGCAAGGCCCTCACCGAGGCGCACGGCGGCACGATCCTCGCCAGCAGCCCAGGCCCGGGGCGTGGCGCGGTGTTCGTCGTCAGCCTTCCCGCCGCCGCCTGACGGGCGACCTCGACGCTCACCCGGCGCGTCCGCCGGGGCGTGGATACGCTCGCTGAGGCGGCAACGCCGCTGCACGGCGGCAGACGAGGGGAGAGTCCAGTGGGCATCAAGGACGACGACATCACCAGCGAGCCGGCACCCGCAGGGGAAGGCGTGGCGGACGGCGGCGCCAACCCCGGCGGGCACGACGGCGGAGCGGACGGCTCGGCCGGCGAAGGCCTCGCCGACGGCGGCGCCAACCCGGGCGGGCACGACGGCGGAGCGGACGGCTCCGCGGGCGAAGGCCCGGCCGACGGCGGCGCGAACCCCGGCGGGCACGACGGCGGGGCGGACGGCTCGGCGTAGTGGCGCAGGACGCCCTGACGGAGCGCGGACCGGTCACCCGGTCCGCGCTCTCGCGCTGCATCGCCGTCCCGGCCGAGCAGTTCGCGCGCGAGCACTGGGGCCGCGCGCCGCTGCTGTCCCCGGAGCACGACGACTTCCACGACCTGCTCTCGCCGGACGCGGTCGACGAGCTCGTGGGCCGACGAGGGCTGCGCACGCCGTTCATCCGGCTCGCCCATGAGGGCAGCGTGCTGGCCGCGGAGCGGTTCACCTCGTCGGGCGGGTTCGGCGCCGAGGTGTCCGACCAGGTGTCGAGCGACAAGGTGCTGGCCGAGTTCGCGGCCGGCGCGACGATCGTGCTGCAGGGCCTGCACCGGATGTGGCCCCCGCTCGTCGACTTCACGCGTGCGCTCGTCGGCGAGCTCGGCCACCCCGCGCAGGTCAACGCGTACGTGACGCCGCCGTCGTCGCAGGGCTTCTCGCCGCACTACGACACGCACGACGTGTTCGTCCTGCAGGTCTCCGGCGAGAAGCACTGGGTGATCCACGCGCCAGTGCACCCGGACCCGCTCAAGGGCCAGGTGTGGACGGACCACCGCGCGGCGGTCGCTGCGGCGGCTGCGGGCGAGCCCGTGATCGACCGGGTGCTGCGTCCCGGCGACGCCCTCTACCTGCCGCGCGGGTGGATCCACTCGGCGACGGCGCTCGGCGACACGTCGATCCACCTGACCGTCGGCATGGCCGCCTACACGCGGGCCGACGTCGTCGACACCCTGCTGAGCGTCGTCGGCGACACGCCGGCGCTGCGCACCTCCCTGCCGCTGGGGCTCGACGTGTCCGACGCCGACGAGCTCCGGCCGATCGTGCAGGAGACCGTGGAGGCGCTGGTCACGGCCTTGACGAGCGCCCCGGACCCCGCCGGCCTGGCGGCCGGGCGGCTCGGCGCACGGTTCGGCCGGGACACGCGTCCCGCACCCGTCGCGCCGCTGGCCACGTTGAGCGCCATCGCCTCCCTGTCCGAGCACACGCGCGTCCGCTGGCGCGAGGGCCTGGGGGGTCGCCTCGAGACCGCCGACGACAAGGTGCGGCTGACCGCGGGAGGCGTCGTCCTGTCGCTGCCCGCCGAGACGTCGCGCGCGTTGCAGACCCTGCGCACGGGCGACCCGGTCGCCGTCGGGTCGCTGCCCGGGCTCGACCGGGCGAGCGCGCTCGTCGTCGTGCGGCGCCTGCTGCGCGAGGGCGTGGTGGTGACGTCGCAGTGAACGACGCGTGGGTGCCGTGCAGCGACGGCGCCCGCGCACGCCGGGACTCGCTCGTGGCCACCGGCTCGCACGGCGACCGCTGGTTCCTCGTCGAGAACCAGGCGGGGTGGGGCCGGCACGCCCTGCTGGACCCGCCGTTCGACCCCACGCTGGGCCGCGCGCTCGTCCACCGGATCGAGGGTGCCGGTATCCGGCCGCTCGCCATCCGGCGGCCCGGGCGCCGCGTGACCCAGGAGGGGACGCGGTGGGCGCTGGTCGACTCCCGCCCGGGCCGGGAGTCGGTGCGGTGGGGGCGGGTCGACGACGAACGCGAGCTGCTGGACGTCCCCCTCGACGGGTCTGCGGGCACCCCGTCCGACCGCCCGGTGCTCGCCGTCTGCGCGCACGGCCGCCACGACCAGTGCTGCGCGGTGCGCGGGCGCGTCGTCGCCGCGCGCCTCGCCGCGGCCTACCCCGAGGAGACCTGGGAGTGCTCGCACCTGGGCGGAGACCGGTTCGCCGGCACGATGGTGCTGCTCCCCCACGGCCTGTACTACGGCTGGGCCGACGACGGGGACGCGGTCGCGATCGTCGACGCCTACCTGGCCGGACGCGTCGACCCGCGGTTCCTGCGCGGCCGCAGCGCCTACTCCCACCCGGTCCAGGCCGCGCAGCACTTCGCCCGCGCCGATCTCGGCGACGACACCCTCGACGCCTACCCCCCGCTCCACGAGCACCGCACCGCCGACGGCTGGTCGGTGCAGCTGAGCACCCCCGACGGACCGATCACGGTGCGCCTCGTCGAGACGCAGTCAGAACCCCTGCTCTCCACCTGCGCCGCAACCCGCCCCCTCCCGGTCCGCCAGTGGACCCTCACAGACATCGTCGACCCCAGCGGTCGGCGTCGCGTCGCGAGCTCGAACGGCACGGGCGAAGGGTGACGGCATGCCGCCAGTGCAGGACGACGGGGGTGGCGTTCCCGGCGGAACGCGGGTACGTTTCGGGACGTTGTACAGAACGTACACGGCGTACATGGTCGCCACCGCGACCACCATCTTCAACCGGGAGCCGCTGTGTCTGTGCTCGAACTGCCCGCGACCGAAGCGCGGGCACGGTTCAAGGACGTCCTGGACGCCGCCGAGGAAGGCCGGGCGACGACGATCGTCCGCGACCGCGTCCACTTCGCGGTCGTCGACGGTGAGCGACTCCGGTCTGCCCTCGCCGGTCTCGTCGACGCTGACGCGCACCTCGTGGCAGAGGCCGGCGGTTGGTCCGCGTTCCTCGTGGGCCGCCCGATCTCGGCGTCGGGAAGCACGGTGGAAGAGGCGATCGAGGACCTGCTCGTCGCTGTGCGCGAGTACGCCGAGGACTTCAACGATCACCTCACCAGCGCACCCAACCACGCGGCGAACTGGCAGTTCGTCCAGCTGGTCGCACTGTCCGACGACGACGACCTCCGCGAGTGGCTCGTGGGGGACGCGACGCGCCAGCTCGAGTCCTCGAGCCGGTGAGCGCCGGCCGGCGGATCGGCACCCGTGACGACCACGAGAGGTTCTGCGAGGTCGAGGGTTGGGATCAGGTGCGCAGCGCCCGTGGCAAGCTCACCGGCCACCACGCCACCTACGAGCTCGCCCTGCCGGACGGCCGGATCCTGCGCACTCGGATCTCGCGGCCCGTCGACGCCACCGTCTACGGGGTGAGCCTCTGGGACCACATCCTGCGAGACCAGCTGGACGTCACCGAGGACGAGTTCTGGTCGTGCGCGAAGGACGGACGACAACCTGAGCGTTCGCCGGCACCGGCGGAACCCGAGACCGCCCTGCCCCTCGGCCTGGTCATGACCCTCAAGCGCGAACTCGGGCTGAGTGAGGATGAGCTCAGGACCATCACGAAGGACGACGCCGTTGCCCGCCTGAACGAGCACTGGGCGAGGGGCTGACTGCCCGGACTTCCCTGGGCCGATCTGAGAGGACAATGCCAACTCCGAGCGCATGTCCGGGCCGCTGCGTGACGAGCTCGAAGGGTTGCGCTCGGCGCGCCGCGGCGACTACCGCGTCTTGTTCGCCCTGGACCACGACACCCGCGTGCTCCTGATGGTGCCGATCTCCCACCGGGCCGACGCCCGCCGCTGAACGCCCCCGTCTAGAACTTGCCAAGCGTCGGGGGGCGCGAACAGCGGTTCGGCGCCGCCGCACCAAGGCTCACCCGTTCCGCCCACGCCGCAGGGCTGGCGCGCTAGGGTCAGGTGAGCGACCTGGACCGTTCGAGGTCCGGGTCGGCGAAGGGGGACTGATGAGCTACTCCATGCCGCGGCCGGCCGCGCACCCGGGCGGAGCCGCGCAGAACGTCCACCCTTACGCGAATGGCGTCGCCGCGCTCGCACTCGCCGCGGCAGGTGCCGCGGCGATCGGGGTCTCGGCGTCCTCCGCGAGCTCGGAGGGCGGCATCTGGACCATCTTCGTCCTCGGTATGGGGCAGGCACTCGTGTTCAGCCTCGCAGGCACCCTGCCGTTGGGCTACCGCGTCGCCTCGGCCATCGCACTGCTCGCTGCGCTCACGACCGCGCTCGTCCCCCATCTGCTGGGCGTGACACCGCTCGGCCCGGTCGCGGCAGTGGCCCTCGCTGCGGCAGGGTCACTGCCGATGTGGGCCGTGGCCATCTGGAGGCTCGCGGTCGCCCGCCGCCCCCTCGCCGACGCGTAGCGAGCCTCGCCGCCTGGTAGTACTCGGGGCGCCTTCGTCTCGTCGTCGTTCGTACTAGCAGCGTTCGCGCTCGCGGCCGGGCCGCCAGACGCTAGCGCTGGGCGAGTACGGGAGGCAGCGATCAGTTGGACTCGGACTTGCCGTGGCGCCAGTAGCCCATGAACGCGACGGCCTTGCGGTCGATGCCGCGCTCGGTGACGAGGTGGCGGCGCAGGCCACGGATGACGGCGGACTCACCGGCGAGCCACGCGTACAAAGGCGCGGCCTCGCGCAGCGGGGTGCCCGTCGCGTGGTCGACCGGGACCTCCCACACGTCGTCGTCGGTGGGGTTGTACGACCACGGGACGTCGACGAGGTCAGTGTCGGCGGTCCGGACGGCGGGCAGGACGCGCTCGGCGGCGGAGCGGACCGCGGGGTCGAGCAGCGAGCCGTGCGGGGCGCCGTCGCGGCCGAGCCAGTGGATCGTCACGCCTGCGGGTGCGGTCAGGTCGAGCCGGTCGTCGGAGAACGGCATCTCGATGAGGGCCTCGCCGCGCGCGTCGGCGGGCAGGCGCTCGAGGATGTTCGCGATGGCCGGCAGGGCCGTCTCGTCGCCGGCGAGCAGGAACTGCTCGGTGCGCATCGGCGGGATGAAGTCGACTCCGCCGTGCGGGCCGCTCGCGTCGGCGTTCGGGCCGAGGACGACGAGCTCGTCGCCGACCTTCGCGTTCATCGCCCAGCGCGACGCGGGGCCGTGGTCGCCGTGCAGGACGATGTCGACGTCGAGCTCGCGCTGGAGCGGGCGCACCTGGCGGGCGGTGTAGGTGCGCATGGGGTGGCGCTGCTCGTCGGGCAGCTCGCGCCAGCGGCCGTACCAGTCGCCGCTGGCCGTGAGGTCGAGGAGCTCGGCGTAGCCGCACGCCAGCGGGAGGAAGAACTTGATGCGCTGGTCGAAGCCGTTGTCGGCGAACTTGTGCAGGTCGTCGCCGGTGAAGGTGACGCGCAGGAGGCTCGGGCACATGCGGCGGACCTCGCGGACCGTGACCGCGAAGGTGCGGAACGGGCTCGCGGCGGGCGCCTCGGTCTCGATCTGGGTCGCAGTCACCCCTGCACTGTAGGCAGGCAAGCCTTACCTATCAAGGGGCGTCCGGCGGGCCTACGTCACACCCGCGGTCAGGCGACCGTTGTCCCGAAGGTCAGACCCAGCAGGTAGGTGGCCGCGGCGGCGCCCCAGCCGATCGCGAGCTGGCGCAGCGCGCGCTTGGCGGGTGAGGTCCCCGACAGCAGCCCGACGACCGCACCGGTCCCGAGCAGCGCGACCCCGACGAGCCCCGTCGACCAGGCGACCGCGGTCCAGCCGGTCGCGCCCAGCAGGTACGGCAGCACGGGGATGGCCGCGCCCGACGCGAAGAAGCAGAAGCTCGCGACCGCCGCCCCGACAGCGGTGCCGATCGTCTCGTGCTCGTCGGGCTCGTCGACGGCCTCGGAGGACGCGGCGGCCTCGCCAGGATGCGAAGGGGCCGCGGGCTCGTCGGAGCTGAGGTCCGGCAGGACCAGCGCCCTTCCTGCGAGCTCCTCCAGGGAGGTCAGCACCGTGCGGGCGTGCTCCGCGGCGTCCTGCGGCGCCATGCCCCGAGCGCGGTAGACCAGCGCGAGCTCGTTCGCGTCGACGTCGAGGTGGGGCAGCGCGGCGCGTGCCTGCGGGCCGGGGCGCGAGGCCTCGAGCAGCTCGCGCTGCGAGCGCACCGAGACGTACTCCCCCGCACCCATCGACAGCGCCCCGGCGAGCAGTCCCGCCAGGCCGGTCAGCAGGACCGTCCCCGAGGCGACCCCGGACGCGCCGATGCCCAGCACGAGCGCCAGGTTCGAGACGAGGCCGTCGTTCGCGCCGAACACGGCCGCGCGGAACGTCCCGGAGATGCGGTTGCGCCCGCGGATCGCCAGGCCGCGCACGACCTCCTCGTGGATGCGCTCGTCGGCGGCCATCCGCGCGGTCGCGTCCACGTCGTCGTCGTACGACGAGCGTGCCTCCGCCCGCTGCGCGAGCGCGAGGACGAAGACCGACCCGAACCGGCGCGCGAGCCAGCCGAGCACACGCGTGCGGAAGTCCCCGCGCAGGGGCTTGCCCACGTCGTCGCCCAGCAGGTCCAGCCAGTGCTGCTCGTGGCGGCGCTCGGCCTCGGCGAGCGCGAGCAGGATGTCGCGCTCCTCACCGCTGCGGCGCGACGCGAGGTCGCGGTACGCGGCGGCCTCGGCGCGCTCGTCGGCCAGGTACTGACGCCACCGCCGCACCTGGGAACGCGTGGGCGGGGTCGGGGTCGTCACGCCGCCATCGTGCCAGGCGGGCATCGGACATTCCGGTCACGAGCGCGAGTTCGCCGAGCCGAATCCACCGTTCCGGAGGGCCCCGCGGTTCCGCCGCGCCGCGGAGGTCGCACGCCGCTAGCATCCGCCTGGTGAGGAAGATCCGGGTGTTCGCGGGGCAGGCGGGTCGCAGCTTCGCGGCAGGGATGTGCGACTACCTCCAGGTCCCGCTGAGCGGGTCACGGCTGCAGCGGTTCGCCAACGACTGCCTGCAGGTCCAGCTCCTGGCGAACTGCCGCGAGCGGGACGTGTTCCTGGTGCAGCCGATCGTCGCGCCCGTGCAGGAGAACCTCATGGAGCTCCTGCTGATGATCGACGCGGCACGCGGCGCCTCCGCCAAGCGGATCACCGCGGTCATGCCGCACTTCGCCTACGCGCGCTCCGACAAGAAGGACGCGCCGCGCATCTCGATCGGCGGCCGGCTCGTCGCGGACCTGCTGACCACCGCCGGTGTGGACCGGATCCTGACGATGTCCCTGCACGCCCCGCAGGTGCACGCGTTCTTCCGCGTCCCGACCGACCAGCTGCACGCGCTGCACGAGCTCGCGACGCACTTCTCGCTGCAGGACCTGTCCCGCACGACGGTCGTCTCCCCCGACCTCGGCAACGCCAAGACCGCGACGCTGTTCGCGAAGATGCTCGGCACGCCCGTGGCCGCGGGGTCCAAGGAGCGGCTCGACGGGGACGCGGTGACCATCTCGACGATCATCGGCGACGTCGCGGGCCGCGACGTGATCGTGCTGGACGACGAGATCGCCAACGGCAGCACGATCCTGGCGATCGTCCGCCTGCTCGAGGACGCCGGTGCGCGGCGCATCCAGGTGGCCTGCACGCACGGGCTGTTCTCGCACGGCGCGCTCGACCGCATCACCGCGTCAGGCCGTGTCTCCGGGGTGGTCTGCACGGACACCGTCCCGCACGACGACCTCGCCGACGACGACCGCGTGACCGTGCTGGGGGTCGCGCCCGCGTTCGCGGAGGCCGTGCGCCGGATCCACTCCGGGGAGTCCGTGAGCGCGCTGTTCGCGCACGACGGGGACTGACCTCCTCGGGGTGAGCCCGGCCGTCAGCGCCAGGGCGGCGTCGGGACCGTGACGGTGCGGCCGGTGTCCGCGGCCTCCTCCATCGCCAGCGCGACGCGGTGGTCGTGGCAGCCGTCCGCGAGCGGGTAGGGCTCCGGGCCGCCGTCGCGCAGCCACGACGAGCACGCCGCGAGCAGGTGCGCGACCGCGAGCTCGTCGTCGGCGAACCGCGACCCGAGGAACGGGTTCCTGTACAGCACCCGCTCCCCCAGGCTCAGGTGCTCCAGGTCGAACCCGTCGAGGTTCTGCTCGCGCCCGCTGACCCGCCGTTCGATCGAGCTGGTCAGCACCGTGCGCTCGCCCGCGAACCACGTGACGTCGTCGCCGACGATCTCGCCGTGCGACCCGCGCACGACGATCCGGTTGGTGCGCAGCGGGTTGTGCCACTGGTTGTCCGTGAAGTCGTACGTGCCGGAGCGGCCGCCGCCGAAGTCGAGCGTCGCGATGAGCGTGCGGGCGTCGCGCGGCTGCGTCTCGCCGGTCCAGCCGTCGCGCGCGAGGGGCTCGAGCAGCGGCGCGGTGAACCGGTGGGCGCGCACGACGACCTCGTCGCGGCCGGCGTCGAGCAGGTGACGGATGAGACCGACCGCGTGGTACAGATGCGTGGACGAGATCTGTACGCTCGTCGCCGCACCGATCAGCCCGGCGTCGACCACGGCGCGACGCGCCTGGTGCGCGGGCATGAACGGGCTGTGCTCGGCCACCTGCACGAGCCCCGAGGCGCCCACGTCGGCCCACAGCCGCTCAAGCCCCTCGACGTCCGGGGCGGGTGGCGTCTCGGCGAGGACGGGGACGCCCGCGGCGACGAGCTCGCGCGTCGCCTCCGGCGTCACGGGCCACGGCACGGACACCACGACGATGTCGGGCCGGTCCGGGCCCGCGACGAGCTCGGCGATCGAGCGGACCGTCGGCACGCCCCACTCGGCCTCGACGTGCGCGCCGCGCTCCGCCGACCGCGTCACGACTCCCGTGCACGCGAACCGCTCCGGCAGCGCCCGCGCCGCCCGCGCGAAGAACTCCGCGCGCCACCCGCTCCCCACGATCCCGAACCGCAGCTGCGCCATCGCGACCTCCTCGTCGCCTGCGACCCTAACCGCGTCCCCGCTTCATCCACAGACCGGCCCCTGGCTTCCCCTGCTCGCGCTACATTCCCGGGTGAAAGGTGCACGCCACCGACGACGCCGCAGGTCCCGAGCGCGGGGGAACGGACGCCATGACCACGCCGGAGCCAACCGCTCCTCCCGCCGTACCGGACGAGTCCGTCGCGTCGACGCCGGTCCGGCTGCGACGGTGGCTGCCATGGGCCGTCAGCGGCGCCGTCGCGCTCGTCCTCGGGGCGTGGCTCGTCGTCGGGCTGAACCCGACGCTGTCGTCGAGCTACACCGGGGCCGCAGATCCCGACGCGCTCGAGGAACCCTTGGGGTTCGGGCTGTTCGGCCCCGACGAGTCGACGGTCGTCGACCCGTCCGACGGCACCTACGACGGCATGTGGAGCTTCCGCAACGACGGACGCGTCCCGGTCGACGTGCGGCTCGCCGCCTTCGAGCCGAGCACCTACGAGTGGCGCGCGCACCTGTTCAGCCTGCCGGACGACGGCAGCGTGACCGACGAGATCATCGACCGCGCGGCCGACGTCCTGACGGTCGGTCCCGGCGAGTCGTTCGGCGTGCAGTTCGCGCTCGGGTTCGGGTGCGCCGAGTTCGCGGGAGGCAGCGGCACGGGGATCGACTCGTTGCGCCTCGACGTGACCACGCTCGGCCTCACCCGCACGGTCGACGTCCCGGGTGGTTCCTCGGTCGCCATCATGACCGAGACGTCGCATCACCCGCCTGCCGAGTGCGACGGCTCCTGATCAGGACACACCGCGCGCGTCCTGGCACGTCGGGGCGCTGCGTGGCAGCGTGCTCGGGTCGGTCCGGTCACCCGACGAGGAGGTCTCGGTGAACGTCGTCGTCGCGCTGTTCCGGTTCTTCATGGTCTACCTGGCGCTCATGGGCACGCGGGAGATCTGGCGGGACGGCCAGGTCGACGACCTGCTCTACTTCACCAACCAGTCGGGGATCCTGCTGGCGGTCGTGATGACGTGGGCCGGGATCGCCTCGCTGCTGCGCAAGCGGCAGCCGCCCGCCTGGTTGAAGGGCGGCGTCACGCTGTTCCTGGCGATCACCGGGCTGGTCGCGTACTTCGTCCTCGACCCCGAGGCGGCAGGCACGCCGGACCTCACGATCGGGCTCACGTCCGGCCAGATCGAGCACCAGCTCAACCCGGTGCTCGCGTTCCTCGACTTCCTGCTGCTCGACCCGCACCGCCGCATGCGCTGGCGATACGCGTGGTGGTGGCTGACGTACCTGCTCGCGTACGTCACGTTCACGACGATCCGCGGGACGGTCTGGGACCTCGGCTACCCGTACGGGTTCATCGACCTCGACGCGCACGGCTGGGGCGGGCTGCTGCTCAACGTGCTGATCTACGGCACCGGCTTCTACCTGCTGGGTCTGCTGATCGTCCTGATCGACCGCCGCATGCCTCGTCGGGCACGGCTCGGGACACCGGTCGCAGGCTCGTCCTGACCGGTCCCGAATCGGTCCGCGGGCCGCTCGCGGGCCGAGAAGCACAGACAGCTCCCAGGTTCGTCGCGTACCGTGCCGGGGGCGCCGCCACCGCGGCCCCTGCCCCAACCCCCGGAGTCCACCGTGCAGTCGATCGTGCGCCGCACGACCACCCGCCGTCTCGCAGCCGCCGCTCTCGCAGCGTCCCTCGCCCTCGCGCTCACCGCGTGCGGCGGGGACGACTCGGACGGCAAGCCGAGCGCCACGGCGACCGCCACGTCGACGGCTGACGCCGACCCGAGCGCGACCGCGGAGCCCACGGCGAGCGCCGAGGACATCGCCGCGCTCGAGAAGGTCACCATCGACGGTGAGCCCGGGACGCAGCCGACGATCACGCTGCCCAGCGCGCCGTTCAGCGTCTCGGCCGCCGTCGCGCGCGTCGCGACCGACGGTGACGGCGAGGCCCTCGGGGCCGGCGACACGGTCGAGATCCAGCTGACCGCCGTCAACGGCGAGGACGGCAAGGTCATCGGCAGCACGTACACCGACGAGGCCACGGGCACGTGGACGGTCAAGGACGACGGCAGCGGCATCCCCGCGCTCGACGAGGTCCTGCTCACCACGAAGGTCGGCGCGCAGGTGCTGTTCGCTCTCGCCTCCGACGGCGTGACGCAGGTCTACGTGCTCGAGCCGGTCGCGAAGATCCCGACGCGCGCCGAGGGCACCGCGGTCGCCCCCGTCGAGGGCCTCCCGACCGTCACGCTCGCCGACGACGGCACCCCCACGGTCAAGGCCGCCACGGGCGACGCCCCGACCACGCTGACCGTCCAGCCGCTCATCGAGGGCTCCGGCAAGGAGGTCGAGGCGGGCGACAACGTCCTCGTGCACTACTCGGGCGTCCTGTGGGACGGCACCCCGTTCGACGACAGCTGGAGCCGCGGCGCGCCGTTCCAGGTGAGCTCGATCGGCCAGGCGCAGGTCATCGACGGCTGGAACGAGGGCCTCGTCGGGCAGAAGGTCGGCAGCCAGGTGCTGCTCGTCGTCCCGCCGGACAAGGGCTACGGCGACAAGGAGAGCGGCTCGATCCCCGCCAACTCCACGCTCGTGTTCGTCGTCGACATCCTCTGGGCCTCCTGACCCCGGGCTGGCACCTCCGACCGCACCCCCGGTCCCCAGGACTCTCGTCCTGACGGGACCGGGGGTGCGTCGTTAGTGTGGGCCGCAGGTCGCCGACGATCGCCGTGGGAACCACCCTCGTACCCGCCTGGCGGCCGGGGAGACGAGCATGGACCAGGCAACGACGCCCAGGATCCGCACCGTGGCCCTGGTGGGCGCCGCCGGAGCGGGCAAGACCACCCTCACCGAGGCGCTCCTGCACCGCGCCGGCGTGATCGCACGCCCGGGCAAGGTCGAGGACGGCTCGACCGTGAGCGACCACGAGCCCGAGGAGATCGCGCACGGGATCTCGCTGACGCTCTCGTCGGCGCCGTTCACGTGGAAGGCCCCGGACGGCCTGAGCTACGACGTGACGCTGCTCGACACCCCCGGCTCGGCGGACTTCGCGGGGGCCGTGGACGCGGCACTGGCCGTGGCGGACCTCGCGGTCGTCGTGGTGAGCGCGGTCGACGGCGTGCAGGCCGGGACGCACGTCGCCTGGCGGCTCGCGGCCGAGGCCGGGGTGCCGCGGCTCGTCGTCGTCACCAAGGAGGACAAGGCGCGCGCGGACTACCACCACGTGCTCGACGACCTGCGCACCGAGCTCGGGGACGGGTTCGTGCCGCTCGAGCTGCCGCTCGGCGAGGAGCACGCGTTCCACGGTGTCGCGGACCTGCTCTCGCAGGAAGGGCTCGAGTACTCAGCCGACGGTCGCCACAGCACGGGCGCGCTGCCCGACGACGTGGCCGACGAGGAGCACCGCCTGCACGACGAGGTCGTCGAGGAGATCGTGTCGCACGACGACGACGCGCTCGAGCGGTACCTCGGCGGCGACGAGCCGAGCGCGCCCGAGCTCGAGCGGTCGCTCGCGCACGAGGTGCGCGACCTCGAGGCGTTCCCCGTGCTCGTCGTCTCGGGTGTGACGGGCGTCGGCGTGGACCGGCTCGCGGACCTGATCTGCGAGCTCGGGCCCGAGCCGGCCGACCGACCCGCGCGCGTCCTGGCCGGCGATACCCCCGTCGAGGTGGCGGCCGACCCTGCCGGGCCCCTGCTCGTGCACGCGTTCCGCACCGTCGCCGACCCGTTCGTCGGGCAGGTCACGCTGCTGCGCGTGCTGTCCGGCACGCTGCGCCCCGGCGACCGCCTGCTCAACACCGCGACCCGCACCGAGGAGCGCGTGCCCGGCCTGTTCCGCCTGCGCGGCAAGGAGCACCTGCCGCTGGACGCGGCGCCCGCGGGGCAGGTGGTGGCCGTCGCGAAGCTGACGGGTACGCCCAGCGGCTCGCTGCTGGCGGACAGGTCCGGACCGGGCGCCGCGATGTCGGCGCCCGCGCTGCGTCCGCGCCCGCCCGTCTACGGGCTGGTCCTGTCGCCGGTCACGCAGTCCGACGACGACCGCCTCTCCGCGGCGCTCGCGCGCCTGGTCGCCGAGGACCCGACGCTCGTCGTCGACCGCTCGTCGGACCGGACGATCCTGCGCGGGCTGGGCGACACCCACCTGGCCGTCGCGCTCGAGCGCCTCTCGCGCGTGTTCGGCGTCAACGTCACCACCTCGCCCGTGCCCGTCGCCTACCGGGAGACGATCCGGCGCAAGGTCGAGGCCGAGGGGAAGATCAAGAAGCAGTCGGGCGGGCACGGGCAGTTCGCGGTCGCGAACCTGCGGGTCGGGCCCGCACCGCACGGCGCCGGGCTCGAGTTCGTGGACTCCGTGGTGGGCGGCGCGATCCCGCGCAACTACCTGTCCGCGGTCGAGAAGGGGGTCGTCGAGGCGATGGCGCACGGCGGTCCGCACGGGCACCCGGTGGTGGACCTGCGCGTCGAGGTCTACGACGGCAAGTCGCACTCGGTGGACTCGTCCGACATGGCGTTCCGCACCGCGGCCGCCAACGGAGTACGTGAGGCGCTGGCCGCCGCGGGGACCGTGGTGCTCGAGCCCATCGACCACGTCGCGGTGACCGTGCCGTCGTCGGTGCAGGGCGACGTGATGGGCGACCTGTCCGGGCGTCGGGGGCGGATCACCGCCTCGACCGCGCTCGACGACGGGACGGTCGTGATCGAGGCGGACGTGCCGCAGTCCGAGCTCACGCGGTACGTGCTCGACCTGCGCTCACTCACGGGCGGCCGCGCCGAGCTCGTCGTCTCGCCGAGCACCTACGAGATCTGCCCCGACCACCTCGTGACGAGCTGACGCCCCCGCAGGCACCCGCGGGGGCGTCGGTGGGACGGTTCGCGGGCCGGGCGTGCGGGTCCCCTCCGACCCGCGCGCCCGGCCCGACGCCTTACTCGCTCGCGATCGCGTCGAGCGCACGCATCCGTGCGGCCCGGATCGCGGGCCACAGGGCCGCGACGACGCCCACGACGACGGCCAGCGCCACCATCGTCCCGAGCCCGCCCCACGGCACGACGAGCTGGTCGAGCCCCTCGTCGGCGTAGACGGTCGGCAGTGCGGACGCGAGCCCCACGCCGACGACGAGCCCGAGGACCGTCCCGAACAACGCCGTCAGCACCGACTCGACGGTGACGGTCCCCGCGAGCTGCGTCCGGCCGAGCCCGACGGCTCGCAGCAGCCCGATCTCGCGGGTCCGCTCGATCACCGACAGCGCGAGCGTGTTGACGATGCCCAGCACCGCGATCACGAGCGACAGCCCGAGCAGCGCGTACAGGATCACCAGGAGCTGGTCGACCTGGCCGGCCATCTCGTCGACGAACTCGTCGCGGTCCTGGACCGAGACGACCACGTACGGCGCGACGGCCGACGTGACCGCGGCGCGCAGGTCCGCCTGCGAGACGCCCGATGCCGCGTCCAGGGTCACCGTGTCGATGACCTGGGCCTCGTCCGGCGCGAGCTCGTCGAGCACCGCGGGCGTGACGACCACCGACGAGCCGATGATCTGGCTCTCGAACAAGGCCCCGACCCGCAGGTCGCGCGTGCCCGTCGCGGTGGTCACGGTGACCGTGTCGCCCACCGCCCAGTCGTCACCGGCGAAGTCGGTGTTGAGCAGCGCGGTGTCGTCGGCGAGGTCGTCGGTCGAGCCTGCCGTGACGTCGACCAGGAGCGTCGAACCCAGCACCCCGGGCTCGAGCGACACGACGCCGCCGGAGTCCTGCGGCGTGGGCGCGACACCCGGCGAGGGCGAGACGCCCGCGTAGCTGAACGCGAGCTCGGCGACCTTGCCCACCTCGGGCAGGTCCCGGACGTCGTCGACCGCGCCCTGCGGGATCGCGAACGTCGCGGACTGCAGGATCAGGTCGGCGTTGGTCGAGCTCTCCACGACGCTCGACAGCGACGCGGTCGCCGACGCCGCGATCACCGAGACCGCCCCGACCAGCGCCATGCCGATCGTCAGCGCACCCGCGGTGTTGGCGGTGCGGCGCGGGTTGCGGACCACGTTGCCGCGCGCGAGCCGACCGACCGGCTTGAGCAGCGCCACGAACGGCGCGGCCAGGAAGCGCATCGCGGACCGCGCGAGCATCGGCGAGGCGACCAGCACCCCGACGAGCACGAGCGTCGCCCCGAGGCCGAGCAGCGCGTCGGCGAAGTCCGCCTCCGCCTTGATCGCCGCGGCGACCACGCTCGCAGCGCCGGCCGCCGCGACCGCGACACCGAGCACGCCGCGCAGCTGCAGCGAGCGCTCGTGCACCGTGATGTCGCCGCGCATCGCCTCGACGGGTGCGACGAGCGCCGCGGTGCGCGCCGGGAACGCGGCCGCCACGGCCGAGACCAGGGTGCCGAGCACGAGGCAGCCGACGACCGTCGTCGTGCTGAGCGGGATGTCCTTCGCGAGGTCCATGCCCATTCCCGAGAGCGCGACGCGCACGAGCTGCACGAGCCCCAGCCCGCCGAGCACACCGAGCGCGGAGCCGACGAGCCCGACGACCGCCGCCTGCCCGACGACGACCGAGAACACCTGCGTCGGCGACGCCCCCACGGCGCGCAGCAGGGCGAACTCGCGCACCCGCTGGCGGACCGACATCGCGAACGTGTTCGCGATGATGAACGCGCCGACGAACAGCGCGATCACCGCGAAGATCAGCAGGAACGTCGTGACGAAGCCGAGCATCTCGCCGATGTCCGACTGCAGCGCCTCGCGCATCTGCGAGCCCTCGACCGCCGACGCGTCGCTGCCCCCGTCGAGGCCCGGCAGCGCCGCGGCCAGCGTCTGGGTGAGCGCGGACTCGGTCACGCCCTCGTCGCCGAAGACGGCGATCTGCGCGACGTTCCCGTCCGGCGCGAACGCGGCCTGCGCGGTGGCGGGGTCGAGGAGCACGATCGTCGCGCCGGCCATGGGGCCACCCGCGTCGACCTCGCCGACGACCGTCACCTGTCGGACCTCGCCACCGATCACGAGGTTCGTCTCGTCGCCCAGGGCGAGCCCGGACGACTCGAGCGTCGCGATCTCGAGCGCGACCTCGTCGGGCCCGGACGGCATCGCGCCGTCGACGAGCGTCAGGCCGGGGTCGCGCTCGTCGTAGCTCAGACCGAACGACGGCGCCTGCGTGGACTGGACGGCGGTGCCGTCGGCACCGACGAGGACGACCATGCCCGACACGTCCGGCAGCGCGATCTGCACGCCGTCCAGGTCGTCGAGCTCGTCGGCCAGCGCGATCGGGACCGGGTTGCGGGTCTCGCCGACGCTGAAGCCGGCGTCGCCGCCCGCGACCTGCGTCGCGCCGCGCACGTACGCGTCGGCGGGAGCGGACGCGTCGACGATCCCGTCGAACGTGCTGGACATCATGGTGCGCAGGCTGAACGTGCCCGCGACGAACGCGACCCCCAGCGCCACGGCGAGGATCGACAGCAGGAACCGGACCGCGTGCGCCCGGACCCCGCGGAGCGTGACGCGCAGCATCAGCGCACCTGCGCGGGCGTGGCGTCCAGCAGGGCGGACGGGGCCGAGTCGGCGCCGGCCTCGACGCGACGCGTCAGGGCACCGAGGCGCTCGAGGACCGTGTCGGGCGTCGGGTCGCGCAGCTCGTCGACGATCCGGCCGTCGGCCAGGAACAGGACGCGGTCGGCGTAGGACGCCGCGGTCGGGTCGTGCGTGACCATGACGACCGACTGCCCGAGCTCGTCGACGCTGCGACGCAGGAAGCCGAGCACGTCGCGGGCGGACGTCGAGTCGAGGTTGCCGGTCGGCTCGTCGGCGAAGACCACCGCGGGCCGCGTGACGAGCGCACGGGCGCACGCGACGCGCTGCTGCTGCCCGCCGGACAGCTCCGCGGGCTTGTGCGACAGGCGGTCCTGCAGGCCCACCGCGCGCACCACGGCGTCGAGGTGGTCCTTGTCGACCGAGCGCCGCGCGATGTCGAGCGGCAGCAGGATGTTCTCGAGCGCGGTGAGCGTGGGGACCAGGTTGAAGGCCTGGAAGACGAAGCCGAGACGGTCGCGGCGCAGCTTGGTCAGGCCGCGCTCGGACATGGCGGAGACGGTCTCGCCGTCGACGGTCACGGTGCCGGCGGTCGGGCGGTCGAGGCCCGCCATGCAGTGCATGAGGGTCGACTTGCCGGAGCCCGAGGGGCCCATCGTCGCGGTCAGGCGACCGCGCTCGAAGTCGACGTCGATGCCCGCGAGGGCGTGGACCGCGGTGTCTCCGCGGCCGTAGGTCTTGACGAGGCCGCGCGCGGAGGCGATCACGGCAGCAGAGTCCGGGGTAGTGGTCGGCGTGTTCACGTGACTGATCCTTGCCCTCCCCGCCCACAGAAGCGATCGGGTTTCCCCCCGGATCCGACCCTGAGAGTGGTGGGGGTGGCCTCAGGGTGCCCCTCATGGACGAACGTCCTGGTCAGCGCGCTCCGGTACGTCCGAAGGCCCGCACCGGCGCTGGCCGACGGCTGCGCCTCGGGGCATCCCGCGCGCCCCGGTGCGGCCAGGCAGCCGTCGGTGCCGCGCACTACGGTGGCGGCATGGCCCGCTACCTCGACGTGCACCCGCACGACCCGCAGCCGCGTCTCGTCGCCCAGGCGGTCGCGGTGCTGCGGGACGGCGGCGTCATCGCGTACCCCACGGACTCGTGCTACGCGCTGGGTACGACGATGGGCTCGCACGACGGCGCGGACCGCATCCGCCGCCTGCGCCACCTGGACGACAAGCACCACTTCACGCTCGTGTGCGCCGACTTCGCCCAGCTCGGTCAGCTCGTGCACCTCGACAACGCGGCGTTCCGCGCGATCAAGGCCGCGACCCCGGGCCCGTACACGTTCATCCTGCAGGCGACCCCCGAGGTGCCGCGCCGCCTCGCGCACGCCAAGAAGCGCTCGGTCGGGGTGCGCATCCCCGACCACCCCGTCGCGGCCGCGATCGTGCGCGAGCTCGGCGAACCCCTCCTGTCGTCGTCCCTGCTCATGCCGGGCCACGACTGGCCGCTGACCGAGGGTTGGCAGATCCGCGAGGAGCTCGACCACGAGCTCGACGCGGTCGTCGACGCGGGCGACTGCGGGACGACGCCGACCACGGTGGTCGACTGGACCTCGGGCGCGCCCGAGGTGGTCCGCGTGGGTGCGGGAGACCCCGACCGGTTCCAGTGAGCGGCCCGCGTCACCGGTCCGACGAGCCCGCCCCGCCCCCGGGTGCGCGGGGCCCGGCTGCGCGCGGTCCTGGTGCGCCGACGACGATCCCGCCCGGCGACCCCGACGCCGCGCACTCACCGGCGCTGGCCTCGCTCGACGCCGACGTCGTGGAGTGCCGGCGCTGCCCGCGGCTCGTCGCGTGGCGCGAGCAGGTGGGGCGGGAGCGCCGCGCCGCGTTCCGCGACGAGACCTACTGGGCGCGTCCGGTCCCGGGCTTCGGTGACGCGGCCGCGCGCATCCTCGTCGTCGGGCTCGCGCCCGCCGCGCACGGCGCCAACCGGACCGGCCGCATGTTCACCGGCGACCGCTCGGGCGACTTCCTGTTCGCCGCGATGCACCGCGTCGGGCTCGCGAACCAGCCCACGTCCGTGTCCGCCGACGACGGGCTGCGCCTGACCGGCATCCGTGCGACCGCGCCCGTGCGGTGCGCGCCGCCCGCGAACAAGCCCACGCCCGACGAGCGCCGCGCGTGCGCGCCGTTCCTCGCACGCGAGCTCGAGATCGTCGACCCGCGCGTCGCCGTGGTGCTCGGCGCGTTCGGCTGGGCCGCGCTGCTCGACACCTTGCGCGACCTGGGATGGGCCGTGCCGCGGCCCGCACCCCGGTTCGGGCACGGCGCCGAGGTCGTGGTGCACCGCGGGCCACGCACGCTCACCCTGCTCGGGTGCTTCCACGTGAGCCAGCAGAACACCTTCACCGGCCGCCTCACGCCGGACATGCTCGACGACGTGCTGCGCCGTGCGCAGGCCCTCGCGCGCGACTGACGCCGGGGCCGCAGCGGTTCCGGCGTGGCGGTACCTGCATGGCGGTGCCGACGCGGCGGTGCAGGTGCCGGCGTCGGCGGGTGCGGGCGGTGCGGGTGTCGGAGGCCTGGTGCAGGGTGGCCGCATGGAGATCTCCTTCGTCGCAGGCTTCGGCCCGATCACGCGCGACGCCGACGCCGCCCGCACGTTCTGGTCCGAGGGCGGGCTGGGCATCCCGCTCGAGGAGCCCGCGCCCGGGTACCTGACCAACGACACGCTCCAGGGCGTCAAGGCCTTCGCGCTGTGGCCGCTCGCGCAGGCCGCCGAGTCGACGTTCGGCACGCCGCAGTGGCCCGAGTCGCACCCCGTCCCGCAGGCGTGGCTTGAGCTCGACGTGGCCACGCACGAGGCAGTGGCCGAGGCCGCCGCCGAGCTCGTCGGGCTCGGGCACCGGCTCCTGCGCGAGGCCCACCTCGAGCCGTGGGGCCAGACCACCGCGCGCCTGCAGAGCCCCGAGGGCCTGCTCGTCGGGATCTCCCACACCCCGTGGATGCACGTCGACGGCGCCGAGGACGCCGCGGCGGAGGAGTACACGGGCCACGCCTGACGCCGGGCCGCTGGTGCCGGGGCGGATGCCGGCCCGTCGGAGACGGCGCTCGACCACGGCTCCGTGCGGGTGCGGTGCCCGCCCTCGTCGGACGGGCACCGCACCGCTCGTCAGTGCTCGCGCAGGACCTCGGCGACGAACGCGGCCGAGCGCGTGCGCAGACCCTCGATGCGGTTCGCGACCATCTGCGCCCGCACCTCCTCGATCGCCGAGCCGGCCTCGGTCCGCGTCGGAGGACGGCGCACGTTGGCCGAGCACAGGAAGTGCGTGCAGATGAGCGTGCCGATGGTGTTGCCGCGGCGGCCGGACGCGCCCGCTCGTCGTGCGACGTAGAGGCTCACGTCGTCGGTCGCGACGACGTCCTCGCACCACGCGCACACCGCGCGGCGTCGGATGCGCTCCTTGGCGTCGGTCGAGCGGAGCAGCACGCCCGTGGGCGTGCCGTCCACGGGGACGACCGCGTACGCCACGAGCGGCGCCTTGCGGTCACGCCACCCGAGGTAGTCGAGGCGCTCCCAGTCGAGCGTGTCGAGCACGGGGAGCACCGCCTGCGCGGCCTCGCGTCGGCTCGCGTTCACGAAGGACGCGCGGATCTGCTTGTCGGTCAGGGGTTCCATGAGTCGTGGTTCTCCGGGGTTCGAGGTCTCCGCCGGGCGCGCGCGGACGGCGACGGTCGTCCGTCGTCGATCGTGCGGCGCGCGTGGGCTGGTCGCGACGGCGCGGCCCGCGGGCCTGGCCGGTGCGTCCCGCCCGTCGGCGGAGGAGGGCGGTGAAGTGGTCGATCGCGTCGTCGGACCGGTCCTCGCGCTCGTGGCGCACCGGATCAGGTGCGGCCCCGCCCGGCGGGCGGTGCGCGGGACGTCGCTCACCGGTCCGGGACGTGCCCGGTCATGCCTCGCGCAGCGGCGGGGCGGTGTGTCCGGGGGGCGGTGTGTGCGGTGGACTCAGACGCAGCGCGCGGCGCGGCCTGAGCAGGCCGCAACGGCCACCCCACAACCTGCGATGCGATGCATCCGCGCTCTCCTCGTCCGTCTCTGATCCGTGCACCCCGGTGCCCGGTCGCGCTCTGCCGCGCCCGGCTGCCTCGAGCAGCCACCGTCCATTGTGCCTCAGCCTCCCGCCTTCGCCCTCGGGACCGTCCGCGAGGTCGACGATCCCGCGCTCACGCCGCGCGCGCCGCGGCTGCGTGGACGGCACCTGTGGGCTCCCTGCCGAGGGCGGGAATCGACGACGCGGCGCGGTCGTTCCCCTGTGCATGACGTTGACTGGCGAGTACGTCCCGAGCGCGTCGGCCCAGACCCGCAACCAGGTCGAGCTGTACGAGGCCAGCGGGGGAACCAAGGGCACCACCATGCGGGGCCGGCCCGTCGTGATCCTCACGACCGTCGGGGCCTCGTCGGGCAAGCTGCGCAAGGCCGCGCTGATGCGGGTCGAGCACGAGGGCCGGTACGCGATCGTCGCCTCGCTGGGCGGTGCTCCGCAGCACCCGTCCTGGTACCACAACGTCGTCGCGCACCCGCTCGTCGACCTCCAGGACGGCCCGACGGTGCGCAGCTTCGTGGCCCACGAGGCCACCGGCGCGGAGCGCGACGAGTGGTGGGCGCGCGCGGTCGCGACCTGGCCGGACTACGACGAGTACGTCACGCGCACCACCCGCACGATCCCGCTCTTCGTCCTCACCCCCACCCCCTGACCCCCGACCCAGCGCCTGCTCAGGCATCTCGACCTCATACCCGGAGCAGCCACTGGCTCACCGCCACGAGACGACGCGACGCAGCGGTTGCTCAGGCAATCGGCCGGGGAGGCCGGAGCGAAGGCTGGGTGGTGGTCTCGGGCGCCGCGTGCGGTCTGCCCAGGAGCGGTCAGCCGAGGAGGGTCAGCCCAGGAGGAGGTGCCAGCCGCCGACGCCGATGACGCCCGCGACGAGCGGTGCGGCGACCGGCACCCAGCCGTACCGCCAGTCCGAGCTCCCCTTGTGCTTGAGCGGCAGCAGGGCGTGCACGATGCGCGGCCCGAGGTCACGCGCGGGGTTGAGCGCCGGACCGGTCGGCCCGCCGAGGCCCGCGACCAGGCCCCAGACCAAGAACCCGAGCGCCAGGTGCGCGGTGCCGGGCTCGTTCGCGGTCAGCGGCGAGTGCGTGATGGCCAGCGCGCACGAGAACAGGACCACCGAGCCCAGCAGCTCGTTCGCGAAACCGTTGAGGCGTGACTTGGCTGCGTTGACCGTCGAGAACGTGGCCAAGATGTCGTCAGGGTCCTCGGTGCGGTCGTAGTAGGGCTTGTGGGTCGCGACGATCGCGAGCTGGCCGGCCATCGCGCCCAGCAGCTGCGCGACGATGTACGGCGCCACCTCCGCCCACGGGAACAGCCCCCAGGTCGCGAGCCCGAGCGTGAACGCCGGGTTGATGTGGTTGCCGCTGATCCCGCCGAACATGAGCGCGGGGATCATCACACCGAAGCCGTAGCCCATCGCGATGAGCGACCAACCGCCGCGGTAGCCCTTCGACCCCTTGAGGTGCACGTTCGCCACGGTCCCGTTGCCCAGGATGATCAGGATCGCGGTCCCGATGAACTCGCAGGCCAGGCGCGTGGTGAGGTCGAACGACGGATCCATGCGCCAACTCTGGCAGCGGTGGTTCTCCCTCCGGCGTAGCCACGCCCGCGACACCCCGGCGCACCGCCCGCCCGCCCCGCCCGTCTCATCGGCCGGACACCGACCCGACCCCAGCCCTCGTCCCCGCCCCCCTCGTCCCCACCCACCGACCCCCACACCCCCACACCCCACCGACCCGACGACCCTGATACCGACCACCCACCCCGACCACGCCCCCCAGCACCCGCTGCTCCGGCCCGCCGCCCTCCAACCGCGAGCAACCACTGGCTCACGCACAAGACCCGAGACGAACCAGCGGTCGCTCCGGGCTCAAGGAGCCAAGACCTGAGCAACCACTGGGTCGCGCAAGGCATCGAACGCGACCCAGCACCTGCTCCGGGCTCGCGGACTCAGAGCCTGAGCAACCGCTGGGTCGAGCACGAGACCCGCACGAACCAGCACCTGCTCAGGCCTCAAGGACTCAGAGCCTGAGCAGTCGCTGGGTCGAGGTCGGGGTGGGCACGGGGTGGAGGGGCGCCATGAGGGGCGGGAGGTGGGGACTGGTCGTGACGTGGGGCGGAGGGTGGGGACTGGTCGTGGGGCGGGTGGTGCGGGTCGGTGGGGGCGTGGGGTGAGCCGGTGGTGGGTGGGGTGGGTCGTGGTGGTCGTCGTCGGGGTGGCGGTGGGGCTCGGCGGGCCCGTGGTGCTGCGCGAGCGGGCCAGCGCGCGGTACCCCGTCACGGCCGCGGACCTCGCGGCGGGGCGGTCGGCGCTGGCTGCGCTCGCGGGGCCAGATCAGCGCCCGGCCGCGGCGGACGGATCGGCGGTGCCGGACGGGTCGGGGGTGGCGGACGGGTCGTCGTACGAGCGCGAGCAGTTCGGGACGGCATGGGCGGACGTCGATCGCAACGGGTGCGACACGCGCAACGACGTACTGCGCCGCGACCTGACGGCCACCACGATCGACGCCGACGGCTGCACGGTGCTGACCGGCGTCCTCGCCGACCCGTACACGGGGCGCCGCATCGTGTTCGCGCGGGGCAAGGGCTCGGCGCTGGTGCAGATCGACCACGTGGTCGCGCTCGCCGCGGCATGGTCGTCGGGAGCGGCGTCGTGGGACCGGCGCACACGCGAGGCGTTCGCGAACGACCCCGCCAACCTGCTCGCCGTCGACGGGCCAGCGAACCAGGACAAGGGCGCGTCCGACGCCGCCGCCTGGCTCCCGCCCGATCCCGGCTTCGCGTGCGTCTACGCGCTCCGCCAGATCCGCGTGAAGGCGGCGTACGGCCTGTCGGTCGCCGACGACGAGCGCGCAGCCCTCGACGACGCGCTGGACACCTGCGTCACCGCCTGACCGCGGGCGCGCCCGCGTCGGCTCCGATGCCGGTCCTGATGGTCGGGCGCGCGCCGTCGGCGAGGGCACCGGTGCCGGACGTCAGGTGCCGGGCACGCCGGTGCCGGGCTCAGACGCTCAGGGCGCGGCTCCCGGGACCGCGACGTCCGTGCCCGACGCAGTGACGCGCACGCCGTCGCTCTGCACGACGGCGTCGGTGAGCACCAGCCCGTCGGGGAGGTCCTCGACGGGGATCTCGAGGTCCTGCAGTCGCGACGCGAGGTCGCTCGGCAGCGCCGCGGCTTCGACCCGCACGCCACCGACGCTCACCGTCGCGACGTCGACGAGCAGTCGACCATCCTCGACACGCGGCGTCAGCTCGCCCGCCAGGTCGAGCCCGAGCACCTGCCCGCTCAGACGCAGCGCATCCCCGGCGACCTCGACGGTGAGCTCGAGCGACGTGCGCTCGACCACCGCGCCCTGCAACGACGCCGTCGGGATCGTGGCGTGCACGACGACCTCGTCCGCCCGGTACGGCGTGCTCGTCGAGACCCCGTCCGCGCCGATCACCAGGTCCGTCATCGCGATGCCACCGAGCGTCGCGCCGTCGACCGTCGCGTCGAGCCGGTCGAGCTCGCCGCGCGCGAGCTGCGGCAGGAACGGGAACCCGCCGACGTCGACCACGGGCGCCCCGACGACCTCGTCGACGTTCTCGACGATCGCGTCGGACACCGTCTCGCGGGTGCGCTGCGCCGCGACCACGTCGGCGACGACGAACCCGAGCGCCACGAGGACGAGCAGCGTGAGGCCCACCACGAGCCCGGTCCGTCGTCGATGCGTCGTCATCCGGACACGGTAGGAGAGCCGCGGCGCTGCCGCGCGTCCGGACGACGACACGCGGTTCGTGGCCCACCCCCTCGCGGGCCGGGCGACGGCGTGGCGTTCGCCCAGGTCATCGCCGCGCCGAGCGGCGCCGAGTGGCCACCGAGCGGTGCTCGACGCCGCGCCAGATCCGGGCACAAACATGTGGCGCGCGTCACGCCCCGCGCCTAGCCTGGTGTCGAGGTCGCGACGAGGGACGCCCGATGACGTGGGTTCTGCTGCTGGTACTCAGCTCTCTGCTCCCGGCGCTCCTCTTCGGGGCGGTGTGGTCGCTGTTCCCCGGCGAGGAGGAGACGCCGCGGTGGCGTGCGGCCCTCGCACGGCGGTTCGAGCGCTGGGCGCACGCGCTGCGCCACGAGCCACCCGTCACGACGAACCCGTTCGACGCCCTGTGGGTCCAGGACCGGCTGACGAAGGTCGCCGACCACGTCCGGCAGCTCGAGAGCGACACCCGCGGGTACGCGCGCGCCGAGCGGATCATCGCCTCGCAGCTCGCCTACGACCAGCTCCTCGCGAAGGCCTGCGGCCTGGCCGGGGTGCAGGTGGTGCCGAGCCCGCTGGGCGACCCCGCCGAGAGGTTCCGCGAGGAGGTCGAGCTCGCCTCCCGCGGCTGGTCGTGGTGAGCGCGCGGCCAGACCCGTGCAGGGACGACCGGTCCTGAGCAGGGCCGAGCTCCGGCCCGGCGTCAGCCCGCGCGGACCGTGAGCGTGCTCGGTCCGGCCGGTGTGCGCCGGACCTCGATGCGGTCCGCGATGGTCTGCTTCAGCGCGTCGACGTGCGACACGACCCCGACCACGCGGCCACCGGCGCGCAACCGGTCCAGCTCGGCGAGCACCTGGTCGAGCGTGTGCGGGTCGAGCGACCCGAACCCCTCGTCGACGAACAGCGTGCCCAGGTCGATCCCGCCGGCCTCGGCGGTCACGACGTCGGCCAGCCCGAGCGCCAGGCACAGCGAGACGTAGAACGTCTCCCCGCCCGAGAGCGTGCGCGGGTCCCGCGGCTGCTCGGTGTGGTGGTCCAGCACCCGCATCGCCAGGCCGGTGCGACGTGAGCTCACGTCCTCCTTGCGGTCGCTGCGCACGAGCTCGTACCGGCCGTCGGACATCCCGACGAGCCGTGCGTTGGCCGCCGCGACGACGTCCTCGAACCGCCGGACCAGCACGTACGTCGACAGCGACAGCCCGTGGTCGTTCTCGGTCCCCGTGCCGCTGGCCAGACCGGCCATGCGCAGGACCGGCGCCGCGTCCCCGAGCCCGCGCAGATGGAGCTCGACCGACTGCCGCACGGCCCGTGCCGCCTCCTGCGCGGCCTGCGCACGTGACGCGCAGACGCCCGCCCGCGCGGCCGCTGTGCGCGCGTGCTCGGCCGCCTCACGCTCGACCTCGAGCGCGCGGGGCAGGTCCGGGCCGGCCTGCCCGTCCTGCGCGTCGCGTCCGACGAGCAGCGGGTCGTCCTCGAGCTCGCGCAGGCCGGTCCGGACGCGGTCGAGCGCCGCGTCGTGCTCGCGCAGGGCACGCTCGAGCGCGGCGGCCTCGCCGTCGGGCAGGTCAGCCGCGCGTGCGGCGGCCGCATCGGCGAAGTCGTGCTCGGCGAGCGCGGCGGCGAGCTCGGACGCGGCCCGGCTCAGCTCACGGTGCGCGGCCAGGAGGTCGTCGAGCGCGGCGCGCAGACCCGCGGCGACCGCGGCGCGCTCGACGAGCTCCGCGTGCCGGGCGGCGACGGTCGGGTGTCCCGCTCGCGCGAGTGCGACCTCCGCCTCGGCCTCGCTGACCTTGGCGGTGCACGCGTCGACGACCATGACGGCCTTCTCGCGCGCGGCCTGGGCGAGCGCCCGGTCCCGGCGGCGTTCTTCGGTCGCGGTGGCGTGCGCGTCGATCTCGGCCGTCAGGCGCGTCACGTCCGCGAGCGCCGAGCGGGCGGCCGCGAGGCGCGCCTCGGCCTCGGTCAGCTGGCGTGCCGCGTCCTGCGCGGAGACGCCGCCCGTCGCGTCGCGCGCCGTCGCGACCTGCGACTCGACCCCCGCGAGCGCCTCACGGGCGCCGGTCAGCGCCGCCTCGGCCCGCTGCCGCGCCGCTTCCGCGCGGGCCACCTCGTCGGCGGTCACGTGGTCCGCGCCGAGCGCGGCCGGGGCGGGGTGCTCGACGCTGCCGCAGACCGGGCAGCCGTCGCCCGCGCGCAGCCCGGCGGCGAGCTCACCGGCGAGACCGGCGATCCGGGCGGTGCGCGCGGCGGCCTCGCGCTCGACGGCGACCAGGGCGTCGCGCGTGGCCCGCTCGGCCTTCGTCGCGGCCTCGTCGCGACGCTCCAGCAGCCCCGCGAGACGCAGGTGCGCCTCGACGCGGTGCCGCGCGGACTGCAACGCCACCGCGAGGTCCGCCTCGCCCGCCGACGCGGTCCGCGCCAGCTCGAGCGACGACCCCAGCACTGCGGCTTCGGCAGGCCGCGCCGCGAGCCACTCGTCGTGAGCGGCGAGCTCGGTGTCGTGGTTCTCGACCGCGCCACGAGCGGTCGTCAGCGCGAGCCGAAGGCCCTGCAGCGACTCCTCGACCTGCACCGCGTGCTCGAGCGCCGCTGCCTCCCGCACGGCGTCCTCGTACGCCGAGACGAGCCCCGCCCGCGCGCCCGGCTCGGCGCCGACCCGCCCGGCGGCGTCAGGACCGGTTGCCGTGAGTCCGGCGCTCGGAGGCATGCCGTCGCCCGGCACCACGTCCCCGACGAGCTCGGCCAGGTCGGGCGGTGCCACGTCACGCGCCGCGGCGAGGCCCTTCGCCGCCGCGTCGACGGCCACGGTCGCCTCCTCGGCAGCGCGCAGCAGCGGTCGCACGGTCCGGGCGGCGCGGGCGCGGACCAGCCGGAGCCCGCGCTCGGCCTGCACCCCGGCGGCCGCCTCGAGGGCGGTGTGCTCGCGACCGAGCCGATCCCGCGTCTCGAGCAGCCGCACGGTGCGCCGCGCGAGCTCGGCCGCGGAGCCGGCCGCGGTGTGCTCGGCGGTGGCCGCGTCAGCCTCGGCGCGGGCCCGCGTCGCCTCGTCGGCGAGCAGTCCCAGCGGCCCCGCCAGCGCCGCGTCGAGCGCGCGAGTGTCGGAGCGTCCGACGAGCGCTGCGGACACGGCCTCGTGCACGGAGGCGAGCGCGGTCGCGTCGAGCCCGGCCGCACCCGCGAGGTGCGCGACCTTCTCCTCGACGACCCGACGGGTCCCCTCGGTCGCGCGGTCCGCCTCGCGGCGCATCTCGACGAGCCGTACCTGCATCCGCTGGTAGACCTGCGTGCCGAAGATCTTCTGCAGCAGCGCGGGCCGCTCCTTCTCGGGGTCCGCGCGCAGGAAGCGCGCGAACTCGCCCTGCGGCAGCACGATCGTCTGGACGAACTGCTCACGGTCCAGCCCGACGACGCGCTGGATCTCCGCGCCCGCCTCGTCGAGCCGCGTCGAGAGCATCTCGCCCGTCGGCTCGTCGTCCGTCGAGGCCGGTGCGTCCGCGGCGAGCCGCCACAGCCGCACCGACGCCTGCTGCCGCACCGTCCCGGTGCCGCGCTTCTTCGCGCGGTCGAACGCGGGCGTCCGGCGCACGCGGAACCGCCCGGCGCCGACCTCGAAGGTCAGGTCGACGAACGACTCCGTCTCGTCGTCGGCGTAGGCCGAGCGCACGCGGTCACCGCTGGACTCGGCCGAGGCGACCTTGCCGTAGAGCGCGAACACCACGGCGTCGATCACGGTGGACTTGCCCGCGCCGGTCGGGCCCTCGAGCAGGAACAGGCCCGACGCGCCGAGCTCGGCGAAGTCGATCGTGTGACGCCCCGCGAACGGCCCGACGGCCTGGAGCGTCATCGAGACGAGCTGCATCAGGCGCTCCGCTCGGCGGCCGCGGCGTGCTCGTGCGCGGCGCGGAGCACCGCGAGCTCGTCGTCGTCCGGGCGTGCGCCCGTGACGTGGGAGACGAAGTCGCACGCGACCTCGACCGGGTCGGCGGCGGCGGTCACCGCGCGCAGCGCGGGTGCGCCGACCGCTGCGGGAGGCCGGTGCTGCACGACGAGCGCGTGCGGCAGGCGCGCCCGCACGCGCGCGTACAGGTCCTGCGGCCGGCGCTCGTCGGTCACCACGACGCGCACCCAGTCGTCCACGTGCGGCGCGCCCGCCGCGCCCAGGACGTCCTCGAGCGTGCCCGTGACGTCGGCCAGCCGGCGCGGCACGGGAGCGGCGACGAGCTCGGTGCGCACCTGCTCGCCCGACAGGTCGACGAGCACGCTGGACTTGGTGTGGTGCTGCTCGGAGAACGAGTACGCCAACGGCGAGCCGCTGTACCGCATCGTCGTGCCGGCCGGTCCGCTGACCACCTGCGGCCCGTGCAGGTGCCCCAGCGCCGCGTAGTCGACGCCGCCGAGCACGTGCGACGGCACGTGGTCCACGCCGCCCACCCGGATGTCCCGCTCCGACTCGCTCGCCACTCCCCCGACGACGAAGGCGTGCGCGACGACCACCGAGCGCGTCCGCGGCCCGCCCGCGCGCGCGGCGAGGTCGGCGCGCACGCGCGCCATCGCGGCGGCGGTCACCGCCTCGTGCGAGCGGGCCAGCACGGGCGCACCGGGCTCGGCGAGCTGCGAGCGCACGGTGTCCGGGTCGAGGTACGGCAGGCCGTACACGAGGAGCGTGCGGCCCTCGTCGTCGGTGACCTCGACCGGCCGGTCCAGGCCCGCGACGCGCGTGCGCAGCTGCACGCGCTCGCGCATGAGCGCGGCACCGAAGCCCAGCCGCGTCGCCGAGTCGTGGTTGCCCGACGTCAGGACGACCGTCGTCAGCTCGGCGAGCCGCGCGAGCGTCTCCGAGAGCAGCGTGACCGCCTCGACCGGCGGGATCGCACGGTCGTAGACGTCCCCCGCGACGACGACCGCGTCGACCTGCTCGGTGCGCACGACGTCGACCACGTGGTCCAGGTACGCCGCCTGGTGGTCGAGCAGGTCGACCCCGTGCAGCGACCGGCCCAGGTGCCAGTCCGACGTGTGCAGCATCCGCATGAGCCGGACGGTATCCGCCACGTCCGACACCGCTGCGGTGGACAGGCCGCGAGCGTCCGATCGGCACCGCCTGCACCGATTCTTCACACGACATCATCCCCTGGGGGGACCCCACGCGGCCTGCCGAGACGCCAGGGTTGCTCTCAGTACGACGGGAGACCAGGCCGACCCGGCCCGGCGTCGTACCTGATGACAGGGGGTTTCTCATCATGCAAGCCCGAACTCGCGCGTCCGCCCTCGCGGCGCTCGTCGTCACGGTGGCCCTGACGGCCTCGTCGATGACCGCCGCCACCGCGGCCGGCCCCGCTGCCGCGCCCGCCGCGACGCCCGCCCTGACGCCCGCCGACCGCACGAGCGCCGCGGAGGCGGCCCGCGTCGACTCCGTCACCGCTGACATCGACTGGTTCGACTGCACCAACGTGGTCGGCCCCGGCGTCGACTGCGGGACGGTCGACCTCCCGCTGGACTACGACGACCCGACCGGTGAGCAGACCAGCGTCGCCGTGCTGCGCTCGCGCGCCACGCAGCCGACCAAGAAGCTCGGCACGCTCTTCGTGAACCCCGGCGGCCCGGGCGGCTCGGCCGTCTCGCTCGCCGCCAACGCGGCGTACTTCCTCCCGGCGGACATCGTCAAGCGGTTCGACGTCGTCGGGATCGACCCGCGCGGCACGAACTTCAGCTCGAACGTCTCCTGCTGGCGCAACCTCGGCGCGCAGACCGACGCGCTCCTGCCGATCCTCGAGAACGCCTACCCGGCGACCGTCGCGACGCGGATCGACTACATCAACGCCGCCAAGAAGTTCGGCACGGCCTGCTCGACCACGGGCCAGCCGCTGTCCGCGTCGATGTCGACCGCGAACGTCGCGCGCGACATGGACGTGCTGCGCCGCACCCTCGGCGACTCGAAGCTGTCGTTCCTGGGCTTCTCCTACGGCACCTACCTCGGCAACGTGTACGCGAACCTCTACCCGGACCGCGTCCGCGCGATCGTCATCGACGGCGTCGTGGACCCGGCCGGCTGGCAGGGTCGCGCCGCGACCGCCAACATCCCGCAGACGCAGCGCATCGCCTCCGGTGACGGCGCATGGAAGGCGTTCCGCGAGATCCTGCGGCGCTGCGGCGTGAAGGGCCCCAAGTACTGCATGCTCGCGCAGCGCAGCTCGAACCCGACCGCGCTGTTCGACTCCTTCGCGAAGAAGGTCAAGGCCAAGCCGATCGACCTGGGCGACGGCTTCATCATCGACTACCCGTTCGTCATGTCGCTGCTCCTGAGCGACCTGTACTCGTCCGACGGCTGGGCGTGGGTCGACATGGACCTCGACATGCTGATCACGCTGCAGCAGCAGCCCCAGACGAGCGCCGAGCGCAAGGCGTGGAACGCCGCGAAGAAGCAGCTCACCAAGCGCATGAAGGACTTCACGGACCTCAAGGACGCCGACGAGCGCGAGATCGCCAGGCTCGCGAAGGCGCCCGGCTTCGGGTACCCGTACGACAACTCGCCCGAGGCCTTCCAGTCCGTCCTGTGCACCGACGGCCTCAACCCGGCGAACGCGTCGGCATGGACCAAGGCGGGCCAGGAGGCGGAGAAGACCGGCGGTGGCTTCGGTCAGCTGTGGACCTGGGCCTCGGCGCCGTGCGCGTCGTCCACGTGGACGGCCAAGGACGAGGACTCCTACCGCGGCAGCTTCTCGGCCGCCACGTCCGCCCCGATTCTCGTGATCGGCAACAAGTGGGACCCCGCGACCAACTACCGCGGTGCGTACAAGGCCGCCAAGCTCCTGAAGAACTCCTCGTTCATCTCGAGCAACAGCTGGGGCCACACCGCGTTCGGCTCGTCGAAGTGCGTCGACACGACGCTGACGAACTACCTGCTCACGGGCAAGGCCGCGCTCGGCACCAAGACCTGCACGGGTGCTCAGCCGTTCGCGTGGAAGCTCGACTCCGGTGAGTCGGCCTCGCTCGCGCTGACGCACGCCAAGGGTCGCGCGCCCGTCACGCCGCCGGTCCCGGGCACCGCCCCGCACCTCTGAGCGACCTGGGCCTCGTGAGGTCCTGATCGATCCCGACGGGGGTCGCGACGTCCGCGTCGCGGCCCCCGTCCTCGTCCCCCCGGGACACGATCCGCGGGACCAGATCCGCGGGACACGACCCGCGGGACACGATCCGCAGGACACGATCCGCAGGCCGAGCGGCAGGGCGCGCAGGCGGGCGTCGCTCAGGCAGGCGTCGCGTCCTGCGTGACGTCCGCGAAGGTCGCCTCCAGCGCGCGCGCCAGGTCGTCGCCGTCCACGGTCGCGGCCACGCCGTGCGCACCCGCGCCGATCGACACCCGCCGCCCCCGCACGCGCTCGTCGGCGACCACCGGCCAGGCCGTGAGCGACCCGAACGGCGTGATCGTGCCGCGCTCGTACCCGGTGACCTCCAGCGCGGTCCCGGCGTCCGGCAGCGACAGCCGCGAGACGCCGAGGAGCGCGCGCAGCTTGGGCCACGAGATCGCGCGGTCACCCGTGACGAGGACGAACAGGTAGTCGTCGTCGCCGCGCCGCACGACGAGCGACTTCACGACGTCCCCCGGCTCGACGCCCCGCACCGCCGCGGCCTCCGCGAGCGAGCGCACCGGCCCGTGCCGCGTGATCTCGAACCCGATCCCTGACGCCTCGAGCGCCGCGAGCGCTCGGCGCTCTCCGTCCTGCCCAGTCATGCCCCCACCTCATCACACGGGGACCGCTCGCACCCGGCTCAGCGGAATCCAGGGGCGGACCTCCGGGCAGACCTGGGAGGATGGGAGGTCGTGACCACCGACCAGCCCCAGCACCCGGACCGCGCGGACCGTCCCCGCCGCGCCTCCGGTCGCTCGGGTGAGCAGTCGGGAGACCAGCCCGCAGGGCAGCGCCGGGGCCGCCCCGGCAAGCGACGCCAGGGCCAGCAGGGCCGGACGACGACCGAACAGACGCAGGGTGGGCAGACGACGAACCCGCGCGGCGGGGGCGCGGCACGACGAGCACGTGCCGCGCAGGCACGAGCGGCGGCCGTCCTGCCCCCGCTCACCTACCCGCCCGAGCTCCCGGTCAGCGCGCGCCGCGAGGACATCGCCGCGGCGATCCGCGACCACCAGGTCGTCGTCGTCGCGGGCGAGACCGGCTCGGGCAAGACGACGCAGATCCCCAAGATCGTGCTGGGCCTGGGCCGCGGCCGCGAGGGCCAGATCGGCCACACCCAGCCTCGGCGCATCGCGGCCCGCAGCGTCGCGGAGCGCATCGCGCAGGAGATCGGCACGCCGCTCGGCGAGCTCGTCGGGTACCAGGTGCGGTTCACGGACACGTCCAGCGAGCACACGCTCGTCAAGGTCATGACGGACGGCATCCTGCTCGCGGCGATCCAGCGCGACCCGCTGCTGCTGGCGTACGACACGCTGATCATCGACGAGGCGCACGAGCGCTCGCTCAACATCGACTTCCTGCTCGGCTACCTCACGCGCCTGCTGCCGCGCCGCCCGGACCTCAAGGTCGTCATCACCTCGGCGACGATCGACTCGGCCCGGTTCGCGCGGCACTTCGCGGGACCGGCGACGCCCGAGCACCCCGACGGCGTCCCCGCCCCGGTGGTCGAGGTCACGGGCCGGACGTACCCGGTCGAGCTGCGGTACCGGCCGTTGTCGCCGGACGCGCTCGGCGTCGACGACGAGGACGAGCTCACGGATTCCGACGAGCGTCCGGGTCGCGGGGGGCGCTCGTCGTCCCGTCCGACGAAGGTCGGTGCGCGATCGTCGGCCGCGAGCCCGTCGTCCCGTGCGCCGGCACGTCAGGCGGTCCGGGAGCGCGACCTCATGACGGGCATCACCGAGGCCGTCGACGAGCTCAGCGCGGAGGGCCCCGGCGACATCCTGGTGTTCCTGTCCGGCGAGCGTGAGATCCGCGACGCGGCCGACGCGCTGCGCGCCTCTCTCGGCACGCGCGTCACCGACCCGCGGCACCCGCAGGCGGTCGAGCTGCTGCCGCTGTACTCGCGGCTGTCGGCGGCCGAGCAGCACCGCGTGTTCTCGTCGCACCAGGGCCGCCGCGTGGTGCTCGCGACGAACGTCGCGGAGACGTCGCTGACCGTGCCGGGCATCCGGTACGTGGTGGACCCGGGCACGGCGCGCATCAGCCGCTGGTCGAAGGCGACCAAGGTGCAGCGGCTGCCGATCGAGCCGATCAGCCAGGCGTCGGCGAACCAGCGGTCGGGCCGGTGCGGTCGTGTGGCCGACGGCATCGCGATCCGGCTGTACTCGCAGGAGGACTTCGAGCGCCGCGACCGGTTCACCGAGCCGGAGATCCTGCGCACGTCGCTCGCGTCCGTGATCCTGCAGATGATCGCGGTGGGCGTCGCGGCGACCCCCGAGGACGTCGTGGACTTCCCGTTCGTCGACCCGCCGGACGTGCGCGCGGTGCGCGACGGCGTGCAGCTGCTGACCGAGCTCGGCGCGATCGAGACGGGCGCGGGCGGGACGCGGCTCACCGAGACGGGCCGCGCGCTCGCGCAGCTGCCCGTGGACCCGCGGCTCGCGCGCATGGTCGTCGAGGCGGCGCGGCGCGGGGTGCTGCGCGAGGTCGTCGTCGTCGCGGCCGCGCTGTCCATCCAGGACCCGCGCGAACGCCCGTCCGAGGAGCGCGAGAAGGCCGACGCGCTGCACGCGCGGTTCGCCGACCCGACCTCCGACCTGCTGTCGTACCTCAACCTGTGGACGTACCTGCGCGAGCAGCAGCGCGAGCTGTCCGGCAACGCGTTCCGCCGCCTGTGCCGCAGCGAGCACCTCAACTACCTGCGCGTCCGCGAGTGGCAGGACGTGGTGACCCAGCTCAAGGACCTGGCCAAGCACCTGCCCGGGGCGGACCGCGCGCGCGGCCGCGGCGAGCTCGGCACAGCGACGCCGGTTCGGCAGTCCGGACTGCCGAGCTCGGACCGGACTGCCGATCTCGTCGGGTCGTCGGCCACAGCGGGCTCACCTGGCGGGACCGGGGACGCGGCCGACGAGCAGGCGGGTGGCGGGCCGCGGCGCGGCGAGCTGCGCCAGGAGTGGGACGCCGACGCGATCCACCGCTCGGTGCTCGCAGGGCTGCTGTCCCACGTGGGCATGCAGGAGGCCACCGAGGTCGCCGCGCCCGCTCGTCGGGGCGACAAGCGCACCCCGGGCAAGCCCGACCGTCGCGGCCGCAACGAGTACCTCGGGGCACGCGGTGCGCGGTTCGCGATCTTCCCCGGCTCGGGGCTCGCGAAGAAGCCGCCGGCCTGGGTCATGTCCGCCGAGCTCGTCGAGACGTCCCGGCTGTGGGCGCGCGACGTCGCGCGCATCGACCCCGCGTGGGCCGAGGAGATCGGCGCTCACCTCGTCAAGCGCTCGTACTCCGACCCGGCGTGGTCCACCAAGCAGGGCGCCGCGATGTGCACCGAGCGCGTCCTGCTGTACGGCCTGCCCGTCGTCGCGGGGCGGCGCGTGCTGTACGCGAAGGTCGACCCGGAGGCGGCGCGCGAGCTGTTCGTGCGGCACGCGCTCGTGCAGGGCGAGTGGACCACGCACCACGAGTTCTTCCACGAGAACCGGCGCCTGCTCGCCGAGGCCACCGAGCTCGCGGCTCGCGCCCGCCGCGCGGACCTGCTGGCCGACGAGGACGCGCTGTTCGACTTCTACGACGAGCGCGTGCCGGCCGACGTCGTCTCGGCGCGGCACTTCGACCAGTGGTGGAAGACCGCGCGGCGCCGCGACCCCGACCTGCTCACGTACTCGCGCGAGCTGCTCGTCTCGTCCGACGCGGACGCGATCGACGAGTCGTCGTTCCCGTCGCGCTGGCCGCAGGGCGACCTGTCGCTTCCGCTGACCTACCAGTTCGAGCCCGGCACCGAGGCCGACGGGGTCACCGTGCACATCCCGCTCGCGCAGCTGCCGCGGCTGACGCCCGACGGGTTCGGCTGGATGGTGCCCGGGCTGCTCGACGAGCTCGTCGTCGCGACGATCCGCGCGCTGCCCAAGCCCGTGCGCGTGCAGCTGGTCCCGGCACCCGACGTGGGCCGCGCGGTGAGCGCGTGGCTGCGCGAGCACACCGCGTCGTGGGCCGACACGGTCCGCGCCGGCGACGCCGCTCCGTCGTTCCACCAGGCGTTCGCCTCGGCCGTGCGCGCCGTGCGGGACGTGGACGTCCCCGCCGACGCCTTCGACGACGAGCGGCTGCCCGCGCACCTGCGCGTGACGTTCCGGGTGGTCGGCGACCGCGGCGGGGTGGTCGACGAGGGCAAGGACCTCGCCGCGCTGCAGCACCGGCTCGCGGACCGCGCGCAGGACGCGGTCGACACGGCGGTGCGGTCCGCGCTGCGGCAGGCGATGCGCGAGGCGGGTCTGGTGGCCGACGACGCGGGCCGTCCTGCGCCGCGCGGGCGTGGGCGGGACGACGAACGGCGTCGGCCGGGCGGCGGGGGCGGCGCGGTGCCGGGCAGCTCGTCGGACCGCGCGGGTGCGTCCGCGGGCGCCGGGGGATCGTCGGGAGCCTCGTCGGCTGCGGGCTTGTCGTCTGCGGGTCCGTCTGCTGCGGGCTCGTCGGCGGGGGGCCCGTCGGGTACGGGCTCGTCGGCCGCGGGGTCGCTCGTGGAGGGTGTCACGCGGAGCGGGCTCACGACGTGGCCCGACGACCTCACGCTCCCCGAGGTGGTCGAGGTGCGCTCGGGCGCGACGCTCGTGCGCGCGTTCCCCTCGCTGGTCGAGGAGCGCGCGGGCGGACCGGCGACGGTCTCGGTGCGCACGCTCGCCGACGAGTCCGCGCGCCCGGCCGCCGCACGCGCCGGGCTGCGACGCCTGCTGATGCTCGACATCGGGCTCGCCCCGGCGCGCGTCACGTCGCGCTGGAGCGGCGCGCAGGCGCTCGCGCTGGCCGCCAACCCCTACCCCAGCCGCGAGGCGCTGGTCGAGGACGTGCAGCTCGCGGCGATCGACGCGCTCGTCGCCGAGCACCTCGGCGCCGGGACGCCGCGCCGCGCCCCGCAGGATGTCCGCGACGCCGCGCAGTACGCCGAGCTGCGCACGTGGCTGCGCGACCGGCTCGAGGACCGGGTGCACGCGCTCGTCGGCACGCTCGTCGACGTGCTCACGGCCTCGCGCGAGCTCGAGGTCGACCTCAAGGGCACGACGAGCCTGGCGCTGCTGGCCACCGCCTCGGACGTCCGGGCGCAGGCCGGCGGCCTGGTGCACGCGGGCTTCGTCGTCGAGACGGGTGCCGACCGCCTGGTGCACCTGCCGCGCTACCTGCGCGCGGCCCGGTACCGACTGACGAAGGCCGCGGAGAACCCCGCGCGCGACGCGGACCTGGCGTGGCAGGTGCGTGACCTCGAGGACGCGCTGGCCGCGGCGCCCGGTGCTGACCCGGCACGCCGGGCCGAGGTCCGGTGGCAGATCGAGGAGCTGCGCGTGAGCCTGTTCGCGCAGCAGCTCGGCACGCCGACGCCGGTCTCTCCGCAGCGCGTCCGCAAGCTGCTCACCGCACTGTCCTGACGCTCCGCCGAGCCACCGCAGCCCCCGCCTCGATCACCCGAACCCCCACCACCCAGCACCTACTCGCGCACCCCACCGCCAAAGCCGGAGCACACGCTGGGTCGCGGACTGGGAAGACGACGACCCAGCGGTTACTCGCGCATTCCACCGCCGGAGCCAGAGCACACGCTGGGTCGCGGATCGGAGAGACGACGACCCAGCGGCCACTCGCGCATTCCGCCGCCAAAGCCGGAGCAGACACTGGGTCGAGTCGGGTCGGGTCGGGTCGAGCCGCGGCGGGTCGCGTCGGGGCCGGTCGAGTCGGGGCGGGGGCGGGGGTGCGGCGGGGGTGACCGCTCGTTGTCCACAGGTTGTGTCGAAGAGGCCACGCGTGTCGGTGCCACGGGCCAGACTCGCCCCATGGCTGCATCCCCACCTGACGCGCTCACACCTGACGCGCTCACACCTGATGCCCGCACGCCCGATGTCCGCACGCCCGATGTCCTGAGCGCACTGCTGGCGCCCGCGAGCGCACCCGAGCCGCCTCGGGTCAGCGGGCGGTGCTTCGGGGACGGGGACCCGCTGTACGAGCGCTACCACGACGAGGAGTGGGGCGTCCCCGTGCACGGCGAGGCGGCGCTGTTCGAGCGGATCGCCCTGGAGGGGTTCCAGTCCGGGCTCGCGTGGATCACGGTGCTGCGCAAGCGTGAGTCGTTCCGGGCGGCGTTCGCGGGGTTCGATCCGGAGGTCGTCGCGGGGTACGACGAGCACGACGTCGAACGGCTGCTGGGCGACGCGGGCATCGTGCGGAACCGCCAGAAGATCGAGGCCACGATCGCCAACGCCCGCGCGCTGCTGGACCTGCACGCGTCCGGTCGGACGCTCGACTCGATCTTCTGGTCGTTCGCGCCGGACCGCTCCCAGCACGTCCGCCCCGCGTCGTGGGCGGACGTCCCGGCGGCCACGCCCGAGTCGCGCGCGCTCGCCCGCGAGCTCAAGTCGGCAGGGTTCCGGTTCATCGGGCCGACAACCGCCTACGCGGCGATGCAGGCGTGCGGACTCGTCGACGACCACCTCGTGACCTGCCCTTCCGCACCCCACTGACCCGGTTGCCCCGGGCGCGGCCGCCGGTCCCGGGACACGTGTCCGTCGCGGCGGCGTGTGCTCCGCTCGGGTGATCGCTGCGCCGGGACTTCGCCTGATCGAGGACCGCGGCTACAGTTCCGCGCATGACCGAGATGCCCGACCCCGAGATGCGGCTCGAAGCCGTTCTCGGTGCGCGGGAGGCCATGGCCGGTGCCCAGGCACCGGACGCCGACGTGCTCGAGGCCGTCGAGGCGGGCCTGCTGTCGGTGGCCGGCGGCGCCCTGAACTGGGGCGAGATCCCCCACCAGCGCCCGCGCCCGCTCGGCTGACCTCCGCGCCCCGGGCCGCACCAGCAAGGGACGCGATCGCCCCCTCGCGTTCCACGACGGCCGACGCAGTCGTGGACTGTCCGCTCTGCGACCCGCCGGTCTCACAAAGTGAGAACTCGTGGTCAGCATGTGGGCTCCCGGCCTACGATCACGACAACCATCCAGAGCGGCCGAGAGACCTGGCTCGTTGACGCCGCAGCAACCCCCCTCCGCGACGAGGGTGTGGGTGCTTCCGCCAGGACCGATGGAGTCGACATGTCGCAGACCTCGTGTCTGAACGGTCCGTCCGCGTGAGCGCCGCGACCGCAGTCCCGCCCGTGGCCGCCCCGCGGCCCTCCGACGCGCTCGCCGCGCCCGGCGCCACCACGACGACCGAGACGCGCGCCGTGACCGGCACGCACGTCGCGCCGTCACCGCGTCCGCTGGGCAGCGTCGACCGCCCGACGATCTCGTTCGAGCTCTTCCCGCCGCGCAACCCGCAGGCCGCCCCGCGCCTGTGGGAGACCGTGCGGGCGCTCGAGTCGGTGCACCCGGACTTCGTCTCGGTGACCTACGGCGCCTCGGGCAAGACGCGCGAGACGTCGCGCGCGCTGGTGTCCCGGCTGCTCCAGGAGACGTCGCTGTCGCCGATCGCGCACCTGACGTGCGTCGGGACGAGCCGCGAGGAGATCACGACGATCGTCGAGGAGTTCCTCGACGAGGGCGTCCGCTCGTTCCTCGCGCTGCGCGGCGACCCGCCCGTCGGCCAGGACGACTGGCAGGCGCACCCCGACGGCCTGGCGACCGCGAGCGAGCTCGTCGGGCTGCTGCGCGAGATCGAGAGCCGCCGGTGCACGGCGAGCCCTGCCCAGGCGGTGCGGGCGCGGGTGCGGCCGCTGTCGGTCGCGGTCGCCGCGTTCCCGCGCGGCAACGCGGCGACGGGCGGCACGCGAGCGCAGGACGTGGCGTCGCTGCTGGCCAAGCAGGAGGCGGGCGCGGACTTCGCGATCACTCAGGTGTTCTACGACGCCGAGGCGTACCTCGGGCTCGTCGCCGAGGCGCGCGAGGCCGGCGTGGTCATCCCGATCATCCCGGGCATCATCCCGGCGACCGACCCGGCGCGCCTCGAGCGCGTGCAGGCGCTCACGGGCGTCCCCGTGCCCCGCGCGCTGCTCGAGACGCTCGCCTCGGCGGACGACGAGCGCGAGCGGCACCGCCGCGGGATCCGCGCGGGCGTGGACCTCATCAACGGGATCCTCGACGGCGGCGCACCCGGCGTGCACCTCTACACGTTCAACACCCACGGCGCCGCACTCGACCTGCTCGAGGGCGCCGACCTGGACGGCCGCGGTCGCGACTGACGCCCGTCGTCGGCCCGCCCGCACCCACGCACGACCCGAGAACCACGCACCACCCGAGCACCACCCCAGAACGTCAGTCCCCTGCACGACCACGACACCGAAGGCTGGACCCTGATGAGCGAGACCCCGCAGTTCCCGACCGGCTCCGTGCTCGGCTACCCGCGCATCGGGCCGCGCCGCGAGCTCAAGAAGGCCATCGAGGCGTTCTGGGCCGGGCGGTCGACGGCCGACGAGGTCGAGGCGACCGCCGCGCAGCTGCGTCGTCGGACGCGTGACCGCCTGGTCGAGCTCGGCCTGCCGAAGGACGTCCCCGCGATCCCGAGCGCGTTCTCGTTCTACGACCACGTGCTCGACGCGAGCGCGGTCGTCGGCGCGATCCCCGCGCGGTTCGCCGACCTGGTCGACGAGGACGGCGCACTCGACCTCGCGGGCTACTCGACCGTGGCGCGCGGCCGCGGCGACGACCTGCCGCTCGAGATGACCAAGTGGTTCGACACGAACTACCACTACCTGGTTCCGGAGATCGGCCCCGAGACGACGTTCCGCTACGCGGGCACGCGTCCGGTCGCGGAGTTCGTCGAGGCGCTCTCCGAGGGCGTGCTCACGCGCCCTGTGATCGTCGGTCCGGTGACCTACCTCGCGCTCGCGAAGGCCACCGAGGGCGCACCCGCGGACTTCTCCCCGATCGACCGCCTGCACGACCTGCTGCCGGTCTACGCCGACCTGCTGCAGGATCTCGCCGCCGCGGGCGCCACGTGGGTGCAGCTCGAGGAGCCGGCGCTCGTCTCGGAGAGCATCGACGTGCCGGTCGAGCGCCTGCTCGCCGCGACCGTCGAGGCGTACCGCGCGCTGAGCACCGACCTGACCCGTCCGCAGCGGCCCGCGATCTTCGTCGCCGCCCCGTACGGCGACCTGGGCGCGGCGCTCCCGGTGCTGGCCGCCACCGATGTCGAGGCGATCGGCCTGGACCTGGTCAAGGGCGCTGCGCCCGCCGAGGCCGTCCCGGGCCTGGAGACCAAGACGCTGGTCGCGGGGGTCATCGACGGGCACAACATCTGGCGCGCGGACCTCGACGCCAAGCTCCAGGTGCTCGAGCAGCTCGAGGTGCTGGGCGCCGCCGCCGTCACGGTCGGCACGTCGACGTCGCTGTTCCACGTGCCGCACGACACGGCCGACGAGCCGGACCTGGACCCCGCGCTGAAGAGCTGGCTCGCGTTCGCCGACCAGAAGGTCGCCGAGGTCGTCACGCTCGCCGAGGGCCTGTCGGAGGGCCGCGAGGCGATCCACGAGCAGCTGCTCGAGGCCTCCGACGCCGTCGCCTCGCGCCGCGGTGCGCCGGGCGTCGTGCGGCCCGAGGTCCGCGAGCGCACCGGCTCGTTGACCGAGGACGCGTTCCACCGCGGGGACTTCGACGACCGCAAGATCGCCCAGGCCGCGCGCCTGAACCTGCCGCCGCTGCCGACGACGACGATCGGCTCGTTCCCGCAGACGCCTGAGATCCGCAAGGCCCGCGCCGCGCACGGCAAGGGCGAGCTGACCGACGAGCAGTACGTCGAGGAGATGAAGGCGGAGATCCGCCGCGTCGTCGAGCTGCAGGAGCGGATCGGCCTGGACGTGCTGGTGCACGGCGAGCCCGAGCGCAACGACATGGTCCAGTACTTCGCGGAGAACCTCGACGGGTTCGCAGTCACGCGCAACGGCTGGGTGCAGTCGTACGGCTCGCGCTGCACGCGTCCGTCGATCCTGTGGGGCGACGTCTCGCGGCCGAAGCCGATCACCGTCGACTGGACCACGTACACCCAGTCGCTCACGGACAAGCCCGTCAAGGGCATGCTCACCGGTCCGGTCACGATCCTCGCGTGGAGCTTCGTGCGCGACGACCAGCCGCTGCGCGAGACCGCCAACCAGGTGGGCCTGGCACTGCGCGACGAGATCGCCGACCTCGAGGCCGCGGGCATCGCCGTGATCCAGGTCGACGAGCCCGCGCTGCGCGAGCTGCTCCCGCTGCGCGAGGCGGACCACGCGGACTACCTCGACTGGTCGGTGAGCTCGTTCCGGCTCTCGACGTCGGGCGTGCGCCCGGACACCCAGATCCACACGCACCTGTGCTACTCGGAGTTCGGCCAGATCATGGGCGCGATCGACGGCCTCGACGCCGACGTGACGTCCATCGAGGCCGCGCGCTCGAAGATGGAGATCCTCGGCGACATCGCGGCGGCGGGCTACCCGCGCGCGGTCGGCCCGGGCGTCTACGACATCCACTCGCCGCGCGTGCCGTCCGAGGAGGAGGTCACTGAGCTCCTCACCGACGCGGTCAAGGCCATCGCGGTCGACCAGCTCTGGGTCAACCCGGACTGCGGCCTGAAGACCCGCCGCTACGAGGAGGTCACCCCTTCGCTCGAGCGCATCCTGGCGGCGACCCGCACGGTCCGCGCCACGCTCTGACGCGCGTCCTTCGACGGGCCGGTCCTCCCTGCGGGGGCCGGCCCGTTGGTCGTGACCGACCCCGGCTCACCCGCCCGGGGCTCTCCCCGCCCTGCGCCACCTGCCGCTCAGGCACCCTTGGTGATCAGGCGCATGATCGCGGCATCGCGAGCTTCTCGATCCTTCTCACGCTGCGCGGCCTTCACGGCGTACTCACCGCCAGGGGCGAGCTTGGCGTCCAGGACCTCGAATGCCGCACGGTCGCTCGCGCTCAGGCGGCGGGCGGGCCCACGCCGGACCGTGTGGCCGGACGTCGCATCGCTCTGCTTCACGGTCGCCGCCTCCTCGTCACCCTGCGTGGCGTGCTGATGCTCTTGCGGTACTTGCTGGACGCGACCGCGACGAGGGCCACCGCGACCCGGTCCGGCGCCGACTGGGCCACTCTGAGGTCCCGAGCTCGGGAGGCAGGGTGCTCGCGTCCATGGGAGACGACCGTAGCGGCGAACCGGACATCTGGGGCGCAGGCTGTGGAGGGTGGGGGGCGCCCGGGTGGGTAGTGTCCGAGCCGTGAGTGTCTTCGACGTTCCCCTCGACGAGCTGCGCAGCCGCACGAGCCAGAAGTGGCGACGCTACCCCGCCGACGTGCTGCCGCTGTTCGTCGCCGAGATGGACGTGCGCGTGTGCGAGCCGGTCGAGCGGGCGCTGGCCGACGTCGTGCGGCGCAGCGACACGGGGTACCCGGCGGGCCGGCCGTACCAGGAGGCGTTCGCGGGGTTCGCCGAGGGTCGCTGGGGCTGGACCGTGGACCCGGCGACGATCGCGCTGGTCCCCGACGTGATGCAGGGCTCGGTCGAGGTGCTGTCGCTGCTCACCGACCCCGGAGACGCGGTCGTCATCACCCCGCCCGTGTACCCGCCGTTCCGCGGCTTCGTCGAGCGCATCGGCCGCCGGGTGGTCACGGCGGACCTGGGCGCGGACGGCCGCCTCGACCTCGCGGCGCTCGACGCGGCATTCGCGCGGGCCCGGTCCGACGGGCGCCGGGCGGCCTACCTGCTGTGCCACCCGCACAACCCGACGGGCACGATGCACCGGCCCGACGAGCTGCGCGCGGTCGGCGCGCTGGCGGCGGAGCACGGCGTGCGCGTCGTGTCCGACGAGGTGCACGCTCCGCTCGCGCTCGACGAGCCGTTCACCTCGGCGACGACCGTGATCCCCGACGCGGTCGCGCTGCACTCCGCGTCGAAGGCGTTCAACCTCGCGGGCCTCAAGGCGGCGCTCGCGGTGCCCGGCCCGGACGCGGTGGCCGACCTGGCCCGGCTCTCCGAGCTGGTCGGCATGGGCGTCGGCCACGTCCCGGTGCTCGTGCACGCGGCGGCGCTGACCGGTGGCGGGGACTGGCTGGACGCGCTGCTCGACTCGTTGCGTGAGAGCCGCGCGCACCTGCGCGGCCAGCTCGACGAGCACCTGCCGCTGGTCGCCTGGACGCCCGGCGCCGCCACCTACTTCGCGTGGCTGGACCTGCGCGCGCAGCTCCCGGGCGACGCCAACCCGGCTGCGCGCGTGCTCACCGAGGGGCGCGTCGCGGTCAATCCGGGCCACACGTTCGGCGCTCCAGGCGACGGGTTCGTGCGGCTCAACTTCGCGACGTCGCCGGCGATCCTCACCGACGCGGTGAGCCGCATCGCGGCGGCACTCGCCAGACCGGCCCCCGCCTGACCGGCGCGGGGCTCCTGACCGCTGCGGTCAGGGCACGCGCAGGGACTCGACGATGCGCACGTCCGCGTCGAGCCACGGCACGTCCATCCAGTGCGCGCGGGGCAGCCACCGCAGCTCGTCGTGCTCGACCAGGGGCTCGGGCGTGCCGCTCGCGAGCTCGGCCCACCACAGCCGCATCACGTACTGCTCGGAGAGCCGCCACAGCCCGTCGTCGGGCCCGACGACCTCGGCACCGAGCGTGATCCGCACGCCCAGCTCCTCGCGGATCTCCCGGTGCAGCGCGTCGACCGGGGACTCGCCGTCGTCGACCTTGCCGCCCGGGAACTCCCACCGCCCTGCGAGGCTCGCGGGCGTCGTGCGTCGGGCGGCGAGCAGCTCGTACGGCGCGTCGAGGTCGTTGACGATCGCGGCGGCCACGACGAGCACGGGATCCATGCGGTGAGTCTGCCAGTCGAACAGCGCCCGACCGGGACCGCCAAGGGGCCCGGGTACGACGACGGCCCGCCCTGGAGGGAGCGGGCCGGTCGGGTGTGTCCGCCGGAGCGGAGACCGCCGTTCGTCGTGGAGCGGCGTGGGTCGACGAGGCGGGAGTCAGCGGATGCCGTGCTCGACCGCCCACGCGACGGCCTCGGCGCGCGTCGAGACGCCGATCTTGCGGTAGACGCTGCGGACCTGCGACTTGACGGTGTTGCGCGTGACGAAGAGCTGGGTGGCGATCTCCTCGAGCGTGACGTCCTCGGCAAGCTCCGCGAGCACCACGCGCTCACGACGGGTGAGAGTCTCCGCGACCGTCACGGTCCCGGTGGTCTCCAACATGCTCATCTTGTCCTCCGATCGGCTGCACGGGCCCGGCAGTGCCGGGCATCCGTGGGTCATTCGGTGGATGAGAGGGGCCGGGCACGCGTCCATGACGCCGTTTCGCCCGACTTCTTTTTCTCACCGTGATCCGCACCCACGGGTCGTCCCGCTTGTGCCCACAATGAACGCGAGGTCGTCGGCCTGATACACCCGACCCCGGTGCGGCCCCGGGCTTTCACCCGTTCGGCCCAGGTGCGCGTCACCCGCGACGCGGCGTCGTCGGCGGTGCCGGACGGTTCCCCCGACCGGCGTCGCCTAGCCCGCCGCGTGGGCGGCGTACTCCTCGGCGGTGAGCAGCGGACCGGCGGTGGTGACCTCGACCTTGAGGAGCCAGCCCGCGCCGAACGGGTCGGCGTTGACGACCGACGGGTCGTCGACGGCCGCGGTGTTGACCTCGACCACGGTGCCGGAGACCGGCGAGAACAGCTCGGAGACGGACTTGGTGGACTCGATCTCACCGATCACGGTGCCGGCGTCGATCGACTCACCGACCGCGGGGAGCTCGAGGTAGACGATGTCGCCGAGCGCCTCGGCGGCCACGGACGTGATGCCGACCGTCGCGGGGCTCCCGTCGGTCAGCCACTCGTGCTCGAGCGTGTACTTCAGGTCGGCGGGGAGGTCAGTCATGGAGGTGCTCCGCTCTCGTACGTCGTCTACTAAGGAGGTCTACCGGTCGCGGCGGTAGAAGGGAAGTGGAACCACTCGCACGGGCTCGTGCCGGCCGCGCACGTCCACGGCCAGCTCGGTGCCCTCGGCGCTGACCTCGGGGGTCACGTAGGCCATCGCGACGGGGTGGCCGAGGGTCGGCGAGGGCGCCCCGGACGTCACGGTCCCGACGACCGCGCCGGAGCCGGTGACCACCGGGTAGCCGTGGCGTGCGGCGCGGCGGGACAGACCCTGCAGCCCGACGAGCGTGCGCGCGGGCGCCGACGCGGCGCGCGCGGCGAGCGGCTCGCGGCCGACGAACGGCAGGGGCGCACCCTCGTCGTCGACCTTGTCGAGCTTGACCACGCGGCCCAGGCCGGCGTCGTGCGGGGTCGTCGTGGTGTCGAGCTCGTTGCCGTACAGCGGCATGCCGGCCTCGAGGCGCAGCGAGTCGCGCGCGCCCAGGCCCGCGGGGACCAGGCCCAGCGGCGTGCCGGCGTCCAGCACCGCGCGCCACAGCGTGGGGGCGTCCGGCGCGGGCACGAACAGCTCGTAGCCGTCCTCGCCCGTGTAGCCGGTGCGCGCGACGAGCGCGTCGAGCCCGGCGACGCGCGCCGGCACGGACGCGTAGTACGTGAGCGTGCGCACCGCCTCGGCCTCGGCCGGGTCGTCGACCAGGCCGACGACGACCTGCTCGGCACGCGGGCCCTGCACCGCGATCAGCGCGGTCTCGAGCGAACGGTCGGTGAGCGTCACGTCGTCGCGGCCCGCGAGCCGCTCCGTGAGCGCGTCGCGCACCACGTCCACGTTGGAGGCGTTGGCGACGACGAGGTAGCGGCGCGAGGCCTGCGCCGCGCCGTCCTCGTCGGCGAGGCGGTACACGACGAGGTCGTCGAGCACGCCGCCGTCGGGGGCGCAGAGCATCGTGTAGCGCGCGCGGCCCACGGCGAGCGCCGTGAGGTTCCCGACGAGCGCGCGGTCGAGCGCGTCGCCCGCCCCCGGTCCCGTGACCCACAGCTCGCCCATGTGCGACAGGTCGAACAGCCCGGCCGCGGTGCGCACCGCGGTGTGCTCCGCGACGTCCGAGCCGTACCGCAGGGGCATCTGCCACCCCGCGAAGTCGGTGAGCGCGGCGCCCAGCGCGACGTGCTCGTCGTGCAGCGGCGACCGGCGTGCCTCGTGCTCGCTCATGCGGTGCTCCTCGGTGTGCTCTCGTCCTGCGGGGTTTACTCGGCGAAGGACTCGACCGGCGGGCACGAGCAGACCAGGTTGCGGTCTCCCCGGGCCCCGTCGATCCGGCGGACCGGCGGCCAGTACTTGTTCCGGCGCAGGCTCGCCAGCGGGTAGGCGGCGAGCTCGCGGCCGTACGGGTGCGACCACTCGTCGGCCGTGACCGACGCCGCGGTGTGCGGCGCGTTGCGCAGCGGCGAGTCCTCGAGCGGCCACGTGCCCGCCGCGACCTCGTCGATCTCCGCGCGGATCGCGACCATCGCGTCGACGAACCGGTCGAGCTCGGCCAGGTCCTCGCTCTCGGTCGGCTCGACCATGAGCGTGCCCGGCACGGGGAAGGACAGCGTCGGGGCGTGGAAGCCGTAGTCCTGCAGGCGCTTGGCCACGTCCTCGGCCGTCACGCCGGTGTCCTTGGTGAGCTCGCGCAGGTCGAGGATGCACTCGTGCGCGACGAGCCCGTTCGGGCCCGTGTAGAGCACCGGGAAGTGCTCGCGCAGGCGGGTCGCGAGGTAGTTCGCGGCGAGCACAGCCACCTCGGTCGCGCGGCGCAGGCCGTCGGGGCCCATGAGCGCGACGTACGCCCACGAGATCGGCAGGATGCCGGCCGATCCCCACGGCGCGGCGGACACGGGCGGCACGTGCACCGCGGGGTCGGCCTCCGTGGACGGGCGCGTCGGGCTCGTCGTCGGGTTGCCCGGCAGGTACGGCACGAGGTGCGCCGCGACCGCGACCGGACCCACGCCCGGACCGCCGCCGCCGTGCGGGATGCAGAACGTCTTGTGCAGGTTGAGGTGGGAGACGTCGCCGCCCATCTCGCCCGGGCGCGCCAGGCCGACGAGCGCGTTGAGGTTGGCGCCGTCGATGTAGACCTGGCCGCCCGCCTCGTGCACCAGGTCGCAGACCTCGCGCACGTGCTCCTCGTACACGCCGTGCGTGGACGGGTACGTGATCATGATCGCCGCGACCTGCGGGCCGTGCTGCTCGAGCTTCGCGCGCAGGTCGTCGAGCTCGATCTCGCCGTCCGGGGCGGTCGCGACGACGACCACGCGCAGACCCGCGAGCGCCGCGCTCGCCGCGTTCGTGCCGTGCGCCGAGGCCGGGATGAGGCACACGTCGCGCTGCGCCTGGCCGCGCGCGTGGTGGTACGCCTTGATCGCGAGCAGCCCCGCGAACTCGCCCTGCGAGCCGCCGTTCGGCTGCACCGAGACCGCCGCGTACCCCGTGATCTCCGCGAGCCAGTCCTGCAGCTGCGTGACGAGCTCGGCGTAGCCGGCCGTCTGGTCGGCGGGCGCGTACGGGTGGACGTCCGCGAACTGCGGCCAGGAGATGGGCTCCATCTCCGCGGTCGCGTTGAGCTTCATGGTGCACGAGCCCAGCGGGATCATCGTGCGGTCCAGCGCGAGGTCCTGGTCCGAGAGCCGGCGCAGGTAGCGCAGCATCGCGGTCTCGGAGCGGTACAGGTGGAACACCGGGTGCGTGAGGAACTCGTCGGTGCGCGTCGCCCAGTCCGGCAGCGGTGCGCTCGGACGGTCCTGCGCGACGAAGCCGAAGTCGACCTGACCCTGCTCGTCGACCTCGAGCGTCGTGGCCCCGGCGAGCGCGAAGGCGCCGATCACCGGCGACAGGTCCGCCGGGGTCGTCGTCTCGTCGAAGGCGATCTGCACGTGGTCGTCGTCGGGTGCGAAGAGGTTCACGCCCAGGCGCGCGGCATGCGCGACGATCTCGCGCGCCCGCCCCGGGACGACCGTCCGGACGGTGTCGAAGAACGCGTCGTGCTCGACCTCGACGCCGTGCTCGACGAGCAGCTCCGCGAGCCGGTGGGCGCGTGCGTGCACCCGGTCCGCGATCGCGCGCAGGCCGTCGGGGCCGTGGTGGACCGCGTACATCGAGGCCACGATCGCGAGCAGGGCCTGCGCGGTGCAGATGTTGCTCGTCGCCTTCTCGCGACGGATGTGCTGCTCGCGGGTCTGCAGCGCGAGGCGGTAGGCGGGCGCGCCGTCCGCGTCGACGCTCACGCCGACCAGGCGGCCGGGCAGCATGCGCTCGAGGCCCGTGCGCACCGCCATGAACGCCGCGTGCGGGCCGCCGCCGAACAACGGGACGCCGAACCGCTGCGCCGAGCCGACCGCGACGTCCGCGCCGAGCGTCCCCGGCGAGGTGAGCAGCGTGAGCGCCAGGAGGTCGGTCGCGGCCGTGACCAGCCCCCCGCGCTCCTTCGTCGTCGCGATCACGTCCCGCAGGTCCCGGACCTGGCCGGACGCGGCCACCTGCTGCACGACGAGACCGATCAGGTCACCCTCGACGTCGGGCAGGCCCTGGGACAGGTCGGCCACTACGACGGGCAGGCCGATCGCCTGCGCGCGGCCCACGGTCACCGCGAGGGACTGCGCGAAGAGCTGGTCGTCGAGCACGACCGTGCCCGCCTTGCCGCGCTGCACGCGCCACATGAGCGCTACGGCCTCGGCCACCGCGGTCGCCTCGTCGAGCAGGCTCGCGTTCGCGATCGCCAGGCCCGTGAGGTCCTCGACCATGGTCTGGAAGTTGAGCAGCGCCTCGAGACGACCCTGGCTGATCTCGGGCTGGTAGGGGGTGTACGCGGTGTACCAGGCGGGCGACTCGAGCACGTTGCGGCGGATCACGGGCGGCGTGATCGTGCCGGAGTAGCCCTGGCCGATCATCGGGCGCAGCACCTGGTTCTTGTCCGCGATCGCGCGCAGCGCACCCTGCACGTCGTGCTCGTCGCGCGCCTCCGGCAGGTCCAGCGGGCGGCCGCTGCGGATGCTCTGCGGCACGGCCGCGTCGATCAGGGCATCGAGGGAGTCGTAGCCGACCGTCGCGAGCATGCGCGCGGTCTCGTCGCCGCGGGGCCCGACGTGCCGGTCGACGAACTGCTGCGCGGCGGGCGAGACGCGGCCGGCGCCCGTGGGGGCAGTGGCTGCGGGGGGCGTGGTGATCGACACGAGCTGCTCCGGGGGTCGTCCGGCGACGCCGGGACGGGTGGTGGGCTCCCCGCTCTGTCATCCGTCGCGTGGCGCGACGACCTGAGAGTTTTGCCGGTCCGCCATGGCTGTCGATCCAGCCCGGGGCGCGCCGGCTTGCACCGTCGGTGGGCCGTCCCGTGGTGGGCCGGCCGCTTTCCAGAGTTGCCTCGCCGTGGCGGTACAGGGGCCTGAGAGATTCCCGGGGAGGGTTGCTCCTTCGGCGCCCGCTCCTGCGGGACTCTCCCGCCTCGGTTCGAGCAGCGTGTTCAGTTGTCCGCCGCTGAGACCGGACCGGCCGACGACGCTGGGGCAAGGCTACCCGCTCACCGCTGCCGGGTGACGGCGGGTGCCGGTCCGGGTTTCCACGGCGAGACGCCGGGCAGATCGGGCGCAGGCGTGGTTAGCCTGGCCGGGTGAGCGAACCCCGTGCGGTCGTGGTGGTCGTCTCCGACCGCTGCGCGGCCGGCACGCGCGAGGACCGGTCCGGTCCTGCCGCGGTCGAGCTGCTGCGCTCGGCCGGGTACGCCGTGGGCGATCCGGTCGTCGTGCCGGACGGCGCCGAGTCGGTCCGCACCGCGGTGCTCGCGGCGGTGAGCGGCGGGGCGCGGCTCGTCGTGACGTCCGGCGGGACGGGCGTCGGGCCGCGCGACGAGACGCCCGAGGGCACCCGCCCGCTGCTCGCCAAGGAGCTGCCCGGCGTGCCCGAGCTGCTGCGCCGGTCGTCGGACGTGCCCACCGCCACGCTCAGCCGCGGGCTGGCCGGGGTGACCGCCGAGGGCGTCGTCGTGGTGAACCTGCCCGGCTCGACGGGCGGCGTGCGGGAGGGGCTCGTCGTGCTCGTGCCGCTGCTCCCCCACCTGCTGAGCCAGGTCGAGGGCGGAGACCACGGGTGATCGCGGCCGTCACGGACCAGCCGCTTGACCTGCTGTTTCACGTGGAACATGTGTCCGGGCCCCGCGCGGGCGCGGTGGCGACGTTCGTCGGGCTGGTCCGGGACCACGACCCGTCGGTGGTCGGCGAGGTCGTCGGGCTCGAGTACAGCGCGCACCCGGACGCGGGCCGCACGCTCGAGCGGTTGGCCGCGCAGGTCGCGTCCGACGAGGACGTGCTCGGCGTCGCCGTGAGCCACCGGGTCGGGCACGTGCGCGTGGGCGAGGCGGCGATCGTGGCGGCCGTGGCGGCCGCGCACCGGGCCGAGGCGTTCGACGCGTGCCGTCGGCTCGTCGAGACCGTCAAGGCCGAGCTGCCGGTCTGGAAGCGCGAGCTGCTCGCCGACGGCACCCACCACTGGGTGGGGCTGTGACCACTCCCCCGCCGACCTCGCCGCCCGGGCCCGCTGTGCCTCCTGCTGCACCTCCCGCTGTGCCCCCGCGGGGCACGCTCGTCGACCGGTTCGGCCGCGCGCACCACGACCTGCGCATCTCGCTCACCGACCGCTGCTCGCTGCGCTGCACCTACTGCATGCCCGCCGAGGGCGTCCCGTGGCTCGCGCGCTCGACCATGCTCAGCACCGACGAGATCGTCCACGTCGCCCGGGTGGGCGTCGCGCTCGGCATCCGGGAGATCCGGCTCACGGGCGGCGAGCCGCTGCTGCGCGTGGACGTCGTCGACGTCGTGCGCCGCCTGACCGCGCTCACCACCCCCGACGGCGCGCCCGTCGAGGTCTCGCTCACCACCAACGCGCTGCGCCTGCCCGCCCTCGCCGCCCCGCTGCGCGACGCCGGCCTCACCCGCGTCAACGTCTCCCTCGACACGCTCGACCGGGCGCGCTTCGCCGAGCTCACGCGCCGCGACAAGCTGGTCGAGACGCTCGCCGGCATCGCGGCGGCCGACGCCGCCGGGCTGCACCCGGTGAAGATCAACGCGGTCGCGATGCGCGGCGTGAACGACGACGAGGTCGTCGCACTCACTCGGTTCGCCGTCGAACGCGGCTACCAGATGCGGTTCATCGAGCAGATGCCGCTCGACGGCGGACACACCTGGGACCGGACCGAGATGGTCACGCAGGCGGAGATCCTCGAGCGGCTGCGGGCGGCGTTCACGCTGACCGAGGTCCCCGGCCGGGGTGCGGCGCCCGCCGAGCTCTGGCACGTCGACGGCGGGCCCGCGACCGTGGGCGTCATCGCGTCGGTGTCCGCGCCGTTCTGCGGCGCGTGCGACCGGTTGCGCCTCACCGCCGACGGGCAGCTGCGTGCGTGCCTGTTCTCGCAGACCGAGGTCGACACGCGCGACGTCCTACGGTCCGACGAGCCCGCGCCCCTGATCGACGAGGGCCTCGCGGCCGCGTACCGGCAGTGCCTGGCCGGCAAGAAGGCCGGCCACGACATCGACGACCCCACGTTCCTGCAGCCGCGCCGTCCCATGAGCGCGATCGGCGGCTGACCACCCGCCCCGTCCCCTCCCGCCCGCTCGGCGGCTCGCCGGCAGGGCTCAGCCGCCCGCGAAGGGGGGCAGGACGTCGAGCGTCGCGCCGGGCGCGACCTGGTCCGACGGCTCGACGCGGCGACCGTCGGCCAGCAGCGCGCACCGGCCGAGGATCGGCTCGAGGGCCGGGTGTCGCGTGACCAGCGCGGCGCGCAGCGCCTCACCCGTGCCCGCCGGGACCTGCTCGGCGTCACGACCGGCGGCCTCCGCCGCGGCGGCGAAGTAGCGGACGGTGATCATGCGGACTCGTCGTCCCACGCGCTCGCGGCCGCCTCGACGTCCGCAAGGATCGCCGCGATCTCGTCGGGCGTGCGTCCCGCGGCCGCGAGCCCGGCGACGAACATCGACACCGGCACCGCGGGCCGCGCGACCGAGTGCGCGACCTCGCTGGACAGGTCGAGCAGGCGGTCGACGTCGACGAGCTCCCGCTCGACGCCGAGCCGGTCGGTCAGGTGGTCGACCCACAGCGGCAGGTCGGCCCCGGGTGCTCGACGCGGATCACTCATGACGCTCCCTCGGCTCGCTGTGCGCTTCCCTGATGGTGCCACCCTCCGGGTGCGCGTCCGCCCGTTCAGTCGTACGAGTCTCCCCCCGGCGGTCGGGTGCGGCCGACGCGAGCTCGGCGTCCAGCCGGTGGATGGCCGGCCAGGTGTCGGCGTCCGCGGCTGCGCCGCCCGGGTCCGGGACGTCCGCGAGCCTCAGCGTCGCGACGAGCCGGCGGACGGAGGCGCCGCGCACACCACGGTCGTGAGCGGGTGCGCGGTGGTCGGCGGCGACGTCGTCGGCGTCGTCGGCACCGGCGCGGAGCGCTGCGAGCGCGCGGACGAGTGCGGTGCGGCGGTAGGCGGCGACGAGGTGCTGGGGGTGACCCTCGTCGTCGACGAGCCGGGCGCCGTCCACACCGGGGTCCTGCGCCGCCGCGACGAGCGCCCCCACGACGAGGCCCGCGCGCGGCACGTCGCACGCGAGCACGACGACCACGTCGGCCGCCCCGTGCTCGCGTTCCTGCTCGAGCCCCTCCAGCAGCGCGAGGCCCGCGGCGATCCCCGCGACCGGGCCGCCGAGCGGTGGGTCCTCGAGGGTCGTCGGGACGTCCGGGCGGGCCAGGGCGTCCGGGGCGACGAGCACGCGCCGACGCGCCTGCGCGACCGCCGCGAGCGCGTGGTCGACGAGCGCCCGCCCGGCGACGACGACCTCGGGCTTCACCACGCCCGCCTCGAGACCTCCCAGCCGGCGACCCGCCCCGCCCGCGAGCACGATCGCGTCCCACACGTCAGGACGCCCGGTGCCAGTCGCCCGACTTGCCGCCCGTCTTCGCCTCGAGCCGGACGTCCGCGATGCGCACGGACTTGTCGAGGCCCTTGACCATGTCGACCACCGCGAGCGCCGCGACGCTCACCGCCGTGAGCGCCTCCATCTCGACCCCCGTGCGGTCGGCGGTGCGCACGGTCGCGGTGATCCGGACGCCGTCGTCGTCGATCGACAGGTCCACGGACGCGCCGTGCACCCCGATGACGTGCGCGAGCGGCAACAGCTCGGGCGTGCGCTTGGCCGCGGCGATGCCCGCGATGCGTGCGACCGCGAGCACGTCACCCTTGGGCACGGACCCGTCGCGCAGCGCGGCGACCACCGCAGGACCGCACGCCACGAGCCCGGACGCCGTCGCGGACCGGACGGTCGGCTTCTTCTCGGTGACGTCGACCATGCGCGCGTGACCGCGCGCGTCGAGGTGCGTGAACTCGCTCATGTCCAGAAGACCTCCAGGGTGTCACCGGCGCGGACCTCGTCCACGTCGGCGGGCACGATCGCCAGTCCGTGCGCCTGCGGGAGCCGCGCGACGAGATGCGAGCCGGAGCCGCGCGGCGTCGCGCGCCGGACGCACGGGAGGCCTCCCTCGTCGGACGACACGTCGTCGGACCGCACGTCGTCGGACCGCACGTCGTCGGCCGGCACCTCGTCGGACGGCACGCGGCGGACCGGCATGAGCTGGGCGCGCGCGGGCGGGGTGCGCCAGCCCTCGCCGACGACGACGCGCGTGCGCGGCCGCTCGACGTCGGCGAGGCCGAGCATGCGGCGGATCGCGGGCCGCACGAACACCTCGAACGACGCGTGCGTGCTCACGGGGTTGCCCGGCAGCGTCCAGATCGGGGTGCCGCCCGGGAGCCGGCCGAGACCCTGCGGCTTGCCCGGCTGCACCGCGACGCGCACGAACTCGACGCCCCGCTCGTCGGCGAGCGCGGCCTTGACCACGTCGAACGCCCCGACGCTCACACCGCCCGAGGTCACGATGCCGTCGACCGTCCCGTGCTCACCGGCGTCGAGGCCGACGAGCAGTCGGTGCAGGGCGGCGGGGTCGTCGGCGACAGGGCCGAGGCGCAGCGGCTCGGCGCCCGCGTCGAGCACCGCGGCAGCGAGCAGCCAGGAGTTGGAGTCGGGGATCTGACCGCGCCGCAGCTCGGCGCCGGGCTCGACCAGCTCGTCGCCGGTCGAGATCACCGCGATGCGCGGCCGACGGTGCACGACGAGCGTCGCGCGCCCGACCGACGCCGCGGCTGCGAGGTGCGTCGGGCCGACGAGCGCGCCCGCCGGCAGCACGGCCTCGCCCGCGTCGGCGTCCTCGCCGGCTCGTCGCACGTGCGCGCCGGGCGCGACCGCCGCACGCACCTCGACGAGCCCCGCGCCGCCGCCGTCGGCCCACTGCGGCTCGGCCGGGTCTCCGGCGGGCGCGTCGGGCACGGCGGTCTGCTCGACCGGGACCACGGCGTCCGCGCCCGGGGGCAGCGGTGCGCCGGTCATGATCCGGACCGCGGTGCCCGGGGCGACCTCGGGCTCGTCGGCGGAGCCGGCCGCGACGTCACCCACCACGCGCAGGACGACACCCGCGTCCACGGCCGCCGCCGCGACGTCCGCCGCGCGGACCGCGTACCCGTCCATCGCGGAGTTGTCCCATCGCGGCAGCGCGGCCTGCGTGGTCACGTCGGCGGCGAGGACGAGCCCCAGCGCGTCGAGCAGCGGGACCTCGATGGCCGGCAGCGGCGCCGCCAGCGCGAGCGTCGCTGCCCGGTGCTCGTCGAGCGACCGCACGTGTACCCCTCTCGTCGTCGCCCGATGCTCCCACGCCCGCCCCACCCCGTGCGCCGCACCACGCGCCCCGCCGTCCCGTCGGTGCAGCGATGGATCCGTCGGTGCAGCGATGGATGCAGGGTGCGCGCAGCGCAGAGGCATCCGCCCTGCATTCATTCGTGCATCGAGCGCCCGACGACGTGGGCGCCGGCTGGTGGGTCAGCGGTGGGATGTCGCCGTCGGCGCGTGGGAGAGCCAGGCGACGATGCCGCCCGTGAGGTTCGACGCGTCGATCCCTGCCGCGCGCAGCACCTGCGCGGCGGCGTGCGAGCGGGCACCCGCATGGCACACCACGACGACCGCCGGACCGTGCGACCAGTCGTGCAGCGCGGAGCCGTCGAGCACCGTCGCGAGCGGCACGGGCACCGCGCCCGGGAACGGTGCAGCGGCGATCTCGTACGGCTCACGGACGTCCACGACGACGACACCGTCGGCCGCGTCGGCGATCCGCGCCGCGAGCTCGTCGGCGCTGACCTGGGGCACACGGTCCGCGGGCGAGACCGGCGACGGCCCGGGCGCCTGCGCCGGGACCTGCACCGACGAGCCCGCCGGCGACGGCTCCCCCGTCGGCGCCTCGTCCCGCGCGTCGGCCCGCCCCGCGTCGGCCCCCGGACGCGACGACCGCGCGAGTGGAACCTCGGTCCAGCGCGAGCGCAGTGCGTCGAGCACCAGCACGCGACCCAGCAGCGGCTCGCCGAGCCCGCACACGAGCTTGACCACCTCGGTCGCCATGAGCGAGCCGACCTGCCCGCACAGCGCCCCGAGCACGCCGGCCTCGGCGCACGAGGGCACCTCGTCGGGCCCGGGCTCGACCGGGAACAGGTCGCGCAGCGTCACGCCGCCGCCCGGCGCCGCGGACCAGAACACCGACACCTGCGCGTCGAACCGCAGCACCGACCCCCACACGACGGGGATGCCGAGCGCCGCGGCGGCGTCGGAGACGAGGTAGCGCGTGGGGAAGTTGTCCGTCCCGTCGACGACGACGTCGTACCCGCCGAGGATCTCGCGCGCGTTGTCGCTGGTCAGGCGGACGGCGTGCGGCACGACGACGATGCTCGGGTCGAGGTGGTGCACCGCGTCGCGGGCCGAGTCCACCTTGGGCCGGCCCACGTCCGACGAGCCGTGGACGACCTGCCGCTGCAGGTTGGACACGTCGACCTCGTCGTCGTCGACGATCCCGAGCGTCCCGACACCCGCCGCGGCGAGGTACTGCAGCACGGGCGCCCCGAGCCCGCCCGCACCGAGCACGCACACGCGCGCGGCGCGCAGCCGCCGCTGCCCGACGAGCCCGATCCCCGGCAGGAGCAGGTGCCGCGAGCTGCGCGCCATCTGCTCAGCGGTCAGCTCTCCGCCCGGCTGCACCAGCGCTGAGTTCCCCACCCCCCCAACCTACGACCGTCCCGCCCCCGACCCCGACGACCCAGCGACTGCTCCGGCGAAGGGCGGCGGTGGCCGGAGCAAGCGCTGGGTCATCCCAGGAACCCCGACGACCCAGCGACTGCTCCGGCGAAGGGCGGCGGTGGCCGGAGCAAGCGCTGGGTGGCCGGTCGTGGCTGGGGTCAGTCGAAGTCGAGGAGGTCGCCCAGCCAGGACTCGCGCTTCTTCTTGCGCCGGTAGCGCGGGTCGTCGTACCGCGGGTCGCCCGACGAGCCGTAGCGCGAGCGGTCGTCGTCGCGCCGCCGCTCGTCGTAGCGCGGCTCGTCGTACCGGGGGCCGTCGTGGCGGGGGGCGTCGTAGCGAGGAGCGTCGTAGCGGGGTGCGTCATGGCGGGGCCCGGCGCCTGCGGGCGGCGTGCCGTAGGGGGGCGGCGTCGCAGCGGCACCGGGCGCCGGCGGTACCCCGGGGGCCGAGACCGCCGCGGCGCGGTCGAGGATCTTGTCCAGCTCGCCGCGGTCGAGCCACACGCCGCGACAGGTCGGGCAGTAGTCGATCTCGACCCCCTGCCGCTCGGACATGACCAGCTCGGCCTGGTCGACGGGGCACTTCATGGCGCGCTCCTGAGGGAGTGAGGGCTGCTGACGCCACACCAACGACCGAACGACCGCGGACGTGCCCGGTTCGTCGGGCTCAGCCGGTCGCCAGTGTGCGCTGCCACGCGACGATCCGGTCGACCGCCGAGCGCACCACGTCGACCGACGACGCGAACGACAGCCGCACGTACCGCGACCCGTCGACGGGGTCGAAGTCGGTGCCGGGCGTCAGGGCGACGCCCGCCTCGTCGAGCAGGCGCGCGCACCACGTGACCGAGTCGAGCCCGGACGCGGACACGTCGCCGTACAGGTAGAACGCGCCGTCGGCGGGGGCGACGTGGGTCCAGCCGAGCTCGGGCAGTCGCGACAGCAGCAGTGCGCGGGCGGCCGCGTACCGCTCGACGTTCTCGCGTGCGGCGGCCATGCCCTCGGGCGAGAACGCCGCGATGCCCGCGTGCTGCGCGAGGGCCGGCGGGCACAGCGCCACGTTGCCCGCGAGCGCGTCGACGGGCGCGACGAGGTCGTCGGGCAGGACGAGCCAGCCCAGGCGCCACCCGGTCATCGCCCAGTACTTGGAGAACGAGTTCACCACGACGGCGCCCGAGCCGAGGTAGCACGCGGCGGTCGCGACCCTCGCGTCGGTGTAGGTGATGCCGTGGTAGATCTCGTCGCTGACCAGGCGCACGCCGTGCTCGCCGCACCAGCGGGCGAGGGCCTCGAGCTCGGCGGCGTCGATCATGGTCCCGGTCGGGTTCGCGGGTGAGGCGACGACGAGCCCGTCGAGCGGCTTCGTCGCGTGCGCCGCCTCGAGCATCGCGACGGTCGGCTGGAACCGGGTCTGCGGCCCGGCGGCGAGCTCGACGACCTCGCAGCCGAGCGCCGCGAGGATGTTCGTGTAGGCCGGGTAGCCGGGGCGGGCGAGCGCCACGCGGTCGCCCACGTCGAACGCCGCGAGGAACGCGAGCATGAACCCGCCCGACGAGCCCGTCGTCACCGCGATGCGCGCGGGGTCGAGCGCGACGCCGTACCAGTCGCCGTAGTGCGCGGCGATCGCGGCGCGCAGCCCGGGCGCCCCGAGCGCCTCGGTGTAGCCGAGGTCCCCGCTGGTCAGCAGCTCGATCGCGCGCTGCCGCACCACGTCGGACGCCCCGGTGGCAGGTTCGCCAGCGCACAGGTTGAGCACGTCCTCCCCCGCCGCCCGCCGGGCGTTGGCGGCAGCGATGATCTCCATCACGGCGAACGGCGGCACATGCGCGCGAGCAGCAACCTTCACGGCCCCCATCCTGCCCGCCCCCACCACCCCCCACCCGACGATCCCGCCACGGGCACGCCACCCACCGCGCGGCACGCCACCCACCGCGCGGCACGCCACCCACCGCGCAGCACTCCCCTCACCGCGCAGCACGCCACTCACCGCGCGGTGAGTGCAGGGATGAATGCAGATCACACCACCTGGAACGGCACCTCCCCTGCATTCATCCCTGCACCCACCGGGCTCGCGGCGGGGAGCGGGGGTGGGCAGGGCACGTGGGGCCGCGGCGCGGCGGAGCAGGAGGGGGTGGGTGGGGGTGGGTGGGGTCAGGGGTGGAGGGTGGCGCGGAGGTGGGCGACGACGCCCGCGGTGGCGGCCTCGATCTGGGTGAGGCAGTCCTCGAAGTCCTGCATGCCGCCGTACCAGGGGTCGTCGATGTCGAGCACGTGCTCCGGCTCGCCGGGGCCGACGACCGGCGCGGCCGGGTCGAAGCGGCGCAGCATGACGATTCGGTCGGCCACCTCGGCGGGGGCCATGCGGCGCAGCGTGCGGGCGTGCTGCGCGGTCGCGGGCAGGATCAGGTCGCGCGTGCTCAGCTCGGTCGCGGTGATCCGGTGCGCGTGGTGCCCGTCGCCGGTCGGGTAGCCGTGCGCAGCGAGCACCGCCCGCGCGCGGCGGTCGACGGGGTTGCCGTGCTCCTCGTCGGACACGCCCGAGGAGTCGACGACGACCTCGTGGGCCAACCCGGCTTCCTCGAGGCGCGCCCGCAGCACGATCTCCGCCATGGGCGAGCGGCAGATGTTCCCGGTGCACACGGTCATCACGCGGTAGGTCACGCCCGTCATCTTGGCCCACGGAGCCCCACGGGTCCGGACAAGGCCCCAGCGACCGCCCGCACGTGCGCGTCCGAGCAGGTGCCAGACCGTTCCGCTTGACATCAGGCGCCCCCGGCAGCAATCTGGCCATAGCGCTGGTGACACGAGTCAACGGACATTGCGCCTCGACGTGGAGGCGTGCGTCGCGGGCGCTGCGAACCGGTGCCCGTCACCACTGCTCTGACCGACCCGCTTCCCGCAACGTCGCGCGAAGTCGGTCGGATCGCGTCCGGCGGATGTCCCCCTGACTCCGCCGGTGACCTACGCTGCCCGACCCGTCCCCGGCGTCCGGCAGCCGAGAAACGGAGATGCCCGGATGCCTGCCCACGCCGATCCGTCGCGCGCCCGCCCCCTCCCGATCCCCGACCGCCGCGTCGTCGTCGCCCTCGTGGCGGCCGCGGCGCTCGTCGTGTCGCTGCTCCAAGCCGTGGCGATGTCGCCACGTGCCGACGCCGCGAACGTCGGCTCCGGGAGCTACGCCGACGCGATCCCGGCCGGGGGCGCGGTCCCCACCGAGTGCAACAACACCCCGATCACCAACCCGCGCGCGCACGTCACGAGCAACTTCCCGGCGGGCGCGATCCCGACGAACGACTGGTGGACCTCGCTGCTGTGGCGCAAGTTCGACTGCGCCTCGATCTCCGAGAACCTCATGGCGCACCCCGCGGCGTTCCACGCGTTCACCAACGGGCTCGGCATGAGCTACCCGACCAACGCGAGCATCTCCGGCACGGCCACGGGCGTCTCCGAGTACCACTACTCGTACGCGGAGGACGTGCGCATCGGCATCGCGGGCCTGACCGCCGACGGCAAGGTCGACGGCTACTCCGACTGGACCGTGAGCGAGCTGTGGAGCAGCGGCGGCAACAGCCTGCGCACCACGTTCGGCCACGGCCTGCCCTTCGTCTACGCGACCAAGACCGGCGGCAACGCGACGCTCACGACGACCGGCACGCCGACCGTCTGGAGCACCGCGAACGGCGCGGTCGGCTTCAGCGTCAACGGCCACGACTACGCGGCATTCGGCCCGACGGGCTCCACGTGGTCGGTGTCCGGCACGACGATCAGCTCGTCGCTCAACGGCGGCGCGTACTTCTCCGTCGCGGTGCTCCCGTCGACGGGCAGCGCGTCCGGCCGCGCCGCGGCGCTCGCGGCGTACGCCCCGTACGCGCACAACCACGTCACGGGCACCAAGGTCTCGTGGACGTACGACGAGTCCGCGGCCAAGCTCACCGCGACGTACCAGTTCACGACGACCGCCAAGCAGGCCGGCAGCGCGGGAACGGTCTTCGCGCTCTACCCGCACCAGCGCGACAACCTCGCCGGGACCACGCTGAGCACGTACTCCTACGTCTCCCCGCGCGGCCCGATGCGCGTCGCGATCGGTGCGTCGCAGTTCCAGACCGTCACGCCCTTCAACGGCGTGCTGCCGCAGCTCGCGAACACCGGCTTCACGTCCGGCGCCGACGTCAACCAGCTCAACGGCTACGTCAACGAGGTCGCGGGCACGGACCCGTTCGCGGGCTTCGGTGAGGACACGTACTGGACGGGCAAGGCGATCGGGCGGGCCACACAGGTCGCGCAGATCGCCAACCTCACCGGCAACACGGGCGCGCGCGACGCGCTGCTCGGCAAGGTCAAGACGCGGCTCACCGACTGGATGACCGCCTCGCCCGGCGAGACGCAGCGGCTGTTCGCGTACGACTCGAGGTGGGGCACGCTCATCGGGTACCCCGCGTCGTACGGCTCGGACACCGACCTCAACGACCACCACTTCCACTACGGCTACTACGTGGTGGGCGCCGCGACCGTCGCGCAGTTCGACCCGGCCTGGGCGGCGGACTCGGCGTACGGCGGCATGGTCAACACCGTCATCAAGGACGCCGCCAACTGGGACCGCAACGACACGCGCTTCCCGTTCCTGCGCGACTTCGACATCTACGCGGGCCACGACTGGGCGGCCGGGCACGGCGCGTTCGGGGCGGGCAACAACCAGGAGTCGTCGTCGGAGGGCATGAACTTCGCGAGCGGGCTCATCCAATGGGGTCAGGTCACGAACAACAAGACCGTTCGTGACCTGGGCATCTACCTCTACACGACGCAGGCCTCGGCCATCGAGAACTACTGGTTCGACACCGACGACGAGGCGTTCCCGGCAGCGTTCGGGCACTCCACGGTCGGCATGGTGTGGGGCGACGGCGGCGCCTACGCCACCTGGTTCAGCGCCGAGCCGGAGATGATCCAGGGCATCAACCTGCTGCCGTCCACGGCCGGCCACCTGTACCTGGGCTACGACCCCGCGTACATCGGCCGGAACATCGCCGAGCTCGAACGCAACAACGGCGGCCCGGCCACGGTGTGGAAGGACATCATCTGGGAGTTCCAGGCGCTGGCCGACGCCCCGACCGCGCTGTCCCAGTTCCGCTCGCAGGCGGGCTCGTACACGATCGAAGAGGGCGAGTCGCGGGCCCACACCTTCTACTGGCTGAAGAACCTGGCCGGTGTGGGGACGGTCGACCGGTCGGTCACGGCGAACACCCCGCTGCACGCGGTGTTCGTCAAGAACGGGGTGCGGACGTACCAGGCCGCGAACATGGGCTCGTCGGCCGTGACGGTGCGCTTCTCGAACGGCGTGACGCTGAACGTCCCGGCGCGCTCGGTCGCGAGCTCGACGGGCGGGACGACGAACCCCACGCCGACTCCCACGCCCACACCCAGCCCGACGCCCACGCCGTCGCCGACCCCCAGCCCCACGCCGTCGCCGACACCGAGCCCGACCCCGAGCCCGACCCCCAGCCCGACCCCGACCCCCACGCCGACGCCCGGCATGGGCATCCCCGCCACGTCCCGCATCCAGGCGGAGGCGTACGCGGCGGCGTCGGCGGTCGCCGTCGAGGCGACCGAGGACCTCGACGGCGGCTCGAACGTCGGCTGGATCTCGAACGGTGACTGGCTGCGCTTCGACCGGGTGGACTTCGGCAGCACGCCGCGCACCCAGTTCGTGGCGCGGGTGGCCTCGGGTGCGATCAACGGCGCGAGCGGCCTGGTCCAGGTCCGGCTCGACAGCCCGACCGCGGCACCGGTCGGGAGCTTCGCGATCGCGAGCACCGGCGGCTGGCAGGCGTGGCGCACGGTCCCGGCGAACATCGCGGGCACCACCGGCCGGCACACCGTCTACCTCACGTTCGAGTCCGGCCAGCCGGCGGACTTCGTGAACGTCAACTGGTTCACGTTCCAGTGACCGCGAGGTAGTCCCGAGCAGCAGGGCCCCCGCCGTTCGCACCCGGCGGGGGCCCTGCTCGCGTCCGGGCGCGTCGCTCTCAGGCCGCGTTCTCTCAGGCAGTGCCGCTCTCAGGTCGAGGCGCGCTCGAGCACGTGGAACACGTCGTCGGGCCGGACGGGCGGCTCGAGCGACGGGTCCAGCGCGGCCAGCACGGACGCCGCGAGGTACTCGGCCTGCGCGTCGATGGCCTGCCACACGGTCGTCAGCGGCGGCGACGCGAGGCGCGCGACGGGGATGTCGTCGACCCCGATCACCGCGAGGTCGTCCGGCACCACGAGCCCGGCGGCGGTGGCGCCGGCCAGCACCGCGAGCGCGACCTCGTCGTTGTACGCCGCCACGGCGGTCACGGGTACGGCGTCGTCCCGCCACCCGCGCACGGCCGCCGCCGCCGACTCCACGGTGAGGTCCACGGTCGTCACGCGCGGCTCGGGCAGACCCAGGCGCGCGCACTCGGCGCGCACGCCGGCGAGGCGACGGTCGGCGAACGCGACCAGGCGGTCGTCGGCCGGTGCGGCGTACGCCAGCGCGCGGTGGCCGCGGGCCACGAGGTGCTCGACCTGCAGGCGGCCGATGCTCGTCTGCGGCACGACGAACGTCTCGGGGTGCGGGTCCTCGTCGAGCGCCGAGCCGACGACGACGATGCCCGAGCGGGTCATCGCCCGCGCATCGGCCGCCGCGAACGGCACCAGCCCGAGCACCGCGCACGGCGTCACCGCGCGCCACAGCTCCGCGAGCGGGCGCGAGCCGCGGCTGATGTGCACGAGCACCGACAGCCCGTGCTCGGCGAGCGAGGTGGTGACGTGGTCGATGAGCGTGTCGAGCACCGGCCCGACCGTCCAGTCGGGCAGGACGCACAGCACGAGGTCGCTGCGCCCGGAGCGCAGCGCGCGAGCAGCGGCGGACGGCGTGTAGCCGAGCCGGCTGGCCGCCTCGAGCACGCGCCGCCGTGTGGCCTCGGTGATGACGACGCCGGGCTTCGCGTTGAGCACGTAGCTCACGGTGGTGCGGGAGACGCCGCTCTCGCGTGCGACATCAGCACTGGTGACCCGCACGGCTCCCCTCCTCGCGACCCCGGCACGGCTGCGCTGATCGTAGACCTGATCAGCGACGACGCAGCCGGCCGGACAGCGCCGTGAGCGCGCACACGGGTGACGTGCACGCGGCACGGACTGCTGCTCCGGGTCGCGGGTGCCGACGTCCCGGGGTCAGCGCACGGTGAGCGTGCGCGACGCGGTGACCGGCAGGTACGAGGTCGAGCCCGCGTAGCGGACCGTGACCGCCGAGGTCCGGGTCGCGGGGGGCAGCGTCACGACAGCCCGGCCGCCGACGAGCGTGCGGGTCGCCACCGTCGTGCGGCCCACCTTCACGGTCACGGTGCCGCCGGGGGTCGCGCCCGCGCCGGTCACCTGCACGACGATCGTCGGCCGCGTGCCCTTCGCCACGGTCCACGACGACGCCGCGAGGCTCACCTTCGGCGTCGCGCGCCGGACGGTGACCGTGGCCGCCGACGACGACCCCGCGACGTCGGACGTACCCGCGTACACCGCGGTGAGCCGGTGGCGACCCACCGCGAGCGACGCGGGGAGCGTGACCGTCGCGCGGCCCGACTTCCCGGACGTGAGCAGCGTCCCGGTGCCCAGCACCTTCGACCCCTCGCGGACCTGCACGCGGCCCGTGGGCGCGGCGGTCGCACCCGTCACGGTGACCGTGACCTTGACCGGCGTGCCGTAGGTCGGGGTGCTCGCGGCGACGCGCGTCGTCGTGCTCGTCGTCGCCTTGCGGACCGTCACGCGGACGGCCGGCGACGACGAGGGCGCGGCGGTGTCGTCGGACGGCGTGAACCGCGCGACGAGCGCGTGGGTGCCCGCCGCGAGCGCCACGGACGCGGTCGCGGTCCCGGACACCGCCGGGGCGCTCGCGACCGTGCGCGTGCCGTCGAGGAACGCGACCGTCCCGGTGACCGCAGGCGTCACGGTGGCCGTGAGCGTCTGGCGCTGGCCGTACGCGAGGCCGCCCGTGACGCGCAGGGTCGCGCTGGTCGCGGTCGCACCGAACACCGAGGTGCGCGTGCCCAAGTCGAGCAGCACCGTCTCCCCGGTCGCGTCGGCGAGCGCGTCGTTGTCGGTGATCGCCCACACCGTGCCGTCGCCGGCGATCGTCAGGCCCTCGAGCTTCTCCTGCGTCCAGCCCGCGGTCGCCCGCAGGTCGGGCAGGACGTCGTGCGCGAGCGACTTCGTCAGGACCGCGACCTCGCCGGGTGCGGGGTCAGCCGGCACGTCCACGGTGTAGATGCGCTTCACCGCGGCGTTCGGGCCGTTGAGCTTGTCACGCTCGATCACCGCGAGCGTGTCGTCGTCGACCGCGACGACCTCCGAGAGCCCCAGCCAGTCGCCGGCCACGCTCGTCGTGCCCAGCGGGTAGGCGAACCACGTCCACGTGCCGTCGGCGGTGTCGTACCGCCCGAGCCGCGCGGTGCCCCCGAGGCCGCCGGGGTCGCTCGTCAGGCCACGCTGCAGCGCGACCCACACGTGCTCACCGTCGGCGTCGTCGGTCGTCGTGACGCCCTCGACGCCCCACTTGGACAGGCCCGCCGCGACGTCGGCCGGCAGGGCGACCCGCTCGACGACCGCGCCGTACGCGTTGGTCCGCACGAGCTCGTTGCCCGCCCCGGCCGCGCCCTCGACGCCGAGCCAGAACCCGCCCGCGCGCCGCGTGGCGACACCCTCGACGTCGAGCGTGAGCCCGACGCCGCGCTCGGTCACCCGCAGCTGGCGGTCGATCACCGCGGGCGTGCCGCTGACGTCGATCGACAGCAGCCGCGTGTCGGCGTACGCCGCGTCGGTGGCGGACCACAGGCGCTCGTCGTCGCGACGGTCCGCCGCGAGCGCACCCAGCGCGCCCCAGCCGATCGGCGCACCCGCGGCGTCCGCGGAGACCACGGACGGGAACGTCGGCGCCCCGGCCGCGGAGGCGTACCCCTCGCCGCGGCCGTAGACCGTGACCGCCGAGCGGACGTTCACCGCCGCGGAGTCCGTCTCGGAGGAGACGATCAGCAGGTCGCGCGCCGGCACCGGCAGGATGCCCTCGGGGCCGTTCGTCGTGGCCAGGACCTGCGCGAACACCGGGCTGGTCGGGTCGCTCACGTCGTAGGCCGCGACGAAGTTGGAGCGCTCGGAGCCGACGAGCACGTACGGCGTACCGCCGAACGTCGCGACCGCGAGGCCCTCGATCTCCACGCCCTTCTTGGCCGCCCGGTCCTCGGTGTGCAGCCCCACGCGTACCGCCAGGCGCTCGAGCGAGGCACCCGCGTCCCACACGACGTCACCGGTGGTCGTGTCGAACACCGACCAGCCGCGCGTGCCGCCCTTCCAGTCGCCCTCGTTGGCCGTCGCCACGTGCCGCGCATCGAGCCAGCCGATCGCGTCGGGCTCGCGCGGCACCGCGGCGATCGCGCCGGTCTGGTCGATCACGCCGTCCTTCTTCGTGTCGATGCCCGTCACCGCCTGCGTGCCGGCCGAGAAGACCTTCGTGATCGCGCCCGTCGCGACGTCGACCAGCACGACGCCGTTGTTCTCCTGCAGCGTCACCGCCACCGTCGTGCCCGTCGGGTCGATCGCCACGTACTCCGGCTCGGGGTCCTGCGGCGTGTCGAGCCCCGCGGCTGTGAACGCCGGCAGCGCGGCCCCGCCGTCCGTGAACGGGACCTCGCGCAGGCTCCAGCCCTCGGGGCTCGCCGGGTCCGGCAGGTCGACGAGCTGCAGGAAGCCGCCCGGGAGCTGCGGCAGGTCCCCCTTCGCACCGCCCGCCGGCTTGGCGTCCTCGTCGCGCTCGTTCTCGATCGCGATCGCGGCGTGGGCCTGGTCGGGCGTCAGCGCGATCGAGTCGGGCTGACCGCCGAGGTCGAGCGTCCGCACCACCTCGTGCGTCGCGAGGTCCACGACGACGAGCGCACCCGACGGGCTCGTGAACGACGTCGAGGTGTCGACGACGACGAGCACGTACCCGCCGACCACGGCGACGCTCGTCGGCTCCGCGTGCGCGCCGACGCCGAGGTCGGCCGCGAGATCGAGCGTGCCGCGCCCCACCGGGTGCGCGGGGTCGGTGATGTCGACGAAGCCGATGCGGCGCGCCAGCGCGTCCGTGTGGACGAAGGTCGTGCCGTCCTGGGAGACCGCGGAGATCTCCGCGACCGTCGCGGCGGCGGCGTCGACGCCCGCCGGGCGGTTGAGGTAGACGGGGTAGGTCGCGAGCCGGTGGAACGCGGAGCCGGGGGTCGGCGCGGTCCAGCCGTCGTCGGACCAGCCGTTCGCCGGGGTGCCGGCCGCGAGTGACGCGGCGGACGTGACGGATGCGGCGGGTCGGACGGGGGCGGCCGACGCGGGGGCGACGGTCAGGCCCGTGACGGCCAGGGCGCCGGTCACGGCGAGCGCCGTGGGTCCGGCGAGCGCGCGGCGGGGGCGTGCGGGCAGCATCAGCTCTCCTCAGGACGGGGTCGCGCCGAACTGTGCCGACCGTGCGTGTCCGGGCACGGAACCGCAGGTGAACGCGTTGCGGCGGGCGCTCGACGAGTCGGTCGGCGAGGCGGTCTCGTCGGGCTGCCGCGCCGCCCGGACGCGTGCGCCGAGCCGACCGCAGAGCACGTGACCGAGGCGACCCTGTGCGGTTGGCGGCGTGTCGTGTACTCTCGGACACGCGTTCACGTGACGGGTCACCCCGTCGCAGCTCTTCGGTTCATCGCATCGAAGCAGGACCGCGAGCCCGGACGGCGACCGCCGTCACCGATTCACCTTGAGATCCATCCACCCCGACGAACGCGCGGGGCGCGAGAGTAGTCAGCATCTTCACCAGTCTTGATCCCCTGTCCCAGACAGGTCCCCGGCCCGCAGCACCGCGCTGGCGCCAGGCCGACGAGGACCTTTGGGTCGCCACCGTCGCGGACGAGTACGCGGGCCTGGCCCAGCGCACCGCCGACGGTCTGCGCATCAGCGACCGCTTCACGCGGTCGCTCGGCGTCGTCGCCACCTGGGCGGCCGCCGACGCGCTCCTGGTCCCGCACCGTGCGACCCGTCCCCACCCGCGTGCTCGCCGAGCCCGCGCCCACAACCGTCCGCGACCCCCTGGGCGCGGCGAGCGAGGTCGCGCCCGCGACCACGCCCCTCGAACGAGAGAAGACATCATGGCCACCGGCACTGTGAAGTGGTTCAACGCTGAGAAGGGCTACGGCTTCATCGCCCCGTCCGACGGCTCCGCCGACGTGTTCGCGCACTACAGCGCGATCCAGTCCTCCGGGTTCCGCTCCCTCGAGGAGAACCAGCAGGTCGAGTTCGACGTTGCTCAGGGCCCCAAGGGCCCGCAGGCGGAGAACATCCGCCCGCTCTGAAGCCAGACTTCTGACGCCGGTCCGCCGGCATCAGCTCGAAGGGGCCGTGCCTCCCGGTACGGCCCCTTCGTCGTCCCCGCACACGCCTGCCCGCCCCCGCAGACGCCCGTGGACGCACGACACCCGCGCTCGCCGACTGCGCGGGCGCGGGTGTGAGGTCGTGCGGGACGGGCGCGACCCGTCGGGTCAGACGCGCCGGAAGCGGGACACCATGTGGCACTCGAACGGGTCACGGGCCGCGAGGCCGACCTCGTTGAGGTACCGCACGACGATCGCGTACGAGCGCAGCAGCGTCGTCTCCGCGTACGGGACGTCGAGCGTGCGGCAGTGCTCGCGCACCAGCAGGCGGGCCTGGGCCAGGTGCGGGCGCGGCATGCTCGGGAACAGGTGGTGCTCGATCTGGTAGTTGAGGCCGCCCATGAGCGACGTCGCCCACCAGCCGCCCCGGACGTTGCGCGAGGTCCGCACCTGCTTGGAGAAGAAGTCGAGCTTGGAGTCGCGGCCGATCACCGGCATGCCCTTGTGGTTGGGGGCGAACGAGGCCCCCATGTACACGCCGAACACCGCGAGCTGCACGCCGACGAACGCGAACGCCATCCCGATCGGCAGCAGCCAGAACACCGGGACCCAGAAGGCGACGAACCGCACCCCGATGAGCACGAGCTCCTGCCAGCGGCGGTCGACCTTCTCGCGGCCGAGCAGGTGCTGCAGGCCCAGGCGGTGCAGGTTCAGGCCCTCGAGCGTGAGCAGCGGGAAGAACAGCCAGCCCTGGCGCCGCGTGATGAGCGCCCGCAGGCCGGTCGCGGTGGCCGCGTCCTCCTCGACGAACGAGATCGTGTCGATCTCGATGTCCGGGTCCTTGCCGACCTTGTTCGGGTTGGCGTGGTGCCGGTTGTGCTTGGTCTCCCACCAGGACAGGCTCACGCCGACGACGCCGCACGCGAGGATGCGCGCGAGCCGGTCGTTGGCCTTGCCGCCCGCGAGCACCTGCTTGTGCGCGGCCTCGTGCGTGAGGAACGCGGTCTGCGTGAGCAGGACACCGAGCCCCGCGGCGATCAGCAGCTGGAACCAGCTGTGGCCGAGCAGCAGGAAGCCCGCGAGGGCGCCGACGAACCCGGCGAGCAGCACCGCGCCCACCCCGCCGTAGAACCCGTATGCCCGGCGCAGGAGCCCGCGTTCGCGCACCACGGCTGCGACCTGCGTGTACGCATGCGTGAGGTGCGGGAACGTGGTGTCGCGGGCGACCGTGGGGCGGAAGCCCTCACGCAGCACGGTCGAGGTCACGGGGGGAGTGGTTGTGGCGATGAAGCACCTGCCGGGGTGGTGGGCCCGCCGTGGGCGGGCGTCGTTGCCATGGGCGGGTGCCGATCGCCTGGCCAGAGTACCCCGCGGGCCTGTTCGCGCCAGGGGTGTTCTGCGTGGGTCGTGTGTGGGACCTCGGTCCTAGCCTCGGTGCATGCGCGCAGCCGAGGTCGTCCGCCGCCGGCTCGAGACCCAGCGCCTGCGCGGCCCGCGGGCTCGAGGCGCAGGTCAGGTCGTCGCCGAGCAGCTCGCCGTGCAGGGGCAGGAGCTCCCGGTCGCCCGGTGGTCCCTCGGCCAGCGGTGCGCGGACTCGTCGGACGACGACGTGCGGCGCGCGCTCGACGACGGCGCGATCCTGCGCACGCACGCGCTGCGGCCCACGTGGCACCTGCTCACACCTGAGGACCTGCGCTGGGTGCTCGCGCTGACATCTCCCCGGGTGCACCGGCAGTGCGCGCCGCGGGGCCGCGAGCTCGGGCTCGACGACGAGACGCTCGTGCGCACGGACGTGGCGCTCGCGCGCGTCGTCGAGCGCCTGACGCCGGGCGGGCACCCCACGCGTGCCGAGATCGGCGTGGCCCTCGCCACCGAGGGTGTCGAGACGACCCCCGACCGCCTGTCGTTCGTCGTGATGCACGCCGAGCTCGAGGGCATCGTCGTGAGCGGTCGCGCGCGCGGCACCCTGCACACCTACGCGCTGGCCGACGAGCGCGGCGCGTCCCGTCCCCGCGGCGACCTCACGGGCGACGAGGCCCTCAGCGAGCTCGTGCGCCGCTTCCTCGTCGGGCACGGTCCTGCCTCCGTGCGCGACCTCGCGTGGTGGGCCAGCCTCACGCTCACGCAGGTCCGACGAGGCCTCGCGGGTCTCGGCGACGCCGCCGAGCAGCTCACGGTCGACGAGCACGAGCTGTGGTGGGTGCCGCGAGACCTGGGCGCACCCTCGTCGGGCCCGGGCCCGCGGGTCGACCTCCTGCAGGCGTACGACGAGGTGTACGGCTCGTTCCCCGCCACGCGCTCGCTCGTCGACCCGGCGGGCCTGGCCGCCGGACGCCCGCTCGACTACGCGTCACTGCACGTGCTGCTCGTCGACGAGCAGCTCGCGGGCTGGTGGCAGCGGCGCGTCGAGCGCGGCGTGATCGAGGTCCGCGTGCACCCGGCGCGCGACCTGTCCGTCGCCGAACGCGACGCGGTCCTCGCCGAGCTCCAGAGGTACGCGACCTTCGCAGACCAGGAGATCCGCACCACCTTCGCGTAGCCCGCCCGCCGCGCCTGCCCCGGCGCGCACGACGATCCCGAGCCTCACCATGCGACACGTCGCGCGGGGGCCCGCCGCGTCGGCGTCCCAGGCAGAGGCGGGCCCGCCCGTGCGGATGGCACCGGCACGGGGGTGTGGCCGGGCCTGGGCGCGGGGGGCTGGGCCGGAGGTGGGCATGGGACAGCCCGTGGGCCGGAACCCCTGACGGGGCCCTGCCGCGAAGGACGAGGTCGCGGCTCCCACGGGCTGCGGTGACTGCCTGAGACTCGCTCGCCGCCCTGGTCCGGATCCTGGGGGTCCGGCGGGCTCAGCGGGCGGATCATGCAATCCGTCCGAAGTGCTCGGGCGACTAGCGGACAGTCACCTCACGCGTCCTGGAGAACTTCATGTCTCGGACCACCTCCTTCCGTGTGTGCTTCGACGCTACGCCCCCCTCCGCCCCCTGCCACCCCTTTTTCCCGCCCCCACCCCCTACCCCCCGCCGACCCAGCACCTACTCGCCCCCCAGCCCCCATAGGCCGGAACAACCACTGCCTCGCCAATCCCCCCACGCCCGACCCAGCGCCTACTCGCCCCCCAGCTCTCATTGGCCGGAACAACCACTGCCTCGCTAATCCCCCCACGCCCGACCCAGCGGTCGCTCGCGGCTTCACGCCCGCAAGCCAGAGCAGACGCTGGGTCGGCGGGTGCGGGTCGACGGGCGTGGGTCGGCGGGGTGCGGGTCGGCGGGTGCGGGTCGGCGGGGGTGCGGCCCACACTCCCCACCCACCCCGCCGACCCAGCGCTTACTCGCCCCCCAGCCCTCGTTCGCCGGAGCAACCGCTGTCTCGACGATCCCCCCCACCCCCGACCCAGCGGTTGCTCGCGGAATCAGCGCCGCAAGCCCGAGCAGGTGCTGGGTCAGCGGGTCGGGGTCGGCGGGCGGGGGTCGGCGAGGTCGGGCTCACGCTTGCCGCCCACGCCGCCGACCCAGCGCTTACTCGCCCCCCAGCCCTCGTTCGCCGGAGCAACCGCTGTCTCGACGATCCCCCCACCCCCGACCCAGCGGTTGCTCGCGGAATCAGCGCCGCAAGCCCGAGCAGGTGCTGGGTCGGCGGGTCGGGGTCGGCGGGTCGGGGTCGGCGGGTGGGGGTCGGCGGGTGGGGGCGCGGGGCGAGGCGGGTTGGAGGGGTCAGGGGTGGGGGACGAGGGGGCGGATCTCGGCGTCTTCGGTGAGGGTGTCCGCCACGAGGGTGGCCAGGTCGTCGACGTCCGTCGTCGCGACGAGGTAGAGGCCGCCGACGATCTCGGTCGTCTCGCCGAACGGGCCGTCGGTCACGGTCGTCGTCGTGCCGGCTCGTCGTCGCACGACCTTCCCCACGGCGGTCGGGCCCAGCTCCTCGCCGCGGATGATCGTGTGCCCGCGCTCGGCCGCGAGCGCGTTGAAACGGACGTGCGCGGCGTCGTTGGCCGCGATCTCGTCGTCGGTGCGCGCCTCCCACGCACGCTCGTCGCCGCGCAGCAGCACCAGGTGGGTCGCCGTGGTCATGTCGTCCTCCCGAGGGTGTGCGGGACCGTCCCGCTCGTCGAGGTGACGGGGCGCGGGACGCCGGTTCGACAGTAGGGGCGATGCGGCTACGGCGGACCGCCGCGAGGTGGCAAGGTGAGGGCGTGATGCTGAAGACCAGGTCCGAGCTGACGGCGATGCGCCCCGCGGGGAAGTTCGTCGCCGGCGTGCTCTCGTCGTTGCGCGACGTCGCGAAGGTCGGGATGACGCTCCAGGCGCTCGACGACCACGCGCACCGGATGATCGACGACGCGGGCGCGCACTCGGTGTACCTCGGCTACCACCCCTCGTTCGGCGCGATCCCGTACCCGGGCGTGCTGTGCACGTCGGTGAACGACGCTGCGCTGCACGGCCTGCCGTCGCCGTACGTGCTGGCCGACGGCGACGTGCTGTCGATCGACTTCGCGGCGCAGGTGCAGGGGTGGGTCGCGGACTCCGCGATCACGTTCCAGGTCGGGACGACGACGCCCGAGGCCCAGCGCCTCATCGAGACCACCGAGCGCGCGCTGTACGCGGGCATCGCGGCGGCGAAGGTCGGCGGGCGCATGGGCGACATCTCCGCGGCGATCGGGGACGTCGGCCACGAGGCCGGGTACGGCATCAACACCGACTTCGGCGGGCACGGCGTGGGCCGCACGATGCACGAGGACCCGCACGTCCCGAACGACGGCCGCCGCCGCAGCGGCCTGAAGCTGCAGGAGGGGCTCGTCATCGCGATCGAGCCGTGGTTCATGGCGGGCGGCAACGGGTACGTCGTCGACGACGACGGCTGGACGATCCGCTCGACGGACGGGTCGCTCGCCGCGCACTTCGAGCACACCGTCGCGCTGACCAAGGACGGCCCGCTCGTCCTGACCGCACGCGACTGACGGAAGGGGACCGCCGTGGGGGGCACCGAGAGCGACCGCGGCCCGTACGACGTGCCGCCGACGAGCCCGTACGGGGTCCCGGTGGTCTCGTCCGGCCCGCCCACGCCCGTCTACGGCACGCCGCCGGTGTCGCCTCCGGGCACACCGGGCTCCGCGTGGGGCGTGCACGACGACGTCGCGCCCGTGCAGCCGTACGACGTCACGGTCTACCCGCCGGCGCCGACCGGCCCGCCGCCGCCCTGGCTCGCCACGCGCACGGACCAGGTGCCGCCGTCGAGCGCGGTCGTGGTGGTCGCGTGGGTCGTCACCGTGTTCACGAGCTTCTACCTGCTGCCGTGGGCGATCGCCGCGACCCGCGGCAAGGCCGCGCGGTGGGGCATCTTCTGGGTCAACCTGCTGCTCGGCTGGACCCTCGTCGGGTGGGTCGCGACGCTCGTGTGGGCGTGCCTGCCGCACGGCGTGCTCCACCCCGCGCCCGTGGCCGTGCCGCCGGGCTGGTACCCGCTGGCGAACGGCCGGTACGGCTTCTGGGACGGGACGCGCTGGACGGGTCACGTCGCCTGACCGGACGGGTTCAGCCGTCCGACGAGGGCGCGACAGCCTCCGCGAACGTCCGACGACCCGTGGCGTGGCCGGGCGTGAGCTGGTGCCCGGCGCGGAACGCGGCGAACGCCTTGCCCGGTAGCCGCACGTACACGGTGCGCCGCCGGCGCCCGGTCGCTCGCTCGAGCGTCTCGACGACCTCGTCGACGGTGAGCACCTGCGGCCCGCCCATGTCCTCGACCCGGCCCGACGGCCCGGCCTCGACGAGGTCGACGAGCCGCGCGGCGACCTCGCCCACGTCGACCGGCTGCAGACTCGTGCCGCTGGGCAGGACCGTCACCGGCCCGAGCGTGAGGCGGTCGAGCAGCAGCGCGACGAACGGGTGGAACTGCGTCGTGCGCAGGACCGTCCACGGCACGTCGCCGGCCTCGAGCAGCTCCTCGACCTGGTGCTTGGCGCGGTAGTAGGAGTACGGGATCCGGTCGACGCCGACGATCGAGATGTACACGACGTGCGGCGCGGCACCGCCCGTGCTGCGCGCCGCGAGCAGGAGCCGGGCGGCGGCGGTCACGTCGTGCGCGGGCTTGGCCGGCTCGCTCGCGCAGTGGATCACGCACGTGACGCCCGCGAGCGCGTCGTCGACACCCTCCCCCGTCGTCAAGTCACCGACGACCCGCTCGACCCCCGGAACCGACGGCCCCGGGCGACGGCTCAGCACCCGCACCGCGCGCCCTCGTCGGACGAGCTCGGCGACCACCTCACGCCCGAGCATCCCTGTCCCACCGGTCACCAGCACGGGCGCGTCGTCGGTCATGGCGCCATCCTCGCCGCCCACGCGTCCGGCGCACCAGCGACCGTTCCGAGGGCGGGTCGGTGGCCCGTCGGGTGGACAGGAGGGCCTCTCGATCGTGCTAGCCTTCTGCAGCGCGCGCGAGTGGCGGAACGGCAGACGCGCTGGCTTCAGGTGCCAGTGTCCGAAAGGGCGTGGGGGTTCAAATCCCCCCTCGCGCACACAGAGCAAGGGCCTCTGACCAGGGTATGACCCGGGTCAGAGGCCCTTCTGCTTGCCCGGCGTGCGCCCGCAGGAAGGGGCGGACGGGCGGCCGCGGGGGCGGGCGTCCGCGCGGCCCCCACGGTCGTCGGTCGTCGGACTACCTCCGGACCGTGACGGTCGCGCGCTGACCGTGACGGGCGGCGGCGCGTCGGTCCCGTCGTCGCCCCCGTACGCCCTCGGACGACGAGGCGGGCGCTCCGCGAGAGCGGTGAACCACCCATCAGGTGACGGGGCACCTCACTCGTCCGGATGAAACGCGCAGGTCGCGGGCTCACATCGGTCAGCGCGGCGCTCCCGCAGCCGATCGGGACGACCAGCGGCACTGCTGCCGCACCAGACTCTGGAGCCCACGATGTCGCTGCCACGACTCTCCCTACCCCGACTCCCGGCGCCCCGGTTCGCGGCGCCTCGGCTCTCGTTCCGCATCGCCGTGCGCACCAAGGTGCTGGGTGTCGTCGCGGTCGCGATCGTCGTGGCGTTGACGATCGGGCTGCTCGCGACGGCCAGCACGGGCCGGCTGCGCGCGACGACCGCCGAGATGGCGCGCACGCAGACGTCCGTGTCCGCCGCGTTGCAGGAGCTCAAGGACGCGCTGTGGACGGTGCGCCACGAGGTCGCCGTGATCGGGACGTACGTGGGCGACGACGTCGAGGCGAGCGTCGACGCCTACGCCGATGCGAGCGTCGCCCTCGACAGCGCCGTCTCCCGGTTCAAGGGCGAGTACTCGACGAACGGCGCCGCACTCCCGGACGAGTTCTCCGCGTTCCAGTCCACGCTCGACGCGTACCGCGGCGCGGTGCAGCAGAAGCTCGTCGCCGTCGCGCGGGCAGGTGACCGCGAGGCGTTCCAGGCGGCGCGCGAGGAGGTGGCCGCGGTCGGGGGGCAGATGCTCGACAACCTGCACGCCGTCGAGCAGGGGGTCGCGGCCGACCTCGACGCCATGGCGCGCGAGGCCGAGGCGGACGCCGCGCGGGAGATCACGCTCCTGCTCGTGACCCTGGCGGTCGGCGTCGCGGCGCTGCTCGCGCTCGGGCTGGCGCTGGCGAGCTCGTTGCGGCGCGCGGTCCAGGCTCTGCAGGTCGCGGTCACCGCGCTCGCCCGGGGCGACCTGACCGTCCGCGCACGCGTGACGACCTCCGACGAGCTCGGACAGATGGCCGCGTGGCTCACCACCGCGCAGGAGGCCGTGGGCGCCACGCTGTCGCGCGTGGTGGACGCGGCGGCCGCGGTGGCGGCGTCGTCGGAGTCGCTGTCCGCCGCGTCGTCGCAGGTCGTCGCGGGGTCCGAGGAGACGTCCGCGCAGGCGGGGGTCGTGGCCGAGGCGGCCGAGCAGGTCTCGCGCAACGTGCAAGCGGTTGCGGCGGGCGCCGAGCAGATGGGCAGCTCGATCCGGGAGATCGCACAGAACGCCGCCGACGCCGCGAAGGTCGCGACCACGGCCACCGACATGGCGGCCCACGCGAACGACACCGTGACCCGGCTGGGGACCTCGTCGGCCGAGATCGGCAACGTCGTCAAGCTCATCACGACGATTGCGCAGCAGACCAACCTGCTCGCGCTCAACGCGACGATCGAGGCCGCGCGGGCCGGGGAGGCCGGCAAGGGCTTCGCCGTGGTCGCGGGTGAAGTCAAGGAGCTCGCGAACGAGACCGCGAAGGCCACCGAGGACATCGCGCGGCGGGTCGAGGCGATCCAGCAGGACACCACCGGTGCGGTGACGGCGATCGGCGAGATCGGCACGATCATCGCGAACATCAACCAGTACCAGCTGACGATCGCCTCGGCCGTGGAAGAGCAGACCGCCACGACGAACGAGATGTCGCGCGGCGTCGCGGAGGCCGCGACCGGCTCGGGCGAGATCGCGACCAACATCACCGGCGTCGCGGCCTCCGCGCTGTCGAGCACCCGCGCCGTAGGATCTGTCTCCGACCACGTGGCCGAGCTCGCCAGCCTGTCGCGCAGCCTGCGTGAGCAGGTGGCCACGTTCACCTTCTGATCCGCCGCCGCCGGTGGCGCCCGGCCTCGTCGTCCGACGCGGGACGAACGGGCGGGTGCCTCACGCGACGGTGACCGGCCCGTCCTGGAGATCTCGTGAGCACCGATCTGCGCGCGATCGCGGCACGCACCCTCGCCGAGGTCCCCATGAACACCGCGTTCGCCCGCGCGGTGGTCGAGGAGACGGTCGCCGGTGAGCTGTGGGCGGACCGCGCCGAGGACCCGCGCGCGTTCCACGCCGTGCACCCGTACGGCATGTCGCTCGTCTGGGGCGACGCGGTCGACGAGGCCCTCGACCTGGTCGTCGCGTACCTGCGCGAGCGCGCCGACGAGGGGCAGGGCGAGTGGTTGCAGGTCGACCCGCGCTGGGACGCGATCGACTGGGACGACACGCTCGACGCCGTCCCGTTCGAGGACCACGACCAGCTCGCGGGCGGTGAGCGCGTCGTGCGGCACACGCGCGTGAACTTCACGTTCGACGCCGGCGCGTTCTGGGAGCGGCGCGACGAGCACCTGCCCGTCGAGCCGTGGCAGGTGCGCCGCACGGTGCGCGCCGACTTCGACTGGCCCGGGTCGGTGGTGCCGAGCGAGTTCTGGCCCGACGCCGACACGTTCCTGGCCAACGGCGGCGGGTGGGTGCTCGCCGACGGGCCGCAGGTCGCGGCGATGGCGTTCGCGTCGTACCGGGCGGGCCGTCAGGTCGAGCTCGGGATCGAGACCGCGCCCGACTGGCGGCGCCGCGGCCTCGCGACGACCGCCGCGGCGGCCATGATCGACAACCTGCTCGTCTCGCACCTGACGCCCGTGTGGTCGTGCCGCGAGGACAACGTCGGCTCGTACCGGCTCGCGACGACCCTGGGCTTCCGCCCCACGCTCCACCTGCCGTACTACCGCGTGCCGGCCGCGACCGCGCGGCCGACGCGTCGGTTCGGCTGGCGCCCCGACGTCACCGGCCCGCTCCGGCGACGCAGGACCGGCACCGCCGGGCGCGCGTAGCGCGGCCCGCGCGCCTCGTCAGGAACCCGTGCGACCCGCGGCGGTTGACGGCCCGGCCCCGCGGCGAGAACCTGGCGAGGACGACTTCGGCCGGGGGCGCAGATGTCCGAGCAGCAGCACGCGGCACCGCACGCGGCGCCTGAGCGCAAGCAGGGTGGTCCCGCCGCGCCCGGCGCACCCGCCGCGTCGCACCTCGCTCCCAGTCCCGTGCCGTTCGTCGTCGCAGGCCACGTACCCGATGGCGCGACCGGCACCCGGCGGCCCGACGCCGAGCCCACCATCCGCCCGCTGGGCGCGCTCCGCCGGTACGGGGGTGACGAGCCGGACGCGCCGCCGACCGCACCCCGTCCCCTGACGATCCGGCGCAGCATGGGGCTCGAGGCGGAGACGAAGAGGCAGATCCAGACGCCCACGGGAGCCAAGGTCGCCGAGGGCGACACGAAGGTGCTCAGCCACCCGCACTTCTCCCTGGTGTCCGACAAGACGTCGTTCGTCAACGCTCGGGACAAGAGGATCCAGTACTCGAACCTCGAGTTCGTCATGAAGCACTTCGACCAGCTCGCCGGCTCGGAGGCCGACGCGATCGCCCAGCTCCAGGTCCGCCTGACCGCGATGAAGACGCTGCGCGACCGTCTCTACGCGGGTCATGGCGCGCTCGGGACGGTCGTCCCGCACGTCACCGCCCACGGCGTGGCGGCGGGCCCGGGGGACGAGTACCAGGCCAAGGCCAGCGTCCACGGCGACACCTCGACGTTCCGCGTCGCGCCGAGCCCGGACCCCGCCGGCGACGACGGCAAGGTGTACGTCCACTACACGGTCGGCTTCCGGCCCCGCGACTGGCACACGATGCTGACGAAGGTCACGAACGTCAGCCGCAAGGACACTGCCTCGACCCGGGGGGTCCAGCTGTCGACGGACGCCCGCGAGGTCGCGGCGCGCGTCCTGGTGACGACGCCTCCCGCGGTCGCGTTCACCGCCGACGTCCAGCAGGAGGTCCTCGGCCAGCTCGCGCTGACCTACATGCAGATGCGGGTGTTCATCGACCGGACGGTCGGCCTGCAGCGCGAGGACGCCGAGAGGGTGCTCGCCAAGACGGACAAGCCCGTGAAGAGCCTGCGAACCAAGATCCGCGCGCTCGAGCGCAAGGAGGCGACGTCCGGTCTGACCCCTGACGAGACGGACCGGCTCGAGAAGCTCAAGAAGAAGAAGACGAAGCTCGACGACCGCCGAGAGCCGCGGGAGCGCCTCCGTGATCGTGCGGCCGCCAGCGAGCCGTTCGGCAAGGGGCAGCCGAAGAACAAGGTCGTCGCGCTCCCCCGGGCCTCGCTCGCACTGGCGTTCTCGATGCTGGACCCGGCCGCCCAGGGGTATCTCTCCGCCAACGTCGAGGAGATCCTCGACACGTTCTCCGATCACCTGGGCGAGAAGCTCGGCGTGGACCTCACCGAGGGCTACAGCCTGACGAGCGACGACCCGGCCGTCGGCAGCGCGTCCCTGGGCGAGTACGTGCGCGCCGGTCTGGGCAGTGACGAGCAGGTCAGCCAGCAGGTGCTGTTCGGGGGGATGAACGAGGTGGGCGTGGACGCGTCGGACCCCGCCGCGCCGTTGCTGCCGTTCGAGTTCCGCAGCATGTTCAAGCACCGGGTGACGTGGGACGAGCTGGAGACCGACGCGACCAAGGTGCTGAGGTGGTCGCGCGACCCGCAGGGCACGGCGCTCCCGAAGGACTGACGCGGTGCGGGATCAGCCGCGCGGTGTGCGGGCTGGGTCAGCGGTCGCGTGGGGGCGCGTCGGCACGAGCTCGAGCACGCGGCGGGCCAGGGCGACGCGATCCGTGCCGGCGTGGCCGAGACCGCCGGACGCCAGGGCCTCGGCCACCACCTCGCGCAGCGCGTGGGTCGCGGCCGAGCCCGGGTCGTGCAGCGCGAGCACGTGCGCGACGACGAGGCCGTGGTACTGCTCGAACGCGCTGACAGGCTCGGTGATCGCCCTGGTCGCGACCGCGTGGCTGGCCGCGGGCGGGTAGCCGCTCATCATCGCCAGCACCATGACCCGGCGCTCCTCGACGCCGACGGAGAACTCCTCGCGAGCGTCGGCGTAGAGGGCCTCGAGGGCCTCCCTCGTCGGCTTCTTCTCCTGCGCGTCCTGGGCCCACGCGCGCACCTGCAGCTCCTGGTCGGCCGAGCGCCGCCAGCCCGGTGACGACCGTCGCGTCCGCGCGAACCGCGCGATGTCGTCGGCGTTGCCCGTGATCAGCGCGCGCGCCTCGTCGCGCAGCTCTGCCGCGCGCTCGTGGTCGCCCTGGTCCTCCGCCTCGTCGGCCTCGTCGAGCTTGCGCGCGGCCACCTTGCCCAGCTCGACCTTCACGCCACCGGCCTCGACCGCCGTGATGCGGTCGGCGAGCACCGCGACGAGCAGGAGCGCGATCCCGGCGGCGATCACCGCTGCCGTGCCGGCGCTGTTCGCGGAGACGAACACCGCGACGCATCCCAGCACGACGAGCCCCGTCCCGCCGATGCCGCACAGCAGCCGCACGCTCGTCGGGACGCGCGGGACGGGGATCTCCCGCGGGGTGGACCCGGACATGTGCGCGTCCCCTTCGTCGGCTCACAGGCAGGACGTCGTGATTGTGGCGGTTCGTCCCGCGGGCTGTCGACTCGCCCACCAGGACGTCACGTCACGCGACTGTGGGGCCCCCAGACCCCGAGCACCCTCCCGGGCTGCCGTGACGCGCGGCCGGCACCGACCGCCAGACCGGCCTCCCACCCGGGCGCACGCCACCCGTCCGGCGGCCGCACGTCCTTCAGGTCGTGGCCCGACGCGCGCAGCAGCCACGCGACGACCGAGTTCGAGTTCCACATGCCCGCGGTCCCGACGGGCCGGCCCCACGTCAGCTCCGGCACGTCGGACGTGCACGCGAGCAGCAGGCCCGCGCGCTCGTCGCCCTCGTCGAGCTCCGTGCGCGCGACCGCGTACGCGACGTCGGGGATCGCGACGCCCGGGCGCACGCGCACCTCGTACCGGAACCAGCGCGAGCGGCCCAGCACCTTGAGCCCGACCGGCCCCGACACCGCCACGGCCGTGCCCGGTGGACCCGCCCACGCCGGCACCATCTCGACGGTCCACGTGGCGCGCGCGCTCACGTCGGGGCCGGGCGGTGGTGGCAGGTGGACGACGAGCGCCGCGTGCACGAGGCGACGCGGGCGACGACGCGCCAGCGCCGCGACCGCACGCTCGAACAGCCACCCGCTCACGGCGACGACGGACACCCGCTCACCCGCCCCCACCGGCACCCACACGACCTCGACCGCCACGACCCCTCCGCCCTGAGCGCAGCCCGCAGGCACCCAGGTTCCCGCCGCGCACCCGCCCCCGCGACGGCCGAACGGCCCACGAACCGGTCGCCGCGCGTCGGCACCCGCTCGCGCGCGCACCGTCTCGTGAGCCGGTTCGTCGCTCCCGCGCCGGTTCGTCGGCTCGGAGCAACGAACCGGCGCTCGGACGACGAAGCGGCGGGCGGGAGCGACGAAGGCGCGAGTGGGGGCGACGAGTGGGGGCGACGAGTGGGGGCGGTGGCTCAGTGGGTGAGGGCCGGGGTGCGGGCGGTGGCGGCGACGCGGGCGAGGATCTTGTCCAGGACCACGCCGCGATCGAACTGCAGCGCGTGCTCGCGCGCCCGCGCCGACCAGGCGCGACGCTCGTCGGCGCCCATCGCCACGACCCGGTCGATCGCCGCGGCGATCGCGTCCGGGTCGGACACGGGCACGATCAGCGCGGTGTCACCGACCGCCTCGCCGATCCCGCCGGTCACGGTGGTGACCACCGGCCCGCCGCCGGACAGCATGTTCTCGACCAGCGCGATCCCGAACGTCTCGACGAACTCCGGGCGCGGCTTGGACGGCAGGACGAACGTGGTGCAGCCCGCCATGAGATGCACCTTCTCGTCGTCGGTGACGTCGTGCAGGAAGGTGACGAGCTCGCCGTGGCCCGACGCGGCCGCGAGCGCGTGCAGCTCGTCGGCCTGCGGGCCGTTGCCGGCGATCACCAGGCGCTGGCCCGCGGCGGGGGCGCCGGAGCGCGCGTAGCCCGCGATGAGGTCGTCGACGCCCTTGGCGTGCGCGAGCCGGGACAGGTAGAGCACGTACCCGCCGTGGGTCAGGCCCCGCGCGTGCAGCACGCGCGCGGTCTCGTCGTCGTCGCGGGACAGGTACGCCGCGACGTCCACGGCCGGGTAGGAGATCGCGACGCGCTCGGCGAGCTGCGCGGCGAACCGGGTCCCGTGCTCGGCGTCGAGCGCGGCCGCCTCGGCGACGACGAGGTCGCGCGTGTACTGCGAGACCGCGAGGCACACGTCGTGCTCGAGGTAGGACGCGAGCACGTGCGCGGCGGCGCCGAACCGGCCCTCCTCGACGCACGCGCGCACCACGTTGGTGACGTCGGAGCCGACGGCCTCGGCCACCGTCACGACGTCGACCGGCAGCCCGGTCCGACGAGCGACGTGCACCGCGTCGGCGATCGCGGTCGCGTGCGGCGACAGGTAGAGCGACATCGCGACGGTCGGGACGCCGTCGGTGAACAGCTCGACGAGGCGCCCGGTCAGGCCCGCGAGCCAGCGGCCGTCGGGCACCTTGTAGTCACCGACGGGCTCGGGGCGCTCGACCACGATCCCGGGGCTGTACGGCAGGACGCCGTCGAGCGGCTTGAGCGGCAGGCCGGCGGCCTGCAGCCGGTCGATGGGCCAGGTGACGATCCGCACCTCGTCGAACCCGCGGTCGAGCGCGGCCTCGGCGAGGTTGCGGGCCTCTCCGGAGTGGCCGCAGATGACGGGATCGGCGCGCACGACGACGACGAGGCGGCGGTTCGGGCGGGCGACGTGAGGGGTCACGGGCGTCGTCCTCTCGGATCAGGGGGGGGTGGGGATCACGCGTGGGTGCCCGACGGACGGCGCCGGGCCGCGCCGGTCAGCGGGTCGCTGGCCTGGGAAGGCTGCTGCCGGCCGGGGCGGGTGTGCTGGGTGGGCGATGTCGTCTGCCCCACCCCGACGGCTCCGGCCCCAGCCCGACGAGCACGCGCCCGCCGCGGTGCAGCTCGGCACCCGTCAGGTACGGCCGGTCGAGCGGCTCACCGTCGAGGTGCACCGACTGCACGTGCTGAGCCGGGCCGCCGGGCTCGGGCTCGACGAACCCGGTGGTCTCGATCGACAGCGGCGCGCCGCCCACGTCGAGCCGGGCCTCGCGCCACGCGGGCGCGTTGAGCAGGAACAGGTTCTGCCCGGCGACCGGGAACAGCCCGAGCGACGCCCACACGTACCAGGACGAGAGCCCGCCGGAGTCGTCGTTGCCGGGCAGCCCGCCGCGACCCGTGCCGAACTGCTGCTGCACCACGTCGTGCACCACCTGCGCGGTGCGGTCGGGGCGCCCGGCGTACATGTACGACCAGGGCGCCTCCATGTCCGGCTCGTTGTTGAGCCCCTCGAACCGGTGCAGGGCGTAGCCCGCGGTCATCTCGTCGATCCCGGGCGCGTGCCCGGGCTGCTTGACGGGGTCCGCGCCGAACCCGAAGAACCGGTCGAGCATCCGGACGAACGCGACGTCGCCGCCCGCGAGCGTGATGCGCGAGGCCATGTCGTGCAGCAGCCGGAACGAGTAGTTCCACTTGCCGCCCTCGTACCAGGTGGAGTCGACGAGCAGCCCGTCGCGCGGGTCGAACGCGCGCGGCCACCCGCCCGCGAGCGCGCTGAGCTGGTCGACGAGCGTGCGGTCCCCCACCCGCGCCGCGACCACCGCGGTGCACCAGTAGCCGAACGCGATGTCGAGCGTGTGGCTCACCGGGTGGGTGATGCCCTTGGTCAGGTACTCCTCGCCGTACGTACGGCGCAGGTCGTCGTGCATGTGCACGAGCGCCCAGTCCCAGTCGACGCCCGGCAGCTCGAGCGCGCACACGTCCGCGAGGAACGTGTGCGCGAGCGCCGAGCCCTGCCGCGAGAACCGGTCCGCGCCGCGCGCCATGCGGTACCCGATCGGGAGGTTGCCCTCCTCCTCGGCGATCTGCAGCAACGCGTTCGCGAGCTCGACCGCCTTGTCCGGCACGAGCGCCGTCATGAGCGGCAGGTGCGTGCGGTAGATGTCCCACATGGTCGACAGGTCGAACGCGAACGGGCCGGGCGTGGGCCAGAACGGGGACTCGTCGACCGCGAGGCACGGCTTGATGAGCGAGTGGTACAGCGCCGTGGCGAGCACCTGCTGCTTGTCCGACGAGGGCGTGTCCACCGCGACCTTGCCCAGGTGCTCGCGCCACACGTCGCGCGTGGCGGCGCGGCGTTCGTCGAACGAGCGCGGGCCCGGCCCGCACTCACGCTCGAGCGACTCGCGCGCCTGCTCGACCCCCCGCAGCGAGAACCCGAACCGCAGCTCGACGACCTGGCCGGCGTGCGTCGGTCCGGCCCACATGAGGCCGAACGGCCGCAGCGTCGTCGGGCGGATGCGGTCGAAGTCCAGACGCGTGCCGCCGGGCATGAGGCGACGGTCGTACCAGAGCAGCTGCCGCCAGCCCGGGGCGTCGCACTCGACACGCACCGCGAGCGGCGCGCCCTCGACCACGACCTCACCCTCCGCGCAGCCCGCCCCGACCGTGCCCAGGTGCGCCCGCAGCGGCACGGTCCGTCCGAACGGGATGTCCAGCCCGCCGAGCGAGAAGTCGATGACCACGCGCGCGTCGTGGTGCGCGGGGAACGTGTACCGGTGCACGGCCGACTTGGGCCCGACCGTGATCTCCGCGCGCACGCCCGAGGCGAGTGTCGCGGCGTAGTACCCGGGCTCCGCCTGCTCGTCGACGATCTCCCACGTGCTGCCGAGGTCGTCGAGCGGGCGCAGCATCGGCGTCACGCGGAAGTAGTTGTAGTACTTGCGGATCGCGCCTGTGCCGGACTGCTGGAAGTGCGTGAACCCGCTCGCGACGAGCCGGTCGTGCAGGACCGGCGGCAGACCCTCGGTCGACAGGTCGTAGCGTCCGTAGCCGGTGGGGTAGGCACCCGAGTAGGCGCACGCGGAGACCATGCCGAACGGGAACGTCGCCCCCGGGTGCGTGTTGCCGACCTGCGGCTTGGGCCACCACCACGTCGCGGCGAGGCCCGTGGGCGCGGGCAGGTCGGTCGCGTCCGTGCCGATGAACGGGTCCACGTGCTCGAACACCCGCGCTCCTCCCTCACGTCCGCCGTTCGGGGTGGGCGGTGCGCGGTGCGACCGCGCTGTCCTTGCCCCGTTGCTGCGACGGTACGAGCGCCGTGTGACGCCCGTGTTGCGCGCAGATAACGCTCGACCCGGTCCCCGCGGCGGACCTGGGCGTCGACGCGGGTCAGCCGAAGCGGCCGTTGACGTAGTCGGCGGTGCGCTGGTCCTGCGGGTCGCCGAACATGGCCGCGGTCGGGCCGTGCTCGACGATCCCGCCGGGCGTGCCCGCCTCGGCCAGGAAGAACGCGCACCGGTCGGAGACGCGCGCCGCCTGCTGCATGTTGTGCGTGACGATCACGACCGTCATGTCGCCCTTCAGCGCGGCGATCGTCTCCTCGACGCGGCGCGTGGACGTCGGGTCGAGCGCGGAGCACGGCTCGTCCATGAGCAGCACGCGCGGCCGGACCGCGAGCGAGCGCGCGATGCACAGGCGCTGCTGCTGACCGCCGGACAGTCCCCCGCCCGGCGCGCGCAGCCGGTCCTTGACCTCGTTCCACAGCCCGGCGCGCGTCAGGCACTCCTCGACGAGGTCCGCCCGGGCGCGCGACGAGACGCGCACCCCGGTGAGCGCGAGCCCGGCCACCACGTTGTCCTGGATCGACATCGCCGGGAACGGGTTGGGCTTCTGGAACACCATCCCGATGTTCCGGCGCGCGTGGGTCACGCGCTTGCCCGGGTCGTAGATGTCCTCGCCGTCGAGCAGCACCTCGCCCGCGAGCGCGGCCGAGGGCACGAGCTCGTGCATGCGGTTGAGGATCCGCAGGAACGTGGACTTGCCGCAGCCGGACGGGCCGATGAGCGCGGTGACCTTGCCCGCGGGCACGTCGAGCGACACGCGCTCGAGCACCTTGTGCGTGCCGAACCACGCCGAGACCGCCTTCGCCTGCATCGCGTGCCGCTCGGCGGGGAGCGCCAGGCCGCCGGCCAGGACGAGCGTCTCGGTCAGGGGGTCACGGGTCGCTTCCGCGAGGTCGAGGCTCACCGGGTCACCGTGCCGCACCCGGACGACGACGACGTGAACGCCCGACGAACACCGCCGGTCGAACCGGGGACCACCGCGGCATGAGCGTCAGACGAGGTTGGGCAGGAGCGAGAACAGCTCCCCGGCGGCCATCGCGGCGCACACGCCGACGAGCGGCAGCCCCACGACCCACGCCTGCCAGCGTCCCCACCAGCGCCGCATCACGACGACGAGCACCGCGGCACCGGCCAGCGCGACGAGCGCCAGCAGGAACGTGGGCCACGCCGAGCGCTCACCGGCGAACGCGGCCTCGTCGTCCCCCAGCACGGTCCGGGCCAGCACGCCCACGGGCGTCGGCAGCGAGGGCGTGACGAGCTCGGCGTCGACGCGCACGAGCGAGTCCGGCGCCCAGCGCGACCCGCTCGCGCTGACCAGCGTGAGGCGCCCGTCGCCGGACGCGAGCGGGTCGGGCAGCGGGTCGCCGGGACGGCGGACGCCCGAGACGACGTACGTGCTGGTGCCCTGCCCGGTGGTGGTGAGCACGGTGTCGCCCGCGCGGAGCGCCGCGATCGAGCCGAACACCCCGCCGTACGCGGCGGCCCGGCCCATCACGACGCTCGGGCCGGCCTGGCCCGGCAGCACCGTGTCGCGCCGGTGCCCGGGGCCGGACTTGAGCACCGAGGACGTCGTGCCCTCGAGCACGACCTCGTCGACCCCGAGACGCGGGATCTGCACGATCGCCACGGGCGTGCCGAGCGCCAGCAGCTCGTCGGACGGGGTGACCTGACCGACGGGCGCGGTCCCGTTCGCCAGGTCGTAGCGGAAGCTCGCGTACGCGAGCCGCTGGTCGCGCGCGTGGTGCAGCGGCGAGAGCAGGACGGCGTTGACCACCACGCCCACCGCCAGGGCGGCGACGATCGCGAGCGTCGTGCCGAGCAGGCGGGAGCGTTCGCTCGGCGGGACGGGCGCGAGGGCGACGTCGAGGCGGTGGGCGGTGGTGGTCATCGTGGGCGCGTCAGTCCGTCAGACGACCTTGACGGTCTTGCTGACCTTCGCGGTCGAGACCGTCGTCGAGCCGGCGTAGCTCACGACGAGGGTGTGCGAGCCCTTCTTGAGGCCCTTGACCGTGATCGTCGCCTTGCCGCCCTGGAGCGTCGCGGTGCCGAGCACCTTGCTGCCCTCCTTGACCGTGACCTTGCCGGACGGCGTGACACCGGTCGCGGTCACCGTGACGACGACCTTCGCGGACCGACCCGCGCTGATCTTCGACGGCGCCGTCACGGCGAGCTTCGCGGCCGCCTTGGCGACGGTCACCTTGACCACGGCGCTCGTCGAGCCCTTGACGGTCGCGGCGCTCGACGGCGCGAACACGGCCTTGAGCGAGTAGCTGGTCTTGGTCGCCTTGATCGAGAGCGTCGCCGTCTTCTTGCCCGACGCGATCGAGACCTTCTTGAGGACCTTGCTGCCGTCGTAGAACGTCACGGTGCCGGGCACGGGCTTGGTCGCCGTGACCGTGGCGGTCGCCGTGAACGACTTTCCGACCGTACGCGGCGAGCTCACGGTCACGCGGGTGGTCGAGGCGACCGCAGCGGCGACGACGGTGAGCGGCTGCGCGGCGGACTCCGAGGCGGCCACCCCGAGCAGGCTCGGGACGAACACGCCGCGCACCGCGAGCGAGCCGGCGGTCGTCGGCGTGAAGGCGCCCGTGGCGGTCGACGCGCCCGCGGGCACGGTGACCGAGCCGAGCAGCGCGTCCGTGGCCGAGTAGAGGCGCACGACGCCGCCGCCGTTGCCCACGGACGTCACGGAGACGGTCGCGCCGACCGACGAGCCGACGACGGCCGACGACTTCGCGAGCGTCACGGCGACCTGGCTCGTCGACGCCCGGTACGCGCGCGTCGTCGTGTCGCCGCACGTCACGCTGCCGGACAGCAGACCGAACCCGTACGACGTGATCGTCGACGTCTGCTGGCACACGCGCGAGCTCGAGCCGACGAACGTGCGCGCCACCTGCGAGGTCGGGTCGTCGGCCAGCGCCGAGGGCACGACGTTGTAGACGGGACGGGTGAACGCGTTGAACGACGAGTTGAGCGCGAGGGTGTGCGCGCCCGCGTCGCCCGTGGTCGCGGCGACGCCGTTCACGCCGTTGATGAGCGCGCCCGCGCGGTGGTCGGTGACCTTGGCGTTGCCCTGCGCGACCCACTGCGCGATCGAGAACGGCGCGATGGCGCCGGCGTTCTGCGCCGCGGTGCCGGAGACGAGCGCGGCACCCTTGTGCTCCTGCACCGACTCGCCGTCGAAGTCCACGGCCTTGAGGTTCGGGTACGTCCCGTCGGAGATCTGCTGCTCGGTGATGCCCATCTGGCCCAGCCAGTAGGAGCGCGTGCCCGAGCCCGCGGCGGGCAGGAACGTGGTGATCGCGGTGACGGTGTCACCGGCCACGGGCGTGTACGCCGGGCCCTGCAGGGTGGTGGTGCCGCCGTTGACGACGACCTTCGTGTACTCGCCCTTGTAGATCGAGACGATCTGCGCCTTCGTCAGGTTGGCGGGCACGACCGAGCCCGGCGCCGTGGCGTAGGAGACCGCGTCGATCGCGAACGGCACGTACGTCAGCACGCCGTCGGGGGTGACGTCGCTGCTGGAGGGACCGCTCGACGAGCGCGCGAACTGCACCTGGCCCGCGACCTGCGCGGTCGTGACCGTCACGGGGCTCGAGCTGAAGACCGGGATCGCGGCCGTCTCGGTCTGGCCGATCGCGACCCGCAGGAGGTCGCGTCCGCCGCCGGAGTTGTTCGCCCGCGGGATCGCGACGCCGCCGGAGCGTGTCACGACGGTGCTCGAGCCGGTCGCGTCGTACGAGGCCAGGACGCCGCTGCCGACGGCCGTGGCGAGTCCGCCGACGACGTCCTGCGTGGTGTCCGAGCCCAGGCCCGCCAGGGTGCCGAACGTGCCGGCCGGCGGGTCCGCGAGCGCGGGCGCGCCCACCGTGCTGACGGCGATCGCGACGAGGCCCGCGGCCAGGCCGATCCGCCCGAAGGTGGAGACCTTCATGGTGTTCCTCTCTGAGGCGACGAAGGGGTCGTGCCGGCGCGGTCAGGCCGCACCGCAGGTCAACCTAGGAATCGCAGGCGAACGCCAGGTGGCGCGCCTGACAACGGCCCGTCATCACGGCACGAACTCCGCCGCTCAATGCGACGACTCACGCGCCGCGAGCACGCGCGCCCGACGCATGAGCACCGGCCCGGTCAGCGCGCACGCGGCGCCCAGCCCCATGGACCCGGTGACCGCGAGCCGCGCGGCCCCGAGCGGTGCGGCGCCCGTCAGCGGCGCGTCCGGCTCGGCGATGCCCGTGTCGGGGTCGGCGGCGGGCGCGGGGGTCGACCCGGGCGTGGACGTGGGCGCCGGTCGGACCGGGGCGGGCGGGGCTGCCGGAGCCGCCGGGTCGGGGGCGGGTGCCGTGGTCGGCGTCGCGGTGGGCGTCGGGGTCGGCGTGGGCGTCGGGGCGGGGCTCGGCTCCGCGGGGCACAGCTGCGCGAGCTGCGCGTCGTCTTCGAGGGTCTCGGCGAGGTCGAGCGTGCGCTGCACGTCGCGCTCGGACAGCGGCAGGTAGCCGCGCGGCAGCAGACCCTTGGCGTCGCCGCGCTGCTGCCCGGTCGTCACCGCGTAGCGCAGGAGGCTCGCGTAGTCGCCGCGCTGCTCGTCGTCCGCGCGGCAGACCGCGACCCCCGCGTACTCGACAAGCGTCAGCGGGTAGGCGCCCAGCACCCGGGTGCCCGGGTCCGTGCGGACGACGCCCTCGACCGGCGTCGGGACCATCGCGTCGACGGCCGCGCGCATGCTCGTGTCGTCGGCACCGACCGCCTGGCCCGCGGCGTTCACGAGCCGCGCCGTGCGCAGGCCGTAGCGGTGCGCGGAGGTCAGGTCCGTGACCGCGAGCTCGAACCGCTGACCCGGCAGCTGCGCTCCGGACGAGACGAACGACGGCGGCACCTTGTTCGGCTCCCACACGACCTTCGCGCCGGCGTTCGCGCGCTGCACGCGCACCGCGGCGTCGGCCATGTCCTGCGTGTACGGCCGCAGGTCGAGCGTGCCGTAGCCCGGCGCGGGCACGGTCTCGTCCTGCCGGTACGTGCTGAGGTCCGACTTGGGGAAGCTGTCGAGGCTCGTGTCGTCCGCGAGGTCGAGCGCGGCGTACACGGGGTTGATCCGCATGCCGTACTCGTCGGGCTCGCCCTGCAGGAAGGCGCGCGCGAACGGGTCCGCGACGATCCAGCGCCACAGCTGCGCGTACGCGTCCGACGAGCCGATGCTCACCAGGAGGCCCTCGGGCGCGGCGGTCGCCACGAGCTGGGCGAGCTCGGGGTTGAGCGCGACGAGCTCGGGGTCGTTGACGATGCTGCGCGGGTTGGTCGTGAGCGGTGCGGTGGTGCCGCCGCCCGGGACGTCGGCGCGGTAGGACTGCGTGAGCAGCTTCGCGACGAGCCGCGCGTTGAGCACGAGGTCCTCGACCGGCGTGCCCGCCCGCCCGATGTCGGGGCTGTCGGCGCGCAGCGCGCGGTCGATCTGGAACGCGATGACGATCGCGCCCTGCGCGAGCGGCGCGTAACGCAGGCCGGTGTCCTCGACGGGGTCCTCGGCGCCCGCTGTCGGCTCGCTCGGCACCGGCTCGTTCACGACCGCGAAGCCCGAGGCACCCGGGACCGTGGAGACCAGCTGCGCGCGCGCCTCGTCGTCCCCGACCTGCGAGAACCCGAACGTCGTGCCCGTGCGGCACAGGGCGGGCTGCCACGACGTCATCGCGGCGGAGAACAGCTCGTTGCCGACCAGGCGCTGCTCGGCGCTGCCCATCGGGCACGACGACCCGATCGCGGAGAACTGCAGCGGGAAGACCATGCGGTTCGCCCAGTTCGACGCGGACAGCGGCGAGCCCGCGATCGCGCCCGAGGGCGTGTCCTGCGCGAACGTGCCGTCGGCGAGCAGCTCGCCGCGCGGCACGACGACGAGCCAGCACGCGCGCGCCGCGCCGGACCCACGCGCCTCGCCGCAGCCCAGGTGCGGTGCCTCGAGCGCGGTCTGCACCTCGAAGGTGGCCGCGCCGGTGCCGTCGTCGCCCGTGCGGGCGCCCGTGATCTCGTTCGTCGAGGTCGGCGTGAAGTAGTCCGCGACGTCGGTGACCGGCGTGCCGCCGACGGGCGTGAACGGCATCGCGTACGCCTTGAGGTTCGGGTTGGTGATCGGCGGTGGGACCTGGTGCGCCGCGTCGTACGCCTGCCGCTCGTCCTCCCCGGCCTTGAGCGTGCGCAGCCCCACGCGGTCGCCCAGCAGCGACGACAGCGCGGGGTTCGGCGCGCCCCACTGGCACTGCTCGGGGGTCGGGCCGCTGGCCTCGTCGCCCCAGCACTGCATCACCTGCAGGAAGTTCGTCGCGAACCGGCCCGCACTCGTCGGGCGCCCGCCCGACCACGAGACCACGACCCCCTGGTGCGTGAGGTCCCGCGTCTGGCTGACCGTGACCTCGAGGTCACGGAACGTCGCGTAGTCGTCGTCGGACGGCTCGCGCGTGCCCACGACCGACGCGTCCGCCCACGCCTGCACGACGTGCGAGCTCCCGGTCTGCGTGCGGTCCGCGGCGCCGGCCGGAGCGCCAGCCGCGGCGAGCATCCCCGCCCCCAGCGCGACGACGAGCGTGCCCGTGGCCGTGAGCCACGCGCCGAACCGGCGCAGGCGCTGCGGGGTCACGCCGCACCCGCCGCGGCCCGACGCGCGCGCCGCCGGCTCACCCGTGACGCACGCCGTGACGCACGCCGCGACGAGCCGCCCGGACCGTCCGCCGCCTGCGCCGCCTGCGCCGCCCGCACCGCCGCGCCGCGCGCGACCAGCGGCGGCACGACGACGATCGCGACCACCAGCGCCCCCGCCGCGACGACCGCCCACGGGTTCACGCCGCTCGTCGTGCCCGCGGCGGTCTCGACCGGCATCGCCACGACGTTGGTGCACACGCCCGTGTCGTCCTCGCACATCACCGGCCCGCCGCCCGCGAGCGCGCCCCACCCGCCGGCGTTGCTCCCGCCCTGCCCACCCGAGCCGCCGGCGCCGCCGTTCACGCCGTCCGTGCCACCCGTGCCGTCGCCGGTGCCGCCCTGGTCCGTCGTCCCGTCGCCGGCGCCACCAGACCCCGAGCCGCCGGTCCCGCCGGTGCCACCGGTCCCGCCGCCGCCCGAGCCACCGCCCGAGCCGCCGCCGCCCTTGCCGCCGCCACCGCCGCCGCCCGGCGCGCCGGGAGCACCGCCGGTGGGTGCGTCGCACTGCTCGTCGGCGCCGCGCTTGTCGCACGCGGACGGGTGCGGGGCGTTCGTGGCGAGCGTGTTGCTGCCGTCGGAGGAGAACGTCGGGTTGTGGCACTTCGCGACGTCGAGGGTGACGGTCGTGGAGCCGGGGATCTTGCCGATCTGGTCCATGCCCGCCTTGACGAGGTTGATCGGCAGCGGCGAGTACCCCAGGACCTCGGCCTGCTGCTGGCCCTCGCACAGGAAGTAGTTCGCGAACGCGCCGAGCGTGTAGCCCTTCGCGGTCGTGAAGCCGTTCTCGGTCCCGGTCGGCACGACGACGTAGGAGTACGACGACAACGGGTACGTGCGGTCGTCGGCGCTCGTGAACACCCCGGTGAGGTCCTGCGTGAGGTACGTCGGCGAGCCCTCGTCGGTGTCGATCGTCGCCTTGAGCAGCCCGACGGCCACGTTCGAGGCGGTCGGCTCGACGAAGTAGCCCGCCTGGTTCAGCACCTTGGCCACCGGGTAGCCGGTCTTCAGGGCGTACGAGTACTCGACGTAGGTGATCGTGCCCTCGTTGCCGGTCTGCGCGACGTACCCCGCGACCCCCTGGGAGTTCGGCTGCGCGACGAAGCCGCGGCCCGGGATCACCGGGTAGGTCGACGTGACGCCGCACGGGGTCGAGCGTCCCGCGGCCTTGCAGTACGCGTCCCAGACCGAACGGTGCTGCGAGGCCAGCCACGTCGTGAGCTGCGCGGTCGAGCCCGAGCCGTCCGAGCGGACCACGGGCACGATCTTGCGCTTAGGGAGCCGGATCGAGGGGTTGTCGTCGGCGATCGCCGGGTCGTCCCACGACGTGATGGTCCCCGCGAAGATGCCCGCGACCGCCTCGCCCGACAGCCGCAGGTTCGTGATCCGCTTGCCGCCCGCCGTGAGGTTGTACATGAACGCCGTGCCGCCCGCGACGATCGGCAGGTACACGAAGCCGCGCGTCGGTGGCGTGTCGACCACGCCGCCGTCGGTCAGGCCGTACGGGATCTCGGTGATCGCGAAGTCGACCGTCCCGGCCTTGAACTGGTTGCGCCCGTCGGAGGAGCCGGTGCTCGCGTAGTTGATGCGCATGCCGTACTGCTCGACGTTGCGCCGCCACTGGTCGACCGCGTTCGAGCTCCACGACGAGCCCGCGCCGTTCACGGGCACGTAGGAGTCGGCGGCGCTCGCGGGCACCGCCGCGAGCACGGCGCCGAGCCCGGCGACGACGAGCGCGAGCACCCCCGCGAGGGTGGTGCGCGTGGTGCGGTTCACGGGATCTCCTCGAGAGCGACGGGGACGGGCGAGGGCCGCTGACCGCGGCCCCGACGCAGCAGGGCGCGGGTGCGCTGCAGCTCGGACCGCCACGCGGCGGCGAGCGCGGCGCGGCGCTGCTCGCGGCGGCGACGCTGCGCGTCGACCGTGAGCGGCGTGCGTCCGCCGACGACCCGCGCGACGACGAACAGCAGCAGGACCAGGAGCATCAGCACGGCGGCCGTGCCGAACCCGCGCGCGACCATCGTCGGCTCGGGTGACTTCACGAACTGGAAGATCGCCAGCGGCAACGAGACCATCGGGCCCTGCGTGGGGTCCGCGTTGAGCGCGGCCGTGAAGCCCGAGGTCAGCAGCACCGGCGAGGTCTCGCCGATGCCGCGCGCGGTCGCGAGGATCACCGCCGTGGTCAGGCCCGAGCGCGCGGTGGGCAGCACCACGTGGGTGACGGTGCGCAGCTGGCCCGCGCCGAGCGCGTACGACGCCTCCTTGAGCGTCCCGGGCACCAGCCGCAGCACCACGTCCGAGGACCGGACCATGATCGGCAGCATCATGATGCTGATCGCGGTCGCCGCGGCCACGCCGGACTTCGGCACCCCGAGCGCGAGGATCAGCGTCGCGTAGACGAACAGCCCCGCGACGATCGACGGCAGCGCGGTCATCGCCTCGACCACCGTGCGCACCAGCCGCGCGAGCCGCCCGGGCATCTCGCTGAGGAACAGTGCCGTGAGCAGGCCGAGCGGCACGGTGATCACCAGCGCGATCGCGATCTGCAGCAGCGTCCCGACGATCGCGTGCCAGATCCCGCCACGGTCGAGCGGGTCGAGCGGACCGGCCTGCGCCATGTCGTCGGTGAAGAAGTTCAGGTGCGGCAGCGCGCTCGCGCCGCGCGCGACGGTGAACACGACGACGAACGCGAGCACGAGGATCACCGCCCCCGCGAGCCCGTGCACGACGACCGCCACGAGCCGGTCACGGACCATCACCGAGCTCTCCGTCAGCCCGACGAGGAGCGCGTACAGCAGGACGAACAGCGCGACCCCGACCGCGCCGAAGCCCATCGGGTGGTTGATCGGCAGCACCTGGGAGGCGAGCAGCCCGGTGAGCGCGAACGCGGCCACGGCCGCGCCGACGACGTCGAGCAGGTCGCCGAGCCGGATGCCGCGCAGCTGCCGCCGGGTCTCCGGCCCGCTCGTCGTGCCTGTGCTCGTCGTACTCGTCGTGCCGGTGCTCGTCGTCACGCTGCTCGTCGTGCTCGTCGTCGTGCTCATCAGCTGCTCGACCCCGAACGCGAGCGTGCGACCACCGACGACGCGACGAAGTTGACGACCAGCGTCATCAGGAACAGCGCCAGACCGGCCGCCATGAGCGCGGACATCCCGAACGGCGTCGACTCGCCGTAGCGCAGCGCGATGAGCGAGGACACCGAGCTGCCGCCGTTCGCGAGCACGTGCCACTGGATCGCGAACACCGGCGAGATGATCATGTAGACGGCGATGGTCTCGCCCAGCGCGCGGCCGAGCCCGAGCATGGTCCCGCCGATGATGCCGCCCTTGCCGAACGGCAGGACGACGGACCGGATCATCCCCCAGCGCGTCGAGCCCAGCGCGAGCGCCCCCTCGCGCTCCCCCACGGGCGCCTGCGAGAACACCTCGCGCATGATCGACGCGATCACCGGCGTGATCATCATGGCGACGACGACTCCCGCGATGAACGTCGACGACGTGTAGACGGTCGCGGTCGCGAGCGGGTCGCTCGGGTCCGTCCCGGGGACCTGGAACGGGCCGAACCACGAGAACGTCGTCGACAGCCAGCGTGCGAGCCCCGTGACGTGCCCCTGCAGGAAGAAGAAGCCCCACAGGCCGAACACCACCGACGGGATCGCGGCCATGAGGTCGACCACGCTGGTCAGCGCGGGCTTGATGCGCGGCGGCGCGAACTCGTTGATGTACAGCGCGACACCGAGCGAGAACGGCACCGCGACGAGGATCGCCACGAGCGCGATCAGCACCGTCCCGACGAGGATCGCGGCGATCCCGAAGTTCCCGGAGTCCGGTTCCCACGCCTGCGTGGTGAGGAACCCCCACCCCGCCACGCGCAGCGCGTCCCACGCCCGGGCGAGCAGGAACAGCCCCACGGTCGCCATGACGACGAGCACCCCGACACCGCTCGCGGTGAGCACCGCGCGGAACACGCGGTCGCTGCCCGAGCGGCGCGTGCCGATCCGGCGCGGCTCGTCCTGCTGCGCAGGGGGGATGGCCGGCGGCGGTGCGGGCGGGATCGTCGGAGGCTCTCCCCCGCCGTCCGCCTCCGCGGAGGCACTCCCGAAGTGGCGGGTGCCGACGAGCACGGGCACGACGGCCATCGCGCGCTGCGCTCCTCCCACCGGGTCCGCCCGGTCGTCGTGGGACCCGGCAGCCGCCGGGGCGCTGCGACGATGGCACCGCCAGGTGAAGCGCCGACGAACGCTCCGGGGCGGGCAGGGGTCGCCCGGGTGGCCACCTGCGTGCGACCGGGAGAATCGCCCGACGACGAGCCGCTCCTATGCTGTGCGCGTGACCTCCCCCACCTCCGATGTCCCTCGCGCGCGCCTCGCCATCCTCGCGTCCGGCACCGGGTCCACCGCCGCGGCGATCATGGACGCGGCCGGGACGACGATCGACGCGACGGTCGCCCTGGTCATCAGCAACAACAGCGGCTCGGGCGCGCTCGAGCACGCGCGCACCCGTGGCGTGCCGACCCTGCACCTGTCCGGCGTGACGCACCCCGACCCGGACGTTCTCGACTCCGCGATGGTCGAAGCGCTCGCGGACGCGCGCGTCGAGCTCGTCGTGCTGGCCGGCTACATGAAGAAGCTCGGTCTGCGCACGCTCGACGCGTTCAGCGGTCTCGTCGTGAACACCCACCCCGCGCTCCTGCCCGCGTACGGCGGCCAGGGCATGTACGGCGACCGCGTGCACGCCGCGGTCCTTGCCGACGGCGCCCCGCAGACCGGCGCGTCCGTGCACATCGTCACGGCCGAGTACGACGCGGGTCCCGTCCTGGCCCAGGCGGTCGTGCCCGTCGAGCCGTCCGACGACGTGGCCTCCCTGCGCACCCGCGTCCAGGCCGCCGAGAAGTCTCTCCTCCTCGACTGGCTCGCCACCCACTTCCGCTGACCGCACCGACGCGTCAGATGAGGGTTCTCTCACGGAGCGCTCACGTGCGCCTCATCGCCGGCCGGTTCCCTCGTGCACGACGGGTTGCCATCGACTGAGGAGTGACCATGACGAAGAAGCCAGTGCTCGCGTGGACGACGGGCGTCGCAGCCCTCGGCGTGGGGCTCGCCCTGACGGTGGTCGGCGGCACGGCCGCGAGCGCCGCCGTCCCCACGTGCCACGGCAAGGCCGCGACGATCGTCGGGACCGGCGCCGCGGACGAGATCGAGGGGACGTCGGGTGCTGACGTGATCGTCGGGCTCGGGGGCGACGACGAGATCGACGGCAACGGTGGCGACGACACGATCTGCGGCGGGACGGGCCACGACGAGATCGACGGCGGCTCGGGCGCGGACTGGATCGACGGCGGCGCCGGCAAGGACGAGCTCGAGGGCGGCACCGGCGACGACCGGCTCTACGGCGGGACGAGCAACGACCACCTCGAGGGTGAGGCGGGGCGCGACAAGCTGTGGGGCCAGGACGGCCACGACCTGCTCGAGGGCGGGCGCGACACCGACGCGCTGAGCGGTGGCCGCGGCACGGACCTCGTGGCTCAGGGCAGCGTCTCGCAGGCGGTCGAGGACCGCTGGGAGCACACGTACGGCAACGACGACTGAGCACCGGCTGAGCATGACGACGGCGACCCCCCACCCCCGGGAGGTCGCCGTCGTCGTGAAGCGGGCGCTAGCCGTCGCGGTTGAACAGCCAGAACGCCACCCCGGCCAGGACGAGCCCGACCACGACTGCGGCGACGATCTTCGGGACGCTGTAGGGGCGGTCCCCGACGACCTCGCCGGTGTTCGCGTTGACCATGACCTGCCACTGCTTGCCGGCGTACATGAACGTCGCGATCCAGATCGGCAGGAGGATCAGCTTGAACATCACCTGCGAGTAGGTGGTGTCGATGTGGTGGATCCGCTGCTCGTCGCCGCCGATGTCGCGCTTGACGTCGGCGCGGATCTCGTCGTCCATCGTCTGCTTCGCCTCGACGTACCCAGCCTGCGGGTCGACGTCGTACCGCACCGCCGAGTGCCCGACGAGGTACTCGGCCTTGTACGGCTTGACCTCGCCGAGCGTCCACGGGCCGAGCTTGGCGACCCGGTTGCGCGGCAGCGTGGTCGACGCGGGGACGAGCAGGTCGTCGAACGTGTTGCGGATGCGGCCGCTGGCGTGGTGCCAGCGCGTGCGCCGCACCTCCTGGTCGCCCTGCTTCTCGGTGTAGTGCTCGCCGCGCTGGCCCGTGTAGTCGCTCGTCGTGTTGGCGTCGAACGTCCAGTGCGGCAGGTAGGTCCCGCGGATGGACTCCGTGTCCCCGACCTGCTTGAGCGCGCCCGGTGCGAACCACCGCGAGCGCACCCACTTCGTGAAGTTGTCGCGCGCGGCGCGGCTGTCGACCAGGAACGGCAGCACGCCCTCGGGCGGGATGACGCCCTCGGGGTTCGACGACGCGACCAGGTTCCCGCCGCAGAACTGGCAGTGCCCGGCGACGTCCTTGGTCTCGGTGCTCGCGCCGCAGCCGTCGCACGCGAGCACCTGGCCGCCGATCGAGGCGACCTCGTAGCGGTCGTTGTGCGCGAGCCACTGCTCGAACGAGTGCTCGGAGACGCTCTCGTCGTCGCCGTGCGTGATCTCGACGCGGTGGCCGCACGAGCCGCAGACCAGCGCGGAGGAGCCCGCGCCGTACGCGAGGGCCGCACCGCACACCGGGCAGCGACCGCGCTCGACGGCGGCCGAGTCCTCGCCCCAGCCGGCCGTCGCGGCGGTCGGGGTCGAGTCGGTCGAGGGCGTGTCGGTCCAGGGACCGGCCGTCGTGTCCTGCGGGAGCGGCGGCGGCGCGAAGGAGTCGTGCGTCATGGTCAGGCGCCCGGCGTCGGGGCGGCCGTCGGGGGCAGCGGCGGCGGGGCGTGGAACAGCCCGGCGAGGTTCGGCACCTCACCCGCGGCGGTCCAGGCGGCCATGCCTTGCTTCCAGACGAGGGTGTCGCGCGTGACCTGCCCCGCGCCGACCTGCTGCGCGAGCGCCTCGGGCGTCACCGGGCCGGCCTGCGAGCCGCCGGTCGCGTAGTACCAGAGCTCGTCGGTGACGGGCAGCGGCGGGGGTCCGGCCGGCGCGGCCTGGGGCGCCGCCTGGTGGGCCTGGTTGGACTGCGCGATGGTCTGCGCCATCTGCGTGCCCATCGCCATGCCCATGCCCAGCCCGAGGCCCTCGCCCGCGCCGCCGGGGTTGTTCGCGGCGTCGCCGATCGCGGTCGCGGTCTGGAACTTCGTGTACGCGTCGAGGTCGCCGAGCACGCCCATCTGCGTGCGCTTGTCGAGCGCGGCCTCGACCTCGGGCGGCAGGGAGACGTTCTCGATGACGAACCGCGGGATCGTCACGCCGTACTCGGCGAGCTCGGCGCTCAGCGCGGGCGCGAGCCTCGAGGAGAGCGACTGCTGGTTCGCGGCGAGGTCGAGCATCGGGATGCCCGAGCTCGCGATCGCCGGCGCGAGGTGGCCGATGATGTTCTGCCGGAAGAACTCCCCGATCTCGTCGGTGCGGAAGTTCGAGTCCGTCCCGACGAGCTGGCGCAGCAGCACCGACGGGTCGGCGACCTGCAGCGCGTACGTGCCGAACGCCCGCAGGCGGACCATGCCGAACTCCGGGTCGCGCAGCGTGATCGGGTGCTGCGTGCCCCACTTGAAGTCCGTGAACTGACGGGTCGCGACGAAGTACACCTCGGCCTTGAACGGCGAGTTGAAGCCGTACTTCCAGCCCTTGAGCGTCGTGAGGATCGGCAGGTTCTTCGTCTCGAGCACGTACCGGCCCGGGCCGAAGACGTCGGCGATCTGGCCCTCGTTCTCGAAGACCGCGACCTGACCCTCACGGACCACGAGCTGTGCCTGGTTCTTGATCTCGTTCCCCTGCCGCGGGAAGCGCCACACGATCGTGTCCCGCGAGTCGTCGAGGAACTCGATGATGTCGATCAGCTGACCGCGCAGCTTGTCCGCAAAGCCCATGCGTTGCTCCTTCGTCGAGGCCGGTCCGTGCGCATCGGTGCTGGCAGCGCACGGGGACGTGTCGGGTGTCCCCCGTGGTGGCCGGTGTCCCGACCGTCCAGCGGCGAACGGAGCAGCCTCGCAGGTCAGACGCGCGCCGTCTACTACTTCTTTGCCTGATCATGACTTTCACCCGCTGATCACCAGGCCGACGAGGCGCGTTTCACCCGACCGGCCGACCCCACACCGGCCTGTCCCCCCGCCCCACACCCCACCTCACCCCCAACCACCCCCCACTCCCACCCACCCCCACCGCGACCCAGCACCTACTCCGGCCAACGGCCTCCGCAACCGGAGCAACCCCTGGCTCGCCCACCCACCCCCACCGCGACCCAGCGCGTACTCCGGCCAACGGGCGCGCACGCCGGAGCAACCCCTGGGTCGCGCACCCACCCCCCGACCCAGCGACTGCTCCGGGCGATGGGCGTGCACGCCGGAGCAACCCCTGGGTCGGGCAGCCATACCCGCCGCGACCCAGGGGTTGCGCCGGGTGAGCGGTGGTGTGGCCGGAGGAGGTGCTGGGTCGGTCTGGATGGGGTGCGTGATGTTGGGGGTGGACGATGATGTGCGCCACACAGTATTGTGTCTGTGTGACCGACGAAGAGACGTGGGAGATCCACCGGCAGGAGCTGCGCCGGGGGACGGTCGTGCTGGCCTGCCTCCGCCTGCTGGAGCAGCCCGGCTACGGGTACGGGCTGCTCGAGGAGCTCGCCGCGCGGGGGTTCGAGACCGACGCCAACACGCTGTACCCGCTGCTGCGCCGCCTGGAGAAGCAGGGGCACCTCACGAGCGAGTGGAACACCGACGAGTCGCGGCCGCGCAAGTTCTACCGGACCAGCGCCGCCGGCCGGCAGCTCGCCCGCACCCTGACCGACGAGCTCCGCGCGATCGCCGCCGCGGTCGACGCCCTGCCCGACAAGGAGTGACCATGCACCGCACCCCAGCCCACCCGGGCGCGACCAGCGAGGCCCTCACCGACGCCAGCCTGACCGCGCGGTACGTCGAGGCCGCGACGCGCACCGTGCCGGACGCGCAGCGCGCCGACGTGGCCGCCGAGCTGCGCGCGTCGATCGACGACCAGGTCGAGGCGCGCGCCGCGCAGGGCGAGGACCCCGCGGCGGCCGAGCGCGCCGTCCTGACCGCGCTCGGCGACCCCGACGCGCTCGCCGCGGGCTACACCGACCGCCCGCTGCACCTGATCGGCCCGCGCTTCTTCCTGGCGTGGTCGCGCCTGCTCAGGCTCCTGCTCGCGATCGTCGTGCCCTGCGTGGCGTTCGCGGTCGCCCTCGGGGGCGCGCTCGACGGCGACTCGTTCGGCTCGGTCGTCGGCTCGGTCGTCGTCACCGCGATCGGTGTCGCGGTGCACCTCGCGTTCTGGACGACGCTCGTGTTCGCGGTCGTCGAGCGCACGTCGCGGGCGGACCACGAGCCGCTCGCGCCGTGGAGCGTCGAGAAGCTGCCCGAGAAGCAGGACGCCGGCACGGGTCTGGGCGAGCTCGTCGCGACCCTCGGGCTGCTGGCGCTCGCCGCCGGTGCGGTGCTCTGGGACCACGCGCGCGGCGTCGTCGTGACGGGCCAGACGGACGAGTCGTTCCTCGACCCGTCGCTGTGGCCGGTGTGGACCACGGGCCTGTTCGTCCTGCTCGCCGCGGAGGCGCTGATCGCGGTGACCGTGTACGCGCGGCGGCGCTGGACGATGCCGCTGGCGGCCGCGAACGCGGTGCTCAACGCGGTGCTCGTCGGCGGCGTGCTGTGGCTCTACGCGCAGGACCGGCTGGTCAACCCCGAGTTCTTCCCGGCGCTCGTCGAGGGGGACGCGGCCGAGGTCACGAGCGTCGTCGCGACCGTGCTGGCGTTCGTGTTCGTCGGCAGCGGGCTGTGGGACACGTTCGACGGGTTCCGCAAGGCACGCCGGGTGCGGTGACGCCTCAGCAGGTGTCCGCGGCCGGCTGGCCCGCGAAGCGGGCACCCGTCCAGGCGAACAGGTCGCGCATCGCCGGCGAGCCCGCCTCGACGAGCGGCACGTGGTTGAGCCCCGCGTAGGTGCGGTAGTCCACGGCGTACCCGGCGTCGCAGCGCGCCCGCACGTAGGCGTCCTGCGCGGCCGGCAGGACGAGCGAGTCGTCGGCGCCCTGCCCGACGAGCACCGGCGCGTCGATCGGGCCGGACGGCACGTTCTGCACGAGGCGGTCGTGCAGCGCGCCGCGGTCCGGGTCGCCGTCCCAGATGGGCTTGTCGAGCACGAGGGTCGAGAGCACCGAGACCAGGACGCCCGGGTCCTCGAGGCACCGCTGCGCCATCTCCCGCACGAGCGTGCGCGCGGCCGGGCGCACGTAGTCGTCGAACCGCACGTCCGGGTAGGTGCTCGTGTAGCCCTCCGCGACGTACGCCGCGAACAGCTCACCGCCCGTGATGCCGTCGAGGCTGTGCACGAGCTCCGGCAGGTTGGCCGCGGGCGCCAGCGCGGCGACGCCGTCGAGCGTGAGCTCGGGCGCGTACGACGACGCGAGCACGCCCGTCCACAGCGCGGCTCCCCCGCCCTGCGAGTGCCCCCACACCACCGTCCGGTCCGCGAGCGCGACGCCCCCGAGCTGGTGCGCGGCGCGGATCGAGTCGAGGACCGAGCGTGCCGTGGCGTCGCCGACGAGGTACGCGTGCGGGCCCCGGGTGCCGAGGCCCACGTAGTCGGTCGCGACCATCGCCCAGCCGTGCGCCGCGACCTGGTCGGCGACGAACATCGCCCCGGCCGCGAGCCCCGACTCGAGCACGGACGGCGCGCAGCCCGGCGAAACGCCGGTGGTGCCGTGCGCCCAGGTCACGACGTCGGCGGGCGGCGCCCCCGCACCGACCGACGACCGCGGCACGAGCACCAGCCCCGACGCCACCGCGGGCGTCCGGTCGTCACGCGTCGTGGTGTAGAGGATCCGCCAGGCCGCGACGCCGTCCGGGACCCAGTCCGCCGCGAAGGGCTCGCTGCGGATCAGCCGTCCCGGCTCGGCGGGCACGGCCTCGGGTGGCGTGTAGAACGCGTCGGGCCGGTGCGCTCCGCGCTGCAGCCCCACGCTGACCACCGCGACGACGACCGCCAGCAGCAGCACGGCCGCGTTGCCGCCGAGCCGCCACCGTCCCGGGCGCGCCCGCTCGCGCGCGCCGGTCCGCGCGGGCCGGCCCGTGGTCACCGCGACGATCGCACGCGCGCCGAGCATCACCACCTTGAGCCCGAAGACCAGTCCCACGACGAGCAGCGTGACGTCCGGCCACGCGAGCGCGACGAGCCCGAGCAGCACCGACGCCGCGCCCCCGAGCCACGCGTTCCACCGCGCGGTCCCGCGCGCCCGCACCCCCGCCCACAGGTCCAGGGCCCCGTCGACGACGAGCGCGACGCCGACGACGAGCGCGAGCACACGGATCGTCGGACCGGGCCACACCAGCACGACGACCGCCGCCGCGAGGTAGAGCGCACCGGACACCCAGCGCAGGTGGCGACCGTCCCGACCCGCCGCGACGAGCTGCGTGCCGCCCGCGACGACGAGCCCCACGACCGCCGCGATCAGCAGCACCGCGAGCGACGAGAACGGCCGCAACGCCAGGAACAGCCCGACGAGCACCGCCAGCACCCCGAGCGCGAACCGCACCCACCGCGCGAACCGCGCCTGCGTTCGCCCGCCGTGCGATCCGCGCGAGCCCGGCCGAGCCGGTGACGCCGGCGCGCCCGGACCGGTCGACGAGGGCGTCGGGGCCGAGGGGGCGGGCGGGCCGTCGGGCATGGCGCCAACGTAGCGAGGTATCACGCCGGCCACGGCCCGCTCCTCCCCGACACCCGGGCGGCAGCGTCGCCGCCCTCCCCGCCGGCTCCCCCGCCGCACGACTCCCCCCGGAGAACCCGATGCACTCGACCTACCAGCGCGCCTCGGTCACGCGCGTGCAGAACCGCCCCGGCACCGCGCCCGCGCGCGGCGTCTCCCTCGCCGACTACGCCCAGGCGCTCGAGGCCCGATCCGACGGCCGTCGCTACGGCCGCAACAAGGTCAAGGACGTGCCCGGTCAGGCCGTCGTGACGTTCCCCGACGGGCGCGTCGAGCGGGTCCGGTTCACGCAGGACACCGTCGCCGAGGGCCGCGAGGTGTGGATCCGGACCGCGTGGCGCCGGCGTCGCTCACGCCGCCCCCGCTCGGCGACGGTCTTCCAGGTGGGCGACTGACCGCCAGCCGGCACCGACCGCAGCAGCACCGACCGCAGCAGCACCGACCGCAGCAGCACCGACCGGGCAGCACCGAACGGCACCACCCCGTGGCGTCGACAGCGCATGCGTCCCGGGCCCAGGATGGGCGCGTGACACGGCCCGACGACGAGGTGAGCGGCTGATGAGCGGCGTCGCCGAGCGGTTCGCGGGACTCACCCCTGGGCGCGCGCTCGTCGTCGGCGCCGCGGGCACCGACGCGACGGTGCTGGCCGAGCGCGGCTGGACCGTGACCGTCGTCGACCCGGCGCAGGACTCGCTCGACCGCGCCCGGGAGCACGCGGGTGCGACGAGCCGGTTCACCTGGGTGTGCGCCGACCCCGCGACCTGGCTCACCGCGCAGCGGTTCGACCTCGTGACGTCGACGAGCGTCACTCCTCGACCTGACCGCTGGCTCTGCGCGCTCGCGGCGCTCGTCGCACCGCGCGGTTCACTCGTCGTCGGGGCCGACGCGGGCGAGGGCGAGCTCGCGGCGCTGCTCGGCCCGGGCGACTGGACGGTCGAGACCGCCCCGCCCGACGGACCGGGCGCTCACGGTCCCGCCGTGCTGCACGCTCGTCGTCGGGGCGCGGTCCTGCACTGACCCCGCTCGGCTACGCGGCCTGCGGTCCCGCGAGCGACCGGCGGCGCGCCTTGGCGCGCACCACCCACCAGATCACACCGCCCACGGTCAGCCCGAACCCGACGACGCCCAGGCCGATCGCGACGAACACGCCCCCGACCGTGCCCAGCAGACCCGAGACGAAGCCCGCGACGTCGTGCCCCTCGACGAGCACGACCAGCGCGTCGTCGGACGACGCGGCCGGGACCGTCAACGTGTACTCGCCCGCCGACTCCACGCGGAACCCCGCGACGGTGAACGCGCGGCTGCCCCCCATGCTCGCGTTGCCGTTCACGCCGGGCGGCTCGGCGGTCACCAGCTCGCCGTCGGGGCCGGTGAGCTGCGCCGTGCCCTCGAGGTTCGCGTAGCGCTCGCTCGCCGGGACCACGAGGTACAGGTCGTAGTAGCCGGGCTCGAGCGTGGCGGTCGTCGTGCCGGGGGCGTCGGTCGACGCGAGCGACGACGAACCCGGGTTCCCGCTGCCGTCGAGCACGCCGAGCGGCACGAGCGACACGAACGTCCGCACGACGAAGAACGCGACGACGATCGTCGCGACGACCAGGAAGACTCCCACGGCCGTGAGCGTGATCGGCCCGGCGAGCGACGTCTTGACCGGCCGCGGCGGCACGCCCGGCGGCGGCCCTCCGTACGGCCCGTAGGGCACGGTCGCCCCCGCCGCGTACGGCTGACCGGGGTACGGCTGCCCCGGCTGCGCCTGCCCCGGGTACGGCGGACCCGGGTACGGCTGACCCGCGTACGGCTGGCCCGGGGGCGGGCCTGGGTACGGCTGCGGCTGCGACGGGTTCGGCTCAGGCTGGTTCGGCTGCTGCGGTGTGGCCCCCATGCCGAGCGAGCCTACGGCGCCGTCGGACGGCGTGGGGGTCAGGTGAGCGGTCGCTGCATCAGGACGACCTCGAACCCGGGCCGGCCCGTCTGCGCGACGGGCTCGAAGCCCCACGAGCGGTAGACGTCGTCCAGGTGCGGGCTGGACGCGCGGTGGTCGAGGCGCAGCCACGTCACCCCCGCCGCCCGCGCCCGCGAGTCCGCCCACTCGACGAGCGCCCGGCCCAGCCCGGAGCCCGACGCGCGCCGCCCGACCATGAGCCCGTGCACGTACAGCGCCGACGCGTCGTCGTCGCCCCAGTACTCCGGGTCCGTACCGACGAGTCGCACGGCGGCGACCACTCCGTCGTCGTCCCGCACCACCCACCACTGCCCGTCCGCGACCTGCGCCGCGATGCGCTCGAGCGGAACCGAGCCGACGGGCCACTGGTCGATCCCGCGCGCGGCCATCCAGTCCTCGAGCGAACGGCGCAGCGCGTGGATCGCCACGACGTCGTCGGTGCCTGCCTGCCGCGGTTCGGTGCTCATGCCTGCCGACGATACGGATGCCGGGCGCCGCCGCCTGTCGGGCGCCGCGCGGCGGTCTGCACAGCGGATACCGACGCGGCGCTTTGCGTAGTGGATACCGACGCGCGGGCCGCCGGCCGCACGCGAGGCTGGCCCACGCCACCGGCACGCAGTCCGCGGGTCGGGGCGGAGGGGGCCTTCCGTGAGTGAGCTGACGCACGAGATCGCGACGCCGAGCGCGCCCGAGCCCGAGCCGGTCCCCACCCCCGCCACACCGGCCCTGACCCCGGCACCGCTCAGCCACCTCCCGGTCGGGGGCGAGTTCCTCGGCCCGGACGACGCGTTGCCCGCCTCGCCGACCCCCGGGACCCCCGCGTACCTGCTCGCGTTCGACCCGGCCGTCGGCAAGTTCCGGCAGTCGGAGTACGAGACCGCTCGGCGGATCATCGACGAGCGGCAGGTCAGGCTGCGCCGCGCCGAGCCGGGCGCCCGGCACGACTGGGTCGACCAGCACGGCACGACCTACGACGCCGTGGGCAACTTCCCGGCGAAGTTCTTCGACAAGCAGTGGGACAAGCTGAAGGAGCAGATCGTGCTGCACCTCAAGAAGGCGCAGGTCGTGCCGGTGGACGTGGCACAGTTCACCGAGGAGCAGCGGGTGCTCGTCCGCGAGTTCGTGAGAGGCCTGGCGAACGTCCAGGTCGTCATCGTGGGAGACAAGTGATGGCGGGAACGGTGTTTCTCGAGGACGGCCGCGACTGGAGCACGTCGTCGTCGATCTTCTACTGGACGCTCGACGCGCTGGCCGACCGTGCGTCCGAGCCGCTCGCCGAGATCCTGCGGGAGATCAGCGAGTACAACCTCGGCATGCTCAGCCTGGACGACCTCGCGCCCGAGCAGCGCACCGAGCTCGTGGGGCTCGTCGCCGAGCTCCCGACGACCGCACGCGCCGAGCTGCCGCAGAGCGACGGTCGGGACGCGATCCTGGCGCAGCTCGACGAGCTCGCGGCCCTGCTCTCCGGCGGCGCGTCCTCCGCCGACTGACCACCCCGGCCGCACGCTCGTCGGACACGTTCGTCGGACACGCGCGTCGGACACACGTCGCGTCCGACGAACGCGCGTCAGCCGGTGCGCTGGCCGGGCTCGAGCCCGGTGACGGTCGTGAGCAGGAAGACGGAGTCCTCGAGCGCCAGGACCGCGTGCCGCTCGTGGGTGAGCACGACGAGCTCGCCCTCGGCCACCTCGGACTCGTCGATCCCGGTCACGCGCACCCGCCCGACGAGCACCTGCAGGCTGGCCGCGTGCGGCGAGTTGTGCTCCGCGAGCTCGGTACCAGCGACGAGCGCGAGCACGGTCTGCCGGAGCACCCCGTCGTGCACGACGAGCTGCGCGTCTCTCCCGTGCGCGGACGCCCGCGCCGCCTCCAGCCGCTCCCGCCCGGCTCCCACAAGGTCAGCCATCTGCACCCCTTCGTCAGTCGGTAGCCCCACCTTCCCGCACGAGAGGCGTCTCGGCGCGCGTATCGGGTGGACCTGGTCACGCCAGGCGTGCCTTTCTCCACCCGTGGGCCGGTCGGGACGCCCGCGTCCGAGCCAGGAGCCGCGTTCGTCGGACGCTCGTTCGTCGGACGAGCCCGCCGTCAGCAGCAGCGGTCGTGCGTGAGGAGCTCGCGGGCGTCGTCGCGCGCCCGCCACCACTGCGCGCGCGTGAGCGGAGGGTGGTCGGCGCCTGCGTGCGCGGCGACGTACCGGTCGTACGCCGCCTCACCCGTGGACTCCCGGACGAACCGCCGCACGCTCGTCGCGACGCCGCGCGCGCCGTCGAGCAGCCGTGCCCACATCAGTGGTGCCCTCCCGCGAGCAGCCTCGGGTCGCCGACCTGCGCGTACTCCGTCTCGACCTTGCGCTCGAGCGGGCTCGGCACGAGCAGCCCCTGCGGTGCGTAGAAGTGCGACGGCTCGTACGGGTCCTCACTGGACTCGGCGGGCGCACCCCGGCCCGCGCCCGCACGCACCGCCTTGAGCACGGCCATCAGCGCCGTGACCATGAGCAGCGCCACGAGCACCAGGAACGCGATCGACAGCGTCCCCTGGATCGCGGTGTTGCGGACCGTGGCGTGCGCGTCGGCGAGCGCCTGCCCCTCGAGCCCGCCCGCGGCGATCGTGTCCTTCGTCGCGTTGTGCAGCGCCCAGTACCCGAGCGCCAGGTCGCTCGAGAAGATCTTCTGGAACGACGCGGTGAACGTCGTGGCGGTGTCCACCGCGAGCGGCACCAGTGGGATCCACACCCACTTCAGGTAGCCCTTCTTGACCACCATCACCGTGACGATCGTGAGCGCGCAGGCAGCGATGAGCTGGTTGGCGATCCCGAACAACGGGAACAGCGTCCGGATCCCGCCGTTGGGATCGGTCACGCCCATGAGCAGCAGCGATCCCCACGCCGCGACGACGACACCCGTGGTCAGCCACGAGCCGACGCGCCACCCGGGGTCGCGGAACTTGGGCAGCACGTTGCCGATCGCGTCGCCGAGCTGGAACCGCGCCACACGGGTCACCGCGTCCACCGCGGACAGGATGAACAGCGCCTCGAACATGATCGCGAAGTGGTACCAGAACGACATCATGGCTTTGCCGCCGACGACGTTGTGCATGATGTTCGCCATCCCGACCGCGAGGGTCGGCGCGCCGCCGGTGCGCGACACGACGGACGGCTCGCCCACGTCGTCGGCCACGGCCTCGAGCGCAGGGGCTCCGGTGAGCGTGACCTCGTCGCCGTCGACGACCGTCTCCCAGATGATCTCGGGCTGGTTGCCGGCGGGGTCGGACACGCCGAGGTTCGCGACGGCGGCGGCGGCGTTCTCCTCGGGCGTCGCCTGCGCGGAGTACGACGAGCCCGCGGTGGACTGGATGGACGCCGCGGACATGTTCATCGAGAAGTAGATGCCCTGGTTGAGCGAGACCGCCGCCGCGAGCGCCATGATCGCCACGAACGACTCCATGAGCATGCCGCCGTACCCGATCATCCGGGTCTGCGACTCCTTCTGGATCATCTTCGGCGTCGTGCCGGAGGCGACCATGGCGTGCATCCCCGAGAGCGCGCCGCACGCGATCGTGATGAACAGGAACGGGAAGAGGGCGCCGGCGAACACGGGCCCCTCGGTGTTGAACGCGAACTCCGTGAAGTCCGGCATCTGCGCGATCGGCCGCACGACCACGATGCCCACGGCGAGCACGATGATCGTGCCGACCTTCATGAACGTCGACAGGTAGTCCCGCGGCGTGAGCAGCAGCCACACCGGCAGCACCGCCGCGAGGAACCCGTAGACCACCATGCAGACGACGAGCGTGGTGGGCGTCAGGTGGAAGAACTCCCCCCACGACGACTCCGCGACGTACCGCCCGCCGATGATCGCGGCGAGCAGCGCGAGGAACCCGATGATCGAGACCTCGCTGACGCGTCCGGGCCGCAGGAACCGCAGGTACAGACCCATGAGCAGCGCGATCGGGATGGTGCAGCCCACCGAGAACACGCCCCACGGGCTGTCCGCGAGCGCGTTCACGCACACGAGCGCGAGCACGGCCAGGACGATCATCAGCATGACGAACACGACGACGATCGCGACGGTCCCGCCGAACCTGCCGATCTCGTCGCGCGCCATCTGCCCGAGCGAACGCCCGCCGCGCCGCATCGAGTAGAACAGCACGAGCATGTCCTGGACCCCGCCGGCGACCACGACGCCGAAGATGATCCACAGCGTCCCGGGCAGGTAGCCCATCTGCGCGGCGAGCACCGGCCCGACGAGCGGACCCGCCCCCGCGATCGCGGCGAAGTGGTGGCCGTACAGGACGCGCCGGTCGGTGGGGTCGAAGTCGCGGCCGTTGTTGATGCGCTCGGCCGGGGTCGCGCGCGTGTCGTCGGGCCGCATGATCCGGCGCTGCACGTACAGCGCGTAGAACCGGTACGCGATCGCGTAGGTCGCCACGGCGGTCACGACGAACCAGATCGTGTTGACCTCTTCGCCGCGGATGATCGCGAGCATCGTCCAGCCGGTCGCGCCGACCAGCGAGATCACGACCCACAGCGCGACCTTCCCGGGTGTCCAGCGTGGCTTCTCGACCACCCCGACCGGAACCTCGGTGTCGTCCCGCAGAACTTCGGCGGCTTCCTCGTCGGTGTACTCGGGCAGGTTCCGCGTCGTGGTCGTCATGGTGGCAGCTCCGTCGGTGCACAGGTCGGGACCCCGCCATGCTCACGCCACGACGCGCGCTCGGCGACTGGACCCGTGTCCGACTTGGGCGCTGGGTCAGACCCCGGCGGGAGCGGGTCCCGGCGCCCCTGGGCCGTCCGACGTCTCCTCGTCGTTCTCCCGGCGCCCGCCGCAGGTGTGCTGGGCGCGCGCGGCGAGGCTAGGTCGCGCGCCACCGGGGGCGATACAGCGCCGATACAGCCGCGGGTGTGCCGGGGTCCGTCACGTCGGCCGCCCCGACGCAGTCCCGGGCGACCAGAGCAGTGCCGTCAGGCCGGGACGGGCTCGCGCGGCACCTCGGCGGCGTCCAGGAGCTCGAGCAGCGCGAGCGCCGCGGGGCTCGCCGGCGTGGCATGCACCGCGGAGACGATCCACTGCGGCTCGGCCTCGGGGACCATGCGGACGGTGGTGAGCCGCGCGGCCTGGGGCTTGGCGGCGATGTGCTCGGGCACCAGTGCGACGCCCATGCCCCGGTCGACGAGCTCGAGCAGCGTGTGGATGTCGTCGACCGTGCACCGCACGCGCCGATGCACGCCGCGGGCCGCGAACGCGGCGTCGTTGAGCGAGCGCACGCCCCACGAGGGGTGGAAGTCGACGAAGTCGGTGTCGGCGAGCTCGGGCCAGTCGATGCGGCCGGTCGAGGCGAGCGGGTGCTCGGGCGGGCAGACGAGCACCACGGGGCGCTGGCCGAGCACGGTCCGCGCGGTGGCCCCGAGGTGGTCGGTCGTCGCGACGAAGGCGATGTCCAGCGCGCCCGCCCGCACCTGCGTGGCGAGCGCGTGCGAGCCGCCCTGCGTGAAGTCGATGTCGACCTGCGGGTATCGCCGCTGCAGCCGCGACAGCAGCGCGGGGACGTCGACCATCCCGAGGCACTGCTCGGCGCCGACGCGCAGGCGGCCCGACAGCTCGCTCGTCGCGCGCACGACGGCGTCGCGTCCGGCGACCGCCTCGGCGAGCATCGTGCGGGCGTGCGGGAGCAGGGCGCGGCACGCGTCGGTGGGCTCGACGCGACGCGTGGTGCGCAGGAACAGCGGCGTGCCGAGCTCGTCCTCCAGGCTGCGGATCGCGGCCGAGAGCCCAGACTGGGAGACGCCCGCGATCGCGGCGGCCCGGGTGAAGTGCTGCTCGTCGGCGAGCGCGACGAGGTACTCCATCTGACGCAGATCCATTGATCGACTCCGGTGGTGAATGGCATCGCTTGTAGTTGTTGGACTTCTTGATCAAGCGTACCTACGGTCGGAGCCACACCACGAGAGAAGTGAGACAGACGTGCAGCAGCGCACCCTCGGCCCCCGCACCGTCTCGGCGATCGGCCTCGGCGGCATGCCGATGTCCATCGAGGGCCGGCCCGACGAGGCCCGTTCCGTCGCCACGATCCACGCCGCGCTCGACGCGGGCGTGACCCTGATCGACACCGCGGACGCCTACCACCTGCTCGCCGACGAGGTCGGGCACAACGAGGAGCTCATCGCCGCGGCCCTGCGCTCCTTCGGTGGCGACACGTCCGACGTGCTCGTCGCGACCAAGGGCGGCCACCTGCGCCCGGGCGACGGCACCTGGACGCAGGACGGACGCCCCGAGTACCTCAAGGAGGCCGCGAAGGCCTCCGCCAAGCGCCTCGGCGTCGAGGCGATCGGCCTCTACCAGTTCCACCGCCCCGACCCCCGCGTGCCGTACGCGGACTCGGTCGGCGCGATCCGCGACCTGCTCGACGAGGGCGTCATCGAGCTCGCGGGCATCTCCAACGCGAACGTCGAGCAGATCGACCTGGCCAACGAGATCCTCGGCGGACGCCTCGTCTCGGTGCAGAACCAGTTCTCGCCCGCGTTCCGGTCGTCGCAGGGCGAGCTCGAGCACTGCGCCGCGCTCGGCATCGCGTTCCTGCCGTGGAGCCCGCTCGGCGGCATCAGCCGCGCAGGCGAGGTCGGAGGGCGGCACTCAGTGTTCCAGGACGTCGCCGACGCCCACGGCGTGAGCCCGCAGCAGGTGACGCTCGCGTGGGAGCTCGCGCTCGCGCCCGTCGTCATCCCGATCCCCGGCTCGTCGCGCCCCGCGACCATCCAGGACTCGCTGCGCGCCGCCGAGCTGACCCTGACCGACGACGAGATCGCGGCCCTGTCCGCGCTCGCGCACTGACCTGAGCAGGTGAGCTGACCGTGAAGCGTTTCACCCTGGCCGGGACCGACATCGAGGCCCCCGAGGTCGTCCTCGGGCTCATGCGGATCGCGGACAAGTCCGACGACGAGATCCGCGAGCTCGTGCGCACCGCGCGCGACGCGGGCATCGACTTCGTCGACCAAGCCGACATCTACGGCGGCGAGGTCCACACGTGCGAGCGCCGGTTCGCCGAGGCGATGGCGCTGACGCCGTCGCAGCGCGACGAGCTGACGATCCAGACCAAGGCCGGGATCGTCACCGACGGGCCGTACTTCGACTTCTCCTACGAGCACCTCATGGAGACGGTCGAGGGCTCGCTGCGTGCGCTGAGCACCGACCGGATCGACATCCTGCTCCTGCACCGGCCCGACGCGCTCGTCGAGCCCGAGGAGGTCGCGCGCGCGTTCGACGAGCTCGAGGCCGCGGGCAAGGTCCGGCACTTCGGCGTCTCGAACCACACGCCGCGCCAGATCGACCTGCTCCGCACGTCCGTGCGTCAGCCGCTCGTCGCCAACCAGGTGCAGCTGTCGATCACGCACTCCCCGCTCGTCGCGCAGGGCGTCGCGGGCAACATGCAGGGGCTCGACCAGTCGATCGTCCGCGACGGCGGCGGCCTGCTCGACTACTGCCGCCTGAACGAGATCGCGATCCAGGCGTGGTCGCCGTTCCAGGCCGGGTTCTTCGACGGGGTGTTCCTCGACCCGGACCGCTACCCCGAGCTCAACGCCGTGATCGACCGGCTCGCGGCCCAGTACGACGTCGAGCCGCTCGCGATCGCCACCGCGTGGATCACCCGGATCCCCGGCCGCACGCAGGTGGTGCTCGGCACGACGACACCGTCGCGCGTCACCGCAGCGGCCGCCGGCTCCGACCTGATCCTCACGCGCCCGGAGTGGTACGAGCTGCTCCGCGCCGCCGGCTACGTCGTCCCCTGACCCCGGCCCCCACCCCGCCGACCCAGTGCCTGCTCCGGCTCTCGCGACCGATCGCCGGAGCAGGCACTGGGTCGCGGGGTTGTCGGTGCCCGGGCCTACTGTCGCCGTCGTGAATGAGCCCCTCGTGAGTGAGCCCCTCGTGAGTGAGCGCCCTCGTGAGTGAGCGCCCGACGTCGACCGTTCCCGCTGATCAGCGTGCCCCTGGTGGACGTCGCAGCGGCTGGACCGCGCAGGGTCTGCTCGCGGGCGTGCCCTGCGACCGTCCCTCGGTCGGGCTGAGCGTCGCCGTCGGCGGCAGCGGCCTCGAGCCGGACGCGGGCGCGACGGGACTGGCCGACGTCCGCACCGGCCGGCCGCTGCGGCCAGGGACGCTCCTGCACGCGTGCTCGATGAGCAAGCTCGTCGCGGCCGTCGCGGTGCTGCGGCTCGCCGAGCTCGGGACGGTGGATCTGCACGCCGACGTCGAGCGGCACCTCGACGCACCCCTCGCACGCTCCGACGACGACCCCGCCCGCCCCGTCACGCTGGCGCACCTGCTCTCGCACCAGGCCGGGTTCGTCGACCCCGACGCCGCGGGCGAGCCGGTCGCACCGGGGCCGGCGCCGGACGTCGCCGCGCTCGTGCGCACCGGGCTCGGCACCACCACCGGGCTCGGCACCACCACCGGGCTCGGCACCAGCACTGGGCCCGGCACCACCGGCCCGGCTCCCGTCACCGTCCCGCCCGGTGAGGGCTTCGCGTACTCCGACGTGGGCTACTGGGTCGTCGAGCACGTCGTGGCGCGCGCGACCGGACGGCCGTACGCGGACGTCGTCGACGACCTGGTGCTGGCGCCGCTCGGCCTGACCGGTCCGGCAGCCGGGCCGGGTGCGAGCACGGCGTGGGCCTACGTCGACGCCGGTGCGGGCGGGCGAGCCGAGCGGGTCGTCGACGATCTCGCCGCGGTCGGGCACACCACGTCCGGTGGCGTCGTGGCCGGCGACCGGGCGGTGTACCGCGGGCTCGCCGCTGCGGGGCTCTGGGCGACGCCCACGGCTCTCGCGCTCCTGCTCACCGACCTCGTGGACTCGTGGCACGGGTCGTCGGACGGCGTCCTGACGCCCACGAGCGCGCGCACCCTGTGGTCCGCGCCGGGACCGACGAGCTATGCGGCGCTCGGCGCGTTCCTCCTGCGGCACCGGACCGAGACGGTCGTCCAGACGCACGGCTGGGGTGCGGGGTTCCAGGCGGTCGCGCGCGCGCACCTCGACCGGCGCTCCGTCGTCGTCGCGATGATGTGCTCCGACCCGGTCACGGACCAGGACGGCTCGGCGGTCGGCGCGGTCGCCGACGCATGCACCGAGCACGGGTAGTCACCGACCGATACGCCGCGTGGTCCGCCTCGCGCGGGTACGAACGGGTGACGAGGTCAGGCGGGGAGCGTCGCGGCGATCGCGGCGATCTCGATGAGGGCGCCCGGGACGCCGAGGCCCGCGACGCGCGCGGCGATCACGAGCGGTGGCGCGCCACCCGCGGCGAGTCGCGGTGCGATCGCGCCGTACGCGGCTCCCAGGTCCGCGTCCTCGTGGATGAGCACGGTCCACTGGACGACGTCGGCGAGCGTGGCGCCCGCCGCCTCGAGCGCGGTGCTCGCGTTGTCGAGCGCCCGGACCGACTGCTCGGCGACGTCGTCGGAGACGATCGCGCCGTTCTCGTCGACGCCGTCCTGGCCCCCGACGTAGATCGTCGTCGCCCCCGCGGGCACGACGGCGACGTGACTGAACGCCGGGCTCACGACGAGCCCGGCCGGCTGCAGCTTCGTGATCTCCATCCGGCCACGGTCCCACCGGCCACCGACACCGGCACGGGGGGAGCCACGGGGACGACGAAGGACGGACGCGGCACACCGCACGGTGCCGCGCCCGTCCTTGTCTAGCTCGGCGAGGTCAGGAAGCCGAGCAGCTGATCGACGGCCAGGTCCAGTTGCCGCCGTGGTTCACGGTGAAGCCGAAGCCGGTCGACTGCCCGCTGCCGAGCGCGCCACCCGTCACGACCATCGTGCGCTGGGCCGGCCAGCTCGCCTGGGCTCCCCAGACGGCGCTGATGAGCTGCGGGTTCTGCAGCTGGACGGTGGCGGTCCACGAGCTGATGTTGCCGTTCGCGCGGATCGTCACGTTGCCGTTGAAGCGGTCGTTCCACTTCTGGCCCTCGGAGTAGCTGGCGGTGCAGCTGCCACCACCGGTGGGCGGGGGCGTCGTCGGGTTGCTGGTGGGGTTGCCCGTCGGGTTCTGCGTCGGGTTGCCCGTCGTCTCACCCGGCACCGGGGTGCCGCCCGCGTTGAGGGCGTTGAGCACCGAGGTGTACGCCTGCTTCTTGTTGCCCGAGCCGTCGAACAGCAGCGGCGTGCCCGAGGCGCGCCACGAGTCGCTGTCCCGCACGCCCCAGACCGTGATGCCGGTGCAGCGCGCGACCGAGAGGCACGCCTGCACGACACCCTGGTACTGCTGGGCCTGCGAGCTGCCCGAGCCCTCGATGTCGAGCTCGGTGATCTGCACGTCGACGCCCAGGTTGGCGAAGTTGCGCAGCGTGGTGTCGTAGTTCGACGGCACCGGGTTGCCGGAGTTGAAGTGCGCCTGGAAGCCGACGCAGTCGATCGGCACGCCGCGCGACTTGAAGTCGCGAACCATGTTGTAGACGCCCTGCGTCTTGGCGTGCGACCAGTTGTCGGTGTTGTAGTCGTTGTAGCAGAGCTTGGCGCCCGGGTCGGCGGCGCGCGCGGCGCGGAACGCGGCCTCGATCCAGTCGTTGCCGGTGCGCTGCAGGTTGGAGTCGCGGCGCGCGCCCGACGAGCCGTCGGCGAACGCCTCGTTCACGACGTCCCACGCGTAGATCTTGCCCTTGTAGTGGGTCGCGACCTGCGTGACGTGGTTGAGCATCGCGTTGCGCAGCGACGTGCCGGACATGTTCTGCATCCAGCCCGGCTGCTGCGAGTGCCAGGCGAGCGCGTGGCCGCGGACCTGCTTGCCGTTGTTGCGCGCCCAGTTGACGATCTGGTCGCCGCTGGAGTAGTTGAACTGGTTCTGGTTCGGCTCCGTGGCGTCCATCTTCATCTCGTTCTCGGCCGTGATCATGTTGAACTCACGGTTCGCGATACCCGAGTAGGTGCCGTCGTTGAGCCGGCTCGCGGCGATCGCCGTGCCGAAGTAGCGGCCGGTCTCCTTCGCGGCGGCCTGCAGCGTGCTGCCGGCGGCCTGCGCCGGGATGGCAAGCGTGACAGCGATCGCGGCCGCGGCGAATCCGCCGACGACTGCCACCATGCGGCGGCTGTCCGTACGGCGGTGGCGGTGACGTGGGGTCGTCATCGATCCCTCCTTGATCGTGGGTGTACGCCGGTCAGCATTGCCCGGCACGTCACCTTTCGCCCGGTCCGGGAGACCCGTCAAGACCCGGGCGAGTGCTGATAGTTTCGGACCCGGTTCCGAAGCGTTTTGTCACACTTTAGAGTGACATTCATCGGTGTAGAACGTCACTCGAAGGTAGGATGCTCCCGACTTGAGCCCTGTCTGCGCACTGTCCGGATTCTTCCGGTTCCGCAACTATCGGGCAGGCGGCGCAGTGATTCGGAACCGCTCCCGGCGGCTCGCGGCGCAGCGCGCTCAGGCCTGGACGTCGACCCGGTGCACCTCGAGCACGACGCGGTGCTCCTCGAGCACCGGGACGAGCGCACCCACGAACACCCCCGTGCGCAGCCACACCGGCCCGCCGTCGCCCACGTCGAACCGGGGAGAGGTGAGGATCGGCAGCTGCGCGTCCGGCTCGTGCGTCGCGGTGTTGGTCACGACGACCACCGAGCCGTCCGCCAGCCGGAGCTCGTACCGCGCCCACAGCTCGACCGAGCCGTCGGCGTGCTCGAGGTTCCAGTCCGCGCCGCCGGGCAGCACCTCGCCGTCGAGGCCGTCGCGGACGGTGCCGCCGACCAACGGGATCACGCGGCGTCGTCCGGTCGGCGTCAGGCCCACGTCGCGGGCCTCGCCCAGGAGCGCCTCGATGGTGAGCACGTGCGTGCCCGTCAGCCTCACGGCGCTCCCTCGTCGACCAGCACGCGCCGCACGAACCGCGCCATCTGCTGCCACGCCGCGAGCGCGTGCTCCTGCGGCCCCTGGTGGGTGAACGCGTGGCCGCAGCCCGGGAACGCGGTGTGCTCGGTCGCGACGCCCGCGGCCCGCAGCCGCGCCGCGAAGAGGTCGCCGTCGTCCCGCAGGAAGTCCAGCTCGGCCGTGAGCACGAGCGTAGGCGGCAGGCCGCTCAGGTCAGCCGCGAGCACGGGCGAGGCGAGCTCGTCCGTGCCCTGCGCGGGGTCCGGCAGGTACCACGCGTTGAAGCGCGCGCCGATCTCGGCGAACTCCGTCGTGCCGGGGTCCGCGCGCATCGCGTCCGTGAGCTTGGTGCCCGGCGGCGAGGCCAGGTCGAGGGGCGCGTAGTCGACGACGAGCCCGCGCAGCGCGGGCCGGCCCGACCGGCGGGCCAGGAGCGCGCACGCCGCGGCGAGGTTCCCGCCCGCGCTGTGCCCGCCGACCGCGAGGCGCGAGCCGTCCAGCCCGTGCTCGGCGCCGTGCGCCTCGAGCCAGACGAGCAGGTCGTACACCTGGTGCACCGCCGCGGGGTACGGGTGCTCGGGCGCCAGGACGTAGTCGACGTTGATCACCGCGCAGCCGGAGACGTCCGCGAGCAGCCGGCAGTACGGGTCGTCGTCGCGCCAGTCACCCAGGACGAACCCGCCGCCGTGCAGGTTCACGAACACGGCGGGGACCTCGGGGCCGTCCTGCGGCCGGTAGACCATGAGGTCACGCACGGGCGCCTGCGCCCCCGCGTCGATGACCTGGAACGTCTCCCTGGGCAGATCCGGGAGGGCGCGCGGCACCGTCAGGGCGTGCCGCGCCGCCTCCACCCGGAATGCGCGCGCGTCGTCGAGCACGTCCGTCACGACTTCCCCGGCCTCCCGTCACCGCGTCCGACCAGCCCACTCACCCCTTCACCGCGCCCGTCAGGCCGCCGACGATGCGGCGCTCGAACAGGCTGAAGAAGACGAGCGCGGGCAGCATCGCGAGCGAGGTGAACGCGAGCACCTTAGCGGTGTCGACCGAGTACTCCGACGCGAACGCCTGCACCCCCAGCGGCAGGGTGAACGAGTCGGAGTCGTTGAGGATGAACAGCGGCAGCAGGTAGCTGTTCCAGCTGCCGATGAACGCCAGGATGCCCACCGTGATCACGCCGGGCAGCGAGAGCGGCAGCACCATGCGCCAGAAGAAGCCGAGCCGGCTGCACCCGTCGATCGCCGCCGCCTCCTGCAGCTCGGCGGGGATCGCCCGCAGGAACGGGACCAGGATGATGATGGTCGTCGGGAGCGCGAACCCGATCTGCGGCAGGATCACGCCTGACAGGTCGTTCATGAGCCCGAGCGTGCGGACCAGGATGTACAGCGGCGTGATGGCCACCGTCATGGGGAACATCAGCCCGGCCGCGAACAGCGCGTAGAGCGCACCCCGCCCGACGAACCGGTACCGCGCGATCGCGAAGCTCGCCATGAGCCCCAGCACGACGACGCCGATCGTGGTCGCCCCCGCCGCGATGGCCGAGTTGAGCACCTGACGCCAGAACACGCTGCCCGTCAGGACGTCGACGTAGTTGCCCGCCTGCCACGGGTCCGGCCAGCCGGACGGGTTCGTCGTGATCTGCGAGTTGGTCCGGAAGCCGCCGATGACGACGTAGGCGACGGGCGCGAGCATCACAAGGATGAGGAGCACCGCGACCACGTACACGCCGGGGCTCCCCCAGCGCAGGTCCCGCTGGTTGCGAGTGGTCTGCGGCGCCTCGTCGGGGACCACCGGCGGCACTGCGACGGTCGGGACGGCCATCAGCGCGCACCTCCTGTGATCGCACCCTCGGTGTCCCGGCGCAGGACGAACCGCTGGTAGACGAGGGCGACGACGAGCGAGATCAGGAACAGCACCACGGCGACCGCGTTGCCGTAGCCGTAGCTGCCGGCATTGCGGCCGAAGGAGACCATGTACGTCGCCATCGTCGACGTGCCCGCGGTGGAGGCGACGTACTGCCCCCAGATGATGTAGACGAGGTCGAACAGCTGCAGCGCGCCGATGATCGACAGGAACGCCCAGATCCGCAGCGTCGGGGCGAGCAGCGGCAGCGTGATGCTGCGCTGCACCTGCCAGTACGACGCGCCGTCGATCGCGGCCGCCTCGTTGAGCTCCTGGGGGATCCCTTGCAGACCCGCGAGGAAGAGGATCACCGCGAACCCGATGTACTTCCAGGTGATGATCCCCATCAGGGTCCAGATCGCGATGTCCGGGTCGGAGATCCAGTCGTTCGCGAGCCCTCCGAGGCCGATGCGCTCCAGCAGGTCGTTGAGCGCGCCGGTGCTCTGCAGGATCAGGCTCCACCCCGTGCCGACGACGACCTCGGAGATCACGTACGGCACGAAGATCAGGACCCGGATCACCGACTGCCCGCGCATCCGGCGGTTGAGCAGGAGCGCGATGAGGACCGCCGCGGGTCCCTGCAGGATCAGCGAGAACACGACGATGAACGCGTTGTGGCGCACCGCGTCGTGGAACAGCGGGTCCTGCAGGATCGTCTGGTAGTTCTTCAGGCCGACGAAGTCGGTCGGCGGCCCGTAGCCCTCCCAGCTGAAGAAGCCGTAGTAGGCGGCCATCAGCACGGGGAAGATCACGAAGGACAGGAAGACCAGGAGCGCCGGTCCCGCCAGGATCGCGATCTCCAGCCGCTCGCCCCAGCCGACGCGACGCCTGCCGCGGCGCGGCGGGGGCGGCACCACAGGGGTACCGTCCCCGCCGGCCGGCAGGTCGACGGGCGAGCCGTTCGCGGGGTGCGAGCTCGCTCGCGTGGACGACATCTGCGTTGCTGCCCCTTACGACTTGGCGGCAGCGTCGTTGACGGCCTGGACGACGCCGGCGGCGTCACGCTTGCCGGCGAGCAGGTCGACGATCGCCACGTTCAGCGCGTTGCCGACGTTCTGCCCGTAGACCGTGTCGAGCCACTGCGACACGAACGGCGCCGCGTTGTAGGCCTCGAGGACGCTCTTCAGGTACGGCTCCTCGATGACCTTCTGCGACTCGGTGTTGACCGTCGGCGCGTTGAAGGCGCGGTAGTACGCCTCCTGCACGTCGGTGCGCGCGATGTAGTTGAGGAACGCGGCGCACGCCTCCTTCGGCGCCTTGGCCGAGCACGAGTAGCCGTCGACACCACCGAGGATCGAGCCGGGCTCACCCTTGCCGCCCGGGACCTCGGGGAACGCGAACCAGTCGAGGTCCGGCAGCGGCTTCTCGTCGGGCGTGAGCGAGCCGATGACGCCCGGGTCCCACGCGCCCATGAGCTCCATCGCGGCCTTGTGGTTGGCGACGAGGCCGGCCGACGAGCCGGCGCCCTGCTGGGCGGAGGTCGTCAGGAAGCCCTGGTTGAACGGCTCGGTGGCGGCGAACGCCTCGAGGTTCTCCGCGGCGTCGAGCCAGCACGGGTCGTCGAACTTCATCGACGCGGCCGTGTCCTCGAGCGTCTGCGGGCTGCACGCGCGCAGCGCGAAGAAGTAGTACCAGTGCGCGGCCGGCCAGGCGTCCTTGGCGCCCAGCGCGATCGGGGCGACGCCCGTGCCCTTGAGCTTGGTCACCGCGTCGTTGAGCTCGTCGATCGTCTTCGGCGTCGCCATGATCCCGGCCTGCGAGAACAGGTCCTTCGAGTACCACAGTCCGCCGGGGAGCACCGCGATCGGCATCGCGTACGTCTTGCCCTCGAGCTCGTTCGCCTTGAACGAGCCCTCGGGGATGAGCTTCTTGGTGTCCTCGGAGACCAGGTCCGTGATGTCGAGGAGCTGGTTCGCCCGCACCATCGCGGCCATCTTGCCGCCGCCGCGCTGCAGGAAGATGTCCGGCGCGTCACCCGAGTTGAGTGCCGTCTGGAGCTTGCCGTCGAGGTCCTCGTTCTGGATCGACTGGACCTTGATGGTGACGTCGGGGTTGTCCTTCATGAACGACGCGACCGTGTCGTCCCAGAACGCCTTGCCGGGACCCGTCGACGCGTTGTGCCAGAAGGTCATCGAGACCTTCCCGCCGGTCTCGCCGTCGCCGCCGCCGTCGTCGCTGCTACAGGCTGCGAGACCCGTGGCACACAGGAGCATCGCGGTGCTTGCCGCGAGCATCGCCCTCATCTTCATCCGAGCTGCCTCCGTACTCCTCGTTGAGTGATGCAGCCGCGCCGACGAGGCGACGATGCGCGGACCCGCGCGCTGTTCTGTCGCACTCGTCCACCACGGTTCAGAACCGCCTTCTTCACCGTTGGAGAACGCGTCCGTGAACACCGTGGCAACCCCGGGCGGTGGTGTCAATCGTCTGGGATCACCGTTCTGTCACGGTCTGCGCACGTTCCTGGAACGGAGCACGCCTGCCCGCGCGCGCCCCCGGGGCCGCGCACCTCAGTCGCGGCGCGGCGTGCTCTCCCGCTCGACGAGCCTCAGGTCGGCGACGTGCAGCACGGGCGGGCGTCGCGGCAGGTCAGGGGACGCGACCTCGTCGAGGCGGCGCAGCAGGAGGTCCACCGCGACCTCGGCGATCTCACGACGACCGGGGTCCACCGTGGTCAGCGCCGGCGCGGAGTACCGGGCGTCCTCGACGTCGTCGAACCCGACGACCGCCACGTCCCGCGGGATCGACAGGCCCCGGACCCCGAGCTCGTACATCGCGCCGAGCGCGAGCGCGTCGTTGAACGCGACCACGCCGTCGACCTCGACGCCCGCGTCGAGCACCGCGGCCATCGCGCGCGCGCCGTTCGCGCGGTGCCAGCCGTCGTCGGCCCAGCCCAGGAGCCGGTCGTCGACCGCGAGCCCGCGGTCCTCGAGCGCCTCGCGATACCCCTGGAACCGCAGCGTCGCGGAGCCGGCCGTCGGTGCGTGGAGCATGCCGATCGCCGCGATCCGGCGCCGGCCCACGTCGAGCAGCAGGTCCGTGGCGGCCCGCGCGCCCTCGACGTTGTGCATCGTCACGTGGTCGACGTGCGTCGAGAAGACCTGCTCGCCGAGCAGGACCAGCGGGTAGTCGAGCTTCTCGAGCAGGTGGGCGTCGCTCTGGTCGAGCGCCGCCGGGCTGAACACCAGACCGTCGACCAGGCGCCGACGCGGCTCACGCAGCGCCTCGAGCTCGCCCTCGCGCGTGAAACCGGTCGGCTCGATCAGCACGTGCACGCCGCGACGACGAGCGGCCGCGAGCACCTCGTCGGCGAGCTCGCCGAAGTACGGCTGGCCGAGCTCCGGGACCGCGAGCCCGATCAGCCCGCTGCGCCCCGACCGCAGGATGCGCGCCGTCACGTTGATCTCGTAGCCCAGGTCGTTCACGGCCGCCAGCACGCGCTCGCGCGTCGACTCGCGCACGTAGGGGTAGCCGCTCAGCACGTTCGAGACGGTCTTCGCGGACACGCCGGCACGCCGCGCGACGTCGGCCATCGTCGGCACAACCATCCCCTTCGCGTCGTCGCACCAGGCTCGCGCACGCCCGATGGGAGCGGGCGGGCAGCGGCAATCTATCGGACACGACGAGCGTCGTCCGCCGCCCCCCGACCCGCCGCGCAGGGTGAAGACCGTCGCGTCGCCGTATCTGCCCGGGCCGCCCCCGGTCCTCCTCCCCGTTGTCGCCGCGAGAGCGACGCAGGACGGCGAGATAGCAGGGGGGTGCAAGGAAGATGACGATCGAGATCATGGACGTCGAGGAGATCACCGCGACGCGGATCCACCTCGACCCTGAGGCCGGCGGCGCCTGAGCCGCACGGAGCCGGCCCGGTCACCACGACCGGGCCGGCTCCTCTCGTCCGACCCCGCTCGCCTCGCTCAAGGACCGACCATGCTGCCCCGACTCAAGTCGCTCAACTGCCTCGCCGGCGACGGCGAGCTGATCGTGAGCCTCGACCCCAAGGTCCGCACGCGGGTCGCGGACCCGGACGGCCAGGTGCTCGCCCTGCTCAGGCTGCTGCAGGACGGCACCCGCGACGCCGCGCAGCTCGCATCCGCGCTGCGCGGCCGCGCGCCCGGCCTGACCGAGGCGGACGTCGCCGCCGTGCTCGCCCAGCTGGACCACCTCGGCTGGCTGGAGGACGCCGCCGCGCCGCAGACGTTCGACACGCACGACCGCGAGCGCTACTTCAGCAACCTCGCGTTCTTCGACGCGTTCACCACCCTGACCGTCCCGCGCGAGCAGCCGCAGGCTCGCCTGCGCGACGCGCACGTGCTCGTGCTCGGCGCCGGCGGGCTCGGGTCGGCGGTGCTGATGAACCTCGCCGGGCTCGGGGTGGGCGCGGTGACCGTGGTCGACCAGGACCGGGTCGAGCTGCGCAACTTCGCGCGGCAGTTCACCTACACCGAGGCCGAGCTCGGCCAGCCCAAGGCCGAGCGGGTCGCGCAGTGGCTCACCGCCTTCGACCCGACGTTGCGCGTCGAGGCGTTCGCGCGTCGGGTCGAGTCGCCCGACGACGTCACCGCGCTGCTGCGGGGCTCGGCGCTGAGCGCCCTGCCGGACCTCGTGGTCTCGGCGATCGACGAGCCCGACGAGGTCGACCGCTGGGTCAACGAGGCGTGCGTCGCCGCCGGGGTGCCGTTCATCCGCGGCGGCCTGGCGTACACGCAGGGGCTGTACTGGTCCGTGGACCCGGGCCGCAGCGCGTGCCGCGAGTGCCTCGAGCGGCACCGCGAGCGCCTGGCCACGGGCATCGACCGCGAGGTCGTCGACCGGCCGCGGGTGCTCGAGCAGGCGCGTGTGAACCGGGCGATCGGGCCGGTGACGAGCGTGCTCGGCGGGCTCGTGTCGCTCGAGGCGATGCGGTTCCTCACCGGGCTGACCGCGCCGGTGTCCCTCGGTCGCTACCAGCTCGTCGACTTCGCGGGCGACGGCCGCACGACGACCGACGCGTGGCCCGCCGACCCGGACTGCCCGGTCTGCGCGACGGCCCCGGCCCGCGGGACCCGCGCCGGACGCGCGGCGCGCACCGCCGCCGCCTGATGACCACGCTCGACGCGGGCGCGAGCGCCGGGCCGCCCACCCCGGCAGCGCCCACCCCAGCAGAGCCCACTCCAGCACCGCACGTCCGGGCCGGCTCCGTCCTGCGACTGCACCCGCTCACGCGCACGACGCAGGGCGACCGCGTCGTCGTCGGACGCGCCGACACCGGGCGGTTCGTGGCGATCCCCGCCGTAGGCGCCCAGGCTCTGGACCTCCTGGAGGCCGGGCTGACGGTCGAGGCGGTCGAGGCCGCCGTGACGCCCGCGGGCTCCGCCGAGCCCGTCGACGTGCTGGCGTTCGCGCGCAGCCTCGTGCGGCTCGGCTTCGTCGCCGAGGTGGACGACGAGCGCGCGGGCGCCGGTGCGTCGCCCGCGCCGACCACGCGGGGCCTCGTCGTCGCGCCGCGCGCCCGCGCCCGCTGGTTGTTCTCACGCTGGGGTGCCGCGTTCGCGGGTCTGTGCGCGGCCGCGGTCGTGGCGATGCTCGTCGTCGTGCCCGACGTGCGCCCTGACGCGCTCGACGTGTTCTTCCTGGGCACCCCGGCGCGCAGCCTCGCCGCGCTCACGGTCCTGACATACGTGCTCGCCGGGCTGCACGAGCTCGCGCACGTCATGGCGGCCGCGGCGCTGGGCGTCCCGGCGCGGCTGCGGATCACGCGGCGGCTGTACTTCCTGACCTTCGAGACGAACCTGACGGGCCTGTGGGCGCTGCCGCCGCGGCGGCGGATCGGCCCGCTCGTCGCGGGCATGGCGTTCGACGCGGTCGTCCTGGCGGTCGTCCTCGCGCTGCGCGTCGCCGGCGTCGGACCGGACGCGCTGCTCGCCGCGCTCGCGCTCGTCGAGGTGTCCGCGATCGTCGTGCAGTTCTTCGTGTTCCTGCGCAGCGACGTGTACGCCGTCATGACGGCGGTCCTCGGCTGCACGCACCTGCAGCGGACCACGCGCCTGCTGCTGCGGCGCACGGTGCGTCGCCTCACGCCCGACGAGCGCGCCGCTCTGGCCGCGAGCCCGCCGCGGGACCTCGCGGTCGCGCGCTGGTACCGGTACGTGCACGTCGCGGGGATGGCCGTCGCCGCGTGGTTCTTCGTCGTGCTGTTCGTGCCCTCGACCTGGCACCTGCTGAGCTGGATGCGCGACGCGCTGATCACTGCCGGGCCCGCGACCTGGGCGTTCTACGAGGCGCTCGTCCTCGGCGTCCTGCTGCTGTCACCGCGCGCGCTCACCGCAGTCGTGGCCCTCCGCGAGGTCGTCGACCGTCGGCGAGCGGCCCGGCGGCCCCCCGCGTCCTCGGCGGCGCTCCGCGTCGGTCCGTCGCACTAATCGTTTGGCCGCTGGTCGGGTCTGTCTCGGTGCGTGCCACAGTGGCGACATCCGCCCGTGTTAGCGATCACACGCGGAGCCCGTGAGTCTCACACCGCACAGGAGACGACCATGCGCGACGACGACGTCGACACCGCACCACCGCCCGCACAGCTCCCGACGAAGCAGCCGCACGGACCTCGTCGGCGCCGACGCCGACAGGCCTTCCTCGTCGTGCTCGCCGTCGCGCTCGCCGGCCTCGTCGCGGTCGGCGGGGCACCCACCGCGACCGCCGCGACCATCGACACCTCGGCGTCGTACGTGCTCGTCAACCGCAACAGCGGCAAGGCCCTGGACGTCTACAACCTCGCCACCAACGACGGCGCCCGGATCACCCAGTGGTCCCGCAACGACGGTGCGCAGCAGCAGTGGCAGTTCCTCGACTCCGGGAACGGCTTCTACCGGCTGAAGTCGCGGGTCTCGGGCAAGGTGCTGGACGTGGCGAACCGGTCGACCGCCGACGGCGCCGCGCTCATCCAGTGGACCGACACCAACGCGACGAACCAGCAGTTCAGCATCCAGGACGTCGACGGCTACATCCAGCTGATCAGCCGCAACAGCGGCAAGGCCGTCGAGATCCAGAACGCGTCCACTGCGGACGGCGCCAACGTCGTGCAGTACTCCGACTGGAACGGGGCCAACCAGCAGTGGCAGCTGGTCCGCCTCGGCGGCACACCGACGCCTACGCCCACGCCCACGACCCCGCCGGGTCCCACGGGCACGTTCACCAACCCGGTGGTCTGGCAGGACTTCGCCGACGGCGACATCATCCGCGTCGGCGACGCCTACTACTACTCGGCGTCGACCATGCACTACTCCCCCGGCGCCCCGATCCTGCGCTCGTACGACCTGGTGAACTGGGAGTACGCCGGGCACTCGGTGCCGCGTCTCGACTTCGACGACAGCGGGTACGACCTGTCCGGCGGCCGCAAGTACGTCAAGGGCATCTGGGCGTCGACGCTCGGCTACCGCAAGAGCAACTCCACCTACTACTGGCTGGGCTGCACCGAGTTCAACCGCACCTACGTGTACACGGCCACCGCGGTCGACGGCACGTGGTCGAAGAAGGCCCGGATCAACAGCTGCTACTACGACGCGGGCCTGCTGGTCGACGACAACGACACGATGTACGTGGCGTACGGCAACGGGACGATCAGCGTCGCGCAGCTCAACGCAGACGGCACCGCACAGGTGCGTGCCCAGCAGGTGTTCCAGACGCCGTCGAACGTCGGCACGCTCGAGGGCGCCCGGTTCTACAAGCGCAACGGCTACTACTACATCTGGCTGACGCGTCCCGCGAACGGCCAGTACGTGCTGCGCTCGAGCTCGCCGTTCGGCCCGTACGAGATGCGCCAGGTGCTGCTCGACCTGCCCGGCCCGATCTCGGGCGGCGGCGTCCCGCACCAGGGCGGCCTCGTCCAGACGCAGGCCGGCGACTGGTGGTACATGGCCTTCACCGACGCCTTCCCGGGTGGGCGGGTGCCCACGCTCGCACCGATCACCTGGACCGGCGACGGGTGGCCCACGCTGCAGACGGTCAACGGGCGCTGGGGCACCACGTACAACCGCCCGAACATCACGACGAGCAAGACGGTCGCCTCGATGATCGGCCGCGACACCTTCGTCGGCCCGACCCTGGGCCACCGCTGGGAGTGGAACCACAACCCGGACACCAGCCGGTTCAGCGTCGGCAACGGCCTGCGGCTGCAGACCGCGACCGTCACCAACGACCTCTACAACGCGCGTAACACCCTGACCCACCGCATCCAGGGCCCGTCGTCGACGGCGACGGTCGAGCTCGACTACTCCGCCATGGCCAACGGCGACCGGTCGGGCCTGGCGATGCTGCGGCAGTCGTCGGCGTGGATCGGCGTGGTCAAGTCAGGCGGCTCGACGCGCGTCGTCATGACCGACGGGCTAACGATGAACAGCTCGTGGGCGACCACCGGGACCGGGGTCGAGCGTGCGTCGGCGAACGTGTCCGGCGGCCGGATCTGGTTGCGGACGACCGCCGACATCCGCCCAGGCTCGGGCCGGACCGCGACGTTCTCCTACAGCACCGACGGCACCACGTTCGTACCGCTCGGTCCCGCGTTCACCCTGAACAACCAGTGGGAGTTCTTCATGGGCTACCGCTTCGGGATCTTCAACTACGCCACGCAGGCGCTCGGCGGAGCCGTCACGGTCCGCAGCTTCGACCTCACGACGCCCTGACCCGGGCGTCCTGACTGATCCACCGTCGCCGCACGACGAGGGCTGCTTCGTCGTGCGACGAACCGCCGACCCCGCGACCGACGCGAGGCCACCGAGAAGAGAGCGAGACATCATGCGCACGACGCCCGCACACCTGCGCCGCCCCGGATGGCGACGACAGGCGAGCGCACTCCTCGCCACCACCGGGCTGGTGGTGACCATGGCCGTCGCCCTGGCGAACCCCGCGCAGGCGGCCTCGACGCTCGGGGCGTCGGCCGCGGAGAAGGGCCGGTACTTCGGCACCGCGATCGCCGCCGGCCGGCTGAGCGACTCGACGTACTCGTCGATCGCCAACCGCGAGTTCAACATGATCACCGCGGAGAACGAGATGAAGTGGGACGCGACGGAGCCGTCGCAGAACTCCTTCAGCTACAGCCGCGGGGACCAGATCGCCAACTGGGCGCGCAACAACGGCAAGCAGGTCCGCGGTCACGCACTGCTGTGGCACGCGCAGATGCCCGGATGGGCGCAGAACCTGTCCGGCAGCGCGCTGCGCAACGCCGCGATCAACCACGTCACCAAGGTCGCGACGTACTACCGCGGCAAGATCCACTCGTGGGACGTCGTCAACGAGGCGTTCGCCGACGACGGGCGCGGCAGCCGCCGTGACTCGAGCCTGCAGCGCACGGGCAACGACTGGATCGAGGCGGCGTTCCGCGCCGCTCGCGCCGCCGACCCCGGCGCCAAGCTCTGCTACAACGACTACAACACCGACGGCATCAACGCGAAGTCGACGGGCGTCTACAACATGGTCCGCGACTTCAAGTCGCGCGGCGTGCCCATCGACTGCGTCGGGTTCCAGTCGCACCTCGGCACGGGCCTGCCGGGCGACTACCAGGCGAACCTGCAACGGTTCGCCGACCTGGGCGTCGACGTGCAGATCACCGAGCTCGACATCGAGCAGGGCGGCAACCAGGCGAACATGTATGCCGCGGTGACCAACGCCTGCCTCGCGGTCGCGCGGTGCAACGGCATCACCGTGTGGGGCGTGCGGGACAGCGACTCGTGGCGCACCGGGGCCAACCCGCTGCTGTTCGACTCGTCGGGCAACAAGAAGGCCGCCTACACCTCGGTGCTCAACGCGCTCAACGCCGGCAGCAACAACGGCGGCGGCGGTGACGGTTCGATCGACACGAGCGCCTGGTACGTCCTGCTCAACCGGAACAGCGGCAAGGCGCTCGACGTCTACAACCTGGCGACCAACGACGGCGCCCGGATCACGCAGTGGTCGCGCAACAACGGCAACCAGCAGCAGTGGCAGTTCGTGAGCACCGGTGACGGGTACTACGAGATCCGCTCGCGCCTGTCGGGCAAGAACCTCGACGTGTACGCGAAGTCCACCGCTGACGGTGCGGCGATCGTGCAGTGGAGCGACAACAACGGCACCAACCAGCAGTGGCGGGCGACCGTCTCCGGCGGGTACGCCACGCTCATCAGCCGCCTGAGCGGCAAGGCCCTCGAGGTGCAGGGCGCCTCGACGGCGGACGGCGCGAACATCGTGCAGTACAGCAGCTGGAACGGCGCCAACCAGCAGTGGCAGCTGGTCAAGGTCGGCTGACCGGTCGAGAGGGAACGACGAGGGCCGGCCCGGTCTGCGCGACCGGGCCGGCCCTCGGCTCGTCACCCCGCACCCGGTCCGCAGAGCGCCCGACGGGTATTCGAGCGACTGGCCGGGTCACGGCCCGCTAGCGTCCCGGGATGCACGACGACGCGAGAACCGACGCCCAGCGCGCCCAGCGCCTCGCGCCTCACCGCAGGACCGCGCTGCGGCCCGCGTGGCACGAGCTGCCCGACGCCGTGCGCGCGGCGGTCGAGTCGCACGCCGGGGCGGCCGTGCTGCACGCCCACTCGCAGGACGGCGGGTTCACCGAGGGGTTCGCGAGCCGCCTCGAGCTGGCCGACCACACGCGCGTCTTCGTCAAGGCCGCGACGGCGTCGCGCGGCGAGCACGCCCACCCGGCGTACCGGCACGAGGCGCGGGTCGTCGCCCTGCTGCCCGAGACCGTCGCGGCGCCACGGCTGCTCTGGAGCGTCGAGGCCGGCGACTGGGTCGTCCTGGGGTTCGAGGACGTCGAGGGCGCGACGCCGCAGCGTCCGTGGCAGCCCGACGAGCTGGCCGCGGTGCTCGCCGCCCTCGAGGGTCTCGCCGAGGCGCTGACACCTGCGCCCGACGCCCTGCTCCCGCTCGGCACGACCGCCGACCTCGACGGCGACCTGCACTTCTGGCGTCGGTGCGCGTCCGGCGAGGTCGACCTCGCGCTCGTCCCGGGCCCGTGGCGGGCGCGCGTCGCGGAGCTCGCGGTCAGGGAGGGAGCGTGGGCGCAGGCCGCATCCGGGACCACGGCGGTGCACTTCGACCTGCGCGACGACAACGTGCTGCTCGCCACGGACGGCCGGGTGCTGGTGTGCGACTGGAACTGGATCCAGCTGGCCGCGCCCTGGGTGGACCTCGTCGGACTGCTCGTGAGCGTGCACGGCGACGGACTCGACGCCGAGCGCATCCTCGCGACGCACTCCCTGACCCGAGACGTCCCACGCGCCTCGATCGACGCGTTCCTCGTCGCGCTGGCCGGGTACTTCGTCGATGCTGCCGGCCGCCCGCCGGTGGAGACGTCGCCGTGGCTCCGGGTGCACCAGGCGTGGTACCGCGACGCGGCGCTGGACTGGCTCACGACCCGCCTCCGCCACTGACCGTCGTGGCGTGGCGCGCACCACGCGCTGTCGGGTCAGGTCAGGCCTCGACCCACACCGGAGCAGGGACGGCGTCGGCGGCCTGGGCGAGCAGCAGGTGGGTGGCTTCGGCTGCGGGGACCGGGCGGGAGAACAGGAAGCCCTGGACGAACGGGCAGCCGAGCTCGGCCAGCGCCGCGGCCTCGTCCTCCGTCTCGACGCCCTCGGCGATGACGGTCAGGCCGAAGCGCGCGCCCATCGTGATCATGAGCCCGACCAGCTCGCGGCTGCGCGCGCTCGCCTGCATGCGCTGGATGAAGGAGCGGTCGATCTTCAGGGCCGCGACGGGGAGCTCGTGCAGGGCGGACAGCGACGAGTGCCCGGTGCCGAAGTCGTCGATCTGGAACTCGATGCCCTCGTCGCGCAGCTGACGCAGGAAGCTGACCGCGACGTCCTGGTTGTGCATGATGACGCCCTCGGTGACCTCGAAGATCATCGAGGTGGCGGGCACGTCGTAGCGGTTGATGACGGCGCGCAGCGTCGGCAGCAGCTCGGGGTCCCAGAACTGGCGGTTGGACAGGTTCACGCTCACGGTGATGCCGTCGAAGCCGGGGACGGTCCCGCGCCACTCGGCGATCTGGCGGCATGCCTGGGTGATGGTCCACTGCCCGATCTGACGGGTCTGGCCGGTGGCCTCCGCGACGGGCAGGAAGTCGTTGGGCGGGACCAGCCCGCGCTCGGGGTGGTTCCAGCGGATCAAGGCCTCCAGCGCGACGATGCGACGCGTGTCCAGCCGCACGATCGGCTGGTAGTACAGCTCGAACTGCTCGAGCGCGATGCCCTGGTCGAGCGCGGACTCGAGCTGGAGGCGGGCCATCGCGCGCGCGTGCATCGCGCCGTCGAACATGACGACCGACCCGGGCCCCTGCGCCTTGGCGCGGTACATGGCGGTGTCGGCGTCGCGCAGGTACTCGTCGGCCGAGGTGTAGCCGCTCGCGGACACGGCGATGCCAGCGGCGGCGCTGACCGCGCGCGTGCCCTCGGTGAGGACCACAGGCACGGACATCACGGTGAGCAGGCGCCTGACGACCTCGGGCAGGCCGGAGATGTCGCGCACGTCGTCCAGGAGCAGGACGAACTCGTCGCCGCCGAACCGGGAGACGGTGTCGCCGGGCCGCAGCCCGGCGGAGAGCCGGGTGGCGACCTCGACCAGGAGCTCGTCGCCGACCTGGTGGCCGAGGCTGTCGTTGACCACCTTGAAGCCGTCCAGGTCGAGGAAGACGACCGCGAAGGTGGAGTCGGGGTTGCGCCGGGTGCGCAGGATCGTCTGGTCGAGCCGCTCCAGGAACAGTGCGCGGTTCGGCAGTCCGGTCAGCGGGTCGTAGTGGGCGTCGTTGCGCAGGCGGTCCTCGAGCTCCTTGCGCTCGGTGACGTCGGTCATCGAGCCGACCAGCCGGATGGCGTGACCGTCAGTGCCGCGCACCGACAACGCGTTGGTGATCATCCAGCGGTGGCTGCCGTCCGCGGTGCGCAGCCGGTACTCGACCTCCAGCGACGGCTCGAGTCCGGACAGGTGGTCCGCCAGCGCCTTGTCGAAGGCGGCACGGTCGGCCGGGTGGATGCGCGTCAGCCACTCCTGGGACGTGGCGTCGAGCTCGTCGTCGCGGTAGCCGAGCAGCGCCTTCCAGCGCGCCGAGTAGTACGCGGCGCCGGTCACCAGGTCCCAGTCCCACATGCCGTCGTTGGCGGCCTCGGCCGCGAGGGCGTACCGCTCCTCGCTGACGCGCAGCCGCTCCAGCGACCGGTCCTGCTCGAGGGCCACCGAGAGCAGCACCGCCCAGTGGTTGACCCGCTCGAAGACCGCCTCCTCCATCACGTCGAACTCGCCGGTCAGCGCCAGGAAGCCGTGGTCGTTGCCGTCGAAGGTCACCGGCACGACGAACGTCAGCTCGTCGTGCTCGGTCCCGCCGGGCTGCTCCGGGGCTGCCGGGGGAAAGGCCCGCACGTCGCACGGCTCGTCGAGCCCGGTGCCGGTCGCGTCGCCGGGGTAGACGCCCACGAGCCGCAGCTCTCCCAGGTCGTTCCACAGCGCGAGGCTGGCCGTGCGGACGCCGGTGTCGGCCAGCCACGTCAACGACCTGGCGTTGCGGCCCTTGCGTCGCACCAGCTCGGTGCTGATCCGGTAGTGGCGACGCTGGATGTCGACGTGCTGGTTGAGCACGACTGCGCTGTCGTGCTCGAGGTGGCGTTGCAGCGCGCGCGTCGCGACGTCCACGGCACGCTCCTGCACGGCTGCCCCGGCGAGCGTGTCCCCCGGGGCGAGGTGGTCGACCACGGCCTCCGCGAGCTGACGCACCACGAGCAGTGCGCTCAAGGGGTACCGCGACCGAGAGACCGCGCGGCGCAGCGCGTCCGCGGCGGCCTTGTCCGCCTTGTCGAGCTCGAGCAGGGCGCCCGGCTCGGAGTCCGTCGCCCGCAGGGTCTCGACGAACAGCGTGACCAGGCGCTGCACCGCAAGCTGGAGCCCGAGGTGCTGCGGCGACGGCAGCTCCTCGTCGCCGTACAGCGCGTCACCGAGCCGGTCGACGAACGGCTGGCTCACCTCGTCCAGGGCCGCCCGGCCGGGCACCGTCTCGGCCACGGTCGCCTGGCAGCCGCAGGACTCGCGCACGACCAGCTTGACCGGGATGCAGTGCTGGCCGGGCTCGATGTGCTCCCCGCTCAGGGCGCGCAGGGCCAACCCACAGGCGGTCACGCCCGCGAGGCTGAAGCTCTGTGCCACGGTGGACAGCGGCGGGTGGTGCTCGGCGGCCGCGGCGATGTCGTCGAAGCCGACCACCGCGACGTCGTCCGGCACGACGAGGCCGTCCTCGGTGAGCGCCTTGACCACCGCCATCGCCGTCGCGTCGGTGCACGCGACCACGGCGGTGGGCATCCGGTCCAGCTCCCTGAGGCGTCGCGCGGCGGCCGAGCCGTCGTGCCTCTCCTCACCGGTCCAGGGCACCATGATCGGGTCGGTCGGAACCAGGCCGTTGGCCTCCATCGCCCCGCGGTACGCGTCGTACCGGATCGCGTCGTCTGCGTTGGCGGGCTCCCGGCCCGCGAAGACGATGTCCGAGTGCCCGTGGCCGATGAGGTGGTCCACGGCCGCCGAGACGCCCTGGACGTTGTCCGGAACGACGGTGGGACAGGCCAGTCCCGACGGCGCGGCGTACATGGTGACCAGCGGCTTGCCCGTGGCGGCGAACTCGTGCAGGTACGAGTCGTCGGCCGGTGTCACCACCACGACGAGCGCGTCGAGATGGTCCCAGGCGACCTGGGCCGTGAACTGCTCGTCCGAGATCGCCTTGAAGAACCCCGCCTCGCGGGCCTGGATCGCCAGGACCCTGGCTCCGTGCGCGGCCGCGGTGTCCATCACGCCGTCGAGGATGCTGCCGTAGAAGTACCCGTGCACGTTCGGGGCGAGGTACCCGATCACGGGCGGGCGAGCGGCACCCGCGACGTCATCGCGCCGCTGGTCGTCTCTGCTCGCTCCGCTCATGGTCCAGCAATCGACAGGATCAGGCGCTCACCTGAGAGTTTCGACGTACCGCGTGTGCGCTTGCGTACCGGCTACCGATACGTATCACCCATCCTCGTCGGAAGCGCGGATTCAGCCAGATCGGGTGCCTTCCGGGCGAACCCGGGCGGCGTCACCGCGACCTCATGGGGCGGCTCGGGGTCAGGTGCGTGGGGCGTACATGATGACGGCGACGCCGAGCAGGCAGATGGCCGCGCCGACGACGTCCCAACGGTCGGGCTGGAACTTGTCGATGGCCATGCCCCACGCGAGCGAGCCGGCCACGAAGATCCCGCCGTACGCCGCCAGGATCCGCCCGAAGTGTGCGTCCGGCTGCAACGTCGCGACGAAGCCGTAGGCGCCGAGGGCGACCACTCCGGCACCGATCCACAGGACCCCGCGGTGCTCGCGCACGCCCTGCCAGATCAGCCACGCACCGCCGATCTCGGCGACGGCCGCGACGGCGAACAGCAGGAGCGAGCGCAGCACGGTCATGCGCGCAGTCTCTCGTGCCTCGGCTCCCGCTCGCGGCAGGCCGTGCGAGGTCGTCGAGTGGTCGCGCTCAGCACGCGCCGCCGCACCCGCACGTGCTCTCCGGCTCGGTCGTCGCCGCGGCAGCCCGACGGCCTCGCAGCCACAGGGCAGCACCGACCACGACGGCGACGAGTGCGACCACGCCCAGCGCGAGCGCCACCCCACCCGTGAAGAACGCCCCGACCCCCGCCGCGACGCCGCCCGCGGCGATCAGCGGCACGGAGCAGGCCACGGCACACACCAGCGCGAGGCCGAACCCAGCCAGTACCCCCTTCTTCGTCGTGGCGTTCGCGCTCGTCGCGTGGTCGGGGGTGGTCGAGGCGTTCATGGCGTCTCCCAGGGGTGTGCGGGCAGAGGGGATCGCGGCCGGAACCGAGTGCGGTGCGGCCGAGGCTCGTGCGGGTTCAGGCCGCGGTGCCGAACATCGCGGCGACGACGTCGGCGGCGTGGTCGGGTGCGCGCACCTCGAGGCGGATCTGCCCCGTGGTGAGCCGGACGGTGAAGTCGAAGAACGTGCAGCAGTCCTGCTCGGCGGCAGCCAGCCGGGCGACCTCGGCGACCAGCTCGGGCGCGGCCACGAAGTCGAGGGCCACGCCGCCGGCGATCGGCTCGCGGCGCACCGCCCGGGCCCCCAGGCCCTGCCACTCGGCAACCCGGTCGGGCACCGAGCCGGCGTCGAGCGAGCACGCGATCACGGGAGCGTCCGGTGCTGTGCCCGGAGCGCGGGTCAGCGGGACGAACGTGCGCCGGTCCGCCAGCGGCTCCGGCGCCGCGGTTGCGCACGGGCACCCCTGCCCACACGGGCCCGAGGTCTCGGCCTCGGCGAGCCGCGCCGAGACGCGCTGCAGCTGGGCCGCGAGCGCCACGAGCTCACCGATGCGCGTCTGCGTCTCGACCAGCCGCACGGCGACCATCTCGACCACCTGGTGCGCGACGCTCGAGCAGTCGTCGAGGTCGTACGCCTTGACCAGGTCGGCGACGTCGGTCAGCGGGATGCCGAGGTTCTTGGTCGCGGTGATGAACCGCAGCCGGGCGATGTCGTCGTCGTCGTAGGACCGGTAGCCGTTGCCACCCCGGGCGGGCTGCGTGACGAGGCCGATGTCCTCGTAGTAGCGCAGCGTCGTGGCCGGCACCCCGACCAGCCCGGCGACCTCAGCGATGCGGTAGCTCATGCGGCGACGGTAGACCTTCGACCCGAGTCGAAGGTCAAGCCCGCGCGGGCGGATGCCGGCAGGGCGCCGGCCCCAGATCGCTCCGCGGCGGGCGGAAATGCCGTGCGACGGCGGTGCTGTCGGTGTGGGATCAGCCCATGACCGTCGAGCTCGGCACGCCGTCACCGCAGCTGCTGCCCCGCGTCGTCGAGACCCTGCGGGGCTGGCAGGACGAGTCCGCGCCCCTGCAGCTGCACCCGGGCGACCTGGGCTGGTACCGGAGGTTCGGCGCCGACGCCGCGGCCGCCGCTGTGCGGACCTGGAGCCGGGACGACGAGGTCGTCGCGATCGGCCTGCTCGACGGTCCCGACGCGCTGCGCATGACCGTCGCACCCGGCGCGTGGCAGGACGACGACGTCGCGCAGCAGGTCGTCGCCGACGTGTGCGACCCCGTGCGAGGTGTCCTGCCGGACGGTGCGGTGGTGGTCGAGGCGCCCCACGCGACGCGGGTCCACGAGCTCCTGGGCGAGCGCGGGTGGGGTGCGGGCGGGCCCTGGACGCCGTTGCGCCGCGACCTCACCGACCCGGTCGAGGTCGACGGGCTGCACGTCGAGGTGGTCGAGGCCGGGCGGACCGCGGAGTTCACCGCGGTCCACCGCGCGGCGTGGGGGAACGAGCGGTTCACCGACGAGGTCTGGCAGACGATGGCCGCCGGGTCGGCGTTCGTCGACGCGCGGTGCCTGCTCGGCCGGGACGCGGCGGGCGTGCCGGTCGCCGGGGTCACGGTCTGGTCCGCCGGTCCCGGGCGGCCGGGGCTGCTCGAGCCGATGGGCGTGCACGCCGCGCACCGCGGGAGCGGGCACGGGCGGCGCATCTGCCTCGCCGCCGCGGCCGAGCTCAGGGCGCTCGGCTCGTCGTCGGCGCTGGTCTGCACACCGACCGCCAACGTGACGGCCGTCGCCACCTACCGCTCCGCGGGCTTCCAGCCCGAGCCCGAGCGGCTGGACCGGACGCGCGGCTGAGCCGCGGTCACGGCGCAGCCCGGAGGGCTACTGCTCGTCGTCGCTGTCGTCGCGCAGGTTGCGGACCATGGTCCGCAGGGCGTCGAACGCGCTGCGCTGCTCGTCGGGCGTCAGGCCGGTCAGCATCGCGAGCTCGACGGACCGGACCGCCACCGTCGCCTGCTGCAGGCTGCGCCGCCCCGCGTCGGTGAGCGTGGTGGGCAGGACCTTCCCCACGGGCGCCTCGCTCGGCCGGCTGACGTAGCCCTCCTGCTCCAGCGCCTGGAGCAGCGCGTTCATCGACTGCCGCGTGACGAACGCGCGCCGCGCGAGCTCCGCGCTCGACATCCCGGGCCGCTGGGCGAGCAGCTCGAGGCACGCGTACCGCGTGACGTTCATGCCGAGCGGCCGGAGCACCTCCTCCATGGCCGTGCGCAGGGCGGCCGAGACCTCCTTGAGCGCGTAGCCCATGGACGTCCCGAGGTCGACGCCGGCATCCCCTTGACCCATGTCAGCATCCTGACATACGTTCTCCGTGTCAGGAACCTGACACAGACCCCGAGGAGCCCCCATGCCCGTCACCGGTCCCGACTTCGTCTCCCTGCAGGTCCGCGACCTCGCCGCGTCGCAGGCGTTCTACGAGCAGTACCTCGGCCTGGTCCGGTCGCCGGCCGGTCCCCCGCACGCCGTCGTCTTCGAGACCCGGCCCATCGCCTTCGCCGTCCGCGACGTGATGCCCGGGACCGACCTCGACTCCGCGCCCCGGCCCGGGATCGGCGCGGCCGTCTGGCTGCACGCGACCGACGTGCAGGAGATCCACGACGCCCTGGCGGCCGACGGGCACACGATCGTCGCGGCCCCCGTCGACGGACCGTTCGGCCGCACGTTCACGTTCGCCGACCCCGACGGCTACCAGATCACCCTGCACGACCGGGCGTGACCCGGGCGGCGCGGCTGTCGGGCCGCGCGGTTCGGGCCCCGTCAGGTGCCCGTGACCATCCAGGCCGTGCCGCGGGCGCGGTAGCCGGTGGTCGCGGCGCGGGCGAGCATGAAGACGCCGGAGAACGCGGCGGTCAGCCACAACAGGCCGTCGGCGCCCGGCGGGGCGTACGCGCGCACCGCGAGGGCGAACGGCACGTAGACGACGAGCGTGACGAGCCCCGCCCACGCGAGGAACCGGCCGTCGCCCGCGCCGATCAGCACGCCGTCGAGCACGAACACCCACCCGGCGATCGGCATGCACACGCCGGCGACCAGCATCCCGAGCACGATCGCGTGCCGCACCTCGTCGTCGGACGTGAACAGCGGCGCGTACAGCGCGGCCGCGCCACCGAGGATCAGCCCGAGCACCACGCCCGCCCCGACCCCCCACTGCAGCGTGCGCCGCAGGATGCCCCGGGTGCGGGGCACGTCGCCCGAGCCCAGGGCATGGCCGACGAGAGCCTGCGCGGCGATCGCGAGCGCGTCGAGAGCGAAGGCCGCGAGCCCCCAGACGGAGCTGACGACCTGGTGCCCGGCCAGCGTCACCGCGCCGAGCCCCGCGGCGACCCACGTGGTGAGCAGGATCGCGCCGCGCAGCGTCGCGGTGCGCGCGAGCAGGGGCAACCCGTGCCGCGCGCTCGCCCAGATCCCACCGGCGGCGGGCCGCAGCGACGACCCGGCGGCCCGCGCACCGCGCACGACGACGAGCCCCAGCACCACGCCCATGCCGAGCTGGGTCAGGGCGGTGCCGGCGCCGGATCCCGCGATGCCGAGGTGCAGCCCCCACACCAGCGTGACGTTGAGGACGGTGTTCACCACGGCGCCGACGACCGCGACGCCCAACGGGGTGCGGGTGTCCTGCAGCCCGCGCAGGGTCCCGGTCGCGGCCAGGACGACGAGCATCCCGACGAGGCCGGGCGCCGACCAGCGGAGGTAGGTGACGGCCTGCCGGGCGGTCTCGTCGTCGGCGCCCATGAAGGCGACCACCCACGGCGAGGCGATCCACAGCCCCGCCGCGAGGACCACCCCCAGCCCCAGCGCGAGCCACATCCCGTCCACACCCACCTGCAACGCACCCGCGTGGTCCCCGGCGCCGAGGCGGCGGGAGACCGACGCGGTGGTCGCGTAGGCGAGGAACACGCACAGTCCGACGACCGTGAGCAGCACGCTCGAGGCGAGCGCCAGACCCGCGAGCGCCGAGGTGCCCAGGTGCCCGACCACGGCCGAGTCGACCAGGATGAACAGGGGCTCTGCGACGAGCGCCCCGAGCGCGGGGATCGCGAGGGCGAGGATCTGCCGGTCGATCGTGACACGGGGCTGTCCGGTGGCTGAGATGGTTCCGACCCCCTGGCGTGCTCCACACCCGTTGAACTGCGTATGTGCTCGTCGCACCGGCGATTCGCCGACCCGACCCGCGGTATCCACAAGTCTGTCCACGGCCTGTGCACATCTTGATGCACAGGCGTCCCCACGGCGATCCACAGGTTCGACGGCGTGTTTCCACAGGGGCTCTGGGCGATTCGCGCGGCGCACCCCGGCGGTCCTACTGTGCGCGGGAACCTTCCCACGAGCGGTGCTTCGCCGTGCATGTCGGAGGGTGGGGGTAGAACACGGGTTCGAGGACTTCGTCCAGCGGGGATTGGGTGCGTAGGTGACGATCGAAGAGCTCGAGTACGGCATGCCGTCCGACGCCGGATCCGGACGGCGCGAGTTCGACCGCACCCCTCCGCAGGACCTCGAGGCCGAGCGCTCGGTCCTCGGCGGCATGATGATCTCGAAGGACGCCATCGCCGACGTCATCGAGCAGATCCGCGGCACCGACTTCTACCGCCCCGCGCACGAGGTCGTCTACGACGCGATCATCGACCTGTACGGCCGCGGCGAGCCCGCGGACGCGATCACCGTCGCCGACGAGCTGACCAAGCGCGGCGAGATCGGCCGCATCGGCGGTGCGCCCTACCTGCACACCCTCATCGCGTCCGTCCCCACGGCCGCGAACGCCGGGTACTACGCGCGGATCGTGCGCGAGCGCGCGATCCTGCGCAAGCTCGTCGAGGCCGGCACGCGCATCGTGCAGCTCGGCTACGGGACCGACGGCGGCGACGTCGACGAGCTCGTCAACAACGCGCAGGCCGAGGTCTACGCGGTCACCGAGCGACGCTCGTCCGAGGACTACCTGCCGCTGTCCGAGATCATCGGCGGGACCGTCGACGAGATCGAGGCCGCCGGTCACCGCGGCGAGGGCATGATCGGCGTCCCCACGGGTTTCTCCGACCTCGACCGCCTGACCAACGGCCTGCACCCCGGCCAGATGATCGTCGTCGCCGCCCGGCCGGCTATTGGGAAAAGTACGCTGGGAATTGACGTCGTCCGATCGGCCGCCATCAAGCACAACATGTCGGCTGTCGTGTTCTCGCTCGAGATGAGTCGCAACGAGATCGTCATGCGTCTGCTGTCGGCCGAGGCGCGAGTGCACCTGCAGAAGCTGCGCACCGGTCAGATGGGCGAGGACGACTGGGCGAAGATCGCTCAGACGATGGGCAAGATCTCCGCGGCACCGCTCTTCATCGACGACTCGCCGAACATGTCGCTGATGGAGATCCGTGCCAAGTGCCGGCGCCTCAAGCAGCGGCACGACCTCAAGCTCGTCGTCATCGACTACCTGCAGCTCATGACGTCCGGCAAGCGCGTCGAGTCGCGCCAGCAGGAGGTCTCCGAGTTCTCGCGTGCGCTCAAGCTCCTCGCCAAGGAGCTCGAGGTCCCGGTCATCGCCATCTCCCAGCTGAACCGTGGTCCGGAGCAGCGCACGGACAAGAAGCCGCAGATGAGCGACCTTCGCGAGTCCGGGTGTCTGACCGAGGACACGCGCGTCTTGCGGGCGGACACAGGAGCCGAGACGACGCTCGGCGAGCTGTACGCGCTGCGCACCACCGATGTGCCGGTCTGGGCGCTCGACGAGCGGCTGCAGTACGTCCGACGCCACCTGACCCACGTGTTCCCGACGGGCATCAAGCCGACCTACCGGCTCCGCCTGGCCTCCGGCAAGGAGGTCACCGCGACGGCGAACCACCCGTTCCTGACGTACGAGGGTTGGACCCCGCTCGGCGAGCTCGAGCCCGGCTCCCGCATCGGCGTGCCGAGGCACGTCCCCGGCCCGGAGCAGACGGCTACGTGGCTGGACCGCGACGTGACGATGCTGGCGCGCATGATCGCCGGGCGCACCGCCCCGGGTGCCGCAGTCTGGGACGACGAGGTGTGGGAGCAGCTCGGCGAGTCGCTGCCGGCCTCGCTGTTCCACCTGCCCAAGCCGCAGATCGCGCTGTTCCTACGCACACTGCTGACCCAGAACGGCGCGGTGACGCTCGACGGCGGGACGGGCCTGGTGACCCTTCGGGCAACCGGTCGCCGCGTGCTCGACGGCGTGAGCCGCTTGCTGCTGCGGTTCGGTATCTCCACGCGCATCCGCCGGTCCACCGACGGCATGGTGCTCGAGCTGGTGGAGAAGGACGACCTGCGGCGCCTCCTTCAGGAGGTCGGCATCGAGGGCCGTCACGCGGTCGCCGCGGACGAGTTGCTCAGCCGGGTCCGGGAACGCGACGTCGATGCGTCGACCGAGCCGGTCCGCATGTGGGATGAGGTCCGCGCGGTCCTGGTGGCCGCGGCCGCTCGTTCCCAGGCCGAAGGACGGGCGCCGCTCGCGCAGGTCGTCGACGTGCTCGACCGCGCCGACCTGCAGGTTGACGCCGTCAACGACCTGCTGTGGGACGAGGTCGTCGCGATCGAGCCGATGGGGGATCAGCAGGTCTTCGACGCGACCGTCGTGGGGACCCATAACTTCATCGCCAATGGCATCGCCGTCCACAACAGCATCGAGCAGGACGCCGACATGGTGATCCTGCTCCACCGCGAGGACGCCTACGAGAAGGAGTCGCCGCGCGCCGGCGAGGCCGACCTCATCGTCGCCAAGCACCGAAACGGTCCGACGGACACGATCACGGTCGCCTTCCAGGGCCACTTCAGCCGCTTCGTCGACATGCAGGCTTAAGCCGCCGCCGGTGTAGGTTCCGCGCAGTAGTTGCGGAGTCCATCTCCGGAATGCTGTGTCGTTGCGGCGTTCTGCGACTGATTGCGGCGCCGCGGTGTCGAGATGCGACGGCGACGTCGAATGTCCCGAGCATGCTGGCGTCCGCTGGCCCGGGGACTTGGAGGGCCGGCGGGGGTCGTGGCGTTGGCCTACTGGCGCGACCGCCGCGAGGTCGGCAGAGGTGAACCTCCACCTCACGGGCTGGCACGAAGCTCCTGCCGACGACGCCTGGGGGCGTTCGTGGATCGGCTGGCGGGCCGACTTCACCGACACCGAGCCGTGGGAGTTGAACCGCGGAACATGGCCGATCAGTGACGCCGCCGATCAGGAGCGCTACGCGACGATGTCGTACGAGGGCCTCGTCCGGCCTCGTGGGCCCCGAGCCCGCTGTACGAGCCGGACCGCACACAGCGGGCCGGGCGCCCAGCCTGGCACAGGTTCGCCGCGCAGGGCGGGACGTCGCCGATCGACTACCTGACGCGGACCGATCACCCGATAGTTGGCGGCTCGTATGAATCGCATTTCGCCGCATCGCCTTGTGGGCAGATCGTGAGCTCGGTCCTGAACGTCTTGGCGTAACGGAGCCAGCCTGCACGGTAAGTGACCCTGACGCCTGCGAGGGTTCCGATGCCGGACTGCGCGTATGGAACCTTCACTCCGATGTACAACTCGAGCCCGATGTCGTCACCGGCGCGGATGGCCATTCCTTCGACTGGCTTGCCCGCGGCCCGCGGCCAGCCTGGCGCAACGTCGAACAGGTTCGAGCCGCGCTGCAACACGCGCTCGGGACCGATCGCGTCGATCGGGTCTGCGATCTGCAATGGGATCTCCCCGAAGAGCACCTCGATGTGCTCAACGGTGATGTCCTTGTCGCTTGGGTTGGTGAGGTCTTGCAGCCCGAAGGTCACCCACGTGTCGGCAGGGAAAGCGTCGACGATCACGCCGGTGTTGTCGCTGCCCTCCAGCGGGCCACCCGGGACGGTCCGGAATACAAGCCAAGCGGTCACCCCGACGATTGCGAGAATTGCGGACGCGGCAATCGAAATGCGGCGGCGCCGCTTCGGGGGCTCCTCGTGCGCGTCGATGCTACCTATCTGGGTGGTAGGCGTGCGGGATTCGTTCGGTTCGACCATCATGCCGGTCCAGTGTCCGCCGGCGGCTTGCCTTCGATCGCGATGTCCGCGACTGAAGGCTTGCCGTTGTTTCCGCAGTAGCTCACCTTCGCCGTCGCACTGGGAGAGGCCTTGTAGTAGGTGATGCAGCCCGAAGCTCCCCTGTCAGTGCGCTTCGAGTCAAGATGCCTGCGTGTGCAAAGTAGCGGTTCTCCCGGCCGCGCGTGGGTGGTTTCGCAAGGGAAGTCTGAACCCGGCTTCAGTGGGGGCCCGCAAGTGACGCGTCGACGGTTGTCGGTGCGTCGTTCTGACGGTAGTAGTTGTCTTCGTGCTCGGTGGGTGGGATCAGCCCGATCTTGCCGTGCAGGCGTCGGTGGCTGAACCAGTCGACGTACTCCGCGACGGCGATCTCGAGGCCGTCGACGCTTCTCCACGGGCCCTCGCTGCGGACGAGCTCGGCCTTGAACAGGGAGTTGAACGCCTCAGCGAGGGCGTTGATGCTCCTCCGTCTGTCAAGCGGCTTGCGCTGCACCGGTCGCTACGACGCGGAGGGGTCGCATCGCGGCCCAGAGCGCGGGGGCGAGGTGACGTCTGAGGCAGCGGATGATCTCGGACTTGGTCTTGCCCTCGGTCATGCGGCGGGTGACGTAGGACCCGGTCGGTTCGTGGTGCTGCATCCGTACGATCACGACCAGGTAGAGGGCTGCGTTGGCCTGTCGGTGACCGCCGCGGTTGAGTCGGTGGCGGATGGTCGTCCCCGAGGAAGCTGGGATCGGGGCGACCCCGCAGAGCCTGGCGAACGCCGGCTCGGACCGGACCCGTCGAGGATCTGAGCCACCCCCTGCGCGACCTGGTGTGGGCTGTCGGGATCTCCCGGGCTGACGTCTCAGTCCAGGCGCGAGCGATCGAGCTCGACTGTGCCTGAGTAGCACACGGTGCTACTTTGGGTGGATGACGACCGTGGGGGTTCGGGAGCTCAGGCAGGATGCGTCAGGAGTTCTGCGTCGCGTCGAGGAGGGTGAGCGCGTCGTCGTGACTGTTCACGGACGGCCGGTCGCGGACCTCGTGCCCCACCTCGAGGCCCGCCCGACTTGGCGTCCGGTCACGGACCTGGCGGCGCTCTTCCCCGGCGTGGATGACCCCCACTGGGACGAGGACATGTCGCTGATCGATGGCGCGCCGACCGACCCGTTCGAGCGGGACGCTCACCTGTGAGGCTCATCCTCGACACGAACATCCTGATCGACGGGCTGGTGCCCACCGACACGGGCGACGAAGCCGCGATCAGTATCGCGACGCTTGCCGAGTTGCGCTTCGGGGTCCTGATCGCGCGGACACCCGAGAGCCGGGCGGCGCGGATGCGGGTGCTGTCGAATGCAGAGGGCGCGCTTGCCGCCCTGCCGATCGATGACACGGTCGCGTCGTCGTACGCCCTGCTGGCGACCAAGACCGTCACCGCCGGACGGCAGCCGCGTGCCCGAGCGTTCGACCTGCTGATCGCGGCGACCGCCCACGCACACGGCGCGGTGCTGGTCACACGGAACGTCGGCGACTTCGCGGGGCTCGACGACGTCCTCGAGGTTCGCGCGCCCTGACCGGTCGGGCCACCGGCTTGCGCCGCCTGCCCTGAGGCAGCTGGCCCGTCGGGGGCGCAGTGCGTCTCTGGTTCCACGGATGGCCGCATGCGCCGGTGTCAGCTTGGATGCTCCGGCACGTCGGCTCGAGCCCCGGGATGCTGCGCCGCCGGGCGGGCCTCGTGGCCCGGGCGACCGTGGGTCCGTTCCCGCTCCTTGAGCTGCGCCTCGAAGACGTGCCGGCGCCCTCCCATCGTCACCCGCAGCGGGCGTCGTCGCGCGGCAGGCGGTGACCCGTCCTGCTCGCCGGACCAGACGCGGGGCTGCGACGCGGCCGGGCTCGACGTACGGTCGAGAACGTGCCCCGTCCTGTCCCGATCCGCCCCGCACCCGGGCAGGAGTCGGTGTGGGACTACCCGCGCCCCCCGCGCGTCGAGCCGTGCACGGCCGAGCTCGTGATCGTGCTCGGCGGTGAGGTGGTGGCGCGGACCTCGTCGAGCTGGCGGGTGCTGGAGACGAGCCACCCCCCGACGTACTACCTGCCCCGGTCGGCGTTCGTCGCCGGGTCGCTGCGCACCGCCCCCGGAGCGTCCTGGTGCGAGTGGAAGGGGCAGGCCGCGTACGTCGACGTCGTGGGCGGGGAACTCGTGGCGCACCGTGCCGGGTGGACGTATCCGGACCCGGCGGCTGGTTACGAGGTGCTCGCCGGCTCGATCGCCGTGATGCCGGGCGCCATGGACCGCTGCACGGTCGACGGCGAGGTCGTCCAGGCCCAGGAGGGCGGCTTCTACGGCGGCTGGATCACCTCGCACGTCGTCGGACCGTTCAAGGGCGGTCCGGGCACTCAGAGCTGGTGACGGCCGGACACCAGGTCTGGACGACCGTCGTCCGGCGCTCTCCTTGCCATGCCGTACCCGGGGACGGGACGATCACGTCCGTCGAGCGCATCGGCGCTGGCGAGCACGGGGATCGAGCCCCGGCGGGCGGGGGCGGAGCTGCGGTGGGCACGAGGCCGGGCGGCACATCGAGGGTCACCGATTCCGTGCGCGAGCGCGCCCGGAGGTCGCTCGGGCCGGCAGTGTGGCGGTTGCGTCGGGAGTGGCAGTGGCGGCAGGCCGGCGTGCAGGCGCGGCTGGACCGTGTGGCCGTGGACGGCTTCGAGCACGAGGTCGCGGCCCACCGCACACCGATCTTCCGCGAGCTGGCCGGGGTGGACCGCCGCCTGCAGGAGAACAAGGCGGTGAACCTGGCGATCGCGGCCGGGCGGTTGGACGGCAGTGCGCTACGGCCCGGGCAGAGGATGTCGTTCTGGCGGGTGGTCGGGCGACCGAGCTATCGGCGCGGGTTCACCGACGGCTTGGTCCTGCGGCAGGGCGAGGTCGACGAGGGCGTCGGCGGTGGGCTGTGCCAGATGACCAACCTCCTGTACTGGATGACCGTGCACTCACCGCTGACCGTGGTCGAGCGCTGGCGGCACACCTATGACGTCTTCCCGGACACCGGCCGCACGCAGCCGTTCGGCAGCGGCGCCACGTGCTCGTGGCCCGTGCTCGACCTGCAGATCGAGAACCGCACGTCCGCGACGTTCCGGCTCTCGCTGACGGTCGGGCAGACGCACCTCGTCGGGGCGTGGACCAGCGACCAGGCACCGTTGCACACCTACGAGGTGTATGAAGCCGCGCACGAGATGAGGAACGACCTGCCCGGCGTCTTCACGCGTCACAACGTTCTGCGCCGACGGGTGCTCGACGGGGCCGGGAACGAGGTGGACGACGAGCTCCTCGCGGTCAACCAGGGCAGGCTCATGTACCAGCCGTTCCTGGGGGCCGGCGGCGCCGGCTAGGCGCGTCTCCCGGTGCCGAACGTCATCCGGGGCCGAGGGCGCACCCAAGCGTGGAGCGGGACACTAATGCCTGGTCAGGCCCGGTGCCGGGTCGCCAGACTCGGCGCGTGACCGACCGAAGCTGGCGCGTCGTGCGCGCTCCCGAACCACCCGCCGACCTCGACCACCCCGACGCGTGGGCGCTGCACGCGTTCAGCGACGTCGAGCGCGAGCGCGAGGCCGCCGTGTGGGGCTGGACCGACCAGTGGGCTCCGCCGTGGGTCATGCACGGCGTCGTCCGTCACCAGGAGTACGACCGCAAGCAGATGCTCCTGGTGGTGCGCGCCTCGCACCCGCAGGACGTCCCGCCGCAGCCCGCTGACGTCGTCGGCGTCGCGCTCGTCGTCGTCGGCCGCGAGGCCAACACGCACCTGCTCTGGGCCGGACCGCTGGCCGTGCGTCCCGCGCACGCTCACGACGGCGTTCTCGACGTGCTGCTCGCGGGGATCGAGGAGGAGGCCGCGGCGCTCGGCTGCACGACCGTCGTCTACACGGCACCGCACGCCCCGGAGCCGCCCGCGGGGCCGGGAGCGCTCGAACCCCGCACGGGTGCCGGCCGCGTGCCGGTCGACTCGCCCGAGGCGGTCGCCTCGCTCGAGCGCGGCTACGCGCTCGAGCAGGTCGGTCGCCACTCCACGCTGTACCTGCCGGTTCCGTCGCCGGTGCTCGACCGCCTCGGCGACGATGCCGCCGCCGCGGCCGGTGACACCTACCGGATCGTCACGTGGCGCGACGAGATCCCCGAGGAGCGTCTCGACGACCTCGCGCGGCTGTGGACCCGGATGAGCACGGACGTGCCGCTCGGCGACGTCGACTACGACGAGGACCCGTGGGACGCCGACCGCGTGCGCAGCCATCTCGCGGACCTCGCAGGCCGGCAGCAGCACGTGCTGATCGCGGTGGCCGAGCACGTCGCGTCGGGCGAGCTCGTCGCGTTCACGGTGCTCCAGGTGCCCTTCCCCGAGGTCCCGTTCGGGTTCCAGGAGGACACGCTCGTGCTGCGCGAGCACCGCGGACACCGCCTCGGGATGCTCGTCAAGGTCGCGAACCTGCGTGCGCTCGCCGCGTGGCGGCCGGGTGTCGCGCGGATCCACACGTGGAACGCGCAGGAGAACGCCCACATGCTCGCGATCAACGTCGCGCTCGGCTTCGTGGCGGACGGTGTCGCGGCGGTCTGGCAGAAGCACCTGGCGTGATCGCACCTGCTGAAGGTCGCGGAAGCGGCCGCAGCGGACACGGCCGCGGCACAGGACCTGCTCGACGCACTTCGCCGGCGGCGCCGGAGGGGGGTGGGCTCGGATGAACCGGGCCCACCCCCTGGCTCCCACGCTCGTGGGTGTCGTGCGCCGCGCTCGTCAGCGCCGGAGCGTGAGCAGGCCCGGGCGGTACGGCAGGTTGTTGTAGTCGGCGTTCACGTTGGGGTCGCGGCCCTGGTAGAGCAGCTGCAGGTTGCACGGGTCGATCGTCTTGGTCTGGTCGGGGTTGGACCGGACCAGGTCGCCGTGGCTGATGTCGTTGGTCCACGTCGCGCCGCTGTTGGCCTTGCCTGCGAACGGGTTGCTCTCGGACGCGGCCTGCGGTGTCCACGACCCCGACAGGCTGGAGGACGTGAACGAGCGGAAGTACCGCCCGCCCGAGCCCATCGCCTCGACGATCATCAGGTACTGGTTCTGACCGGCGACCTTGTAGACCTCCACGCCCTCGAACAGGTTGGCCGTGGTGTCGCTCATGATCGTGGTGTAGCTCGACCCGAAGCTGCCCGGGAAGTTCCCGATCGGCATGCTCGCGCGGTAGATCTTGCCGTTGTCGCCGGCGAAGAACAGGTACATGTTCTGCCCGTCACCGATGAGGGTCTGGTCGATCGGGCCGGTCCCGGAGCCGGTGATGCTGCCCGTGAACAGCGGCTGCGGTGACGACCACGAGTTGACGTTCGTCGGGTCGGTCGAGGTCCGGTAGATGAACGGCCACTGACCCCACTGGTAGGCCAGGACCCAGATGTTCTTGGGCGCGAAGTAGAACAGCGTGGGAGCGACCGTGCCGGAGGGGAGGGCGTTCTGGCTCATGGTCGCCATGTCCGACCAGTTCGTGAACGGGCTGAACGCCATCGAGCCGTAGCTGCCGTTCTCGACCTTCGACGCGTACACGAGGTGCTTGCCGTTGTGGACGACGTTCGTGAAGTCCTTCAGCGACGTCCAGCCCGACCGCGGCTGGGCGAGAGGGCCGGAGGAGTCCCACCGGTACGACGACGGCAGCGAGCACCCGGTCCCCGACGTGGGCGTCGGCGTGGGCGTGGGCGTGTCACCGCCGACGCGGACCATCTGCCACTGCTGGTTGCTGCCGTTCCAGTCGGCGTACTGCACGACGTTGCCGCCGTCGGCGGTGGAGGCGCCCTGCACCTCGACGGCCTTGCCGCTGTGGCGCGCGATCAGCTGGATGTACCCGTCGACGTCCTGGATGCTGAACTGCTGGTTCGACGAGTTGTTGTCGGTCCACTGGATGATCGCGGCGCCGTCGGCAGTGGACCGGCCGCTGACGTCGAGGACCTTGCCGGACAGGCGCGACTTGAGCCGGTAGTAGCCGCCGCCCGAGTCGACGAACTGCCACTGCTGGTTGGTGCCGTCGTTGCGCGACCACTGCGTGATGCGGGCACCGTCAGTGGTGGCCCGGGCGTACACGTCGAGGGCCTTGCCGCTGGTGCGGTTGACCAGCACGTACGACGCCGAGGTGTCGATGCTCGCTGCGGTCGCCGTCGGCGCCGCCGCGACCGCGACCGCACCGGCCGCCGCGACGCCCAGCGCGACGAGCATCGCGGACCACCGTCGTCGCGGGCTCCTTGGGCTTCTTCTCACTGTCCATCTCCCTTCGATCCGGGAGCGGGTGCGCCGCGTGGACGGACCCACTGGCATCCGTCGTGTGATCGTTCACACGGCGTCGGGCTCAATGTCACACGGGACGATGCCCCCCGGTCCTGCCTGAAACGCTTCGCGTGGACGACGAGTGCGGGCTTCCCTGCGGCTGACAGCGAGACGGCCCGTGATGTGATGTGCGCATGAACCTGCCCCGCTCCGCACCTGTCCCGTCGCCGCGCCCGGCAGCTCTCGTGCAGGCCGGGGACGCGCGGGTCTCGTCGTCGCACGTCGGGGTCGGCGCATGAGCCGCGTCGTCGTGACCGGCGGGAGCGGCAAGCTCGGCCGCGCCGTCGTCGAGCACCTGGCGGCGCACGGGTACGACGTGGTCAACGTCGACACCGCTCCCCCGCCGGCGGATCAGCAGGCGCTGTTCACCCGGGTCGACCTCACCGATCTCGGCGAGGTGACCGAGGCGCTCACGGGGATCGACGACAGGTACGACGGTGTCGACGCGGTGGTGCACCTGGCAGCGATTCCCGCGCCGGGTCTGCGCCCGAGCGGTGCGACGTTCGCGAACAACGTCGTCGCCACCCACCACGTGTTCAGCGCCGCCCGCCGCGCAGGCATCAAGAACGTGGTCTGGGCGTCGAGCGAGACCGTCCTCGGGCTGCCCTTCGAGACGCCTCCGCCGTACGTCCCGGTCGACGAGGAGTACGCCGTCCGCCCGGAGAGCACGTACTCCCTCGGCAAGGCCGTCGAGGAGGAGATGGCCCGGCACTTCACGCGCTGGGACCCGGAGCTCAAGCTCGTCGGCCTGCGGTTCTCCAACGTCATGGACGTCGCCGACTACGCCGCGTTCCCGAGCTTCGCGGCCGACCCGCGCAGCCGGATCTGGAACCTGTGGAGCTACATCGACGCCCGCGACGGTGCCCTCGCGGTCCGCCTCGCGCTCGAGAGCGACCTGCGGGGGTTCGAGGCCTTCATCGTCGCCTCACCCGACTCGGTGCTGGACCGCCCGTCGGCCGAGCTGGTCGCCGAGTACTTCCCGGACGTCCCCGTGCGACGCCCGATCGAGGGCCGCGAGACGCTCCTGTCCATCGACAAGGCACGTCGCCTGCTGGGGTACGACCCGCAGCACACCTGGCGCGACGAGGTCTGAGGCCCGTGCCCGGTCTGTCCGACCGTGACCCTGCGTGACGGTCGGAGCCGCAGCTCCCGCACCTCCGCGAGGCGGCGCCGCCGCTCGCGCGAGTCAGGCAGGTTGGAGGTCTCGCTGCCTCAACCGGTGGACGCCCGCCCAGGTGAGCGCAACGGCGACCATCGTCAGAGCCACCAGGGGCGTCCAGGAGAAGGGCTCCAGCGGAAGGTACGGGACTGCTGCGAACGGCAGTCCGTCCAGGACCCAGTCGGGCAGCCCGAAGACCTCACCGAGCATGGTGGCGAACCACATCGCGACCATGACGCCCCAGGTGGCGGGCACCGCGACGCGGGGCACCCAGCCGGACAGGGCGACCGCGAGCCCGACCAGGACCATGACCGCCGGCCAGTACGCGAGCGTGGCGCCGGCCATCGCGGCTGACTGAGAGGGGTCGCCGACCGTCGCTCCGTACACGGCTCCGAGGACCGCGCCTCCGACGGCGAGCAGCACGGCGGAGCCGGCCACGGGGATGAGCAGGCGCTCCAGAGCCCAACGGGTGCGTGAGATGGCTCCGGCGAGCTGCGGCTCGAGGATGCCGGTCGCCTCGTCGCCGCGCAGCGACACTGCCGACTGGGTCGCGAAGACCGCCGTGACGAGTCCGATCGTGCTGGCGAGCATCGACAGCAGCGCCGGAACACCCGCGCCTCGCAGCAGGTCGGCCGTATCGCCGCCGGCGTCGTCCAGGAGGTCGGCCATGGCCTCGGCGACGGAGCCGAACAGCACCGCGGCGAGCACGACCGCGATCGTCCATCCGACGATCGGCCCGCGCTGCAACCGCAGCCCGAGCCCCAGGGGCGAGGCGAACCGGCGTGGCGCCCACGCCCGCCCTGGCCTCGCCGCGATCAGTCCTGCGCCATGGTCACGCCGGGCTTCGAGCGTGATCGCGACCGTGCACAGCACGACGGCAAGGAGGGCGAGCAGCGCGAGGGGCCACCACCGATCGCCCGCGAACGGCTCCATCTTCTGGCCCCACCCGATCGGTGACGCCCACGTGAGCGCGCCGTCACCGAGGTCGCCCACCATGCGCAGGACGTAGAAGCCGAGGATCACCGCCGATCCGAGTGCATTCGCGGCTCGCGCGGTCCCGGCCACTTGTCCGGCAACGGCGCCGACGCCCAGGCCGACGAGACCGACTCCCGCCACTGACGCGCCCAGCACGGATGAACCCCGCAGTCCCGCGCCCGCAGGATCGAGGCCCTGTGCGGCGGAGACGAGGGTGATGCCGACGCCCACCAGGACGCACAGGCACGCCAGGACCAGCCACGAGGCGACGGTGGCGGCGTGCACCCCCAGCATCCGAGAGCGCAGCAGCTCGGTGCGGCCCGCTTCCTCGTCGGCCCGGCCGTTCCGGGTGGCGAGGAACACGACCCCGAGCGCCAGGGCCAGCGCGATCGTCATCCAGGCCTTCGTCCAGACCGCACCGCCGAGCGTGTTCGCCGCTGGCGACAGGCCGGTGAGGGCCCTGATGCCGGGCGTGTTCGAGACGGCGGCGAAGTCGTCGAGCGCCGCCTGGGTGGGGAGGAGCTCCTGGTAGTAGGACGCGACGTAGGCGAACATCGTGACGAGTGCGACGAGCCACGCCGCCAGACGAACCCGGTTGCGGCGCAGCTGGAGGCGCACCATCGGCCGCCACCCTGCGCAGCTCTCGAGCGTGCGTCCTCGACGGGCTGTCGGCGCGAGTCGCCGCGGAGGCGTGGCGGTCGTGGCCGTCACGGCTGCCGCTCCGCACGTGCGGACAGAGCTGCGAGCTCGTCGCCGTAGTGCCGCAGGAACAGCTCTTCCAGTGACGGCGGGTTGGCGACGAGCGAGCGCGGCCCGAGCACCGCGACGCGCGCCAGGACTGTCGGCAGCGCCGCCTCGTCGACGGCGAAGGTCACGTGCCGGTCGAGCACCGTCAGGTCGTGCACACCGGGCAGCGTCGCGAGGCCGTCCACGCCCCCGTCGAGCACAGCGGTGACCTGGGTGCGCGTCAGGTGCCGGAGCTCGGCGATGGTCCCGGCCTCGACGGTGGCACCTTCGCGGATGATCGTGACGCGGTCGGCGAGCTTCTCCACCTCGGCGAAGATGTGGCTCGACAGCAGCACCGAACGCCCCTGCGCCTTGATCTCGCGGATGGACTCGGTGAACGCCGCCTCCATCAACGGGTCGAGTCCGCTCGTCGGCTCGTCCAGGAGGAGCAGCTCGGCGTCGGAGGCGAGGGCGGCGACGAGCGCGACCTTCTGCCGGTTGCCCTTCGAGTAGGTGCGTGCCTTCTTGGTGGGGTCGAGCTCGAACCTCTCGAGCATGGCGTGCTTCCGCCGCGGGTCGAGCGGGCCGGAGATCCGGCAGAGGATGTCGATCGCCTCGCCGCCGGTGAGGTTCGGCCAGAGAGTCACGTCGCCGGGCACGTACGCGACGCGCCTGTGCAGCCGCACCGCATCCGTCCAGGGGTCGCCGTCGAGGAGAGAGACGCGTCCGGAGTCGGCCTTGAGCAGACCGAGGAGGACGCGGATGGCTGTGGTCTTCCCGGCCCCGTTGGGGCCGAGGAAGCCGGTCACCTGACCGGTCGGGACGGTGAGGTCCAGCCCTCGCAGGGCGTGGACGTGGCCGAAGCTCTTGTGCAGGTTCTCGACCTGCACCGCCATGGAGGCTGCCGTGGGCATGAACGTTCCTCGGGAGGTGTCGTGGCAGGTGGAGGGAGCGGACGGCTGCGCCGTCACGCACTCTGTCGATCTGACTGCTGCTGGTCACCGTCGGGCGGGTCGCCGACGTACAGCAGGTAGTCGTCGAGCATCCGCCTGGAGGTCAGCAAGCCCTCCGTGAAGAGCTCCAGGGTCGGCAGGATCTGGTCGTGGTTGCGCGCGCTCACGGCCTCGACGAATGCCCGGGGTGTGGCGTCGGGCATGGTGAGGAACTGCATCAGCAGTGACCCCATGGTCTGGAAGACGAGGTAGCGCAGGCGCGCCTCCTCGTCTCGCGAGGGACGCACGAGTCCGGACTGGACGCTGTCGCGCATGATGTCGCGCGCCTCGTCGACGAGATGCTCGAGGAACTGCTGTGCGGGCTCACCCCCGGCATGGATCGCGCGGATCATGTAGACGACGAGCTCGGCGGAGGGCCCGGGGTCGGTCAGGTTGGCGAACAGGTACGCGCTCGGGTCGGCCAGGCTGCTCGCCTTGAGGGCCCCGTAGCGACGCAGCACCTCGGCGTCACAGTGCTCACGCAGGCCGGCCTTCGAGCCGAAGTGGTGCGTGATCAACGCGGGCGAGACGCCGGCGCGCTCGGCGATCACCCGGAACGGCGCGTCGAACCCTTGCTCGGCGAAGCACTCGACGGCCGCGTCGCGGATCCTCGCCCACGCGGTGAGCTCGCTCGCGCGCCGGTCGTCCGGCGACGATGCTGTACGCACAACCAGCACGCTATACGCGCAACCAGTCCGCGGCAAGAGGTCTCAGCGACACAGGTCGTCGTCCTCCTGGGCGCGGGGACGACCCCGGCCGGAGTCGACGTCCGGGGATGACGCGGGCTGGGGGCAGGCCCGCGGCCTCCGCGGAGCTCGTGCCTGTGGTCCCGACGATCTGCGCACGTCCTGCTGGCGCCTCAGCTCATGACGAGGCGGGGGGCGAGCTGGGCGACGCGGCGGCTCAGCTCGGTGACGGCGTGGTCGAACGCGTCGTCGCTGCCGTCGGCGACCGGATCCGGGATGGACCAGTGCGCGTCGGCGGTGAGCCCGACCTCCTCGTGGGCGCGGTCGCAGACCGTGATGACGAGATCGCCCTCACGGCGGACGTCATCGACGGTCCGCGGACGTCCGTCGCGCAGGTCGACGTCGTGGCGCGCCGCCGCGGCGATCGCCCCCGGGTGGATCACGGGTGCGGGGTGGGTGCCGGCCGACGCCGCCGGGATCTGACTGGCGCGCCGCCAGAGGGCCGCCGCGAGGTGCGAGCGCGCGGAGTTCGCGGTGCAGACGAACAGGACGCGGGCCGGGCGCGGCAGTGGGCTCGTCGTCAGGGGGCCGAGCTCGGTGGGCAGCAGGCGCAGGTAGGTGCGGCGGCGGTCGCCCTCCGAGCGCGTGCGTTCGACGAGGCCGTGCTCGACCAGGACGTTGACGTGGTGCGCGAGGAGGTTGGAGGGCATCGACAGCTCAGCGGCGAGCTCGGACGGGGAGGCGTCCCCGCGCGAGAGCAGGTCGACCACGGCGAGACGGCCGGGGTCGGACAGAGCGCCGTGCAGCGCCGCGCGGCGTTCGACCAGGGCTAGCCACTCAGTGTTCATTGAGTCAATGTTGACTGATCGACGTACGGATGGTCAAGATGTCCGCGTCCGACCTCTGCGTGAGCGCCTGAGCCACCGCGCAGCGGCCCTCGTCACGAGCCTGTCCCCCCCACGACCTGAGGAGTGAGTCATGGCCCCGACCACCGACAAGCCCAGCGTCCTGTTCGTCTGCGTCCACAACGCCGGCCGCTCGCAGATGGCCGCCGGCTTCCTGTCCGCCCTGTCCGGTGGGGCCGTCGAGGTCCGTTCGGCCGGTTCGATGCCCGCCGACCAGGTCAACCCCGTCGCGGTGGCGGCGATGGCGGAGGTCGGCGTCGACATCGCCGCCGAGCAGCCGAAGATCCTCACCACCGAGGCCGTGCAGGCCTCGGACGTCGTCGTCACCATGGGCTGCGGCGACGCGTGCCCCTACTTCCCGGGCAAGCGCTACGAGGACTGGAAGCTCGAGGACCCCGCGGGCCAGGGCATCGAGTCGGTCCGCCCGATCCGCGACGAGATCCGCTCACGCATCGTGACCCTGCTCGACGAGCTCGGCGTCCCTGCCGTCGGGGCGTGAACCCCGCGGCCTCCTCGACGCCTGACGTCGTGCACGGCCGGGACCTTCGTCCGAGGCATCGACGCGTGTCGATGAGACGGTGGTCCCATCAACGTACATCGATGGATGGAGGTGGCGTCATGGCGACTGTCGAGGTCTTCGACCCCGCGATGTGCTGTTCGACGGGGGTGTGCGGGACGGACGTCGACCCGACGCTGAGCAGGTTCGCGGCGGACCTGGAGTGGTTGTCCGGCCAGGGCGTCCAGGTGAGCCGCGCGACGCTCTCCCAGGAGCCGGGCAAGTTCGTCGGCAACCCGCTGGTGGCGACAGTGCTGGCCGAGCTCGGCGTCGACGGTCTGCCTGCGCTGCTGGTCGACGGCGAGGTCCGCGCCACGGGCCGCTACCCGGACCGCGCCGAGCTCGCGGGCTGGGCCGGGCTGGCTGCACCGGTGGACCGGCTGCTGCCCTTGGCGCAGTCGGCCGGCGGCGGGTGCTGCGGCGGCACAGGCGGGTGCTGAGATGACGACGACCGCCGTCCAGCACGCGTGGCTGGCCGGGATCGTCGAGCACGCCACGCCGTTCCTCTTCTTCACGGGGAAGGGCGGCGTCGGCAAGACGTCGTGCGCGTCGACGACCGCGGTCGCCCTGGCGGACGCGGGTCGCCGCGTGCTGATCGTCTCGACGGACCCGGCGAGCAACCTTCCGGAAGTCCTGGGCGTCACCGGCGACGACGATCGTCCCGTGGCGGTGCCTGACGTCCCCGGCCTGGTCATGCTGGACCTCGACCCCACGGCCGCCGCGTCGCGCTACCGCGACACGGTCGTCGGACCGTACCGGGGGCTGCTGCCACCCGAGGCGGTCGCGCAGATCGAGGAAGAGCTGTCCGGGCCGTGCACGGTCGAGGTCGCCGCCTTCAACGAGTTCGTGCGGCTGCTGGTCGATGACGAGCTGGTCGGTGGGTACGACCACGTCGTGTTCGACACCGCGCCGACCGGCCACACGCTGCGCCTGCTCAGCCTCCCGGCCGCGTGGGACGGATTCCTCGAGTCCAACACCGGCGGGATCACGTGCGTCGGCCCGGTCTCGGCGCTCGGGCAGACCCAGGAGTCCTACGCCGGTGGCCTCGACGCGCTGCGTGACGGCTCGCGCACCACGGTGGTGCTCGTCGCCCGCCCCGACGACGCCTCGCTCACCGAGGCGGCCCGGGCGAGCGGAGAGCTCACCGATCTGGGGATGCTCAACCAGCGTCTCGTCGTCAACGGCGTCCTGGGCGACCCGGACGACGACGCGCTCGCCCAGGCCCGCAGCGACCACGAGCTCGCCGCGCTGGCCGCCATGCCCGAGCCTCTGAGGAGGGTGTGGTCCGGCGACGAGATGCCTCTGCTCGCCCGCGCCCCGCTCGGCGTCGACGCGCTGCGCGCCGCGGCACAGCCGTGTGCCGACGAAGCCGAGACGCCGTCGCTCCCACCGAAGTCCCCCTCGACCACCCGACTGGTCGACCTCGTGGACGCCGTGGCCGCGGCCGGGCCGGGGATCGTCATGACGATGGGCAAGGGAGGCGTCGGCAAGACGACCGTCGCCGCCGCGATCGCGCTCGCCCTGGCCGAGCGCGGCCTGCCGGTCACCCTCACGACCACCGATCCCGCGGCCCACGTCGAGCTCGTGCTGCAGGACCCACCGGCAAACCTCCACGTCACCCGGATCGACCCGTCCCTCGAGACCACCGCCTACACCGCTCAGGTCATGGACGAGGCGGGGTCCCAGCTCGACCCGGCGGCTCGCGACCTGCTCGAGGAGGACCTGCGCTCGCCGTGCACCGAGGAGGTCGCGGTGTTCCACGCGTTCGCCCGCACAGTCGCCCAGGCCGAGCACCGCTGGGTCGTGATCGACACCGCCCCGACCGGGCACACCCTGCTGCTCCTGCAGTCGTCGCACTCCTTCGTCGCCCAGGAGCACACGCGCTCGGGAGACCTCGCGACGTCCGACTCGGCGCGCCTCTACGAACGGCTGAGCAACCCCGATCGCACGCGGATCGTGCTGCTCACCCTGCCGCAGGCGACACCGGTCCACGAGGCCCGCGCGCTGCAGGAGGACCTGGCCCGCACCGGGCTGGTGCCCTGGACCTGGGTCGTCAACGCGGCGCTCTCGCAGCGGAGCACCCACCACCGCGTCCTGGCCGCACAGTCCGCCGACGAGGTGCACCGGATCGCCGAGGTCGCCGAGCTCAGCCCGCGACCACCCGTCGTGCTCCCGTGGACCGACCACCCGCCGATCGGCCGACCCGGCCTGCACGCACTGCTCACCCCGACCGGGTCCTGACCGCCGCCGACCGCCCACGAGGTCTCGTCGGCACTGTTCGCAGCACCGCCGGCTGACGCCGGCCGAACGACGCCGGCACGTGCGAGGCCCCGCCCCCCAGAGGGACGGGGCCTCGTGTCGACCGTGCGTCCATGACGGTCGAGTCGGCTCACGCCGCCAGGGCCGCCTGACGGCGGGCGAGGCTGCGCAGGCCCAGGCCGCCGATCACGAACCCGACGCCGACGCCGACGACCGCGAGCGCGACGCCGAACCCGATCACCGAGGTCATGAGGGACGCGCGCAGGAACGTGCCGGTCGCGACGCTCGGCCGCAGCGGGTCCTCGCGGTCGATCTCGGCGTACGTGCGGCCGTCGGTCATCTGCTCGAGGTCGGTGCGGATCGCCTCGGACTGCGCCCACGCCTCCCAGGGTGCGTCGACCCGCTCGCCGACGAACGCCGGCGCGGTGTCGGTCACGTTGACGTTCTCCTGCGCGAGTCCCTGGGCGACGGCACCCCAGGCGCCGATGCCGCCGACGATCATGATCGCGCCGAGCACCAGCAGGAGCGTGCCGAACAGGCGAGCACGCTTGTTGACGGGGGGCGGCGGCTCGGTGTCCTCGGTGATGCGGGTGGGTTCGGTCGCTGTGGGCTGAGCGGACACGGGTGCCCCCTTCGGTCTGCGAGTGGTCGGTCCACCACCGTCTCGGGCGCAGGCAAGCGACCGCACCCTGGCGAATCAATTCACCTGGACCGGATCGGTACGCAATTGCGTGCGCGAGACTCCGCGGCACCGCCGCCGACGCCGGCTCCCCCGCGCCGGCACAGCACGAGGCCCCGCCCCCAGGAAGGGGACGGGGCCTCGAGTCGACCGAGCGTCAGCTCAGGCGGCGACGACCTTGACGGTCACGGTCGCGGCGACCTCCGGGTGGAGGCGGACCGAGACGGTGTACTCGCCCAGGGCCTTGATCGGCTGAGCGATCTCGACCTTGCGCTTGTCGATCGCCGGGGCGCCCGACGCCTTGACCGCGTCCGCGATCTCCGCGGTGGTCACGGCGCCGAACAGGCGACCGGCGTCGCCGGCCTTGGCCGACACGACGACGGCCTTCGACTGCAGCGAGTCGCGCACAGCCTTGGCGTCGTCGAGGGTCGCGATCTCGCGGGCCTTGCGGGCCTTGCGGATCGCCGTGATGTCCTTCTCCGCACCCTTGGTCCACGGGGCGGCAAGGTTGCGCGGGATCAGGTAGTTACGGGCGTACCCGTCCTTGACCTCGACCACGTCGCCCGGGGCGCCGAGGCCGGTGACCTCGTGCGTGAGGATGATCTTCGCCATCTTCAGGCCTCCTTCTCAGCGAGCCGACGACGAGTACGGCAGCAGAGCCATCTCGCGCGCGTTCTTGACGGCACGCGCGATCGCGCGCTGCTCCTGCACGGACACACCGGTCACCCGGCGAGCGCGGATCTTCCCGCGGTCGGAGATGAACTTGCGCAGCAGCGCGGTGTCCTTGTAGTCGACAACCTCGATCTTGGCTGCCTTGAGCGGGTTCTGCTTCTTCTTGGGCTTGCGAACAACGGCCTTGGCCATCGCGGTGCTCCTGTCTCTGGAGCCCCGGGCGTTGCCATGCCCGGGGATGTGATGTCTGGGGTCTCGAAGGATCTAGAGGATCAGAACGGGGGCTCGTCGGAGTAGCCGCCACCGCCGCTGCCACCACTCGCGGGCGTGGCCCACGGGTCGTCGCCGCCGGTGTTCGACTGGCCGCCACCGGAGTAGCCGCCACCGCCGCCGCCGCCGAAGCCGCCGCCGCCACCCGAGCGCTGGGCGCGGGTGACCTTGGCCGTGGCGTAACGGAGCGACGGACCGACCTCGTCCACCTGCAGCTCGACGACCGTGCGCTTCTCGCCCTCACGGGTCTCGTACGAGCGCTGGACCAGGCGGCCGGTCACGATCACGCGCGTGCCCTTGGTGAGCGACTCCGCGACCGACTCCGCAGCCTCGCGCCAGATCGAGCAGCGCATGAACAGCGTGTCGCCGTCCTTCCACTCGTTGCTCTGGCGGTCGAACGTGCGGGGCGTCGACGCGACGGTGAAGTTGGCCACGGCCGCACCCGACGGGGTGAAGCGCAGCTCCGGGTCCCCGGTCAGGTTCCCGATCACCGTGATGACGGTCTCACCAGCCATGCCAGCTCCTCGATCGATCCTCGAACTGCTCTGTCCTTCGATGTGGTGCGCACGCGAGCGGCGCGCACCGACGGGTCACACGCCTCGGCGCAGGACCTTCGTGCGCAGGACGACCTCGTTGAGGCCGAGCTGGCGGTCGAGCTCCTTGGCCGTGGCCGGCTCCGCGGTGAAGTCGACGACCGCGTAGATGCCCTCGGCCTTCTTGTTGATCTCGTAGGCCAGGCGACGGCGACCCCAGATGTCCACCTTGTCGACGTTGCCGCCGTCGGTCTTGACGACCGACAGGTACTTGTCGAGCGACGGGGCGACGGTGCGCTCCTCGATCTCGGGATCGAGGATGATCATGATCTCGTACTGACGCAGGCTCATACCCACCTCCTCTGGTCTCAGCGGTCACGGTCGTTCCGTGACAGGAGGGTTCTCATGCGTCGCTGTCGACGGGGGCCGGAGCCCTCGTCGTCCCCAGTCCGGCGCTGATGGCAGCGGCGAGACGGAGGCACAGCAGTGTTCTAGCCTACCGGCCCGGTGACGGCCCGGTGAAATCGTCGCCCTGTGGACAGCCGGGGATCACCCGGCCGCGCCCCAGGGCGACGACGCTCAGTCGTTCTTCTTCGGCGGCGGGGCCGCCTCGGTCGGGTCAGGGCCCGGGGCGCCCGTCGGCTCGGGGTCCGGCTGCTGCTCGGGCCCGGTCGAGACGACGATCGTCACCTGGGTCCCCACGGGCACCTTGGTCCCGCCCGACGGCTCCACGGAGATCACTCGTCCCGCGGCCACCTTCTCCGACGACTGGGAGACGATCACCGGCTCGAGACCCACGGCGAGCAGCGCGGCCGTGGCGTCCGCCTGCGTCTTGCCCGCGAGCCTGCCCGGGACCTTGACGGTCGCGTCGATCGTCGGCTCCTCGGTCGGCTCCGTCGTCGGCGTGGCCGTCGGGGTGGGCGTGGGCGACGAGGTCGGCTTGTCGCCGACGTCCGCGCGCGGCGGGAAGTCGCGCTGCTTGGCGAACTGCTCCATGTCGAGCACCGGGCCCATGTACTCGGCCCACAGACGAGCGGGGATCGAGCCACCCGTCACCTCGCCGAGCGGCCCGCCGTACGGGCTCGGACCGAAGGGCTTGATCGTGACCTCGGACGAGCCGTCGTCGCCGACCTGGCTGAGGGCGACGGCCGTCGAGATCGTCGGCGTGTAGCCGACGAACCACGCGGAGATGTTGCCGGTCGACGTGCCCGTCTTGCCGGCGATCGGCACACCCAGCGGGGCGATGTACGGCTTGCCGGACCCCTTCTGGACCACCTGCGTCATCGCGTACGTCGCGTCCGCCATCACGTCCTGCTCGAACTTGCGCTCGGGGTCGCCGTCGGTCTGGTAGTTCACCGAGCCGTCCGGGTTGAGCACCTGGGACACGATGTGCACGTCGTGGTGCACGCCCTGCGCGGCGAACGTCGCGTACGCGTTCGCCATGTCGAGCGGATGCACCGACGAGCTGCCGAGCACGTTGGACGGGACGGCCTCGACGGGCGTCAGGATGCCCGCGTCCTTCGCGACCTGCGCGGTCTTGTCGGCGCCGACCTCCAGGTTGAGCTGCGCGTACACGGTGTTCACCGAGTCGGCGGTCGCGTCGACGAGGTCGATCGAGCCGTACGACGAGCCGCCGAAGTTGCTGACCTTCTGGTCGCCGGAGCCCCAGCCGTCGAGCGTCATGGGCGACTTGCCGGAGAACCGCGTGTCGAGCGAGATCCCCTCCTTGAGCGCGGCGACGAGCGTGAACGGCTTGAACGTCGAGCCGGCCTGCATGCCGTTGCCGTAGGTCGCGCGGTTCACCTGGTCGGTCAGGAAGTCCTTTCCGCCGTACAGCGCGATGACGCCGCCCGACGAGGGGTCGACCGACGACGCCGCGACCTTGAGGTTCTCGCTCGGCGGGGTGGCGCCGTCGGTCAGCTCACCCGACCAGAGCTTCTCCACCGAGGCGGTGAGCTGGTCCTGCACGGGCTTCTGGACCGTCGTGATGATCTTGTAGCCGCCGCGGTCGAGCTGCTCCTTGCTGATGTTGATGGCCTCGGTCGCCATCTCGTCCTCGACCATCTTGAGCAGGTACCCCGCGGTGCCCGTGTACTTCGCCGACCGCTGGTACACCACGGTCGTCGGGAACTGCGCGGCGTCGAACTCCGCCTGCGTGATGTGCTTGTCCTCGAGCATCGCGCTCATGACGATGTTCCAGCGCGCCTCGGCCTTCGTCGGGCTCACCGCCGGGTCCCAGTTGTTCGGGGACGGGATGATGCCCGCGAGCAGCGCGGCCTGCGAGATCGTCAGGTCCTTCGCGTCGACCTTGAAGTACGACTGCGCCGCGGCCTGGATGCCGTAGGAGTCCCGGCCGAAGTAGATCGTGTTGAGGTAGCGCTCGAGGATCTCCGGCTTGGACTCCTCCTGCGTGATCTTCAGCGCCAGGAGCGTCTCGCGGAACTTGCCGATGTAGTCGGTCGTCGTCTTCTCGACGTAGTAGCGCTCGACGTACTGCTGCGTGAGCGTCGAGCCACCCTGCTTCTTGCCGCCGGTCGCGTTGTTGATGAGCGCACGCGCCATGCCGGTGACGGAGATGCCGGAGTTCGTCTCGAACGTGCGGTCCTCGGCGGCGATCACGGCGCCGCCGACGTACGTCGGCAGGGTCGAGAGCTCGACGAGCTGGCGCTTCTGGACCTCGAACGTGCCCATGACCTTGCGGCCGCCCGCGTAGTAGACGGTCGTCGTCTGCGACTGCACCTCGGCACCCGCGGCGGGCACCTTGATCCCGACGTAGGCCGCGACGAGCGCGCCGGCGCCCAGGAACGCGACGGTCAGGAACGAGCCGAGCAGGAACCGCCACGACGGCAGCCAGCGGTGGAGCCCGTGGTACCCCGAGCGCGGGTAGTCGAAGAACTTGCGCTTGGGGGCGTTCGCGGGGCGAGCGCCGGATCCACGAGGGGCGCTGCGACGCGACCGCGGGGCGGAGGCGCGAGACGAGCCGGCCAACGTGTTGCCTTCCTGACGACGACGAGGAGCGTCCCTTCCGCACGCACCCTCGCACCACGACGAGGCGGGCGAGGGCAGGCGTCAGCGGACGCGCCGTCCAGTATGCGCGACCAGGCCCTGCCCCGGGCGGGCCGCGGGCCGGCGTCCTGCGACCCTTCACACGATCGGCACTCGGCACCCGCGAACCGGGTTCGGGCCCTGCGCGACCAGCGGCGCCGCGCGTCGTCGTCGTGGCGTCGTCGTCGTGGCGTCGCCGCGGTGTCGTCATCGGTGCCCGGCCGTGGGACGCACCTCGGAGCGGGTCGGTGACGCGCGCACACGCTGGCGCGACGGCGCGACTTGTGCACGACGAACGTCGCGCCCTACTCTTCTCGATGTATCGCGCTGATACATACGAGCGATACATCGAACGAGACACACACCGTGCGTCACCGACGCACGACCCCACAGCCTAGAGGAGGTGCCCCGGTGCGCGGTCGTTCCGACGTGCTCGAGCCGGCGATCCTCGGGCTGCTCCACGAGTCTCCGATGCACGGGTACGAGCTGCGCAAGCGGCTCAACCTCGTGCTCGGGTCGTTCCGCGCGTTGTCGTACGGGTCGCTGTACCCGTGCCTGAAGTCGCTCGCGGAGCGCGGATGGATAGTCGGGACCGAGTCCCCGGCCGACCCGCACGCGGTCGGCAGCAAGCGGGCCCGGATCGTCTACCAGATCACCGCGGACGGCAAGGAGCACCTGCAGTCGGTGCTCGCCTCCTCAGGCCCTGCGGCCTGGGAGGACGAGAACTTCGACGTGCGATTCGCGTTCTTCGCGCAGACCGACGCCGAGACCCGGCTGCGGATCCTCGAGGGTCGGCGCACGCGCCTGACGGAGCGCCTCGAGACCATCCGCATGTCCGTCGCCCGCACCCGCGAGCGCATGGACGAGTACACGCTCGAGCTGCAGCGGCACGGCCTGGAGCAGGCCGAGCGCGAGGTCCGTTGGCTCGACGGACTCATCGACAACGAGCGTGGCGTCCGCCGCGCGCGTCCTGCTGGCACCGGTCACCGCACCGTTGCAGCGTCCACCGCCGACGGCGACCTCGCCGCTCCGGCCAGAACCACCGAGAAGGAGCGAGGATGACCTCCATCCGCGTCGCCATCGTCGGCGTCGGCAACTGCGCCGCGTCGCTCGTCCAGGGCGTGCACTACTACGCCGACACGCCTGCCGACGGCAAGGTTCCCGGGCTCATGCACGTGCAGCTCGGTGACTACCACGTCAAGGACATCGAGTTCGTCGCGGCGTTCGACGTCGACGCGAAGAAGGTCGGCTTCGACCTGTCCGAGGCGATCCTCGCGTCGGAGAACAACACCATCAAGATCGCCGACGTCCCGCCGCTCGGCGTGACGGTGCAGCGTGGTCACACGCTCGACGGCATCGGCAAGTACTACGCCGAGACCATCGAGGAGTCGGACGCCGAGCCGGTCGACGTCGTCGCGGCCCTGCGTGAGGCGCGTGTCGACGTCCTCATCTGCTACCTGCCCGTCGGGTCCGAGGACGCCGCGAAGTTCTACGCGCAGTGCGCGATCGACGCGAACGTGGCGTTCGTCAACGCCCTGCCCGTGTTCATCGCGTCCGACCCGGAGTGGGCCGCGAAGTTCGAGGCTGCCGGTGTCCCGATCGTCGGCGACGACATCAAGTCGCAGGTCGGCGCGACCATCACGCACCGCGTGCTCGCCCGCCTGTTCGAGGACCGCGGCGTCATCCTGGACCGCACGTACCAGCTGAACGTCGGCGGCAACATGGACTTCAAGAACATGCTCGAGCGCGAGCGCCTGGAGTCCAAGAAGCTGTCGAAGACGCAGGCCGTGACGTCCAACCTCCACGACGGCCCCCTGGCCGGCAAGAAGGAGGACCGCAACGTCCACATCGGCCCGTCGGACTACGTCGCGTGGCTCGACGACCGCAAGTGGGCCTACGTGCGCCTCGAGGGCCGCGCGTTCGGTGAGGTCCCCCTGAACCTGGAGTACAAGCTCGAGGTCTGGGACTCCCCCAACTCGGCCGGCATCATCATCGACGCCCTGCGCGCCGCGAAGATCGCCAAGGACCGTGGGGTCGGTGGCCCGATCCTGTCCGCCGCGACGTACTTCATGAAGTCCCCGCCGGTGCAGATGGAGGACAGCCAGGGCCGCGAGCGGCTCGAGGCCTTCATCCGCGGCGAGATCGAGCGCTGATCGACCGCACCACCGCGCGCCGCTGACCCGGCGCAGCACCCGAGAGAGGGCCCGACGCACCCGCGTCGGGCCCTCTCTCGCGTCCCCCCGCCCCCGCCAGGGGAGGCCCGGCTCGTTGTGGGTGGGGTTGCGCTCGCTGAGCGAGCAGATCTCCACCCACACGCTCGGGAGCCTCGCTGCTTCGGGGCGGGGTGTGGATGACGTCGGACGGAGGGTCGGCGCTGCGGGGAGGGTGTGGGGGTGCAGAGCGGCGGGAGCGGCGGGTTTGGGGGCGGGCCGGGTGGGGTGGCGGAGCTGCCTGGGGTGCGGGCGCTGTCCGGCCAGGGGCGCGACGTCGTCGTGCGGCAGGACGGCGTGGCGAGCGTCGCGCAGCTCGTCGGATGGGGGGTGTCCTCCGCCGCCGTGCGGCGCAAGGTCGCGGCAGGGCACTGGCGACGCGCGTTCCGGGGCGTCGTCGTGCTGCAGTCCGGGCCGACGAGCTGGCGGCAGCGCGCTCGCGCCGCGCTGCTGTACTGCGGGCCTGACGCTGCCCTCTCGCACGAGTCTGCGGCCTTCCACCACGGCATCCTCACGGAGCCGGGCCGGTCGGTGGTGGTCACCGTGCCGCACACCCGCACGGTCATGCCGCAACTCGGGCTCGTCGTGCACCGGAGCCGGACGATGCCCTGGGCCGGCGGGCGTCTGCGCTCGGTCGAGCCCGCCGAGGCGATCCTCGGCATCGTCACGACGACGACCAGCGCCCACTCCCGCCGTTCGGCGCCACCGACGACGACGTCTGGCGCGACAACGCCACGCTCCTCGCGACCGGAGAGACCACGCTGCGCTACCGCTGGCGGCACGTCGCCGTGACCCCGTGCGCCACTGCGGCCCAGGTCGCCCGGGCCTTGCGCGACCGCGGCTGGCCCGGCCGCCCCCACCCCTGCACCGCCACCTGCGCCATCACGACCTGACCGCGCAGGGCTGAGTGGGTGGGGTTGCGCTCGCTGAGCGAGCGGAACCCCACCCGTTGCTCGCGCGCGCGGGGCGGGTTCGCCCGGTCGGCCGACCTGCGGGTCAGCGCTTCACTGGGCGACCACCCAGCTCAGCATCCCCGGGCGGTCGCCCCGGTTGTCGACGGGGAAGCCGAGCAGCAGCGTGTTGATGTGCCCCGCGAGGTCGTGCGCGGTGAGCGTGGACGGTGCCTGCTCGCCGTTGCAGCCCTGCTCCGACTGGACGTAGACGATCCCGGCGGCGACCTTCGGCACGGTCGCCCCGAACGCCCCGGGCTCGAGCACGTGGATGTTCTCCAGGCTGCCGTCCCGGTACCGCAGGGACGTCCCGGTGCTCGCACACTGCTGCTCGTCGAGGGTGACCGTGTCACCGACCAGCGTCCGGTCGGACAACCACTGGGCGCCGACGATGAAGTCGTCGTCGGCTCCGACGGTCCGGACCGACCGGTACGCGAGCTGCGCCCCGGACACGTCGAGCTCGAGCTCCTCGAAGCCGTCCTGGTAGGACGCGCCGGGCTCGACGCACCGCGCCAGCAGGTTGACCGGGTCGAGCCAGGTCTCGATGCCGCACCGGAGCCCGTCGACCGTCAGGGAGAACGGGCCGGTCACGTCGCCCGTCTCGAGGTCCACGACCTCGAAGGTCGTGTGGTCGCCGGTGGTCATGACGTCGCGGCTGCCGATCATCCGGCGGCCGGTCGGGTCGAGCTGGCCGAGGCCCTCGGACGGGCCGTCGTAGACGCTCCGGCTCGTGCCGTCGTCGGCGAGCAGGACGAACACGCCGCCGTGCCACAGCTCACCCTGCGTGGACCGGCCGACGAACGTGGCGTCGTCCGGCAGACCGCGCTCGTCGGGGGTCACCGTGCCGTCGGCGAGGTCGAGCACGGCTCGGTGGGAGTGCCCGTCGACGAACTCGCGCACGACCGCCGTCGTCGCACCCGCGCGCCAGTCGACGACGCGCAGCTGCGAGCCCGCGAGGACGCCAGGGACCCGGTAGGTGAAACCGTCGGGCGAGGTGAGCAGCACCGTGTCCCCGCCGTCGTCGCGCACGCCGCTCGGGTCGTACGTCTCGGCGAGGTGCACGCTCAGCACCCAGCCGGCGTCCGTCTGCGCCAGGACGTCAGGCGTGAGCTCGGCGTAGGGCGGGATGCCGGGGGTCTCGATCTGCTCCCCCGACGGGGTCGGGTGCGTCGTGACGACCGCGCCCCGGGTGGCCGGGTCGACCGGGTGCTGGAGCGCGGGACCGGCGAGCAGCGCGGCACCGCCGACCGCCGCGAGGCCGGCGACGCTCAGCACCGCGACGCGCGTGCGCCGCAGCAGCCGTCGGCGCCGCACCCCGCGGGCCGCACGCTCGAGCGGGCCGACCGGGCTCACACCGTCGAGCGAGCGCTCGTCGGCCTCCGCCACGGCACGCAGGTAGTCGTTCAGGTCACGCTCCACGGCGCACCTCCGTCGTCTGCACAGGGATGGTCTCGGCCGGGGCCGTCGTGCCGAGCGCTGCGTTGAGCAGGGCGACGGCGTCCGCGGTGTAGCGCTTCACGGCGCCCTCGGACAGGTTGAGCGTGTCGGCCGTCTCACGGACGGACAGGTCCTCGAGGTGCCGCAGCACCACGCACGCACGCGTCCGGGGCGGCAGCTGCGCGAGGGCGTCGACGAGCTCGCGCGTCAGGCCGGGCAGCTGGATCTCGACGACCGGCTGCGCGTGGCCCGCGAGCCGGCGGTGCGCGTCGCGCTCCCTCGTCGTGCGGCGACCGCGGTCGATGAACCTCGTCGCGATCGCGCGCCGGACGTAGTGCTCGGCCTCGCCGATCGAGTCGAAGCGCGCGCGACCGCCGAAGGTCGCGACGAGCGCGTCCTGGACGAGGTCTTCCGCGTCGTGCCGCGACCCGCACAGCAAGGTCGCTCGTGACAGCAGGCGCGGGTATCGCTCCCGCACGAGCTGGTCGAGCATCGGTTCCCACCGACTGCTCATGTGTCCCCCTGGTTCCTCGGGCCGCACCTGCCGGACACCCTTGAGAACGTGAGGTCCCGCGCGGGGGTTGGGTGGCAGCCGGGAGCGTATCGGCAGGCCAGGCCCGACGAACGCGCCGGGGCGCCACGCGCGCGACGCCGGGCGGGGCCGGCGCGGGTGCGAGGATGGCGCGCGTGCAGGTGATCGCGGACCTCAAGGCGCTGTGGCCGCTGCGGGAGTTCCGCAAGCTGCTCGCGGTGCGACTCGTCAGCCAGTGCGGCGACGGCATGTTCCAGGTGGGTCTGGCGACCCTGTTCTTCTTCTCACCCGAGAACGCGACGACCGCGGGCGGCGTCGCGGCGGCGTTCGCGGTGCTGCTGCTGCCGTTCACGATCGTCGGGCCGTGGGCCGGGGTGCTGCTCGACCGGTGGAGCCGGCGGCAGGTGCTGCTCGTCGGGAACCTCGTGCGGATGGGGCTCGCGGTGGTGCTCGCCGCGCTCATGGTCACCGTGGGCGTCGGGCCGGCCGTGTATGTGCTCGCGCTCGTCACGCTGTCGGTCAACCGGTTCCTGCTCTCGGCGCTGTCGGCCTCGCTCCCCCAGGTCGTCGAGGGCAAGCTCCTGCTGACTGCCAACTCCGTGACCCCCACGCTCGGCACCGCGGCGAACGGGATCGGCAGCGCGGTCGCCCTGGTGCTCGGCTGGGTCGTGCCGGCCGGCCGGGCGCGCGACGCCGCCGCGCTGCTCGCCGCCGCCCTCACCATGGCCGCCGCCGCCGGGCTCGCCGCCCGCATCGACCGGCACCGGCTGGGGCCCGAGCACCGGTCGGACGCCGAGCAGCTGCGCGCGCAGCTCGGGACGCTCGTGCGGGGGTTCGTCGAGGGCGGTCGCTATCTCGTCGCGCGTGGCACTCCCGCCCGCGCGCTGGCGGTCATGGCGTACCACCGCTTCCTCTACGGCGTGGTGTTCCTCGCGAGCATCCTCATCTCACGGAACCTGCTGTCCGACCCCGCAGACGCGCAGGAGGGCCTCGCGACGTTCGCGACCGTGCTCGCGGCGACCGCGGTCGGGTTCGCGCTCGCGATCGTCCTGACGCCCACGCTCTCACCGTCCACAGGGATCCACGCGTGGATCACCGGCTGCCTGGTGCTCGCCGCGGTCAGCCAGTGCGTGCTCGTCGTGACGTACGACCTGGTGCCCGTGCTCGTGGCCGCCGCCCTGCTCGGCCTCGCGGCCCAGGGCACCAAGATCGCCGTCGACACGATCGTGCAGCGCGACACCGACGACGCCTACCGCGGCCGCGCGTTCGCGCTGTACGACGTCCTCTACAACGCCGCGTTCGTCGGCGCCGCCGCGCTGGCCGCCGCGGCGCTGCCCGACACCGGCTGGTCGAGCGGGCTGTTCGTCGTCCTCGCCCTCGGCTACGTGGTCGGCGCGGTCGCCTACGGCCTGGCCGCGCGTCGCCGACCGGTGCCCGCCGAGGTCGCCTGACGCCTTGCCGACGCTCCCGCCAGCCGTGAATCGATCCGGATCACCTTGACGCACCGGCTCGCGCCGCTACGGTGCGGGCTGTGTCCCGTTATCGCCTGATCGTCCCGTTGCTGCTGGTCGCCGCCGTGACCGGTTGCTCGTCGGCCCCGTCCGGGTCCGCCTCGGCGGTCGTGACCTACGTCGACGAGTCCGGCGAGCAGCGCGTCGAGGTCGCGACCGAGGGCGCGCGGTGCGACGAGGCCGAGCCGCGCCGGCTCGGCTCGCCCGACGAGGAGATCGTGTTCGTCGTCGCCGCGACCGGCGAGGCGACGTTCCGGGTGCGCCTGGGCGACGAGCTGTCGTTCCTGTCGAAGGGCACGGCCAGCGCCACGCAGGGCGGAATCCAGGTCGACGGCGTCACGGGGACGGTCGTGCGGTCGGGCATCTCCGGGACGCAGACCCGCGTGAGCGCGGAGGCGACGCTGTCCGGCACAGTCGTCTGCCCGGAGTCCTGAGTCCGCACGACCAGGAACGCGCACGTCCGGGAGCGAGCGGTCAGGAGCGAGCGGCCCACCACGAGCGCAGCTCCGCCTCGGCGCGTTCCGGGCCGAGCGGGCCGTGCTCCATGCGCAGCGCGAGGAGGTGCTTGTACGCCTCGCCGACCTCGCGGCCGGGCGTCAGGTCGAGGATCGCCATGATCTGCGTGCCGTCGAGGTCGGGCCGGATGGAGTCGAGCTCCTCCTGCTCCTGCAGCCGCGCGATCCGCACCTCGAGGTCGTCGTACGCGGCGGACAGTCGCTGCGCCTTGCGGACGTTGCGCGTCGTGCAGTCCGAGCGCGTGAGCCGGTGCAGGCGCTCGAGCAGCGGGCCGGCGTCGGTGACGTAGCGGCGCACGGCGGAGTCGGTCCAGCCACCCTCGCCGTAGCCGTGGAACCGCAGGTGCAGCTCGGTGAGGCGCGCGACGGCCTGCACGGTCGCCTTGTCGAACCGCAGCTCCTTGAGCCGCTTCGAGACGAGCTTGGCGCCCACGATCTCGTGGTGGTGGAACGAGACGCCGCCGCCCTCCTCGAACCGCCGGGTGCGGGGCTTGCCGATGTCGTGCAGCAGCGCGGCGAGCCGCAGCACCAGGTCCGGCCCGGGCACGGCGCCGTCCGGTCCGGTCTCGAGCGCGATCGCCTTGTCGAGCACCGTGAGCGAGTGCTCGTAGACGTCCTTGTGCCGGTGGTGCTCGTCGATCTCGAGGCGCAGCGCGGGCAGCTCGGGCAGGACGTGGTCGGCCAGCCCGGTCTCGACGAGCACCTGCAGGCCCAGCCGCGGCTGACGCGCGAGCAGGAGCTTGACGAGCTCGTCGCGCACGCGCTCGGCCGACACGATCGAGATCCGCTCGGCCTGCTCGACGATCGCGGCGCGTGCGGCGTCGTCGATCGCGAAGCCGAGCTGCGCGGCGAACCGCGCGGCGCGCATCATGCGCAGCGGGTCGTCGTCGAACGACTGCCGCGGGTCCACGGGGGTGCGCAGCACGCCGCGCGCGAGGTCCGCGAGCCCGTCGAACGGGTCGACGAACGCCAGCTCGGGCAGGCGCACGGCCATCGAGTTCACCGTGAAGTCGCGTCGCGACAGGTCGCCCTCGAGCGTGTCTCCGAACACGACCTCGGGCTTGCGGGACGACGGGTCGTACTCGTCGGTCCGGTACGTCGTGACCTCGACGACCACGTCCGCGCCGCCGCCGTGCCGCGAGCCGAACCGGCGCGCCCCGATCGTGCCGAACTCGCGGCCCATGTCCCAGTGGGCGTCGCCCCACCGCGCGAGGATCGCCTCGGTCTCGTCGGGCGTCGCCGACGTCGCGAAGTCCAGGTCCGACGACGAGCGGCCGAGGAACGCGTCACGCACGGGCCCGCCGACGAGCGCGAGCTCGTGACCGGCCGCGCGGAACAGCTCACCGAGGGCCAGGGCGTCAGCCGGGAGGGCGGCGAGCACGCCGATGGCACGCTTCTGCAGCGTGAGGAGGGAGGGCGTCTCGTCCGGCACCTGCCCGATTCTAGGTGGCTGCCGCTCACCCGACCGCGCCGCGGGGTCCCGTCGGTTCGGGCTCGACCCGGGCAAGTCGTTACAGTGGCACGCATGTCCGGCGCCGCGCACCCGTCCCCCTCGCGGGGCGTCCCGGCGCCGCCCGGCGGGCACCGCCTGCAGGCGCCACGCCCCGTCGCCCCGGTCCGGCCCGTGCACGGTCCGGCCGCTCCCCCGCTGCCCGTCGTCGACGAGACCTCCGCGGGCGGTCTCGTCGTCCTGATGAAGGACGGCGTCTACCACGCGGCGATCATCGCGCGCCGCAACCGCGGTGGTCGGCTCGAGTGGTGCCTGCCGAAGGGTCACCTCGAGGGCGAGGAGACGCCCGAGGAGGCCGCCGTCCGGGAGATCGCCGAGGAGACCGGCATCCGCGGGCAGGTCCTTCGGCGGCTCGGCGTCATCGACTATTGGTTCTCGGGCGACGACCGCCGCGTGCACAAGGTCGTCCACCACTTCCTGCTCGGTGCGGTCGGCGGCTCGCTGTCCGTCGAGGGGGACCCCGACGGCGAGGCCGAGGACGCGGCGTGGGTGCCCGTCTCGATGCTCCCCGACCGCCTGGCGTACCCCAACGAGCGTCGGCTCGCCGAGGCCGCGCTCGTGGTGCTCGTCGGCGAGGCATGACCGCACGTACCGCGCGCCCGGTGGTGAGCGCGACCCTCGCCCGGGTGGCCCTCGTCCTGGCCGTGCTCGTCCCGTTCCTCGTGGCCGGCCCGGGCGCGGGCCGCGCGTCGGCGGACGACCCGCTCGACCCGTCGCCGCTCTCGGCCGCGGGGAGCACGCCGGCGCTGTCGCCCGTCGAGGCCTCACCCGTCACCGTGCGCCTCACGTCGATCGCGCCGCAGGTGCTGCGCGCCGGCGAGGACCTGCACATCTCTGCGACCGTCACCAACACGACCGACGACGTGCTCGAGAACCCCGAGGTCGTCGTCTGGTTCAACCGGTTCCGCATGTTCAGCCGCGACGAGGTCGCCGAGTGGGCCGCGCGGGACCTGCAGGACCCCGCCGGCCAGCGCTCGGTCTCGGAGCCGCTCGACGAGCCGCTCGGGCCACGCGCGACCAGGACGGTCTCGATCATCGTCCCGGCCGAGTCCGTGCGGCTCACGGACCTGCCCGGGCTGTGGGGGCCGCGCGGCCTCGCGCTGGAGTTCCGGGCGGACCGGGAGCGGCTCGGCATGGCCCGGACGTACGTGCTGTGGAGCACGACCGACGACGAGCCCCCGCGCGTGCCCGTCGCGGTCGTCGTCCCGTTCGTCGGCCCCCCGACCGCACCCGTGCCGCGCACCGCACCCGAGTCGCCCGAGGAGCCCTCGCCCGACCCCACCCCGACGGACGGCACCGCATCGGCCGCGTCCGCAGCCGTCACCGCGGCCGCCACGGCCGACGAGGACCTCGACGACCTCACCGACGAGGGCGGCCGGCTGCGCCGGATGCTCGCCGCGGCGAACGTCGACGAGTCCGTGACGCTCGTCGTCGACCCGTCGCTGCTCGCCGCGGCCGACTCCGGCAGTGCGACCGCGCAGCGGTTCGCCGAGCGTCTGCGCACCGCGATCGGCAACCACGAGACGTACGCGCTGCCGTGGGCGGACCCGGACGTCGCTGCGGTGCAGCACGCCGACCAGGGCGAGCTCCTCACCGTGGCGGTCGAGCGCACCGGCAGCACCGAGGACCTCGCCGACGCGAACACCCTGCTGTGGAGCGCCGACCCCGGCACGCCCGACGCCCAGACGCTCGCGGGCGTGCAGGTGACGCGCGCCGCGGCGATGGTGACCGGGCCGCAGCAGGCGCAGGCGTCGTCGGAGGCGCTGCAGACCGTCGCCACGTCGTCGGGCGACGTCACCACGATCGCACCCGACGCGCTGCTGACGAGCCTGGTCACGGGCGGCGCCGGCGCGCAGTCCACGCCCGCGAGCATCGCCCAGCGCGCGCTCGCCGACCTGGCCGTGGTCGCGCACGGCGCGGTGCCGCCCGCGGGCGTGGTCATCGCGGGCGACCGGGAGACCGCGCCCGGCCGCGAGGCCCTCGCGGCGGTCGTCGAGGCGCTGAAGTCCGCGCCGTGGACCGAGGCCGCGCCCCTGTCCCGCGTGCTGGCCGGCGACTCGACCGTCCCGGCGCAGCGCGCACCGCTGCCGACGGACGGCAAGAACGAGCTCGGCGCGCAGTCCGTGACCGCGCTCGCCGACGCGCGTGAGGACGCGCGCTCGTTCGCCGAGGTCCTCGACGACCCGGAGGCGTACCTCGCGGGCATCGACGACGAGGTCCTCGCTCCGTTGGCCGTCGCGTGGCGCGCCGAGCCGAAGACCCGCGCCGAGCTCGTGCGGCAGACCGTCCAGCACGTCCGCGAGCGCGCCGAAGGGCTCTCGATCGTCGAGACGAGCGACCTCAACGTCATCGCGACCACGAGCGACCTGCGCCTCACGGTGCGCAACGACCTCACCGTCCCCGCGCGTGCGCAGCTCGTCGTCGACCCGCGCAAGGCGTGCCTGACGGTGGGCGACTTCGAGACCCCCGTGCTGGACCCCGGCGACACGTCGATCACCGTGCCCCTCGAGGCGCACGCGAACTGCGACGTGCTCGTCGAGGTCGCGCTCGTCGGCCCGTCCGGGCAGGACGTCGCCGAGCCCATCGCGTTCTCCGCGCGCCTGTCGCCGACGATCGAGTCGGTCGGGACGGTCGTCGTCGCGATCCTGCTCGTGCTGGGGCTCGCGCTCGGCATCGCGCGCACGGTCCGGCGCGGTCAGAGCGCCCGCCGCGGCGCGCGGACCGTCGCCGAGGCCGACGCCCCCGTGAACCTCCCCGTGCTCGGCGGCACCCCCACCGAACCCGTCCCCGAGGTGTCCGACGACGAGCGCGCCCGCCGGCTCGCCGAGGACGAGGGCGCGCGGTGACCACGGCCCCGGCCGACGACGGGCGCATGCGGCGCGGTGCGGCGCTCATGGCGTCGGGCACCGCGGTCTCGCGGCTGCTCGGCCTGCTGCGCTCGATGGTGCTGTTCGCCGCGATCGGCGCGACGGGGCAGGCGGCCGACGCGTTCGCGGTCGCGAACAAGCTGCCGAACGTCATGTACATGCTGCTCGTCGGCGGCGTGCTCAACGCGGTGCTCGTGCCGCAGGTGGTGCGCGCCTACAAGAGCGACAAGGGCCAGCAGTACGTCGACCGCCTGCTGACGTTCGGCTTCGTCGTGCTGGCCGGGCTGACGCTCGTCCTCACCCTCGCGGCACCGCTGCTGGTGCGGCTCTACGCCGACGCGTCCAGCCAGGCCCAGATGGACCTCGCGGTGACGTTCGCCTACTGGTGCGTGCCGCAGGTCTTCTTCTACGGCGTGTACGCGCTGCTCGGCCAGGTCCTCAACGCGCGCCACTCGTTCGGCCCGTACATGTGGGCGCCGGTGGTCAACAACGTCGTGTCGATCGTGGGCTTCCTCGCCTTCATCGTCGCGTTCGGCGCCGTCCCGGAGTCCGGGCTGACGGTGGCCGGCGGCTGGGGCTCGTCGCAGGTGCTGCTGCTCGCCGGCTCCGCGACCCTCGGCGTCATGGCGCAGGCGCTCGTGCTGTTCCCCGCGCTGCGCGCCGCGGGGGTGCGGTACCGCCCGCGGTGGGGGCTGCGCGGCTCGGGGCTGGGGCGCGCGGGCACCGTGGCCACGTGGACGCTGGTCGGTCTCGCGGCGGGTCAGCTCGCGTACGTCGTCGTCTCGCGCGTGGTGTCGCAGGCCCCCGGTGCGGCCGACGGTGCCACGGACGTCGCCTCGAACGCGGCCTACGACGCCGCGTTCCTCATCTTCATGCTGCCCCACTCGCTCGTCACCGTCTCGCTCGCGACCGCGCTGTTCACGCGGCTGTCCGAGCAGGCGCACGACCAGGACACGCGCGCGGTGCGCGCGTCGCTGTCCTACGGGATGCGCGTCGTCGGCGTGTTCACCGTGCTGGCGGCCGCCGTGATCGCGGTGCTCGCGATCCCTGTGACCCGCCTGATCCTGCCGTCCGCGAGCGCGACGACGACCGACGCGGTCGCGCAGGTCGTCATCGCGATGATCGTCGGGCTGCCCGCGTTCGGTGCGTGGTCCATCTGCCAGCGCGTGTACTTCGCGTACGAGGACACGCGCGCGATGGTCCCCGTCCAGGTGGTGATGGCGGTCGTCGTCGTCGCCGGGGCGCTGCTCGCGCGCGTCGTGCTCCCCGCGACGTCGTGGGTGGTCGGCGTGGGCGTCGCGATGAGCGTGTCGTACCTCGTCGGGGCGATCGTCGCGCTGCGGCAGCTGCACCAGCGGCTGCGCGGGGTCGACGGCGGGCGTGTGCTGCGCATGCACCTGCGGGCGACGCTCGCCGCGGTCGCCGCGGTCGTCGTCGGGCTCGTCCTGATGCTCGGCGCCGAGGCGGTGCTGCCCCGCGGCCTGGTCGCCTCGCTGCTCGAGTGCGTGCTCGTCGGCACGGTCATGTCGCTCGTGTACGTCGTGCTGCTGCGTGCGCTGCGCGTGCGCGAGCTCGACGACCTGCTGCGCCCGATCCTGCCGCGGCTCTCGCGGATCGGTCCGCTGCGCCCGCTCGTGCGCCTGCTCGCCCCGTCCGGGCGTCCGGGCCGTTACGCCGCGGCGGCCGAGCCGGCCGACGACGGTCCCGCACCCACGGGCGCGGCGGGCGGGCGCGCGCCGCGTCGCGCGACCTCGTCGCCGCACTACCCCATGACCCCGTGGGCCGCGTGGCCCGACGTCTCCGCGCCCGAGCTCCCCGAGCCGACTCCCCCGGGCGCAGCCCCGCTCGCCCCCGAGCTGCCCGCACCGCCGCGCGCGCCGCGCACGCACCGGTCCCGCCCGCACTACCCGCCGGGCCACCCGTTGTACCGGCCGAGCCGCCCGACGTCGTCGTGGCCGGGCGCCGACGACGACGAGTCCCCCGACGGACCGGACACTACGGGCGGGCCCGTCTAGAGTGCTGGCAGACGCCGCGCACCGGTCTCGCGCCCCTGGCACGACGCGCGCACGGCGGCGTGCTCGACGATCCGAACGACGACGCAGCGCACGGAGGTGCACGTGAGCGAGGTGGTCGGCCCTGGCACGGAGCTGTCCGGGAGGTACCGGGTGCTCGAGCAGGGCACCTCGGACGTGCCCGGTGTCACCGTGTGGAACGCGACCGACCAGATCCTCGACCGCCCCGTGCGGGCCGTGGTCCTGGCGAAGGGTGACGTGTCCTCGGCCCTCGACGGCGCGCGGCGCGCGGCACTCGTGTCCGACCCTCGCCTCGCCCGCGTCCTCGACGTCGGCATGCACGACGGCTACGGCTACGTCGTCACCGAGGACGTCTCCGGACCGACCCTCGCGGACCTCGTCGCGCGCGGCCCGCTGACCCCCGACCAGGCGCGCGCCGTCATCGGGGAGGCCGCCGCCGCCCTCGAGGTCGCCCGCCGCCGAGGCCTGCACCACCTCGCGCTGCGCCCGCGGGCCCTGCGGGTCGTCGGGCCTGGCCGGGTGCTGCTCACCGGGCTCGGGATCGACGCGACGGTCATGGGCGCTGCCGGCGGGGACGCGCGCGCGACCAGCCGGCGCGACTCCGTCGACCTCGTCCGGCTGCTCTACACCGCGCTCACCGGCCGGTGGCCCGCGTCGTCGTCCGACGCGATCGCACCGGGCCTGCCGTCCGCACCCGCCGCCGCCGGCCTCCCCGTCCCGCCCGCCGAGCTCGTGCCGGGCGTCCCGAACGACCTCGACACGCTGTGCACCGTGACGCTCGGCCCGAACGACGACGGGCCGCACACCCCCGGCGACCTGGTGCGCGAGCTCGAGCCGTGGGGGGCGATCCGCACCGAGGGCGCGCCGGTGGTCCCGCAGGCCGACGAGCCCGACGCGGCGACCGCGGTCATCCGCGAGCCCACGCCCGAGGACGACCTGCAGGACACCGCCCCGATCCGGGTGCAGCGGCAGTCCGTGCGGGACGTCTTCGACGAGCAGACGACCTCGCCGTCCGTGAACCGGCCCGGCACCCCGCCGCCTGCCGCGCCCCTGCGCACGTCCGCGTTCGGCGCGACGGCAGTGGCGCCGCCCGTCGGGTCCGTGCCGACGCGCATGCCCGCGCGGCAGGCGGGTCTCGCCGCGGGGGCCGCTGCCGTCGGTGCAGGTGCAGGTGCGGGTGGTGGTGCGGGTGGTGGTGCGGGTGCCGGTGCTACGCCGACCGCCGCGACCACGCCGATCGGGGGGCCGCCGCACGGGTCCCCGCCCGCGGCCGCGCCGGCGAGCATCCCGCCCAGCATCCCCCCGGGCGGCGGTGCACCCGCTCCGCAGCACGGACCCGCCTCGGGCGCCCCCGCTCCCGCGCCGCACTCAGCCGGAGCTGTGGCTCCCCCGAGCGTCCCCGTCGGCGGTGGCGAGTCCGGCTGGCCCGCGGCGGGGCCCGGTGGCGGTGGCGGGTCCGGCGACTTCGCGTCCGTCATGGGCGAGATGGACGACGAGCCGCCCACGCGTCGGTCGTTCGACCCGACGGCCCTGGTGCTGACCGTCGTCGGCCTCGCGGTCGTCGTGGGCGTGGTGCTGGCCTTCAAGGCCCTGTTCTCGTCGCTCGACACGGGCGCGCCCGATCCCCGGCCGGCCGCGTCGAGCTCGCAGCAGGCGACGACGGGGGCGTCGGGCGAGCCGTCGGGCGAGTCCTCCGCCGAGCCGTCCGGCGAGGCGACGACGCCGGTGTCGACCGCGCCGCCCGTCATCAAGTCCGCGTCGAGCGTGGACCCCTCGGACGACGACGGCGAGCACGAGGAGGCCGTCACGCGCGCGTTCGACGGCGACACCTCGACGTACTGGTACACGATGACCTACCAGCAGCCGAACTTCTCGGGGTTCAAGGACGGCGTCGGCTTCGTCATGCTGCTCGAGGAGCGGGCGCTCGTCAGCAAGGTGACGCTCAAGACGAACTCCACCGGCGGCCACGTCGAGATCCGCACCAGCGGCTCGGACAACCCCGGCGGCGGCACGCTCCTGGCGTCCGGCGAGTTCGGACCCGAGGTGACGTTCGACCTCGACCCCGCGACGGAGCTCGAACGCATCACCCTGTGGATCACCGAGCTGCCCACCGCGGCGGACGGGTCGTTCCGCCTCGAGCTCACCGAGGTCGAGCTCAGCTGACCGCCAGGTGTCCACAGGCGGTCCGGTTCGCGTCCCCAGGAACAGATCCGGCCTACGATCGGTTGACTGCGACAGCCCGCCGTCTCACCGGCACCACCGACCTTTCGAGGACCACCCCGTGACCGACACGTCCATCCGCGAGCTCGTCATCGTCGGCTCCGGCCCGGCCGGCTACACCGCCGCGATCTACGCCGCGCGCGCCGGCCTCGCGCCGCTCGTCGTCGCCGGTTCCGTGACCGCGGGCGGTGCGCTCATGAACACCACCGAGGTCGAGAACTTCCCGGGCTGGCCCGACGGCATCCAGGGCCCCGAGCTCATGGAGAACCTGCAGAAGCAGGCGGAGAAGTTCGGCGCCGAGGTGCTGTGGGACGACGCGACGTCGCTGTCCCTGACCGGTCCGGTCAAGGAGGTCACCGTCTCCGACGGCACCACGTACCGCGCGAAGGCCGTCATCCTCGCGACCGGTTCGGCGTACCGCGAGCTGGGCCTCGACGACGAGAAGCGACTCTCGGGGCGCGGAGTCTCGTGGTGCGCCACGTGTGACGGCTTCTTCTTCAAGGACCAGGACATCCTGGTCGTCGGCGGTGGCGACTCCGCGGTCGAGGAGGCCACCTTCCTCACGCGGTTCGGCCGCAGCGTGACGCTCGTGCACCGCCGCGACCAGCTGCGCGCATCGAAGATCATGGCCGACCGCGCTGCGGCCGACCCGAAGATCTCGTTCGCGTGGAACAGCGAGATCGTCGGGATCGACGGCGATGCCAAGGTCACCGGCGTGACGCTGCGCGACACGGTCACGGGCGAGACCCGCTCGCACGAGGCCGGCGCCGTGTTCGTCGCGATCGGTCATGTGCCGCGTACCGAGCTGGTCCTGGGTCAGGTCGAGCTCGACGAGAACGGCTACATCCAGGTCGTCGGCCGCTCGACGCGGACCAACCTCGAGGGCGTGTTCGCGTGCGGTGACGTGGTCGACCACACCTACCGCCAGGCGATCACCGCCGCGGGCTCCGGCTGTGCCGCGGCGCTCGACGCCCAGCACTTCCTCGCCTCGCTCGGCGACGCCGTCGACCCGATGGTGCCCACCGAGGTCCCCGTGCTGGTGGAGGACGCCCGATGAAGGACGTGACCGACGAGACCTTCGCCGCCGAGGTCCTGCAGTCCGAGATCCCCGTGGTCGTGGACTTCTGGGCGCCGTGGTGCGGTCCGTGCCGCATGGTCGCGCCGGTGCTGGCGGAGCTCGCCACGCAGTACGAGGGCCGCGTCAAGATCGTCAAGGTCAACTCCGACGAGAACCCCGGCGTGGTCGGCGACTACGGCATCGTCTCGATCCCGACGCTGAACATCTACTCCGGCGGCGAGCTCGTGAAGCAGGTCATCGGTGCGCGCCCCAAGGCGGCGTACGCCCAGGAGATCGAGGCGCTGCTCTCCGTCTGAGCAGCCGGCCGGCGGCCGTCCCACTGCGCGGTATTGCGCGCCGGGGCGGCCGTTTCGCTGTGCCAGACTGCGGAGATGACCTCGCAGCCCCTGCCCCGGCCGGAGACGTCGGGCACCCCCACGTCCTCCGCCGCAGGCACGCGGCTCGACCCGTGGCTCGGCTCGTACGCCGAGCGCACGCACGGCATGCGTTCGTCGGAGATCCGCGCGCTCTTCGCCGTGGCGAACCGGCCGGAGGTCGTCTCGCTCGCGGGCGGCATGCCGTTCCTCGACGGCCTTCCGCTCGACGCGTTGTCGCAGGTCGCAGCGTCGGTCGTCGCTGAGCGCGGCCTGCAGGCGCTGCAGTACGGCTCGGGCCAGGGCGACCAGACGCTGCGCGAGCAGATCCTCGAGGTCATGGCTCTCGAGCAGATCACCGCGCACCCCGATGACGTCGTCGTGACCACCGGTTCGCAGCAGGCGCTCGACCTCGTCACGCGGGTCTTCGTCGACCCGGGTGATGTCGTCGTCGCCGAGGCCCCGTCCTATGTCGGTGCGCTGGGCGTGTTCCGCGCGTACCAGGCAGACGTCGTGCACGTGGCGATCGACGAGCACGGGCTGGTCCCGGCCGCGCTCGAGGAGACGCTTGCCGCGCTCGCCGCCGCGGGTCGCCGCACGAAGTTCCTCTACACGGTCCCCAACTTCCACAACCCCGCCGGCGTCTCGCTCGCGCTCGAGCGCAGGCCGCAGATCCTCGAGATCGCACGGCGCTACGGGGTGCTCGTGCTCGAGGACAACCCCTACGGACTGCTCGGCTTCGACCGTGACCCGTGGCCTGCCCTGCGGTCCTACGACGAGGACGGGGTCATCTACCTCGGGTCCTTCTCCAAGACCTTCGCCCCCGGGTACCGGGTCGGCTGGGCCGTCGCGCCGCACGCGGTCCGCGAGAAGCTCGTCCTCGCGTCCGAGTCCGCGATACTGTGCCCGTCGAACGCCTCGCAGATCGCGATCTCCTCCTACCTGTCGACCTGCGACTGGCGCGGACAGGTCAAGAGCTACCGGGAGATGTACCGCGAGCGGCGCGACGCCATGATCAGCGCGCTCAGCGAGCACCTGCCCGAGGCCTCGTGGACCGTCCCCGACGGTGGCTTCTACACCTGGGTCCGGCTGCCCGAGGGCCTCGATGCGCGGGACATGCTGCCGCGGGCCGTGACCGCGCGCGTCGCGTACGTGCCGGGCACTGCGTTCTACTACGACGGCACGGGCGCCGACCACATGCGCCTGTCGTTCTGCTACCCGACCCCCGAGCGGATCCGCGAGGGCGTGCGCCGGCTCGCCGGCGTCGTCTCGGGCGAGCGCGAGCTCGTCGAGCTGTTCGGCACCGGTGGTGGTGCCTCCGACGATGACGTCGTCTCGCCCGCGCCGAACATCCCATGATTTCATCGGCACTTCCCCGCCGTCGCTCGGTGGCGACGGTCCGCCCTCAGCTCGGAGCTCCATCGTGACCACGTCACCCGTCCCGCCCGCTGCCTCGCCGTCACCGTCGTCGACGCCGACTCCCGGCGTCCCCGACCGGGCACCTCGCGTCGCCGTGCTCGCCGGCGGGCTGTCCCACGAGCGCGACGTGTCGCTCCGGTCGGGCCGTCGCGTCGCCGAGGCACTGCGCTCCTCCGGCGTCGAGGTGTCCGTGCACGATGTCGACGCCGACCTCATCGCCGCGCTCACCGAGCTCCGCCCCGATCTCGTCTGGCCCGTGCTCCACGGGTCGAGCGGCGAGGACGGCTCGGTGCGCGACGTCGTCCAGCTGCTCGGGTTGCCCTTGCTCGGAACGGGACCCCGGGCGAGCCGCGTCGCGTGGAGCAAGTCGATCGCCAAGACCCTCGTCTCGCGCGCGGGCCTGGTGACCCCCGAGTTCGTCACCCTTCCGCAGTCGCTGTTCCGCGAGCTCGGCCCCGCGAGGGTGCTGTCCGCGATCGTCGAGCGTCTCGGGCTGCCCGTCGTCGTGAAGCCTTCGCGCGGTGGGTCGGCACTGGGCGTGTCTGTCGTGCAGTCCCCCGACGACCTGGCGCGCGCGATGGTCGAGTGCTTCGCCTACGGTGACAGCGCTCTGATCGAGCGTGCGGTCTCGGGGGTGGAGGTAGCGGTGTCGGTCGTCGACCTCGGTGACGGCGCGGTCGCCTTGCCGCCCATCGAGATCGTGACGGACGGCCCGTACGACTACGACGCCCGGTACAACCCCGGGCGCGTCGAGTACTTTGCCCCCGCGCGACTCTCGGACGCGACGCGCGCCGAGGTCGAGCGGGTCGCGCTCGTCGCCCACCGGTCCCTCGGCCTGAACCGCCTGTCGCGGTCGGACCTCATCGTCGACACCGAGGGAGTTGTGCACTTCCTCGAGGTCAACGTGAGCCCCGGGATGACCGAGACCTCGCTATTTCCTCAGGCGGCGGAGGCCGCTGGCCACAATCTTGGGGCCTTGTACCGATCCCTGGTAGAGGCTTCTCTCGCCGCTGCGCCGGTCGGTCTCGAGCCCGTTCCGGCGCCCTGAACGTCCCGTTTCAGCCCTTCAGCAGGCCCGGGTCGTCGGGAGCGAACGTCGCGAGGATGCGGTTGAGGTCCTGGACGGATGCGAACTCGACGGTCAGCCGGCCTCGGGACTTCCCCAGCTGGACCTTCACGCGAGTGTCGAAGCGGTCCGACAGTCGGCTCGAGAGCTCGTCGAGAGCCTCGTTGCGCTGGCCCGCGCGCGGCGCCTGGCGGCGCTTCCCCGGGGCGGCGTCGTCACCGCCGAGCGACACGATCTCCTCGACCGCTCGCACGGACAGACCCTCGGCGACGATCCGCTGCGCGAGCCGCTCGATCGCCGCGCCGTCCGCGAGGCCCAGGAGCGCGCGTGCGTGACCCGCCGAGAGCACTCCGGCGGCCACGCGACGCTGGACCAGCGGCGGGAGCTTGAGCAGACGCAGGGTGTTGGAGATCTGCGGGCGCGACCGGTGGATGCGCGTCGCCAGCTCCTCATGCGTGCACCCGAAGTCGTCGAGGAGCTGCTGGTAGGCCGCGGCCTCCTCGAGAGGGTTGAGCTGCGAGCGGTGCAGGTTCTCGAGCAGCGCGTCCCGCAGGAGGTCGGCGTCGTCGGTCTCCCGGACGATCGCCGGGATGACGTCGAGCCCGGCAGCCTGCGTCGCCCGCCAACGACGCTCGCCCATGATGAGCTCGTACCCGTCGTCGACGGCGCGCACGACGACCGGCTGCAGGACGCCGATCTCCCGGATCGAGTTGACGAGCTCGTCGAGCGCGTCCTCGTCGAACACCGAGCGCGGCTGGCGCGGGTTGGGTCGGATCGACCCGACGGGCAGCTCCGCGAAGCGTGCCCCGGGGACGGGGACGAGCCCGTCGGTCGCGATCGCGCTGAAGTCGGCCGGGTCGGCAACGCCTGCGGTGACGACCGCGGCACCGTCGGCGAGGGCGACTCCGCCGTTGGACGCAGCGGCCGGGACGCCGGTCGTCGTCCCGTTCGTGGCGGACCCGGTCGACTCGGCGACTGCCGTGCTCGCGGCGGCCGCGGCTGCGACCTGCGCGTTCGCGACACCGTTCGACTCGGCGGCCGTCGCCTCACCGCTGGTGCTCGTGGCGTCGGACCGGTCCGGGAAGAACACGTCGACCGGGCGGTCGCCGCCCGCCGGCGGTCGCTGCCCGTCGAGCCCGGCCGGGATCAGCGCGCCCAGGCCACGGCCCAGTCCCCGTCGCTTCTCGCTCATCGGTCCTCCTCCGCGCCGCTCTCAGCGGTCGCGCTGTTCGATGGGGTCACGTCTGTGGTTGCGGCGCCGCGCTCGGCGATCTCACGCGCGGCCTCCAGGTAGGCGAGCGCACCCGAGGAGCCCGCGTCGTACGTCATCACCGTCTGGCCGTAGCTCGGCGCCTCGGAGATGCGCACGGACCGAGGGACGGTCGTGCGCAGCGTCCGCTCCGGGAAGTGCTCGCGAACCTCGGACGCCACCTGCTGGGCGAGGTTCGTGCGGGCGTCGTACATGGTCAGCAGGATTGTCGAGACGTGCAGGTCGCGGTTCAGGTGCGCCTGGATGAGCTGGATCGTCTTCAGCAGCTGGCTCAGGCCCTCGAGTGCGTAGTACTCGCACTGGATCGGGATGAGCACCTCGCGCGCGACGACGAAGGCGTTGACCGTGAGCAGACCGAGGCTCGGTGGGCAGTCGACGAGCACGTAGTCGATGCGCTCGAGCCCGTTGTCGATCCGCCACTGCAGGTACGTGTCGAGCGCGCTGCGGAGCCGCGTCTCGCGCGCCACCATCGAGACGAGCTCGATCTCCGCACCCGACAGGTCGATCGTGGCGGGCAGACACCAGAGGTTCGGGACGTCGGGGCTCTCCTGCACCGCCTCCGCGATCGGAGCGCCCTCGACGAGCACCTCGTAGATCGACGGCGTTCCCGCGCGGTGCTCCACGCCCAGCGCCGTCGAGGCGTTGCCCTGCGGGTCGTTGTCGAGCACGAGCACGTTGAGTCCCGACTGCGCCAGCGCGGCCGCGAGGTTGACGGTCGTCGTCGTCTTCCCGACGCCACCCTTCTGGTTCGCCACGGTGACGATCCGCGTCTCAGCGGGACGCGGGAAGCGCCGACCGCGCAGCTCGATGCGGCGGCGCGCATCCTGCTGCAGCTCAGCCATCAGAGGGGTGTCGTCCGTGACCGTCGGAAGGCTCTGCACGAGGGCAGCGCGCCTCTGCTCGTCCGGGTCGAGTTCGGCTTGCGTTGTCATGTCTCCGTCAGGGTCGTGCAGGGAGGGTGACGCCGACGCGTCTCCCCTATTGTCCGGTGCGGATCCCCCTGCTTCCGACGCTGCCGGGCTCGTTTCACGTGAAACGCGCGACTCTGCGCCGTCGTGCTCGTCGTTCTCCACCATGGGCGACGCGTCCATGGGGGCGTTCAGGCCCTCGGGCTCCGCCGTTGCGGTGGTGGCCGCAGCGCTCGCGAACGCGGGCGCCTCGTCGGTCTGTCCGACTACCTTGTCGACTGTGCCCGTCAGGTCGCCGGGTGCGGCCTCGCCGTTCGCCGACGGCTGCGCCTCTCCGCTCTCGCCAGTGCTCTTGAGAACGCGGGCCTCCATCTCAGCGGGGATGCCGTTCGTCGTCGGTGCCTCACTGGCCGAGCCATCCGAGGCGTCGTCGACGACGATCTCCGTCGCTGTCTGCGTGGGTTCCGTGATCCCCCACGTCGCCGCCCAGGTGGCCGCGCGTTCGCCGACCTCGGCGATCCCCCCGTTCGATGCGGGCTCCGCGCCGGCCTCCGGCGGGACGGGCGAGGGCACGGACGCTACGGTCGCTGCCGAACTGGCTGCACCGTGGACGACACCCGTGCTCTCGTCCGTCGCCTGCTGGCCGTTCGACTCCGGCTCGACCAACGGATCGGCGACAGCCGTCTCCGTGCTGACGGGCCACGTGGCCGTTGCTGGTATCGGCTGTGGAGCTCGACCGTGCTTTCGCCTACCGAACACCCTTACCCCCTTCGTGCACGGCGGTCACCACGCGGGTGGGCTCGACGCCCTCGAGCGTCGCCACCTCACGCACCTCGACCGCTCCGACGAGAGCGCGGCGTGCAGCACGCCGCCCGTTGTCGATCTCCTCCTGCGCACGCGCGCCCTTCAGGGCGACCAGCGTGCCTCCCGGACGAATGAGGGGCATCGCCCATCCGTAGAGCTTGTCGAGCGCCGCCACAGCGCGCGTCGTCACGGCGTCGGCCTGCAGGTCCAACGCCTCCTGCGCGCGCGCACGCCGGACCTCGGCGTTCGACAGGCCGAGCGCGTCGACCACCTCGGTGAGCCAGTCGGTCCGGCGCTCCATCGGCTCGAGCAGCACGACCCGAGCGCCCGGCACCATCGCCGCGATGACGACACCTGGCAGGCCAGCACCGCTCCCCAGGTCGACGATCAGTCCGCTCGTCGGCAGGAACGGCACCGCAGCCGCCGAGTTGAGCAGGTGACGCTCCCACAGGCGAGACACCTCCCGAGGACCGATGAGACCCCGAAGCACTCCCTGGTCCACCAGCATGCGGCGGAAGCCCTCGACCTGCGGCCACGCGGTCCCGAAGAAGTCGGGCAGCCGCGGGTCGCCGTCCAACGGGTCGTGGAGGTCAGTGATGTCGTCGTCCTCGGTCACGACGCCACACTCCGTTCCACGTGAAACCTCCGCCACGGCACTCGCCAGCCTGCCTGGCTGCGCGAACGTCCCACGGTACCGGCTGAGGCGCTCGCAACGACGTCTCACCCACAGGCAGGTTGGGAGAGATTCCACCAGGGTGGCGCGTCGCCGACGATGCCCATCGGTTCGCAGCCCGTGCGGGGCTCTACACAGTCCCCGACCAGCGGGTTCGCCCTTCAGGCGTGCGGTCTCGAGCAGCAGACCCGAGCGCCATCCGAGACGTCCATCGATCGCTCACCGCACTCTCCGCGCCTGCCACACGTGGCTGTTCGACGAGCGCCGCGTGCTCCAGCTCCGGGTGGCACGGCCGCCTGGCGTCGCTCGCCAGCCGGCGACATTGCCATGCCCCCCGTGCACGAGGACCCGGATCGTGCGCCGGGTTCCGCACCGCCGCCCGTGCTCGCGCCCGGTGAGTCGAGGCGGAATGCGATCTCCACGGTCCCGCGAGGCCCGAGGTGCCGCGCCTGTGCGGCCGCCGTCCCTTCGGACGCACAGAGCCGCGGCGGCTCTCACAGCGCGCCGCCTGTCCCCTCGGTTCCACGTGAAACACGCCGCCGAAGACCACGCGCCTCAGCGGCCCTGGACCGATGAGGCGACCGATACTCCGTGCCTGGGTCCAGCGGACTCGCGTCCCTCGGAGCGCACGTCACCGCGGGCCGCCGAGCCCTCCGAGCACCTGTCGGCCCCGCGAGCGATCGAACAGCACGCGGCGTCTCCTACCCCACACGCCCAGAGGCCGCGGCGCGCGCCCGCTCGCCAGGTCACAGCAACCGCCCGGTCACTCTGACGCACGGCGCACACAGCTACGGCTCTGCACCGCTGGCACGCCTGCTCCCGCCGTGTGGACGCCGTCCTCAGCGCGACCCACGGCACCGCCGGACCCGCGGCCCAGACGACTAGCGCTCGGGAGCCCCTCACACGTCACCAGACTGGTCGCGCGCCGTCCACCGCTAGCGACGACACGCGATGCGCTCACCCGTGCCGCCGAACCGACCCACTCCCGCTGCGCACCTCCACGCCAGGGTCGGCAGATGACGAAGGTGTGGCCCGCCCTCGTTCCACGTGAAACGGGGACGCCCCACGAACAGCTCGCGGCGTCAAGCCGACATGCCTCGCCAACCCCGCCCGCACAGATCCTGCCGGGGTGACACGCGGTGGCACGGCGGCTCCTGTGGCGACACGCATCGCACCTACGCGTGCCATTGACGAGAGTCCGCGGGCGAGGTGTGGCGCCCACGGGCAAACCTCCGCGGACGCCGAGAGCTTCGCGCCCTGTCGCTGTTCCACGTGAAACAGGGACGGGGCACCGAGCAGCGCGCGGCGTCGCGTCGCTCGCGTCATCCGTCTCGCGCGTCCAGGCCATGCCAGGGCTCGAGCTCGCAACGGCACGTGCGGACGTATGGTCGACCGCGTACCACCCGCACCCACGCTCACGTGGAGCGAGGGCCGGGCCGGTGCCCGCGAGCAAGGCTCCTCGGATGCCGCCGGCTCGAGGCCCCCCGTTCCACGTGAAACAGGGACGCGCCCCACCGGGGAATGCGAAGGGTCAGGCCGATGTGCCTCAGCTTCCCCGCGGGTCCAGGCCCTGCAGTCGTCGAGCGCACGACGCGCCCGGTTCTGCTGTCACGCGCGTGCTACCTGCGCGCCCGTCCACGTAGAGCGGGAACAGGGCACCGCGCCCACGAGCCAGCCCTCTCTGCCTGCACGTAGGCTCAGGACTCGCCTCCGTTCCACGTGAGACAGGGACGCCCTCCGAGCCGCTTGCGGCCCCGAGCCGACACGCCTCGTCGACCTCGCTGGGGTCAGCTATGCCGGGGTCGGGCACGCAAGGCCGCGGCTGTCCTCTTGCCACGCGCGCGGCAACTGCGTGCCCCGTCCACGAGAAGGCGGGATGTCACGCGCACCGCCCGCGTGAGGCGGAGGCGACGCGTATCGGCGTGCGCCACCTGCCGGGCCTTGCTCAGCCATGCGCTCTCGCGCGGATCTCCCCGGGCCGCCCACCGAGCGCCGGTCCCGGGACCCGACCGTGGCCTGTTGTTGGCATCCCGTCTGTTCCACGTGAGGACGGAGCGCACCCGCTGGGTCCCACACGCTGTGCTCCAGCTCGCCGCCGGGCGCCGCCTCAGGCCCCCCTGGACGTGCGCCCCGGTCCAAGCCCCGCGGGCGATCGTCGCCGCGCGGGTGGCATGTCACGCGGAGTGCGCGCGCCAGCATCCGCACGCTCATGGAGCCCGAACGCCGCATCCGGCCCAGATCAGGGCGTGCTTCGTCAGGCGGCGCGCGACCCTCCGCGCCAAGGCCCACCCAACGCGGACGCCCGGAATCGCGCCGGTCGTCCGTCCGCGCGAGCCCGCCACGCCGACGGGCACACGTCCCGACCGCCCACCCCGCGCACGCTGTCGCGCGCTACGCAGGCGGAGGGCGAACCCGCGCACAGAGTCCCCACGCAGGCGTCGAACGCCTCACCAGTTCCACGTGAAACAGGGGCAAGGGTGGCGCGACAGGTGCCAACTCCCGCACCCACCGCTCACCGGTGCGCGCCCCACAGTCGCGCTCCCCCTCATGGCGTGACCTCTGTGACCGGCCTCGCGGGAGATAGCTCTGCGTGCGCACTCGCCATGGGGCCCGCAGGGCAACATGCACCGGACAGTGCGTCGGCATCGGCACGACGCCGTCCCGCGCCCAGCCCTCGCCTGAGCGCCTCGCTCCAACCCTGGTCATCCACGCTGTGCTCGCGACGCCGCGACTCGCACCGAGCCGCACCTTCCGCGTCGTCCTCGGGTACGGTCGCCGCCTTGGCCAGTCCGGGCGCCGACTCCCCCTGCGCCGTGTCTCTTGCGCGACTCCCCTACGCCGACTCCTCGCGGTGAGGCCGCGTGCGGACGACCACCCATCGGGTCCAGGCACCGCGCACGGCCGCAGGTCGTTCTCTACTCGTGCGAGTCGGTCTGCGCGAGCCTCCAGGTGCAGGCTCTCGAGAAGCGACCGCGGGCCGATCCTCATCGCTGAGCGCAACACACACCACTACACCCCCATGAGTTCACGCAGTGCAGCCCCGGACTCAGCTCGCTACACGCACCCTTCAGAGATCGACGCCGGGCCTCGGATCCACACGACGCCATCGCCTCACACGACGCGACGCGCGCCGCGAGCGCCCAGTGGATCGCTCGCGCTGATCCCTGAGCGCCGCCGCAGTCATTTCCGCGCGCCCTGCATGAAGGGAGCACACAAGCTCTGACCCCGCGGCTCCACGGCGATGCACCGCGTCAAACGCCACTTCCCGGGCCGAGCACGTCGGGTGCACCGAACGCTGTTCCACGTGAAACAGTGCCAGCAGACGGTGCCGCCACGCCGTACCCTCGCGCCGGGCGAGGAGCCCAAGGCCGCCCCCCCCCCCCCGCGGCGCTGGGCAGGTCAGGTCCCTGCGCCGGTGTCGCCGAGACTTCGTGACCACACACCGCGCCAGAACCGGGTCGTGTTCCACGTGAAACGAGACGGCGCGGGCTCCAGCGACACGCACGCGCGACAGCGGGTCCGTCGCACGCAATCGCCACCACGCTGTCTCGCCCCTCGGCGACGCTGCCTCGGCGTGAGACGACCGAGGGTGGCCCTCCCCAGCGGGAGGACCACCCTCGAGACGAGCAGCGACGAGCGTCAGGGCTGGCGAACCACCACGTAGCGGTGCGGCTCCACACCCTCGGAGTCGCTCACAAAGCCCGCGGCGGCGACCGCGTCGTGCACGACCTTCCGCTCGAACGGGTTCATCGGCTCGAGCGACACGGGAGCGCCGGTCTCCTTCACGCGAGCGACAGCGTCGTTCGCCACGCCCGTGAGCGTCTCGCGGCGCGCGGCACGGTAGCCCGCGACGTCGAGCATGAGGCGGCTCCGCTCCCCCGTCTTCGCCTGGACGGCGAGTCGGGTGAGCTCCTGCAGGGCGTCGAGCACCTCACCGTCGCGTCCGGCGAGCCGGCGCAGCGAGCGATCGGACGGGTCCTCCGACACGATCTCGACTGCGGCGCGGCCGTGGTCGACGTCGATGTCGATGTCACCGTCCAGGTCAGCGATGTCGAGGAGCTCCTCGAGGTAGTCGGCCGCGATCTCGCCCTCCTCCTCGAGGCGGGTGGTCGGGGTCTCGGCGTCAGGCTGGGTGGTCATGCTGTCTCCGTTCGACGTGGCTGGGCCGCGGAGCGGCGTTCAGTTCTTGGGGCGGGGCTTCTTGCCACCCTGGCCTGGCTTCTTGGGCTGGCTCCCACCGGAAGACGCTCCCGGGCCCGAGCCCTTCGCGGAAGCACCCTTCGCAGGCGCACGCGTGGTGGGAGCAGCCTTCGTGGGAGCGTCCGTCACCGCAGCGTCCGTCACCGGAGCGTCCTCGACGGGGGCGTCGGACGTCGGGGACGCCTGCGCCGCGGCGGCTGCGCCGGGCGCCTTCGCACCGGCCACGGGGGGCTTCTGGCGGTCCTTGCGCTTCGGCTGCTGACGCTGGCCACGGGGCTTCTCGTCGACGACGGTCGACGGGGCCTCGATCACCGGGACTGCCTTGCCGCGGCGAGCGCGACGCTCGATCATCAGGCGCTCGGCCTCAGAGCCCGGCGCCGGCATGCGACGGATCGTGTAGAACTGCTGACCCATCGACCACAGGTTCGTCGTCGTCCAGTAGATGAGGACACCGATCGGGAAGTTGACGCCCGAGAACGCGAAGATCAGCGGGAGCACGTACAGCAGCACCTTCTGCTGCTGAGCCATCGGACCGGTGAGCGCTGCGGGCGGCATGTTCTTCCGCGTCAGCTGGCGCTGCGTGAAGAACGTGGTCGCGGACATCGCGACGATGAGCATGATCGTGACGATCTGGATGTGGATGTCGCCGTTGGCCTGCATGAACGTGCCCGACAGGGGCGCGCCGAAGACGGTGGCCGACTCGGCGGACCCGGCGAGATCGGCGGTCATCGGGCCGATGTGGTCGCCCCGCGCGTAGGTGCCCTCGGACAGCGGCTTGAGCGAGTTGAGCACCCGGAACAGGGCGAAGAAGATGGGCGACTGCAGCAGGATCGGCATGCAGGACGCGAACGGGTTGGTCCCGTGCTTGCGGTAGAGCTCCATCGTCTCGCGGCTCATCGCCTCGCGGGACGCGGGGTCCGACTTCCCCTTGTACTTCTTCTGGATCGCCTGCATCTCGGGCTGCAGCAGCTGCATGCCGCGTGACGCCTTGATCTGCTTGACGAACAGCGGGATCAGCAGGATCCGGATGACGATCACGAGCCCGACGATGGACAGCGTCCACGCGAGTCCGCCATCGGCCTCGAGGCCGATGCTCGTGAGCAGCGAGTGGAACTGGACCATGATCCAGGCGACAGCGACCATGATCGGCTGCAGCAGACCGTCGAACCAACCCATGTGGGCAGAGCTCCTGTCGGGGTATCAGTGGGCGCTGTGCGCCACGTCGTGTCGGCGGGGCGAACGTGCGGGCGGCACGTCGTCCACGCCACCGGGCGTCCATGGGTGGCATCGCAGCAGCCGGCGGCCGGCGAGCCAGGTCCCGCGCAGGGCGCCGTGGCGACGGATCGCCACCACCGCGTACTGCGAGCAGGAGGGGTAGTAGCGGCACGTGGGTGGCGTCAGCGGCGAGATCGTGTGCTGGTAGACCCAGAGCAGTCCGAGAAGTGCCCTCCCGGGAAGGCGCACGACGAACCGCGCGACGCGAGCGATCGAGCTCATCGTGTGCCCTCCGCTCGTCGGACCGCGGTGCGCAGCGCACCGTCGAGGTCGGCACCCAGGGTCGGGTACGACGCGGTCGCCGCCGCAGGCTGCGCACGGACGACGATCGCCGACGTCGCGGGCAGCTCGTGCAGACGGGTCGCGACGAGGGCGCGCAGCCGCCGCTTGACGCGGTTGCGCACCACGGCGTTGCCGACACCCTTGGACACGACGAAACCGACCACCGGGCCATCAGGCCCGGGGTCGGTTCGACTCGTCAGGTGTACCACCAACGTCCCCCGTCCGCCGCGCGCACCGCGACGTACCGCCGTCTCGAAGTCGGCGGAACGACGCATCCGGTGCGCAGCGGGCAGCACCGACGCTGGGTCAGGCCGAGAGCTCGGAGCGACCCTTGCGCCGACGAGCGGCGAGGATCGCGCGGCCCGCGCGGGTCCGCATGCGCAGACGGAAACCGTGCGTCTTGGCCCGGCGCCGGTTGTTCGGCTGGAACGTGCGCTTGCTCACGAGAGTTCTCCCACTTGGTCCATCGGATGGGCGCGCGGCACGCGCGACCTGGTCTTCTGCCCCGGCTCGACTGCTCCTCGCGGACACGCACCTGCGGTGCGTGCGGCGTCTGGGCGCGCCGACAGGAGCCATCAAAGGGCTGGGCAACGGTACGCCGTGGGCGGCGGGCCGGTCAAATGCGACCAGAGCCCCGCGTGCGCCTCGTCCGGCGGTCCGGAGCGGCTCGTCACCGGCCCGGCAAGGTCGACGCCCTGGTCACAGCCCCGCACCGCGGGCCGGCCAGGCGCGACGAGTCATTCGTCACCCCATCGGGCCCTGACTGCGGGCCCCTGTGGACACTAGCATCGTGCCTCGTCGTCTCCTGTGGATGGCGACACACGCACGCCCTGCGCGCCGGATCTCGCGACTCGACGACGAGCCGCGTCGTGATCGACATCTGTGCGGCCGCGAACAGGCCGCCGAGCCCGGCTCACAGGTGTGGACAAGTGTGTGGACGAAGAGGCTCCGTGCGAGACTCGCACGTCGAACGGACAAGACGACCCGAGGTAGGACGTGGCACAGGACGAAGAGCTCACTCGAGTCTGGGATCACGTCGTGAACTCGCTCGAGTCCAGCCCGGACATCACGCAGCGACAGCTGGCGTTCGTCCGGCTCGCCCAGCCGCTGGGCCTCCTCGACGGCACACTGATCCTTGCTGTGGGCAACGAGTACACCAAGGAGTACCTCGAGACGAAGGTCCGCACCGAGGTCACCGACGCGCTCAACGACGCGCTCGGTCGTGACGGTCGGTTCGCGATCACCGTCGACCCGCACCTCGTCGACGACGCGCCCCCCGCGGTGCGTGCGATGACGACGGCGCCCACGATCCAGCCGTCGGCCGCGGATGGCGACGACGACGAGCACGTCACCCACCGCGACGAGCCGGACCGGTCCGCGCACGAGCCCGACGTGCGCCGGCCTGAGCCGAACGGCGTCCGCAACGGCGGCCACCACCTGCCGAACGCGCGTCGGCAGCAGGCCGAGCCGGCGCGGCTCAACCCGAACTACCTCTTCGAGACGTTCGTCATCGGCTCGTCGAACCGGTTCGCCCACGCCGCGGCGGTCGCTGTCGCCGAGGCGCCGGCCAAGGCGTACAACCCGCTGTTCATCTACGGCGACTCGGGCCTGGGCAAGACGCACCTGCTGCACGCGATCGGTCACTACGCGCAGAACCTGTACCCGAGCGTGCGCGTGCGCTACGTGAACTCCGAGGAGTTCACGAACGACTTCATCAACTCGATCTCCGAGGGCAAGGCCGGTGCGTTCCAGCGCCGCTACCGCGAGGTCGACGTGCTCCTCATCGACGACATCCAGTTCCTGCAGGGCAAGGAACAGACGATGGAGGAGTTCTTCCACACGTTCAACACCCTGCACAACGCCAACAAGCAGGTCGTGATCACGTCCGACCTGCCCCCGAAACAGCTCAACGGCTTCGAGGACCGCATGCGCTCGCGCTTCGAGTGGGGCCTCATCACCGACGTCCAGCCGCCGGACCTCGAGACCCGCATCGCGATCCTGCGCAAGAAGGCCGGCGGCGACAACATGCAGGCGCCGCCGGACGTCCTGGAGTACATCGCGTCCAAGATCTCGACGAACATCCGCGAGCTCGAGGGCGCGCTGATCCGGGTCACGGCGTTCGCGAGCCTCAACCGCCAGCAGGTCGACCTGTCGCTCGCCGAGATCGTCCTCAAGGACCTCATCACCGACGACCAGACCACGGAGATCACCTCGACGCAGGTGATCGGGCAGACCGCCGCGTACTTCGGACTGACGATCGACGACCTGTGCGGCTCCTCCCGGTCCCGCGTCCTGGTGACGGCTCGGCAGATCGCGATGTACCTGTGCCGTGAGCTCACGGACCTGTCGCTGCCCAAGATCGGGCAGGCGTTCGGCGGCCGTGACCACACCACCGTCATGCACGCGAACCGCAAGATCCGTGAGCTCATGGCCGAACGTCGCTCGATCTACAACCAGGTCACCGAGCTCACGAACCGGATCAAGCAGCAGAACCGCGGCTGACGCAGCCTGGAGCCCTTGTGGAGTTCTCCCCAGGTTTTTCCACAACCGCAGGTCACACCCTGGGGATCATGTGAATCGCGTCACCCGATTGCCAATCCGACGCCCTGCGTGGCCGCGCATCTGCCGCTGACCTGCAGTGACGTCGATCCGGACAGACCGGGGCATCTGGGCGCGCACCGTTTCGCCACAGAACCGGACAGACCGGGACGCTCCAGGGGGCACCTTCATCCCCAGGTCGAGACATGCATGGGACGAATACACACACCTGTGCACAGACCTGTGGACGACGGTGGACGACGGGACGTGTGATGTGGACGCAGGATGCCGCGCCGGTGGACGACGAACGACAGGAATCTGGCCGTCCCCCGTCATGCACCGGTCCGCCCCGGCGGTCCACATGCTGCATGCACATGACGATCCCCGGCCCGACCTGCACGGACGCCGCTCTGTCCACACAGTGCACAGACGCGATGACGACGACGACAACTTCTTGTCATGGGAATCCACACACCTTCGATGCCTCGAGCTCGACGAGCCGGGAGGCGTCCGCACCCGTCCTCGAATCACCGGGTCTCCACCGACTCCGGGTGTGGGACCTCTCGCGTAGTGTTCGCGTGACGGCGCCTGCCCACGGACGAATCACCGGCCGAGCAGACGCTCGTCGCGCACGTACGACGAAGTTCGACGAGAGGTAGTGGTCCATGAGGTTCCGGGTCGAGCGCGACGTTCTCGCCGAGGCCGTCACCTGGACGGCTCGCAGCCTGCCGACCCGTCCCCCGGTGCCGGTCCTCGCAGGTGTGCGCATCGAGGCCGACTCGAGCGGTGTCATCCAGCTCTCGAGCTTCGACTACGAGGTCTCCGCGCGGTCGCAGATCCCTGCCGACGTGAGCGAGGCCGGGACGGTCCTCGTCTCCGGCAGGCTCCTGGCCGAGATCTCCCGCGCGCTGCCCGACAAGCCCGTGGACGTCACGCTCGACGGCACGAAGGTCGTCGTCACCTGCGGCGCGAGCCGGTTCACGCTGCTCACCATGCCGGTCGAGGACTACCCGAACCTCCCGGTGATGCCGCCGGTCACCGGCACGGTCGACGGCGACGCGCTGACCCACGCGGTCGCGCAGGTCTCGGTCGCGGCGAGCCGCGACGACACGCTCCCCCTGCTCACGGGCGTGCGCGTGGAGATCGAGGGCGAGAAGGTCACGCTCCTGGCGACCGACCGGTACCGCCTCGCGCTGCGCGAGCTCACGTGGACCCCGGCGTCGCCGGACATCTCGACCGTCGCGCTGGTGCGTGCCCGCACGCTCTCCGACGCGGCCAAGTCGCTCGGCAGCGCCGGCGCGGTGTCGGTGAGCCTGTCCACCGGGGCCGGCGTCGACCTCATCGGATTCGAGGCCGCCGGCCGCCAGTCCACGAGCCTGCTCGTCGACGGCGACTACCCCGCGGTCCGCCGCCTGTTCCCTGACGAGACGCCGATCCACGCGATCGTGGGCACCACGCAGCTCGCCGAGGCCGCCAAGCGCGTGGCGCTCGTCGCCGAGCGGAACACCCCGATCCGGCTGAGCTTCGCGGACGGTCAGGTGGTGCTCGACGCCGGCCAGGGTGACGACGCGCAGGCGTCCGAGGCGCTCGAGGCGACCCTCGAGGGCGACGAGATCTCGGTCGCGTTCAACCCGCAGTTCCTGCTCGACGGGCTGGGAGCGCTGGACACGCCTTTCGTGCGGCTGTCGTTCACGCACCCGAACAAGCCGGTCGAGTTCACGGGCCAGGGCTCGGTCGAGAGCGAGGACGACAAGACGTACCGCTACCTGTTGGTCCCGATTCGCTTCGCGAGCTGACCTGCATCGACGGCGCCTCCAGCGGTGCGGCCCGATCGGCACCCGGAGCGCGTCGTCGGCCGCGTGGTGCGTGAGCCGGTGTCGGCGGGCACAGTGAGAGCACGGAGCCGGCGGGGCACCGCCTCAGCAGCGAGGGAAGGACGGTCGTCATGAAGATCGGTCTCGTCGGTCTCGGCAAGATGGGCGCCAACATGCGTGAGCGCATCCGGCGCTCGGGCATCGAGGTGGTCGGGTACGACCGCAACACCGACGTCACGGATGTCGACTCGCTCGAGGCGATGGTCGACGCCTTGCCCGCGGGTGACCGCATCGTGTGGGTCATGGTCCCGTCGGGGAGCATCACGGACGGTGTGATCACGCAGCTCGCGGACCTGCTCTCGGCCGGTGACATCGTGATCGACGGCGGCAACTCGTACTACCAGGACGACGAGCCGCACGCGGCGCTGCTGCGCACCAAGGGCGTCGGGTTCCTCGACGCCGGAGTCTCGGGTGGTGTGTGGGGGCTGGAGAACGGGTACGGCCTCATGGTCGGCGGTGACGCGGACCTCGTCGAGCGTGTCCTTCCGGTGTTCGACGCGCTGCGTCCGCCGGGTGACCGCGCGGAGGGCTTCGTGCACGCGGGCACGGTCGGCGCGGGGCACTACGCGAAGATGGTGCACAACGGCATCGAGTACGGGCTCATGCAGGCCTACGCCGAGGGTTACGAGCTCCTCGCCGCGAAGGACCTGGTCACGGATGTGCACGGCACCATGCGTGCGTGGACCAACGGGACGGTCGTGCGGTCCTGGCTGCTGGAGCTGCTGGTGCGGGCGCTCGAGCAGGACCCGGGACTCGCGGCGATCGACGACTGGGTCGAGGACTCGGGCGAGGGCCGGTGGACGGTCGACGAAGCGATCGACCTGGCCGTCCCGGCGCCCGTCATCTCGGCCGCGCTGTTCGCCCGCTTCGCGTCGCGGCAGGGTGAGTCCCCCGCGATGAAGGCCGTCGCGGCGCTCCGGCAGCAGTTCGGTGGGCACGCGGTCAAGCCCGCGGGCAGCGCGCCGAGCGCTCCCCCGCCCGCCTGACGAGCACCCCGCCTGACGAGCACCCCGCCTGACGGTTACCGAGACCTCCGACGAGAGACGATGTACGTCGCCCACCTGCACCTCACGGACTTCCGTTCCTACCCGCACGCCGAGCTCGAGCTCGAGCCGGGTATCACGGCGCTCGTCGGTCCCAACGGGCAGGGCAAGACGAACCTCGTCGAGGCGATCGGGTACGTCGCGACGCTGTCGAGCCACCGCGTCCCCACCGACGCGGCGCTGATCCGGGCAGGCTGCCAGCGGGCGGTGGTGGGAGCGAAGGTGGTGCGCGAGCTCGAGCCGGGCCGGCCGCGCGCGTCGGTCGTCGAGGTCGAGATCACCGCGGGCAAGGCGAACCGCGCACGGGTCAACGGGGGCAGCCCGGTCCGGGCGCGCGACGTCCTCGGCCTGCTCCACACCGTGCTGTTCGCCCCGGAGGACCTCGCGCTCGTCAAGGGGGACCCGGACGGCCGCCGTCGGTTCCTCGACGCGCTGCTGGTGCAGCTCACGCCGCGCATGGCGTCGACCGTGAGCGACTACGAGCGCGTGCTGCGGCAGCGGTCGGCGCTGCTGAAGTCCGCGGGTGCGGCGAGCCGGGCGCGTCAGGGTGCGGACCTGCGCACGCTGGACGTGTGGGACGGCAAGCTCGCGCAGCTCGGGGCCCGTCTCGTCGTCGAGCGTCGCGCGCTCGTCCGCGCGCTCTCGCCGCACGTCGAGGCGGCGTACGAGCAGGTCAGCGCGGGTCAGGGCGACGCCCGCATCACGTACCGCGCGTCCTTGGAGGGCGCGCTGCAGGACGCGCCGGAAGGCCCCGCGGCCGCCGACGAGGCCGGGGTCGAGCTGGTCGAGGCCCAGCTCCTGGAGGCGATGGGTCGGCTGCGGCCCAAGGAGATCGAGCGCGGCGTGTGCCTCGTCGGGCCACACCGTGACGACCTGGTCCTCACGCTCGCGGACCTGCCCGCCAAGGGGTACGCGAGCCATGGCGAGTCGTGGTCCTTCGCACTCGCGCTGCGCCTTGCGTCGTGGCGGGTCCTGGCGGCCGGCGGTCCGCAGGGTGATCCCGACGACGAGCCCGTGCTGATCCTGGACGACGTGTTCGCCGAGCTCGACGCGCGCCGCCGCGAGCGTCTCGCCGAGCTCGTCGCGCCCGCGCGCCAGGTGCTCATCACGGCGGCGGTGGCCGCGGACGTCCCCGAGCCGCTCGCCGGCGCCCGCGTCGACGTCATGGGCGGCGAGGTCTCGCGTGTCCTCTGACCAGCGCTCTCACCCGCGCAGGAACCCCGCCGGGGACCAGCGGGACCAGCCGAGCGGCACTCACGTGCTGCGCGACCTCGTCGAGCTGCTGCCCGAGCGTCAGGTCGCGGCCGCGGCGCTGGGGCGCGCCAAGGAGAGCGCGCGCCGACGAGGGCTCCGGCCGGGCGACGCTCCCCGCGGCGCGCGGCGCGAGGTCCAGCTCGGCGACGCGCGGCCGGGCGGGCGGGACCCGCGCACGGTCGGCGAGGCGCTCGACGCGCTCGTCGGGCAGCTCGCGTGGTCCCCCGGCGTGACGGCGGGGACCATCCAGGCCCGGTGGGCCGAGCTGTTCGGTGCGGAGATCGCGTCGCACACGCAGTACGTGTCGTTCGACGCGGGCGTGCTGACGATGCGCGCGGAGTCGACCGCGTGGGCGACGAACCTCACGTGGACGGTCCCGACGATGCTGCGGACCCTGGCCGACGAGCTGGGTGAAGGAGTCGTCGTCCAGATCCAGGTGCAGGGCCCCGGCGGACCCGGATTCGGACGTGGGCCGCGCAGCGTCAAGGGCCGCGGGGTGCGCGACACGTACGGGTAGGCGAGACCTTCACCGAACCCGTCCGCCGCGACGCGGTGTTTCAGAGGGGTCAGCCGCACCGTACGGGTAGACTTCTAGGGTCATTCCTGGCGCCTTGGTGCCCGGAACTCCAGCGTCACGGAGTGATCTGCCCTCCTCGCAGTCGGGCGGGCCCCTCCGGCGCGTTTCGCAGATCCTGAGGAGTACCCCCGCCCGTGGCCGAGCAGCCCAGCCCCCAGCCCGAGTCCGGCGGCAGCTACGACGCCGACGCGATCACCGTCCTCGAAGGCCTGGAGGCGGTGCGCAAGCGCCCCGGCATGTACATCGGCTCGACCGGTGAGCGCGGTCTGCACCACCTGGTGTACGAGGTCGTGGACAACTCCGTCGACGAGGCCCTCGCGGGCTACTGCGACCACATCGAGGTGACGCTGCGCGCCGACGGCGGCGTGCGCGTGGTCGACAACGGCCGTGGTATCCCGGTCGCGATCCACCCGACCGAGGGCAAGCCCACTCTCGAGGTCGTCATGACCATTCTGCACGCGGGCGGCAAGTTCGGCGGCAGCGGCTACGCGGTCTCCGGTGGACTGCACGGCGTGGGTGTCTCGGTGGTGAACGCGCTGTCGAAGCGCGTGGAGTCCGTCATCAAGCGCGACGGCTTCACGTGGGAGATGGACTTCGAGGACGGCGGCAAGCCGGTCGGGGGCATCCGCCAGGGTGAGCCGACGGACGCCACAGGCACGCAGCAGACGTTCTGGGCCGACGACACGATCTTCGAGACCGTCGAGTACGACTTCGAGACGCTGCGCAGCCGGTTCCAGCAGATGGCGTTCCTCAACAAGGGCCTGCAGATCACGCTCACCGACGAGCGTCCGCAGCACCTGGGCACGGGCGACGAGGTCGCGGGCGAGCCGGGCGACGAGGCCGAGGGCGGCGCGCCGGCCGCGCGCGTCGTGTCCTACAAGTACGACGACGGCCTGCTCGACTACGTCAAGCACCTCAACTCGGCGAAGAAGGTGGACCTGGTCCACCCGGACGTCATCGACTTCGAGGCGGAGGACACCGAGCGCCGGATCTCCGTCGAGGTCGCGATGCAGTGGACCACCGCGTACTCCGAGTCGGTCCACACGTACGCCAACACGATCTCGACCACCGAGGGCGGCACGCACGAGGAGGGCTTCCGTGCGGCGATGACCGGTCTGATCAACCGCTACGCGCGCGACAAGAACCTGCTCAAGGACAAGGACGAGAACCTCACGGGTGACGACATCCGCGAGGGCCTCACCGCGGTCATCTCGGTCAAGCTCGGCGAGCCGCAGTTCGAGGGCCAGACGAAGACCAAGCTCGGCAACACCGAGGCGAAGACGTTCGTGCAGCGCGTGGTCAACGACCAGCTCGGCGACTGGCTCGACTCGCACCCGGTCGAGGCGCGTGACGTGATCCGCAAGTCGATCCAGGCGTCGGCCGCGCGCATGGCGGCCCGCAAGGCTCGCGAGGCGACCCGCCGCAAGGGCCTGCTGGAGTCGGGCGGCATGCCGGGCAAGCTCAAGGACTGCCAGTCCAACCGCCCGGAGGAGTGCGAGGTCTTCATCGTCGAGGGCGACTCGGCCGGCGGTTCGGCGGTGCGTGGGCGCAACCCGCGCACGCAGGCGATCCTGCCGATCCGAGGCAAGATCCTCAACGTCGAGCGCGCGCGCCTGGACCGCGCGCTCAGCAACCTCGAGGTGCAGGCGCTGATCACGGCGTTCGGCACGGGCATCGGCGAGGACTTCGACATCGCCAAGCTCAGGTACCACAAGATCGTCCTCATGGCCGACGCCGACGTCGACGGCCAGCACATCCGCACGCTGCTGCTGACGCTCCTGTTCCGGTACATGCCCGAGCTCATCAAGACCGGCAAGGTCTACATGGCGCAGCCGCCGCTGTACCGGATCAAGTGGTCGAACGCCGAGCACGACTACGTGTACTCGGACCGCGAGCGGGACGCGTTCATCGTCGAGGGCCAGGCCGCCGGCAAGCGCCTGCCCAAGGAGAACTCGATCCAGCGCTACAAGGGTCTGGGCGAGATGGACTACTCGGAGCTGTGGGAGACCACGATGTCGCCCGAGCACCGCACGCTCCTGCAGGTCACGCTCGACGAGGCCGCGGCGGCCGACGAGATCTTCTCTGTGCTGATGGGCGAGGACGTCGAGGCCCGTCGCAGCTTCATCCAGCGCAATGCCAAGGACGTCCGGTTCCTCGACATCTAGCCGACGACGAGCCCACGACCTCCCCCGATTCTCCCGCACCACCGAAGGACTGACGTGACCGACATCCCGAACGGCGACGGCATCGAGCACGGCCGGATCGACCAGGTCGACCTGCAGCTCGAGATGCAGCGGTCGTACCTGGACTACGCGATGGCGGTCATCGTCGGGCGTGCGCTGCCCGACGTGCGCGACGGCCTCAAGCCGGTCCACCGTCGCGTGCTGTACGCGATGTACGACGGCGGCTACCGCCCGGACCGTCAGTTCTCGAAGTGCAGCCGCGTCGTCGGCGACGTCATGGGCAAGTACCACCCGCACGGTGACACGGCGATCTACGACGCCCTCGTGCGCCTGGTCCAGGACTGGTCGATGCGCTACCCGCTCGTGGCGGGCCAGGGCAACTTCGGCTCCCCCGGTGACGACCCCGCGGCCGCCCCGCGGTACACCGAGTGCAAGATGGCCCCGCTCGCCATGGAGATGGTGCGGGACATCGACGAGGACACGGTCGACTTCGGCGACAACTACGACGGCCGCACCCAGGAGCCGCAGGTCCTGCCCAGCCGGTTCCCGAACCTGCTGGTCAACGGCTCGGCGGGCATCGCGGTCGGCATGGCGACGAACATCCCGCCGCACAACCTGCGCGAGGTCGCCGCGGGCGTCCAGTGGCACCTGGAGCACCCGGAGGCGAGCAACGAGGAGCTCCTCGAGGCGCTGATGGCGCGCATCAAGGGCCCGGACTTCCCGACGGCGGCGACGATCCTCGGTCACAAGGGCATCGAGGACGCGTACCGCACGGGCCGCGGCTCGATCACGATGCGCGCAGTGGTCGAGGTCGAGGAGATCCAGGGCCGGATCTGCCTCGTCGTGACCGAGCTGCCGTACCAGGTGAACCCGGACGCGCTCGCGAAGAAGATCGCGGACCTGGTCCGCGAGAACCGGGTCGGCGGCATCGCTGACATCCGCGACGAGACGTCGGGCCGCACGGGTCAGCGGCTCGTGATCGTGCTCAAGCGCGACGCGGTCGCCAAGGTCGTGCTGAACAACCTGTACAAGCACACGCAGCTGCAGGACACGTTCGGCGCCAACATGCTCGCGCTCGTCGACGGCGTGCCCCGCACGCTCAGCATCGACGCGTTCGTGCGGCACTGGACGACGCACCAGATCGACGTCATCCGCCGGCGCACGGCGTACCGCCTGCGCAAGGCCGAAGAGCAGATCCACATCTACCGCGGCTATCTCAAGGCGCTCGACGCGCTCGACGCGGTCATCGCGCTCATCCGCCGCTCCCCCGACGCCGACGAGGCACGCACGGGGCTCATGGAGCTGCTCGACGTCGACGAGGTCCAGGCCAACGCGATCCTCAACCTGCAGCTGCGCCGCCTGGCCGCGCTGCAGCGCCAGGAGATCCTCGACCGGTACGCCGAGCTCGAGGCGCAGATCACGGGCTACAACGAGATCCTCGCCTCGGAGCAGCGGCAGCGCGACATCGTCTCGCTCGAGATGGGCGAGATCGTCGAGAAGTACGGCGACGAGCGCCGCACCCGCATCCTGCCGTTCGACGGCGAGGTCAGCGTCGAAGACCTCATCGCCGAGGAGGAGGTCGTCGTCACGATCACGCGCGGCGGGTACGCCAAGCGCACCCGGTCGGACAACTACCGGGCGCAGCGTCGCGGCGGCAAGGGCGTCAAGGGTGCGCAGCTGCGCGAGGACGACATCGTCGACCACTTCTTCGTCACGACGACGCACCACTGGCTGCTGTTCTTCACCAACCTGGGCCGCGTGTACCGCGCGAAGGCGTACGAGCTGCCCGAGGCGGGCCGTGACGCCAAGGGGCAGCACGTCGCGAACCTCCTGGCGTTCCAGCCCGACGAGAAGATCGCGCAGGTGCTCGCGCTGCGCGACTACGAGCAGGCCGAGTACCTGGTCCTGGCCACCAAGCGGGGTCTCGTGAAGAAGACCCGCCTGGCGGACTACGACTCGAACCGGTCCGGCGGTGTCATCGCGATCAACCTGCGCGAGGACGACGAGGGTCGTCCCGACGAGCTCGTCTCGGCGCGGATCGTCGACGCCGACCAGGACATGATCCTCGTCTCACGTCAGGGGCAGTCGATCCGCTTCACGGCGGACGACGAGCAGCTGCGGCCGATGGGCCGCGCGACCAGCGGTGTGACGGGCATGAAGTTCCGTGGCGACGACGAGCTGCTCGCGGCCGACGTCGTGCGCGAGGACGCGTTCCTGTTCACGGTCACCGAGGGTGGCATCGCCAAGCGCACCGCGCTGACGGTCGAGAACTACCGCCAGCAGGGGCGCAACGGGTACGGCATCCGGGTCGCGAACCTGCCCGAGCAGAACGGTGACCTCGTGGGCGCGCTCGTCGTCGACGAGAACGACGAGGTGCTGGTCATCATGGAGCGCGGCAAGGTCGTGCGTTCCGCGGTCGACGAGGTGCACGCGACGGGCCGCACGACGCAAGGTGTGATCTTCGCGAAGCCCGACTCGGGTGACCGGATCATCGCAGTCGCGCGCAACACCGAGCGTCCGGAATCGGACGATGCCGGTACCGTGGTCGGCGACAGTGGCGCGCCGAGCGTCGAGACCAGCCCTGGCTCGGCGGCTGAGACGAGCGCCGACAGCGCGACCGACACGCCCGCGGAGGACGCATGACGGACCCGGCTCCCCCTTCGATCCCGCCTCGCAACCGACCGACCCAGCAGTCCGCCTCGTCGGCGCGCACTGCCACGTCGCCGGCCGGCTGGGACGCAGGTGGACCCGGTCAGGGTGAGAAGACGGCGGTGAAGTCCGCCACCTCCCCCGCCTCCTCGTCGGGCCCGAAGCCCGGCTCGTCGGGACCCAAGCCGGGCGCGGACTCGTCGTCCGGCAGGCCTGCGGCCTCCGTCGAGGAGAAGGTGACGTCCGGCGAGCGTTCGCCGGGCTCCGCCCCGCACGACCCGCCCACGCCGCTCATGGCGGCCGTGGACAAGACCACCGCCTGGATCAAGAAGGCGGCCGGAGCCACGAGCACCGCGATCTCCACGGCCACCCGGCCCCGTCACGAGGACCCCGCCATGACGACCACCCCCACGGCGCCCCCGGCCGCCGCGGGCTCGACCGGCACCACCCCGCCGTCGGTCCCGCTGCGCACCTCGACCACCGCCCAGCCCAGCTCCGGCACGTCCGGTGCGCGCCCGCAGACCGGTCGCATCCCGACCGTCACGTCCTCGGGCGGCCCGCGCCGCGTGCGGCTCGCGATCTCGCGCATCGACCCGTGGTCGGTGATGAAGCTGTCGTTCCTGCTGTCCGTCGCGTTCGGCATCCTGCTCGTCGTCGCCGTCGCCGTGGTCTGGTACACGCTCAACGGCCTGCACGTGTTCACGAACATCGACGACCTGGTCACGCAGGTCACGGGTACCGAGGGCAACATCGACATCCTGCAGTACGTCGAGTTCAAGCGCGTGATCTCGGGCGCGACCCTCGTCGCCGTCGTCGACGTCTTCCTGCTGACCGCGCTGTCGACCATCGGCGCGTTCCTCTACAACATCGTCGCGGCGCTCGTCGGCGGGCTGCACGTGACCATGACGGACGAGTGATCCTCGGTTCCACCACGCGGGACGGCAGCGCGTGCTGCGCCGGTTTGGGTGGCGGGCACGCGCTGAGGTAGTCTCGTCCGGCGCGCTGCGGCTGCAGTCGTGCACGGGCCTATAGCTCAGACGGTTAGAGCGCTTCCCTGATAAGGAAGAGGTCACAGGTTCAAGTCCTGTTAGGCCCACTCCCGACCTGTGGGGGACCCATGAAGAAGCTCCTGCTCCTGGTGGCCCTGGCCGCCGTCGGCTACGTCGTGTACCAGAAGGTCGCGCAGGACCGCGATGAGCGGGACCTGTGGTCCGAGGTCACCGACACCTTCGAGTGACCGACCCCTCGGCCCCTGGCCGAGCCGGGGGCCATGGCGCAATTGGTAGCGCACCTGCTTTGCAAGCAGGGGGTTAGGGGTTCGAGTCCCCTTGGCTCCACCATGCGAAGGGCCGCTGACGCAGGTCAGCGGCCCTTCGTGATGCGCGGGGACGGTGCCTGAGGGACGTCTCGCCGTCGTTCTCCCCCCTCTGCCTCGTCTCGCGACGTGGGTGGGCGACGTCGTCCTGCAGCGCTCGACGACGTCGGACCGCGTGCCTGACACGTCGTGGCTCGTGGTGTCGGTCCCGACGAAGACGCCTTATGCCATACTTCTTCTGGCGACCTAGGGGGCAAGAGAAGTTTGGCATATCCACCCTTCCATGAACGTGGACCGCGGGATGTCCCGATGGTCATGACGCAGTCCGAGTTCTCTGAGCGGTTCCCAGCAGAGAGTGATCTCGTCGAGTTCAAGCAAGGCGTGCCGCCGGAGAAGGTGGCAGAGGCAGTCACAGCCTTCTCCAACACCGACGGTGGCGTCGTGCTGCTGGGAGTCGACAACGGCGGTCGCGCCGTCGGGATCACGACAGACGGCGAGCAGCAGGCGAAGACTCACCGCGCCGTAGCTCAGGTACACAACCCCGGACGCTACGAGCTGCACGAGCTACTCGTCGGCGAACGCGGCGTGCTGGTCCTCGCGGTCGATCGTCGGCGCGAGGGGTTCGCGCAGATGCGCGATGGCCGCATCCTGGTGCGGCGCGGGGCCATGAACACGGCGCTGATCGGCGACGAGCTCATGAGGTTCGTCACGGCGCGGTCGTTGACGAGGTACGAGTCGACCCCGACCAAGGCCGCCCTGACGATGGCGGATCCGGAGCTGCTGGAGCGGCTTCGATCCACGTACGGGTGGTCGGCCGACGGCATCGAGGATCGGCTCGTTGAGACGGGGTTCGTCGAGCGCACCTCCGATGGGCCGATGCTCACGGTCGCCGGCGTCCTGTACCTCCTACCGCGGCCCGCCGACATCCTGGGTAAGGCCTACGTCGAGATCTTCCGGTACCGCGACGAGACAGAGGTGTACGACCGCAGGTTCGACATCGATGGCCCGGTGAACGACCAGGTCGAGCGGACGACGCAGGCACTGATGGACGACCTGGGGTCCGACGTCGTCGTGATCGGTCTGCACCGGCACGAACTGCCCAGGATCCCAGAACCGGTCCTGCGAGAGGCCGTCGCGAACGCGGTGGCCCACCGCACCTACGAGAACGCGCGGCAGCCCGTACGAGTCGAACTGCGACCGGATCGCGTCGTCATCACGTCCCCGGGTGGGCTCCCCGAACCGATCACGCTCGAGAACATCCGACAGCAGAACGCCGCGCGGAACATCGATGTCATCAAGGCGTTGCGCCGGTTCCGGCTCGCAGAAGACGCGGGGCTCGGCGTCGACGTCATGCAGGACACGATGGAAGCGGCGCTGCTCGAGCCGCCCGAGTTCGACGCGGATGGAGCCCACGTCGGGGTCGTCCTCAGGCTGGGCAGCACGGTGACCCCCCAGGAACGTGCCTGGATCGCTGAAGTCGAGCGGCGTGGCGAGATCAAGGCGCACGACAAGCTGCTCCTGCTGCATGCGGCGCGCGGTGAGCTTCTGACCAACACGTCCGTCCGCGAGCTCCTCGGCGTCGACAGCACGCACGCCCGGGCCGCGCTCCAGCGTCTGCGGAATCTTGGCTACCTGCAGCAGAGCGGTGAGCGCGGTGGTGCCTCCTACACGCTGGCAAAGGAGCTCGGCCCACCGGCGGGCTTGCAGCTCGCCGGAGATGAGCTCGAAGCCCTCGTCCTGACGCTCGCGAGCAAGGGCCGGGTGACCAATGAGCAGGTCCGAGGAAGGACCGGGCTAGAGCGCAACCAGGTGCTCGGGCTGCTGTCGCGGCTCGTCGAGTCCGGTCGGCTTGAGAAGCACGGCGAGCGGCGCGGCACGTACTACACCCTTGCCGACGGCCGTCTCGGAGTCTGACCCGCTCAGCAGCGCTACGTTCGCGGCATGCGGAACTCGAGTGCTGTGGCGGTCGCGGCGACGGTGCTCGTGCTCGCCGCCTGTGCGACGGGGATGTCGGGTGCCGAGACCGAGGCCTGCGACCGGGTCAGCGTCTGGGCGTACGGCGGGCAGGACGCCGATCGCTTCGACCAGGCGGTGGCGGCGGCGCAGGAGGCGCTCGCCGATGCCAGCGACACCCCGCTCGCCGAGCCGCTGGCGCAGCTCGTCGGCAGCCCCGAGGCCGCGCGGGGCGCCGGCGCCGAGGCGTTCCTGGCCGTGTGCGAGGGCCACGGCTGGGAACCGCTCGAGGGCTAGTCAGTCTCCTGCGCGGCGAGCGCGCTCGGTGATCTCGCTCAGGACGCGTGGCGTGTAGACCGGGACCGGGCCAGGGGTCTCCGGGCCGTGCTCAAGGGTGCCCCACTGCCAGTAGGGCGTGACCGACGCGCGTCGGCCCTCGGTGTGCAGGCGCAGGTCCAGGAGCATCGCGTACCGGTAGCCGAACCTCCGCTGCAGCGCCTGGGCGGTCTCGATGCCCGGGCCGGGCTCGTCGGCGGTCGCGGAGTCGGCGCTGACGTGCACGAGCAGCAGGTTGTGCTCGGGCCCGAGCAGACCGCGGTGGTGGACGATCAGGTTGGGCACGTGCGCGGCGTCGGCACCGAACTTCACCGACGACTCCAGCATCATCCCGGAGCGGTCGTACTCGCTGTCGACGTTCCAGGTGCGCTCGATCGTCTGCCGCACGTACCAGCCGAGGTGGAACGCGATGGTGCGTTCGCTCGGTCGGCTGGTGCCGGTCGTCGGGGTGAACAGCGTCCACTCCTCGACGAGCGTGTTCGTCAGCGCGATGCGCAGGCGCGACTGGAGGTCGGCGAGGATCATGGACGGACGCTATCGGCCCTCGTGTCACGGGAGCAGGGCCCTTCGGCTACCAGCAGGTTTCGTGATCCCTGCCCGGTGCGTGGTCGCGGCGGCGTCGCCCGTCCGGGTAAGCGTTCGTCGCGTGTGGGTGCGGCGGTTTACGGTGGGCGGCTGTGAGCCAGCCCGTGATCAGCGCCCGTGGACTGACGAAGCGCTTCGGCGACTTCACTGCCGTCGACGGGATCGACTTCGAGGTACCGCCGGGCGAGTCGTTCGGGCTGCTGGGCCCCAACGGCGCGGGCAAGTCGACGACGATGCGCATGGTCGGCGCGGTCTCGCAGCGCACGGCCGGTGACCTGCAGGTCGTGGGCCTGGACCCGGACTCGCACGGCCCGGAGATCCGCTCGCAGCTGGGCGTCGTGCCGCAGGAGGACAACCTCGACACCGAGCTGCGGGTGCGCGAGAACCTGATCGTCTACGGCCGCTACTTCGGCATCCCGCGTGCGGTCTGCGCGCAGCGGGCCGACGAGCTGCTGGGCTTCGCGCAGCTCGAGGACAAGGCGAGGTCCAAGGTCGACGACCTCTCGGGCGGCATGAAGCGACGCCTGACGATCGCGCGCGCCCTGATCAACGAGCCGCGCATCCTCATGCTCGACGAGCCGACGACGGGCCTCGACCCGCAGGCGCGGCACGTGCTGTGGGACCGGCTGTTCCGGCTCAAGGAGCGCGGGACCACGCTGGTGCTCACCACGCACTACATGGACGAGGCGGAGCAGCTGTGCGACCGCCTGATCGTCGTCGACAAGGGCCGGATCATGGCCGAGGGGTCGCCGTCGGCGCTGATCCGCCAGTACTCGACGCGTGAGGTGGTGGAGCTGCGGTTCGGCTCGGACCGCAACGCGTCGGCCGCGGAGCAGCTCGCGGGCCAGGCGGACCGGATCGAGGTGCTGCCCGACCGCGTGCTGCTCTACACCGACGACGGCGAGCGGCTCCTGGAGCGCGTCGCGCACGCGGGACTGCACCCGACGACGAGCCTCGTGCGCCGCTCGTCGCTCGAGGACGTGTTCCTGCGTCTCACGGGGCGGAGCCTGATCGAATGAGTGCCGACGTGACCGGGACGACGACGAGTCCGCCCGCGATGGTCGCGGCGGCGCACGCCGGTGCGGTGCGCCCGCGCCGGTTCGGCTGGTGGTACATCGCTGAGCACCAGCTGCGCCAGATGCGGTCCTACGGCTGGACCGTGGTGATGACCGGCATCGGCAGCCCGCTGATCTACCTGCTGGGCATCGGGCTCGGCCTCGCCGCCTTCCTCGACGTGCCCGTCGCGAGCGGACCCGACGGGCCGGTGGACTACCTGTGGTTCGTCGCGCCGGCCCTGCTCGCGACCGCCGCGGTCTCGGTGACGACCGAGGAGTTCACCTACACCGTCATGGGCGGCTTCCGGTGGCGCCGCATCTTCTGGGCGATGAACGCCTCCCCCGCGAGCCCGCAGCAGATCTGCACCGGGCTGGTGCTCGCGGTGACGCTGCGCATGGCCTTCGTCTCGACCGCGTACTACGCGCTGATGGTCGCGTTCGACGCGGTGGGCCACGTCGCGGCCGGGGCGCTGCTCGTCCCGGTCGGCCTGCTCGCGGGCCTCGCGTTCGGCCTGCCGCTCCTGGCGTTCTCCGCGAGCCTCAAGGAGGACACGGGCCAGTTCGCGATGGTCCAGCGGTTCGTGTTCACGCCCCTGTTCCTGTTCTCCGGCACGTTCTACCCGCTGTCGACCCTGCCCGGCTGGCTGCAGTGGATCGGCTGGGTCTCGCCGATCTGGCACGCGAGCGAGGTGGGCCGGACCCTGTCCTACGGCCCCGGTCCCGGTGCCTGGCCGATCGCCGCGCACCTCGCAGTGCTCGCGGTCATGGCGGCGGCGGGCTGGGTCGTGGCGCGCCGCGTGTTCGTCGGGAGGCTGCGCGGATGAGCACCGTCGTGACTCCCCCGGCCAGCGCCGGGATCCGCGCCCTGTACGCGGGCAACGCGCGTGCGGTCGTCGCGCGGTCGTTGCAGGCCACGCGGTCGAGCAACTGGGCGATCGTCGTGTCCGGGTTCTTCGAGCCCGTCTTCTACCTGCTCGCGATGGGCTGGGGCCTCGGGTCGTTCATCGGGGACGTGACCCTGTCGACCGGCAAGGAGGTCCCGTACGCCGCGTTCATCGCACCGGGGCTGCTCGCCGTGTCCGCGATGAACGGCGCGATCTACGACTCCACGTGGAACGTGTTCTTCAAGATGCGCTTCGGCCGGCTGTACGACGCGATGCTGGCGACCTCGATCGGCCCGCTCGACGTCGCGCTCGGCGAGATCGTCTACGCGCTGCTGCGCGGCGGCGTGTACGCGGTGGGCTTCCTGACGGTCATGCAGGTGCTGGGCCTCAACCTCGCCTGGACCGCGGCGCTCGCCATCCCCGCGGTTCTGCTCGTGGCGTTCGGGTTCGCGTCGGTCGGCATGGCGATCACGAGCTTCATGAAGACGTTCCAGCAGATGGACTGGATCAACTTCGTCATGCTCCCGATGTTCCTGTTCAGCGCCACGTTCTACCCGCTGTCGGTCTACGCCGAGCCCATCCAGTGGCTGATCAAGGCGTTCCCGCTGTGGCACGCCGTCGAGCTGGTGCGCGGGCTCACGACGGGTGCGTTGAGCGTCGCGATGCTCGGCCACGTCGCGTACTTCCTGGTGATGATCGGCGTGGGCGTCACGTTCACGACGACGAGGCTGCGCGCGCTGTTCCTGTCCTGACGCCTCAGGACAGGCGGCCGAGGGCGAACATCGCCACGGCGGCGAGCGCGACGGCCACGACCGGTCCGAGCTCGACGGCCCAGCGTGCGCGCCGGCTCGCGGGCGCCGGCTCGTCGAACGGTGAGACGATCCGGTCGTCCTCGTCGTGCCGCGCGCGCCACAGCGAGACCGCGGTCGTGGCGCCGAGCAGGAAGGCCCCGGCGAGCAGCGCGACCAGACCGTGCACCTGGAACGCGACCGCGCGGACCAGGACGGCGGGCAGCATCGTGAGGAGCACCGCACCCGACCCGAGGATCACCAGGGCGACGAACCGCGCCGACCGCCACGGCGTGGTCACGATCATGCGCAGCACGCGATCACTGCCGCGGAGGAAGGCCCCGACGAGCAGCGTCGCGGCGAGGACGGACAGCAGCACGCCCCACGTGACCTCGGCCGGATCCGCCTCCCCCACGGCGAGAGCGCCCGTGAGCAGGAGGATGGCGCCCAGGACGTGTCCTGCGGAGCGGGCCACCGCGGCAGGTCCGCCGTCGAGCTCCTGGTCGGGGCTCTGCGGGAGCTCGAGCGAGCGCGCGTACTCGACCGGGTCGCCGAACGCCGTGCGGGCGTCCTCACCACTGTCGACGACGTGCGCCTCGACCTCCGTCAGTACGCCGGCGATGGTCGCGCCGGCGACACCCTGCAGCCGCAGCTCGAGCAGCACGGCCTCGGCCCACTCCGCCTCGACGTCCGGCGCGAGCGACCGCTCGATCGCGAACCGTCGGCCCGTCATGTCCCTCGTCATGGTCACTCGTCTCCCCCGGCGTCGTCGGTGCTGGTCAGCAGCGTGCGTGCGGCGTCGCTGAAGGCGAGCCAGTCCCCGCTGCGGCGCGCGGTCTCGGCGCGGCCGGCGGCGGTGAGCGTGTAGTACTTGCGACCCGGTCCGCTGGTGCCGGGGCGCCACTCGACCGCGACGAGCCCCGCGGCCTCGAACCGCGCGAGCAGCGGGTAGAGGGTGCCGCCCTTGACCGTCCCCAGGCCGGAGTCCTCGAGCGCCTGGGCGATCGCGTAGCCGTAGGTCGGCCCTCGTTCGACGACGCGCAGCACGCACACCTCGAGGACGCCCCGCATCCACTCGGCCGGCCACTGCGTGTCACTCACCTGCTAGACGGTACGACCATCTAGTACGCCGCACAACCTAGTCGTCGGGAGCGTGGCTGGTCCTCGTGACTAGTGGTTCTCGCTGAGCCCGACGAACGCGCGCAACGCCGGTACGCCCTCAAGCGTGATGTCGGGGCGCAGGTCGTCGGCCCGGCACTCCCATGCCTCGCGGTCCAGGACGTAGCGCAGCGACCGCGCGGCGGCGCCCTCGCGGGCGATCATCGCGTCGCCGTTGGTGCGGTAGCCGAGCCGGCGGGTCACGCCGTTGGACGGCCCGTTGTCCTCGAACGCCGACGTGGTAGCCCGCTGCGCGCCCAGGCCGTCGAACAGCAGGTGCAGGATCGCCAGCCGCATGAGCGTGCCCACACCCTGGCCCTGGTGCCGCAGCCCGAGCCACGAGCCGGTCTCCGCCTCGCGCGTCACGGCGAAGTCCTTGGCGTAGACGCCCTGGATACCCAGGACCTCGCCGTCGCGGAGCACCGCGAGCTCGAGCGACCACTTCGCGGCGGACCACGAGCCGCGCATGCCCCACTGGTACTGCAGCAACGAGCGGCGCACGTCGTCGGGCGTGCCGCGGGTCCACGGCTGCGTGAAGGGCATGAAGTCGGGGGCGTGCACGCCCTCGGCCGCGAGGTCCGCGAGCTGGACGAGCAGGTCGTCGGACCCGAACCGCAGCTCGAGGTCGCCGCACAGGAGGCGGACGCCGGCGGGGGGCCACTGCTCGACCAGGTCAGGCGACATGGGACGAGGCTCCCGGCCGCACTGCCGGGAGGCAAGGCGATTTGGTCCCGCCCGCCCGGCACAGCGGCGGCGAGGTCGGCACAGCGGCTCGAGCTCGGCAGTCCGGACGCACGATCTCGCGCGTCAGTGCCGAGCTCGGCGGGCGTCGCGCGCGCGGGGGACGCCGGGGCGCGGTCGGGCGGGCTGGGGCGGGGATGGAGGTGGCGCCTGGGACGGGAGAGGGGGCCGGTGCGGTGCACCGGCCCCCTCCTGGTGTGCGACTAGGTCAGGCGCACGCCGTCCCGTTGATCGTGAACACGGTCGGTGACGGGTTGGAGCCGCTGTGCGTGCCCTGGAACCCGATCTCCGCGCTCGCGCCCGGTGCGAGCGTCTGGTTCCATGACTGGCCCGTGGCCGTCACCGTGGTGCCGGTCTGGGCCCACGTGGCGCTCCATCCGTTGGACAGCTTCTGCCCCGCGGTCAGGTCGAACGCGAGCGCCCAGGTCAGCGCCGAGGTGCCCGTGTTGGTGATCTTCAGCGACGCCGTGAAGCCGGTGTTCCAGCTGTTCGGCGTGTAGACGACCGAGCAGGTGCCCGTCGGGGTGTCGGCCAGCGTGCGGAACGACACCGCCGAGCTCGCCGCCGACGTGTTGCCCGCCTGGTCGACCGCGCGCACCACGTAGGAGTACGCGGTGTCCGCCGTGAGCCCGGTCAGGGTCGTCGACGCCGTCGTCGGGGAGGCGACGAGCGTGAGCGTGGTCCCCGAGACGCGCAGCACCTCGTACTTCGCCAGCCCGGAGCCGGAGTCGGTCGACGCCGCCCAGGTGAGCGTCGCGCCCGACTTCGTGATGCCCGACGCCACGGGGGTGCCCGGCACGGTCGGGGCCGTCGTGTCCGGCGGGATCTCGACCGTCGAGAACGTCACCGAGGCGGAGGCCGCCGAGACGTTCCCGGCGACGTCCCGCGCCTTGACGTTGTACGTGTACGACGACCCCGGCGTGAGTCCGACGAACGACGTGCTGTTCGTCGTGGGCGAGGCGACGAGCGTGCTCGTCGTGCCCTGGACCCGGTAGACGTCGTAGCCCGCGACGCCCGAGCCGGCGTCGGTGGACGCCGTCCAGGTGAGCGTCGCGCTCGTCGACGTGACGGCCGAGGCGACGGGCGTGCCCGGCACGCTCGGTGCCGTGGTGTCCGTCGGGACGGCGGTCGTGGTGAACGTGACCGACGACGACGCGGCCGAGGTGTTGCCGGCAGCGTCGCGCGCCTTCACGTTGTAGGTGTACGCCGTGCCGGCGGTGAGGCCGGTGAGCGTGGTCGACGTCGTCGTCGGGGAGGCGACGAGCGTGCTCGTCGTGCCCTGGACGCGGTAGACGTCGTAGGCGACCACCGCGGTGTCGTCGGTCGACGCGGCCCAGGTCAGGGTCGCGCCGCTCGTCGTGATCGACGAGGCGACGGGCGTGCCCGGGACGCTCGGCGCCGTGGTGTCGCCCGGCGTGGTGCCGGTCGGCTCGGTGCCGAAGAGCAGCGTGCTGCCGTCGTAGAGCGTGATGGCCGGCGCCTTGGCCAGGCCGGTCGAGGTCAGGCCGACGAACGACGGGTCGTTGGTCGCGTCCCACCCGGACGGGCCCGTGAGCCGGAACTGCAGCTCGCGGCGGTGCTGCGACTGACCGCCCGGGTAGATGTTCTGACCCACGCAGCTGAGCTCGACGTAGCCGAGCGTGCCGCCCGCGCTCACGCCCTTGCCGGACTGCGCGCCGCACTCGCTGTAGTTCGAGCTCAGCGTGACGTCCGAGGCCGCGAAGCCGTCGGTGCGGAACCAGTAGCGGACCTTGGCGTTCTTCAGCGAGCGCGCCGGGAAGGCCGACTGGTTGCGGACGATCGCCTTGATCTCGGTGAACGTGCCGCCCGGAGGCTGGTTGAGCTGCGCCTCGACGAAGAACTGGTCGCCGTCGGGCTGCTCGGCGGTCGGGAAGCTCGCGAGCGGCGTGCCGCCGTACTCGTCGACCAGGTACGCCAGCGCCGACGAGAAGCCCGCGTTGTAGTCGGTCGCGACCTCGTTGGCGACGTAGTCCTGCCGGTCGTCGGTGTAGGCGTCGTTGGCCGAGCCGGGGCCGCCGACGAGCGCGCCGTACAGCACGTGCCGGGACTGCGCGGGCGACGTGATCGAGTCGAGCCACGAGCCGTGCGCGGTGCGGTGGTGCGGCTTGGTCGGCGGGTTGGCGCCGAAGCCGACGACGTAGGAGGACTTGCGGGGGTTGTCACCGAGCGCGTAGTTGATCTGCCGCACCCCGAAGTCGTGGTACCTCGCCTTGAGCGTCGCGTCCTTGACCCAGTCCGAGTAGACGAGCGCGACGAACGAGGTGTTCGCGGCGTAGCGCAGCGAGCCCCACGAGTCGAGCACGGCCTGGCCGCCCGGGGAGTAGGTGATCTTCTGGCCGTTGTAGCCGACGGTCCAGTAGTCGAGCCAACGGTTCGCGTCGTCGACGTACTTCTGCTTGCCCGTCTCGATCGCGAGCAGCGCGTACGTGGCGAACTGCTTGTTGTCCCACGCGACGGTCCACTTGTAGGACTTCGTCGTCGACTGGTTCTCGGTGCCGAGCTTGTCGTACTCGGCCTCCGCCTTGGCGAGGTACGTGGCGTCACCCGTGGCCTTGTAGAGCCAGTAGGCGCCCCACACGAGCTCGTCCTGGTAGCCCGACCACGACTTGTAGTACGCCGAGGCGCCGGTCACGCAGTCGGAGTACGCGCCGCGGTACGTGTCCGCGAACGAGTACAGCTGCTTGGCGTGGCTGACGAGCTTCGCGGCGTACGTCGGGTCGTCGCCCTTGAAGACGATCGACGAGGCGGCCATCGCCGCAGCGGTCTCGCCCGCGACGTCCGAGCCCGGGCAGGACGCGGTGATCTTGGCCGCCGGGCGGGCCATGGCCATGACCTCGGCCGGGCCCCACCACTTGTGGTCGGCCTCGCCGTCGCCCACCTGCACGTACAGCTCGTTGGGCGCGGTGTGCGCCTTGACGAAGTAGTCGTTGACCCAGCGCAGGTTGCCCTTGAGCTCGTCGAGCTGGCCGGCCTTGGTGTAGCCGTCGGGGCTCGCGACCGCGCCCCACGCGAGCATCGTCGTCGTGAAGGCCATCGGGAAGCCGAACTTCACGTGGTCGCCCGCGTCGTACCAGCCGCCGGTGAGGTCGACGCCGACGTCCGAGCCGTCCGTCAGGCCGGAGTCGCCGCGCCACGAGACGGGGTATCCCGCGGGCAGGTCACCGGAGGCCTGCGCCTGGTAGAAGAACATCGACTTCTGGAGTGCTTCCGCGTAGTTGTACGCGGGCGCGGCGCTCGCGGACGTCGCCAGGGGGACGACGATCGCGGTGGCCGCGAGGGCGAGGCTCAGGCCGGCGGCGACGCGCGTGCGGCCACGTCGCCTTCGCATGCCGGACGAGTGGGGGGACTGGGCTCGATGACGCATGGTTCCTCTTCCCTACGCGCGGACGACAGGCGTCCGCGACCGGAGGAGGTCGCACCGGTGCGACACGCCAGGCGAATCGTCAGGTCACGCCGCCGAGAACCACAACGCCTTAACCGATTCACTGCCGTCGTCCCCCTGGTGAGAAGGTCCTGGCGCCCACCTCGGCCCCTGGCGCCCCTGCGGGTGGAGAACGTCACGCCACACGCCCCCTTCTCCACCCACGAGCACCCGGGCACGACGAGGGCGCACGCGACGAGGCCCGGCAGGCCGGGGAGGCGTGCCGGGCCGTCGTGGTGCCGCTGGTCAGACCGTCGGGGTGTCGTCCTCGGTCGTCGGGCGCTTCGGAGCCGCGCGACGCGTGGCCTTGCGAGCCGTCTCCTTGGCCTCGCCGAGCTTCTCCCCGATCTCCTCCTTGGCCTCGGCGAGCTTCTCGCCGATCTCCTCCTTGGCCTCGCTCAGGCTCTCGGCCGCCTTCGACGCGGCGTCGCGGCCCTTGGCCACGGCGGCGCCGGCCGCCTCGCCCAGTGCGTCGGCCGCGTCGCCGGCCGAGTCGGCCAGGTCGCTCGCGGCGTCGTGCGCACGCTCGCGCAGTGGCGTCGCCGTGGTCGACGAGCCGAACGCGTCGGTCGGCTCCCACGGCTCGGCCCACGGGTCGACCGTGTCACGCGACCGCTTCCAGGCGACGAAGACCGCCCCGAGCCCGATCAGGCCGGCCAGCGTCCAGAAGATCTTGGCGCCCTTGTGCGACTCCTGCTCCTTGGCCTTCGCAGCGGCAAGGGCGGCGGTCGCCGCCGCGCCCTTCGCGGCCTTCGCGCTCGCCGCGTCGACCGCCTTCTCCGCGGCCGCGCCGGCCTTCTCCGCGGCCTCGTTGACGGCCTGCACGATGCGCGGCAGCAGGTCGTCGACGAGCTTGTCGTGCGCGGTGTCGATCGCGGGGGAGACCCGCTCCGCTGCCTGCTCGACCTTCGGCGCAGCCGCCTTGACGCTCTCCTTGTAGAGATGGTCGACGTGCGGCAGCAACCAGTCCACGAAGGCCTCGACGCGCGGCGCCGTCCACTCCTTGGCGACCACCGCGGCGTCGGCGGCCTTGGAGGCCGCGGCGCTGCCCGCGTCCTTGATCGACCCGGCTGCCACCTTCGCCTGATCCGCCGCCAGCCCGGCCTGCTTCTTGAGCTGCTCGGTGTCGACGTCGATGTTCGGACGGCTCTTGAAAGGCATGTCCACTCCCCACGGTTCCGCGTTCGCGCTCCTGGCGCTGACCTCACACTCTGCCACCGGACCGGCGCGCGTGCAGCGGACCTGCGTCAAGTGCGCCGTGCAAGACTTGACGGCATGTTCGCGACCCTGCACACGACGGCCGGTGACATCCGGATCGAGCTCTACCCGAACCACGCCCCCAAGACGGTGGCCAACTTCGTCGGTCTGGCGAAGGGCACCCAGGAGTGGACCGACCCCGCGACCGGTGCCAAGCGCACCGAGCCGCTCTACCCGGGCACGGTGTTCCACCGTGTCATCGACGGCTTCATGATCCAGGGCGGCGACCCGCTCGGGAACGGCCGCGGCGGCCCCGGCTACAACTTCGACGACGAGATCCACCCCGAGCTGACGTTCTCGGAGCCCTACCTGCTCGCCATGGCCAACGCCGGCAAGCGCCTCGACCCGGTGACCGGCAAGGTCGGCGGGACCAACGGCTCGCAGTTCTTCATCTCGGTGGCGGCCACGACCTGGCTCAACGGCAAGCACACGATCTTCGGCAAGGTCGCGGACGACGCGAGCCGTGCGGTGGTCGACGCGATCGGGACCGCCCCGACGCGCCCCGGCGACCGTCCCGTCACGGACATCGTCATCGAGTCGATCGACATCGAGGACTGACCCTCCCGACCCCCGAGGACCGACCATCACCGAGAACACCGTCCCGCAGGGCACCCCCGCGGACGTGACACCCGTCTGCCCGCGCCACCCTGACCGGGTCTCGTACGTCCGCTGCCAGCGGTGCGGCCGCCCGGTGTGCCCGGACTGCCAGCGGCCCGCACCCGTCGGCATCCAGTGCGTCGACTGCGTGCGGGACGCCGCGGCCGCGCAGCGCACGGCGAGGACCACGTTCGGCGGTGTGGTCCGCCCTGACGGCCGACCGGTCGTCACGCTGTCGATCATCGCGCTGTGCGTGGTGGCCTTCATCGCTCAGCGGACGGTCCCGGACTTCACGGCGCGCTGGTACTACTCCCCCTTCTGGGGGCACGAGGAGCCCTTCCGGTTCCTCACGTCGGCGTTCCTGCACTCCGAGGGCTCGTTCTTCCACATCCTGCTCAACATGGTGGCGCTGTGGGCGGTCGGGCCGTACCTCGAGGTGCAGCTCGGCCGGGCGCGCTACGTCACGCTCTACCTGCTCAGCGCGCTGGGCGGGAGCGTCGTGGTGCTCGCGTCTGCCGCGCTGGGGTGGTCGAGCTGGTTCGGCGGCGTGGTCGGCGCCTCGGGGGCGATCTTCGGGCTGTTCGGAGCCGCGTTCGTCGTGATGTGGCGCTCGGGACATCCGGCGCAGAGCATCCTGGGGATCATCGCGATCAACATGGTGTTCAGCTTCGTGGTGCCCGGGATCTCCTGGCAGGGGCACCTGGGCGGGCTCGTCGTGGGGGCGCTCGTCGCCGCGGCGTACGCGTTCGCCCCCAAGGAGCGCCGCCGGCTCGTCGCGCTGGTGCTGCCCGTCGTCGTCCTGGTCCTGCTCGTGGCGATCACCACCTGGGCCTACGGCACCGCGCCCGAGGACGTCCGGACCATCTGGACCCTGCCGCACGCGCTGCAGTGGGCCATCGTCGAGGGCCCCTGAGCACCGCAGGATCGCTCTGAGCGACGAGAACTACACGGGTGTAGTTATCCACAGGTGTGTCCACCGCTGGGGATGACGGGACGACCCCGTGGACAGCACGCCCCGGACGCGCGAGAGGCGCCGACCCCGGTGGGGCGGCGCCTCTCGCGTGCGACGAGGGTGGCGGTGCTCAGCGCCAGCGCGTCGTCATGCTGAAGCCGGCGATGATCATCGCGGCGCCGACGACGAGGTTCCACGAGCCGATCGGCAGCGGCAGGTCCGAGCCGTTGGTCGAGCGAGCGATGTAGAACGTCACGATCCACACGAGCCCGAGCACCATCAGTCCGAGCATCACCGGCACCCACCAGCGCGGGTTCGGCTTGACCGCGGCCTTCTCCGTGGGAGGGGTGTACGTGGCCTTCTTGCGCGACTTCGACTCGGGCACCGAGATCTCCTGCTCTGCGACGAGGCCACGCCTGCACGGCCGCCTCACCGGGGATGGTCGGACGGTGTCGGGGTCGGATCGAGCGGTCGGACCGAGCTCGGACCGGCTACCGGCACCATCGCCTAGCGTAGTGGGCGACAATACCGTGCCGACGCGTGTCAGCCGCACGCACCGCAGGGCAGCACCGGGCCCGCGACCTGAGAGGACGCCGTGACCGATCGCACGCACCGCGCGTCCCGGCGCGTCCCGCGCGGCACCGCGTCCGTGACCGTCGTGCTCGCCCTGTCCGGCGCGCTCTTCGCGGCCAACGCCAAGTTCGCCGAGGCCGACGACGCCGAGCGGCACCCGCAGGACCTGCGCGAGCTCACGGTCGCCGAGGTCGAGCGCGTCGAGGTGCTCACGGGCGAGGTCGACGCGCTGCGCGGCGAGGTCGACGGCCTCACCGAGGCTGCCGCGCGCTCGGCCGGCACGCAGGTGCTCGACCCGCCGACCGGCTTCCGCGTGGAGTCCGGGGTGCTGCCCGTGACCGGCCCGGGCCTGACCGTCCGGCTCGACGACGCCCCGCAGAACCAGCCGGGGCTCGAGGGGATCAGCCCCGACGTGCTCGTCGTGCACCAGCAGGACATCCAGGCCGTGATGAACGCCCTGTGGGCGGGTGGCGCCGAGGCGATGTCCCTCATGGACCAGCGCGTGATCTCGACGAGCGCGTTCCGCTGCGTCGGCAACGTGCTGCGCCTGCAGGGCCAGGTCTACTCGCCGCCCTACGTCGTGCGCGCGATCGGCGACCCCGACAGGCTCCGCGAGGCGCTCGCCGACTCGCCACAGGTGCGCGCCTACCGCGCCGACGCCGCTTCGGTCGGGCTCGGCTGGTCGGTGGAGTCCGAGGGCGATCTCGAGATCGACGCGTACTCCGGCTCGACCGACCTGCGGTACGCGACCGTCCCCGAGGGCACCCAGGTGCTTCCTGGCCTGGACGACGAGGCGGCGGACGCCGCCGCCGCAGCCGACGCCCGGGCGGACGGCGCCACCGACGCGAACCGGCCCCCTGCCCGATGAGCACGACCCCACCCGCGCCGGCACGACGCCGGCCGTCGCGCGGCGCACGCATGGCCTACGGCGTGCTCGGGGTGGTCGGCGAGCTGCTGATCACGCTCGGCGTGCTCGTCCTGGCGTTCCTGGTCTGGCAGCTGTGGTGGACGGACGTCGAGGGCAACCGCGCGCAGGCCGAGGTGGTGCGCGAGCTCCCCCGCATGCCCGTCCCCACGCCGGCGCCGTCGGCGACCGGCCCGCAGGTCGCGCCGCCGCGGCACGACGACCCGCCGGTGATGGCCGAGGTCGAGCACGCGACCACGTTCGCGACGATCCAGGTGCCGCGCTGGGACGGCGAGCCCGAGCGGCCGATCAGCGAGGGAACCGACCGCGAGACGATCCTGGACGTGCTGGGCGTCGGTCACTACGAGGGCACCGCGATGCCGGGCGGCGTGGGGAACGTCGCGCTCGCGGGGCACCGGACCACGTACGCCAAGCCGTTCAACCGGGTCGCCGAGCTCGAGGTCGGCGACCCGATCGTCGTGCGCACGGCGACGGCCGACGGGGGGCCCGGGACGAACACCTGGTACGTGTACCGCGTGACGTCGTCGCAGGTCGTCAAGCCGTGGCAGACCGAGGTCATCGCACCGGTGCCCGGCAAGCCCGGCGAGTCCCCCACCGAGCGGTACCTGACCTTGACCACGTGCCACCCCATGTTCTCGGCGCGCGAGCGGTTCATCGTGCACGCAAAGCTCGACTACTGGGCACCCGTCGCGGACGGCACCCCGGCCGAGCTGCTCGAGGGCGCATCATGAGGACGCTCGTCGGCCCCGGGGAAACACCTCGGCGCGACGACCGCGGGAGGCGATGATGTACGGGTGGCTCTGGCGGCACCTGCCCGGCCCGGTGGCCGTGCGCGTGGTGCTCGTCGCGGTCCTGGTGGCCGCCGTGCTCGCGGTGTGCTTCACCTGGGTGTTCCCCGCGGTCGCGCCCTTCATGCCCTTCAACGACACCACGGTGGGTGAGTGATGACCCGGATCCTCGTGATCGACAACTACGACTCGTTCGTCTACACGATCGTGGGTTACCTCAACCAGCTCGGTGCCGAGACCGTCGTCGTGCGCAACGACGCCGTCCCCCCGCTCGCCGAGCGGGCCGAGTTCGACGGCGTGCTCGTCTCGCCCGGACCGGGGACGCCCGCCGAGGCCGGCGCGAGCATGGACGTCATCCGCGACTGCGCCGCGACCGGCACCCCGATGCTCGGGGTCTGCCTGGGTCATCAGGCGCTCGGCGAGGTCTTCGGCGGGACCGTCACGCACGCGCCCGAGCTCATGCACGGCAAGACCAGCCCGGTCGAGCACGACGGCCAGGGAGTGCTCGAGGACCTGCCCTCGCCGTTCACCGCGACGCGCTACCACTCGCTCGCGGTGGTCTCCGGCACGGTGTCCGACGAGCTCGTCGTGACCGCCCGCACGGGCGACGTGATCATGGGCCTGCAGCACCGGACCCTGCCGCTGTACGGCGTGCAGTTCCACCCCGAGTCCGTGCTCACCGAGGGTGGTCACCGGCTGCTCGCCAACTGGCTGCAGGCGTGCGGCGACGACGAGGCGGTCGCCCGCTCGGCGGGCCTGCACCCCCTCGTCCGCCTCTGACACCACCCTGCCCCGGGCCGTACACAGCAGCGACCCCGCGCCTGCTCCGGCTCTGAACGCTCAGAGCCGGAGCAGACGCGGGGTCGTCGTGTACGAGGGGGCTGGTCAGCCCTGGTCGTTGCCGCCCGGGTCCGGCGACTGGGTCTGGCCCGGGTCCGGCGGGTTCGGCGGCTCCTGCGGGCCGCGTGAGACGTGGATGACGATGAGCTGGTCGAGCTCCACCTCGGAACCCTTGTTCGGGTCCGTCCACAGCACGCGGTCCTTCTCCTCCTGGGAGTCCTCCTCCTGCTTCTGGACGTTCGTCAGGCCGAGCGCGGCGAGCGCCTGGACGGCCTCGGAGTAGGTCATGCCCTTGAGGTCGGGGACCGTCGCGGTCTTCGGAGCGATCGCGACCTCGATCGTCACGCGCGTGCCCTGCGACACGAGACCCGCCTGGCGGTCCTGGCTCAGCACCGTCCCCGGGTCCTTCTCGGTCGTGGTGACCTCGCGGACCGACGAGACGAGCTTGAGGCTGGCGAGCGTGTCGAGCGCCTCCTCCTGGGTCTTGCCCACGAGGTCCGGCAGCTCGACGTTGCCCGTCGAGACGTACAGCGTCACCGTGGAGCCCGCGTCGACCGACTCGCCCGCGGCGGGGTCGGTCTTGGTGACCTGCCCCTTCGGGAAGTTCGGGTTGTTGTCCTCCTGGCGGTCCCCGTTGACCTTGAGGCCCTGGCCCTCGAGCGTCTGCTCGGCCTGGGACTCGGTGCGTCCCGAGACGTCCTCGATCTCGACGGAGTCCGGACCCGAGGACAGCACGTAGTCGACCGGCGTCTCGGGGTCGACCATCGTGGCCTCGGCGGGGTTCGAGCTGATGACCTCGCCCTGCGGCGCGTCGGACGGCTCCGTGGTGCGCTTGCCGACCACCAGGTCGGCCGCGACGATCGCCGCCTTCGCGTCGTCCTCCGTGAGCCCGACGAGCTTCGGGACCGCGACCTGCTCGGGTGTCTTGTCGCCGGAGTTCGCGACGAGCAGCGCGACGATGCCCGCGACCGCGAGCACGGCGATCGCGACGAGCACCCAGATGAGCCAGGGACGCTTGTTCTCGTCCTCGTCGTCGGGCGGCGTGGTGGCAACGGTCGACAGACCCGTCGTGCCCCACGGCGTCGCGGGCGGGAAGGCCTGGGTCGCGGCCGCGGCGGGGGCCATGACCTGCGTCGCCTCGGCGGCCGGGACCGCCGCGACGACCGCGGTGCCCACGGGCGGGGCGCCCACGGCGCCACCGCGCAGCACGGCCTCGAGGTCGGACCGGAACTCGGCCGCGTTCGAGTAGCGGTGGTCGCGGTCCTTGGTGAGCGCCTTCATCGTGATGCGGTCGAGCGCCTCGGGCACGTCGGACGCGATCGAGCTCGGGACCGGCGCGGCCTCGCGCACGTGCTGGTAGGCCACCGAGACGAGCGAGTCGCCCGTGAAGGGCGGCCGGCCGGTGAGCAGCTCGAACAGCAGGCAGCCCGTGGAGTACAGGTCGGAGCGGGCGTCGACGGACTCGCCGCGTGCCTGCTCGGGCGACAGGTACTGCGCGGTGCCGATCACGGCCTGCGTCGCGGTCATGGTCGCCGCGGAGTCCGCGACGGCCCGCGCGATGCCGAAGTCCATGACCTTGACCGCGCCCGTGGGCGTGAGCATCACGTTCGCGGGCTTGATGTCGCGGTGCACGATGCCCGCGAGGTGGGAGTACTCGAGCGCCGAGAGCACGCCGATCGTGATCTCGACGGCCTCCTCGATGGGCACGGCGTGGCCGTCGCGCAGGATGTCCCGCACGGTGTGGCCCTCGACGTACTCCATGACGATGAACGGCACGTGCGCCACGACGCCCGTGGGCTCGGTGAAGACGTCCTCGCCGGTGTCGTAGACCGCCACGATCGCCGGGTGGTTCAGTGCCGCGGCGGCCTGCGCCTCGCGCCGGAACCGGTTCTGGAACGACGGGTCACGTGCGAGGTCCGAGCGCAGGATCTTGATCGCGACGGTCCGGCCCAGCCGGGTGTCGTGCCCGATGTGCACCTCGGCCATGCCGCCGCGGCCGATGAGCTCACCGACCTCGTACCGACCGGCGAGGATGCGGGGTCCGCTGTCCACCACTAGGCGTCCTTCACTTCCGTCTGGGGTCCCTGGCTGTCGCGCGCAGGGCTGACGTCCGGGCCGATCATCCCACCTGAGGGGGCCGCTCCGACGGACGTCCAGGTCACGATACGGGCGAGGGGGCTCTCCTCGGGAGCACCGTCCGCCTTCATGAGCTGTCCGGCGAGCCCGGCACCGAGCAGCGCACCGATCAGCAGGATGAGCGCGAGCAGGGGCCAGCCCACCCGGCCGAACCGGCCGAGCTGCGGACCGGAACCCTGCAGGGGCAGGCGTCCCGAGCTCGTCGAGCGCGGGACGCGCGGCGGCGCGGAGTCCGGCCGCAGGTTGCGGCGCGGCGGGTAGGACGGCGGCGGCGGGACCGGGGGAGTGCCGCCGGAGCTCCTGCCCGGCGTCCCCGTGTCCGCTGACGCTGCGCCCGGCCGGGCGCCGGTGGGCTCCGACGGCGAGGGCGACGACGAGGGCGGGGGTGGCGGCGGGGTGCCGGGTGGCACGCCCACGGGCGTCGGGGGCAGCGCGCGCGTCGCCGGCCGCGGCGGGGTCGTCACGACCATCGGCACGCCGCTGGGCGGGGTCCGCGGCATGAGCCGGTCGAGCTCGCGCGCGAGCGCGGAGCCGGAGGTCGGGCGCTGCGCGGGGTCCTTCGACAGCAGCCGCAGGACGAGCGCGGCGAGCTTCGGGTCGATCGCGGCGGGCAGCGGCGGCACGGGCGTGTTGACGTGCGCGACCGCGATGTCGACGGCGGTCGGCCCGGTGAAGGGCCGGTGCCCGACGAGCGCCTCGTAGGCGATGATCCCGAGCGAGTACAGGTCGGACAGCGGCGTGGCGGGGCGTCCGACCGCCTGCTCCGGCGACAGGTACTGCGCGGTGCCCATGACCATGCCGGTCGCGGTCATCGTCATCTGGTTGCGCGCGAGCGAGACCCCGAAGTCGGTGATCTTCACGCGTCCGGCCCGGCCGAGCAGGATGTTGCCGGGCTTGACGTCGCGGTGCACCACGCCGGCCTCGTGCGCGGCGTGCAGCCCGCGCGCGGTCTGGGCGAGGATCGGCAGGAGCCGGCGCACGGGCAGCACGGGCTCGCGCTCGAGCAGGTCGGACAGGGGCTCACCGGTCACGAGCTCCATGACCAGGTACGACGCGCCGTCCTGCTCGCCGTAGTCGAAGAGCTGGGCGATGTTCGCGTGCGACAGCGACGCGGAGTTGCGCGCCTCGGTGCGGAACCGCTCGAGGAACCCCTGGTCGCCGACGAACTCCTGCTTGAGCACCTTGACCGCGACGGGCCGCACGAGGGACTCGTCGTACCCCTCCCACACCTCGCCCATGCCGCCGACCGCGATCTGCCGGATCAGCCGGTAGCGGTTGCCGAGCGCGATGCCCGCGGTGGTCCTCATGAGCCCAGCACCGCCTCGATGACGGCCCGCGCGATGGGCGCGGCGACCCGCCCGCCGGTCGCCTCGGAGCCCGCGGACCCGCCGTGCTCGACGATCACCGCGACCGCGACCTGCGGGTCGTTCGCCGGGGCGAACGCGGTGAACCACGCGTGCGGCGCGGCGTCCGACGAGGTCTGCGCGGTGCCGGTCTTCCCGGCGACCTGCACGCCGGGGATCCTCGCGGCCGTGCCGGAGCCGCCTTCGACGACGCCGACCATCATGTCCGTGAGCTGCGCGGCCGTGCCGGGCGAGACGGCGGTCGACAGCAGCGAGGGCTCGGTCTGCGAGACCACCGAGAGGTTCGCGGCGCGCACGCGCTCGACGACGTACGGCCGCATGAGCTTGCCGTCGTTGGCGATCGCGGCGGACACCATCGCCATCTGCAGCGGCGTCGCCGCCACGTCGAACTGCCCGATCGCCGACTGGGCGGTCTGCGGCGCGTTCGGGTCCTGCGGGAAGCGGCTCTCCGCGACCCGCATCGGGATCGTCAGCGACGCGTCGTCGAACCCGAACCGTTCGGCCTGCTCGCGCAGCGCGTCGGCGCCGACGTCCATGCCGAGCTGCGCGAACGCGGTGTTGCACGAGACGCGCAGCGCGTTCGCGAGCGTGATCGGGTTGCTCCCGCAGCCCCCGCCGCCGAAGTTGCCGATCGTCGCGGTGGTCTGCGGGAGGTCGAGCCGCACGGGTGCGGGCAGCTCGGTGCTCGCGTCGTACTCGCCGCTCTCGAGCGCGGCGGCCGCGGTGACGAGCTTGAACGTGGAGCCCGGCGGGTAGGTCTCGAGCGTCGCGTTGCTGCGCAGCGGGTTGCCCGCCGCGCCCGCGAGCTCGGTGTAGGCCGCGGCGGCGGCCGCGGAGTCGTGGGTCGCGAGCGCGTTCGGGTCGAAGCCCGGCGTCGAGACCATCGCCAGGATCCGGCCGGTGCTCGGCTCGATCGCGACGACCGCACCCTGCTGGTCCCCCAGGCCCTCGCGCGCGGCGCGCTGCGCGGCGGCCACGAGCGTGGTCTCGACCGCGGCGCCCTCGGGCTTGCGGCCCGTGATGATGTCCCGCAGCCGCGAGAAGAACAGCTGGTCGCTGCGGCCCGTGAGCTGGTCGTTCGCGGCGCGCTCGAGCTGCGAGCTGCCGTTGACGATCGAGTAGAAGCCCGTGACCGCCGAGTAGAGCTCGCCGTCGGTGTACTGGCGCTGGTAGCCGAACGGGTCGTCGACCTGCACCGACTGCGCGATCGCCTCGCCCGCGACCACGATCGGCCCGCGCGCGTTGCCGTACTCGCGGTACAGCGTCCGCACGTTGCGCGAGTCCGCGTTGAGCTCGGGCGCCTGGACGAACTGCACCCACGTGGCCGAGCCCATGAGGGCCAGGAACATCACGAGCATGACGGTGGCGACGCGGCGCAGGGGCGTGTTCACGACAGCCCTCCGATCCGCTCGGTCGGCTGGTCGTCGTCGGGATCCGGACCCTGCGGACCATGCGGCGCGGAGGCAGCGGACGCCGGGACACGCACCGGGACCGGCGCGGCGTCCGCGGCGTCGTCGCCCGGCTCGCCGGGCAGCACCTCGCCAGGAAGCACCTCACCGGGCAGCACCTCACCGGGCAGCGGCTCGCCGGGTCGCAGCCCGCGGGCCGCGGGCGCCGGACGACGCGCGTCGTTCGAGACGCGCAGCAGCAGCGCGACGATGATCCAGTTCGCGAGCAGGCTCGACCCTCCGTACGCGAGGAACGGCGTGGTCAGGCCGGTCAGCGGGATGAGCCGCGTGACGCCGCCGACGACGACGAAGCACTGCCACGCGACCACGAATGCCAGACCGCCCGCGAGCAGCTTGCCGAACCCGTCGCGCACGCCGATCGCGGCGCGCATGCCGCGCTGCGTGAGGACCGCGTACAGCATGAGGATCGCGAGCAGGCCCGTCAGGCCGAGCTCCTCGCCGAGCGACGGGACGATGAAGTCCGACTCCGCGTACGGCACGAGGTCCGGCCGGCCCTCGCCCCACCCGGTGCCGAACAGCCCGCCGCTCGCCATGCCGAACAGTCCGCGCACCACCTGGCCCGAGCCGCCCGGGTCGCGGTCGAAGACGTCGGGGTCGAGCGCGTGCAGCCACACGTCGAACCGCGCGCCGACGTGCGCGAACGCGGTCGCGGCGACCATGGCGCCGCCGACGAACATCAGCAGGCCGATGACGACCCAGCTGATCCGCTCGGTCGCGAGGTAGAGCATCGCGACGAACAGGCCGAAGAGCAGCAGCGACGTGCCGAGGTCCTTCTCGAACACCAGGACCGCGATCGAGCCGGCCCAGACGACGAGGATCGGGCCCAGGTCCCGTGCGCGCGGCAGCTGCAGGCCCAGGAACTTCGAGCCGGCGAGCGCGAGGGTGTCGCGGTGCGTGACCAGGTAGCCCGCGAAGAAGACGGCCAGCGCGAGCTTGGCGAACTCCGCGGGCTGCATGCCGACCGAGCCGAAGTACACCCAGATGCGCGCGCCGTTGATCGACTTGCCGATCCCGGGGACGAGCGGCAGCGCGAGGAGCGCCAGCGCGACGACCATCGCGGTGTACGTGAAGCGCCGTAGCGTGCGGTGGTCGCGCAGCAGGATCAGCACCAACGCGGCCAGTGCGACGGCGATCGCCGTCCACAAGAGCTGGCGCGCCGCGAAGCCGTTGGCCTTCTCGCGCAGCTCGTAGGCGAAGTCGATCCGGTAGATCATCGCCAGGCCGATGCCGTTGAGCGCGACGGTCACGGGCAGGATCACGGGGTCCGCGTACGGCGCACGCCAGCGCAGCACCAGGTGGAGCGCGACGGCCAGACCCGCGAGCCCCGCGCCGTAGCCGATCACGTCGGGCGGCACCTCGCCCGACGTTCCCAGCCCGACGAGCGCGTACGCCCCGATCCCGAGCGCGAGCGCGAGGACCAGGAGCAGGAGCTCGGTGCCGCGGCCGGCGCGCACGCGGTGCGGCTCGACGGTCGCCATGCGGTTCACCCGTCCGCGCCGGTGGTGGCCGGCGCGGTGGCTGTCGTTCCTGGCGAGGTGGTCCCGGTGGGCCGGGTGGTGCCGGGATCGGCGGTGGCGCTCGGATCGGCGGTGGGGGCCGTCGTCGGGTCGTCGGCGTCGGGTGCCTGGTCGCCGGGTGCCTGGTCGTCGAGCAGGACGATCTCGTCGACGAGCCGGCGGGCGGCCGCGCGGTCGTCGGCGTGGATGGTCTGGAACACGCGGTCCCGCACGTACTGCGAGGCGATGTCCTCGACCGGGACGCCCGTGCGGTCCACGACGTCCGACAGCGCCACGGGTCCGAGCGCCTCGGGCACGCCGCGGAAGATCACGACCTCGCCCTGGTGGACGCCGACGAAGTACTGCGTGCGCGTCCAGGCGTACCCGCCCCCGAGCACCGCGACCAGCAGCGCGAGCGCCGCGACGCCCGCGACCGCCGCACGTCCGCGCCGCGACCGGCCGCCGGGCCGCGCGCTCTCGGTGTCGTCGGCGTCGTCGCCGTCGTCGTCCGAGCTGGGGCCGTCGCCCGCGCCGCCGGCGCCGACCGTGGCCGGTGCCCCGGCCGGGTCGTCGTCCTCGTCGTCCGTGGCCGGACGCCCGCCCGCCGCCAGGCCCGCGCGCTGCGCGCGCGCCGCGGCCTGCGCGAGCTCGGCCGCACGCGCCGCGGGACCGTCCGCCGCGACCGTCGGGTCGTTGCGCGTGGTCGCGGCCGCGCCGACGACCTGCGGCGCCGTGCCGGGCGCGTCGCCGTCGGCGACGTCGTCGAGCTCGATCACGTCGGCGAGCACGACCGTCACGTTGTCGCCCCCGCCGCCGCGCAGCGCGAGCTGCACGAGCCGGTCGGCGCACGAGTCGAGGTCGGTGAGCTCGCGCATCGTCGTCTCGATGGTCTGCCCGCTCACGAAGCCCGACAGGCCGTCGGAGCACAGCAGCCAGCGGTCGCCGGCGCGCGCCTCGCGCACCGACAGGTCGGGCGTCAGGTCCGACTCGAAGTCGCCGAGCACACGCATGACGACCGAGCGCTGCGGGTGGTGCTCGGCCTCCTGCGGCGTGATCCGGCCGATGTCGACCAGGTGCTGCACGAACGTGTGGTCGGTGGTGACCTGCGTGAGCACGCCGTCGCGCAGCAGGTAGCCGCGCGAGTCGCCCAGGTGCACCATCGCGAGCTTGTTGCCGGCCCGCAGGATCGCGGTGACGGTCGTGCCCATGCCGGCGAGGTCCGGCTCGGCGCCCGAGCGCGCCTTGATCTCCTCGCGTGCCTCCTCGAGCGCGCCCTCGAGCTCGTCGAGCGCGTCGTCGGGGCCGTGCGACTCGTCGTCGAGCGGCGCGAACGTGGCGACCGCGACCGAGGACGCGACGTCGCCGCCCGCGTGACCGCCCATGCCGTCCGCGACCATGAGCAGGTGCGGGCCCGCGTAGGCGGAGTCCTGGTTGTTGCTCCGCACGAGGCCCACGTCGGAGCGGGCGGCGTAGCGCAGTGCGACCGTCATCCGCCTACCCCTGCAGCTCGATCACGCTGCGGCCCACGCGGACCGAGCGACCGGGTGCCAGGGGGGTAGGCCCGCTGATCTTCTCGTCGCCGACGAACGTCCCGTTGGTCGAGCCGAGGTCCTCGACGTACCACTGGCCGCCCTGCGGGAAGATCCGCGCGTGCTTCGAGCTCGAGTAGTCGTCGTCGAGGACGAGCGTGCAGCCCGGGGCGCGGCCGACGACCACCGCGGACTGCCCGAGCGGGACGATCGTGCCGGTCAGCGGGCCCTGCGTGACGACGAGGCGCGCCGAGCGCTGGCTGCCGCGCGCCGTCCGCGGAGAGACGACCGGTGTGGGGGCCGTGGACGGGCCCGTGCCCGCGGGCCCCGCGGCCGTGACGGGCGCGGGCCGACGAGAACGGCGCTTGGTGATGCGCGTGCCGTACAGGTCGCGGCGCAGCACGGCGATCGACGAGAGCACGAGGACCCACAGCAGGGCCAGGTAGCCCAGCCGGAGCAGGGTGATGGTCAGCTCGCTCATCGCTCGCGCGTCACCGGCCGGTCACTCGTCGAGCTCCGGGTCCCCGCCCGTCCAGAACAGGATCCGCGTCCGCCCGATGGTCAGGGTGTTGCCGTCGAGCAGCGTCGCGGCCGGCACCTTGTGGCCCTCGACGAACAAGCCGTTGGTCGAGCCCAGGTCCGAGGCCACCACGTTGTCCGGGTTGACGCGGATCTCGAGGTGGCGGCGCGAGACGCCCGGGTCGTCGACGATGATGTCCGCCTCCGAGCCGCGACCGATCACCGTGACGGGACCTGTGAGCAGGTAGCGCTGGCCGTCGATGTCGAGCAGCGGGTGGCGCGGGCTGGGCGCCGCGGTGGTCGCGGGGGCCACGGCGCCGCGCACGGTCGCCGAGTGCACCTCGAAGCGCCCCGCCTCGAGCTCGGTGTCCTCCGCGAAGCTCACGGTCACCGGCCCGACGAACGCGTAGCGCTGACCCGCGGCGTAGTCCGTGACGTTCGCCGCGAACTCGTCGGCCAGCGTCTCGGCACCCCAGGCCTCGACCTGGTCGTAGTCGGGGGTCGACAGCTCGATGGTGAACTCGTTCGGCACGACCGTACGGTCGCGCCCGACGACGGCCGCCTTCTCGTCGACCTCGCGACGCAGGCGACTGGCCAGCTCGACGGGCTTGAGGTCGCTGCGGAAGGTCTTGGCGAAGACGTTGTTCACCGCCCGCTCGACACCGTTCTCAAAACGGTCCAGAAACCCCACGAACGCACCTCCCTTCGGCACAACGGCGCGCACGACCGGCAGGGGCGCCACGCTGTGATCGTCCACGATCCGACTCGATGGTATCCGCGCCCCGGCGTCGTGCGGCGTCTTGCCGCGGGTGCCTCAGGTGTTCTTCTGCTGGTCGAGGAACTCCTTGGCCTTCTCGGTGACCTCGTCGACCTTCGCGTCACCCGCCTCGTCCGTGCGCGACTTGACCGCGTCGGCGGCCTTGTCGAGCGCGTCCTTCGCCTGCTCCTCGTGCCCTTCCAGAGCGCCTTTGGCCTTCGAGACCAGGTCGTCCAGCCCCATCGCGCACCTCCGTCGGCGCGCCCGCGCAAGCCCCTGCGACCTGCCGCTCGACGCGCTCAGACGCACAGTGTCGTCCGCGCGTGGCGCGATCGCACGCGGAACAGGAGGAACGGGGCCCTTCCGGCGATTCGCGGCGTCCGGATCGTCTGGTCCTCGGCGCGTCCGGCGCGTGCGTGTCAGTGGTCGGGCGCACCCTGGGGGTCATGGTGACGATCTCGTGCTCGTGCGGCGCGGCCGCGACCTCGCGCACCCACCCCCTGCGGGGCATGCCGATCGAGGAGCGCATGGAGCTGGTGCGGACCGCGTACAGCGCCTACGACGGCTTCCTGACGCTCGAGGCCGACGCGTCCTGGCACCCGGGCTCGTCCGAGCCGGACCCGGGGTGCGTCGTGCTCGTGGACATGGACGCGCTCGACGCGTGCGAGGGCCTCGCGGACGACGAGCGCCGCGGCCTGAGCGCGCTGCTCGGCATCGCGCACGTGCGCGGCCGGGTGCTGCCGCCGCCCGTCGAGATCGGCACGGTCCGGTTCCGGGTGTCGCCGTCGTTCGGGTTCGACGCCGAGGTCGTCTACGTCGTGCACGACGGCCCGCAGACCCTGCTCGAGCTCACGTGCGCCTACGGCGGCCGCGGCGAGCTCGCCTCGCTCGTCGCGCTCTACAGCGAGCACGGCCCGGCTGCGGTCGTGCAGGTCGACGGCCTCGCGCCGCGGCTCGGCCTGGCCGCCGCGGTCGCGGGCGTCTCGCGGGCTCGGACACCGTCCGTCGCCTGAGGCCGCTCGGCACCCGGGTGTGCCCGGCGTCGTCGAGCCGGCCGAACGAGGGGGTGATGCGCCGTTCGGGTGGTGCGTGAGCCGTCGCCGTCGGCGAAATGCGGACGTCAGGGACGTACCTGCGCCACCGACGGGTGACGCGCTCGGGGACGTCTCACCTGTGCCGCCGCGGCACCGATGTCGACGGTGTGACGAGTGGGCGTGTGGTGCGCGCGGCGAGCGCCGTGGCCGCGGGAGTGCTGGTGACGGTCGGTGCCGTCCGTGGCCTCGGCGCGCTGCTCCTGCTGCTCGCGTGCGCGGCGTCCGTGGCTGCCGCGCTGGTCACCACCCGCGCCTCCCGCGGCCGTGCGCCCCGGGAGCAGCTCGCGTGGCGCTGGTTCAGGCGTGCCGGGTGGACGATCGTGCTCAGCCTCGGGCTCGAGGCCCTGCTCGCGTGGCTGACGGGCGAGTCCTGGACGTCCGTGGCGACGGCCGGCCTGACGGTCGGGACGGTCGCCGCGACCGCGATGCTCTACCAGGCGGTCCAGCACTGGAACCGGTCACACCTCGACGACCGGGACTCGGGCGAGTGGCTGGCGGGCCTGGGTGGCACGCTGTGCGCGGCGGCGATCCTCGCCTACGGCACGTCCCGCGCCGCCGGCGCAGCGGCGCACGGGTGGCAGACCGGCGCGCACACGGTGCGGATCGCGGTGCTCCTGACGCTCATGGCCGCGCTCGTCGTCATCGTGCTCACCGCGCACCTGACGCGTGACTGGCGCGCGATGACGCTCGTCGTGCTGGTCGCCGTGATCCTCGGGTCCGAGCTGGTCGGGTACGTGGGGGCCGTCCGTGGCGGGACGCACGTCGAGGCGTCGGCCGTCGGTGTGGTGCACGGTTGGGTCGGCATCGCGCTGATGACTGCGTGCGCGGTCACCTCCCGGCCCGTGGTGCGCACGCGGGTCGACGTCTCGCCCACGGCGTCGACCGTCGGCGCGCTCGTCGTCGTGATCGGGTCGGTCGTGATGATCGTCGTCGACGCCGTGGCGCCGAGCGGGCGGCCGGTCGTGCCGCTGCTCGCCGCGCTCGCGGCGCTCGCGGGCACGTCCCGGCTGGCCTACATGGCGCGCGACTTCGCCGAGCTCACGGACGCGCAGCGCGAGTCGCGCACGGACGGGCTGACGGGCGTGGCGAACCGACGGGCCTTCGTCGAGCGGCTCGAGCGCCGGTTGCGCCGCGGGCGCGAGGTCAGCCTCATGATGATCGACCTCGACGAGTTCAAGGCGGTCAACGACGACCGCGGCCACGCGGCCGGCGACGAGCTCATGCGCACGGTCGCCGTACGGATGGCCGCCGCGCTGAGCACCGACGGGATGCTCGCGCGCATCGGGGGCGACGAGTTCGCGGTGCTGCTCGACGGCCACGACCACGCCCTCGCGGAGCGCACCGCGCTCTCGGTGCTCGAGGCGGTGCGCGCGCCCGTCGTGCTCGACGACGAGCTCGTGCAGATCGACGCGAGCATCGGCGTGGTCAGCACCCGGCACCGCAACAAGACCGTCGAGGACCTGCTGCGCGCCGCGGACCACGCGATGTACTCCGCCAAGCGCGCGGGCGTCGGCATCACGGTGTTCGACGAGCGGGTCGCGGCCGACGCGGACCGGCGGGTCGGGCTCCTGCGGGACCTGCGCACGGTGCTCACGTCGTCGTCGCGAGCCGCCGGCGAGCTCGTCGTGCACTACCAGCCGCAGATCTCGTGCTCGGACGGGTCCGTGGTGGGGGTCGAGGCGCTCGTACGGTGGCAGCACCCGCGGCTCGGGCTGCTCGCGCCGGCCGAGTTCCTCGACCTCGCGGAGCGCTACCAGCTCATGCCGCACCTCACCGAGCGCGTCCTGTCGCTCGCCGTGCAGGACGCGACGGCGTGGCTGCGCGCGGGCCGGGCCATGCCCGTCTCGGTGAACCTGTCAGCGAGCTGCCTGACCCACCCGGGCCTGTTCACGACGCTCGAGTCGGCCCTCGACAGCTCGCAGCTCCCCGCGGGGCTGCTGACGCTCGAGGTCACCGAGACGACGATCATGGACGACCCGGCCAAGGCGGTCGCCGCGCTCGCCGCCCTGACCGCGTACGGCGTGCACGTGAGCATCGACGACTACGGCACGGGGCACTCGACGCTCGCGTACCTGAACCACCTGCCGGCGCGCGAGCTCAAGCTCGACCAGACCTTCACCTCTCGCCTGTTGGCCGACGAGCGCACGAGCACGATCGTGGCGGGTACGGTCGACCTTGCCCACCGGCTCGGCCTGCGGGTCACCGCCGAGGGCGTCGAGGACGACGCGACTCGCCAGGCGTTGGCCGCCCTCGGGTGCGACCGCACGCAAGGCTTCCTCCACAGCCGCCCGCTGCCGCTCGTCGAGCTCGAGGCGTGGCTCGCGGAACGGCAGACCCGGCGCCGGCTGAGCGAGCGGATCGCATGATGCACGCGACCGGTATCTGTCAAACAAAGGCGGATGTCCGGTACGTTTTGACCGGGGGCGCGGCTGGATAGCCGCTGCATCGACCGAGGGAGGACGACGTGGCGCAGCAGGCGCGCGCGGTGGCGACCAGGAACGCGATCGTCGCAGCGGCAGCGGCCGAGTTCATCGAGCACGGGTTCGCGGGGGCGAGCATCGCCGACATCGCGGTACGCGCGGGGGCGACCAAGGGCTCGATGTACTTCCACTTCAAGTCGAAGGACCTGCTCGCCCAGGCGGTCATCGAACGCCAGCGCGAGCTGAACGACGAGCTCCAGGAACGGTTCGCCTCGAGCGACCTGTCCGCGCTCGCGATCCTCGTGTCCATGGTCCGCGCGCTCGGCGAGCTCATGCGCGACGACGTCGTGGCGCTCGCCGCGATGCGCCTGGCCGTCGAGGTGCCCGACGACGACGAGGACCGCGGCCCGACGTACGACGCCTGGGCCGGGCCCACGTCCGCCGTGATCAGCCACGCCGTGGCCCAGGGCGACCTGCGCGACACCATCGACCCGGACACCCTCTCCCGGTTCCTGGTCGCCGCGTTCACCGGCATCCAGACCGCCTCGTTCGCGTCCTCACGGCTCGAGGACCTGCTGGACCGGCTGCGGGAGATGTGGACGCTGCTGCTGCCCGGGATCGTCGCGCCGGGCCGCGAGCACGTGATCCCGGACATGCTGCAGCGCGCCTAGACCAGGGCGGTCCGTGCCGGGACCTCGGTGCTGGTGCGCGTGACGGGCGCGAGGGGCTCGGTCACGCACGTGATGACCGCGGCGGGGGAGTCGTCCTGCAGGATCTCGGTGCGTGTCTGCCCCTCGTCGAGCACGGCGCGCACGCCCGCGGAGCCCGTGAGCTCGACGTAGCGCGTGCAGCGCACGTCGATCGACGTGACGGCCTCGGCGGCGGTCAGCAGGTGGTGCGCGGTGATCGCCGCGCGCGCCAGGTGCATCGCGGGCACGTGGTCGACCCCGTGGTCGAACACCATGCGGTCCTGCGCGTCCCAGCCGAGCCACGCCTCGAGACCGTCGGGCGTGGTGCGCACGTCGCCGAGCGCCGCAGGGTCGTGCCGCGGGGCGAGCTCGTGCCACGCCGGCGCGCCGGCGCGCAGCCGGGCGTGCACGCGCGGGTCGACGCACTGCAGATCGCCGGAGGCCTGCGCGACGACGACGCCGTCGATCGTGACGTCCGCGTCGAAGACGTGGCGCACGAGCGTCCCGCGGCGGTGCTCGGCGCCCAGGGTCCGGAACGTGAAGCGCGCGGGGACGATGCCGACGAGTGCGGTCGGGTCGGCCGTCCAGCGCATCGCGACACGCGTGGCGACGAACGCGTGGCCCATGGGCACGCCACCGGCGACGTGGGCGAGTGCGGTGCCCGCCTGCCGGAACGCCTCGAGCCCGAGGAGCACCGCGCTCTGGTGCGCGTAGACGGGGTGCGGCACCCCCAGCGGGAGGCTCACCTCGACGTCCCACGTCGTCTCCGTGTCGAGGGGCGCGTCCGCGTACGGCGCGAGCACGCGGGTGACGAGGACCGCCCACGGGTCGAGCTTGTGGACGTACCGCTGGTCGAAGCTGCTGATCTGCATGGCTGACCTCCGCGTGTGGGGCGCGGGGCGCGCGCCGCGTGCCCAGAACGCTAGCTGCGGGAACAGGTCATAACAAGGCGGCCGGTCGGTTTACTACCTCGGACTTCCCTCGTGCGCGCGGACTCTTGACGTCCGGGTAGGAAGTGGTTCATTCTCGACAAAGCCGGACGTTCGGTTTGTTTAGCGCACGACGAGGTGCCGACACACGCCCAGAGAAAGGCGCCTGGCATGAGTGACGAGACCCCCGAGCGGTGCTTGCGCACGATGGTCCGACGACAGGCGGCGGGCGTCCCGCCCTCCGCGGTCACGCGGTGGCGACCGTGAGCGCGCGCGCGGCGGGGCGCGCCGGCGTGCGCCTGCGGCGGGGGACCCGCGCGCGGCCCCTCGACGGGCGGGGGATCGCGATCAGCGCGGGCGCGCACGCCGTGATCGTCGACGACGCCGGGGCGCAGGCGTGGTGGACGACGATCGAGCCGGTCCTGCGGGCGGGCGTCGAGCCCGACCGGCTGCTCGCCACGGTCCCGGACGGCGGCCGCGAGGTGGTCTCGGGCATCCTCGCGCAGCTCGACGCGCACCACCTGCTGCGCGAGGTCGAGCCCGCGGCCGACGAGGTCGCGGCGTTCGCGCACCTCGAGACGGTGACGCGCCGGCCCGCCGCCGCCGCGAGGCTCGTCGCGTCGACGACGCTGCGCGTGACGGGCGACGGTCCCGTGGCCCACGCGGTGGGCGCGCACCTCGCGGCGGCGGGGTACGCGCGCGTGCTGGGGCAGCCCACGACGTCGAACCCGGCGGTCGCGCACGCCCCGAACGTGCTGGCGCGCGTCGAGCGGCTCGGCGCCGGCGACGCGTGGCACGGGGTCGCGTTCGCGCTCGGGGACTCGCGCACGCTCGTCGTCGGGCCGGGGAACCGCGACGCCGACGCGTGCCTCGAGGTCGCGGCGCTCGCGCGCCTCGCACGGCTCGGGGCCCCGGAGGAGCCCGCCGCGCCCGAGTCGCTGCCGGCAGCGCTCGTCGGCGCGCAGCTCGCGCTCGCGGTGCTCGCGTCGACCGCCCGGGCCTGCGACGGCACCGCGCCGGGGCGATGGCCCGAGTACCTCGTCACGAGCGACGGGCTCGTCAGCGAGCCCCGCACGCACGTCGCGCTGCCGAGGCTCGTGCACGAGGGTCGGGCGCTCGACGTCGACGCCTGGACGTCGGGCGCGGCGCACGACGAGCACGGCGACGCCGCCGCGCTGCGTCGCCTCGAACCCGTGTGGGACCCGGTCCTGGGCCTCGTCGGCGAGCCGATGTCGCTCGACCTGCCGCAGCTGCCCGTGGGCCTGGCCGCGCTCGTGGACGACGACGGCCGCACCCTCGGAGGTGTCGGGACCACGACCGCCGCGGCCCGCCTCGACGCGGCCCTCGACGCGCTGCGCCTGCCCGCCGACGGACCCGTCGGTCACCTCGCGGGCAGCCTGGGGCTCGGCGTCTCGGCCTCCGCGGCGCGCGCGGACGCCGTCGCACGGCTCGTCGAACGGTCCGACCTGGGCTGGCGCCCCGTCTGGCGCGACCTCGCGAGCATGCGGCCCGACGTGCGCCGGCTGCACGTGGCCCTCACGCGGCACCTCGCGCGACCCGTCACGGTCTCGCTGCACGCCTCGGAGGTGGGGCTGCACCGCGTCGACGTCCGGGACCTCGACGGCGACCTCCTCGGGCGCGCGGTCGCGGCCGACGAGAGCGCCGCCACCCGCGGCGCGCTGCTGCGGGCCGTCGGGCTCACGCAGTGGCAGGAGTCCGGAGCGGGCCTCGTCCCGGCGGAGCCCGCGATCGACGTGCTCGACACGCGCTCACCCGACGTGCGGCGCCAGGTGGACCGGTGGGCGCGCGCCGCGGTCGCGACCGGTGCGCTGCACCTCGTCGAGCCGGAGCGGGCGGGCGACTGGGCGACGGTCGGGGTGCACGCGGTGGTGGCGTCATGGACGTGACGCACGACCTCGCCGACGCGGTGGCCCTCGCGCTGACCCGCGGCCGCGCGCGCCTGTCGGCCGGGACCAGCTCGCTCGCCGTGGGCGTGCACGGCAGCCACGTGCTCGTCGGCCCGCTCGTCGCGCCGGACGGGCACGGCGGGTGCGCCGACTGCGCGCTCGCGTGGTGGTCCGACGTGTCCCCGCACACCGCGGGCGGCCCGCCCGCCGACGTCGGGCTCGACTGGTCGCCCGTGGTGCGCGCGATGGTCGCGCGCGTGCTCGCGGACGCTCCCGCGCTGTGGCGGCGCGCGGTGCTCGTGCTCGACCGCGACACCGGGCGCCTGTCGACCCACCGGTTCCTCGTGCACCCGGCGTGCGTCGCGTGCGCGAACCCCGCGCAGCCGCCCGAGCCGCTGGACCTGAGCACGCCGCAGCCCGCGCTCGCGGGCCCGCTGCGCACACGCTCGTTCGACCGTGAGGCGCTGCGCGAGCACCTGCTCGACCCGCGGTTCGGGCCGGTCGCGCACGTGTCGCACGACGAGGAGTCGCCGCTCGCCGTGGCGCACGCGCAGACCGCGGTGCCCGGCCGGTCACGCCGGGAGGGCGGGCAGGGGATCGCCGCGTCGTACGCCGACAGCGAGGTCCCCGCGATGCTCGAGGGCGTCGAACGGGCGCTCGGCGGGTACCGACGGCCCGCGGTGCCGGTCGTCGTCGCGTCGTGGCGCGAGGTCGCGCACCTCGCGGTCGACCCGCGCGCGCTCGGCGAGCACGAGCCCGCGCCCGGGGGGCAGGGCGCGGCGCTGGAGAGGTTCGAGACGAGCAGCACGACGAGCTGGGTCTGGGCGCGCTCGACGCGTGAGGACCGCGCCGTGCTGGTCCCCGAGCACGTCGCGTACTGGCACGAGCGCGGCGTCGGCTCGCGGTTCGTCGCGGAGTCCTCGAACGGGTGCGCGGTGGGCGGCACGCGCGAGGAGGCCGTGCTGCACGGCCTGCTGGAGGTCGTCGAGCGCGACGCGTTCCTGCTCGCCTGGTACGCCAGGGCGCGGCTCGTCGAGGTGCAGCTCGCCGACGACGGCGACCTCGCCCCGCAACGGGAGCTGCTGGACGAGCTCGGGCTGCACCTGCGGGTGCTCGACCTGACCTCCGACTTCCGGGTCCCCGTCGCGCTCGCGGTCGTCACCGCGTCCGAGGCCGACGTGCGCGCCGGACGCGCGCCCGCGCTGTCGCTCGCCACGGGCGCGGCCGCGAACCCGCGCACCGCGATCCGGGAGGCGGTCGCGCGGTGCGTCACGAAGGCGGTGATGCACGCGACCTGGGTGCGCCGGCGCCAGTCGCTGCCCGCCGAGCGGTGCCGCCCGCTGCTCGACGACTTCGACCTCGTGCACACGGTGCGGGACCGTGCCGGCCTGTACGGGCTGTGGGAGTCGCGCCACCTGTGGCAGTTCCTCGCGCACCCCGTCGGCCTGGTCACCGAGGCCGCGCTGTGCGCACGTCCGCGCCTGCCGACCGGCGACGTCGCGCTCGCGCTGCGGCTCCTGCTCGAGCGCACCCACGCGCTCGGGATGGACGCCGTGGTCGTCGACCAGAGCGCACCCGAGCTCGTCGACGCGCTGGGCGTGCACGCGGTCAAGGTGCTCGTGCCCGGCACCGTCCCGCTGACGTTCGGTCACCGGCAACGGCGCACGGTGGGCATCCCGCGCCTCGCGCGCGGCGCATCGATCCTGGAAGGAGCCCTGCCGTGGGACGACGACCCCCGCCCCAACCCCGTGCCGCACCCGTTCCCGTGAGGGGACCGGGCGCGGCCGACCAGCTCGTGCGCTCGCTCGTCGCAGGGGGGCGAGCGAGCGCATGGACCTTCCGCACCGCCACGGGACGCGCCGGCGGCCCAGGGCGCGGGCGCGGATGACGACGACGATCGTCCCCGCGACCGTGACCCCGGACGACGACCGCGCGCGGGCGGCCGGTGCGCTCTACCGTGCGCTGCACGCCGCACCGGAGCTGTCGGGGCGCGAGCGCGAGACGGCGGCGATGTGCGCGGCCGAGCTGCGTGCCGCGGGGGCGCACGTGCTCGAGCGGGTCGGCGGCCACGGCGTCGTGGGGGTGCTGCGCAACGGCGACGGCCCGGTCGTCGCGCTGCGGGCCGAGCTCGACGCGCTCGCCGTCGCCGAGGCGACCGGCCTGCCGTACGCGTCGAACCGGCGCACCACGCTCGGCGGGCGGCAGGTCGGCGTGTCGCACGCGTGCGGTCACGACGTCCACCTCGCGGCGGTGCTCACGGCCGTGCACCAGCTCGCCGAGTCGCGCCGTGCCTGGCAGGGCACGGTCGTCGCGGTCCTGCAGCCCGCCGCGGAGACCGGCCACGGCGCCGCCGCCATGCTCGCCGACGGCCTGGCCGACCGCGTGCCCGCGCCGGACGTGCTGCTCGCGCAGCACGTGAGCCCCGACCCGCTGGGCGCGGTGACGATCGGTGCGGCCGCGATGCTCTCGTCGTCGATCGCGCTCGAGGTGACGCTGCACGGCACGGGCGGTCACGTCGCGTTCCCGGGCGGCTCGGTCGACACGGTCGCGGTGCTGCTCGACGTGCTCGCGGCGGCCGGCGACCTCGCGGGCGAGGCGGGGGTCGAGCTCACGGTCAGCGCGGTGCACGGCGGCGCCTCGCACAACACCCTGCCGCACGTCGTGCACGCCGAGCTCGCGCTGCGTGGCGCCGACGCGCGCGTGCTCGACGTGATCGCCGACGAGGTCTGCGCGCTCGCGCGGCACGTCGCCGACCGCTCGGGGTGCCCGCGGCCCGCGGACGTCGAGCGCATCGCGTCGTTCGGTGACGTGCGCAACGACGCCGACGCGGCGCGGCGCGTGCACCGTGCGCTCGTCGGACGGCGGATGCCCACCTACCCGCTGACCGCTCCCTCGCCAGCGAGCGACGACGTGGGCGCGCTCGCGCACGGGCTGGGCTGCCCGCTCGTGTACTGGTTCCTGGGCTCGACCGACCCGCACGTGCTCGAGGCCGCGGCGGGGACGCGGTCGGCCTCGGGGATGCCCTCCTCCGGGCCTCCCACGAACCACGCCCCCGACTTCGCGCCGCACCCCGACACCGTGGTGCACGCCGCGCGGACGCTCCTGGTCGCCGCCGGGGCCTGGCTCACCTGACGTCGGACCGAGGCGTCGCGCGGATCGCGGACGCACCCGGCACGCCCCGCCCGGCGGCGGCTAGCGTGTGCGGGTGACGGTTCGGCGACGCGGGCGGCACGTAGCGGAACCCAGTGGCGCCAGGTACGCCATCGCGTTCCTCGACGTGGACGAGACCCTTCTGACGATCAACTCGATGAGCAGCTTCCTCGTCGCGCACCAGCGCGCCCGGGGGCGCACCCCGGAGCAGGTCTCCGCGCTCCTGCGTGAGCTGCACGCACTGGACGTGGGCGGTGACCGGGACGCGGTGAGCCGCGCCTACTACGCGACGTTCGCGGGCGAGCGCGCCGACGAGCTGGCCGCGTTCGGCGAGCGCTGGTTCGCGGACCTGTCCCTCGACGTGTTCCACGCCGGCGTCGCCGACGAGGTCACCGCCCTGCGCGACGCCGGCACCTACGTCGTGCTGGTGTCCGGCGCGCCGCCCGCGACGGTCGCGCCCGTGGCCCGGGCCCTCGGCGCGGACGCGTGGTTCGCCACCGTGCAGGAGGACGTGGCCGGTGTGCTGACCGGGGTCGCGACCGACGCCGTGATCGGTGCGCGCAAGGCGTTCGTCGTCGGGCAGGTGACGCGTGAGCGCGGCGTCGCGGCCGACGAGTGCGTCGCGTACGGCGATCACGCGAGCGACCTGCCGATGCTCGAGTCGGTCGGCGCGGGCGTCGTCGTCGGCGAGGACCCGGTGCTGACCGCCGCATCATCTCGGCACGGGTGGCGCACCATCCCGGCAGAGCCCTCCGTCCCGGCACAGTCCTCCCTCCCGGCACAGTCCTCCGTCCTGGCACAGTCCTCCGTCCTGGGTGGGCCCGTCGACCGGTAGCCGTCCGGACCCGCCACAGTCGGTCAGTCGGCGAGGGTCGTGTCGGTGGTGAGCTCGACGGTCGCCCAGACGTCGAGCGGCAGCGCCCCGAGTCGGGTCAGGAGCGCGCGGCGGACGGCGTCCTCGTCGTCGACCTCCCAGCGGTGCTCCGGGACGAGGAACGTGACCTCGACGTACATGCGGCGGCCCAGCTTCGTCGCGCGGACGGCGGGCTCGGGCAGGTCGAACGCGGTCCTCGTGCGTGCGACGGCGTCGTCGAGCGCGGTGGCCAGGGCTCCGCTCGGAGCGCCCTCCAGGAGCTCGTGCATGCCGTCGCGCACGAGGCGGACCGGCAGGTGGACGACGAGCGCCACGGCCACGAGCACGAGCGCGGGGTCGACGTAGACGGCGACGTCGTCCTGGCCGGCGCTGCGCAGCACCGCAGCGACGACGCCACCGACGGCGACGACGAGGCTCAGCACCGCGCCCGAGCGCCACGCGACGACCTCCGCGCCAGCGAGCTCGGGGCCCGGTGCGGTGCGTGCGACCACGGTCGCGACGAGCCACGACGCGCCGGCGGAGGCGACGCCGTACACGATCAGGACCGTCGCGGACACGGGCGAGCCGCCGGCGACGATCGTCGCGATCGCGCTGACCACGCCGTACAGCAGCGCCCCCAGCAGGGCCGCACCCTGCACCGCGACGGCGAGCGGCGTGGCGGCCGAGCGCCCGAACGGGAAGCGGGGCGACGGCGGCGCGGAGGCGGCGCGTGACGCGAGCAGCGAGACGGCCACGAGGGCGATCCCCGCGAGCATGTAGATCCCGTCGAACACGAGCACGTCCGCCTGCGCGAGCACGCCCCAGGCCGCCGCCGCGAGGCCGATGACGCCGGACGCGACGATCGAGACCACGAGCGCACGGGTCTCACGCCGCGCCTCGTCGGACGGGTCGCGCACGCCGCCCCCGCTCACGGCCAACCCCCGCTCACGGCCCACCGACCGTCACGGCCCACCAACCTTCACGGCCCACCCACCGTCACGGTGACCACAAGACCGGGATCAGCGCGATCGCCACCGCGAACCACGCGACGGTCACGGCGATCCCGAGCTTCCAGTAGTCGCCGAACCGGTACCCACCCGGGCCCATGACGATCATGTTCGCGGGCGTCGCGATGGGCGTCAGGAACGAGGCGGCGCCGGCGACGGCGACGAGCATGAGCACGGGTGCAGGCGCGACGCCGGCGTCCGCCGCGGCGGACAGGGCGATCGGCGTGACGACCAGGACCGTCGCGGTGTTGCTGACCACCTGCCCGAGGACGAGGGTCAGCGCGAACAGCGCGGCGAGCAGCAGGTGCGGTCCGCCCCCCGCCACCAGGTCCACGAGGCGACCCGCGATCAGGTCGGCCGCGCCACTCGAGGAGATCGCGGCCGACAGCGGGATGAGTCCGCCGATCAGGACGAGCGCCTGCCACGAGACGGACCGGTACGCCTGCTGCGGCGTCACGACGCCGAGCAGCACCATCCCCACCGCGCCGACGAGCCCCGCGATCGCCGGGATCGTGACGCCTGAGGCGAGCAGCGCCACCGTCACGACCATGATCGCCAGCGCGCGCCACGCGGCGGGACCGAGCGGGGCGTTCTGGCGCCGGACTGCAGCAGGGTCGTTCACGACGAGCACGTCGTCGTCCCGCTCGAGCTGTTCGACCTGCGGCCACGGGCCGTGCAGCAGGAGCAGGTCGCCCTCGGCGGCGATCGTGGTCTGGGGACCGCGGTCCTTGCCCAGCCGGCGGACCGCGAGCACCGTGAGCCCCGAGCGGACCTGGCCCGGGAAGACCCGCTGCCCGATCAGGTCCGAGCGCGGCGCGACGACCACCTCAGCGATGCCGGCCTCGCGGCTCAGCAACGCCTCGCGGGTCTCGTGCGTCAGCGGGGTGGCGACGACCTCGACGTCCGAGCCCGAGACCAGACGCGCCACCTGGGACGACGTGCCGCTGACGACCACGACGTCGTCCGCGCGCACGTCCTCGCCGACATGGCCCGGGACACCGTCGGCGTGCTGCACGCCCACGACGAGCACACCCTCGGGGACCGGCACCTCGTCGGGCGCGGCGCCGACCAGCGGCGAGGTCGCACGGACCCGTACGCGCGTGAAGCCCTCGTCGAGCCGGTAGTGCTCGAGCATCGCGGTGACGTGGTCCGAGAGGTCCGCGGGCAGCTCGTGGGCGTCACGGTGCGGCAGCAGACGCGGGCCGAGCAGCAGGACCACGCCGATCGTCACGAGCACGAGCGGCACGCCCACGAGCCCGAACTCGAAGAACCCGAACCCCTGTCCGGTCGCGTCCGCGAGCGCGTCGGAGACGATGACGTTCACGGGGCTGCCCGAGAGCATGAGCAGACCGCCCGCGCTCGCGGCGAACGCGAGGGGCATGAGCAGCGAGGACGGGGACCGGTCGGAGCGCCGCGCGGCGAGCACCGCGACGGGCAGCAGCGCGGCCGCCGACCCGTTCGGCGTCACGAACGCGGTCAGCACCGCCGCCAGCGCCATCACGGCGATCGTCAGGCGACCGCGTCCGGTTCCCGCACGCGCGACGATCGCGCGCCCCGCCCACGCGGTGACGCCCGACGACTCGAGCCCGCCGGCCAGGATGAACAGGCACGCGATGAAGATGATGATCGGGTCGCCGAACCCCGCGACGACCGCGCCCGCGTCGACCAGCCCGGTGACGAGCAGCGCCAGCGAGCACAGCACCGCGACCGCGCCCACGGACAGCCGGTTCCAGACGAAGAGCGCGACCGTCGCACCCAGCACGATCAGGCTCAGCGTCGCATCGTCCACGTCGTCCTCCGGGGGCCGCGCGGACCGGCGCTCGACCGGCCCACGGACGCAGTCTGCCGCGTCGCGGGCGCTCAGGTCGGACAATGCGGGTGAACACGCTTCTGTCCGACATGGTGTGACATGCGCCAGGCCGCTACCTTCCGACTATGAGCAGCCAGCCGCTGGGTGACGACGCCATCGCGGCTGCGGCCGCGCACCTGCTTCCGCGTGCGGTGGACGACGTGGTGCGCCTGTCGCGCATCGAGTCCGTCGCCGCGCCCGGCTCGCCGCCGGGGCCGCTGCTGGAGGCGCACGACGAGGTCGTCGCGCTCCTGCGGCGGGCGGGAGTCACGCAGATCGACCAGATCATGCTCGACGGCATGACGGCACCGACGATCGTCGCCGACGTCGCCGGCCCACCGGGCGCCCCGACCGTGCTGATGTACACGCACTACGACGTGGTCCCCGCGGGCGACGACGCGCTGTGGAGCAGCCCGCCGTACGAGCCTCTCGTCACCGAGGACCGCATCGTCGGTCGCGGCGTCGCGGACTCCAAGGCGAACATCGCCGCGATGATCGGCGCGCTCGAGGTGTACGGCGCGCAGCCACCGGTGACGCTGCGCTTCGTGCTCGAGGGTCACGAGGAGTTCGGCAGCGTCTTCGAGGAGCACCCGCCGGCCTCGCCCGAGACGTACGCCGCGGACGCGATCGTCATCGCCGACGTCGGCAACGTCCGGCCCGGCCAGCCCACGCTCACGATCGGCCTGCGCGGGTCGGTGACCGTCACCGTCGAGGCGCGGACCCTCGGCTCGGACAAGCACTCCGGCCAGTTCGGCGGCGCGGCACCCGACGCGCGCACGGCGCTCGTCCGGGCGCTCGCGGCGCTGCACGACGACCGCGGCGACCTGGTCGTCCCCGGGCTGCGCCGCGAGCCGTGGACCGGTTCGACGTACACCGACGACGAGTTCCGCGAGCTCGGCGAGGTCCTCGACGGCGTCCCGCTCGTCGGCACCGGCGACCTGGGCTCGCGCATCTGGTCCGGACCGGCCGTGACGATCATCGGCTTCGACGCCCCGCCCACCACGTCGCCGCTCAACGCGGTCGCGTCGTCGGCCAAGGCCGTGCTCAACCTGCGTGTGCACCCCGCCCAGCCGGCCAAGGAGGCCGGGGAGGCGCTCGCGACGTTCCTGCGCGGGATCAAGCCGTTCGGCATCGAACTCGACGTGCAGGTGGGCGAGGCCGGCAACGGGATCCTCGCGGAGACCGGCGGCCCCGCGTTCCGCGCAGCGGAGCAGGCGCTGCGCCTCGCGTGGGGTGCCGAGCCCGGGACCATGGCGCTCGGCGGCTCGATCCCGATCGTCATGTCCTTCCACGAGGCCCAGCCCGCCGCCGAGAAGATCCTGTTCGGCGCGAGCGACGGGTACTGCAACATGCACGGCCCCAACGAACGGCTGCTCATCGACGAGCTGCAGCGCACGATCGTCGCGATGGCGACGTTCTGGCGCGAGCTCGCGGCGACGAAGGAGAGCTGAGCATGAGCGCGACGACCGCCGAGAAGCCGTCCGGGGTCGCCCCGAAGAAGAAGCGCAGGCTCAAGTTCCCCACGGCGATCACCACGCTCGCGATCGTCACCGTCCTGGTGTGGGTCGCGGCGATCTTCATCCCGTCCGGCCAGTACCAGACCGACGAGACCGGAGCGCCGATCCCCGGCTCGTTCGAGGAGGTCCCCTCGCCGCTCGAAGGCTGGGACCGCATCCGCGAGCTCATCCTGTCGCCCGTCAACGGCCTGTACGGCATCCAGGACGGGACCACCGGTTTCGTCAACACCGAGAACGTCGGCCGGATGTTCGGCTCGATCGGTGTCGTCATGTTCATCATGGCGCTCGGCGCGTTCATCTCCGTGAGCTTCTCGACCCGCAGCCTCGAGGTCGCCGTCTCCTCGATGGCGCAGCGCCTCGGCTCGCGCGGGTGGCTGCTGATCGCCGCGATCATGGTGCTGTTCTCGCTGCTCGGCTCGACGATGGGCTTCTCGGTCGAGACGTTCGGCTTCTACCCGCTGCTCATCCCCTTGTTCCTCGCGCTCGGCTACGACCGCATGGTCGCCGCCGCCGCGATCATCCTCGGCGCGCTCACCGGGTCGATGGCCTCGACCGTCAACCCGTTCTCGATCGGTGTCGCGTCCGGCGAGGCCGGTGTGTCGATCGGCGACGGGATCGTGCTGCGCGTCGTCCTGTGGGTGCTGCTCACCGCGATCGCCGTGGCGTTCGTGCTGCGCTACGCGGCGAAGGTGCGCCGGGACCCGTCCGCGTCGATCGTCGGGTTCGCCGAGGTGGTGTCCGACGAGGAGGCCGACGCCTCGCCCGTCGCACCCGGCACCAAGCTCGACCGCACGCAGACCTGGGTGCTCGTCATCACCGGTCTGACGTTCGCGCTGATGATCTTCTCCGTCATCCCCTGGTCGAGCATCTTCGGTGCCACCGCGGGCCCCGCCGAGGACGAGCTCGTCCACCAGACGACCACCGAGCCCTACTGGTTCGAGCTCGGTTGGTGGTTCCCGCAGCTGACCATGCTGTTCGTCCTGGCCGCCGTGCTCGTCGGCGTCGTCGCACGGATGGGCGAGGCCAAGATCGTCTCGCTCATCGGCCGCGGCGCAGCCGACATGATCGGCCCGGCGATCGTCATCCTCCTGGCGCGCGGCGTCTCGGTGATCATGACGAACACCGAGACGCTCGACACCGTGCTGCACGCGATGGAACGCGCCGTCGAGGGCGCGTCCGCCGCGGGGTTCGCGATCCTCGTGACGCTCGTCAACATCCCGCTCGCGTTCCTGATCCCGTCCTCGTCGGGTCACGCGACCCTGGCGATGCCGCTGCTCGCCCCGCTCGGCGACTTCGCCGGCGTCTCGCGCGCCCTCGTCATCACGGCGTTCCAGATGGGCCACGGGTGGATGCTGTTGTTCGCGCCCACGAACGCCGTCGTCGTCGGTGGTCTGGCGATCGCCAAGGTCGGCTACGACAAGTACCTCAAGTTCATCTGGCCGCTCCTGGTGGTCAACCTCGTGCTGGTCGTCGCGGTCATCGGCATCGCCGCAGCCACGGGCTGACGCGCCTGTCCCGGGTGGGTCATCGTCGCGCCCGTTCGGCGGTTCATCCGCCGGGGGTTCTCCCCGAGCGCACGACCTCACCTCCTCGCGTCCGGAAGGTGTACGTCACGGTGGCGACCGAGCCCGTGACCGACGGAGCGCGAGCGCTGCCCCGCGAGGACTGAGGCGGTGGAGGCGCGGGCGGGTGGCGGACGATCGAGAGGTCGCGCTCGTGCACCACGTGGTGGTGGTACGAGCACAGCGTGATCCCGTTCTCGACCGACGTCACGCCGCGGTCGCGGTCCCACCAGCGGATGTGGTGGATCTCGCACCACCGGGCAGGACTGCCGCAGCCCGACCAGCCGCACCCGCCGTCGCGCGCGACGACTGCTCGCCGCAGGTGGCCGGAGTACAGCCGCTGCGTCCTGCCGACGTCGACGGGTCGGCTCTCGGCATCGACCACCACGCGCGTCAACGCGCAGTCGCACAGGATGCGGGCGACCTCGCTCACCGGGAGGGTCGTGCCGTCCTCGTCCGTCGCGGCCGGCACGCCTACGAGCGCCGCAGCGGGCTCCTCCGCGGGCGTGGTCGTGCGCCGGTCGACCGGGGCGGGCGCAGGAGTGGCGTCGTCGCGCGAGGCCTGCGCGAGCTCGTCGGCGGGCGTCGTCGCACGCCGCTCGTCCCGAGCGGGCCGAGGCGTGGCGCCCTCGCGCAGGGCGCGGGTGAGCGCGTGGAAGGTCTGCTCGCGGAGGACCACCGACACGTGCGGACGCGAGGCGGCCCCCGCCACGATCTCCGGCGCGGTGAGCGCGTGCTCGGCGAGCGCGACCAGAGCATCCGCGCGCCTCTGCTCCGTCGACCGCTCGTCGTCCTGAGCCGGGCGACCCGCCGCGGCCTCGAGCGCGAGCCGCAGCCGGTGTCCGGCACGCGCATCGAGCATGCCCTGCACGCGCGTGCCCGAAGGCAGGTCGGTGACGAACAGGTGCCGTCGCTCGCGCTGCGCGGTGTGCTCGCGTTCGACCGACACCGGGTCGGTCTGCGCGACGAACCGGTCGACCGCCTTGGCGTACTCCCGTCCGTCGAGCTGACGACCCAGAGCGACGAGCTCGCGCTGGGTCGCGGGCTCGGCGAGCGCCGCCGCGACGGCGGGTGTCGCGCGGGCGGCCACGCGGGACAGCACCTCGACGTGCGTCGTCGACAGCTCCCGGGCCAGCAGTGCGTCCTCGAGCGCCGGCATGGACGTCAGGACGAGCGCCCCGCGCAGCTCAGCCCCCGCGGCTCCTGCCCCGGCCCTCGTGCCCCGGCCGCGCCACGCCGCGAGATCGCGGTCGCCGTGCCCCTGCCACGTCCCCGCAGCCTGCTCGGCATGCAGCAGGTGCGCCTTGGCCGCGGTGAGCGCCGCGACAGCCTCGTCGATCCGGGCGAGCACGGCATGCCTGTCCGGGCGCTCCCACGACGTGGCCCCCCGCGAGAGCTCCGCCAGCGCACGCGCCACCGCGCCGAGGCGGGCGGCCTCGTCGGCGGCGGCGACGCCCGTGCTCGGAGCGATCGCGACGTTCGAATGCATGTTCGAATCGTACCGACATGCCCCGACATGCCCGATCCGTCATCCACAGGCGCCTGACCCCGGCGAGCCGGCCACCGGACGCGTCAGGGTCGACGTCCGGTGGCCGGCGCGCGCGTCAGGAGCGGGCCGCGCAGGTGACTCCGTTGAGCGTGAAGCTGGTGGGCCGGGGGTTCGCGCCGGTGAACGCACCGTTGAACCCGATGTCCACCGAGCCGCCCGCCTGGATCGCGCCGTTCCACGGGGCGTTGGTGACGGTGACCGCCTGGCCGCTCTGCGTGTACTCGCCCGACCAGCCGCTGGTCACCTGCTGGTTGCCGGGGAACGAGAACGTCAGCGTCCAGGAGCTCAGCGCGCTCGCCCGGGTGTTCGTGAGCTTGACGGACGCCGTGAACCCGGTCGGCCAGTCGTTGGTCGTGTAGGTCACGGCGCACCCGCCGGCGGGCGGTGCCGTCGGCGACGCGGTCGGTGTCGGCGTGGGCGTCGGTGTCGGCGTAGGCGTCACCGTGGGCGTGGGCGTCACCGTGGGCGTGGGCGTGGGCGTGGGCGTCGGCGTCGGCGTCGGCGTCGGCGTCACAGTCGGTGTCGGGGTGGGCGTCGGTGTCGGCGGGGCGGTGGGCGAGACGCCCGTGCTCCCGACGACGATGCCGCGCCCGTTCGTGCCGATGTACACCCGCCCGAACACGTCCGGGTCACCCGTGATCGCGGACCCGGTCCACGCGTACTGGTGCTCGTCGTCGTTGATCCGCGTCCACGTCGACCCGCCGTCGATCGACCGGAAGAAGCCGCGCACGCCGTCGTACTGGGAGGTCGTGTAGATCGCCGGGTACGAAGCCCCCGGCGCCGCCTTGCCGAACCCGACCGCGCCGCCGTCGGTGAAGCCCGCGACCTTGGCGAAGGTCGTGCCGTAGTCCGACGAGCGCCACAGACCGTTCTCGGCAGCGAGCCACACGTGCCCGGCCTTGCCCGGGACCGCGCCGAACCGCACGTTGCCGGTGGTCGCGAACCCGGTCGCGGCGGACTGCGTGAACGTCGCGCCCGAGTCGCGCGAGGCGTAGAACCTGCCCGCCGAGAACGCGTAGAACGCCTTGGCGTCCTCGCGGTCGGACTCGACCCGCGCCTGCGCCGGCACGCCGGTCGCGGCGGTCCAGCTCGACCCGAGCGTCGTCGACCTGTGCACGCCTGCGCCCTCGGGCGACCACACGATCGTCGTGCCGTCCGCGGACATCGCGACGGTCCCGGAGCTCGTGACGCCCGCGGGCTCCTGCCCGGCCCACCACGACGAGCCCGACGAGGTCGAGACGCCGATGTGCGACTCCACGGTGCCCGAGACCGCGTAGCCGACCCGGACCATCGTCGCCGGGTTCTTCTCCGCGAAGTCCACCGACGACCCGCTGCCGTGGAACGGCTGCGTGAACTGCTTGGCGGGCACCTTGGTGATGTCCGTGTGCACGAAGCCGCCGAGGTCACCGAGCCCGGACACGAGCTCGACCGCGCCGGGCGGGGCCGCGAGGTCGAGGACCGACGTCTCCTCGATGCCCTGCGCCTTGACGCTGATCCGAACCGTGCCGCCGGTGTCCCACGCGGTGAGGTTGTCGGTGCCGTAGATGGTGGCGCCCGTGCCGTAGAGCATGCGGTTCGAGTCGAACGGGTCGATCTCGAGCGACTCGGTCATCCAGCCGAGCTTGACGGCCGGCTCCGGGGGCTGCGGGTTCGTCGCGCCGAAGCCCAGCCACGGCGCGGCGGAGATGTCCTGCGAGTAGCGCAGCGAACGGTCCGGGTAGCCCGCCCAGTCCCAGATCCGCGTCCACGTCGCGCCGCGGTCGGTGGACCGGAAGATGATGACGTCCGGCCACCAGGAGACCTGCGTCGCGACCATGATCGTGTCGGGGTCCTGGCGGTCGATCGTGAGGCCCGAGTAGCCGTAGTACAAGTCGGAGTTCGACGACGGTACAGGTGAGATCTGCGTCCACGCGCCGCTCGTCGTGTCGAGGCGCCACACGTCGCCCTTGGCGCCGTCGTACGGGCCGCCGGTGTCGCTCGTCGCGATGTACAGCTGCTTGCCGACCTTGTCGAACACGCCCTTGTGCGGGAGGTAGCCGGTCGGCTGACCGGCGACGCGCGACCACGTCGTCCCGCCGTCCGTCGAGCGGTAGACGCCGTTCTCCTTGTCCGCGACGCCGACGTAGATCGTCTGGCTCCGGCTTCCGGCCGAGCCGCTCGTCGGGTCGAACGTCACCCACACCACACCCTGGTTCGACGTCAGGTAGGAGTTGCTCGACGTCGGGTCCTGCACGTAGTTGCCGGCGTTCGGGAAGCTCGTGACCTTGGCCCACGTGACACCCGAGTCCGTCGAGCGCCACAGGCCGTTGCCGCTCTCGGTGCCGAAGTACAGGACGCGGCTGTCGTTCGGGTCGATCTGCAGGCGCTCGCCCATGCCACGGCCCGGCATGTTGCCGCCGACCTTGAACGGCAGCTCGGTCTGCTGCCACGTCTCGCCGCGATCGCTCGATCGCAGGATCGCGCCGTTCTTGGGGTCCCAGTCGTTCGTGTAGGTGCCGACCGCCGCGTAGACGCGGTCCGGGTTGCGCGCGTCGGTGGCCAGCGACAGCACGCCGGTGCGGGACCAGTCGTCCCAGCCGATGTGGTCGAGCAGGGGGATCCAGCGCTTCGTCGTCTTGTCGAGGCGGTATGCGCCGCCGATGTCGGTCCGGGCGTAGACGAGGTCCTTCTCGCCCTGGTTGAAGACGATCCCGGGGACGAACCCGCCGCCGACGATCTCGACGTTGCTCCAGGTGTACCCGGCCGCGTCGGGCGCGTCCGCGGCGCCCGCGGGACCGGCGGTCGCGGCGACCACCGCGACACCCGTCCCGACGAGCGCAGTCGCGAGGACGCACGCCGCCGCGCGCCGGGTGATCGATGTCGCGGGCAGGGACAGGGCGCGCATCCGCTCACTCCTTCGTGGCGTGCTGACCTGCCGAGAGGCCCCCGGCAGGACGCCGTCGACCCGTCAGGCGGCGCGGCACCGGCGACGCTAATCGAAGCGCTTCGACCGGCCACACCCCGCAAAACGATTACGCCACCCGCCCCACCCCACCCAGGTCCCCCACCCGACCCAGCGCCTGCTCAGGCCGGGGCGTGGGTTGGCCGGAGCGATCACTGGCTCGTCGCGGTGGTGGGTGGTGACCCAGGGGTTGCTCCGGCTGGGGCGTGGGTTGGCCGGAGTGGGCGCTGGGTCGTTGCGCCACTCGCGCCGAGCCTGTGTCTGCTCAGGCCTGCGCACGGGTTGGCCGGAGTGGGCGCTGGGTCGTTGCGGTGGTGGGTGGTGACCCAGGGGTTGCTCCGGCTGGGGCGCGGGTTGGCCGGAGCGATCACTGGGTCCGGGGGGGGGGGGGGGGGGGGGGTGGGGGGGGGGGGGGGGGGGGGGGGGGGGCGGGGGGGGGCCGGGGGGGGGGGGGGGGGGCGGGGGGGGATCGGGGGGGGGGGGGGGGGGGGGGGGTCAGTTGAGGCGGAGGTCTGGGGGGTAGTGGGCGAGCATCGCGAGGTCGCCGCCCTGGCGGTGCAGCACGCGGCTCCACAGGGTCTCGGGGTCCGCGGTGAAGACGTCGGCGGGCTCCGACGGCACGACGAACCACGCACCCTCGCCGATCTCCTCCTCGAGCTGCCCGCCGCCCCAGCCCGAGTGCCCCGCGAAGATCCGCAGGCCCGTGAACCGCCCGACGACCGTCGACGGGTCCGCGTCCAGGTCCACGAGCCCGAACAGCCCCGTGAACCGGTCGACGAGGTGGTCGTCCGGCGGCTGCGCGGTGCCGTCGCCGCGCGCGCCGCCGGGCAGGAGGGCGCCGGCGAGCGGGCTGGACGAGGGGTCTCCCGGCCACGCGTCGGACGAGCGGTCCTCTGCGGGCGCGGTGGGTGACGCGGTCGGGGGGACCTCGCTCGCGGGCGGGGTGGGTGCGGGGGCGGTCGCCGAGGGCGGGGTGGGTGCGGGGGCGGTCGCCGAGGGCGGGGGTCGGCGGGCAGGGTCGGCGGCGGGGACCGCGATGCCGAGCGCGCCGTCCAGGCCCACGGGTCCGCCCTGGAACAGGCCCTCAGGGTGACTGACCACGTCCTGCCACCCGGGGAGCACGGCGTCCACCTCGACGGGCAGCGGGCGGTTGAGCACCACGCCGAACGCGCCCTCGTCGTTGTGGTCGAGCAGCAGGACGACCGTGCGGTGGAAGTTGGGGTCGACGAGGTGCGGCGAGGCCACGAGCAACCGTCCGCTGAGGGTCATGCCTCCATCATCAGCGGTCGGACGGTCGTCGCCACCCGACAAAGGGCGCGCCGGCGCCGGGCGATCCGGCACGTCCCGACAGCGGCAGGCCTAGACCTGCAGCCCGATCAGCCACACCGCGCCGAGCGTGAGCCCCGCGAGCGTGACCAGCCCGAGCACCAGCACCCACAGCGCGCCCGGGGTGTGCGTCAGGCCGCCGAGCAGGCCCGCGTCGGAGGTGTCGCGGCCGCCGCGTCGCCGCGAGTCTCGTCGTGCCGACTGCATCTCGAGCACCGCGCGCGGGGCGCCCAGCAGGAAGAACCAGGTGACGACGTACGCGAACACGGCCTGCACGTCGGGCGAGCCCCACCCCGTCACGACGACGAGCGCGGCGAGACTCACGAGAACGGCCCACAGCCCGTACCAGTTGCGGATCGCGACGAGCACGAGGACGACGAGCACGAGCAACGCCCACAGCAGCGCCAGGTGGTACCCGCGCGACAGCAGCCACGCGGCGCCGACGCCCACGACCGTCGGCGCGGGGTACCCCGCGAACGCGGTCGCGATCATGCCGGGCCCGCGGGGCTTGCCGCGCGAGAGCGTCAGGCCGGACGTGTCGGAGTGCACCCTGATCCCGGACACCTGGCGCCCGACGAGCAGCGCGACGCCCGCGTGCCCGGCCTCGTGCACGATCGTCAGCGCGTGCCGCGCGACCCGCCACGCCACAGGCACGGTCAGCGCGACGAGCACCGCGACGGCCGTGGCGACCACCACCCACGTCTGCGGCACCGGGCTCGCCGTCGTCACGTCCGCCCAGGTCTCGCGCAGCCAGTCCACGGGCGTGAGCGTACGGGGAACATCGGCAGCCACGGCCCGGTTGCTCCCCACATGCGTGCCATCGCCTACAGCAAGTACGGCCACAGCGACGTCCTGGAGCTCGTGGACCTCCCCGTCCCGAAGGTCGGTCCCGACTCGGTGCTCGTCGCGGTCCGGGCCGCGTCGGTCAACCCCGTCGACTGGAAGGTTCGCGAGGGCTACCTCGACGGGCTCATGGACGTGACCTTCCCCGTGGTCCCGGGATGGGATGTCGCGGGGGTCGTCGAGCGCGTGGGGCTCGACACCCCGGAGCTGAGCGTCGGCGACGAGGTCTACGGCTACGTCCGCAAGGACTGGATGCACGGGGGGACGTTCGCGCAGTACGTCGCGGCTCCGGTGCGCACGCTCGCGCGCAAGCCCGCGACGCTGTCGTTCGAGGAGGCCGCTGCGGTCCCGCTCGCGGGGCTCACGGCGTTCCAGACGATCGAGCGCGCCGGTGTGCGCGAGGGCCAGACCGTGCTCGTGCACGCGGCGGCCGGCGGCGTCGGTCAGTTCGCGGTGCAGATCGCCGCGGCGCGCGGTGCCCGGGTGATCGGCACGGCGTCTGCGCGGAACCACGAGCACCTGAGCGCGCTCGGTGCGCAGCCGGTCGCGTACGGCGCCGGGCTGGTCGACGACGTGCGTGCGCTCGCGCCGGACGGGGTCGACGTGGTCCTGGACTACGGCACCGACGACCTCGTCGGGGCCACGAGGGCGCTGCTGCGGCCCGGGGGGAGCGTCGCGTCGATCGTCGACGCGAAGGCGCGCGACGAGCTCGGCGGGCACTACGTGTGGGTGCGGCCGAGCACGCCGGACCTCGAGGCGCTCGCGGCCCTGATCGACGCCGGCCAGGTGCGCGTCGACGTGGCGGAGGTGTTCGACCTCGCGGACGCCGCCGCGGCGCACGAGGCGAGCCAGTCGCTGCACGTGCGCGGCAAGGTCGTCGTCCGGGTCTGACGCGCCGGGTGCGGGTGGCCGCGCGGGGTGGTCGGCGGGGCTGGCGCAGGACGTGCTCGGCCGTCGCGCTCGGGGCGGCTAGCGTGACCGTCCATGGCGATCCGCTGGACGACCGCGATGCTCGACCTGCCGCCCGCCGACCTGGACGCGACGCTCGCGTTCTGGCTGGGCGTGACGGGCACGAGCCTGTCGCCGTGGCGGGGTGACGACGACGAGTTCGCGACGCTCGTCGCCCCGGACGGTGACGACTTCCTGCGCGTGCAGCGGTTCGCCGACGGGCCGCGCGTGCACCTGGACCTGCACGTGGGCGACGACGAGGCGGTGCGCGCCGAGCTCGTGCGCGCGCTGGCGCTGGGGGCGGGCCTCGAGCACGACGCGCGCACGCACGTGGTGCTGTCCTCGCCCGGCGGCTACGTCTTCTGCCTGGTCAGGGACGCGGGGCACGCGCGCCGGCCGGGGGCGGTGCGGGTGCAGACCCCGGCCCGGTCCGCCGAGCCCCGCGCGGTCGCGACGGCGCTCGTCGACCAGCTCTGCCTCGACGTCCCGCGCGCGAGCTTCGCGGCGGAGGTCGAGTTCTGGTCCGCCCTCACGCGGTGGCCCGCGCACACCGGCAGCCGCGACGAGTTCGTCGTGCTCGACCGCCCCGACGGCATGCCGCTGCGCCTCATGGTGCAGCGCCTGGGCGACGACGACCCGCGCCGCGAGGTCACCGCGCACCTCGACCTCGCGACGACGCACCGTGCCGCGCTCGCACGCGTGCACGTCGCCGCGGGCGCGCGCGTGCTCGCGGACGGATCCCGCTGGACGACGCTCGCGGACCCGTCCGGCCACCCGTACTGCCTGACCGACCGCGACCCGACGACGGGCCGCCTCCCCGACTGACCGGGCACCCGCCCGACCGCATCGCGCTCGCTCGTCGGACCTCGGGCCGACCGACGAGCCGGCTCAGCCGACCAACGGCGTGCGCGCGGTCGCCGAGGCGAAGCCGAGCCAGGTGTGGCGGTTGCCCGCCCAGCACCACCCGACCTTGGGGGCGTCGCGCCGGTCCCGTCCGTCGCGCCCGGTGCCGTTCGAGATCCACAGCGCGGGCGTGCGCGCGTCCAGCCGGCCGTTCGCCTTGGTGAGGCGCGAGCCGATCGTCATGAAGCAGTGGTTGCGCTCGAGCACGTCGGGCGCCTGGAGCACCCAGTGGACGCCCTCGGCGAGCGTGAGCGGCGTGCGGCCGCGCGCCGTGAGGGCGGGCAGCGCCTCGTCGGGCGACCGGTTCGCGAGGTCGTCGCCGCGGTCGAGACCGGACACCACGTAGGCCCGCGCGAGGGGAGGCGCCGGGACGTCGAGGCCCGCGAGCGGCCCGAACTGCGCGACGTCGGTCATGTCCTCGACGACGAAACCCGCTCGCTCGCCGCGCCGCAGCAGCGGGGCGAGCGCCGCGACCGGCGCGAGCTCGGGCGGCACGACGAGCAGGCTGCCGGGTGCCGGGTCGGCCGTGCGGGCCAGGCCGCGCAGGTCGTCGGCGGCGAGGCCCGCGAGCTCCGCGACGCCGAGCGCGACGAGGCGCTCGGCCTGGTCGACGAGGGACGGCAGGGGCGGCACGGAGGACTCCGCGGTCGGCGACGACCAGCGGCTCGTCGCGTCGATGGGGATCGTCGTGGGCACGGTCATGGCGGTGGACCTCCGCAGGCTCGTCGGGAACGCGGCGCAAGAAGGTTCAACGCGCCGCGCGTCCGGTTCGTGCCCCGGCGCCGGGTGAAGCGGGCGGCCGGACGCCTGCTCAGACGCCCTGCACGTCGTCGAGCCACCCGGCCATCTCGACGGCGTCCCGCGGGGGCGTGCCGACGACCTCGCGGACCTGGATCGGCTGCGCCAGCGGGCGGCCACCGCGCCCGGGCACCGCCGAGACGAGCGCGGCGATCTCGAGCGCGCGCTCGACCGTCGCCGTCTCGACCACCTGGAACCCCGCGACCCACTCGCTGAACTCCGCGAACGGACCCTCGGTGACGCTCGTCGCGTCGCGGCCCGACGAGCGCACCACGTAGGAGACGTCCGGCCCGGACAGGATCTCCCCGCCGACGAGCTCGCCCGTCGCGGCGAGGTCGTCGTTGAGGCGCCGGTAGTAGGCCATGTGCGCGTCGACCTCGTCGGGCGTCCACTCCTCCATGGGCGTCGGGTCGGTCCCGGGCTGGAAGTCGACGATGAGCAGGTAGCGCGGCATGGGTGTCTCCCTCGGCTGGTGCTGGTGCTGTCCTCAGCGTGACGCGCGAGGGGCCGCATGTTCGACAGCTGCGGCGCGTCGCCGCTGCGCGAGCTACCGAGCGGGCAGGCGGGGGTCGTCCGGGGAGACGGGCTCGAGGTGCTCGGCGATCTCCCGCAGCTGCGCGAGGTCCGCCCCCGCCACGACGAGCCGGTAGCTCGCGTCCGCAGTCGACCACCGCAGGCCCGCACCCCCCTGCTCCTGCGGCAGGTACAGCGCGCGCACGCCGGCGACGGTCGTGTACTCCTGCTCGCCCGGCCAGGACGCGCGGGCGTCGACGGGCGTGCGGGCGGGGCTCGTGACCTCCAGGTACACGTAGCCACCCTCGTCGTACTGCACCGTCCACCGGTACACCGTCCCCGTCGGGTCGTGCGGCGGGACCGGGACGGCCACGTAGTCGTCCGGGACGGCGGCCAGGCCCGTGTCGTCGAGCGCGGAGTCGAGCGTCGCGACGAGCTCCGGCACGGTCATGCCGTTCGCCTCGACGAACCAGCGGATCCCGTCGTCGTCGGTCCAGGCCACGTAGTGGTGCCCGGCGGGCGGGCTCAGCACGTGCGCGGCGAACCCGCGGACCGTCGCGTCGTCGAGGGTCGGCCCGACGCCCCGGAACGGCTCGGTCACGTCGCGGTAGACGACGATGCCGCGTCGGCCGGGCTCGTCGTGCAGGACCGCGACCGGGATCGCGTCGCAGACGCCCGGGCCCGAGCTCACCGCGGAGTGCTCGGGCACCCGGTCCCCGACGAGGTGCAGCAGCCCACGCACGGCGGGGATCGTGGCCCACTGGTCGCGCGCGACGGGCCGGTCGGGGTCCGCCGGGCCGGGCACCGGGTCCTGCTGGTTGGAGCAGTTCGCACCGACGGCCGCGGCCGGGATGACGCCGAGGATGCGCGCGACGGGTGACGGCGTCTCGGTCTCACCGCGGCCGAGGACCGGCACGACGACCGCGAGCGCGGCCGCTGCCACGGACAGGCCGGCGACGAGCACGACGCGACGCGTGCGGCGACGCGCCCGACCGAGGCTCACGACCTCGCGGCGGTCGGCCTCGACCCGCGCCCTGGCCCGGTCGAGAGAGGTCGGGTCGACGGCAGCGGGTGCCACGTCGACGAGGACGGACCACGGGTCTCGCGTCATGGCTGGACTCCCAGGTTCAGGGCGCTCGCGGGCGACGGGGCGGGGTCGTGTGCGTGGGCGGGGCCGTCGGCGGCCGCGGTGAGCCTTCGACGCGCGCGGGACAGCCGCATCCGGAACGTCGCGGGACTGCACCCGGCGACGCGCGCGGCGTCGACCGGCCCGAGCCCGTCCCAGCCGACGAGGAGCAGCGCCTCGCGCTCCCGCCCCGTGAGCTGGGCCAGGGCGGCCAGCAGGCTCTCGCGCTCACCGACGGGCACGTGCGGGTCGTCGTCGCGGTCCACGAGGTGGGCGACGCGCGTCAGCTCGGCCTCGAGCGCCCTGCGACGCGACGACGACCGCCGCCCGTTCGCGATCGTGTTCCGGGCGACGACCAGCAGCCACGGCAGGGCCGGGTCCGGGACGTCGGCCAGTCGGCGCCACGCCACCAGGAACGCCTCGGCGACGACGTCCTGCGCGCCCTCGACGCCGACGTGCCGGGCCGCGTACGCCTGCACGCGCGCGGCGTGCTCGTCCCACAGGGACGCGAACCTCACCGCGGCGATGTCGGGCGCCAGGCGTTCCGCTCGAAGGATGCTCACATCCATGCAGTGTCCGGCAGCGTCGGGATGTCACATCGCCGATCGCCCGGGCGGACTCGGCGCGCCTCGCGACCGGGAGCACGGGCTACTGCATTCGGGGGAACTGCCCACCACGAAAGGCGCGAACGGGACGGTCTGCGCACCATGGGTGATCAGTTGCCGCGCGAAACGGATGCGGGAGGCGCCGATGTCGCAGATGCAGCACGACGAGGACAACCACACCGAGGGCCTGCTCACGCCGGGGGAGGTGGCCTCCCTCTTCCGGGTGGACCCGAAGACCGTGACGCGCTGGGCGCGCGCGGGCAAGCTCTCGTCGATCCGGACGCTGGGCGGGCACAGGCGGTACCGGGAGTCCGAGATCCGGGCGGCGCTGAGCGAGCCTCCGACGCCGGCCCCGCCGGGCGACTAGCGAGCGCACGGTCCGCGCGCGCCCGAGGACAGCGCCCTGGTCCTGACACCGCTCTGCCGGGTCCGAGGGCAAAGCGCTCCGCGGCTGACAGTGGTGCCCGATAGAGTGCCGAGGTCCCGCTGTGGACACCCGTCTCGCAGGCTGGAAGCCGCTCGGCAGGGTGCCGGCTCGTCGCCGTACGCAGGCGCGAGCGCGTCGGGGACGCGACCGCGCCGTGAGGGCTGAGCCGCCCGGCAGACGCGGGTCACGCTGGATCAGGCACGCGACGAAGGGGGCCGACGGATGGCTGCGCGGAGACGGACGATCGCGACGACGGCTGTGATCGCCCTGGTCACGACGTTGGGCGTGACCGCCTGCACGGACTCCCCGCCGGGACCGCAGGACGCGGCGACGGCGCTCGCGGCCGGCCTGCAGTCGGGTGCGCTGGACGGCGTCGCGTTCGCGGCGGGCACGACCGCGGCCCAGGCGGAGCAGCAGCGCACCGACGCGTTCGACGACGTGCTCGCGACGTTCGGTGACGACGCCCTGCGTGTGACCGTCGTGCGCGCGCAGCAGGACGAGGACGACGACGCGCTCGCCGAGGCGGTCCTCGGCTTCACGTGGTCCCCAGGCGGGGAGGCGGGCTCGACGACTGCCGCCGACACGAGCCGCCGGTGGACGTACACGACGACCGCACGCCTCACGCGCGACGACGAGGACGTCTGGCGCACCAGCTGGACCCCGGCGATCCTCGCGCCCGGCCTCACGGACACCGAGGACCTCGTCCTGACCCGTCAGACCCCCGAACGCGCGAACGTGCTGGGCGCGGCCGACGAGGTGCTGGTCGAGGCGCGGGACGTGCTCCGGATCGGCATCGACAAGACCCTGGTCCCCGCGGCCGAGGCGGGCGAGGCCGCGCGGGGCCTGGCTGCGGCGCTCGACATGGACCCCGACGAGTACGCCAAGCGCGTCGAGTCGGCAGGCCCCAAGGCGTTCGTCGAGGCGATCGTCGTCCGTCGCGAGGACGGGAGCTACGACGTCGAGGCGTTGCGCGCGCTGCCGGGCGTGAACGCGGTGAAGGACTCGCTGCCGCTCGCACCCACGCGCACGTTCGCGCGGCCCATCCTCGGCACGGTCGGCCCGGCCACGGCTGAGGTGGTCGAGAAGTCCGAGGGCGCGATCCGGGCGGGCGACCTCACGGGCCTGTCAGGGCTGCAGCGCCAGTTCGACGCGCAGCTGCGCGGTACCCCGGGCCTGCGCATCGAGGCCCGTGGGATCGAGGGCAGTGCCACCGAGGGTCAGGCGCGCGCGCTCTTCACGGTCGAGCCGAAGCCCGGCGAGCCGCTGCGCATCACGCTCGACCCGCTCGTGCAGCAGTCGGCCGAGAACATCCTGGCGAGCGTGGGGCCCGCGTCGGCGATCGTCGCGATCCGGCCCTCGTCGGGGGACGTGCTCGCCGCCGCGAGCGGTCCCGGCAGCGAGGGCCTGTCGACCGCCACGCTCGGCCAGTACGCGCCCGGCTCGACCTTCAAGGTGGTCAGCGCGCTCGCGCTCCTGCGCTCGGGCCTCACGCCCGACAGCACGGTGACCTGCCCGGACGGCATCACGGTCGAGGGTCGACGCTTCGACAACTTCCCCGACTACCCGGCGGCGTCGCTCGGCGACGTCCCGCTGCGCACCGCGTTCGCGAACTCGTGCAACACCGCGTTCATCGGTCTGCGGGACGCCGCGCCGCAGGACGCGCTGGTCGACGCCGCGGGATCGCTCGGGCTGCTGCCGGCGCAGTCGCTCGGCTTCTCGTCGTTCGTCGGTGCGGTCCCCTCGGACTCCGGCGGCACCGACCACGCCGCGACGATGATCGGGCAGGGCCGCGTGCTCGCCTCACCGCTCGGCATGGCGGCCGTGGCCGCGTCCGTCGCGGCGGGCCGCACGGTCACGCCGCGCCTCGTCGAGCAGGACGCGTCGTCCGACACGTCCGCCGACGCGCAGGGCGACGAGGCGACGAGCTCCGCGGACGGGTCCGCGAGCGACGACGCCGACGCGACCGACGAGCCGCGCGCCCACGTCGAGCTCACGTCCGACGAGGGTGCCGCGCTGCGCTCGCTCATGCGTTCGGTCGTGACGGACGGGGGCGCGGGCTTCCTGCAGGACGTGCCCGGCGCCGAGGTGATGGCCAAGACGGGCACCGCGCAGTTCGGCGAGACCGAGGACCTGCGCAACCACGTGTGGATGATCGCGATCCAGGGTGACCTGGCGGTCGCCGTGTTCGTCGACGAGGGCGAGTACGGCTCGACGACGGCGGGCCCGCTGCTCACCCGGTTCCTCGAGACCCCGGTGGTCGCGGCGCTCGCGGAGAGCCGCTCGTGACCGAGGCGAGCTACGCACCCGGCGCAGAGCGCTGGTTGCGCACCCTGCCGGGCACGGAGCTCACGGTCTCGGCCGTCGCGCTCGGCGGCGGGCCGCTGGGGAGCATGCCGGAGCTGTTCGGTCGTGAGGTGTCCGCCGAGGAGGGTGTCGCGACGGTGCTGGCGGCGTTCGACTCGCCGATCCGGTTCGTCGACACCGCCAACGGCTACTCGGACGGCGAGAGCGAGCGTCGGATCGGCGCGGCGATCGGGCTCTGGGAGGGTCTTCCCGAGGGTGTGGTCGTGGCGACCAAGGTCGACCCGCGGGGCGCGGACTACTCGGGGCAGCGCGTGCGGCAGTCGGTCGTCGAGAGCCGCGCGCGGCTCGGGCTCGACGAGCTCCCGCTCGTGCACCTGCACGACCCGGAGGGGCACGACTTCGCCACGATGACGGCGCCCGGCGGCGCGGTCGACACGCTGGTCGAGCTCCGTGACAGCGGGGTCGTCGGGCGGATCGGCCTGGCGGGCGGTCGCGTGCAGGAGATCGCGCGCTACCTCGATCTCGGGGTGTTCGACGTGCTGCTCGTGCACAACCGGTGGACACTGCTGGACCGCAGCGCGGGCCCGCTCGTCGCCGAGGCCCACCGCCGCGGCATGGGGGTGCTCAACGCGGCGGTCTACGGCGGCGGGATCCTCGCGGCGCAGCAGGGCGGTCCGACGACGTACGGGTACCGGCCGGCGCCGCCGGAGGTGCTCGAGGCGGCGGCGCGCATGCGCGAGGCGTGCGCGGCCCACGGCACGGACATCGCGACCGCGGCGCTGCAGTTCTCGTTGCGCGACGAGCGGATCGCCTCGACGATCGTCGGGATGAGTCGTCCGGGGCACGTGACCGCGACCGTGGAGGCCGCTGCCCGGGCTCTCCCGGACGCTCTCTGGGACGAGCTCGAGGGCCTCCTACCGCCGTCGCGCACCTGGCTCGATGCCGAGTGATCCGGTTCAGGTCCGCTGCGCGACCGGGACAGAGCGGGACGAACGAGACATAGGACCCGGGTTGTCACTGGTCCGAACGGGTGATTTTGTTCATTGCCCGTATTTTCCTCATTCGGGCCCTTGGCCCGGGTACGTGATGTGAACTACCTTCCTGGTTGTCAGCGATAACGGCAAACCCTCCGCGAGGAGGGGACGCAAAGCCACGGGACCCACGACGGTCAGCCGGGCTACCGAACAGACAGGACGCGCACATGGACCAGACCGGCCTCCCCGCCGAGCCGTCGCAGTCGCCCGCCACCTCCTCCACCTTCCGCCTCCGGGTCCAGGCCTGGACGGAGATGGCCGCCGCGAGCGGCACGGTGACGGCCCTGCCCACGCAGCGGGAGCGCGCGGCGGCCTGACGGCAGCTGCGCACGTCACGGCCTGACGGCCGCTGGCGGCACACGACCCACGACGACCGGTCCGGTTCCCCGGGCCGGTCGTCGTCGTTCCTCCACCGGTCGCCCGCCCACCGGTGCGTGAGACCGTCGGCGCGCGGCGTCCACCGGTGTGCGAATGTGACGTTCGTCGCTAATGTCGGGTCTGGCGGCGATTCCCGCCGTCGTCCCGGTCGAAGGGTCGTACGACATGAACTTCTGGCAGTGGGTTCTGATCCTCCTGTGGTGGTTCCTCTTCTTCGCCTATCTCGTCATCCTCTTCCAGATCCTCGGCGACCTGTTCCGTGACACGAAGCTGAGCGGGTGGTGGAAGGCGGTCTGGATCGTCTGCCTGGTGCTGTTCCCGTTCCTCACGGCGCTCGTCTACGTGATCGCCCGCGGCAGCTCGATGGCTGAACGCCAGGCGGCCGCGGTCAGGCAGGCCAAGCACGACACCGACAGCTACATCCGCGAGGTCGCAGGGACCAAGTCGGCCGCGGAGCACATCGCCGACGCCAAGGCCCTGCTCGACTCGGGAGCGATCACGCCCGAGGAGTTCGCACAGCTCAAGGCGAAAGCCCTCGCCTGACGGCTCACCCGCCTGGACCGACGACGCCCGCCCGCAGCACCACCGCGCGGCGGGCGTCGCCGTGCCGTGCCCGGGCGTGCGATCCGGGCTAGAGCTCGCCGACCTTCTGCAGATGTCGCATCGCGACCCAGCCGATCGGGATCCGCACCCAGTACGTGACGACGCGGAACAGCACAGCGATCGACGCCGCGATACCGGGGTTGATGCCCGTGACGGCGGTGAGCGAGGCGGCCAGCGCGGCCTCGATGGCACCCATGCCGCCGGGAGTCGGGACGAGTGCGCCGGCGGTGTTGCCCGCGAGGTACACGACCGCGACCTGGATCAGGCTCGCCTGTTGGTCGAAGGCCTGCAGGCACGCGTCGAACGCGAGCACGAAGCCGAGCGTCATGACGAGGTTGCCCGCCACCGCGACGGCCAGGCGCCACGGCCGGCCGAGGATGTCGACGAGTCGCGGCCAGATCTGCCGCAGGGTCGGGCGGATCTTGGCCAGCACCCACTGACGCACCTTCGGCACCAGGAGCGCGGCGCCGACGAGCGTCGCGACGAGCGCGACGATCAGCAGGACCGCGGGCGAGACGGGTAGCTCCGACTCCTTGCCGCCCGAGCCCACCGACAGCACCGCGAGCAGCAGGATCGTCACGACGAGCTGGCTCACCTGGACCATCGCGACCGTCGCGGCCCCCAGCGACGTGGACACCCCGCGCTTGGTCAGCATGCGCAGGTTGAGCGCCGCAGGCCCGATGCCGGCGGGCGCGGCGAGCGCGACGAAGTTGGAGGCGGCCTGCACCTCGAGCGTGCGCCACAACGGCAGCCGCACGGGCGAGAACGCGAGGAGCGCCATGGCGGCGCCGACGATCGTGAGCAGCCCGAACAGGAACGCGACGATCGCCCAGCGCCAGTCGCTGCGCGCGAGCGCCCCCGTGATCTCGTCGAGGTTGATGCGCGTGACGAGCACCAGCACGACGAGGATCGGCAGGACGATCGTGAGGATCGACCGCGCACCGAACCGCACGAGCTGCTGCGGCTCGACGGAGGCCTCGGGGATGCGCGCGACGATCGCGGCGCGCAGGTCCCCGAGCACCGCCTTGTGCTGACGCACCTGGGCGCGGGTGCGCTCGGGCAGCGTGATCGACTGCAGCAGCGGGCCGATCGCGGCGACGTCGTCGTCGTCGAGCGAGTCCGCGGCGGACTGCAAGGCGCGCTCGACCCCCACGCGGACCGCGAGCAGCGCGAGCATCTGCGTGAGGTCCATGCGCCGCGCGAGCTCGGACGACGCGACGTAGCCGTTCTCCCAGCCGACGATCCAGACCATCGGCGTCCCGACGAGCTGGTCGACGAGCACGGTGTCGGACGTCAGTGCGCGGTGCGCGATCCCGGCCTCGTGCGCGGTGCGCAGCTGGGCCCAGATCTCCCGCAGCACGTCGTCGGTGAGGTCGTCGTCGGCGAGCTCGGTCAGCGGCAGCGCGTTGCCCGGGTGCGCCTGCACGAGCAGCATCGAGTCCTGCGCCTCGGCGACGCGCAGCAGCGCGGGGGTGCGCACGCCGGCGGCGCGCGCGGCGTAGCTGAGCAGCGCGGTGCGCTCGGCGGTCTGGCGCAGCGACTGGACGGACCGTCCCTCGATGCCGCGCAGCCGCACCGAGCGCCACACGCGCGAGACCATGCTCGCGACCTGGCGGTCGCCGTCGATCACGACGAGGTCGAGACGTTCGCCGTCGTCGGTGGTGAGCTCGTACGTGCGGTAGCCGGTCGAGCGCACGAGTGCGCGCGCCGCGGCGTCGTCGGGCGCGGGCAGGCGCGCGGTCGAGCGCAGGCCCTCGTCGGCCGCCGCGACCGACGAGTGCTGGGCCGACGGGTGCTGGGCCGAAGGGTCCTCGCTGGGCGCGTCGGGGTCGTCGGGGGCGATGCGGCGCAGCCGCACGGGCTCGAACCCCGCGCGACGCACGCCGGCGACGAGGCTCGCGCCGTAGGCGCGCTCGCTGCGCACGCCCGAGACGTACCGCACCGCCAGCCCGCACACGCGCCCGAGCAGGAGCGAGACCGCGAGGCCCGCGAGCGAGACCTGCGCGGTCACGAGCAGCACCGCGATCGCGAACCACAGCACGTTCCACGACCACGCGACCGTGCGCCGCCGTTGGCGCGGGCCGCTCACCGTGAGCAGGCTCGCGAGCATCGCGACGTACACGGGGATCGTCAGCTGCCACGTGCCGCCGAGCAGCACGGACAGGCCGCGCACGAGCTCGTCGGACCCGAACGTCTCGACCATGAAGATGACGGCGGCGCCCACGACGATCGCGAGCACGGCCGCGACGATCGCCTCGATGAGCTGCCGGCCCAGGCGGCGCAGCGCGAGCTCGATGCCCACGGCGAGCGGCACGGCGAGCGTGATGACGCCCTCAAGGACCTGCACGGGCACGAACAGGATCTTGCGCAGCAGCGTCGCGAAGCCCTGCACGTCCTCGGCGACGCCCGTGGTGGTGTGCTGCGCGTACGTCGCGAGGATCATCACGAGCGCGACGCCGAGGGCGGACAGCGTCGTCCCGATCAGGTCGCTGGGGTGGTGCACGCGGACGGTCGGCTGGTCGTCGACGACGAGGACGGCCGCCTCGGCCTCCGCGCGGGCGCGCTCGGCGCGCTCGTCGTCGGGGTCCGGCAGGTCCAGGCGAGGCCCGACGGCGACCGACGGCGACGGCTGCTCGTCCGCCGACGAGCCGGGCGGCGGCGCCGGCGAGGAGGGCTCGAGGGCGCGCGGGGTCACGAGCTCGTCCGCCGGACCAGCGGGCCGCGGCGACGCCGACCCGGCCGACTTCCGTGCAGACATACGGGCGAGTCTAGGCGGCGGGGCCTTTCCGCGACGGCGGGCCGGAGGCCGGACCTGGGCGGACTCGGGGCCGGCGGCGCGCCACGCGCGGCAGCGGGCCGCCGCGCCTGCGACCGTTTCGCCGGGATTGTTGAGCCTCCCGGCGCTAGCGTGGCTGCCATGCGGGCAGCGGCCGCGCGGCCCTGACGGGAGGCGATCGTGAGCGACACCCTCGAGAAGCAGGTCGGCCAGGAGCTGCGGGCCGTCTGGTGGTTGCCGGTGCTGCGCGGGGTCGTCCTGCTGGCACTCGGTCTGCTGATGCTGCTGCACCCGCTGGAGACGTTGACCGCGATCACCTGGGTCATCGGGATCTTCGCGCTGGTCGACGGCGCGCTGATCATCCTGCAGGCGCTGATCGAGCACCAGAAGGGCGCGATGTGGTGGCAGCTCCTGGGCGGGCTCGTCGTCGTCGGGCTCGGCATCGTCGTCGTGTCCTGGCCCAAGCCCACCGTGCTGGTGCTGTTCTGGGTCGTCACGGCGTGGGTGCTCGCGGTCGGGGTGGTGGGGATCGTCGCCGCGGTCCTGCTGCACCGGCGCGGCGACTACTCCTGGTACGGCGCGCTGGCGATCGGCCTGGTCAACCTGGTGATCGGCCTGCTCCTCGCGTTCAACCCGCAGACGTCGCTCTCGGTCGTCATGGTGCTGTTCGGGGTGTTCGCGCTGGTCGTGGGCGTGCTGCTGCTGGTCAGCGGCTTCGCCGCACGGTCGTTGGGCCGTGAGCTGACGTCCTGAGGGAAGGGCGGTGCGGTGCGTGCGGCATCATGGCCCACGCCCGCCCGACCGCTCCTGAGGATGGCCCCGCCGCATGATCGAGATCCTGAGCCCTGCCGAGGTCCTGCGCGCCCAGGACACCGGCGCGCTGGTCGCCGAGATCCTGCAGACGCTGCGGTCCCGCACCCGGGTCGGCACGAACCTGCTGGAGATCGACCGCTGGGCCCAGGCCATGATCGCGAGCGCCGGCGCGCAGTCCTGCTACGTCGACTACGCGCCGTCGTTCGGGCGCGGGCCGTTCGGCCACTACATCTGCACGTCAGTGAACGACGCGGTCCTGCACGGCCTGCCGCACGACTGCACGCTCGTCGACGGCGACCTGCTCACGCTCGACATCGCCGTCTCGCTGCGCGGCATCGCCGCGGACTCGGCCGTCAGCTTCGTCGTGGGCGACGCCCGGCCCGCCGAGAGCCTCGCGCTGATCGCGACCACCGAGCGCGCCCTGGCGGCGGGGATCGCCGCGGCCGGGCCGGGCGCCCGCATCGGCGACCTCTCGCACGCCATCGGCACGGTCCTGAGCGGGGCCGGGTACCCGATCAACACCGAGTTCGGTGGCCACGGCATCGGCTCGACCATGCACCAGGACCCGCACGTCTCGAACACCGGCCGGCCCGGCCGCGGGTTCCCGCTGCGGCCGGGTCTGCTGCTCGCGCTGGAGCCGTGGATCATGACGGACACCGCCGAGCTCGTCACCGACGCCGACGGCTGGACGCTGCGCAGCGCGACGGGCTGCCGCACCGCGCACAGCGAGCACACGATCGCGATCACCGACGACGGCGCGCAGATCCTCACGCTGCCCCGCTAGCCGCGGCTAGTCGAGGCCGACGGCTGTGAGCCAGTCCTCGGGGATGAGCGCGTAGCCGACGAAGACGACGAGGTCCATCACGGTGTGGGCCACCACGAGCGGCATGACGCGTCGCTTGCGGCGGTAGTACTCGGCGAACACCAGGCCCATCACGACGTTCCCGAAGAACGGTCCCCAGCCCTGGTACAGGTGGTACGAGCCGCGCAGCAGCGCGCTCGTCACGACGATGAGCGGCGGGCTCCAGCGCAGGTCGCGCAGGCGCTCCATGAGGTAGCCGACCGCGACGACCTCCTCGAGCAGGGCGTTCTTGAGCGCGAGGACGATCAGCAGCGGGATGGTCCACCAGTGGTCGGTGATCGTCGTCGGCTGGACCTCGACGGTGATGCCGATGGCCCGGCCGATCGCGTACAGGCCGAGGCCCGGGACGCCGATCAGCGCCGCGAGCCCGACGCCGATCCCGAGGTCGCGCCACGGGCGGGCGAACGTCAGGCCGATCCGGCGCGTGGCCGAGCGGCCGTTGGCGGACAGCAGGTAGAGCGCGAGCGCGACGGGGATGAGCGCGAACCCGATCGCGAGGACCTGGTAGATCACGTCGAGCCAGGGCCGGGCGTTGAGCGGGGGGTTGATCGTGGTGCTCTGGTCGCCCAGCGGGGGCCCGGCCGTGAGGCGGTCGAGGATGTTGACGAGCGCGTAGACGCCGGAGCGGCCGAGCGACAGGCCCAGGACGATCCAGATCTCGACGGTCAGGCGCCGACGCTGCGCGCGTTCGGACACCGGGGGCGTGCCGGCGACCAGCACGTCGCGGGGATGCGCGTCGCTCATGCCCGCACGGTAGCCGCCGCCCCTCGCAAAGAGGGGGTTGCGCATCGTCCCGGTCAGGCGCAAACTGGTTTGCGAGACAAACCGGACACCGTGCCCGCGCCGACGCGGGACGACCGCTCGACTCAGGGGGACCAGATGCACGACGACGAGACAGGCGCGGCGCTCGCGCCGCACGACGCGCTCGCGATCATCGCCGGCCAACGTGCCGCCGCCGCCCGCACGCACCCGTCCGCGGCCCTGCTGTTCGGGGTCTGGGGGACGGTCTGGGTGCTGGGCTACGGGTTGCTGTGGCTGACGGCGCTCGACGACGACGCCCCGGCCGGCTGGGCAGCGGTCGTCGCCGCCGTCGCCACGGTCCTCGCGATGCTCGCCACCGCGTGGCACATGGTCGCCCGCACGCACGGGATCCGCGGCCGCAGCGCGGTGCAGGGCGCGATGTACGGCTGGGCGTGGTTCGTGGGGTTCGTCGCGCAGGGCGTGACCGTCTCCGCGCTCGCCCACGCCGGCGCGTCCTCGGTCGTCATCAGCCTCGCGGCCAACGCGATGGCGACCATGGTCGTCGGCCTGCTCTACCTGGCCGGCGGCGTGCTCTGGGAGGCGTACGCGATGTACGCCCTGGGGGCCTGGGTCCTGCTGACCGGCGCGTTCGGCGCGTTCGCCGGCATCCCCGGCTCGTACGCGGTGCTGGCCTTCGCGGGCGGCGGCGGCATGCTCGCCGCCGCGCTCGTGCTGCGGCTGCGCGAAGGGCGCCGCAGTGCCTGACGACGAGCTCGACCCCGTGATCCACGCCCAGGCCCGGCTGCGGGTGGTCGCCACGCTCGCTGCTCTCGGCGAGGGCGACCGGATCGCGTTCCCGCGCCTGCGCCGCCTGCTCGACATGACGGCCGGCAACCTCTCCACCCATCTGCGACGCCTCGAGGAGGCGGACTACGTGACCATCACCAAGACCTACGAGGGCCGGTCCCCCGCGACGTACGTCGCGCTGACGCCCACCGGCCGGCTCGCGTTCGACCGTTACTCCCGCCGGCTGCGCGACCTGCTGGGGAGCGCCCGATGACCGCCTCCGGCACGAGTCGCGGTGCGCCCGTCGTCGAGGTCGAGCACGTCACCCGGCGGTTCGGGAACGTCGTCGCGCTCGACGACGTGTCGCTGAGCGTCCCCGAGGGCGAGCTCCTCGGCCTGCTCGGGCCGAACGGTGCGGGCAAGACGACGCTGCTCAGCCTGGTCAGCGGGTTGCGCAAGCCCGACGCCGGGACGGTCCGCCTGTTCGGCGGCGACCCGCGCGCCGCAGCCTCGCGCCTGGCCCTCGGCACCACGCCGCAGGAGACCGGCCTGCCGCCCACGCTGCGCGTGAGCGAGGTCGTCGCGCTCGTCGCGGGCCACTACCCGGACCCCATGTCGACCGACGAGCTGCTCACCAGGTTCGGGATCACCGAGCTCGCCCGGCGGCAGACCGGCGGCCTCTCGGGCGGCCAGAAGCGGCGGCTCGCGGTCGCGCTCGCGCTCGTCGGACGTCCGCGCCTGGTGCTCCTCGACGAGCCGACGACCGGCCTCGACGTCGAGGCGCGCCACGTGCTCTGGCAGGCCCTGCGCGACTACCACGCCGACGGCGCGACGGTCGTGCTGACCAGCCACTACCTCGAGGAGATCGAGGCGCTGGCCCGCCGCGTCGTGGTCGTCGGGCACGGCCGGGTGCTCGCCGACGGCGGGATCGACGACGTGCTCTCGCTCGTCGCGCGCCGCCGCGTCCTGCTCACCGTGCCGCCCGCCGCGCGGCTCGCGGTCGAGGCGCTGCCCGACGTCGAGGTCGTCGAGGCGCAACCGGTGGGGAGCCGGGCGTCGGGTGAGCTGGCGTCCTCCCGGGTCGACGCGCACGCCGACGACGTCCGCCTCACGCTGCTGGCTGCCGACGCCGACGCGGTGGTGCGTGGGCTCGTCGGCGCGGCGATCCCCTTCCGGGGCCTGGAGGTGCGGGGCGCGTCCCTCGAGGAGGCGTTCCTCGCGCTCACCTCCGACGGCCCGCACGACGAGCGCCCGCACGACGAGCGCCCGCACGAGGAGCGCCCGCACGAGGAGCGCCCTCAGGACGGGCGCGCGCCGCACGGGCACCCGCAGCACGGCACGGACGACGAGCGGGCGGCGCGGCTCGCACCCGCGCACGAGGGGGAGCGATGAGCAGCACGACGACCACGACGGGCCGCCCGACGACGGCTCCGCACCCGGCGCGCACCCAGCCGTTCTGGCGGCTCGCGGTGCTGCACGCGCGCCTCGGGTTCCTCGAGACGATCCGCATCCCCATCGCGGTGATCGGCAACCTGCTGTTCCCCGCGCTCGCGCTGCTGTTCTTCGTCGTGCCGCAGAGCGAGGTGGCCGGTGACCCCGTCTCGGCGACCGCGGCCGTCGCGCAGCTCGGGACGTTCGCGGTGATGTCCACGTGCCTGTTCTCGTTCGGCGCGGGGATCGCCGAGGAGCGCGCGCTGCCGTTCGACCCGTACCTGCGGACGCTGCCGGCCGGGCCGGGCCCGCGGCTGACCGGGCGCGTGCTCAACGGGCTGATCTGGGCGTACTTCGCGCTCGTGCCCGTGGTGCTCGTCGGCTGGCTGCTCACCGCGGCGTCGCTCGACTGGCTGCAGGCGCTGCAGTCCGTGCTGCTCGTCGTCGGGGTGGCCGTGCCCTTCCTGCTCCTGGGGCTCGCGATCGGGTACCGGATGTCGGCCAAGGCGGCGATCGCCGTCGTGCAGGCGGTGCTGTTCCCGCTGGCGTTCGCCGGCGGTCTGTTCCTGCCGCCCGAGGCGTTCCCGCACTGGCTCGACGTGTTCTCGAAGGCGCTGCCGTCGCGCGCGGTGCGCGACCTCGTCGTGCAGGTCACCGCGGGCGTCGACGCCTACCCGCTCGCGCTGCCCGTGCTGCTCGCGTGGACCGTGCTGTTCGCGGTGCTCGCGCTGCTCGCCTACCGCTCCGACGAGGGCCGTCGCTTCCGCTGAGGAGGCGGTGGGAACAGCAGGCGGCGGACGGCCAGGCGTGCGGCGAGCAGGACCAGGATCAGCGCCGTGACCAGGAAGAACCCGCCGAGCTGGACGGCGTCGCCGAACACCCACGCGAACAGCTCGAGCACGACGATCTTCGACCCGGGCAGCAGCACCGCGAGCGTGAGGGCGCCGAGCACCCGGCCCGCGGTGGTCGGTGCGGTGGCGAAGCGCCGCCGGGCGCGGCCCTTGAGGACGAGGACCACCTCGAGGACCAGCTTGAGCAGCAGCGCGGCCAGCAGTGAGAGCGCGAAGGTCTCGGCGATCACCGCGGGCGCGTACTGAGCGGCGAGGTTGAGGACGACGACGTAGACGAACACGTCGACGACGTGCTCGGGCGCGATCCTGGCCCCCGGGGTCCGCGTGGGCGGGGTCTGCGTGGGCGGGGTGTGCATCGGCACCGTCTGCCCGGTCTCGTGCTCGGGGGGAACGGCCCGGTCGTCCACGTCGCACCTCCGCGCCGGTGCCCGGGACGCTGCGCCACGGCCCCGCGACCTCGGCAGCGTATCGGCGCAGCCGGGTCGCGGGGCGTGCGGTCAGCGGAACGCGCGCAGGCGCAGGGAGTTCGTCACGACCAGCACCGACGAGAACGCCATCGCGGCGCCGGCAATCATCGGGTTGAGCAGGCCGAGCGCGGCCAGCGGGATCGCGGCGACGTTGTAGGCGAACGCCCAGAACAGGTTCTGCTGGATGACGCGCAACGTGCGGCGCGACAGCCGGATCGCCTGCGCCGCGGAGCGCAGGTCGCCGCGGACCAGGGTCACGTCGGCGGCCTCGATCGCGACGTCGGTGCCCGTGCCCATCGCGAGCCCGAGGTCCGCGGTGGCCAGGGCCGCGGCGTCGTTGACGCCGTCGCCGACCATCGCCACCTGCCGGCCCTCGGACTGCAGGCGGCGGACCGCCTCGACCTTGTCCTCGGGCAGCACCTGCGCGATCACCTCGTCGATGCCGACCTCGCGTGCCACCGCGTGCGCCGCGCCCGGGTTGTCGCCCGTGAGCAGCACGGGACGCAGGCCGAGCGCGCGCAGGTCGTCGACCGCCTCGCGGGACGTGTCCTTGAGCGGGTCGCGCACGACGAGGGTCGCGCGTGCGCGGCCGTCCCACGCGACCATCACCGCGGTCGCGCCGTCCCGCTCGGCCGCCTCGAAGCCCGTGGTGAGTGCGGCGGTGTCCACGCCCTGCTCGGCGAGCCAGGTGGGCCGTCCGACGAGCACGCGGCGGCCGAGCCCGAGCCCGGAGTGTGCCGTGCGGACCACGCCGACGACGCCGCGTCCGGCGACCGCCGAGAAGTCGTACACCTCGTCCGACCCGATCTGTACACCGTCCCCACCGACGCCCGCGGCACCCCGCGGACCCGCCGCGGCGAGCTCGTCCCACGCCGCGACGACCGCCGCACCGATCGGGTGCTCGGCCTGCCGCTCGACCGCCGCGGCGAACCGCAGCGCCTCGCGCTGCTCGTCGTCCGCCGTCTTACCGGCCCCGGCGGTGCTGCCCGCGGCGGTGCCGACCTCGGTGGAGGCGGGCACCAGCACGTCGGTGAGCGCCATGCGGCCCTGCGTGATGGTGCCGGTCTTGTCGAGCACGACCGTGTCGACCCGGCGCGTGCGCTCGAGGATCTCCGGGCCCTTGATGAGGATCCCGAGCTGCGCGCCGCGCCCGGTGCCCACGAGCAGCGCGGTCGGCGTCGCGAGCCCCAGGGCGCACGGGCAGGCGATGATCAGCACCGCGACCGCGGCCGTGAACGCCGCCTGCGCGCCGCCGCCGGTCGCGAGCCACACCACGAGCGTGCCGAGCGCGAGCACCAGGACCACCGGCACGAACACCGCCGAGATCCGGTCCGCGAGCCGCTGCACGGGCGCCTTGCCCGTCTGCGCCTGCGCCACGAGCCGGCCGATCTGCGCGAGCCGCGTGTCCGCCCCGACGCGGGTCGCCCGTACGACGAGCGCGCCCGAGGAGTTCACGGTCGCGCCCGTGACCTCGTCGCCGGGACCGACCTCGACCGGCACGGGCTCGCCCGTGAGCAAGGAGGTGTCCAGCGCCGAGCTGCCCGAGACGACCACGCCGTCGGTCGCGACCTTCTCGCCGGGTCGCACCGCGAACTCGTCGCCCACGTGCAGCCGGTCGATCGGCACGTTCTGCTCGGTGCGCCGCCCGTCCGGGCCGGTCACGACGAGCGCGACCTCCTTGGCGCCCAGGTCGAGCAGGGCGCGCAGCGCGTCGCCCGCCCGCCGGCGCGAGCGGTGCTCGGCGTACCGGCCGGCCAGCAGGAACGTCGTCACCACCGCGGCGACCTCGAAGTACAGCTCGGGCACGGCCATGTGCCCCTCGGCGGCGCGCGGCCACAGCGTGGGGGTCATGGTCATGCCCAGCTCACCCGCGCCCCCGAGGAGCAGGGCCCACAGCGACCAGCTGGTCGCGGCGATGATCCCGATGCTCACGAGCGTGTCCATCGTGGAGGCGCCGTGCCGTGCGGCGCGCGCCGCGGCGCGGTGGAACGGCCACGCGGCCCACGTCGCCACGGGCAGTGCGAGCACGCCGACGACCCACTGCCAGCCCCGGAACTGCAGGGCGGGGATCATCGAGAGCAGGAGCACGGGCACCGTGAGGATCGCGGCCACGACGAGCCTGCGGCGCAGGTCGGCGCCGCGCGCGTCGGTCGGCGCCGACGTGTCCTCGTCGGGGTCCATGTCGTGACCCGGCGCCATCGAGTGACCGGAGAGCGCGTGCTCGAGGCCGCCGTCACCCATCGCGTGCTCGACCCCGTGCTCCGCCCCGCGCGCCTCGGCCACCGCGCCGGTCGGCACGTCGGCCGGCGCGTGGCCGGCGTGGGCGTGCGCGGCGGGCTTCGCCGGCGCCGACACGTGCGGCAGAGGGGAGGTGACGCGGGCGTCGTAGCCGGCGGCGCGGACGGCGGCGACGAGGTCGTCGTGCGTCACGGACGGGTCGGTGCCGATGACGTGCGCGGACTCGAGCGGGAGGTTCACGGACGCGGTCACGCCGGGCAGGCGCTGCAGCCGCTTCTCGACGCGTGCGACGCACGACGCGCACGTCATGCCCTCGACCGCGAGGTCGACCACGAGTCGTTCGTCGGTGCTCATGACGGTTTCCTTCCGGTGGTGACGGCGTTCGTGCGGGGGGCTGCTAGAGCAGCGAGCGGCGCGGGGTCACGGCGTAGCCGGCCTCGTCGACGGCGGCCGCGACGGCCTCGTCGGACAGCGGCTCGTCGGACGTGACGGTGACCTGCGAGGACCCGCCCACGGCGAGGTCGATCGCGACGCCCGTGACGCCGGGCAGGGCCTCGAGCTCGGTGGTGACGTGCTGGACGCAGTGCCCGCAGGTCATGCCGTCGACGCCGAAGGTGGTGGTCTGGCTCATGGTGTCTCTCCCGTTCCGTGGGGGTGCTGGTGCTGCTGCGTTCTGGTGCGCGGTTGGTCGGTCAGCTGCGCACGAGGCGGGCGATCGCGTCGGACGCCTCGCGGACCTTGGCGGCGCCCTCCTCGGGGTCACGACGAGCCGCGTCGACGACGCAGTGCCCGAGGTGGTCCTCGACCAGGCCGATGCTCACGGCCTGCAACGCCTTGGTGACGGCGGCGATCTGCGTGAGGACGTCGATGCAGTAGACGTCCTCGTCCACCATGCGCGCGATCCCGCGCACCTGGCCCTCGATGCGCCGCAGTCGCTTGAGGTAGTCATCCTTCGAGCTGTCATAGCCGTGCACGCGTTCCTCCTCGGTCTGCCCGCTCCAACCAACATACCCCCACGGGGTATTCCCGGCAGCCCCACTACCCCCAGCCGGGCCGCGAGCCAGCGGTTGCTCCGGCCATTCCCGCTCATCCCCGGAGCGGCCGCTGGGTCGTCGGGGGCGTGTGGGTGCGGAGGGATGTGAGACGGATGACCGAAATGTGGACGGGGCGTAGACGGGTGCGCGGCAGGGGTCCAGTATTCCGATCGTTCTGATCGGGTAACTCGGGATAAGCCGAGCCCCGAGCGTCGACCAGGGAGCACACCCACCATGAAGTCCACCCTCAGCGGGCCCCGCGCCCGGACGTCCTCTCGCCTGGCCGCGGTGCTCGTCGCCGCGTCGCTCCTGGCGGTGGCGGGGTGTGGCTCGTCCGACGACACCGACACCCAGGCCGGGGCCACCGGCGGTGCGGCGGGCGGCGAGACGTCGATCGACCTCGTCGGCTTCGCGGTCATCCAGGCCGCGTACGACGACCTCGCGCAGGAGTTCGCCGCGACCGACGCCGGCAAGGGCGTCACGGTCAAGGGCTCGTTCGGCGCCTCGGGGGCGCAGAGCCGCGCGGTCATCGCCGGCCAGGACGCGGACCTCGTCGCGCTCTCGCTCACGCCCGACGTCGACAACATCGCCAAGGAGGGCCTGATCGACGAGGCCTGGAGCAGCGGCGAGGACAAGGGCATCGTGTCCGACTCGGTCGTCGTGCTCGCCGTCCGCAAGGGCAACCCGAAGGGCATCCACGGCTGGGCGGACATCGTGAAGCCGGGCATCGGCATCGTCACGGCCGACCCGGGCACGTCGGGCGCGGCCAAGTGGAACCTGCTCGGCGCGTACTCGCAGGCGCTGGGCGAGAACGACGACACGGCCGCCGCGGAGGCGTACCTCCAGCAGTTCATCGGCAACGTCGTGAGCTGGAACGACTCGGGCCGCACGGCCACCGACGCGTTCGTCAAGGGCACGGGCGACGTCCTGATCTCGTACGAGAACGAGGCGATCGCCGCGCGCGCCGCTGGCGTCGAGCTCGACTACGTGGTCCCGGACACGACGTTCCTCATCGAGAACCCCGCGGCCGTCACGACGACCGCCCCGCAGGCCGCCAAGGACTTCCTCGCCTTCATCCAGTCCGACGAGGGTCAGCAGGTGCTCACCGCGCACGGCTTCCGCTCGGTGAGCGGCCTGGCGCCCGCGCAGGACGTCGAGGGCGCGAACGACCCCGCGAACCCGTTCCCGGACGTCGACATCATCACGGTCGAGGACCTGGGCGGCTGGAGCACCGTGAACGACGAGCTGTTCGACAAGGAGAACGGCCTCGTCACGAAGCTGCGCGGCTGACGTGTCGCTCGTCGCACAGGTCGACCGGGCGACGCCCTCCGCCTTCGCGCGGGGGCGTCGCCCGGGCGAGCTCACGGGCGGCGCGAGCCTCGGGCTGGGCATCGGGGTGCTGTGGCTGAGCCTGCTGGTGCTGCTGCCGATCGCCGCGATCGTCTCGACCGCCTTCGAAGACGGCCTCGCGGGCTTCTGGGACGCCGTCACGGACGCCGAGGCGCTGTCCGCGATCCGGTTCACGGTGGGGGCGGCCCTGCTGGTCACCGCCGTCAACGCGGTCGTCGGCACGCTCATCGCGTGGGTGCTGGTGCGCGACCAGTTCCCCGGCAAGCGCGTCCTCGAGGTGGTCATCGACATCCCGTTCGCACTCCCGACGATCGTCGCGGGGCTCGTGCTCATCACGCTGTACGGGCCGAGCGGGCCGTTCGGGATCAACCTCGTCGGGACGCGTGCCGGCGTGGTGCTCGCGCTGCTGTTCGTCACGCTGCCGTTCGTCGTGCGCTCGGTGCAGCCCGTGCTCATCGACGCGGACCGCGAGGTCGAGCAGGCCGCCGCGTCGCTCGGCGCGTCCGGGTTCACGACCTTCCGGCGCGTGATCCTGCCGACCGTCACGCCCGCGGTGCTCTCGGGGGCCGCGCTGAGCTTTGCGCGGGCGCTGGGCGAGTTCGGGTCGGTCATCCTCATCTCGGCCAACCTCATCGGCCAGACGCAGGTGTCGTCGTCCTACATCCTCAAGATGATCGAGTCGCAGGAGCCGGTCGCCGCGGCGGCGGTCGCGACCCTGCTGCTCGCGGTCGCCGTCGTCGTGCTCGTCGTGCTCGACGTGGTCCAGCGCCGGACGGCCCGCCGTGGTTGACCTGGAGGAGCGCCCCGTCGCCCGCCGGCCGCGCCGAGTCGCTCACCCACCCCACCGCGTGGACGCGCGGGTCCGACGAGCGCGTCGCCGCACCACGCGCACCGCGTGGGTCCTGCGGCTGGTGGCGATCGGGTACGTGCTCGGGCTCGTGGCGCTCCCCGTGGTGTCGGTCGTCCAGCACACCTTCGCCGACGGCCTCGCACCCGTCTGGGACGTGCTGACGTCCGACGACTTCCTCGCGGCGCTGCGGCTCACCGCGGTCGTCGCGGGCATCGCGACCGTGCTCAACACGGTGTTCGGCGTCGGCATGGGCGTGCTGCTCGTGCGCTACCGGTTCTGGGGACGGCGCTTCGTCTCGGCTGTGATCGACCTCCCGGTCTCGATCTCGCCGATCGTCGTCGGCGTCGCGCTGATCCTCGTCTACGGGACGTACGGCTGGTTCGGCGGGGCCCTCGAGGACGCGGGTGTGCGCGTCATCTTCTCCGTGCCGGGCATGGTGCTCGCGACCGTGCTCGTCTCGTTGCCCCTCGTGCTGCGCGAGGTCGTGCCGACGCTCGAGGAGGCCGGCGTCGAGCAGGAGCAGGCCGCGCAGTCGCTCGGTGCGAGCGCCTGGCAGCGGTTCTGGCGCGTCACGCTCCCGACGATCCGGTGGGCGCTGGCGTACGGCGTAGCGCTGAGCCTGGCGCGCTCGCTGGGCGAGTTCGGCGCGGTCCGGGTGGTCTCCGGCTCGGTCGCCGGCGAGTCCCAGACCCTCACGTTGTACGTCAACGACTCGTACCAGGAGCTCGGCGCGGACGCGCAGCGGCAGGCGTTCGCCGCCGCGTTCGTGCTCATGGCGATCGCCGTCGCGCTGATCGTCGTCATCGCCGCGCTGCGGCCCAAGGAGGAGCGCTCGTGAACGACCACGCCACGCCGCAGTCCAGCCCCGAGGCCCGGTCCGGGATCGTCGTGCGCGGCGTGCACCGGTCGTTCGGCGACTTCGTCGCGCTCGAGGACATCGACCTCGAGGTGAAGCCCGGCGGCCTGACCGCGCTGCTCGGCCCCTCGGGCGGCGGCAAGTCGACGCTCCTGCGGATTATCGCGGGCTTGGACTACCCCGACAGCGGGACGGTCGAGATCGGGGGCCGGGACGCGACGTTCCTGCCGCCGCAGCGCCGCTCGGTCGGGTTCGTGTTCCAGCACTACGCCGCGTTCAAGCACCTGACCACGGCGCGCAACGTCGCGTTCGGGCTCGAGATCCGCAAGCGCCCGAAGGCCGAGGTCCGCGACCGGGTGCGCGAGCTTCTCGAGCTCGTGCACCTCGAGCAGTTCGCCGACCGGCTCCCGTCTCAGCTCTCGGGCGGGCAGCGCCAGCGCATGGCACTGGCGCGCGCGCTCGCGGTCCAGCCCGAGGTGCTGCTGCTCGACGAGCCGTTCGGTGCGCTCGACGCGAAGGTCCGCAAGGAGCTGCGGGACTGGCTGCGTCGCCTGCACGACGAGGTGCACGTCACGACGTTGTTCGTCACGCACGACCAGGAGGAGGCGCTCGAGGTGGCCGACGAGATCGTCGTCATCTCCCAGGGACGCATCGAGCAGGTGGGCTCGCCTGCTCAGCTGTACGACCACCCCGCCAACGAGTTCGTCATGTCCTTCCTGGGTCCGGTCACGCGGCTCGGCGGGGTGCTGGTCCGGCCGCACGACATCGAGGTGCTGACCGACGAGCGTGCGGGCGCGGTGCAGGTCGAGGTGACCAAGCTGCTGCGCGTGGGACACGAGGTGCGCGTCGAGACGCGCGCGCAGGACGGGTCGACGCCGTGGGTGCAGCTCACGCGCGCGCAGGTCGCCGAGCTCGGCCTGGTCGCGGGTGGCACGGTGTGGCTGCGCCCGCTCGTCGCGACGCCGTTCCCGGCGGACTCGTCGCGCACGCCCGAGCCCGTGCCCGCCTGAGGCGCGCGCGTGCACATCTCCGCCAAGGTCGACTACGCGGTGCGCGCGTTGCTGCTGCTGGCCGAGCGCGCGCCCGCGCTCGTCACCGCCGAGGTGCTGAGCGCCGAGCAGGACCTGCCGCGTGAGTACGCCGAGCAGATCCTCACCGAGCTGCGCAAGCTCGGGTACGTGGTCTCGAAGCGCGGCGCGCGTGGGGGCTTCCAGCTCGCGCGGCCGGCCGCCGAGGTGCTCGTCGGGCCGGTGCTCTCGTCGCTCGAGGGGCCGTTCGTCACCGTGCGCGCCACGCTCCCGGACACGCTCGCGTACCGGGGCGTCGCACGACACCTGCCGATGCTGTGGGGTGCGCTCGACGACACGTTGCACGGCGTCCTGGACCGCGTCACCCTGGCCGACCTGCTCACGGGCGAGCTCCCGACGGCGCCCGACCCCGCGTCCGCTCCGGCTATGGAGGCCGGAAGCCTGAGCGACCGCGGGCTCGTCGGGGGTTAGGACGGGGGAATCGCCGGGTGGGACCTCGGGTACCGGGTGCGCGCGGCGTGACCGGCACAATGAGCGCATGCGGGTCTCGGCGAAGGCGGACTATGCGGTGCGGGCGTGCGCCGAGCTGGCGACGAGCCCGCAGGGACAGCCGGTCGCGGTCGAGACGCTCGCGGTCGGGCAGGGCCTGCCGACGAGCTTCCTCGAGCGCATCCTCGGCGACCTGCGGCGCGGCGGCGTGGTCGTGAGCGTGCGCGGCCGGTCCGGTGGCTACAAGCTCGCGCGGCCGGCGACCGAGATCACCCTCGCGGACGTCATGCGCGCGGCCGAGGGCCCGCTGGTCACGGTGCGTGACGAGCGGCCGCCGTCGCTGTCGTACGACGGCTCGGCCGCCGCGCTGCTCGACGTGTGGGTCGCGCTGCGCGTCAGCGTGCGCGACGTGCTCGACGAGGTGACGCTCGCGGCGCTCGTCTCGGGCGACCTGCCGGCCACGGTGCGCACCATGCTGCAGCGCGCCGACGCGTGGGAGAACCCGTGATCGACGGGCTCGTCGGCCGCTCGTGCGAGCCGGTGCCGCGCACCCGCGACTGACGGGTCCGCGCCCGGCTCGTCTTGCATCCTGGGACCGGGGTTGAATATCGAGTTGCCGGGTCGGGATTATCGGGTTGGCGGCGAGAACCGCCCAGACCCGAAGGAATCCCACCATGCCGCAGCTCGTGCTCCTGGCCGTCGTCGGCCTCGCCGCGCAGCTCGTCGACGGCGCGCTCGGCATGGCGTACGGCGTCACGTCCACGACGCTGCTGCTCGCGATCGGGACCAACCCCGCGGCGGCGTCCGCGACCGTGCACCTCGCCGAGATCGGGACCACGCTCGCGTCGGGCCTCTCGCACTGGCGGTTCGGGAACGTGGACTGGAAGGTCGTGCGGCGCGTGGGCGTGCCCGGCGCGATCGGCGCGTTCCTCGGCGCGACCGTGCTCTCGCGCCTCGCGAGCGACGCGGCCGCCCCCGTGATGTCCGGCATCCTGCTCGCGCTCGGCACGTACATCCTCATCCGGTTCACGTTCAAGGGGCTGCGCAAGGACCGGCTCGGCCAGCCCGTGCGCAAGCGGTTCCTCACGCCGCTCGGCCTTGTCGCGGGCTTCGTCGACGCGACGGGCGGCGGCGGCTGGGGCCCGGTCGGGACGCCCGCACTGCTCGCGTCGGGCCGCATGGAGCCGCGCAAGGTGATCGGCTCGATCGACACCTCGGAGTTCCTGGTCGCGATCGCCGCGTCGCTGGGGTTCCTGCTCTCGCTGGGCTCGCAGGGCATCGACGCCGCGTGGGTCGTGGCGCTGCTCATCGGGGGCCTGATCGCCGCGCCCATCGCCGCGTGGCTCGTGCGGCTCATCCCGCCGCGCATCCTCGGCTCGGCCGTGGGCGGCGTGATCGTCCTGACGAACACGCGCACGATCATCCGTTCCGACTGGGTGGGCCTGGCCGGCACCCCCGCGCAGGCATGGATCCTCGGCACCCTCGCGGTCGTGTGGGTCGGGGCCGTCGTCCTGTCGGTGCGCGCGTACGGCCGCGACAAGGTCGCCGACGAGCTCGCGGCCCTCACCGAGGCGACGGTCGTCGACGAGGCCACCGCCCGCGACCACGCCGCAGCGCCCGACGAGGCTGGGGCCGCTACCGCGTCCCGTGAGTCCGGCGCCGTCGCGACGCACTGACGGAAGCGCGTCGTGACTCAACCGTGACCTTCGGGGTGCCGATGCACCACGGGTGAGCACCACGCAGGTCGCGTTCCGGTACGCCGGCCGGTCCGGGCTGCGCGTCGAGCGCGGCGAGGTCCGGCTCGGGCTCGCGACGACCGAGAGGCGCACCTTCGTCGACGGCCGTGCCGAGCGGGCCGACGTGCTCGGCACCGGTCTGCTCGTCGTCGCGCGGGTCGCGGCCTCGCGCTACGACACGTCCGACGGCGTCTCCCCCGAGCTCGCCGACCCGTTCGTCACGACCGGCGAGGGCGTGGTCCGGTTCGAGAGCCTGTCCGGGTGCTGCGCCGTGGGCGCGCGTCTCGACCTGCTGCCCAGCGGCCTCGACCTGACGGACCACGCGCCGGGGACGACGAACGTCGAGCTCGGCCAGCGCGTGCGTGAGCTGCTCGGCGGCCCGCTGCCGCGCGACCCGATGCGACTGGTCGTCCACGCGGCGGGCCTGGGCACGCCGACGCCGGAATCCCGCGTGCACGAGCGCCGGGTCGTGCTGCCCGCACGGTGGGTGCGCTCGCTCGCCGAGCTCCCGTCGATCGCGTCGGTGATGACCGTGCGGGCCGAGCTCAGCGCCCGGCAGGCGCGGTCGTTCGTGCGCTCGTTGCCGCAGGGCTCGGCGGCGCCGGTGTGGGTGCGGCCCGCGCGCGACGGCCTGCGCGTGGTCCCGTCCGCCGGTCCGGGCGCGGTGCCGCTCGGGGTGCCCGGCGCGCTGCGCGAGCTCGAGCCACTGCTCCGGCATGCGCACGGCCTGCGGTTGTGGGCGCACGACGCCACGGGCGTCTCGTGGTGGGAGCTCGAGCTGCCGCACGCGCGGCTGGGCCTGGCGCTCGGCATGGACGTCGCGAGCCGGCAGGGGCACGACGTGGCGCGGGACCTGCGCGTGGGCCGGGCGGCCGACGCCGCCGCGGGGCTGCTCGGCTACGACCTGAGCGCGGCGCGGTGGTTCGACCGTCGCCTCCCGGTGGGCCGGGACCTGCTCGACCTCCCGGAGCCCGACCGGGCTGCGCACGCCTGACGCGAGACGTGGCGCGGCCGGCGCCGCGCCCCGAGGGCGTGCGACGCCGGCCGCGGACGGTCGGGATCAGTCAGGCTCAGGAGGCGGCAGAGGCCTCGATCGCGGGCTGCTGCGCGCGGTCGCCGTGCTGGACGTCGATCTTGCGCGGCTTGGCCTCCTCGGCCACGGGGATCGAGAGCGTCAGCACGCCGTCGGTGTAGGTCGCCTCGATCTGGTCGAGCGCGAGGCCGGCGCCGAGCGTGAGCTGGCGCGCGTACGTCCCGACGGGGCGCTCCTTGGTCAGCCACTGCACGCCGTCCTCGGTGCGCGCGGTGCGCTGCGCGCGGATCGTCAGCGCGCGGTCCTCGACCGAGACGTCGATGGTGCCCGGGTCGGCACCCGGCAGGTCGAGGTGCAGGACGTAGTGGTCGCCCGCGCGGTACAGATCCATGGGCATCGTGGTCGACGCGCGGTCTGCCGTGAACACCTGACCGAACAAGCGGTCGAGCTCCTGGAAGGGGTCGAATCGCGTAGCCATGAACCCTCACCTCCCTCTCGGTGAGCCCGGACCCTCCGGGCTCGGGGCTGCCCGGGGACCGCGGTCCGCCGGGACGGCTACGCCTCCATTGTTAGCACTCTCGGTGGGAGAGTGCCAAGTCCGTGAGCGAGCTTCTTCGCGGCGACGTGAGGGTGTGGTCGGCGACCACCGCTGGACGCGGCGCGCGCCCCCGGCTCGCCCGCACAAGGCGTGCCCCAGGACCGTCACCGGTCGCTCTCGCTCCCGGACGCGACCGCGTCGCGGTGGTTGCCGGGAGCATACGAAGCCGCGTGGGCGCGCGCATCCGGAGCGCGCCTCCGGACGGCGTGGGTCAGTCGCGCGTGGCCGTCGCCGCGGCGTGCGCGGCGGCCGGCAGGGCGTCCTCGATGCGGCCGAGCGCCTCGTCGTCGTGCGCGGCCGAGACGAACCACGCCTCGAACGCGGACGGCGGGGCGGAGATCCCCGCGTCGAGCAGCGCGTGGAAGAACGGCGCGTACCGCCAGTGCTCGGACGCCTGGACCGCGGCGTAGTCGCGCACGCCGACCTGCGCGGCCTGCGCGCCGAACGCGATCGAGAACAGCGAGCCGGCCCACTGCAGCGCGTGCGGGACGCCCGCGTTCGCGAGCGCCTTGGTCACCGCGTCCCGCAGCCGGCCCGCGGCCTCGTCGACCGTCGCGTACACCGCGGCGTCCGCGAGGCGCAGCGTGGCCAGGCCCGCGGCGGTGGCGACGGGGTTCCCCGACAAGGTCCCGGCCTGGTACACGGGCCCGACCGGCGCGAGCTGCGCCATGAGGTCGCGTCGCCCGCCGACAGCGGCGACCGGCAGGCCGCCGCCGATGACCTTGCCGAACGTCAGCAGGTCGGGCGCCCACCCCTCGCGCAGCCCCTCGAGCCCCCACCAGCCGGAGAACCCGACGCGGAATCCCGTGAGCACCTCGTCCTGGATGAGCAGGGCGCCGTGCTCGTGCGTGATCGCCCGCAGCTCGGCGTTGAACCCCGGCGCGGGCGGGACGACGCCCATGTTCGCGGGAGCGGCCTCGGTGATGATCGCGGCGATCCGGTCGCCGTGCGTCGCGAACGCCGCGCGGACCGCCTCGACGTCGTTGTACGGCAGCACGATCGTCTCGGCCGCGACGGCCGCCGACACGCCCGCGGAGCCCGGCAGCGCGAGCGTCGCCAGGCCCGAGCCGGCCTCGGCCAGGAGCGCGTCGACGTGCCCGTGGTAGCAGCCGGCGAACTTCACGACGAGGTCGCGCCCGGTCGCGGCGCGCGCGAGGCGCAGCGCGGTCATGGTCGCCTCGGTGCCCGTGGAGACCAGGCGCACGGACTCGGCGGCGGGCACGCGGTAGCGGACGGCGTCGACGAGCTCGACCTCGGTCGTCGTCGGCGCCCCGAAGCTCAGACCGCGCGCGGCGGCCTCCTGCACGGCGGCGACGACCTCGGGGTGCGCGTGACCCAGCAGCGCAGGCCCCCACGACCCGACGAGGTCGACGTACTGGCGACCCTCGACGTCGGTGACGTAGGCGCCGCTCGCCGAGGCGATGAACGGGGGTGTCCCGCCGACCGAGCCGTACGCACGCACGGGCGAGTTGACCCCGCCCGGGATCACGGCCTGGGCATGCGCGAACACCTCGGCGTTCGTCGGGCTCATCGGTACTCCTCCGCCAGCCACCCGGCCAGCTCCGTCGCGTGGTACGTCAGTACGTGATCGGCACCCGCGCGACGGATGCTGAGCACGGACTCACGTATCGCCCGTTCGCGCTCGATCCACCCCGCCGCTGCGGCGGCTTCGATCATGGCGTACTCGCCGGACACCGCATAGGCCGCAACCGGGACAGAACTGGTCGCGGCCACGTCGGCGAGCACGTCCATGTACGCCATCGCGGGCTTCACCATGACGACGTCGGCGCCCTCGGCGATGTCGATCGCGACCTCGCGGGCCGCCTCGCGCCGGTTCGCGGGGTCCATCTGGTACGTCCGGCGGTCGCCCACGAGCTGCGACTCGACCGCGTCGCGGAAGGGGCCGTAGAACGCCGAGGCGTACTTGGCGGCGTACGCCAGCACGGCGACCTCGTCGTACCCGGCGGCGTCCAGCGCGTCCCGCACGGCCGCGACCTGGCCGTCCATCATCCCGGAGAGCCCGACGAGGTGGGCTCCCGCTGCGGCCTGCGCGAGCGCCATCTCGGCGTACCGCACGAGCGTCGCGTCGTTGTCGACGCGGCCGTCGGGCGTCAGCACGCCGCAGTGGCCGTGGTCGGTGAACTCGTCGAGGCACAGGTCCGCCTGCACGACGAGCGCGTCGCCGGCCTCCTGGGCCGCGACCGTCAGCGCGCGGTTGAGGATGCCCTCGGGCGCCGTGGCCTGCGAACCGACCGCGTCCCGCACCTGCGGGACCGCGAACACCATGACGCCACCCAGACGAGCGGCCGCCGCCTGGGCGACGGCGCCGCGCAGCGAGTCGAGCGTGTGCTGCACGACGCCGGGCATCGACGCGATCGCGCGCGGCTCGTCTAGCCCTTCGCGCACGAACACGGGCAGGACGAGCTGGCGCGGGTGGACGTCGACCTCACGCACGAGGCGACGGACCGCGGGGGTCGCGCGCAGGCGGCGTGGCCGGACGCGGCCGGGGGTCGGCACGCCGATCGGGTCGGTGCTCACGTGGTCTCCTGTCCGTTCCGTCCATCTTCCCCGACGGTCTGAGGTCCGACGAGCGAGTCTCGCGCCTGCGTGCGCACGTCGTCGGCCGCTGCGGCGCGGGCGAGCGCCGCGACGAGGCCGCCCATGGTCTGCTCGTCGGCGGTCGCCGCGAGCGGCAGGCCGAGCCGGCGGGCCTCGTCCGCGGTCGTCGGGCCGATCGCGACGAGCAACGTGCCCGCGGGCGGCGCCCCCAGGTGCTCGACGAGCGCGCGCACCGTGCTCGCCGAGGTCAGCAGCGCCGCGCGGATCGCGCCGCTGCGCCACGCGTCGCGCACGTCGTCGGGCGGCGGCGGCGCCGTGACGGTGCGGTAGGCGACGACCTCGTCGACCAGCCACCCGCGCGCCCGCAACCCGTCCGCGACCGTGGAGGCGGCCAGGTCGCCGCGGGTGAACAGCACGCGCGCGGGACGCTCGTCGGCCGGTGCGCTCGCGGGCGACGGCCACTGCGCGGCCAGGTTGGCGCCTGTGGACGCGCCGCGCGGGGTCAGTGCCGCGCGCAGGTCGGCGTCGCCCAGCGCACGGGCCGTGCCCGGACCGACCGCCGCGACCTGCACCCGGCCGTCGGCGACGAGCGCCGCGATCGAGCGTCCGCCCGCCCGCGCGCGCTCCGCGAGGACGGGGACGGCCGCACCGCTCGTCACGACGAGCCACCGGTACCAGCCGGCGCCGAGCGCGAGCAGCGCGTCGTCGAGCGGTCCCGTCTCCTGCGGCGCCTCGATCGCGATGAGCGGCACGAGCTCGGCGCTCGCACCCGCTGCGGCCAGTGCGACGACCGCGGCCGACTGCCCGGCCGTGGGTCGTGGGACCAGGACGCGCCAGCCGGCGAGCGGACCCGCGTCGGGTCCCGCCGTGCCTGCCGTCATGCGCGCGGACCGAGCGGCGCGAGCTCGGCCGCTCCCTGCTCGAGCAGCAGGGCGGCCAGGCTCTCGCCCGCGTCCCGGGCGGTGTCCTCGTCGACGAACGGCTGCGGCACGACGCGCGGCTGCTCCCCGTCCCACCCCACGTTCGTCGTGGCGCTGACCCCGTGCCGCAGCACGCGAGTGCCGTCGGTGCGCGCGACGACGGCCTCGACCGTGACGCTCGCACCCTCCGCGCCGAGCGTGTCGACCGACGCGAGCGCGCCGACCGGTGCGGCGCAGCCGGCCTCGAGGCGCGCGAGCAGCGCGCGCTCCGCGACGACCGCGAGCCGCGTGGGCAGGTGGTCCAGGGCGGCGAGCGCGGCGGCGAGCGGCGCGGTCGGGTCGGCGAGGTCGGCGGTGCGCACCTCGACCGCCAACGCACCCTGTCCGGGCGCGGGGAGCATGACCTCGGGGTCCAGGGCCTCCGTCACGGCGTCGAGCCGACCGAGCCGTGCGAGCCCCGCGCGGGCCAGGACCACCGCGTCGAGGTCGCCCGGGCCGTGGCTCGAGCCCGCGACGCGGCCCAGGCGCGTGTCGACGTTGCCGCGGATGTCGACGACCTCCAGGTCGGGTCGGGCGGCGAGCAGCTGGGCCGTGCGGCGCGGCGAGCCGGTGCCGACGCGCGCGCCGGCGGGCAGCTCGCGCAGGGTCAGGCCGTCGCGCGCGCACAGCGCGTCGCGCGGGTCCTCACGCAGCGGGATCGCGGCGACGGTCAGCCCGGGCGCCGGCGCGGTGGGCAGGTCCTTGAGCGAGTGGACCGCGACGTCGCAGCGGCCGTCGAGCAGCGCGTCGCGCAGCGCGGTGACGAACACGCCCGTGCCGCCGATGGTGGCCAGGCTCCCCTTGAGGCGGTCCCCCTCGGTGCGCACGTGCACGATCTCGACGTCGAACCCGCCGAGCCGGGCCAGGTCGTCGGCCACGTGTCCCGTCTGCGTGAGCGCCAGCGTGGAGGCGCGCGTACCGATCCGGACCACAGGCATGAGCCTCAGTGTGGTCCTTCGTCCGGCGATGTGTCGAAACAATGGGGCGCGGTGACGTCGTCGTGACGCGTTGTCAGAATGCCGTCGTCGGCCATTCTTGACGCTCGTCCCAGGAATGCAAGGTAAGGATATCCTTATCCTGTCACGGGAACGTGATGCCTTCGGGACGGATTGTCAGAAAGAATTCTCGGCTGTCGGTCCGACGACGCAGCGCGCGGCCGCGACGGCGTCGGGAATCACCGACGCGATCCCGTTCCCGGCGAGCCACGCACCGCACGCCGCCACGGGCACCGTCGTGCCGTCCGCCGGTGCCGCGAGAGCCGCGCGGACGGACGCGACCGCGTCGCGGTGCCGGGCGCTCGGGCGCGGCAGCGCCTGGGTCCAGCGCACCACCGCGGTCGCCGTGACCTGCCGGTCCGTCAGCGGGACGCCGAGCAGCACCGACGCGTCGGCGAGCGCCTGCGCCACGAGCTCGGGCCCGCCACCCGCGCCCTGCGGGACGTCCGGCGTGCCGGGCTCGTCGCCGCGGCCGTACGACAGCCGCACGACGTGTCTGCCCGGCCCCGCCTGCGCCGCGAGCCACGGCCACTTCGCGGTCGCGTGCGTCAGGGCCTTGGCCCGCACGTCGCTCGCGTCCCGCCCGACGAGCACGCCCGTGCCGCGCGGTGCGGCGTCGAGCTCGGGCGCGTCGAGCACCAGGGTCACGAGCCGGACGTCGGCGCCGTCGTCGAGCGCGACGCCGTCGAGCCCGGGCAGCAGGGACGCGAGCAGCGGCAGGCCCTGCGGGGTCGCGACCACCAGGCGCTGCGCGCGCACGTTGGTCCCGTCGGACAGCTCGACCAGCACGGTCCCGCTCGGCTGCGGCTCTGCGCCGGTCGCGCGGGTGCGCGTGCGGATGCTGCCGCCGAGGTCGCTGACCTGCGCCGCGAGGGTCTCGACGAGCACGTGCAGGCCCCCGTCGAGGCCCTGCACGGCCGAGCCGGCGGGCGCCGCGGCCCGCAGCGAGCGCACCGCCCGGGCGAGCGAGCGCGACGAGCGCAGCGCGGCGGGCAGGCCCGGCGAGACGGCGTCGACCGCGAGCTCGTCGGGATCTGCGGCGTGCACGCCACCGACGACGGGCCGCACGAGCCGGTCGACGACCCGCGCCCCCATGCGTGCGCGGACCAGGCCGCCGAGCGTCGTCGTGCCAGCGCCGACCCGCGACGGCAGCACCAGGTCGAGGCTCGCGCGCGCCGCACCGAGGATGCCGAGCGTGCGCCGCACGTCGGCCGCCCACGGCCGCGAGGGGATGCCGAGCAGCCCGGTGCGCGGCAGCGGGCCGTCGCCCGAGGCCAGGTGCACCCACGAGCCCCGGGCGCTGGGCGCGACGACGCGGTCGCCGATTCCCAGCTCGTCGACGTACGCGGCGACGGTCCCGCCGCGCGTCGCGAACGACTCCGCGCCCGCGTCGAGCGTCAGCCCGCCGACGACGTGCCCGCGCACCGCGCCGCCGACCGCGTCACGCCCCTCGACGACGAGCGTGCGCACCCCGGCCCGCAGCAGCTCGCGCGCCGCCACCAGCCCGGCCAGCCCTCCGCCGACGACGACCGCGCCCCACTCCTCGTCCGCCGCACGCTCGCTCATCGCCGGCTCACAGCGAGTGGACGAGCTCGACGACGCGCGTCAGCACCGCCGGGTCCGTGCTCGGCGGCACGCCGTGGCCCAGGTTGACCACGTGCGCCGGGGCGGCCTTCCCGCGCGCGACGACGTCGCGGACGTGGGCCTCGAGCACGGGCCACGGCGCCGCAAGGAGTGCGGGGTCGATGTTGCCCTGCAGCGGCGTGCCGCCCCCGACACGCCGCGCAGCATCGTCGAGCGGGATGCGGTAGTCGACGCCGACGACATCGGCGCCCACGTCCCGCATCGCCGCGAGCAGCTCACCCGTGCCGGTGCCGAAGTGCACGGTCCGCACGTCGAGGTCCGCTACGGACGCGAGCGCTCGGGCGGACGCGGGGGCGACGTGCGCGGTGTAGTCGGCGAGGGACAGCGCGCCGGCCCACGAGTCGAAGAGCTGCGCGGCCGACGCGCCCGCGAGCACCTGCGCCCGCAGGAACGCCCCGGTGACCTCCGCGGTCCAGCGCGTGAGCGCCTGCCACGTCTGCGGGTCGGCGTGCATGAGCGTGCGGGCGGCCAGGTGGTCGCGCGACGGGCCGCCCTCGACGAGGTACGCCGCGAGCGTGAACGGCGCACCGGCGAAGCCGATCAGCGGTGTGCTGCCCAGCTGCGCGACCGTGCGGGCGACGCCCTCCGCGACGGGCGCGAGCGCCTCGTCGGTCAGCGTCAGCTCGGTCAGGCGCGCGACGTCGTCGGCCGTCCGGACGGCCGCGCCCATGACGGGCCCGACGCCGGGCTTGATCTCGACGTCGACCCCTGCGAGCCGCAGCGGCACGACGATGTCCGAGAAGAAGATCGCCGCGTCCACCCCGTGCCGGCGCACGGGCTGCAGCGTGATCTCGGAGGCGAGCGCCGGGTCGAGGCACGCCTCGAGCATCGCGGTGCCCACGCGCAGCTCGCGGTACTCCGGTAGGGAGCGCCCGGCCTGTCGCATGAACCACACCGGGAGGCGTTGCGGGCGCTCACCGGAATAAGCCAGCACCAGCGGAGAATGTGACGTGCGCCCGTCGACGAGCGGATGACCAGCGGAAAGCATCCGTTGATTGTGCCTGACATTTCTTGTCCGGGTTGCCCGGATGGTTGAATCGAGCACGTGGTGCTGCTGTCCCTCGTCGCATCGCACCGTGATCTCGACCTCGGAGTGCTCGAGCGTCTCTCGTCGGACGTGCACGCCGTGGGCCGTGAGCTCGTCGGTGCGTCCCCCTCGATCTGCGGTGCCGTCGTGCTCGCGACGTGCAACCGCTTCGAGCTGTACCTCGACGTCGACGACGCCGCCCACGCACCCGAGGCGCGCGAGGCCGTGGCCGCCACCGTCGCCGCCCGGTCCGGCTACGACCCGACGAGCGTCGCCGCGCACCTCGCCGTCGAGGTCGGCACGGACTCGGCCGCGCACCTGTTCGCGGTCGCGAGCGGGCTCGAGTCGATGGTCGTCGGCGAGCGGGAGATCGCGGGGCAAGTTCGGCGCGCGCTGACGACCGCACGCAAGGACGGCACCACGACGAGCGCGCTGGAGGGCCTGTTCCAGGCGGCCTCGCGCGTCTCCCGCACGGTCGAGAAGCACACCGGCCTCGGCTCGACCGGCCGGTCCGTGGTGGGGGTCGCGCTCGACATCGCCGAGCGCGACCTCGTCGCGTGGGACCAGGTGCGGTGCGTGCTCATCGGCACCGGCTCGTACGCCGGCGCCTCGCTCGCGGCGCTCAAGGCGCGCGGCTGCCGCGACGTGCGCGTCTACTCACCGAGCGGACGTGCCGCGCCGTTCGCCGCCGCGCGGGGCGTGACGTCGGTGCCCGCGGGGGCCGACCTCGCCGCCGAGCTCACGTGCGTCGACCTCGTCGTCGCGTGCTCCGGCGCGGCGGGGGCGGTGCTCACGGTCGACGCTCTGGCGCAGGCCAGGTCCGGCAGCGCGCACCCGCTGACGGTCGTCGACCTCGCGCTGCGGCACGACGTCGACCCGGGCGTGCGCGCGCTGCCCGGGGTGCGGCTCGTCTCGCTCACGACCGTCGCGGAGCACGCGCCCGCCGAGCACGGCGCGGTCCTGACCGCGCGGGACCTCGTCCGCCGTGCCGCCGACGAGTACGAGGCCGACCGACGGGTGCGCGAGTGGAACCCCGCGGTGCTCGCCGAGCGGTCCCGCGTTCTGGGTGGGCTCGAGTCGGCGCTGTCGGCCCTCGGCGACGACGCGCGCGACGAGCGTGCGGCGCGGCAGGCGCGTCGCCGTGCCCGCTCCGCGCTGCACGGCCCCACGGTCCGCGCGCGGGAGGCCGCGCGCGCCGGGGACACGGCGGCGTACGCCGCGGCGCTGGCCGACCTGGCCGCGATCGACGTCCCGGACCTGCCCGCCCCGGCACCCGTGCCCTAGGACTCCTCGGCGATCCTCCGGATGCAGATCGGGGCCGCAGGCTGACTCGAGCGCCCGGACACGCTCGGGTGGACCCGCCTCGTCTGTAGAACATGCATTCGATCTGCAGTGGGCCGTGCCCGAGACCGTGATGCCAGTGATCGCGCCGTTCGGAGTTCGCTACGGATGGATGCTGAGGGTCCACGAAATCGATCCGCTCCCGCCCGGGACGGTCCGTGCGAGAAGCGCAGCCAGGCCTTGGAGTTCGGACTCGGTGTAGTTGGTGTGCTGGCCGACTGAGGCACCCACGAATGCTGAACAGACAAGATCGCGATTGTGGCAGAGCGACACGGTCGACGTTGCGACCGCGTCCGGTAGTGGGCCTGCCACGTCGCCATTGAAGAGGTTCGCGGCGGACCAGACGCCCGCACTCAAGGACTCGACAACGCCCGGTGCGTACAGATGGATCGTGCGTGGAGATTCGTAGGACGCGCTTCTCCACCAATCCTCGGCCGGATTGAACTGCCGACCGGGATCGGCAACAAAAGCCACGCCCTCGACTCGCTCCAGCAGTTGCGGGTCGGTACGTGCGAGGATCCGGAGCGCGAGATGCGCCGCGAGTGCTCCTTGTGAGTAGCCCACTACGACGAACTTCTCCGTGGGGCAATCGATCGACTCGCGCTCCATTCGAGCAATGAGCTTGTCCACGCCGTCATAGATCGAGCCGTTGTACTCGCCGGGCAGCACTGCGGGATTAACAACCGGCACAGCAAGTGCCTGGTACTGAATCGCGATTCGCTTGACGGCAACACCCTCGATCTCTTCGAAAGAGTCGACAATCGACGTATTGTAAGACCCGAATCCGTCGGCAGCGCCCGTGAACTCCGGCATTGTCCAGGGGAAGAACATGCTTACCCTCGTGCCTTGGGGCGCCTCGCCAGAACCCCTCAGGCCAAAGGCTGCAACGGCCTTGCACTCGCCTGGGTTGGACGTTGAGACAGGCTGTGGTGCGGCCGGAGCTGGTCGCGGCGGAGCTGTGTATCCGACCCATGGGGCGATTTGTGCGCCTGCACCAATGACATCGCCCGGCGCCGGGCCGTCCGGCGTGCCCCAGTCCACGTCCCTGGCATCAACATAGCTACCATCCGACGAAACGCCGACCCCCGAGTCGGTCAGCCTGCCATGGATCGCTGCCTCGGCGCCCGTGACCGAGAGAGCAGTGGCGGCGTACCGCACATCGACCCCGTCCAGTTGGGCAACCCCGCCGGGTAGGGCGACGATCCCATTCCAGTCACCCACTCCCGGCGGAGCCGTTGCGTCACCGTCCCCATTGGTGTCCCCACCGACCGAATCGTCCACCAGCGAGGTGAACACCACCGGCGAACCCGCCACACCTTCAACCACCAACCCGCCCTCGACGCGCAGACCGCCGGCAAGGGACTTGATGACCGCCCCCTGCTCCACCCTCAGCGTCACGCCCGA